>MRWF01028584.1_pt1 | contig 500108 bp, 462 predicted proteins | sample 1013331 | NCBI WGS metagenome assembly MRWF01 (sample SAMN06117577, study PRJNA244670) | biofilm metagenome | biome: Water; feature: Cathode Biofilm; material: Biofilm; isolation source: microbial consortium enriched at the cathode of a solar microbial fuel cell | place: USA: District of Columbia...
CAACGGTCTGGTGATTTCAGGCGCTGATGAAGCTCCGGTGCGCTACTACCGGACCCCTGATGACATGGGTCCGGTAGTAGCGCACCGGAGCTTCATCAGCGCCTGAAATCACCAGACCGTTGACCGTAACGTCTTGGAAATCGAAGGCCCTGTAGGCGCTTTCCGGGCCGAAACCGTCGTTGTTGATGCCATCACCGGCAACATCTATGACCTTACGAACACAAGGCGCGGGTGCCTTGCGCATCAGCGTTGCCGCATGGCCGAGTGCATAACCGAGGGCGGTTGGAAATTCGGTGTAGCCTCGTGGTGAGCGTCGCAGGGTTTCGGCCGCATTCGCAGCGCTTTGCGCATCGGAAAGATGGCTCCACCCAAGCTGGAGTAATTGCTGGTACCGGCCGCTCCATTCGAAACTTGTAACCCAGATCCCGCCAACGGCCTCGATTGCCTGAACGACGTCCGGGTCTCTCAGGGCATCCGCCAGTCCGTTGAGCTGCAAGGTGTGTTCGCGCGCATCGACGCTGGCCGAACCGTCCATCGCCAGAACCAGCGACAGGGAACACGCGGCTGCAGGACCTGGCAGGAGCAGCAAGGAAAGAAAAGAGAAGAGACCGATGACCTGACGCAACGTCTTGCGCGCCGCGCTTTGTCCGCGGTGGCAGTCGGTATGTGAGATCCAACAGCAGTCCGTCATGAACCCATTCTAGAGGATAGGGGCGACAAGGGAATGCTTTTACGACGCGCTTTTGGCTCAGAAACGATCATATTCTAGGCATAGAGCCGAGCGCAGCGGGCCAACTGAAAGGGCGGGATCCGGCTGTTTCTGTTCCATACCGCAAATCGCTCCGGAAATGCCGCCAGTCATCAGGCAGGATGCGCAAAGGGGTGATATTGTTCGTCCGAGCCATGTTGCACTGCAAATTTTTTGGCTTAGGCTCTTGATCCTGCTGAAACATCTGGGCAGGGTTAGGGCATGTATGCATCCCATGGATTTCTGCGGTCGGACATTGGCGACGTCGATGTCGTTTATCACGATGGCATCTATCATCTGTTCCATCTGGTGCTGCCCAATCACGATTTCATCGCGCACGCCGTCAGCACGGACGGCATGACATGGCGCCGGGTCAAGAATGCACTTTTCGTCGGTGAACCGGGCGAATGGGATGATGACATGCTCTGGACGATGCATGTGACGCCCGATCCGGATCGGCAGGGCGAGTGGCGCATGTTCTACACCGGACTTGCGCGGGCGGAATATGGCAGGGTGCAGCGGGTCGGGCTGGCACGGTCCAAGGATCTCTACACCTGGGAACGCTGCAATCACGGCAATTATCCCCTGCAGGTGCCGGGCCCGCTTTACGAGAGCACTGTAGACGAAGGCCGGAAGTGGGTCAGTTTCCGCGATCCGTTCTTCTATGTCGATGAAGACACAGGCGAACGCCTGCTGCTGGCCTCTGCCCGTGTCAAGGAAGGGCCGGTCATACGTCGCGGCTGCGTCGGGCTCGCACGCGAGACCAAACCGGACAAATTCGCATTCGAGCCACCTCTTTATCGGCCTGGCCTTTATGACGACGTCGAAGTGCCGAACCTGTTTAGTCTCGACGGCCGCTATTATCTGATGGGATCGATCCGCGAAGACACCAAGATCCACTACTGGTATGCGGAGACGATTGAGGGGCCATACCAGAACTTCTTCGACAACGTGATCCTGCCGACGGGCAATTATGCAGGCCGTATTTGCCGGACCAGCGACCGTTTGCTTCTGTTCAATTTCTTTTCCAAGACGGAATACGTCTACGGGCGCGAGGTCGTGAAGAAGCTGTTGCCGCCTCCGAAGGAACTGGTGACCGACAGTGCCGGCAGGCTCAAGCTGAAATCGAATTCGGACTTCAACGATCTGGTGACGCATCGCCAGGTCGTGACTGCGTCCTACCAGTGCAAGGCACTGTATTCCAACACACACGCGTCGGCGATCGATCGGCCGGACGGGCTGCATCTGAGCTGCAAGAGCGGGTACGAAGCTTTCATGCTGCCGGGCAAGCATGAGGATTTCCGCCTCAAGGCACAGCTCATGCTGGAGGGACTGGGCAAAACCGGTCTTGTGCTGAGGATGAACGACGAGGGTGACGGTTATTACCTGTCTCTGGATCTCGTCAACGGCATTGCCCAGATGCGAGCTTGGGGGGCAAACCCGACACCTGAATTCGAACATGCCTTCCGCTACGAGCCGCTTCAGGAAGCGCATTTCAGGGGCAGCGATCATGGCCCCTGGCAGATCGAGGTTGTGGCGCACGGCCTATACTTCGAGTTTTCCATCGACGGCTATGTGGTGCTGTCGCTGGTTGACGACAGTTTCATCGAAGGCGGTATCGGCTTCTACACCGAAAGCGCGGCCGTCTGCCTGAAGGATCTTGTGGTTGAAACATTGAGCCGTCCGGTAACGGAGCACACGGTCGAACCGGCATATTCCGTCACGCACAGGGCGCCCGATCAGGAAGGGGAGGGCCGGTGACCGGCGAGACGGGCAAGAGTGATACCTGGCTTCTGGTCAGCGACATCGATGACACCCTGACCGGTAACCGGGCCGATCTGGAGCGACTCTGGCATCAGTTGAAGAACGCCAAGTCGCACCTGAAACTGGCTCTAAACTCCAGCCGACCGGCCGCCAGTGTCGACCAGACCCTTGCCGACTACTTCCCCGAAGGCTTCGAACCGGACGCGATCATCACCGGTTTGGGAACCGAAATCCGTCTGGACCGTTTCTTTCTGGAAAGCTGGCAAAGCCAGTTTATCGACTGGCCTGACGAGGAAGTTCGCAAAATCGTCCGGAAACTGGGGTATGATGCGCACGACGACAAGTTCCAGACGGACGGAAAGGCGAGCTTCGCCGTTCCGGGAAAAGACGGCGTGGACGCGATTCTTGCCGCACTCCGGGACGAGGGCATCCCGTTCAGGCACATCTATTCAGGGACCAGTGATCTGGACATTCTCGCCCCCGGCGCAGGCAAGGACGCTGCCATGCGCCATCTGGCAAGCCATCTTGGCATTCCGATGGAGCGAACGATCGCTGCCGGCGATTCCGGTAATGACCTTGCGCTGTTCGAAGCAGCGGGCAAGGCAATTGCGGTCGGCAATGCCCGCCAGGAACTTCTATCAACCCTGCCGCGGCACAAGACCTATCTGGCATCCGCCCACCATGCGGCCGGCGTGCTGGAAGGGCTGACGGTAATGGGCCTGCTGCCGCAATCGGCAGTCTGATCCGGCCTTTCGAGAGGCTGCTGCCTGCTGCAACGTCGGCGGGCCGATGAGCAAAAAGAGCAAAAGAACGCCTGGGTAGATGGAGATCAAGACACACGAACAAGGTAACGACACATGAACAAGCAAAATATCGGTTCCCTTCTGATGATCTCGCTGCACGGTTACGTGGCCGGATCGCCGGAACTGGGTAAACCGGATACGGGCGGCCAGGTGGTCTTCGTACTGGAGCTGGCAAAACGGTTCGCGCGGCTCGGCTACAGGGTCGATGTCATGACGCGCCAGTTCGAAGACCAGCCGGCCGAGGATATCATCAATGAAAACCTGCGCGTCGTGCGCGTTCCTTTCGGAGGATCCGATTTCATCCGGAAGGAGGACATGCACGACTGGTACGGTGACTTCGTCACCAATGCGCTGGCGATGATCCGTCATCGCAAGTTGCATTATGACGTGATCAACTCTCATTACTGGGATGCAGGCGTCGCCGGCCAGAAAATCGCCGAGGAGCTGCAGGTTCCGCACATCCACACGCCGCACTCCCTTGGCTGGTGGAAAGAACACGACATGGTGGGAGCGGGTGAAGAAGAGATGGCCGGGTACCGCTTCAAGGAGCGGATCCAGAAGGAATTCGTTCTTTACCGCAACTGCGACCACATCATCGCGACGACCGAGCAGCAAACGGACCTGATCGTCGAGCAATACCAGCTGCCGCGTGAGCATATCACCATGATCCCGCCGGGCATCGATGAAGGCCGGTTTACGCCCGCAACACCGGATGTTGTCGCGGAAGCACGCCGGAAGCACGATTTCAAGGAAACGGATATCTACGTCGTTGGCAGGGCAGCGGAAAACAAGGGCTATGACCTGATCATCGAAGCCTTGCCGAGCCTCCTGAAACTGCAGCCCGGCGCACGCCTTGTGCTTGCCGCCGGTGCCAATTCGGACAGCGACAAGGCGCTGCTCGCGCAATGGAAGGAAGTCGCTTCTTCCCTGGGCGTGTCCGATGCCATCAGCTGGCGTGGGTATGTCGCGGATGAAGATCTGGCCGATTTCTATCGTGGTCCAGGTATCTTCGCACTTCCCTCCCGCTATGAGCCTTTCGGCATGACCGCCGTGGAAGCGATGGCCTGCGGAACGCCGACTGTGGTGACGATTCACGGTGGCCTGTTCGACCAGATCGAATTTGGCCGACATGCGCTGGTGGCCGATCCCAAGCGACCAGAAGAGTTTGCGGCCATGCTGAACATGCCGATGCAATACTCCTGGATGCGCGAAACCCTCTCGGTGGAGGGCGCTCGCTTCGCACGCCGCGTGTTCGGCTGGACAGGGATCGCCCGGCGGACGCTGCAGGTGTTCGAGCAGTTCAAGGGCCGTTACGACGACCTGCAGACGGACGAAGTGGCGCTGGGCTGACAAGGCGGCGGAAGGACGCCGCCGCAAGAAGGGCAGCTGAAGAAATCCAAACAACCGGTTCAGCTTGCGTTCAGGTGAAATTGATTACACCTTGCGCATGACCTCGTGAGCAGACCGGAATCGGACACGTGAAACAGATATTTGCCCTTTTGATCCTGACATTCGCCGTCATTGCGCCGGCGCAAGCCGCTTGTTTGTCCCAGTCGCAGGCCCGTGAAGCCGTGGCCAGCGGCAAGGCCGCCCCGCTTGGGGCGGTTGCAGGGCAGGCAGGCGGTGAAATCGTCAAGGCCCAGCTTTGCCAGCAGGGTGGAGGATACGTCTATCTGTTGTCGGTCCTAAAGGGTGGCAAGGTGACAACTGTCACAGTCAACGCCAACAGGTAATTGCTAGAAGCGACATCTTCCTGCCGGCTTTCGGTTGGTTGATCTGGTTCCGACTCCATCAGTCATAAAGTTGAATTTCATGCGCATTCTTGTTGTCGAAGACGATACCGATCTGAACCGCCAGCTGGTGGCCGCCCTGGAAGAGGCCGGCTATGTGGTCGACAGTGCGACGGACGGCGAGGACGGGCATTTTCTTGGCGACACCGAGCCATATGACGCCGTGGTGCTTGACCTCGGCCTGCCGTCGCTCGACGGACTGTCCGTTCTGGAAAACTGGCGCCGCGACGGGCGCACCATGCCGGTCCTCATCCTGACTGCGCGCGACCGCTGGTCGGACAAGGTTGCGGGGATCGACGCCGGTGCCGATGATTATGTCGCAAAGCCTTTCCACATGGAGGAAGTGCTTGCCCGTGTGCGTGCGCTTGTGCGCCGGGCCGCCGGGCATGCCTCCAACGAACTCACTTGCGGTGCGGTGCGGCTGGATCTGAGATCCGGCCGGGTAACCGTGGACGGCAGCGCGGTCAAGCTGACTTCGCATGAATACCGGCTGCTGTCCTATCTGCTGCATCACCAGGGCAAGGTGATCTCACGGACTGAATTGACCGAACATCTCTACGATCAGGATTTCGATCGTGATTCCAACACGGTGGAAGTCTTCGTCGGCCGTCTGCGCAAGAAAATCGGCTCGGACATGATCGAAACCATCCGAGGGCTCGGATACCGCCTGGGAGCGGCGAGTGACACCTGAGACCTCTGCCAACGGGGACGGCCGGCCCGTGAACCGGCCTCAGCGGTCGCTTGCCGCACGTCTGGTCTTCGTGGCGGCTGTATGGTCCACCATCGCGCTCGCCATCGCCGGGGTGTTCCTGGTGAGCCTTTATGAAAGAGCGAGCGAACGGGCGTTTGACGCCCAGCTCGAGGTTCATATCAAGGCACTGATTGCCGAAATGCTGGCAACCAATGCAGATGCCAGTACTGACCAGGCGACTGCAACCCTGACTGCGCCGACCTACCGCGGCGATCCTCGGTTCTCCCTGCCGCTGTCCGGCTGGTACTGGACGGTTCGACGCGCCGACAGCCCGTCGATCCTCTATGCATCGGAGTCGCTGGTGGGGGATCCGCTGAACACGCCGCCGATCGGGCAGGACGACGCTAATGCCGGGTTTATCGTCGGGCCGACCGGTGATGAAATCCGCGTACTCCAGCAGAGAATTACCGTTGAAGACGCGGCCTATGTAATTGCCGTCGGCGCTGCAACAGCAGGGTTCTGGGCGGATATCTTCGAGTTCGCGCGGCTTGTGGCCATCACGCTTTGCATTGTCGGGCTCGGGCTCATTCTGGCGATCTTCCTGCAGGTGAAATTCGGCTTGCGGCCGCTTGCGCGCCTGCGTGCGTCGCTTTCGGCCGTTCGACAGGGTGAGGCCGAACGCATTGACGAGGCCCTGCCGCGCGAGATCGCGCCGCTGGCGGTGGAACTTAATGCGCTCATCGTGTCGAACAAGGAAATCGTCGAGCGGGCACGCACCCACGTCGGCAACCTTGCACACGGTCTGAAAACCCCACTGTCTGTCATTTCAAACGAGGCAAGAGCGTCCGGCGGCCCCTTGGCGGACAAGGTGTCCGAACAGGCATCGATCATGTCTACCCAGATCCAGCATCATCTGGAGCGTGCCCGCATGGCGGCGCAGCGGCGGGTCATCGGTGTTTCATGCGAGACCGAGCCGGTTCTTGCCCGTCTGATCCGGGCCATGGGCAAGATCTATCAGGACAAAGGCGTTGATGTCGGTTTCGCGCAGTCTGGTCAGATCCGCTTTCGAGGCGAAAGCCAGGACCTGGAAGAAATGAGCGGCAACCTGATCGACAATGCCTGCAAATGGGCAGGTTCGAAGGTGCGGGTGCAGGTGGCCCCTTTGAACGATCCGGCCACGAACCGGGACATGTTCACGATCACGGTCGAGGATGATGGTCCCGGACTGACGCCTGAACAGCGCGCCGAAGCCATCAAGCGCGGTCGGCGTCTGGATGAAACCGTGCCGGGAACAGGTCTTGGCCTGTCGATCGTAGCCGATCTCGCCGCCCTTTACGGCGGCACCTTCGATCTTGAAAGTTCCTCGCTCGGAGGCCTGAAGGCACGTCTGGTGCTTCCGGCGCTCAGCAAGGAATAGGGGATTTACCAAACGTTCGCTTGGGCCGCCCTTGCGGGACTGTGATAGGATGTGATGCAAATAGCGGAAACAAAGACACGGTTGTGGCCAAGTTCGGCCACAAATTGAAAATAACACTGATTCATCGACCGGTTTGCGCCGGTTTCACGCCTTCTAGTGCAGTCATTTTGCGCTAGCCTTTGGAAAATGGTCAGCAATCGGATTTCAGCTGCTTCTGGTTGAAATTCGAAGAACTTGGAGCTTTCAAGAATGCGTCTTCGCGGTGCCTCGTGTCTTGCTCTTGCCTTTGCTTTGGCAGGTTGCTCCATGACGTCCGGGTCGAGAGACAGCAACACTTGGGGGTCCTTTTTCGGTGACCCGAATGCGAATGTTTCCGGCTCGGAAGCGAATACGGCCATTTCGGTGCTGGTGAACAACGAGTTCGGTGACGCGCTTGAGCCGTCTGACCGCAAGGCAGCCGAAGATGCCCAGACCAGGGCATTGCGCGCGCGTGGCCTTGGGGTTTCGGTTGCCTGGCAGAACGAGCGTACCGGCCGCAGCGGTCAAGTTCGTCCCGGACCGGTCTATTTCGTCAATGAGACCAGCTGCCGCGAGTTTACGCACGAGATGGTTCTCCAGGGCCGCACCTTGCAGGCGCGCGGCACGGCGTGTGAAACCGACCAGGGTGCCTGGCAGGTGATCGGCTGAACCAGCCGGCGCGGAAAAGGTTCAAAGGGAGACAGTGTCCTGGTGATGCTGTCCGAAGCCCTTTAAGTTCCCGGTATTTATTCTCAACACTTGCTTAAGTCTTCTAACGTTAAACTCGCGGTAACTAGGATCGCGATGTTGACGCTGTGAATGACATATTCGGACCAGCTTGAAACCAAAATCAAAACCTACTTGCGTAGTCTGAGCCCCAAGGCGGTTGAGGCTCTGGTCCGCAATTTGGAACGCGCCAAGGTTCAAAAACACGCCGATCCGCATATCCAGCTCGTTCTTGCCGCAGCCGTGGCACTTATTCGCAAACCGCAACCGGTTGCACCGAGCATGCCGGGCGGCGCTCAGCGACGCAATCAGATCCAGCGGATGTTCTTCACACCGCTGGATGATTTTCTGATCAACGAAATGCTGCCACAGCGGCAGGAGGGCCGAATCCAGCGAGGCATTCTCGACCGTGTCTGGAACTGGCTCGGTCGTGATGTCATGGCTGCCGACATTCGCCTCGTGCTGGAACAGGCCGGAAATTCTGCCGTTAGTGGTGAGCGTGTGGATGCCCTGGTGCAGGCGCTGCGCTCGCGTGCCGTGGACGCCATCGGCGATATGCTGCGCCGCGCGGAAACGTCCGACAAAGACAAGCGCCGAATGGCAATCGAACTTGGCGGCGAACGCGGTATCTCCGAAGTCAGGGACATTCAGAAGATCTTTGCGGCAGAACGTTGGCTGGTGCCGTTCCTGCAGAACATACCGGATCGCATCAACGAGCATCGGTTGAAGCAGGATACTGAGGTGCTGCGTCTCGTCGACAAATGCACCGCACGGTTTCCCGACCATGTTCCGGTGATCGCCGCCGCGCTGGTAGACCGCTCGGACATGCCTTCGGCCTTGTGTGCCTTCGCCGGACGTCTGGCAGGCGACCCTGACCCCAAGGCGATTGCTCGTTCGCAGTTCGCACCATTTGTTGATGTGGTCATGAGCGAGGCCGAACGCCTGCAGATCCTGGCGTTCGAACATCGCAACAACAATCCGGACCCGGTGGCCTTTTCTCAGGCGCTGTCGGAGTACCACTTGCTGGTCCGCGGCGTTGAACGTGACATGGATCTCTCGGTCACTGGAAGGTGGCACAAACGTCTGGCGGAAACCAAACGCAGCATCTCCAGTGTCGTCACCCGGGAATTGAACAGCGCCCACAGCAGTGTGCGGCGCGCTCTGCAGGTGCCGAAATTCGACAAGGACGGCAAACTGCAGATCGACCAGATCGCGATTGATGACGCCGTGCGTACGTTGCGCGTAGTCGCAATGGTTCGGAACGCCTCCGAGACCTTCGCCGTCAACGAGATCGGCAAAAGTACACGCCAGGCAGTCGAACAGACGCTTGAAATCCTGACCCGTTCTCTGATCACCGATCTTGGCAAATCCAAGGGATCTGCGCTGGAGGCGCAGATTGCCGCAGCCGACGTCGCCATCATGCTGTCGGAGATCTATTTCGGCACGGATTACGCCGCGCAGCTGCGCCGCAGTCGGCAATCCGCCTATGCAAAAGCGAGCAAGAACGCGGCCGATGCCAGTTCCGGCCCCAGTCCGGAACGCAAACTGGTCGCCAATGCGCTTGGCCGGCGCTGACGGTTCCCGCTAGGCCTTCGAAGTCGGCGTATTGCAAAGCCGGTTGCCGCAATGGTCTTGAAGGTCTGGCCTCATTCACCGATTTGTTTGCGCCGCGACCGCCGGTCACATCCCAGCCACCTTGCTTTTGTCCGCATTGAATTGTCTATAGTGCGGCCATGGTGTTCTGGATCCTGATTGCCCTGTTGACCGGGGTTGCGACATTGTCGGTACTTATTCCTCTATCGCGCACACGGCGCCATCAGGAGGATGCACCGGCGCGTGCGGACGAAGCGGTTTATCGCGAGCAGCTTGCGGCGATCGAGACGGAACTCGAACGGGGCCTGATAGACGCCGAAGCAGCCGAGGCAGCGCGAACGGAAATCGCGCGCCGTCTGCTTGCAGCCCACGACAGGGGCGACAGCAAAAAACTGGACGGCTCCAAGGGGGGAAGCTTCAAGCTTGCGCAGGGGCTGGCCCTGCTGACGGTGCCAGCCTCAGCTTTCGGACTTTATCTTGTCCTTGGCTCTCCCGATCTTCCCGACCAGCCGTTGCTCAGCCGTCTGAGCGCACCGGCGGAAGAACAATCCGTCGATCTGCTGGTTGCCCGTGTTGAACGTCATCTGGCGGAAAATCCGGAAGATGGACAAGGCTGGGCAGTCATTGCTCCGGTCTACCTGTCGCTCGGTCAGCCTCAGGCTTCTGCGAAAGCCTATTCCAACGCAATCCGCATTCTCGGGCCGAACCAGGCCTGGCTCACCGATATGGGTGAAGCCCTGACGATTGCAAACCAGGGGCTGGTAACAGCCGATGCCCGCGCCGCTTTCGAGCAGGCCGTGTCGCTGGAACCCGCAGCCGTAAAACCACGATTCTTTCTCGCACTGGCGCTTGGCCAGGAAGGCCGCAAGGAAGACGCGATTGCCGCTTGGCAGGCTCTCCTTCAGGGCGCTGATGAGACCCAAGCCTGGGTTGGGGCCGCGCGTCAGGAAATGGCCCGGCTGACAGGCGGCGCACCGGTCGGCAACAGTTTGCCGGGACCGTCCCAGGAGGAGGTTGCTGCCGCCAGCGAAATGGCCGCGGATGACCGTCAAGCCATGATCGCCGGCATGGTTGCCGGCCTTGCCGAGCGTCTGTCCACGGAAGGCGGATCGGTGGAGGAGTGGAACCGGCTGATCCGTGCCTATATGGTTCTGGGCAAGAAACAGGATGCGGAAAAGGCTCTTGAGGAGGCGCTGTCGGCATATGCGGACAAGCCGGAGGACTTGTCCATGATCAAGGACGCTGCCAGCCAGCTTGGTCTAACTGACGGTTGAGCGGCAGACCTGCCGCAGGCGGCGCAGTTGCGCCGGGGAATTGAAAATCGGACGCTTCGCTGATGACACGCAAACAAAGACGATTGACCCTTATCGGTTCGGCTGGCGCGGTTCTGGCCATTGCCCTGACGCTGATTCTGATCGCGCTGAGAAGCGAGATCGTGTTTTTCCAGAGCCCGACCGAAATCACCCAGAACGGCGTTGCGCCCGGTCAGCGGATCCGGCTCGGTGGCCTGGTCGAGGAAGGCTCGGTCGTGCGCTCCGACAATGCCGAAGTCAGCTTCCGTGTAACCGACACGGCCAATACGGTTGCCGTCACCTACAAGGGCATCCTGCCGGATCTGTTCCGGGAAGGGCAGGGCGTGGTGACCGAGGGTGTCGTCGGTTCGGACGGAGTTTTCGTTGCGGACAGTGTGCTGGCCAAGCACGATGAGAACTACATTCCCAAGGAAGTGGCCGAAGCGCTGAAGGCGCAGGGACACTGGCAAGGTGAAGAGGGCAACGCGAACTGATTGTTCGCAGTGCCGGTGAGGAAGAGGAACGGACATGATTGTCGAATTCGGACACTACGCACTTGTGCTGGCCTTCGCGCTGACACTTGTCCAATCCGTTCTGCCGATCTGGGGGGCGCTCCAGAAGGATGAACGCCTGATGGCGGTGGCGCCGCCGGTTTCGGTGATGCTCTTTCTCCTGGTCCTTCTTTCCTTTGTGGTGCTGACGGGTGCTTATCTCAATTCCGATTTCTCGGTGCTGAACGTTGTCGAGAACAGCCATTCGGCAAAACCCCTGCTCTACAAGTTCACCGGCGTTTGGGGAAACCACGAAGGCTCGATGCTTCTGTGGGTGCTGATCCTGGTTTTCTTCGGTGCTCTTGTTGGCGTCTTCGGGGGCAACCTGCCGGCCGACCTGAGAGCGGTGACATTGTCCGTCCAGGGCTGGGTTACTGCAGGTTTTGTCCTGTTCCTGCTGGCAACGTCCAACCCTTTTACCCGGATTGCAAATCCTCCGCTGGAAGGGTCTGACCTGAACCCGATCCTGCAGGACATCGGCCTCGCCATTCACCCGCCTCTGCTTTACGTCGGCTATGTCGGCTTCTCCATCACATTCTCCTTTGCGGTGGCTGCACTTATCCTCGGCCGTATCGATGCGGCCTGGGCACGATGGGTGCGGCCCTGGACACTGCTTGCCTGGTGCTTTCTCACGCTCGGCATCGCGATGGGCTCCTACTGGGCCTACTACGAACTTGGCTGGGGTGGCTGGTGGTTCTGGGATCCGGTCGAAAATGCCAGCTTCATGCCCTGGCTTGCGGGCACGGCTCTGCTGCACTCGGCAATCGTCATGGAAAAGCGCGAGGCGCTGAAGGTCTGGACAGTACTGCTGGCGATCTTCACCTTTTCCCTGTCGCTTCTCGGCACCTTCCTGGTGCGTTCAGGCGTCCTGACTTCGGTTCATGCCTTTGCCACCGACCCGGCCCGCGGCGTCTTCATTCTCGGCCTTCTGTGCATCTTCATCGGCGGATCGCTCAGCCTTTACGCCTGGCGTGCACCGATGTTGAAGCAGGGGGGCTTGTTCGCACCCATCAGCCGGGAAGGCGGTCTGGTGCTGAACAACCTGTTCCTGACCGCTGCCTGTGCAGCCGTCTTTGTCGGCACGCTCTATCCGCTGGTGCTTGATGCCGTCACTGGCGAGAAGATTTCAGTCGGTGCACCCTTCTTCAACCTGACGTTCGGTCCCCTGATGGTGCCGCTGCTCCTCGCAGTGCCTTTCGGTCCGATCCTGTCCTGGAAACGGGCTGATCTTGGGGCGGCCTGCCAGCGTCTTTACGCGGCTTTCGGTCTTGCCCTGTTGCTGACACTGGTCACTTACTGGGCCTGGGGCATGGACAAGGTGCTGGCGCCGCTTGGTGTCGGGCTGGCGGTCTGGGTCATGGCGGGTGCAATTTCCGAAATCGTGACCCGTGTCAAATTCTTCGAAATAGGCTTCACGCGCGGGTTTGCCCGTCTTGTTGGCCTGCCGGGATCTGCGTGGGGAACGGCCACTGCCCATTTCGGCATCGGCCTTACTGTTCTCGGCATTGTCACGGCGTCCGCGTTTCAGGAAGAACGTGTCCTCACAATGCGTCCGGGCGATGTTGTCGAACTTGCCGGATACCAGATGACCTTCGAAGGCGCCGCACCGCGCCGGGGTCCGAACTACACTGAAGAAGTCGGTCACTTCTCCATCCGTCAGGGCGGAACCCTGGTGGCCGAGCTTGACCCCTCCAAGCGCATTTACACGGCGCGCCAGATGCCGACAACGGAAGCCGGTATCTATACGACAGGGTTTTCGCAGGTCTATCTCTCGCTCGGTGAAGGGCGCGGCGATGGCGCTGTCGACGTGCGCGTCTATTTCAAGCCGCTGATCACCCTGATCTGGATTGGCTGTGTGATCATGTCCCTCGGTGCGGTGTTCTCCATTGCCGACAGGCGGCTGCGCGTGGGGGCTCCGAAACCGGCCCGCAAACGTCAGCAAAGTGTGGCAGCAGCGGAGTGACCGGATGATACAGCGTGTATTTCTTGCCCTGCTGCTCTGTGTGAGCCTGCTTGCCGCACCCGCTCTTGCCGTTGCGCCCGACGAAGTTCTGGACGATCCGGTACTGGAAGGCCGTGCCCGGGCACTGTCAGCTGGACTGCGTTGCATGGTCTGTCAGAACCAGTCCATCGATGACAGCGACGCGCCGCTGGCCAAGGATCTGCGCGTCCTGGTACGCGAGCGACTGGTCGCCGGCGACAGTGACGAGCAGGTGATCGATTACCTTGTGTCCCGCTATGGCGAATTCGTATTGCTGAAGCCCCGCTTCGCCTGGCACACAATCGTTCTGTGGGCCGCGGGCCCCGTTGCCCTCATTGCGGGGCTGATTGCTATTGTTGCAGCCCTGCGCAAGCGTGCTCGCAATCGCGCTGCTGCCAACGATGTCTCCGCTCCCAAGCTGACCGCGGAAGAGGAGCGTAGGCTGCAGGCGCTGCTGGACAAGGCCGACTGACACTTCCGGCCGTTCGTTTTCGGTCTCACCAGCTGCATACCGTTCAAGATCTGCGGTCACTGTGTTCACACCAATGCGTGACTTGCATGACGGGCAGGTGTGCTTACCTGTGGCCGAGTGAACGCATGGAGGCAGAAGAATGGGACAGCATCCGCTGAAACTGGAATTTGACGGCGCGCACGACGCAAGTCTGGCGGCCCGGCTGGATCTGCCGTCTGGCAAGATCAGGGCTTTCGCCCTGTTCGCGCACTGCTTTACCTGCTCCAAGGATATCGCTGCCGCCCGCCACGTTGCCAGTGCGCTCTCACAAGAGGGGATTGCCGTGCTCCGGTTCGATTTCACCGGCCTCGGCGGCAGCGGCGGCGATTTCGCCTCAACCGGATTTTCCTCCAACATCGAAGACCTGAAGCGGGCAGCAGATTATCTGCGCCGCAACTATCAGGCTCCACAGCTCCTGATCGGCCATTCGCTCGGCGGCGCCGCGGTTCTGTCCGTTGCCGCCGACATTCCCGAAGTGCGGGCCGTCGTGACGATCGGCGCTCCCTCCGACGCGGATCATGTGATCCGAAGCTTCAAGGGGGTGGAAGAGACGATCCGCGAGCAGGGCGAAGGAGAGGTTTCTCTCGAAGGGCGCAACTTTACCATTCGCAAGGAGTTCCTGGACGATCTGGAAGCCCAGTCGGTTCGTGACAAGGTCGCGGGTCTCGGCAAGGCGCTTCTCGTGATGCATGCCCCGCTCGACGAGGTTGTCGGTATCGACAATGCCACCAACATTTTCGTTGCCGCAATGCATCCCAAGAGCTTCGTGTCGCTCGATACGGCCGACCATCTTCTTTCAAAGAGCCAGGACGCGGCCTATGCGGCACGTGTGATTGCCGGTTGGGTCGGGCGTTATCTCGATCCGGTAGCGGAACAGGCCGGCGACGAAGCAAAGGATGGTGTTGAAGTGGTGGAGACCGGCCAGGGCAAGTTTCAGATCATGGTCACGAGCGGCGTACACCGGATGATTGCCGACGAACCCAAGGATGTCGGTGGGTTCGACAGCGGCCCGTCGCCCTATGGATATCTGTCCGCCGCACTCGGGGCCTGCACGGTTATGACGTTGCGCATGTATGCTGAACGCAAGGGGCTGGATATCGAACGGATCGGCACTCGTGTTCTGCACGGGAAGGTGCACGCGGCCGATTGTGAAGAGTGTTCGGAAAGCGTGAAGTCGCGGAACGGCAAGATCGACCGGTTCGAGCGCTTGATCACGCTGGAAGGCAACCTTGACGAAGCAACGCGAACCCGGCTTCTGGAGATCGCCGACAAATGTCCTGTTCATCGCACCCTGGAAGCGGGCGCTGCGGTGGTGACTCGGGAAGTGTCGCCCGACAAAGCAGAGGCGTGATCTGACTGGAAGCGGGGAGGCGGCCTCAGGCCGCTTGGCCTTCCAGGGTCTGCAGACGGATCTTCATGAAGGACAGCAGACGGCGCGCGTCGCGGTCTGACAGCGACTGGTAGTCGTTCGCCCAGTTTTCCGCGGTCGACTGCGGCTGCTTGTTGTGCATCGCCCGGGCCTTGCACAGCGCATTGTAGTCCGCATTTTCCACGCCCATGGCACGGCAAAGAACCGCCACACCGGTGGAATCGTAACGCACCATGACATTGGTGACGTATTTCTGCTCCAGCCCGGCCATTTCCGCCAGCAGGAAGCAGATGTCGAACAGGTTGTTGGACAGCGACAGCTGCGTGATCGCCTTGCTGAGCGAACGTTGCCCGGCCCGAATTTCCTTCAAGGTGACCTTCGCATTGATACGGGTCGCCTTGCGTTCCAGCTTCGAGCTGGCAACAACCTTGCTGGCCTTGTGGAAGAGATCCTGGATCAGGGTTTCGTTTTCCTTGCGCAGCTGGCGGATCTTCGCTTGCTGAGCCTCAGGCATCTGGTTGATCAGTTTGTCGTAGTCCGACTCGGTAATGTCCGCGCGCTCCATCATGGCGTCGCGGATTTTCTCGTCCTTTTCCGCCAGCTTGATCAGCAGGCGAGAGCCCCATTCGGAAAACTCCGCGCCGGAGTTGGCCGCAACAGATTGCTTGACCGGGTTCTCGCCGCGTTCCAGCAGGACATCGGTGACATTGGCCTCAAGATGCTGGCGTTTCGAGATCGCCAGCAGGTGCCCCTGACCCATGGTCTTGGCCAGCCGCAGGATATCCTCGGTCTTGAGCGCATTGGAGGACGTCAGCATCGGCCTGGCGATGTCGATCTCTTCTCGGGCAAGCTCATAGGCGACCTTGTTGGACGTGTCGTCTATCGGCGCCAGCTGTTCGGATATCGCTTTCTTCTGTTCAGGCTCCATGGTGGGAAGCATGCTTTCCAGCACCGTGTTGAACAGGGCGATTTCTTCTGTCTGGTAGCTGTTCGCGCCACGCACAAAAAGCTCGGTAACGTGTTCCACCAGTTGGTGGCGTTTTTCCGGGGTGCTTTCCTGAGCGAGATTGAGAAGGTCGTTGAGCATCTTTTAGCTGTCCGTTTTTCTTGCAACAGGACTACCGCAGAGACAGTTTACAACTGTCTAAAGCGCAGGATAAAAAAAGGATAAATCTATCGCGCCATCCGTATTAATTACAGGATAAGGCTGACATTTTGCGCGCTTATGCGTGCCTCAAGCGTGTTTACTTTATTTGATAAAGTCTCTGGGAGACCTTGCACGAATTTGCATTAGGTAACTACTGGTTGAAGCAAGTGTCATTTTCCCGGTTCAACTTCCAAAGGTCCGGTGTCCAGAACGACCTTGTCCATTGGCACATCCCAGGGCATTGGAAAGATGGAGTTGAGACTGCAGAACGCGAACCCGATCCCGATGGTCAACGGTTTGGCCGGCAGCGATGCCAGCGTGCGGTCGTAGTAGCCGCCACCATTGCCGAGGCGGTAAAAGTGGGCGTCGACACCAACCAGGGGGGCGATCACGACCTCGGGCACCTGCGATGAGCCTTCTTCGGGAACGGGAATGTTCCAGAGGCCTCGCACCATCTTGCAGCCTGGCTGCCACGGGCGAAAGACCAGCGGTGTCTGCTTTTCGAGAACGACGGGTAGAAGAACTGTCCTGCCCGAGTTGAAAAGCTCCGTCATCAGGGGGCGAAGGTCCGGTTCTCCGCGGATTGGCCAGTAGAGCGAGATCCTCTGATAGTCGACTGCTTCAAGGACGGGGCGAAGCTGATCGATCAGCGCAGCGGTCTTTGCCGCCCGCTCCGTGCTGGTTAGTCCCTTCCGCTTTTCATAGAGGCGGCTGCGCTCAGATTTACGGAACCGGCTGACATCGCGAAAGGTCTCCTGATCAACGACAAATCCGCCTACCAGCATGTCAGCGTAGCAGACAGGGTCTCCGGGCAGGTCGTCATCTTGGCTCATTCAGGAAAATTCCCTTCACGTCCCTGTGCTTTTACCGCGTCAGGCGGCCTTTCTGTCCGTTGCGGGCCAGACCAGGGCCTCAAGCAGGAGTGAGCGGGTCAGAAAACCTTCGAACACTCCCTCCTGGCATACCGGAACATGATCCAGATTATCGCGAACCATCACATGCAGGGCATCACCAAGCGGCAGGGTGCCGTCGAAAGACGTCACCGGAGCATGCAGGAGGTCGCGAGCGAGGGGAGGGGCGAAGTTCGATCCGCCACCGAAGCCTTTGCTCAGGACGCGTAGCAGGTCGCGCTGGTTGATAAGACCGGCAAGATGGCCGTCAGCATTCACGACTGCGACTTTGGACGTTTCGGACTGCTGCAGTTTGCTGAGGATTTCCTGAAGAGACGCGTCTGGAGCTACATGAAGGTGTTCCAGGGCGATCGCATCTGCACAGGCTACCCCTTCGAACGGAGGCTGTATCAACTCTGCCTCGACAGCGGCCACAAGCCGGGCAAGATCGACAGCACCGAGGTTGGTCGACTGGTGAAATTTCGACAGCAGATCCGACAGATTTTCCTCGGTCAGGCCAAGACGCCGCATCGGTGGTGGCCCGCTTTGCGAAAGGCTTGTCCGGAACGGATATTTCCGACCGGAGAAACGATGAAACACCAGGCCGGATGCCACCAGTACACTGGTCATCACGGCTGTATTGAAGACGATCATCAGCGCGCCTGTTTCTGTCAGAAGCTCAGGCGACAAGCCAATCAGCAAGGCGACAGCTCCGCCAGGCGGATGCAGCGCCCGGCCGAGCATCATTGCGGCAAACGCAAGCGCGACAGCCAGAACCGGCGCGGTTTCCAACGGCAGCAAGGCAAGCGCCACCACGCCGCACACCGCCGACAAGGTGTTTCCCAGAATAGCGGACCAAGGCTGTGCAAGCGGGCTGTTTGGTACGGCAAACACCAGTACGGCAGAGGCGCCAAGAGGCGCCATCAGAAACAGCGGCAGGCCGCCATATGCATGCATCAACCACACCATCAGGGCGCATGCGCCGATACCGACAACACCGCCCGCCATGGCCAGAAACGCTTCGGTTGGATGCGGCCAAGGCAACGCCGGGGCGAACGCGGTTCTGAAGGTCGGTTTGGGATCGATGTGCATGAAGTCGCCTGAAAAATATGCAATTGCACAAGTTCTAGGCGAAAAATCCGAAATTGACTTGGATTTTGAAACTCAATTTTCGGCCTGTCGCGAAACGGATTTTCGCTCTTGGGCCGGTAGCGATCAGGCAGCCTTCTCGTGTTTGGCTGCTTTCAGCCTGATTTTCATGAGCGCAAGAAGCCGGCGGGCATCGGTGTCATCGAGCATGTGGTAGTTCGTCAGCCACTTGCTGCCGGTGCTTTCGGGAAACTTCAGATGCTTGCATCGTTCCTTGCACACGGCCTGGAATTCCATTGCACCGATGCCGGTGGCCCGGCAGACGGTGGCGATGCCGGTGGAATCGAACCGGACCATGAGATTGTGGACATATTTCATGTCGAGGCCGGAGAAGAACGAGAGCAAGGCGACCGCATCGAGAAGATTATGTTCCTGGGCCAGCTGGTAGACCGCCTTATTCAGGGTCGTCTTGCCGAGACGGATGCCCATCAGCCACGCCTTCGGGCTGATCTTGGATTGCTTTTTCACCAGTTCCGCACCGGCAGCGACTTCACCGTCGTCACGAAACAGATCTTCCAGCAGCTCCTCGTTCGACTTGCGCAAGTGCCGGATGCGATCACCAAGCTGCTTGGGCATGTCCTTCACCAGGCTTTCAAACACCGGCATGGTGATCTCGGCGCCGAGGTTGGCGGCCAGCGTGTGTTTGACATCCCTGCTGCCGCGCTTGATCAGAATATTGCTGATATCGTTGCTGACGTGGTCGCGCTTGGCGAGGGCCAGAAGATAACCCTGGTCCTTGGTTTCCGCGATCTTGCGCAGATCTTCCTCGCGAAGCGACTTGGAGCGTTCCAGCACTGCCTGGGCCACAGGCAGGTCGTCGCTGGCCATTGCCGCGGCAAGCTTGGAGGACATTGACGGCACATCGGCAAGACGTTCGGACATCTTGCGCTTGGCGTCGTGAGCAAGGGAATCGTAGACGCCCTCGAGCATGTTGTTCAAAAGATGCGTCTCTTCGGAGCCAGGGTCGTCTGCGCGGGCAACAAGCAGGCCTGTCACGTGCTCGGCAAGCTCGTGTTTTTTCTCTGAAGAACTGTCCCTGGCAAGCTTAAGAAGCGAGTCGCTCATGTCCGTACCCTATCGGCATAAGTTTCGCCAAATTTCCTTTATAACCTGTGAAAACCACCAAGTGCTTTGTTGCAATAAGGTGATTTCGGCACTGTTGACCTGCAGGCACCGATGGGTCATTCCACGCGCATGAACGCAACCTTGATGCCGATCCTCTTTTCTTTCCGCCGCTGCCCCTATGCCATCAGGGCAAGGCTCTCGATTGCCGCAAGTGGCGAGCAGGTCGAATTGCGGGAAATCGTCCTGAGGGACAAGGCACCCGAATTTCTGGAAACTTCTCCCTCGGCAACGGTACCCTGCCTGAAAACCGGTGATACGGTGATCGATGAAAGCCTCGACATCATGCTCTGGGCGCTTGACCGGTCCGACCCGGAAAACTGGCTGAAGCCGGAAAAAGGCGATCTCGATGCCATGCTGGAATTGATCGGCGTTTGCGACGGCCCGTTCAAAAGCCATCTGGATCGCTACAAGTACGATACGAGATATCCGGACACTGACAGGGAAACAGAGCAAGCCGGTGCTGCGGAGTTCCTTTGGCATCTGGACAGCCGTCTCGCCGCTACGCCCTGGCTTTTCGGCGGCAAGGCCTCGCTGGCTGACTTTGCGATCCTGCCGTTCGTTCGTCAGTTCGCCAACTCGGACCGCAGCTGGTTCGACAGCCAGGAGTGGACGTCGCTGAAAGCCTGGCTGGAAGCCTTCGAAGTGTCACTCCGGTTCCAATCCGTGATGCCGAAATGGAACCGATGGCAGGCGGGCGATACGCCGGTCATCTTCCCCTGACAGGCGAATCAAATCCGTCGTAACGCGAAGCAGAGAACACTCTGCCTGGGTCGCTGGCCGGCTGTTTCCTGCTTCCTGCACTCGGTTTTCACTTCTGTGCATGTTGGGGAGGGAAAAAGCCGAAGCCACTTGTGCTCCGATCGTGGCGGTTTTCCTCACGTTTTCTGCCATTTCTTCCAACCTTACAAAACCGTAATGCCGCCGACAGGCGCCTGTAAGACTGGTTCACCTACTTTCACTTTCGAACCTGGAGCGCTTTCCCCGCAAGCAGTCCAGGAAATGGTTTTCAAACCTTATCTCGAAAGAGGAAGACAACATGCAAAACAGTCGCTCAGTTTCTCCCCTGCGCTCCCGTCGCGCCAAACTGCTGGCAGGCGTCGTCGCGCTCGGCGCAGCCGGACTTCTGACGGCACAGACCATTGTTCCGAGCCAGTTGGCTCTGGCTGATGCTGTCCGTGTCGATACCGCGGCTCCGCTGGACTTCTCCCACGTCGTCACTGCCGTCAGCCCGGCGGTTGTCAGCGTTCAGGTCAAGCAGGCCGCAGAACCGCGCATGATGAACTTCGGTGGCGGCAACGACAATTTCGAAGACTTCTTCAAGGGCCTGCCTGATGGCCATCCGTTCCAGCGCTTCTTCCGCGAGTTCGGTGGCAAGGGTGGCGGTGACCAGCAACAAAATCAGCGCCGTGCCCCGCGCCAGTACGGCATTTCCCAGGGCTCCGGCTTCTTCATCTCTGATGACGGTTACCTCGTCACCAACCATCACGTGATCGAAAACGGGACCGAGTTCACCGTGATCGACCGTGACGGCAAGGAATATGATGCCAAGCTCATCGGCGCCGACAAACGGACGGATCTGGCCCTTCTGAAAGTCGAAAGCGACGAAACGTTCACCTATGTCGATTTCGCCAAGGAAGCACCGCAGGTCGGCGAATGGACTGTCGCTATCGGTAATCCGTTCGGTCTCGGCGGCTCCGTCACGGCTGGTATCGTCTCGGCACGTGGCCGCGACATCGGCGCCGGCCCTTATGACGACTTCATCCAGATCGATGCTCCGGTCAACCGCGGCAACTCCGGTGGTCCGGCCTTCAACATGCATGGCGAAGTCATCGGTGTGAATGCGGCCATCTTCTCGCCGTCCGGTGGCAACGTCGGTATCGCCTTCGCAATTCCGGCTTCGACCGCGCAGGATGTCATCATGGAGCTGAAGGACGACGGCACCGTCGTTCGCGGCTGGTTGGGCGTTCAGATTCAGAACGTCACGGATGACATCGCGGAGAGCCTTGGCCTCGAAGAGGCCCGCGGCGCCATCGTCGCGGAAGCGCAGGAAAACAGCCCGGCACAGAAGGCTGGCCTGCGCTCGGGCGACACCATCCTTGCCGTTGACGGCACTGAAGTGAAGGGCCCGCGCGAGCTGTCCAAGATCATTGCGGCTTACGAGCCTGACAGCCAGGTGGACATCACGGTCTGGCGTGACGGCCAGAAAGAGGACGTCACCGTAACACTGGGCCGCCTGCAGGATCAGGAACAGGTTGCAGCCGTTCAGCCGGAGGCCGGTGAAAGCAAGACCAGCCTGGATGATCTCGGCCTGGTCCTGACGACGAAAGCCGAAGCTGGCCTGGAAGGTGACGGCGTGGTTATTGCCGAAATCGACCCGGAAAGCCCGGCAGCCGAAAAGCGCCTCAACACCGGTGACGTGATCCTGGAAGTGGCCGGCATGAAGGTCAACAGCCCGTCCGACGTGCTGAAGGCGCTGGACAAGGCGGAAAAGGATGGCCGCAAGGCGGTTCTCTTCCGGGTTGAAAGCAACAACACGACACGGTTCGTGGCCCTGCCCATGAACCTCGCCTGATCAGGGGCCGGTTCTGCCCCGAACCGGACCTGTGAGGCAAGACCGGCCTGCCCTCTGCCCCCAAACCCCGACGGGCCGGTCATTGCCAAGGGTTTATCTGCTAAACCCTGACTGACTGGCGGCGGCGACTCTCACATCCATCGCCGCCGTCAGCCATTTTCTTTAGGGCCAACTCAAGCTAAAAGGATGAGATGTTGAGGATTCTTGTCATTGAAGACGACCCGGAAGCTGCAAGCTACCTCGTCAAGGGTTTGAGTGAACTGGGCCACACCGCCGACCAGGCTGCCGATGGGCGGACCGGGCTGGATATGGCCCTCGACAGGGACTACGACATCCTCATTGTTGACCGCATGCTGCCGAAGATGGATGGCCTTTCGGTCATTCAGGACCTGCGCCGGGAAGGCAATCACACACCGGTGCTGATCCTCTCGGCACTCGGTCAGGTCGATGACCGCGTCAAGGGCCTGAAGGCCGGTGGCGATGACTACCTGCCCAAGCCTTACGCCTTTACCGAACTTCAAGCCCGCATAGAGGCACTGGCACGACGCCCCAAGTCAGCCAGCCAGATTGAGACCACCTATACCGTCGGCGACCTGACGCTGGACCGGATGGCGCATTCGTGCCGCCGCGGCGAAACGGAAATCCCGCTGCAGCCGCGTGAATTCCGCCTTCTGGAATATCTCATGCAGAACGCCGGCCAGGTGGTGACCCGTACGATGCTGCTCGAAAACGTCTGGGAATATCACTTCGATCCGCAGACCAACGTGATCGACGTTCATATCTCCCGTCTGCGCGGCAAGATCGACAAGGGTTTCGAAACACCACTTCTGCACACCATCCGGGGTGCCGGATATACGATCCGTGACGCGGCTCACTAGGTTTACCAGAACCACAGCCTTCAAGCTGTCGCTGCTCTACATTGCCGTCTTCACGGTGATGTCCGGTGTGCTGCTGTTCTATATTGCGGACAACACGGACAACCTGATGTCCGAGCAGGTGGTTCAATCCGTCGATTCAGAACTGAAAACCCTTGCCGACGTCTATGTGCGCGGCGGTGTTCGCGATCTTGTCGAAACCATCGACAGGCGGTCCCGCCATCCAGATGCCAGCCTTTATCTCCTCGTCGATTTCGCCGGCAATGCGCTTGTCGGGAATATTGCCCGCCTGCCGACCACCGTTCTCGAAGAGGCCGATGGTGGATTGCGCCGGGTCCGTTACACGCGCCTTGGCCAGGATGCTGAGGACGTAGAGCGGCAGGCCATGGTGCGCACGTTTGAGCTGCGCGGCGGCTTCCGTCTGCTGGTTGGGCGTGACCTGGGCGACCAGCTCCGGTTCTCCAACCTTCTGGCCAACGCCTTGCGCCTGTGGCTGGTCGTCGTGGTGGTCATGGCCGCGATCACCTGGCTGTTTGTCAGCCGCAGGGTGATGAAGCGCATCGACGAGATTTCCGCCACTAGCCGCACGATCATGCAGGGCGAGCTCTCCGGCCGTCTGCCCGTTGCGGGCAATGACGACGAATTCGATCGCCTGGCGATCAATCTCAACACGATGCTCGACCGGATCGAACTGCTGATGCAGTCGATGAAGGATGTGACAGACAACATCGCCCATGACCTGAAGACACCTCTGACGCGCCTGCAGACCCGGATCGAAAATGCCTTGCGGGAAGCCAAGGGAGAGGAAGGCTACCGCGGCGCCCTGGAAGCGACACTGGAGGAATCCGACCAGCTTCTGAGGATATTCAACGCGCTGCTGCGTATTGCGCGTGTTGAATCCATGGCACCGGCCTCCGTCATGGAGTCGACTGATCTCAACAAGCTGGTTGCCGAAGTTGCCGAACTTTACGAGCCACTGGTTGAAGATGAGGGCGGCAAGCTTGAGACCGATTTGCCGGAAGGGCTGAAGGCAGACTGTAATCGCGACCTCATCAGCCAGGTATTGGTGAATCTCATTGAAAATGCGCTGAAATACGGTCGTCCTGAAACAGGCGACCTGCTTATTCGCCTTGGCGGGCGGGAGGAGGACGGCCGCATCGTCCTCAGCGTCACCGACAATGGCCCCGGTATTCCGGAAAAGGACCAAGACCGGGTGAAGGAACGTTTCGTTCGGCTGGAGGAAAGCCGTTCCGAACCTGGAACAGGCCTTGGATTGAGTCTTGTCAAGGCGGTTGCCCGCTTGCATGGCGGAGACTTGCGCTTCATGAATGAGGACCCGGGGCTGAGCGCCCGGATCGATCTCAAGCCGGTGAAACCGGACAGCAGCAGGAGCGGGCATGAACAAGGCGGCACAGCCGGGCAAACGGGAGAAGGGAACTGACCAGGACGGTGGCGCGGGCGTTCTGGCCGACCGGATCGCGGTGGTCCCAACGGCACCGGATCCCGATCATGCAGCCCTGTTCCTGAAAGATCTTCTGGCTCATGCCGAAGCCGGCGAGGCCCTCAACGCTCTTCTGCACGAAAAACCGGACCTGGAAGGTTTCCTGATCGGGGTCATCGGAAACTCGCCCTATCTGCGCGATCTGATGCTTGCCGATCCACCGCGTCTCCTTCGCTTGCTGCAGGAAGCACCGGAAAGCCGTCTTGAAAGCCTGCTGTCTGCCGCCCGTGAAGCGCGGGCGGAGGACGAGGCCGGTATCATGCGGACCTTGCGCCACTTCAAACACGATCTCGCCTTGACGCTCGGTCTCGCCGACATCTCCGGTGCGATCGGTCTGAACCGCGTTACCGGTGCCCTGGCCGGGTTTGCCGACGCCGCGCTGACAGCGGCAATCAGGTTCTGCCTCGGCGATCTGGTCCGTCTGAACAAGTTCGCACCTCATGACCTGGAGAAGCCGGAAGTCGATAGCGGTCTCATCGTTCTTGCCATGGGCAAGCACGGTGCAAATGAACTGAACTATTCGTCCGATATCGATCTGATCGTTCTTTACGACCCGGCCAAGGCGCCCATGGCGGGTACAGCGGAAGCTCCGGTGGAATTCGTTCGGCTGACGCGGCGCCTGGTCAAGATCATGCAGGACCGGACCGCGGACGGTTACGTCTTCCGTACGGATCTTCGCCTGCGCCCCGATCCCGGTGCGACCCCGCTTGCCATGTCGGTACCCGCTGCGCTGGTTTATTACGAATCCCTGGGGCAGAACTGGGAGCGGGCGGCGCTGATCAAGGCGCGGCCCTGCGCGGGTGACATTCAAGCCGGCGAATCCTTCCTGCATGAAATCGTGCCGTTCATCTGGCGCAAGTACCTGGACTTTGCGGCAATTGCTGACGTTCAGTCGATCAAGCGCCAGATCCATATGCACAAGGGCCACGGGGCCATTGCGGTTGCCGGACATAACGTCAAGCTCGGCCGTGGCGGCATCCGCGAAGTGGAGTTCTTCGTCCAGACCCAGCAGCTGATCGCGGGTGGCCGCAACCCGGCCCTTCGCGGACGTCGCACACTCGACATGCTGGACGCTCTGGTGGATGCAGACTGGATCAAGGGCAAGACACGCGACGAAATGGCCGCCGCCTACCGGTTCCTGCGCAATGTCGAGCATCGCATCCAGATGCTGAACGACGAGCAGACCCAGCTTCTGCCGAAGGATGAAGACGGCATGAAGCGGGTTTCCGCGCTGATGGGCTACGACACACTTGCAGCCTTTGAAACGGCACTGCTCGACCACTTGCGAACGGTTCAGCACCACTATGCCGAACTGTTCGAAGATGAACCGGCACTGTCGTCCGAGCTGGGCAATCTGGTCTTTACCGGCGATGACCACGATCCCGGTACCCTGGAGACGCTTGCCGGTCTTGGTTTCAAGCAGCCTGCGGAAGCTGCCGCGATCGTCAAGGCCTGGCATTTCGGCCGCTATCCGTGCACCCGTTCGACCAAGGCGCGCGAGCGGCTGACCGAAATGCATCCTGCGCTTCTCAGTGCGCTGGCGGCCACGGACAATGCGGACGCTGCCCTGCGGGCGTTCGACAACTTTCTGGCCAAGCTGCCGGCGGGCGTGCAGCTGTTCTCGCTGCTGAGGTCCAATCCACAGCTCCTGACGTTGCTGGCAACCACCATGGGCGCTGCGCCACGCATGGCCGAAACGGTCTCCAAGCGGGTTCATGTGTTGGATGCAGTCCTCGATCCGGCGTTTTTTGGCGCCATGCCGAGCGTCGAGGAGTTCCGCGCCGGGCTCGACAGAACCCTGTCTCAGGCCCGCTTTTATGAGGAAGCACTGGACAGGGCGCGGATATTTACCCAGGAACAGCAGTTCCTGATCGGTCTGCGGATGATTTCAGATACCTTGTCCGCCGACCGGGTAGGGTTTGCACTGGCACGGCTGGCCGAAGTTGTCGTCGACCGGATCCTGAAGCAGGTGATCGTGCATGTCGGCGAAAGCAACGGCACGGTGCCGGGGGGCAATATCGCGGTCCTGGCCATGGGCAAGCTTGGGGGGCGCGAAATGACGGCAGCCTCCGATCTGGACCTGATCCTGCTTTATGAAGCTCCGGAAGACGTCAAGCAGTCTGATGGCAAGCGGCCTCTTGCGATCACCCAATATTACACCCGTCTGACCCAGCGGCTGGTCACGGCCCTCAGCGCACCGACGGCCGAGGGCTCGCTTTATGAGGTTGATTTCCGGCTTCGTCCGTCCGGCAATGCAGGTCCGCTCGCGACCAATCTGGACGGCTTCATAGCCTACCAGCAGAAAGAGGCCTGGACCTGGGAGCATATGGCTCTGACGCGTGGACGGGTGATTGCGTCCACGACGCCTGAGTTCAAGCAGAAGATTGTCGACAGCATCTGCGGCACGTTGGTGCAGACGCGTGATCTGACGAAGCTGGCCGACGATGTCCGCACCATGCGTGCCCGGATCGAGAAGGAAAAAGGCACCAAAGATGTCTGGGATCTGAAACAGGTGGCTGGCGGTCTGGTCGATATCGAGTTTCTTGCCCAGTTTCTGCAGCTTGCACACGCTCAGGAAAACCCGGAAATCCTGGCGCAAAGCACGGAGCAAGCTTTGGAACTGGCCCGCGACGCCGGCTTCCTGACCCTGGGCGATGCCGGGCTGTTGTTGGAAGCTCTCAGGCTTTACCACCGACTGACCCAGGTGTTGCGGCTGGCTCTTTCCGGCAAGTTCGTGCCGGCAGAAGCACCCCGCGGGGTGCTGGATCTCCTGGTTCAGGCCTCCGGCAGTCCGACCTTCACCCGGTTGGAAGCAGAGCTCGCAGACCTTCAGGTGAAGGTGCGCGAGACGTTTGTGCGGCTGATTGGCGAGGTTGAAACGGTCAACACTTGACCCCGATTGCCAAGCTGTTTCCATTGGGATAGGGAAGGACCGCACCGGCGGCCGATTTCAAATCATTCGCGCTCTCTTGAGCGAACCCTTTTCCATACTCTGAGAAACCTCATGACTTATTCATTCGACGAAACGGTCCGTCGTCCGGACCGGAGCGACCGTATTGCGCTGGCTGGCAACCGTGTGTTTGCCTGGTCTGAATGGGGCCCGGTGACAGGCACTCCGGTTCTGTTTCTGACAGGCGCCGGCATGGCCGGCACACTCGGCTTTGGCCTGGAACATCTCGAAAAGCTAAACCTTCGACTGATTGCACCGGACAGGTCGGGCCTCGGCGCTTCATCGCCCGATCCTGACAAGTCACTGGCAAGTGTCGCGCGTGACCTTGGCGAACTTGTTGCGAACCTTGGACTTGTCAGCATCCCAGTGGTTGCCTTTTCGCAAGGAGCGCCCTTCGCTTTCGCCGCTGCAGCGTCGGGGACTACAAGCTCCCTGGCGATCGTCTCCGGTCAGGATGAACTCTACCGTCCGGAATTCGCTGATGGTTTGCCGGATCAGGTGAGGGATATGACCCGGCATGCACAGGAAGATCCCGCAGGGTTTTCTGCCATGCTTGAAGGCTTCGCCGAGCCGGATGGCTTCTACGACCTGGTACTGTCGATGAGCTCACCGGAAGACAGGTCGGTATATGGCGTCGAACCTTTCGCCGCAGCCTACAGGCACGCCCTTCGGGAAGGCTTCAGGCAGGGACCGAAAGGATACGTCCTCGATACGCTCGCAGCGCTCAGGCCCTGGAGTATCGACCTTGGCATGGTCAACTGCCCGGTCTCGCTCTGGTACGGCGGCAAGGATGGCAGCCCGGTTCATTCACCGGACTTCGGTCTTTCGCTCGCAGGCAGATTGCCCAATACAAGCCGCCGGTTTTTTCCGGAGGAAGGCGGCGCATTGCTGTGGACCCGTTCGCTCGACATCCTGAGCGAACTGGCAACAACAAGCGGCAACGACTGATCTGCTGTGCTTTAGGGCTACGGACAACCAGACTCGCCTGGAGGGTAAAACTCTTCAGGCGGCTTCCTTGTCGGCAAGCGGCAAGGTGAAGCTGACAGTGGTGCCCTTCTTGACTTCCGACTTGATTACCAGCGCTCCGCCATGAAGTTCAACCAGCGAGCGGGCGATGGCTAGTCCGAGGCCCGAGCCCTGGTGGGTCTTGGTGAACTGGTTTTCCACCTGCACGAAGGGTTGGGCGAGGCGTTCTATATCGCGCTCTGAAATTCCGATGCCTGTGTCGATCACTTCGAAATGCAGCTTGTCTCCGCGTGGCCGCGCCCTGAGCGTGACGGTGCCATTGTCCGGCGTGAACTTCACCGCATTGGCCAGCAGGTTTAGCAGGATCTGTTTGAGCGCCCGCTTGTCTGCGTGCACCGAGACGTTTTCAACGACATCGGTGGTGACGGTGATGTTCTTCTCGGTCGCAGCTCCCGTGACGATCCGGCTGGCATCTTCGGCCGATTCCGATGCATTGACCGTTTCGGTCTCGATACTCATGCGACCGGCTTCGATCTTGGACATGTCGAGGATGTCGTTGATCACGTTCAGCAGGTAAGTGCCGGAAGAATAGATATCCTTGCAGTAGTCGGAATACCTGTCGGTGCCGACGGGGCCGAACATTTCCTGCGTCATGATGTCGGAGAAGCCGATGATGGCGTTGAGCGGCGTTCTCAGTTCATGAGAAATATTGGCCAGGAATTCGGACTTGGCCTTGTTGGCGGCTTCCGCCCGGGTTTTTTCTTCCTGGTACTTCTCTGCCATTTCCACAAGCTGCCGGGCCTGAACCTCAAGGGTCTGGCGGGACTTCTGGAGATCGGAAACGGTTGCCCTCAACCGCTTTTCGGAGTCGATCAGTTTTTCTTCGTGTTTCTTGAGCGGAGTAATGTCGGTCCCGACAGACACGAAGCCGCCGTCCTTGGTGCGCCGCTCGGAAATCTGCAGCCAGCGACCGTCTTCCAGTTGCGCTTCGTAGGAGCCATCAGGAGCGCCGCCACGCTGGCGAAGAGTGACCGGTTGCGGTGCTACTTCGGCATTGGAGGCAGCTGCCATCACGTCCTTGTAGGGCGTGCCAGGCTTGATCACGGCATTCGGTAGGCTGTGCAGCGACTGATAGTTGGAATTGCAGATCACAAGCTCGTTTCGGGCATTCCACAGAACGAAAGCTTCCGAGATTGTCTCGATCGCATCACGCAGGCGAAGATCTGCCATACGGCTCTGTTCGGCAAGCTCGTGCTGCTCGGTAATGTCGATGCAGATACCGATGAGGTGCGGCTCGGCACGGCCGGGTTCCGACTGGATTTCACCACGGGCGCGAAGCCAGATCCAGCTTCCGTCGGCGTGGCGCATGCGGAAGGTCTCATCGACCAGGGTTTCACCGCTTTCCAGCAGGTGCTCGGCAAGGCCCAGAAGGTCGATGTCATCGGGATGGGTGATGTCTGCGACATCGGCAAAGCTGAGAATATCGTCCTTGGGTTCGCGTCCGAGCAGCTCGTAGAGCGAAGAGGACCAGAACATTCTGCCGCGTGACAGGTCCCAGTCGAACAGTCCGCAGCGGCCGTGGGTGAGGGCGGTGTCGATGCGGGCACGGGTTGCCGCATACATGTCGTCGGCCGCTTCCGCGCGGGTCGCCTGACTGAAGAAGCCGTAGATGACCGCAAGCAGCACCAGCGAAGTTCCGACGAAGAGCGTCACATTTGCCGAAAGGTCATCCCGCCACTGGCTGAAGATCTCGTTTTCCGGCTGCAGCACCGCCACCATTCCGAGGCGGCCGTCGAGGTGATGAACCGTTGCAAGAACCTGTTCTTGGCCCCGGCCTGTGCCAAGGTTGGTGGCAACCGGCATCACGCCGGCACGGGCGCCAAACACCATGAGCGGCTGTGACGGGCCAAGGAGATCGCTGATCGGCCGGCTTTCAAGCGATGGCTGGAGCGGTGCCGAGGCAACGATGGTGCCGGATTGGTCCGCAACGAGATAAATGCGGCCCTTGCTGGTCGCCCCTGTGGGCAGACTGTCGGCAAGGATGCGTTTCAACGTCGTCCGGTAGCCCGTTTCAGGCAGATCGTTTTCCGACGACATCAGGCCGCTGGCGACGACAGTTGCCATCAGGCTGAGCGTAACCTGGGCGTTTTCCTGGGTCCGGGTGTAATCGCTGACAAGGTCACCGGTGCGGAACAGGGCGAGTATGACGATGAAGATGATGGCGAGGCCGGGAATGAGGCGTCGCATCAGGCTATCGGAGCGGGCCAGGCTTTCGGCCAGAGCGCCGAGGAGGGGGCGCAGAGGCAGGCGTTTTGTGCCTGCGTCTGTCTCCCACTCAGACTCCTTCTCGCCGCGCCGCGCAGATGCGTCGCCAGCTAATGCTCTCGCCATAGGAAGTGTGCCTCAAAAACCGCCGCGTCGGGGGTGCCCCGAATCACTTCCATTTGAATCAAATCGTCTGTTTTTGTCCAGACCCGTCAAAGAATAAAATGGTTAACGCAAGTCAGGATTTTCCGTTCTTTCGTTAACCTTTCTCAGTATTGCAGACTACTGCAAGGTTCTGTCGACGATGTCACGGCTGTCTCTCGACAGATTTTCGCATGCTGAAATCCTCAAGAGGGCAGATTCAGCAAGGGCACTTCTTTGTGGGTCAAGTGCGCGCCACGAGCGGAAGCTCGTCAGAAGTCTCGATGCCACTTGTGGATTTCGCTTGTCGATCTCCAGAACTGATTCGGCGATCAGTTCAAATCCGGCACCATCCATCCGGGCAAATTGTGTCGGATTGCCGGTGGCAAAGGATTGCAGCAGCGAGCGGACACGGTTCGGGTTGCCGGCATCGTAGGAAGGGTCCGACATCAATGCCTTGACCCGGTCCAGCGTTTCGTTGCCGGGTGCGGTGGCCTGGGTCATGAACCACTTGTCCATGGCCAGAGAGCTGTCCGTGTGCCGCTCGCGGTAAGCTGCAAGCGCTTCCTCTTCACGTGGCATATGGTCGTGTACCAGAAGGGTGAGGGCCGCGAGGCGGTCAGTCATGTTGTCGGCAGAGGCAAACCGCGACCAGACCAGGTCAGTCGCATCGGCTGCGCCGGAGACTGCGTAATAATGCAGGCAACGGTTTGCGAGCGCTCTTTTTCCGGCTGCCTGCGCATCCGGCGAAAAGGTCCCACCTGCGGACTGGTCGGTAATGAATGGGACGAGGGAAGATGCGATGCGGGCGGCAACTGCGCGCCGCAGCATCTGACGGGCCGTATGAATGGCGTCCGGGTTGACGTCCTTGCCGATTTCCTGTGCGACATCCGCTTCGCTGGGCAATGTGAGTGCCTGCGCACGCAGGGCTTCATCCAGCTGGGTTTCACCCAGAACAGACGCGAGCACACCGATGACGTCTTCGGACGGCGTGCCTTCCGAGCCGTCGCGGACCAGACCGGCAAGCCTCACAAGGTCCTGCATCGCCAACGTCTGCACCGCCTGCCATCGATTGAACGGGTCCCGATCCTGCGCTGCCTGAAACAGGAGCTCCTCGGAATGCAGGGGCTGGTTCAGACGAACGGGTGCGGAGAAACCGCGCAGGAGAGACAGAACGGGAGCGGCAGCGATATTGTGGAAGACGACGTCCTGATGAGCCTTGTCGAGCACAAGCACATCGCCGGCGACGTTGGCACCCTCCACGGAGCCTGTCTCCATGTCCTCGCCATTGGGGCCGATCAACCCGAAACGAAGCGGGATGACTGCCGGTTTGCTGGACTTCTGGCCGGCAATGGGCGGGATTTCCTGGGACAATGAAACGGTGAAGGACTTGCGGTCGGGATCATATTCCGTTTCCACCGACACAACTGGCGTTCCTGCCTGCTCGTACCAGAGCGAAAACTGTTCAAGATCGATGGACGATGCTTCCTCGAAGCAGGACAGGAATGCCTCGATTGTGGTTGCTTCGCCGTCATGGCGGTCGAAATAGAGGTCCAGTCCGGCCAGGAACTTCTGCTCGCCCAGAAGCGTCTGCAGCATGCGAACAACCTCGGCGCCTTTTTCATAGACAGTCGCCGTATAGAAGTTATTGATTTCATGATAGGTTCGCGGACGTACGGGGTGTGCGAGCGGGCCTGCATCCTCCGGAAACTGATGCGACTTCAGCAAGCGTACATCGGCAATGCGCTTGACCGCGCGCGAGCGCATGTCGGACGAAAACTCCTGGTCGCGGAACACCGTCAAGCCTTCCTTCAGGCACAGCTGGAACCAGTCCCGGCAGGTGATGCGGTTTCCGGTCCAGTTGTGGAAGTATTCGTGTGCGATCACGGCTTCAATATTGGCATAATCCTGGTCGGTTGCCGTTTCCGGGTCGGCCAGAACGTACTTGTCGTTGAAGATATTGAGGCCCTTGTTTTCCATCGCGCCCATGTTGAAGTCCGACACGGCGACGATGTTGAACACATCCAGATCGTATTCTCGGCCAAACACTTCCTCGTCCCAGCGCATGGACCTCTTCAGGGAATCCATGGCCCAGTCACACAGGCTCTCCTTGCCATGCTCGACGTAGATGTTGAGTGCGACCTCCTTGCCGGACATGGTGGTGAACGTGTCCGGAACTTCGGCGAGATCGCCCGCAACCAGTGCGAACAGATAGGCTGGTTTGGGGTGCGGGTCGTGCCACACGGCATAATGCCTGCCGGTGCCGTCGATATCTCCTGTCTCCGTCAGATTGCCGTTGGCCAGGAGAACGGGGCAGTCTTTCTTCGAGGCCTCCAGACGCGTCGTGTAGACAGCAAGGACATCCGGTCGGTCCAGAAAATAGGTGATCCTGCGAAAGCCCTCGGCCTCGCATTGGGTGCAATAGGTTGCCGAGGAACGGTATAGCCCCATCAGCTTCGTGTTCGCGTCCGGATCGAGTTCGGTCACGAGTGTCAGCTCGAATGGATCGGCAGGCGGTGAGGCAAGTTCGAGACGGTCGGCTGTCGCTGCATATGCAGTCTCGGCAAGCGCTTCGCCGTTCAGCTTGATGCCCGCAAGTGACAATTCGTCACCATCCAGCACAAGCGGGGCGCCTACCTGTGTTCCCGGTTGCCTGCTGACCTCAAGCGTCGCGGTCACGCGGGTTGCGCCCGGGGCGAGTTCAACATTCAGGGCGACCTTGTCGATGCGATAAAGTGGCGGTTGATAGTCTTCCAGCCGTATGGCCGGCGCCGTTTCTGAACGCATCGAATTCTCCTGCTGATGTTAGGCGCAATTGCCTGCCTGTGCCTGGCCGAAAAGCCCGTTTTGGAGGCCGTAACCGCACCCTCATGAAAATGTGAGGATGAGCTAAGGCGTTAGCATGATCGCAGATTACGGCAAAGTCCTGTTTGACCTTCCGCAAGGGCTGGTATTCCGTCAGCCTTTGATAACACCTAAATACGGACGGGAGGTTTTGACGGCAGCCGGGGCATTGTCTATGTCAGGTGCGTCGTAAGTTGCAGGGAATTTTTTTAATGAGCCGTTTGGACAGTTTTATTCGTCGAATGACATCCCAGAAAACATTGCTCGAATTTCTGGTTGACAAGGTCAACGAAGTCGACGGACCTATCCTGGAACTCGGGTTGGGCAATGGCAGAACCTATGACCACTTGCGCGAGATTTATCCGAACAAGGAAATTTTCGTATTCGATTTTGCCATGGACTGCCACCCGAGCTGCGCTCCGGACGCGCATCACATGATCCTCGGCAACATTCGCGACACGCTTGTTTTCTGCGGGCCGCGGATCGGGGCGAAGGCGTCGTTCGCCCATATCGACATCGGTTCGGCTGATCCCACAAATGATCTGGCGACAGCGTCCTGGCTGGCTCCGTCAATCGATGCCCACATGGCCGTTGGCGGAATTATCCTGTGCGCGCTCGAACTCAACCTGCCGAATTACGAGCCCCTGAAAAAGCCTGATGGCATTCACCGGGGCCGCTATCATATCTATCGCAAGACATCAGAAGCCTGACCGTCGGCACTATTCAGGAAGAGACACATGACCGCGCCGCTCAAAGGCATCAAGGTTGTCGAACTGGCCCGCATTCTGGCCGGGCCCTGGACGGGCCAGACCCTCGCGGACCTGGGGGCAGACGTCATCAAGGTGGAAAGCCCGCAAGGCGATGATACGCGGGGCTGGGGACCGCCATTTGTCAAGGACGAGGCGGGCGCGGACCGGGATGCCGCCTATTTTCATGCCTGTAATCGCGGCAAGCGTTCCATTGCGGTGGATTTTCGCACACAGGAAGGTCAGGACCTCGTCCGCCGCCTGGTGGCGGATGCCGACATTCTGGTCGAGAACTTCAAGGTCGGTGGGCTCGCCAAATACGGCCTCGACTATGACAGCCTTTCCAAGGTCAATCCGAAGCTGATCTATTGTTCGATCACCGGGTTCGGTCAGGACGGTCCCTACGCTCATCGGGCCGGCTACGATTTCATGATCCAGGGCATGGGCGGCATCATGGATCTGACCGGGGACCCGGAAGGCGACCCGCAGAAAATTGGGGTGGCGTTCGCGGATATCTTTACCGGGCTTTACGGTGTCGTCGGCGTTCTTGCCGCCTTGCGCCGCCGCGATGAAACCGGCGAAGGCGAATGGGTCGACATGGCATTGCTCGATGCGCAGGTCGGAGTGCTGGCCAACCAGGCGCTCAATTACTTTGTTTCGGGCAAGGCGCCGAAACGTCTGGGTAATGCGCATCCCAACATCGTTCCCTACCAGGTCTTTCCGGCCAGCGACGGGCATCTGATCATCGCGGTTGGCAATGATGGCCAGTTCAGGCGCCTTTGTGCTGTTCTTGGCCTGCCGGAACTTGCCGACAATCCCCGCTACGCCACCAACGCAGCGCGGGTTGCTGCCCGCTCGGACCTTGTGCCGATCCTGACGGCTGAAACGTCGACGAGAGCCCGCTACGATCTCCTGGCCGCGCTTGAAGGCGAGGGAGTTCCGGCTGGACCGATCAATTCCGTGGAAGATGTCTTCAACGACAAGCAGGTGTTGCACCGGGATATGAAGGTCGACCTGCCGGCAACCGGGGTCGAAGGCGGCTCCGTTGCCTCAGTCCGCACGCCCATCAGGTTTCGGAACGGGACACTCGTGCTGGACCGCGCCGCGCCGGCACTTGGCGAGCACACGGAAGAAATCCTGAAGGAACTGGGCATCACGTCTGACCCGAACTCCTGAACGAAGAAAGCACTGCCATGAGCACCCCGGATTACCTCAAGGTCTCCGATAGCGAAGTTCTGTCCAATTCCTGGGGAACGCTGACCCGCCACCGGATCGAGTACAGGCGCCGGGACGGCGACTGGCAGGCGCAGGTGCGTGAAGTCTACGAAAAGGGACATGGAGCAACCTGCCTGCTCTACGATCCGGAACGCAATTGCGTGCTGCTGACGCGCCAGTTCCGGCTGCCTATCTGGGCTGCCGGCCGAGACCCGATGCTGATCGAAGCACCCGCCGGTCTTCTGGAAGGTGCGCATCCGGAGGATCGCATGCGCGCTGAACTTATCGAGGAAACAGGATTTGAGGTTTCGGATCTGGAACATCTCTTCGATGCCTTCACCAGTCCGGGATCCGTAACCGAATATGTGGCATTCTTCCGCGGGACATACCATCTGAAGGACAAGGTCGCTGAAGGTGGGGGTAAGAAAGCCGAGGGCGAAGATATCGAGGTGATGCACGTTCCGCTCGACGAGGCGCTCGAGATGATCCGCTCCGGTGAAATCATGGACGCAAAAACCATTATCTTGCTGCAGGAACTGGCCCTGCGTCGATTGACCGGCTAAAGGCAAAAGACATCGCGGTGGCAGTCCTTTGCGGTGGAAAGTCGAAAGTTTGCCTTAATTTGACGGAAACCGTCATGCAGGTAAGCTGCCTGTTCGCAACAAGGGTCACCGCCCAATGAAAATATCGAAACGCACCGGCCGGCGCATAATGCTGCCCCTGACGACTATCGTCGGGCTGGGGTTCGGTGCGTTTGTTGCGATTGCGATCGGTCTTGTGCTGGGCCTGTCTGTCTCTGCAAACTTTCGCAACACGTTTTCCCTGCTGAATGACAAGACGATCCTGAGCACCCAGGCGCTCGAGACGCAGCTGCGGACGCATTTCGTGTCTGTCGAAAACGCGATCATCGGCCTGAAGCCCTATTTCGACGACGGCACGCTCGGCTTCGATGATACGGAAAGGACGCTGCAGGATCTCTCGATCGCGCTGAAATCCAATCACGATATCACCACACTGGTGGTGACTTCGACCGACAGAAGCAAGCTGGGGATCTATCGGGCACCGACCGGCAAACTGTGGCGGATTGAAACCGACGCACCACCACCCGGCATGAACATGCAGGAAATGCCGCAATTGAGCGCCGACAGTCCGCCGACCTGGGGCCCGCTCGTCAAACACGAGGTCGGTCTTTTCGCGAATGTTTCGGTGCCGTTGGTGCGGGACGGCAAGGTTGCCGGCATGCTGACGGCTGCGACGTCCATGGAAGAACTTGCCCACATCGTTTCTGCTCAGGACGAGGGCGGCGACAACACCGTCTTCATCATCGCGGATGGCGATCAGGTGATCCTGCATTCGGACGCTCCCTGGCTCCAGACCGGCGGCAGCATTCAGGACAAGTTGCCGGGCTCCTGGCAGACGATCGGCGACCCCGTTCTGGCTGCCATGGTAAATGAAGAAAAGCTGGACGAATTCAAGAAAGCCGCGGAACTCGGCATCGACGTCTCCACCGTTGATGCAAACAACGAAGAATATATCGTCATGAAGGCCCAGCTGGATGGTTTCAGCGACCGGCCCTGGACTGTCGGGCAGTATTACCTCAGCGCGACGGTCTCCCGGGAGTTGCGGCGTCTTGCAGGCTCCATGTTCGTCGGCTTCGGTGCGCTCGTGGTATCGGTGCTGATCGCATTCTGGATGGGGCGGCGCGTCGCCCGCCCGTTGCGCTACCTTGCGGTTCAGTCCAAGCGTATCGGCAGCCTTTCGCTCAACGAGGTTGAGCCCCTGCCGCGCAGCCGCGTCGCGGAGATCGATCAGGTGGCGCTCGCCTTCAATTCCATGGTTGAAGGCCTCAAGGCGATGAACACCTATGTGCCGCGCTCGCTGTTCATCAAGCTGATGCGATTGGGAGGCGGGAATGCTGCACAGGCGCGTGGTGCCGAACTCACGATCCTCTTTACCGATATTGTCGGGTTCACGGCCTTGTCCGAGCACCTGAGTGCGGAAGAGACCGCCAGCCTGCTGAATGACCATTTCGCCATCCTGGTCGAGGCTGTCGAAGGCGAGGGCGGCACGGTCGACAAATTCCTGGGGGATGGCATGCTGGCCTTCTGGGGCGCGCCTGATGCCCGCCCGGACCATGCGGAGGCTGCTGTCAGAACCGCACGCCGGATTGCAGCCGCGCTGCATCAGTCGAATCTGAACGCGGTTACCCAGGGGCGTCCGCAGATGGCGCTTCGGATCGGTATTCACACCGGCCCGGCGGTTGTCGGCAATGTCGGCGCGCTTGATCGCTGGAACTATACCGTTGTCGGCGACACCGTGAATGCGGCCGAACGCCTGCAGACGCTTGGCAAGGAAGTTCCAGAAAACCCGGAAGTCGTCATCCTGGCGAGTGCGGACACCGTTGCGCATCTGCCTGGTGAGCGGCACCAGCGGCCGGTCGGCGCGCATCACCTGCGTGGCCGAAGCGGGCAGATGGAAGTCTATTGGCTCGATCCCTTTCCGCAGTCAAAGCCGATACACAGGCCCGTGGAGCGGCCGGTGTCTGCCGCGGAGTGATTCACTCCGGACCGTTGGATCGCCGGCCAGGCTTCCAGCTAGTCTGTTTCGTGTTCAGATGAACGCAGAAAAAATGATTTCAGGTTCGTTCGACAATTGCAGTTTAACGTTCGGTTGCACCCGTTAATCGAGTGGCGGAACGGGTCTGCTCTTGCAAACTGTGACGAACATCACAGTTTGTTTTCATGAATCCTGCATTGCTATCCACTGGCGAATTTGGTTGTCTTTCAAATGCAATGAGGGCTTAGTAAGCCTCTGTCAGACAATCCTTGCCTGGGAGGAAATGCGCGGTGAATGTTCTCTCGATTGAGGGACTGACGGTTGATTTTAATACGGCGGAAGGTCAGGTCCGGGCGGTCGACAATGTGTCATTTGTCGTACCCGAGAACCGGACTGTCGCGCTGGTGGGCGAATCCGGGTCGGGCAAGACGGTCATATCGCAGACGATCATGGGTCTTCTGCCCCAGGCTGCATCCATTACATCCGGGAAAGTGATCCTGGCGGATCCGACCGGCGCAGAGCCGCCTGTCGATATCGCAGCGCTTGAGCGCAAGGGACCGCAGATGCGGCACCTGCGCGGCAACCGGGTTGCGATCATTTTCCAGGAGCCGATGACATCGCTGTCGCCGCTGCATACCATCGGCGACCAGATCGGCGAAGCCGCACTTCTTCACCGCAATGTTTCCAGCGCCGAGGCACGCGAACTGACCAAGACCATGCTGAGCTTGGTCCAGTTCCCCGATCCCGAGCGCGCGCTCGACACCTATCCGTTCGAACTGTCAGGCGGCCTGCGCCAGCGCGCGATGATCGCGATGGCCATGATCTGCCGCCCCGCGCTGCTGATCGCGGACGAGCCTACCACCGCGCTCGACGTCACAATTCAGGCGGAAATCCTGAAACTCATTCGCGAAGTTCAGGCCGAACTGCGCATGTCCGTCCTGATGATCACCCACGACTTTGGCGTGGTTGCCAACATGGCCGACGAAATCGCGGTGATCTATCATGGCCGCATCATGGAAAAGGGCACTGCCCAGCAGCTCTTCTCCAATCCGAAGCACGACTATCTGAAGGCTCTGCTCAACGCGGTCCCGAGCTTCCACATGGACCGGGACGAGCGGCTGGTGCCGATCCGGCCCATCAAGGTCCGCTCGGAGGAACTGACGGCCAATCGCCCGCATTGCGACGTCAAGCCGGGCGAGCCCCTGGTCGAAATGCGCGATGTCACCAAACGGTTCACCCTGCGCAAGGGGTCTTTCCTAGGTGGCAAGGTCAAGACCATGACCGCGCTCGACAGCATCAACCTGACGATCCGCCGTGGCGAGTGTCTCGGTCTCGTAGGGGAATCGGGTTCCGGCAAGACCACCGCAGCAAAGGCCATCCTGAGGGCAATCGGTATCGAGGGCGGCAACGTCCTCTACAATCGCGGCAAGGGGCTGGAAGACATCTCCAAGCTCAAGGGCGCGGAACTGATGGACTATCGCCGCCGCGTACAGCTTATTTTCCAGGATCCGTTCTCCTCGCTCAACCCGCGCATGACCATCAACGACACGCTGATGGAACCCCTTGAGGTGCACGGCATCGGCACCCCTCAGGAGCGGGCCGAGCGCGCGCGCAATCTGATGAACCTGGTGGGGCTCGACCCGCGTTTCCTGCGCCGCTATCCGCATTCGTTCTCCGGCGGTCAACGCCAGCGCATCGGGATCGCACGAGCTCTCGCGCTGAACCCGGAATTCCTGTTGTGCGACGAACCGACCTCGGCGCTCGACGTCTCGGTACAGGCGCAGATCCTGAACCTTCTGCAGGATCTCAAGCGCGACCTGAACCTGACCTATCTCTTTGTCAGCCATAACCTGGCCGTGGTCGACTATGTTGCCGACCGGATCGCGGTCATGTGCCGTGGACGACTGGTCGAGATGGGCGAAACACGAACTGTCGTCGGCAATCCGCTGCACCCGTACACGAAAGCATTGCTTTCGGCCGTGCCTGAGCCGGACCTGTCGGCACCACTGGATTTTGCCGCCCTAGATGCCAACAGAGCATCGGAGCCGCAATCTTGGCCGGAACCTTTCCGATTGACCGACGGCCAGGCGCCGTCGCTGGTGGAAATGGAACCGGATCACTTTGTCTGCGCACCTGGCCTGAAGAATGCCGGGGCGCTTGAGGGGACTGCAGCATGAAGTTTTTGAATTCCGTAAGGGCCGGTCTTTTCCTGACCGTAGCTCTGATAGCGGGGCCACTGGCCGCGCTGGAGTTGAAGGAAACACCGGGCCTTGATCCGTCTCTGCCACCCGTGGCGGAACGGGTTCCTTCCGACCCTCTGATCGTTGATCTTGAAGCCAAGGGTCGAACCGTCGGCAAGCCGGGAGGCAAGATCGACACCCTGATCGGCCGGGCAAAGGATGTCCGCCTGATCAACGTTTGGGGCTATGCCCGCCTCGTTGGCTACAACGAGCAACTGGAACTGGTTCCCGATATCCTGGCGAACGTCGATGTTGAAGATGGCCGCATTTTCACGCTTCACACGCGTGCCGGCCACAAGTGGTCTGATGGCCATCCCTTCGGTGCCGAGGACTTCCGCTACTTTTTCGAGGACATTGTCAGCAACGAAAGCCTGACCCCGTCAGGTCTGCCGCCGTACCTGCTGGCCGATGGCAAAGGCCCCAAGTTCGAGGTCCTGGACGAAACCACCGTCCGCTTTACCTGGGATTCGCCGAACCCGCTGTTCCTGCCGGAACTGGCAAAGTCCCGTCCGCCGTTCATCTATCGGCCTGCCCATTACCTGAAGCAGTTCCACGAGAAATACGGCGATCCTGATGTGATCGCCAAGGAAGCTGCAAAGGTGAAGGCGCGGGACTGGGCACCGCTCCATAACAAAAAAGACGACATGTACAACGCGCAGAACGTCGACATGCCGTCGTTGCAGCCTTGGGTGCGCAACCGCGATGACAGCGACCTGCGCTTCGTTCTGGAACGCAATCCATACTATCACCGGGTCGACAGCACCGGTCAGCAGCTTCCTTATGTCGACGAAATCATCATGACGGTTGCCGACGGCAAGCTGATCCCGGCCAAGGCCCAGGCTGGCGAAAGCAACCTGCAGGCACGCAACCTCAACTTCGCCGACATTACCGTTCTGAAGAAGGGCGAAAAGGACAATGGCTATGTCACCGCGCTCTGGTCCAACACCAAGGGTGCGGAGATCTCGATCCTGCCGAACCTGACGGTCAAGGATCCGGTCTGGCGTGAACTGATGCGCAACACGAAGTTCCGTCATGCCCTGTCGCTCGGGATTGACCGCAACCTGCTCAACCGGGTCCTGTTCTTCGGGCTGGGAACTCCGGGCAACGACACGGTTCTGGCGTCCAGCCCGCTTTACAAGGCCGAGTTCACCACCAAGTGGGCGGAATACGATCCGGAACAGGCGAACGCGCTTCTGGACGAAATCGGCCTCACCAAGCGCAACGGAAACGGCATTCGTCTGATGTCCGATGGCCGTCCGCTGGAAATCATCGTGGAGACAGCTGGCGAGGAACAGGTCCAGGATGATGCCCTGGAGCTGGTCAAGGAAATGTGGAAAGAGATCGGCGTCGCTCTGTTTGCCAAGCCGAGCCAGCGTGACAACATGCGCGAGCGCGCCATCACCGGTGACCTGCTGATGTCTGTATGGTCCGGCTTCGAGAACGGCATTCCGACGTCCGAAATGCCGCCGGAAGACTTTGCCCCTGTGCGTGGCGACGCGCTTTCGTGGCACAAGTGGGGTGACTATTTCGAAACCCAGGGTGAGGGCGGTGAAAAACCCGACTGGGCCCCGGCCGAGCGTCTGATGGAACTCTATACCGCATGGTTGAGCTCCAGAACGCCGGAAGAGCGCACCGAGATCTGGGAAGAAATGCTCCAGATCCATGCTGACGAAACCATTCATATCGGTCTGGTTTCCGGCGTTCGTCAGCCGGTTGTGATCAAGAACGTTGAAAACGTACCGCTTGAAGGTATCTACGGCTGGGATCCTGGCGCCCATTTCGGAATTCACCGCATGGATGAATTCTACATGGCCAAGTAAGCAGCAGTTCCGCTTGTTTTCCGGTCCGGCTGGTTCTGACACCAACCGGACGGGGAAACTGTCAGGGATATCGTTCGGTTCGGAAGATTATCCGAACCGAACGCTTTAAAGGCGACGGGCTGACTTGATCCGGCCCGTTCCGCCAGTCGTTTTTCCGGGGACTGACTCTTGGTTGAAAAACGTCATACTATCGAAACCGAATTTGACTTTAAGTGCAGAAATCAGAGCCTGATTTGCGCAAAGTGCCGGGGCTGAGGGGAGTTTAGGTGCTCTATTACATTGTCCGACGTATTTTGATGATGGGTCCCACCTTGCTGGTGATCAGTCTGCTGACTTTCTTCATCATCGAGTTGCCGTCCGGTGATTACATTTCCAACCAGATTGCTGCCCTGAAGTCCTCCGGTGAAAGTTCCTCGGTTGCCAAGCTCGAGTTCCTGAGAAAGGAATTCTCTCTCGATCGTCCCTTCATGGAGCGCTACCTCATCTGGGTTGGCCTCTGGCCGGGACCTCACGGTTTCGACGGGTTGATCCAGGGCAACTGGGGCTGGTCGTTCGAATTCGACAAGCCGGTGGAGCAGGTCATAGGACCGACACTTCCCTTGACCGTGGTCCTGAACTTCGCGACGATCCTGTTCGTCTACGTGGTGTCGTTCCCCATCGGTATTTTCTCTGCAACGCGCCAGTATTCCTGGGGGGACTACGGGTTCACTTTCCTGGGCTATATCGGTCTTGCCACCCCCAACTTTCTGCTTGCGCTCATTCTCCTCTATTTCTTCAATCGCTGGTTCGGCCTGTCCGTCGGTGGCCTGATGGATCCTCAGTACATCGATCAGCCCTGGAGCTTCGACAAGGCGATGTCGGTGCTGGCGCATCTGATCGTCCCGACCATCGTGATCGGGACCTCCGGCACGGCGGCAATGATCCGGCGCTTGCGCGCCAACCTGCTTGACGAGCTTCACAAGCAATATGTCACCACGGGCCGGGCGAAGGGGCTGAAGGAAAACCACCTGCTGGTCAAATATCCCCTGCGCATGGCCATCAACCCGTTCATCGCCGACATCGGCAACCTGATCCCGTCGCTAGTTTCTGGCTCGGTGATCGTTTCGGTGGTGATGAGCCTTCCGACAGTCGGTCCGGTACTTGTGTCCGCGTTACAATCGCAGGATCAGTTCCTGTCAGGGTTCATTCTGCTGTTCGTTGCCATGTTGACGCTGATTGGCATGCTGATCTCCGATCTGCTGCTGGCAGTTCTCGATCCGCGCATTCGTCTTGGCGGGAGGGCCTCGTCATGACCATGGACGTGAAGAACACGCCCACGCGCGAAGTCGAGCATTACGTCGATCCGACGCCGTTCAACCCGGCTGTCACCGAGGAGATGACCGCCGAGCAGGAGCGCTTCTACCAGGCTTCCCAATGGAAGATCATGTGGTGGAAATTCAAGCGCCACAAAATAGCGGTCTGGTCAGGCGTGGTCCTGATCCTGTTCTACCTGTGCGTTCCCTTTGCCGAAGTAATTGCGCCCTATGGCGCCAACAGCCGCGACAGCATGCATCTTTATGCTCCGCCGCAACCGATCCACTTGTTTCACGAAGGCAAGCTTGTCGGCCCGTTCGTCTACGGCATGACCTCGGAAATCGACATGGAAACACTGCAATGGGTGTTCAAGGACGATCCGAACAATGTCCAGCCGCTCCGCTTCTTCTGCAGCGGCGCAAAATACAAGTTTTGGGGGCTGTGGGACGCGTCCTTCCATCTTGTGTGCCCGGCGGAAGGCGGCACGATGTTCCTGTTCGGGACGGACCGGCTTGGCCGCGATCAGTTCTCGGGCCTGGTCTACGGCGCCCGGTTATCACTCACTGTCGGTCTGATCGGCGTCGTGATCTCAATCGTTCTAGGGCTCTTCTTCGGTGGGATCGCCGGCTATTTCGGCGGTTGGATCGACAGTCTGATCCAGCGCGCGATCGAGATCCTGCGCTCACTTCCCGAACTGCCTCTGTGGATGGCACTCTCTGCCGCACTGCCTGTTACATGGAGCCCCGTCTGGATCTATTTCGGCCTGACGATCATCCTTGGTCTGCTGGATTGGCCCGGGCTTGCCCGTGCCGTCAGGTCGAAGCTGCTGTCCCTGCGTGAAGAGGAATACGCCAAGGCAGCTGTCCTGATGGGTGCCAAGCCGAAGCGCGTCATCACGCGGCATCTGCTGCCGGGGTTCACAAGCCACATCATCGCGTCGGCGACGCTGTCGATCCCATCCATGATCCTGGGTGAGACTGCGCTGTCCTATCTTAACCTCGGCCTGCGTCGGCCGGCGGTTTCCTGGGGTGTTCTCTTGAACGAAGCGCAGAACATTTCGGTGGTGACCGTCTATCCATGGCTGATGGCTCCGGTGTTGCCGATCATCATTGTCGTCCTGGCGTTCAATTTCCTTGGCGATGGTTTGCGCGACGCGGCAGATCCCTATAAGTGATGCATCTGAAATATGAAGAACCGGCGGGCCGTTCTGGCCCGTCTTGCTGTTAGGAAGTCACAATGTCGAAGAATGCCACCACCGCCGCTGGCTGGGACGAGGAATATGAAGCCGGTCGCTGGGCCTTCCTGCGCTCGCTGCCTGAAAGCGGCCGATACGGCATTATCGGCATGTGGCTGAGCCTGACCGGCTCCATGGATGACGTTCTCGATATCGGCTGCGGCGAAGGCCTGCTCTACGAGCGTTTGCAGCCCATGGGCGTCAAGCGCTATGTCGGCATGGATCTTTCCCCGGCTTCCCTGCAGATCGCCAATGTCGACCCGGCCATCGCCAGCCTGCGGGCAGGCGACATGCACACTTTCGAAGCGCAGGAAGGTGAAACGTTCTCCGCCATTGTCTTCAACGAGGTTCTTCACTTCGCGGATGACCCGGCTGCCGTCGTTGCCCGCTACGCCCCGTTCCTGAAGGAAAACGGTGTTATCGCCCTGTCGATGTATTCACCGAAAAAGCCGGAGTCAGGTGCAAACAAGCTGATCAACAAGCTCTGGGAAGCAACCGACGATACCAGCAAGTGGGAAGTGCTCGATGACTATCGTCTCGTCTCCGACAAGAAAGGCGTCACCTGGCGCATGCGCCTGGTGAAGCCGGTTCGGTAAGCGCCGGAGAGCCCGAAAAACAGCATTGAATATGGCGAACACACCCCTGCCTCCTCAGCCTGAGGAGGCAGGGGTGTGTTGTTTCCAGAGGGGGAGGCGTGCTCAGGCAGCGGCTCCCCTGTTCTTGGAGTGCACTTGGTGATCCTCCTCGAGAGGACGATTTGCCCAGTGACAGGTGATCAACCCGGAAGCACGACAATCGTCGACTTGCCGCCCTTGTTCCGAAGGGCGTGTACATCGGCAAGGTCCGGGTCGCGATGCCAGGCCTTGGCGGCGTCGGGCGTGGGGAAGGACAGCAGGGCAACCATGTTCGGCGCATCGATAGCCGCTTCCAGGACCAGAGGTGCGGGATCCGCTGCAATGACGCTGCCGCCATGGCGTGCGAGAGCGTCTGCAGCTTTTTCACGATAGGCGCCGAGCGCTTCGCGATCCGTCACCGTGATCATGGCAATCGCTTGAATGGACATCTCTTGGTCTCCTTTGTTTGAGATGCCAGAAACGTATCGCAGAGCCCGAATGCGAAAAATTCTTCAAATTCGTAATCGAACTGTGCAAAAATGCACGCGCCATGTATAGCTGGGATGATCTGAAATTCGTGCTCGCCATTGCCAATGCCGGCAGCCTGACAAAGGCCGCTCGTAGCCTTGGTGTGACGCATTCTACAGTGTCACGGCGGCTGTCGGCGCTGGAAGAGGAAATCGGCGCACGCCTGTTCGACCGTCTGCCGGAAGGGTTCACGCCGACCACCGCCGGCGAAGAGGCGGTTGAAGCCGCCCGCCGGATGGAATTGGAAGTGCTTGCGCTGGACATGCGCATTGCAGCCAAGGACGATGAACTCGAAGGCCCGCTGCGCGTCACGGCAGCACAGCTTGTTTTCCAGGTGCAGCTGGCCGAGATTGTCGCGCGCTTCAAGGAGCGGCACCCGGGCATCGACGTTACCATGAACGCGGCCAACGAAATTTTGAGCCTGCACCGGCGCGAGGCCGATATCGCGGTGCGTGTCACCGACAAGCCCGATGAAAGCCTGTTTGGCCGTCTTGCCACAGGCCAGAACCGCTGTTTCTACGTGTCGAGAGACTTTGCTCGCCGATACCGGGAAGCGGCGCTCGAAACGGTCACATCGCAGGCGGTGCCTTTCATCGCCTTCAAATGGTGGGGCAACAAGGTTCCGAAGGAAATGCGCGATCGGTACCCCAATGGCGAGGTGGCAACGGTCACCGACGACATGATCACGATGCATGCGGCCGTACGGGCCGGCATGGGCATCGGCCGTTTGCCCTGCTTTCTGGGGGATCCTGATCCCGACTTGATCCGCCTGCCGGGCGTCGAACCGAGCCGTTACTTCGATATCTGGATCCTGACCCATCCGGACCTGAAGAACGTCGCCAGGGTACGAACCTTTCTTCGCTTTGCGGCCGACGCCTTCAAGGAAAAGAGCAGTCTCTACCTCGGGAATTGAGTGACGTTGCCAGCGGTCAGAGCCCGCGGCGAACGCGCGCGCAATAGTCGAGATACTCCTGACCGAACAGGCGCTTCAGATGCTCTTCTTCAGGCCTGATCTGGAATTCGGTCAGGTACCAGACAAAAGCCGGAACGACGGCGAAAACCGTCACCGTACCGAGGTAGGTGCCGAATGCCAGCAGCAGCAGAACGTCGGCGACATACATCGGGTTGCGCGACACCCTGTAAAAACCCTGGGTCACCAGAGTCCTGGCTTTATCCGGCGTTATGGGGTTGAAGGTCGTTCCCGCCATGACAAAGCGGAAAAGCGCGTGTCCGCCAATTGCCAGTCCGGCAATGAGGAACACCGCGGCGATCGAAGTCTGACCTGAAAGGGTGAGGTTCAGCGCCGGAAACAGCCTGGCGCCGGCATACAGCAGAAGCAGTCCGATGCCGACGACGACCGGAGGTGGCAGCAACAGGCGCATGGTCTCCCTCAGGACCTCTGAAGAACGATTGGTGCGCCGTGCGGGGTGGCCCTGGCCGCGTCGTCCCAGGCCTTGCGCAGGTCTGCAAGTTGTCCGGCTGCGGCAATGTTCTTGGCTGTGAGCAGACCTTCGAAGGCCGCCAGCCAACGGTCGTAATAGCCTTCGGTCTCGCCGCTTCCGTCGCCATCCTTGGCAAGCTCGGCGCCCAGAGCCTCAGCCCATTCGCCCCAGGTAAACACTCCGGCTTCATGGGCTTTCACCGTCATGGCGAAAACCCTGGCTTCCCAGGGAGCACCGAACACCGGCCCGCCGTCTTCATCCAGCGGCAGGCGCGGCGTTTCGAGAAACTTATCGGGCAAGGTCAAGATAAGGCTCCCAGAGATCGATACGCAGGGAAAGCTTGGGATCGCTGTCAGGACCCCAGATGTCGGTACCCTTGAAGAGGACACCATAAAGCCAGGTCGGCTGTTCGCCCTCGCCGTGCGCGTTGGTATCCGGAAACACATGAACGCCGTGAATGGCCTCGATCGTGCCAACAGCATCGCGGGCATAGCGGGGAAGGCGCGTGTGGTGTTCGGGGTTCATGCGCCGCGTATGGACCTTGTCACCGACGCGGAAACGGGCGGGCTGATGTTCTTCTCGGTCGACCGGTGCGCCTTTGGACAGAACTCCGGCAACAGCGTCTGCCGAGAGCACGCGCTTGACCGGCTTCGCGGCTTCAAGTTTCCGGCCTTGTTTCAGTTCCTCTTCCGTAACGAGGCCATTGGCCAGCACAAGTTTTTCAAGCCCTCTGGTCCAGATCTCGTAATAGCTGGAGGTCAGGTAGGTAACTTGCGGCAAGGATTCGCGGGCAAAGCGTGAGGCATCAAGCGTCCAGGAGCCGGTTGCGCCCATGGCCAGCGTTACCGCAAACGCGCGTTCTTCCCATTTGGCATGGAAGTTGGGTTCGTTTTCTTCCAGTTCGATGGGGCCAAAGCCCATCTGTCCGCCAAGATCCTGGGCGCCGTTCATGGCGCATCCTCCAGTTCGGAAGGATCGAGCGCCAGCCCGGTACCGATCATGCTGTTGCGGGTGACGAGATCCGCCAGACGTTCCTCGCTCCATCCGTCTGTTCCCGCAGGGCGTTTGGGGATCACCAGATAGCGGATTTCAGCCGTCGAATCCCAGACGCGGACTTCGGTATCATCCGGCAGCTTTACGCCAAATTCATCCAGAACACCTCGCGGGTCGCGCACGGCGCGGGACCGATAGGGAGCAGACTTGTACCAGACAGGCGGCAAGCCCAGCACTGTCCAGGGATAACAGGAGCACAGTGTACAAACGACCATGTTGTGGGTCTGGTCGGTATTCTCGACCGCCACCATGTGTTCACCCTGACGGCCAGTGAAGCCGAACTCGGCAATCGCTGAGGTCGCGTCTTTCAGGAGCCGGTCCCGGTAGTCTGCATCCGCCCACGCCCGCGCAACAACGCGGGCGCCGTTCTTGGGGCCGATCTTGGTTTCGTAAGTCTCGATCAATTCGTCCAGGGCAGGGGGATCGATATATCCCTTTTCCGTCAGCAGCGTTTCCAAAGCGCGTACACGCAGCTCTATCTCGCTCAATTCGGAATGGTCGTGATCATGGGAATGATCGTGTTCGTGAGCGGACATGGAAAGCTCCTCGCTGGCAGGTACCTCATATGAGAACGCAGGTCATGGCCTGTCAATTCCAACACGAGGTTGGTCGCCTGATTTTGAGGAGGGTTTGTCATCCCGGATCGGTGCTCGACCTGGTCGCATTTGTCCGAGATGGCGGTGTTGCGTGGATTGGCCTTCAAATTAGTTACGAATGGAACCAATTTGACTTAGATCAAGGCGGGTAGGCTGTGGAGCAATATGGTTACATATGTAACTAATTTGGAGGAGCGGTCCCATGAAAATCGAGCAGATGCATCACGTCGCCTATCGTTGCAAGGACGCCAAGGAAACCGTGGAATGGTACGGCAAGATGCTGAACATGGATTTTGTTCTGGCGATCGCCGAAGATCATGTGCCCTCTACCCACGATCCCGATCCCTACATGCACGTCTTCCTGGATGCCGGAAACGGCAACGTCCTGGCGTTCTTCGAACTGCCGACCAAACCCGAAATGGGGTTTGACCCGAATACGCCGCGCTGGGTGCAGCATATCGCCTTCAAGGTGAAGGATCGGGACGAGCTGATTGCGTTCAAGGACCACCTGGAAAAGAACGGTGTCGAGGTTCTGGGCGTGACCGACCACTCAATCTTCTACTCCATCTATTTCTTCGACCCCAACGGTCACCGTGTCGAACTGGCTTGCCCGGATCCCGAAGAAGACCAGCTTCTGGCTCGTCTGGACGAGGTCAAGTGGCAGATGCTGGAAGAATGGTCGAAGACCAAAAGGGCCCCGAAACACGCTGAATGGCTGCACGCCAAAGAGCTGGCCGATGTGTGAGCAAGACACATGCCGCCAGTGCGGCAAATGCCGTTCGATTGATGCCGCCTTGGCGGATCTGGGAGGAGAGCCCGATGTTTCAGACCTATCATTATCCGCAATACAGTTATCGTCAGTCGGAGGAGCAGCAGACAGGTACGGTCAAGCGCCACAAGGTGGTGGTGATCGGAGCTGGGCCGATCGGACTGACGGCTGCGCTTGATTTCGCCCAGCGGGGCATCCCCACCGTCGTTCTGGACGACAACAACACCGTTTCCATCGGCTCGCGCGCGGTCTGTTACGCCAAGCGACCACTGGAGATCTGGGACAGGCTCGGCTGCGCCACACGCATGATCGACAAGGGTATCGAATGGAAGATCGGCAAGGTCTTCTTCCGCGACGACCTTGCCTACACATTCGACCTTCTGCCGGAAGATGGCCACAAGATCCCGGCCTTCATCAACCTCCAGCAATATTATCTGGAGGAATACATGGTCGACGAGGCTCAGAAATCGAACCTCATAGACCTGCGTTGGAAGCACAAGCTCCTGAACCTGCAGCAGGGGGACGATCATGTCGTGCTGACCGTCGAAACGCCTGACGGTGTCTTCAAGATGGAAGCAGACTGGGTAGTTGCCTGCGATGGCGCCAACTCCGACACACGCAAGATGGTCGGAGCAGGCTTTTCTGGTCAGTTCTTCCAGGATCGTTTCCTGATCGCCGACATCATCATGAAAGCCGATTTTCCAACCGAGCGCTGGTTCTGGTTCGACCCGCCGTTCCACCGGGGGCAGTCTGCTCTTCTGCACAAGCAGTGCGACGATGTCTGGCGGCTGGATTTTCAGCTTGGCTGGGAGGCCGATCCGGAAGAAGAGAAAAAGCCAGAAAACATCATTCCGCGCGTCAAGGCGATGTTGGGAGAGGATAAGGAGTTCGAGCTGGAATGGGCCTCCGTCTATCAGTTCGCCTGCCGGCGGATCGATAACTTCCGTTATGGTCGGGTACTGTTCGCGGGCGATGCTGCCCATCAGGTTTCACCCTTCGGCGCACGCGGCGCCAACACCGGCGTGCAGGACATCGACAATCTGGGCTGGAAGCTGAAACTGGTGCTGGACGGAGACGCCCCGGAAAGCCTCATCGACAGCTACCACACGGAGCGAGCCTTCGCGGCGGACGACAACCTGCTGAACTCGACCAGGTCCACCGATTTCATCACACCGAAAAACGAGGCCTCGCGCAGGTTCCGGGACGCGGTTCTGGATCTTTCGGAGGTGACCGACTTTGCCAAGCCACTGGTCAACTCCGGACGTCTGTCGGCGCCCACACCTTATGTCGAAAGCACGCTCAACACGGCCGACGAATCCAGTTTCGCAGGCAAGATGTCCCCGGGCACCTGTTGCGCCGACGCGCCTGTGAACGTGAACGGCGAGGCGGCCTGGTTCCTCAACCAGATCGGCGACGGGTTCACCTTGCTTGTCTTTGGTGATGAAGCCGCAACAGATGTGTCAGCCGGCAAAGTCAAGGCCCGGGTCCTGCGTGTGGGCAAGGACCTGCAGGACAAGGACGGAACACTTGCAGCCCGTTACGACGCGGCTCCCGGCACGGTCTACCTGATCCGCCCGGACCAGCATGTTGCCGCTCGCTGGCGCTATTTCAACGACAACAAGGTGGAAGCCGCCTTGAAAACCGCGATGGGAGGCGCATGAACCATGGCCCTAAATCTGAAGCTGAACCTGACACGAAACCTTCCCGATCCGGACGGCTTTTATGAGTATCTGGTCTCCAGTCAGCGCCATATGAGTGACGAGGAAGCAAACTGCATGAATGCCAGGCTGATCCTCATCCTCGCCAACCAGATCGGCGATCCGGATGTCCTCAAAGCCGCCATCGACTTTGCGGCCAATCCGAAGGCGGCAGATAAAAGGGAAGCGGCCTGAGCAGAAGGGGCTGGAGCACGTGTGGTTCGCATTGCCGTGGCTGTTGTCCGGATGGCTTCAAAACCTTTGATTTTCTGCAATGTCGAGCATGAGGAACCTGTCATCCCAGCGAAGACCGGGATCCAGTAATCTGCTGGCCCCGCCGTGGTTTTCAGCCGGGACTCGCGGATACTGGGTCCCGGTCTTGCCGCTTGTGCGGCAAACCGGGACGACAAGGAAAGAGATCGGAAGCAGGCGCCTTTTTCTCACGCCCTGAGCCGCGCCATCGCATAGGCGTCGACAAACGACCCGGAGCGGAAGGCAAAGTCCTTGTGGGTGCCTTCTATTTCGAAGCCAAGTGTCTGATAGAGCCTGACGGCGGCATCATTGTCGGTGAAGACGGTCAGTTCCAGGCGGCGGATGTTCATCCAGTTGTCCGCTATTTCGATCAGCTCTGTCAGCATCGCCCGGCCGATCCCGCGTCCGGTGTAATCGTCGTGTACGCCCATGCCCAGACTGGCCGCATGTCCGCGCCGTCCGGCGGAACGGGCAAAACCGGCGGCGGCGACCAGAGTCCCGCCCAAAATGCCGACCAGGGAAACCTTGTCCGGAGAGGACTGGTTCACACGAGCCTCGACGTCCTTGCGCCTGGGATAGGGCAGGCGCAAGGTACCTGCCCGGAACTTCGGCAGACCTTGCAAGACGGTCAAACCGTTCACGTCGTCCGGTGTTTCGGCGCGTATAATCAGGCCTTCAGGCCAGCTACCTGCCCTGGAGACCGGTGCAAATTCCGCGGGGATGTCTGAAATGCTCATTTTGCTCTCATTCGTTGGATCGAGAGAGCAGGCATCTGACAAACCCTGCTCTTCGAAGCAGGGTTGCGATGCGATCCGGCTAGATGTCTTCAGCCAACAGTGATCCCCTCGCGTCCCCTGCGGGAACGACGATATGCACCACGGTTAGATGAAGGGTCGCGCGATTGATCATGCCTCACAATCTTATGTTGTGCGCTGTCTGTCAATTGACGGCATAAGATCTCGTCTGGGGGAATCTCCGCCAAGCCGTTTTGCAAATGAAATGCCTGACGTCACACTGGGAGCATCGATCATGACATTGGAGGCCGGGGTGAAAATCGGGCTGGGCGGCGGGTGCCATTGGTGCACGGAGGCCGTCTTTCAGGCAATTGCTGGCATTTCGAAGGTGGAACAGGGCTTCATCCGCTCCGATCCGCCAGAAAATGCCTGGTCAGAAGCGGTGGTGGTGACCTTCGATCCAGTCGTGTTGCCGTTGGAGGTCCTGCTCGAGATCCATCTGCGCACCCACTCCAGCACCTCCCACCACAAGATGCGTGGTAAGTATCGCAGTGCCGTATACGTTTATGACGCCGGTACAGGTGTGAAGGTCGGAAGGCTGATGCGCGCCTTACAGCAGCGCTTTGACGAACCGCTAGTGACGCGCGTAATGACGCTTGCCGAGTTCAAGGCCTCCGACGAACAGTTCCGGAACTACTATGCCAAGGGGCCGGAACGCCCGTTCTGCAAGACCTATATCGACCCGAAGCTCGCCCTCCTGCGCAAACAATTTGCTGCTGCTCTGAAGCCGGAACGACTGGAAGCCGCGGAATAGACGAAGACTGTAAACAGGTCAGATTTTTGTCTGTCAGGGATGAGGATGCGGAAAGCCGTGGCGCTCGGTGAGCGTGGCGAGGATCGCGTCCTTGTCATTGATGAATCCGCCTTCGGAGAGCACCAGCACAGGCAGGGACTGATTGTCTTCCCCCAGAAGTTCGGCCACTTCCCTGCGCGGTTTCGGCCAGGCAATGCGGCGAACGTCAAGCCGGTCCGCAAGCTCCGGAAACGAGGCGAGCACGCCTTCCATGAGCGCGCAATGCCAGCAATAGAAGGTCTTGCCAGGATAGGCGGGGTCTTCAAATCCAGGGGCGAGCATGTAGAGCGTGTCTTTCATGCCTTGGGCCTTTGCGTCGACTCACCGGATTTGGATCTGGCGCAGCTATGCGGCAGACCAGCCCAAGCTGCAAGCTCCTGATCCATTCTGGTAAGGAAGACCATCTGGCAGGAGTAGATCACCCCTAAAAGGCCACCCAGGGCGACCGCAGAGAGTAGACCCCGGATCTGCGCGGTGCTTGGCCGGGGAGACGCACAACTTTTGCTCGTCTGGCGCCTCTCGCCTCAGACAGAGGCTCTCACCCGAACGGCCAGGAACCGTTCTCGCCAAAGAGGCTTTTCACGTCCGGCCATTCAGCGCCCTCATGATGAGCGGCGATCTCCAGAAAGATCTCTAGAAACTCGAAGCAGCCGTCGTCATGCACCAGATGGTGCGTCAGGAGGCCGACCGGCTCGGCGCCGGTGTTGCGCCGGCGGGTAAGCTGCAGGTCGAAGCGCAGCCGTGCACTTTCCCAGCCGATGAAGCGCACCTGCTTTTTCCATTTCAGGATGTCGATGTGCGACTGGAGCTGATGCGCACGCGGAAAGTTGTGCCAGGTGAAGGTAGAAAGACCCGACAGGCCGATACCGGGCAGGCGGCGGGAGATTTCAGGATCGATCCGGTTCCAGGGCGGCACCATGGCCTTCACGAACTTGTCGCCAAAGAGTTCCAGAAGGCGGTCATGACCTGCCTTGAGCTCGGCCATCAGTTGGTCCGGATCCCGCCGGGAACCAAGCTCGGCTGCTTTTTCGCCGAGGTCCTTCCGCTGGAAATTCTTATGCTGCCAGCCGTGTTGCAGAACCAGCGCATGTGGTTGATCGGCGAACCGCTCTGCAAGGGCTTTTGTCGCCATCTTGGGGATGACCGCGAAAGCCAGATCGACCTTGTGGGTGTTGGCAAGCGACAACATACGTTCAAGAGCTGGTGTCGGTTCGATAGCGTCGTCATCGCGCCACCAGAAGCGGACCTTGCGGCCGCGTTCGGCAAACCAGTCGAGATGATCGGTAAGCTCTTGCCGGAAGCGCTGCGGGTCAGTGGTCATGACATCCGGTCTTTCAGGTCTTGAAGCAGGACACGGGCGCTTTCCTCCGCACCACCCAGGCGGACGCTGTGCTTGCTGCGCGGAAGAGCCAGAGCATCGTCTATGGCAGCGGCAAGCCGCTCTGGTGTGAGGTCTGCTTCCGGCGTAACGATCGCCCGTCCATGGCCGGCAAGCGCTTCCGCGCGTTGTGTCTGTTCGGTCTCGTTGATCTGGGCAAAGGGCACGAAGACAGCCGGAACACCAGCCTGAAGAATGTCGAGCACGGTGTTGTAGCCTGCCTGGCTGACGGAAAGGCGCGCCCGTTTCAAAAGGTCCGGAAAGTCGCGCCGGGCGCGCTCGACAATGACGCCATCCACCGCGCTTTGCCGGTAAATGGCAAAGGCGTCGTCGGAAATGTCGTGACCGATCAGCACTCGCCACGGCGTGTCTTCCGCGCGGCGCGACAGTGGTCTGGCTTCCAGTGCCGCCGACAGCAGGCTTTCGGCAACGGCGCCGCCACCGCAGGAAATGATCACCTCGTCCTCGCCGTCCGGTCCTTCCACAGCAGGCCGTGGATCGCCGCCGACATAACCGGTGTAGCGAACCAGGTGGTCGACTTCCTCGGCAAAGGGGAAACTGTCTGCAAGGCGGATGAAGTCCGGATCGGAATGGATCAGGATCCGGTCGTAGAATTTCAGCGCCTGGTCCGCCATCCAGCGTTCTTTCCAGAGCTGCTTCTTGCGCACCAGAATGTCGCGAATGGAAGTGGCAATCAGCGGGACCTTGCTGCTCGCCTTGGCCGTTTCCAGAAGAGGGGCCAGCTCGAAGTCAAGCTGGCGACGACCGAAGGGGTAGGTCTCGGTCAGGAGCAGGTCGAAGTCGTCGGCCTGAAGAACTTGAATCGATGCTTTAACGCGAGCGATTTTCCAAGCATCGTCAATATCTTCATTGTCCAAAGTCACAAGACGCTTGAAGGTCGCGTCCGGACTTCTGCAGGCTGGCAGTTCGACGATCTTCAGTGATCCGGTGTCGAGTGTCGGCGGTATTGTGTTGCCGCTGGCAAGTGTCACCTCAACGCCTTCGGCGGCCAGTGCCTTACCGATGGCAGCGGCCCGCACGACATGGCCTGTCCCGAGCAGATGCTGAACATGTATGAGGGCCTTGAAGCTCATGCGTCTTTCGTCTCCCGGCGGCTCAAGTGGTTCCGCATGGCCTTTTCGGCAAGTGCTTCCAGCCGGGCAGCGCCTGCCGAAAGCGTATGGAAATGAAGGATGTGGTGGCGGGCTGCCAGGCCAAGCCTGTCCACAAGCGCCGGTTCCCGCATGGCTTGGCTGAGGTTGGCGGCAAGTGCGGATACATCGCCCTCGGGGGACAGCAAACCCGTTTCGCCATCACGGACAATGTCGGGAACACCGAATGTGTCACCGGCAATCACGCCGACACCTGCTGCCTGCGCTTCCAGAAACACGAGACCAAATGCTTCCCGGATTGCAGGCCAGACGAAAAGGTCGTGCCGGGCGTATTGAGCTGGCAGGTCTTCACCGGCAAGGGCGCCGAGCCAGGTAATTCGTTCGGGTGGAAACAGGGCAAGGACCTGCTCGCGCATCGGGCCGTCGCCGATGAGCGTCAGATGCCAGGGCAGGTCCCGAAGTTCGCCCAGTGCCGCGGCAAGCACTTCGTAAGAGCGCTGCTTGTCACCTTCGCGCATCATGCCCACGGAGAGCAGTTTCAAAGGACTTGCCGCAAGCGGTTTGGCATTGGTCGATGCGGCGAGAAAGGGATCGGCATCCAGAAACGGCAGCAGGACCGACAGGCAACGATGCGGCACGACCGCCGCAAGGCATTCGGCATCAGCGTTGTGGATGGCGGCAACGGCATCGGCGCGCTTCAAGGCTTCATCCGCGGCGGCAAACCCGAAGGCCCAGTCGCCCTGCTGCCGTTTCGGCGCACGGCTGGCTTCAACGATCGCATAGGGAAGGTCGAACCGGTCGGCAAGCGCCGGGCCGATCCAGTCCGGCGCCTTGTGATAGAGATGATAGGTCAGGAACAGATCCGGCCGATAGCCAGATTGTTGCCAGTCGGCGCTTATCCGGTCTTCCTCTGCCAGCGCCTCATTCCGTACCTCTGACTGAATGTCGTCGCTGCCATCCTTGCGCCAGGACCTGAAACGGCTGGCAATCGTCACTTCGTGCCCCAGACTTTCCAGAGCCTTCACGATCAACCGTCCCATGGTCCGGTCACCGGACGGGACCGGATGATCCAGGGGCTTCATCGGGGCAGTGAAGGCAATCTTCATGGTTTTCCTGGGGTTCTGCCTAAAGGACTTTGCGGAACTTGTCTGCAAGGCGGTCGAGGCCGGGGTCTGTCGAGAACGTTGTTCTGACCCTCGTGGCCGCGGCAAGGCCGAGACCGTGACGGGTCTCGGGGGCGGTAATAAGGCGCTGCATGGCCTCGGCCAGTTCCTTTGGTGCGCCAGGGGTAACAAGCACACCGGTTTCACCGTCGAGGATCAGTTCGGGTATCGCCGAAACCTTGGTGGACAGGCAGCAGATGCCCATGGACTGGGCCTCCATCAGGACATTGGGCAGGCCGTCGCGGTCACCGGATTTCGCGAGCTTCGATGGCAGGACGAAGAGATCCGCTTCGCGGCAGGTGGCGATCACCTCTTCGCGCGGCTGCGCCCCCCGCCAGGTGATTCTGTCCGACAGTCCAAGCGCATCCGCCCGTGCCTTCAGGTGCTCGGAAAGGTCTCCGCCGCCGATATGGGTGAAGTGCCAGTTGAGAGACGCAGGCAGTTTTGCAAGAGCATCCAGAAGGTCGTCATAGCCTTTCTTTTCCACGGCCCGGCCAACGGAAACCAGGCGCACGGGCTCACCGCTGCCGTCACGCGTCGTGGCTTTGGTCTTGGGCTCCGGAAAGCCGGAAAAGTCGAGGCCGTGATAAAGCAGCTCGATCTTGTCCGGATCCTCGGCAAGGCCTTTCAGGTGTTCGGCATTGACTGCCGTACAGGTCACACCCCAGGCCGCATCGTTGATCTTGGTTTTCAGGTCCCAGTCGGGGCTGGTCCAGATGTCCTTGGCGTGTGCGGAGAAAGACCATTTGCGGCCGGATAGATGCGCAGCATAACGCGAGGCGGAGCAGGGGGTGTGCAGATAGTGAGTGTAGATCCAGGTCACGTCTTCCGGCAGTTCATGGGCGAAGACGCAACCCTGAGCCCACCTCCGTCGCCGGTCGGCGTTGGGTTGATGCGCGAAATCGGCATCGAACAGAGCCTTGGCAGCCTCGAAGGTCGGCTGTTTCTCCGCCCAGCGTTTGGCGCGGGCAACCCGGGCCGGGTCGTCTTTCACGTATTCCGGCAGATACATGATTTCGGCTGAAATCTGCCGGTGCAGATCGTGAATGTACGGGTCGTACGGCTTGCGCAGGGCGACGATCAGGATCTCGACACCTCGCCGCTCCAGACCAAGCATTTCCTGGGCGATAAAGGTTTCGGACAGGCGAGGATAGCCTTTGACCACAACGGCGATACGGGACATCGGTCAGCCCTTGAAAGAATGCGATTTGCGGGTGGCGATGGTCAGAAGTTGACCAGCTTCCGGCTGGCTGCCTGCTGTTCGTCGAAGATTTCTCCAACGCGGTTGGAGATGATATCCAGACCGCCAAGCAGATTGTCGACGCCGGCTGCCGAAGGCGAAGCCATGCCCGGAAGTTCGGACAAGGCCGCAGCCATCAGGTCGGGATCCGGATACTGGTCGATCGGCAACACCTTCAAGAGGCCGCTTTGTTCGGCCCGCTCAGCCCGGATAGCCTGTTCCCGGCGCGGAATGACACGCGGTACCATCAGGGTTGGCTTGTCGAAGGACAGGATCTCGCAGAACGTATTGTAACCTCCCATGCCGACAATGGCTGTGGCATTGGCAAGATAGGGTTCGATCTGCGGTGTGAAGCGGATGATCTCGACGTCGCGCAGGTGTTCGGCGCGCTCGCTGAATTGGGTTGCGGCGGCCGCCGGCATGAAGGGGCCAAGCACGATCAGGGCCGGGAAAAGCGGACGCTGCCGGGCTTCGTAGGCGCGCATCACCCAGTCGACCATTTCAACGCCATCACCGCCGCCGCCTGGCGTCACCAGGATATAGGGTTCTTCGTCAAACGGCGCGGGTGCGGGATTTTCGAGCGCCGATTTCGGCAGCTCACGGCGCAGGTAACCGGTATAGCGCAGCTTGTCGCGCACCGATTGCGGCAGGTCGATGCCTTCCAGCGGATCACAGATATCTTCCGGTCCGTAGATCCAGATCTCGTCGTAAAGGTCGCGCAGGGCCGGATAGACGTTCTTGCGGTCCCACTCTTCCTTCAGCACCTTTGGGTCGTCCATGACATCGCGCAGGCCGAGTACGAGCTGGGTGTCGGTATCCTTCAGGGCTTCCAGCGTCCGCAGCACTTCCCCACGCAGGCCAAGCGGTTCCTTGTCGACGATGAAGATGTCCGGATCGAACACCTTGGCAGTGTGTTCGATGATCGATGACCTGATCGCCAGCGTCTGGTCGATGTTGATATGCAGCGACAACGGAGTGTACTCGCCGTTGCGCAGCTTGATCACGCCGGGAATGCGAACGAAATCGACACGGGAGCGAAACTCGAAACTGCCGATGATCGGGGAGCCGGACAGGATCAGAACAGACAGCGTATCGAAGTCCCCGACCAGGGATTGCGCAATGGCCCGGCAGCGTCTGAGATGGCCCAACCCGAAGGAATCGTGGCTGTAAATGAGGATCTTCGGCGTCTTGGAACTCATACTGCCCCTAAATTTGTAAAACTGCCCCGAAAGGCTTATGTCTCAATTGATTGGCCCTTGTCACGTGCGGATATTTCTTGACAGGGGACTTTCGACAAGGAACGGTCTGCGGACCCTTTTAAAGCGGTTGTGGCAAATGTTAATCCCGGCTGGCGCAACTAACTCGGATCGCTAATATACCAAATATGATCTGCTTGCACATATTTGATCCTTGTCTGTTTGGATGAGCTTATGGAAAAGAGCCTTTTCGGTTTTATTTGGAAATACAGCGCCAGACAGCAAATCTTCATTCTCATGGTCACCGTACTCACATACCCGGTGGTCTATGTCCTTCTCGAACTGCCAAAACTGATTGTCAATGATGCCGTCCAGGGAGACAATTTTCCTCGGACGATCCTTGGCGTCGATTTCGATCAAGTTCCATATCTTCTTCTTCTGTGTTTTGCCTTCCTGTTTCTGGTCGTCGTCTCGAACGGGCTGAAATTCTACCTCAACGTCTACAAGGGACGTCTCGGCGAACGCATGCTCCGGCGCCTGCGGTTCGAGCTGTTCCAGCGGGTGCTTCGCTTCCGCTTGCCGCATTTCAGAAAGGTCAGTTCGGGCGAAATCATTCCGATGATCACGTCGGAAGTGGAGGATGTCGGCGGTTACATTGGTGAAGCCTTTGCGCTGCCTGCCTACCAGGGCGGCATGCTGATCGTTCAGATCGGCTTCATCTTCATGCAGGACCCGCTACTGGGGCTTGCTGCCATCAGTTCCTATCCCATCCAGGGCTATGTGATCCCGCTTTTGCAGCGCAAGGTGGTGCTGTTGTCCCGGCAGCGGGTGCGCAACATCCGCGTCATTGCCGACAAGGTTGGCGAAAGCATCACGGGTGTTGCCGAAATCCATGCCAACGACGCGGCGGCCTGGCATTCGGCGGATATCTCCGACCGCCTCTACGAGAACTTCAAGATCCGGTATGACATCTTCAACCGGAAATTCCTGATCAAGTTCCTGAACAACTTCATGAACCAGCTGACGCCGTTCTTCTTCTACCTGATCGGCGGGTATCTGGTCATTCAGGGCAATCTGAGCATCGGTGCCCTGCTGGCGGTCATCGCGGCCTACAAGGATCTGGCTGGCCCCTGGAAAGAGCTGCTTTCCTTCTACCAGATGACTGCGGACGTCAGCGTCAAGTATCAGACTGTTGTCGAAAACTTCGACCCGTCGGATATTTATGACAAGGAGCGCCTGACCTCGGACGATACGGTCGACCTTTCCGGCGACGTCAAGCTCGAGAATGTCAATTTCTCCGGCGGTGCGGCCGGGCAGGAGGTTGTCGACGTTTCGCTGACCGTTCCCTCCGGCAGTGCTTGCGCGATTGTCGGTCCGGACGGATCCGGAAGGTCGGAGGTCCTGCAGCTTGCCGCCGGGCTCGTTGCGGCCGTCTCCGGCAAGGTCTGCATCGGCAGCCACGATCTCGACAAGTTGACGGACGCCACTCTCGGCCGGCAAATCGCTTATGTCGGCGGGGCAGTGCATGTCTGGACGGGAACGATCCGGGACAACCTCTATTACGGTCTGCGCCACCGTCCGCTCGTTCCGCCCCAGCGGGAGGGGGAAAGCCTGAAGAACTACAAGCGGCGGCTTGCCGAAGCCAAGGAAACACGCAACCCCACGTATGACCTTGCTGCCGATTGGGACGATTTCGCTGCCGCGGGTGTCAGCAACGAGAGAGAACTCGACACTAGGGCGCTTGAACTGCTCGAGACCGTCAAGATCGACAAGGACATCTATCGGCTCGGTCTGCAGTCGCGGTTCGATCCGACGATGGACGATGGCTTTGCCGACAAGATCCTGAACGTGCGCAAGGCACTCGCCGAGCGCATTGCCCACGAACCCGAACTTGGCGGCCTGGTCGAGCTGTGGCATCGCGATCGCTTCAATGCGAGTGCCAGCCTGGCGGACAACCTGTTCTTTGCCGTGCCGGCCGATCCGGAAATCACCATGGACCAGGTGCCGGACCTCGATGAGGTCAAGGCCTTCCTGGCGGAAACGGGCTTCGATCAGAAGCTTCAGCAAATCGGCCTCAAGATTGCCGAAACCATGCTGGAACTGTTCTCCAATGTTTCCGGCGACAGCGGTCTGCTCGGGGCCTACTCCTTCATCACGCTGGATGAGATTCCGGATTTCGAGCGCATTGTCCGCATCGCCAAGTCCGATCAGCCACGCCCGGGCCTGACAGACGCCGATCGGTCACGTCTGACCGGGCTGGCCTTCAAGCTGGTCCCCGCCCGGCATCGTCTGGGTGTCATGACCGACGAATTGAAGCGCGATATCATCAGCGCCCGCCAGACGTTCCTGGAAGAGGTCGTCAAGAACAGCGACAACTTCGTTGCCTTTGATCCGGATGTCTATCTGCCGCCGCTGACCATCGAGGACAACCTCCTGTTCGGGCGTGCACGCGTCGACCGACGGGATGCCCGGCGGCGTATCGACGATGTTATCCGTACCATTGTCGAGGAAACCGGTTTGCGGCGCCCGATCATCTATGCGGGCTTCGGATACCACGTCGGTGTGTCCGGTTCGCGCTTGTCTGCCGGCCAGCGCCGCAAGATCGCTCTGGTCCGCGGTCTTCTGAAAAACGCAAAAATCACCATATTGGACGATATCGCCACCGGTATGACGGACGAGGACAAGACGCTTCGCGAAGGCTTGAGGCAAATCCTGTCTGGCAAAACATTCCTGTTCGGCACATCCAATGCCGAAATAGCAGCTGAATTCGATCAGCGCTTCATTCTGGATCAAGGACGGCTTTCAGAAAAAGGGTAAGACGGTGGGTGTGACAATAGGTGGGCAACCGGTCTGCGGAGACCGGCCGGGCGATTCGGTTCGGTCGGAACGAAAAAACAACGGGCGCGGGAGAAGAAGATGACACTTGAAACCGAAGTCGAGGCACTCCGCAAGGTGCCATTGTTCCGCGGGATCGACGAGACCAAGCTGAGGCTTCTGGCCTTCATCAGTGATCGGACCGAGTACCCCTCCGGCGAACGTCTTTGCTCCCAGGGAGAAGAAGGTGATTGCGCCTTCATCATCCTGTCCGGCGATGCGGATGTTCTGGTCGACACGCCTGAGGGAGAAAAAAAGGTAGCGCAGGTTTCGGAAAATTCAATTGTTGGCGAAATCGCTATTCTGTGCGACGTACCAAGAACCGCGACACTGGTCGCAGCGAATGACATGGATGTTCTCACTGTTTCGAAAGACGATTTCTTGAAACTATTGAAAGAATTTCCGGATATCTCGCTGGAGGTGATGCGGACACTGGCGCTGCGGCTTGAACGGACGACCCGGGATCTTGCCGACGCACGTCGAGGGGCTGCCAGCGGTTAGGGAGTAACACGTGGCTGAGGAATTTTCGCTTCGTTGCTGGGGCGTCAGAGGGTCCACCCCGACGCCGGGGGCGAGCACACTCCGCTATGGCGGCGAAACGTCGTGTTTCGAGATCCGGGCCGGCGACGCACTGGTTCTGGTCGATTGCGGTTCCGGCGCTCGAAACCTGGGCGTGGAAATCTGCGGGTGCAAGACACGAACATTCGATTTGCTCTTCACCCACACCCATCTCGACCACATCTGCGGTCTTCCCTTTTTTAAACCCGCCTATGATCCGAGCTTCTCCGTCACTGCCTGGGCCGGACACTTTCAGGACGAAACCAGCCTCGTTGACATCGTCAGCCGGATCATGTCGCCGCCGATCTTTCCAGTGGCGGCCAAGACGTTGAAGGCGGTCGAGTTCAAGTCCTTCAATGCCGGAGACCTCATCCCGCGCACCGATGATCTCGTCATCCGCACCACGCGGCTTAACCACCCCGGTGGAGCGTGTGGTTACCGCTTCGAATTTAAGGGCAAATCGATTTGCATCATCACGGATCACGAACATGGCGATCCGGAAATTGATGCAGCTCTACCTGATTTCGTGCGCAATTCCGACGTCATGATCTATGACGCCATGTTCACTGACGACGAATACGACACCTACAAGGGTTGGGGACACTCCACCTGGCAGAAGGCCGTCGAGCTGGCAAAGGCCGGCAACGTAAAGACCCCCGTTCTGTTCCATCATGATCCGCGCAGGTCCGACGACGAGCTCGATGAAATCGGTCTCGCCGCTCAAAACGCTTATCCCGGAACACTGGTCGCCAGTGAAGGCATGACCCTCAAGCCGTAAGCACCGCCCTGCCAGACAAGCCTCGTTTCAATAATAAAAAAAGGGCGGCTCAAATAGCCGCCCAAAAAATCAATAAGGCTTAAAAATAGATCGATCGCCGGTTGCTGGAATGCGGGAATCCCGAGATTGCCACCGGAAAACAAACACTTGTGACTTGAAACGCCGTCACACGTGCCTGCCGGATACGATCAATAGTTGTTTACAGGGTGTAGGAATTACTTGCATGGTCCATTTGGACTATAAATATGTATTTTCCGCAGCTGGGGAAGGGCGGATAGTTGGCCAGTAATTGGAAGTGTGCCGGCCTCTGCAAGACTGGCGCAATGACGAAATGGTCGGAACTTGATCAATGTTAACGCGCTGCCTCCGTTTTTTGCATATGTATTGAGGTGGAGCGTCGCAGGGCGGAGCGGGCTTAGCGGAAGCTGAAGCGTCAATCTGGTCTGCCCGATTTCGTTTACTGGCGTGATGCCGCAAGAACTCCCGGGGGGAAGGGTTGGCTGTCGCAGCAGAAGAATTGATTAGGCTGTCGAACCTTGCTGTATCGGCGGCACTGGATCCTGGGCGGTGGCAGGTTTTTCTCGACACGCTGAGCTGCAGCCTTGGTACGCGCGTATGCACGCAGCTGATCGGCTACGACGACCTGACCAAAGCCACGCCGCTCACCTTTTCGTCAGGATACGACCCGTACATTCTGGAACTTTACGACGAGCACTACGCGGACAAGAACCCGTTTGCTGCCAACTTTGCCACCTGCAAGGTGGGAGACGTCGTATCAACCCATCAGCTGTGCCGACCTGAAACGCTGAAAAAGACCCAGTTCTACGCCGACCTTTTGTTGCCTCTTGAAGATATTACCGGTGGCGGTGGGTCGATGCTGGCACTGGATGGCGATCGCATGTTCCTGCTCGGTGGCAACATGCGCTCGAAGGACCGCGACAAATACGAAGACGACTGGCTTCGCCTGTGCGCGCAACTCGCCCCGGTCATCCGCCAGTCACTGGAAATAAATCGGACCATCTCCGGACTGACCTTCGAGAAATGGGCTGCTGAACAACATCTCATGGGATCTGGGACGGCGATTTTTGTGATCGATACCGCGATGCGGATCCACTATGCCTGCGCGGAGGCGCAAAATCTCCTGGCCTCAGGCTCTCTTGTCGGTTGTGGTTTCGACAGGCGTCTGCATTTCCGGTCCGAAGAGGATCAAGGCAGGTTCGCTGGTTTCGTGCAGCTACAATCCATGGGTGGTTTCGATGTGTTTCGGAACTGGCAGGCAACGGATGGCAGAGGCAGGAACTGGACCTGTCGCTCAATAGGTTTGCAACTGGGGGATCTGGACAAGACGCCCTTCGGTGTTTTCATGAACAAGGCGGTCTCTGCAGTACTTCTGGCGGTCAGGCCCGAAGCAGGCAGCGACACGTTCCTGGCTCAAATGCAGAAGAAGCTTGGCCTCAGCCCGGCAGAAGCGGCAACGGTCCTGAAGCTCGCAGATGGCCGGACACCGGCGGAAATAGCCCAGGACCGTGAGATCAGCATTTATACCGTGCGCAACCAGATCAAGGCTGCGCTCTCCAAGACCGGGTCGCGACGTCAAGCCGAACTTGTGCGCAGTGTTGAGCAATTGCGTTTGCAAGGCAGCCGGTAAGGGCCTGCTCACGTCCACTCACTTTACCGCGGGGTCGCTTGCGCAATCCGCAGTGCCGGTGGAAAATCCGCGCACGAGCAACGTCTTATCGGCGGCGAGATGACCACCATATCCCAGACACTGCGTTACATCCTGCAAGGCGGACCTCCGGATACCGGCATTCCGGAACGGGTCAGGGCCGAAATCCGTGCCCGAGAAGCGTCCTCCGAGCGCCTGATCGGCTGGGTCCAGCTTGGGCTCGTGCTGTTTTTCTCACTGCTTTACGCCATTGCACCAAGGGCTGAGGGATCGGCCGGTTTCAACTTTGTGCCTATTGCCCTTGCAGCCTACTTTCTGTTCACCGTCCTTCGGCTTGTGCTGTCGTACAGGTTTGAATTGCCGCGCTGGTATCTATTTGTGTCGATCGGTGTCGACATGGCTCTCCTGGTCGGGTTGATCTTTTCGTTTCACATTCAATACGGCCAGCATCCGACGTTCTATCTGAAGACCCCAACCTTGATGTATGTCTTCCTCTTCATCGGGCTAAGGGCTTTGCGGTTCGATCCGCGTTTCGTATTGACCACAGGTCTTGTGGCGGTCACGGGCTGGCTCGGACTGGTGTTTTATGCGGTGTTCGCAGACATGGACCACATGCGCGTGACCCGTAATTATGTCGACTACCTGACGGGCAACACCATCCTGATTGGTGCCGAACTGGACAAGACCATGGTTATCCTGGCCGTGACGGTCATTCTGTCCGTTGCCCTCTACAGGGGACGGTCGATGCTGTTCGAGGCTTCGAAAGACCACGCGGCTGCAATGGACCTGAGCCGCTTCTTCTCGCCGGAAGTTGCGGCCTCTATCACCGGAGCGGACACGGAGTTGCAGGCCGGCGAAGGAAGCTTGCGCGATGCCGCCATTCTTTATGCCGACATCCGTTCCTTTACGTCCACCTCCGCCACTCTGCCTCCGGAAACTGTGCTGGCGGTCCTGGCCGAGTACCAGAACCTGGCTGTTGATGTGATCGTTGAGGAAGGAGGACGGGTAGACAAGTTTCTGGGTGACGGCATCCTGGCAACCTTCGGTGCTGTCTATCCCTCCACGACCTACGCCGCCGATGCGCTTCGGGCTGCAAGACGTCTGGTGGAAACCGTGGAGCGGGAACAGCAGCGTTTTCGGGACGCCGGCTGGCCGGGACAATTGCGCATTGGAACAGCGGCTGCCGCCGGGCCGGTCACGGTCGGTGTGATCGGTTCCAGGGAGCGCCTGGAATTCACGGTGATTGGTGATGCCGTCAACTGCGCTGCCAAGCTGGAAGACGCCAACAAGAGCCAGGGAACCAAGGCGCTAACAGACAAGGCGACATTTGATCTGGCCGTTGCACAGGGGCACGACCTGCCCTTGATCGAAGCAAGGTCGGATGCGGCAGTCCAGGGTATCAAGCGTCCTGTCGACCTGGTGGTTCTGGCCAGATAGGCCGTTGAAGGCCCGCCGAACTGCCTTTTTGGTCAATACCGAAACACTTGACCGAACCGTCAATCTGGGCCAATTTGCCTTCAAAATTGACCTAATCGTCAATTGAGTAGATTAAATTCATTGATTTCAATGAATTGCATCCGTTTGGAGGTTTCTGTGAAACTGGACTCAACACTTTCAGCCATCGTGACAGGCGGTGCATCCGGGCTCGGAGCCGCCACCGCGCGCATGCTCGCGGCCGAAGGCCTCAAGGTAACGCTGTTCGATCGCAATGCCGGTCAGGGGGAAGAGGTCGCCGCAGAAATTGGCGGCGTCTTTGCCGATGTCGATGTGACTGACCAGGCGAGCGTCGAAGCCGGTTTCGAAAAGGCGCGCGCAGCCCACGGTCAGGAGCGGATTCTGGTCAATTGCGCGGGTATTGCACCTGTGGCGAAGACGACGTCTCGCGGCGAACCTCACCCGATGGACATGTTCGAGAAGGTGATTTCCGTCAACCTGATCGGGTCTTTCCGGTGCCTGTCGATTGCAGCAACGGGCATGGCCGCACTGGAGCCTGTCACGGCCGACGGTGGACGTGGTGTGATTGTTTCCACGGCTTCGGTTGCTGCCTTCGATGGCCAGATCGGTCAGGTGGCCTATGCAGCCTCCAAGGCAGGGGTTGCAGGAATGACGTTGCCTGTCGCCCGTGACCTTTCCAAGTCCGGCATTCGTGTCATGACGATCGCACCGGGCATTTTCGAGACGCCCATGCTGTTGGGTCTGTCACAGGAGGTCCAGGATTCGCTTGGCCAACAAGTTCCGTTCCCTTCGCGCCTCGGCAAGGCGACCGAATATGCGAAGCTGGTCAAATCCATCTGCGAAAACGACATGCTGAACGGCGAAACCATTCGTCTCGACGGCGCGATCCGCATGGCACCCCGCTAACACCGCTATTTGCGGGGGGCTGCCAGAGCGGCAAGAAGAACAGATCTATCCGGTTGGTGGCTGAAGGGTTGCGGCCGGATAGGTTGTGTCAAAGTCCTCCAAAGTCACACTTTTTCATACGCATGACCGGAAATCCCTTTTAAGGTTACGCTACTGCTTCCGCCATATCGGGCGGAGCGAGGGCGTAAGGGGGAATTCCGATGGCGGAAAATATGCACGAGCTTGCTCCGCATCATCTGCCGCCTTTCATACCGGCTGCGGACGGTGGTGATTGGCTTTTTACCGTGATGCTGGTCGTGCTGATTTTCGGCGGGATCCTTGTCGGGGTGTTCTATCTGCACCTGCATTCGATCCCTGAACGGCTAGCCCACAAACACGGGCGCATGCAGTTCGAGCTTGTTGCAGTCCTCGGTCTTCTAGCTCTTTTCACACACAACAACATCTTCTGGGTCGCAGCGCTTCTGCTCGCCTTCATTCAGCTTCCCGATTTCTGGACACCGCTGGAATCGATGGCCCATTCCCTGAGTCGTCTGGCCGGAACGGGTGGTGTTTCGTCCGAAACCTTGGTCGAGCATGATCTTGAGCAGGAAGAGCAGGAGCTGGAGGCCGGCACGAGTGCGTCGGAGGGAGCGCCTCACGAACCACCGTCAACGCCAACCGGTCTTTCCACTGCATCGACAGCCGAACAGGAGAACAAACATGTTTGAGCTCCTGTTCTGTTCCCTTCTCACCATATTGCCCGACTATCTGATCCGCAGATATGTGCAGGGAAAGCGCATCGGCCGGGAAATAACGCTCTATTCGGTCTGGTTCGAGCTGCGCTACGGCATCGTGCTGTGCCTGATGCTGACCGTGTCCCTGATCACGCTGATTTTCTATTTTCATCCAACGGCAACTACGGCGGTTTCGACATTCCGGACAATTCCGATACTGCCGGAAAGTTCCGGCAGGGTCGTCGAAACCTTCGTGCCGCGTGAGCTTGAGGTGGACATCAAGGCAGGTGACCCGATTTTCAAGCTCGACAGCACGCGCCAGGAAGCGGATGTCGTGACCGCGCAACAGCAATTGGTCGAAATCCAGGGAGAGCTTGCGCTGGCCCAGAGCGAACTGGCTGTTGCCAATGCCCAGACCGAGCAGGCGCAGGCAGCACTGAAGCAGGCGCAGGACGAGCTAGACACGAGGCAGGAGCTTTTCACCCGCAATGCCAATGTCGTGAGTGAACGGGACATCGAAAAGCTGCAGAACACGGTGGATGCGCGAACCGGCGCACTGCGCGCGGCGCAGTCGAATCAGGAACTCATCCAGACCAAGATCACGGTATATCTGCCCGCGCGCCTGAAAAGCGCGGAGGCCAGATTGCACGAGGCGCAAGTGGAACTGGAGAAGATGACCGTCTACGCCGGTGTGGACGGCACCATGAGCCAGTTCATCCTGCGCCCAGGTGACATCGTCAACCCGATGATGCGGCCTGCAGGCGTGCTAATTCCCACGGATGCACAGCGAGAGCGAATCGTTGCGGGTTTCGGCCAGATCGAGGCCCAGGTTCTCAAGGAAGGAATGGTGGCGGAAGCGTTCTGCGGAGCCGTACCTTTCACCATTATTCCGCTGGTCGTGACAGAAGTGCAGTCGCAGATCGCTTCCGGGCAGATAACAACCTCAGGCCAGCTTTTTGATGCCGCTCAAAGTGTGAAACCGGCAACGATCACCACCTTGCTGGAACCGCTTTACGAAGACGGCCTGGCTGACTTGCCACCGGGCGCAATTTGCACGGTCAACGCCTACACCAGCAATCATGACCGTCTGTCGTCGGGCGAACCGATTGGAACCGGCGAGTTCATCTTCCTGCACGTGGTCGACACGGTCGGTCTCGTCCATGCGATGATCATTCGGCTTCAGGCGCTGCTGTTCCCGATCCAGACGCTGGTGCTGACGGGCCACTAGAACGAAAACATCCCGTCAGGACGGTGGGAAACCGTCCTGACGGGGTGGGTATCATTCACTTCGTGTAGCTGACCACTTCAAACTCGATGCCATCGTCATCGTCGAAATAGAACCTGCGGCCCGGCTCGTAGTCGCCGTGATTGTGCGTGTGATAGCCATCGGCCTTGATCACTGCTTCGGTTGCGTCGATGTCGTCGACGACGACCGCGATGTGGTTGAGCCCACCGTGGTGGCTGTAGCTGTCTCCGGCAACCTTGCTGGTTGTACCAGGCGGTGAATAGGCCGCCACGTAGCTGGTTTCGTTGCCGATGTGATACGTCGTGCCGCCGCCAAGGCTTGCACCTTTCCAGCGAACCTTCCAGCCGAACCAGCTTTCCAGACGTTTGGCGGTCGCTTCCGGGTCACTGACCGTGACGTTCACATGTTCCAGGAATGCACTGCTCATCTCGGTGTCCTTTCAGGGTTTGACCTTTCGTGGACACCAGACATAATTCCTCAACCTTAGTTGAGGTCAAGAGAGGCGAGGCGACATTTTGACGAAGGTTATGAAAGGCACCGATCTTCTATCCATCGGGGATCTGTCCGAGCGGACGGGACTGTCCGTTTCGGCGATCCGGTTTTACGAAGAAAAGGGACTGGTGCACCCAAGCCGGAACGCTGGAGGCCAGCGGCGATTTTTAAGGGCCGACATCAGGCGCCTGTCCTTTGTGCTGGTCGCACAGGAATTCGGGTTCTCGATTGCGGAGATCGCAGCGCAGCTCCAAAGATTGCCGGAGGGGCGGGCACCGACCAAGGCTGACTGGACCAGGATCAGCAGAGATTTCCGATCTCACCTCGATCGGAAAATCGAACGGATGACTGCCTTGCGGAACAAGCTCGATGGCTGCATCGGCTGCGGATGCCTGTCGATGAAGACTTGCCAGCTCTACAACGCAGGAGACGCCGCGGCCAGCAAGGGACGTGGCCCCCGCTTTCTTCTTGGCGATCGTCCGGATTTCGCCAGGGACTGACCCCCGGGCGGCGTTGGGAAAGTTGCCGGGACGCCAACAGGCTGTCCCGGCTCCTGATCTCATCTGTTGTCCAGTTGAGCCCTTACACGTTTCAGACCCAGCGGCGTGATCCGATAAGGGCCGCTGTTCCTGGAGGCGATCAGCCGTTTGTATTTCAGCTTATGGAAAAGCTGTGGTGAGCAGCCACCCCAGAACCAGCCTTCACGGGTGACGGTTTCATGTTTGATGACACGACCATCCTCATCCTTTTCCAGAAGGATATAGCCGCCTTGAGCCAGCAGGTGGAGGACCCGCTGCTCGGCTTTGGAAATGTCCATTGATTTGAATTTGCCTGAAAGTATGCACAGAGCTTCAGCCACCGCAGCTAATCGCCTGCAGTGCTGATGTGACTGGCCCCGACTGACGTCAGCCGGGGTCTACCGGGACTGTTGCAATCCGCGCATAAAACCTCTCAGTTGGTGGGAAGGCCCTTAGCACACGCTGCCAAACGCGACAACGCGCCGAGGCTCAATGCAGCGGTGAGGCTGGGTGATTTGCAGAGGCTGTTGCAAATCTGCTGCGATCTGGAAACGCAGGATTTCGATTTCCTGGTTCGACCGGGTGAAAACGCTTCAGCTGTGTTCAGCCGGCCAGTAGCCGTTGTCCGGGTTGCGGGAAACCGCAATGGCCTCGACATCCCGCGAGCCGCAGGAAGCGCAAGTAAGTGTTTCGCTCAAGGACGAGACTTTCTGGTCTCCGGTGAACCGTGAAAAGTTCATGTAACGGAACCGGCCACAGTGATTGCACAATATGGCAAGGCGTCGGTCGGTCTTGAAGAGCGTGTCGACTGTTGGGTCGTCTGTTTCAATAGATGAGAGTAAAGTCATGGCCTTTAAAACTTAATTTAAGGAATGGGAGCTGCCAGAGGCAATGCATGTCAAATACTTGTATTAACAAAAGTAGCACAGAGTTTTGCTGTACAAAACCGTTTAAATTTAGGTGAGCTGAGGGTCATGTCCCCGCGTTATGCCAGGGAAATGGGACTGTTTCATTCAATTACATGGCTTTACGGCCAACTGCTGAGACGAGACTGCAGCAATTTGCCGCCGGACTAATGTCCTTAAACTTGGAAACCGGCTCGCATTTTGTCCCGCACAAGGCTATGAGGAAGCCATGATGACGCTTTCAGAAACCTGGTACGACCTCTTCGGCCTTGCTGGCCTGCTCAACCCGTTTGCGCTGCTGATCGGCGGGTATCTGGGGTGGAAGGCCGACCGGCTGCAAAAGCTCTGGATCGCGGGATTCGCGGCGGCAGCGCTGACGCTCATTCTGGATGTGGCGATTGGCGCGCTGCCCGTGCCGCAGCCTTTTGCGCATGATGCCGGTGCGCTGGCTGTCTTTCCGTTCCGCTTTGTCGGCGGTTTGATTGCGTCTGCCGTGACCTATTGGCTCAGCCGCCGCGTGAAGCGCGCCTGAAGCCGGTGCTGCCGCGTTTTCAGCTGTCGATCCAGCTGTTGAACAGGGGAGCGTTGGGACAGTTCGGCAGGGCTTCATCCGCGCCATCGGGATGGCGTTCAAGCCAGGCACGACAGGCTTCGGTTTCGCTGCAGTTGATGCATCGATAGGCGGCAGACCTTAACGCCGCACCCGTGTGCACACCGGTCGGGACGTGGTTCATCGCGCCGATTGTGTCCAGCATCCTGCCCATCAGTTCCGCGCGTTCGTTGAGGCGATCCATCCAGTTCAAGCCGTTTCTCCTTCCGACGGGACATGTGCAGACATTGTCTGCCAAGGCCTTCTGTCTCTTGATGCCGCTCTGGTTTCCGGCACCGGTTATGAAGGACACAATGCAGCAGAAACACCTGCGTTACCTTGATCAGGGTCAACTCTGGGCAAGCATTGCGAAACCAGCCATACTGCAGGTTCATGATTCTGAACCCCTGCCAGGCCGCCTCCTGCAATTCGGAGCGCCGCAACACCTGGAGACGGTGGGATGGTTGAAACGGTAAGCGCCTCGCCGCTGCCCCAGGCAACCGGCAATGGCACAGTAGCTCAGGGACTTGAGCCGGGAACGGAACTCAAGGCCAAGGTTGAGGCAAACCTGCCGGGTGGTGTGGTGCGCCTTGCGACACCCGACGCAAAGCTGGAGCTGCGCGTTCCCGCACCACTTCCTGAAGGCGGCGAGGTTACGGTTACCGTCAGCGGCTCCAAACAGCAGCCTGCGATCCTGATCACTGTGGGCAAGGAGCAGCCGCAGCAGCAACCTTCCGCGCCGACGACAGCTTCTCAAGGTCAGGCGTCGCAAGCCCAAACATCCCAAGCCCAAGCATCCCAAGCTCAGGCACCCCAAGTACAGGCGTCAAAAGGCCAGACTGGCCAGGCTCCTGCGCAATCCGAATCCGGAGCGCCCCTGCAACCGCAACCTTCAACGGCGACCGCCTATCCGCGGCCGTCGCCGGTTCTGGCGCATCTGGTTCAGGTCCTTTCGGTCAACACGGCTCCGGGCCAGACTGCCGGCAATGCCCAGACCTTGCCGCAAACACCTCTGCCGGGGGCGTCTTCGCCAACCAGCGCTCCGCCGGCGGCCGGCGGCGCGCAGCCTCCGACTTCAGGAAACGTCGCAACCGTTCAGCCTCTTCCGCCGACAGGAGCATCTGGACAAACAATCGCTGAAGCGACACCTCCGGCAGCGGTTTCTCCGCAGAACTCGGCGCTGACGCAGCCTGCTGCTGCCCCGTCCCAGGGGGGCGCACCTGCGCCAAATGGCCTTTCGGGCGGGCCCGCGCAGCCGCAAGTCGCTACCGCGCCACCGGCGGGCACACCATCTTCCGGGATCTCTCAACCAGGACAGCCTGCACCTCCGGCAGGGTCTGCGGCCGTGCAAGCGCCGTCGGGGGGAGGCGTACCTGTTCCGACTGCTACCGGACAAGGTGCGGCGAGCCTGTCGAACCTGACCGGTGGACAACCGGTTTCGCAGCCGGCAGCAGTTGCCTCAACGGTTACAGGCGTGCCCACGCAACCCGGAACATCGGTGAACCAGCCCGTAGCGAACGCTGCCGCAGTTTCACCTTCCGGTGCTTCTGTTCAGGCGCCGCCGTCCACGCTTTCAGCAGGCACGCTGGCTACGCCAGCACCGCCGCCTTTACAAGGTAACCCGGCAGCTCCAGTGGAGGCTGCTTCAGGAAACATGCCTGCACCTGCCACAAGCGCCGCTGGTGTGCAAAGTGCAGTCCCCGGAACAGCGCCCGGTCAGGTTCCGGCAGGTACAGGGGCCGGAGCGCCGGTATCAAGCACGGTGCAGGCAAATCCCCAGTCGGGGGGACCGCCTGGATCAACGCCTGTCCAGGGCTCGCAATTGGCATCAACCGCCGCGGGGGCTGGTGCCAACTCCGCTTCTCCTCCAGCTGCAAACCTGCCTGGCACAGGCGTGCCCAATCAAGCCACAGGGCAGTCAAACGGCGCATTTCAGACAGTTGGAGGACAGCCCGTAGTCCTGACGCGAACGGCGATCCCTCAGACTTATCCCGCATCCGTTGGTGCATCCGTGCCGACTGCGGGAGCCCCGAACCCAACCGCGCAGGCTCCAGCGGTGGGTCAGCAGCCGGTCAATAAGATTGCCGAATTGCTGAAGCAACCGCTCAGTGAGCAGCAGGCCGGCCTTGGGAGCCTTTTCGCCCAGATAGGAAGCCTGATGTCCGCGCAGAACAGCGGGAACGTTTCTTTGCCGGATCCCGTGGTCAAGGCAATGCAGCAGATCCTTGGTCTACGCTTGTCGTCGGCCCAGGCACCGACCGCGCAGGATCTGCAACAGGCTGTAAGATTGTCCGGACAGTTTCGCGAAGCACAATTGTCCCTGCCTTCCGGAGCGCAGCCGCAGGGTCAAGTCGCGCTGCCGGATTTGAAATCCGCCCTTTTGTCGTTCAAGGCACTGCTTCAGCAGTTGGGTGCCCGCTCTGAAATCACCCACCCCGCAGGACAGCCGCCGGCGCCATCCCGGCATGGTGCACCACAAGGCCAGGCGCAACAGACCAGCAGCGGGTTCTGGGCAGGAGCTGCTTCGCAAAATCTGCAGGCACTTCTGAAGGAAACGGATTCGGCCCTGGCGCGCCTGCGGCTGACGCAGCTCAGCAATACGAAACTGTCCAGGGACGATGGACCGCGCGCAGCGTCCCGTCCGATGGATCTTGTGGTTGAGCTGCCGCTCGCGTTTGGCAATGAAACGGCCGTGATGCAAATGCAGGTCGGCCGCGATGGGGCCGGAAACCAGGAAGATGATGAGGGAGAACCCGCCTGGCGGCTGCGGTTTGCACTCGATCTGACCGCGACAGGGCCGCTGGAAGCTGCCATCAGTCTGCGCGGCGGCGGTACCTATGCCAGCTTGTGGGTGGATCGCAAGGAAACCTTCGACAGTCTGAACGCCGTTCGCGAAACCATGGAAGCCGCTTTTGCCGATGCGGGGCTGGACCTTCAGGAACTGCGGCTGATCCGGGGGCTCCCACCCAGAACAGCGGCCAAATACGGCGCATTGATCGACAGGCAATCGTGAGACGGAACCGGCAATGAGTGAAAAGGACAAATCCGGGAAGAAGCTTGCGGTCGCACTGCAATATGAGAACGAGGGCGCTCCCGTTGTCACCGCCAAAGGCGCGGGCTCCATGGCTGAACAGATCGAACGTCTTGCGCGGGAAGCTGGCGTGCCGATTGAACAGAACCCGATGATGGCGGAGGCCCTGTCGCAGATTGAGGTCGACCAGGAAATTCCGATCGAGCTTTATCAGGCGGTCGCCGTGCTTATCGGCTTCATCATGCGGACTGGCCAGGCCAAGCACCCGCCGCAGGAATGATGGTGCAAGGCCGAGTGTTGTCGCGCTGACAAAGCAATTGCCACTGTGACCTTCCGTTGCACGCGTGTTGGTCGTGCTTCCTGGCTCTGGAAATGATCAGGCCGGGGGTGGCATTACGCTCGTCCGTGACGGCACGGATGCTTGTTGCAACGCTTCGCAATGCGCGATTGCCAGGCAGGCAGACAGGAAAGGCGCGTCCTGCTGTGCGAAAGCTGACGCTTCAGGCAAGGAAAACCTTGCAGCCAGGACAATTCCCGACTAGGTCATCAAACGGCTACAAATTCGCGCCGCAGCATGTCTTTCCAGCTGGTTGACCAGACGCGAAATCAAAACGAACAGGATTTTTGACGACTATGACGATTGTCGACGTACGCACACCCGATCCGAAGAAATTCATCAAGGGCGCGACGGGCGATTGGGAAATCGTGATCGGTATGGAAGTCCATGCCCAGGTCACGTCCGAAGCCAAGCTCTTTTCCGGCGCCTCCACGGAATTCGGCAAGGACCCAAACGATAACGTCAGCCTTGTCGACGCGGCGATGCCGGGCATGTTGCCGGTGATCAACGAGGCATGCGTGCGTCAGGCGATCCGCACCGGCCTCGGGCTCAAGGCCGAGATCAATCTGAAATCCGTGTTCGACCGCAAGAACTACTTCTATCCGGATTTGCCGCAGGGCTACCAGATCTCCCAGTTCAAGCAGCCGATTGTCGGCGAGGGCAAGATCCTGCTCGACATGCCGGACGAACAGGTCGAGATCGGTGTCGAGCGTCTGCACCTGGAACAGGACGCCGGCAAGTCGCTGCATGACCAGCATCCAACCATGTCGTTCGTCGACCTGAACCGCTCCGGCGTGGCTCTGATGGAAATCGTCTCCAAGCCGGATCTGCGCTCTTCCGACGAAGCCAAGGCCTATCTGACCAAGCTGCGCACCATCCTACGTTATCTCGGCACCTGCGACGGCAACATGGACCAGGGCTCCATGCGGGCCGACGTCAACGTATCTGTTCGCCGCCCGGGCGGTGAATTCGGAACCCGTTGCGAGATCAAGAACGTCAACTCGATCCGCTTCGTCGGTCAGGCCATCGAATATGAAGCCCGCCGTCAGGTCGCCATTCTGGAAGACGGCGGCTCCATCGATCAGGAAACCCGCCTGTTCGACGCGGTGAAGGGGGAAACGCGGTCCATGCGCTCCAAGGAAGAAGCGCATGACTACCGCTATTTCCCGGATCCCGACCTGCTGCCGCTGGAGTTCACGCAGGCGTTCGTCGACGAACTGGCACAGCACCTGCCGGAACTGCCGGACGACAAGAAGAACCGCTTCATGGGCGACTATGGCCTCACCGCCTATGACGCCGAGATCCTGATTGCCGAAAAAGCTTCTGCCGATTTCTTCGAGGAAGTCGCCAAGGGCCGCGACGCCAAACTGGCTGCCAACTGGGTGATCAACGAGCTATTCGGCCGCCTGAACAAGGAAGGCAAGGACCTTTCGACCAGCCCGGTTTCCGCGGCGCAGCTCGGCGGTATCGTCGATCTGATCAAGGACGGTGTCATCTCCGGCAAGATCGCCAAGGACCTGTTCGAGATCGTATGGACCGAAGGTGGCGACCCGGCGAAGATCGTCGAAGAACGTGGCATGAAGCAGGTGACCGACCTTGGTGCGATTGAAGCCATCGTCGACGAAATCATTGCCGCAAACCCGGACAAGGTTCAGCAGGCAATCGCCAAGCCGGGTCTTCTCGGCTGGTTCGTCGGCCAGGTGATGAAACAGTCCCAGGGCAAGGCCAACCCGCAGGCCGTCAGCGACATGCTGAAGCAGAAGATCGGTCTGGAGTAAGACCATGAGCGGTGAGGGGACAGCGCCGAAAGTCGAGCTGCCCATCACCGGTTCCTGCCATTGCGGGGCGGTGTCTTACGAAATGAAGACACCGCCTCGACACGCCGTTGAATGCAACTGCTCCATCTGCCGCCGACTGGGCACCATCTGGGGGCACGGCGAAGCTGGCGATATCGAGATCAAGGCTGCTCCCGGAGCAACGCTCAGCTACGTCTGGGGCGACAAGGGACTGGCTTTCCACACCTGCAACACTTGCGGCTGCACCACCCACTGGCAAAGTCTGTCGGCTGAGTTTCCCGGTCGGTTGGCAGTCAACCTCCGGCTTGCACCTCCTGGAACCATCGAAGCCATCGGGCTGCGTCACTTCGATGGCGCGGATACCTGGACCTTTCTGGACTGAAGGCACGTTGCGTGCTCTGATCGGGCCGATGCGCTGCTGCGCACGTAATGCCATCCACATCTGGGAGGGGCAATGAACGAGCATCTTGCGAGCCTTTTTCTGGCTCTCGGCATCTTCTCTCTTGGTTTCGTCAGCATTGGACCAAACATCCTCGCCATCATCGGGACGTCGATGGAACGCGGTCGCAAGTCCGGCACCCAGCTCGCGTTGGGTGTAGGCGCAGGCTCCGGTCTATGGGCAACTTTCACGGTTGGCGGACTGACTGCCCTGATTGCCGCTTATGCCCAGGCCGTTACCGTTCTGAAGATTTTCGGGGCGGCCTACCTGTTGTGGTTGGCATTCAAGGCATTCCGTGCGGCTTCAAGGCCGGCCAACGCAATGCATGTGACCGGTGCAAGGGGACGCAATCTGTTCCTGCAGGGGCTCGCTATTCAGATGACCAACCCGAAGGCAGCACTGCATTGGATCGCGATTGTCGGGATAGGCCTGGGCGCTGACACGCCGCTATGGGTTGGTCTGCTGCTGATTGGCCTGAGTACGGCAATTTCCATCATCGGGCACGTAGCCTATGCAGTGACGTTTTCAACCGCACCCGTCATCCGCTTCTATCGGCGCAGTCAGCGCTGGATAAGCGCAACGCTGGGCGTCTTCTTTTCCTTCGCAGCCTACAAACTGGCTACATTCCGGCCTTGAGCGGAAAGACCTCCTTGCCGGCTGCCCCTTTCAAGCTTTCAGACCAATGTCCACTGAAGCTCAGTGGACATAACTGTTCAGTTGCCAACAGGTTTTCGGTGACGTTCTGTTGGTTGCTTGGTTCAGATCCGGTCTGCGGCCTCCGGGGTAGGTGAGCGAAACCGCTTGGGCAGTGCTGCGAGCAAAATGACCGTTGCGATACACGGTATTGCAAACAGAGCTGCTGTTGCGCTCATTGAGGCTACGCCACCCGTTTCAAGCATCCATCCGCCCACGAAGGTACCAAGTGCAATGCCGACATTGGCGGCTGCAATGTTCATGGATGCCGCGAAACTCTTGTGATCAGGCCCTGCCGTCATCACGCGCACCTGCGACAGCACGAAGCCGGCAGCGTGGGCCATGCCCCAGGCAATCAGGACGACTGTCAAAAGCAGGGCGGGAGCAGTCGCCAGCAGGCCGAAGGCCATGGCTCCGCCCGCAACAAGCAAAGGAACGACAATGGCTCCGGCCAACGCATGGTCGGCAGTCCTTCCTCCGACCCAGTTCCCGGCGAGGCCGGCTGCACCGAAAACCAGCAGCGCGATGGACATCTGATCTCCTTCAAGCCCGGCGTTGGCCAACAGGCTGGTGAGATACGAATAGCCAGCGAACATTGCCGAGAAAACGCAGACAGACAGGAAAAGCTGACAGAGAAACGATGGACGGCGAAGCAGGGAAAGTGCGCTGGCTGTCTTTGCCTGGAAAGGTGGCAAATGAAGCCTCAGATTGGCGACCAGCAGAACCACAGACAACAAACCAAGGCCTGCGACAGGGGTTTGCCAGCCAAACCGTTCTGCAAAGAATGTTCCGCAAGACGGCGCCAGGACGACACCGAGCGTAACGCCGATATAAACTTTCGCGACGCCTTTGCCGGCGCCATACACCTGGGAGAGGTGAGAGCTTGCGAAACTGATGTAGACCGGCAATGCCGCTCCCTGAGCGACCCGGAGAGCGGCGGCAAGCTCGAAATTCGGCAATACGATCAATATCAGGTTGGCGGAGTTGGGCAGCATCATCCAGCCGAGCACCTTCGCCGGAGACGTATCAGACAGATACGCGGAAAGGAACGGTGCGGCGAGGGCGGAGCCAATGGCAAACCATGTCACCAGCCAGCCGGATTGCGAGGGTGTCATGTCCAGCTGCGCCGACATTGCAGGCGCAAGGCCGATGACGACGAACTCCGTCGCCACCAGCACTAGTGCCGACAGCCCGATTGTCAGGGCTGTGGCTTTGGAAGAACCTCTTGTCATCAGGCGTTGGCACCATTGTCGATCAACCAGTCCGCTCCTGTAACAGACTGTGCAGCGTCCGAGGCGAGAAAAGCGACAACATTGGCGATTTCTTCAGGCTGTGCATAGGCTTGCCGTGCCATGAGGGCCCGTTGCACGTCGGCAAACGGACCGTCGGCAGGGTTCATGTCCGTATCTGTGGAACCCGGATGCACGGCGTTTACCGTTATCCGCCGGGAGCCGAGATCACGCGCAAGCGCATGGGTCAATCCGGTGACGCCTGCCTTGGTTGCGCTATAGGCCACCAGTCCGGCCATGGGCGCCTGAGCGGCAAGATTACTGCCGATCGAGATGATCCTGCCTCCGTCCGGCATGTGCGTGACCGCGGCTTTTGATGCAACGAACACTGCACGAAGATTGACCGCCAGGGATGTGTCGAAGTCCTCCAGGGACAGTTGGTCGACCGGGCCAACGAGAAAGACGCCGGCGTTGTTCACCAGAATATCGATCTTTCCGAAGGTGGATGCAGCCTTGTTGATCGCGTCCTGCAACTCATTGGCCTTGCTGTTGTCGGCGCGAATGGCCAGTGCCTTGCGGCCCGTCTTTTCGATCGCCGCAACCGTCCCTGCGGCCGCGTCCTCGTTTGACGCAAAACTGATCGCTACATCAGCTCCATTCTCGGCGAGCTTGCGGGCGATTGCTGCACCGATGCCCCGGCTTCCCCCTGTCACGAAGGCGGTTTTTCCAATCAATGTCATCGTCGATTCCTATTTTGTAGTGATTGATACAAAATTAGATGGACTGCTTGTGTTGAGGGGTCAAGTGATTTATTTATCGATCGATACAGAAAGGGTTTGAATGGCAACGAGAGGTCGTCCGAGAAAATTTGACCGGGAAGAGGCTCTTGAACGGGCGATGCGTGTTTTCTGGTCGAAGACCTACGAGGGAACATCGCTAAGCGATCTGACATCGGCCATGGGAATAAACACGCCTAGCCTTTACGCTGCTTTCGGCAGCAAGCAGGAGCTTTTCCGCGAAGCCCTGGCTCACTACGTCGAGAACTATCACAACGGTATCTGGACCGGTTTGGACGAGGCCCCCTCAATTTTCGATGCGGTCCGGACCTTCCTGACACGCTCTGCAGAAGCCTATTGCATGGCTGGACAACCACCTGGCTGCATGGTCGTACTGGGAGCTCAACACAGTTGCACCGAGGACCAGTCCGTTCCGGCGGGCTTGAGTGAGATGCGGAAGAACAATCTTCTCCAACTGCAGGCACGCATCGAGCAGGCAAAGGAGGAAGGTGAACTTCCCGGTGACTTCGATACCGCAGCTGCGGCAACGATGCTCTTCTCGATGCAAACGGGAATGTCGGTTCTGGCCCGTGATGGCGTGTGCGAGGACGCCTTGCTTGCTGCAGCCGACCAATGTGTCGAGGCTTTCAGGGCAATGGCAAACCGGCCCCGATAACAGCTATTCAGCAAGCCTGTCGCATCCGTCGAGGCAGTGTCCATAGGGCAAGCGGTCCAGACTAATCATCCAGGCATCCCCCGCGGCCTTGAAGTCGTGATAGCTGCACGATGCACAGCCTTAACTCGGTGCCTGATCAGATTTCTAGCTAGCTCGGTATCTGGGTGACCACCGGTCATGCCTGGTTGTCAGGTCGGACTGCCTTGTAATTTTGCCCAATATCGAGGCAAGTGCCTCCGTTGTTCGCGCATCACTTAAGTTCAGCTGCAGGTTCACGGCGAACGCCTGCAATTCTTTCCTTTGGCACAAGCCTTGCTCTTCCAACTCTGGTTTGAACCATTGGAAGTTTTTGATGAAGCACGGCCTTGTTTCTCTGGTTGGTATCAATGTCCAACCTTAGATTTTTCGAGATCTACCGGAATCCGGAATATTTGTGGCTGCTCGCCAAGGGTGCGTTGATCAGCGCTGCGCTGACAATCGGCGGCGGCATCCTGGGGTTTCTCCTCGCCGTGCTGCTGGCGGCAGTCCGCCACTACAGGGTGCCGGTTCTTGCCCAACTGGCGGCAGCCTATGTCGAATTCATCCGCAACACGCCATTGATCGTGCAGATGTTTTTCGTCGCCTTCGGTTTACCGCTGCTTCTTGGGTATCAATGGCCCTTCTGGGCCCATGCGCTGCTGGCACTCTCCATCAATTTTTCCGCCTATTTTGCGGAGATCCTGCGCGCGGGCCTGGCGTCCCTCGGCGCGGGGCAAACGGAAGCCGCCGATGCGCTCGGTCTGCCGCGCTGGCTCAGCTTCGTGAAAGTGTGCCTGCCGCAGGCCGTTGCCGCCATGTATCCTTCGCTCAACAGCCAGTTCATCTTCCTGTTCCTGACAACCGGCATCATTTCGGAAATCGGCGTGACGGACCTGACATGGGCAGGTCTCTTCATCGACAGCCGGAATTTTCGCTCGTTCGAGATCTTCTTCACCCTGACGGTGATCTACCTGTTGATGTCGCTGGGTTTCAAAACTCTCCTGGCGCTGCTGCATGACCGGTTGTTCAAATGGAAGGTGGTTCGATGAAAGACGCCTTCGTCGCCATCCTTGGCAAACCATTCGGCATCGTCCTGTTCCAGCTTCTGGAAGCCACCCAATACACGATATATCTGTCTCTGATCGCTTTCATCGGTGGGGGCTTGATCGGCGCATGCGTAACCGCTTCGCGGGTCTCGCCGGTCAAGATATTGCGGAAGATCTTCACCGCCTACACCTGGCTGTTCCAGTCAGTGCCCTTGCTGATGCTGCTGTTTCTGCTCGGGCTGGGTATTCCGCATCTTTTCGAAATCCAGATTGACCCGTGGCGAGCGGCTGGCATTGCCCTGACGCTTTATACAAGCGCCTACCTGGCCGAAGTCTGGCGCGGGGCACTGACGGCCATACCGTCAGGCCAGCATGAAGGCGGTAAGGCGCTGGGCATGACCTTCGCCCAGATCATGTTCCTGATCATTCTGCCACAGGCGTTTCGCCTGGCCATTGCGCCCACGGTCGGCTTCATGGTGCAGATCATCAAGGGCACGTCGCTTGCCTATATCATCGGCTTTCACGACCTGATGACGGTCGGCAAGCGCTGGGCGAATGCGCCCGTGCCGGGCACCCAACCCTTCGTCATCTATCCGCTGATGGCGATGATCTATTTTTCTCTTTGTTTTCCGTTGTCTGTGTGGTCGCGGCGCCTTGAAAAGCGCCTCGGGTCCACATCGTCCAAGGGCGGGGCTGCCGCCGCCGCCTGACAAATCGCGCTTCAAGAACAACCGAAGGAGGGTCGCGTAATGTTGAAAAAAATTTTGGTGCTGACAGGCTTGGCAGTGTCTGCCGCATTGATGATTGCTAGTCCTGCATCTGCAGAGCTGAAGGACATTCTGGAAGCCGGCAAGATCAAGATCGCTACACCGGAGAATTTTCCGCCTTTTGGTTCGCTGGGCAGCGAAGGCGAATATGAAGGCTACGATATCGACGTCGCAAAGATGATCGCGGAAGACCTTGGCGTGGAGCTGGAGCTGGTGCCCGTCACTTCCAAGCAGCGCATTCCGTTTCTGGAAACCGACAAGGCCGATCTCGTGATTGCAACGCTCGGCGCCAATCCGGAACGCGCAAAGTCGATCTGGTTCTCTCACGCCTATGCTCCGTTCTTTTCCGGAGCCTTTGCCAAGCCTGACGTGGCGGTGTCCACCATCGCGGATTTTTCCGGCAAGAAAATAGCCGTGACCAGCGGCACGCTTGAAGATCTGGCAATCACGGCGGATGCACCGGAAGATGCGGAGATCATCAGGTTTGGCGACAACGCCGCCACCATTGCGGCTTATGTTTCCGGCCAGGCCGACGTTATCGTGACCGGCAACATGGTGGCTTTGGGCATTTCCAATGACAACCCGGACTTCAATCTGGAAAACAAGTTCATCATCGCCAATTCGCCGTCTTTCATCGGTGTGAAGACGGGCAACATCGACCTTCTGCAATGGGTCAACGTTTTCGTTCTGCACAAGAAGCTGAACGGCAAGCTGGGCGAGCTGTCAGAGAAGTGGCTGAAGACGCCGCTGCCGCCTTTGCCTGCACTTTAAGGCCTGCCGGCTGAACGCTTGAAGCGCGCGGCGTCGAGCCGCGCGTTTTTGTTTTCGCAAGGGAAAATGCGAGGTTACAGGCTTCTGAAAATCTAGTATCCCCCTGCCATGATGTTTCGCAGTTCGACCGCCGGTACAGGGCCGGCTCCGTTTTATGCCATGCCCCTCGGGGTCTGGGGCGTCGTCGCCCTTTGGGGGCTCGCGCATATCCTGCTGAGGGCGTTGAACACGCCCGTCCTTGGTACGGACGATATGTTCGAGAACGTTCTGGTGCAGACACTGGAACCCGGTTACATGCTGCGTCAGCCGCCGCTTTACGAGTGGCTGCTCTGGTCTGCGCAGCAATTGTTCGGCCCCACGATCTGGGCAGCGCTTTTCGTCAAATACACCCTGATCTCGATTGCCGCGCTGTTTCTGTTTCTGATTGCACGCAAGGCCATTCACGACACGCGCCTTGCAGCCCTGTGTGTCTTTTCCTATTCGCTCTTCTACCAGTTCGGCTGGAACCTTCATGAAGGCGTCACCCACACGGTGGTGTTGACTGCAGCCTGCGCCATGAGCGCCTTCTTCTTCCTGAAGGCGCTGGAGGCACAGCGGCTCGGCTACTACGTGCTGTTTGGCATGGCGGCCGGGGCCGGACTGCTGGGCAAGCATTCCTACCCGATTTTTGTACTTGCCCTGATCCTGGCGGCGGCCAGCGACCCGGCATGGCGCACCCGGCTGCGCCTTTCGGGCCTGTTGCTGGTGCCTTTCGCGGCGGCACTGATCTACAGCCCCTATGCCTATTGGATCTTCAGCGAAGGGCTGAAGCTGCTGGCGTCGGTCTCCGACACCATGGGCGTCAGTGCTGAAACATCGCATCTGATGCGCGCAGGCGAGGGGCTCGGGAAACTTGCCTTCGGACTTGTCGGTTTCTCGGTTCCGTTGGTTCCGCTGCTGCTCCTGCTGTTCTGGCCGCGCTATCTTGGCCGCAAAAAGCCCGAAACACCTGCCGTGAGTGACGCAGCGCGCCTGTGCGGGCGCACGGTTCTCCTGATGGTCCTGCTGACGGCGCTGATGATTGCGATCACCGGTGCGACCTACGTCAAGGAACGGCACATGCACCCGCTGCTTCTGCTGCTGCCGGTGTGGCTGTTTGCGGACCTGGAACGCTTCGGATTTGAAAAGCAATGGCGCTGGCTGACGGCCGTTGTTCTGGCAGTTGTCGCGGTTGCCTTTCTCGCCCGGGTGCCGGGCTTGGTCGCGCCGGACAAGACATGGTGCGGCGGCAAGTGCCGGCACATGAAGCCTTACGCGGACCTGAAGGCACCGCTGGCTGACCTGGGTGCAGCAGACGCCACACTGATTGCCGATGATGGCTATACCGGCGGCAATCTGAGGGTCTTGTTTCCCGGTGCCCGGCTGGTGACCAAGGCCATTCCGGCCAGAACGCCACCGCGACAAAGCTGCTTCTTCATCTGGGAAGAGGGGGACAAGGAGCCGGACACGTCTGCAATGGAGCGCTTCAGTCAGGTCGCCTTCTGGGATGCCGGCGAGGCGCTTGAGGCAACCTACCTCACCGGCGCTTGGCCGCATTTGTGGAAGCCGCCCGGCTGGCGGACAAGCTGGTGGGGCGTAGCCAAGCTCCCGCCCGAGAGCCCAATCTGCCGCTGACCGTAATCTTTCTTGACCAAAGGCGCGAACCGAAGATGCCGGACACAATTGCCTCGACCGTTTCCATCGAAAAAGCCCGCCTGGAGCACCTTCGCGAGATCGTTGCCATCATCAATGCTGGGGCGACCAGTGTTCGCAAGGACAGGGAATTTGCCGACTGGCAGGACTACCGCCCGGCATTTGACGCGCTTGTCGCCGCACCCGAGTGCGATATCTACGTTGCGCTTGCCGAAAGCGGAGAAGTGGTCGGCACCTTCCAGATCCATTTCATGAAAGGGCTCGCCTTCCAGGGGCGCCCGAGGGTTGAACTGGAAAGCGTTCACGTGCGGGCAGACCAGCGCGGCACCGGTGTAGGGCGGCTGATGATGGCACGGGCTGAAGACCTGGCAAGGCAGGGCAACGCCTGCATGGTGCAGCTGACGTCGAACAAGGAACGCGAAGGCTCACATCACTTCTACAAGCGACTTGGCTACGACCAGAGCCATCACGGCTACAAGAAGATGTTCGTCTGAGCCATCATTTATCAGTCGGTGCCTGGCGCGCTGTGCCTTGATGGAACCGTAACTGCCAGGCTCCGTCTCGTCTGCTCCAGATTGAACTGCGGTTTGCTGTTTCAACGTTACCAAGCTCACGCCTGACCTCACTGACATAGGTCACGAGAACCGAATTCGTGTCGATCACGGTGAACTTGAGGCCGGGCAGGGGAAGGCGTACGTCGATAGGTCGTGCGGCACGCGCGGGCAGGATCAGGTCTTCACGCGGATAGATACGGCCGGATCGGCCGAACTCAAAAAAGTCATCCGCAAAGATCCGGTCCATCAGGACCGGATCGTACCGCGTTTCCGCTCGCCACAGGCTTTCCTCCAGTCTGGTGAGCGTTTCGATATCGTCGGGCGTGAGGCACGTGTCAGACATGGATCCGGGCCGAGCTGGTGAACCGGCGGTGTCAGTCGACCCGTCGCCAGGTTTCCTTTTCGCAGACATTGAAAACGACGCGGACGCAGCCCTGTACTTCCAGGGCGGAGGCGTTCTTCGGGCGCAAGGTGGCATCCGCGCTGAAGCCGCGACGCGGATCATAGACCCGGCCTTTCCAGCCATCTTTCTGCGGTGCCATGCGCCAGAGTACGGTCAGGCCGAGCACCTTCCGTTTGCGCTTGCTTTCGTCCTTGTTGTTGAGATCCGGCGTGTTTTCCATGGAATAGCCTTTGGGGGCCGGAAACCGGACAATCTTGCCGCAGGGCACCTTGCCGCATTTTTGAATCTGGATGACGGCCCCTGCCGGCGTCAGCCATTTGCCGTTGATGTCCGGGGCTGCAATGGCTTGGCTCCCTGTGCCTGCAAGCAGGAGAGCGAACAGACCGGCTTTCGATAACAGTCTAGAAGTCGGAAACGCAGAAACAATGAAAGAAACAGGAACCACGATTATCCCCCGTCGCAATGCTGGTGACGACTGCGCCACAATCTCTGACCGGCAATTGCGACGGAGGAAAGGCCAAATCGACAGGATCTGGCGAATTCGAACTTTGTTCAGCCGTTTATTGTTCCCGTTTCCAGGTTTCGCCCTTGCAGATGAGGCCACCCATCACGCAGCCCTCCAGTTTCAACGCGTTGGCGGACGTCAGCTCGATGAAGCCGGTATAGGTCTTGCCGTCCTCGGCGTTATAGACCTTGCCCTTCCACTGGTTTTCCTTGTCGGTGGGTTTCATGGCCTGAACGATCTGTACTCCCAGCAGCGGGCGGTCCCGCTTGGCCGCGTCCGGGTTCCTGGTGTCGTTTCGCGGCTCCCGCAGCCATATCAGCTTGCCGCACAAGGAGCTGCCGCAGGAGCTTATCCGGATCTTGGATGCCCCGTTCGGACGGACCCAGTCTCCCTTGGCATCGCCTGCGAAAGACATTGTTGCGGATGTGGTGATGATGGCGCCCGCAAGAAGTGCGGACGACAGAATGGTTTTCAGCATAAGTTCCTCCCAAAGCGGAATGCCTTCCGTTTACGGAAAGGGAATGTATAGCCCGGGAAACGTGCTGAAAAGCCGTCACCCAACGTCAGGTCGTCCTAAAATCCTCCTGAACGCCGAAGGGAGGCAAAGTCTGGTTTTCTGAAGGGAAGAGAACGAAATAAAGTCGGACAAAGAATTGTGGAAACGAATCCATGGTGAACAGAAGGTTGATGGGCCTTGTCAAATTTTCGGAGAATGTGCCTGATTAAAAAGGGAAAATCGCAACCATATACTTACCGCAATATGAATTTCAGACTTATTTAAAATTTTGTTCGCATTACGTTAAACCTGTCTTTTAACGCCCCTTTTAACTGCTGCTGATGAAGTAGACCTCAAGAAACAACGGGGAAAGCTTCACGAAAGCTTGTGTTTCTTAGATCGGTCCTTGCCAAGCCATTGTGTTCAGCAAAGTGACCGGTTGGCAGTAGGGAACCGGAACGGTGGATCCAGAAGGATCGGAGCTGTTCCGCAGAAGTCAGACAGACGAAAGGGGAGCGTTATGGCTCGTTTTGAAATGCACTCGGCCGATATGGCCATCATGGGCGAAAAGCCGGTTACCGCGGACATCCTGTTCCAGATGGGTCTGGATAGCGCTTGCGGCCGTCACGGCATGACCGATCTCATCACAGCGCACAAGTGGTTCAACATTGCCGCTCTCAAAGGCAACAAGGACGCAGCTCGCTACCGCAAGGAAATTTCCGGTGAAATGTCCACTTCCGAAATCGCCGAAGCTCAGCGGTCGGCTCGTGAATGGCTGTCGATGCATTGAACCGGATCAAGGCTGCCGGCCGAACGGCACCTGAACCGGTATCCACAACCTGACGCGGCAGCAAAGTTTTCTGCCGCGTCCAGTTTCCGGCCCCTTGCCGGGACCGCTCCAGTCAATGGATCGGTGCTAGACCGTACTCATCCCAGATCGAGCGGTCGATTGGTGCACCAAGGGCATATTCGAACCCGCTGACGATCTTGCCGCTGGCGTCCAGCCGGCATCGATAGGCGATCTCGTACCAGACCCGGTTGCTTCTGAGGGCTCCGGCGGGCACGACAATCATACCTTCCTTCTGAAATGAATTGCGGAAAGCATGTGGCGCAAGCCGTGTCGGCTTGAACCCCGGCCGCGCATGGCGAACCTGCTCCATTGCCTCCAGCGCGCAAATCTGTTCGCGGCCGTCTTCACTGGTCAAGGTTGGCAGAAACTCGCGTGCCTGTGCGGAGCGTGGGTCGTTCAGGACATCATTGGCAAAATAGGCATTTGCAGTAACCCATTCCTGCTCGGGCCTGGTCCTCGAAGAACTTGGGTCCGTGGGCGCGGGCGAGGAGGCATCCGAAGAAGGCGCCAGTTCCGAAGACGCGTTCGAACCTGACAACGGATCAGCAGTGGATTGCGGGGAGACTGCCGCAGTTTGCGGCTGGCTCTCGTCGGTTTCTTCCACCGCGGTTTCCGGCAGACTTGGCGGCAGGAATTCGGGAATGATCTCGACGGAGACAGGCTCGGGCGGTTCTGGCAGGATCGTCCGCCAAAGGGCGGCATCGCTCAACAACGCATAGAGCGCAAGGTGCAGCCAGAGCGCACAGATCCACGGAAACCTTTCCGCGACAAACCGTGTCAGATGCGTCGGAGGGGCGAGCTCGGCTATGGCACTTCTCCGATACCCGGCCAAGTTGAAGAATGTCCATCGCACCAGAGGACTGCGGCTGAATTATGAAGGAGAAGACGGGAACTGGATCTGTTACCGCGGACGGCGGCAGGCCAGTCAATCATCATGCGAGAAGGGTTTTAGACTTTCTGGTCGCGCGATGAATCACCTCTGGAAAAACGTTCCCTAACCCAACAGCCTGGCAGAAGCCCGAGGCAGAAGCCTGGTCAGTTTCTTGCGGGTGCGAATTTTCCGTTTCGACATCTTTCCGCGCATTATGTCCAGTGGCGAAACAGCCTTGGCTCGTCTGAGCGCCGCAGTCCACTCGTCTGTCCATGCATTGAACTGTTCCGGGTGGCGATCGTCACGCATCGGGACTATTTCGAATGTCGTTCTTGCAGACCGGTTGCACGAGCAGGTGCGCCGCAAATTTTCCCTGAGGGCGTGATTGTCAAAACAGGTCGCGGGTATTGCAAGGAGACTGACCAGAGAAAACGTTTTGTCTGGATGAAGACGCGCCATCATCTCCTCAAAAAGAGTTGTTTCGCTTTTCAGAAGCGAAACTTCTGCATGAAAGTCGTTTATCGAATTTTCTTCCGCCACTGCCGCGTTGCGATAGTAGATGAAGGTCGTTTTTTCGCCGGTGTCTTTGATGAGTTTCCTGAACCTGTCAATCCGAACCCTGTAGTCCGCCAATACGTCACTGTTGTCGTGTGGATTGGAGTGCAGATGCGCGATTTTCGGGTAGTCCTTGAAAATGAGGAACTTCTCAACCGGATTTATTTGATGCGAGGCGTAAGTATAGTCGTGCTTGCTGGTAAGGCCCTTGAAGTCTGTCGCGATGATTTTCGAGACGTAGTCCAGGCCCGCATCAAGGTTCCAGAGCCAGTCGAAGGGGTATTGCTCATGCCTCAGGCCCAGCTTCTTGAGGTTTGTCGCAACGTCACACCCGCCACCCAGCGAAACAAAAACGTTTTTCAAGTATCACCCAAAGCCAAATTCATTGATGAAAGAGGGTCGTTTTGCCGGTGGCGCGCCAAAAGTCAACTCCAAGATGTGACGGTGGCCGTGTTGGGAGGAAAAAAGCGAAACCTGGCGAGCGAATTGCCAACTCGACTTGCGACGGGTGGAAAGAGGCGGTTCATTTTCAAACGAAGGAAGCGTCTGGTTCCGCGATTTGTGAAGACGATGCCGGATTTCAGCGTTCGATGCCTGTCTTCACCTTCCAGAAGTTGCGAGGCCAAGCGCGGTGGAAAAAGTGACAAGGCGTAAAAAACGCCTTGAACTGTGAGGCTTTTATTCGTACACGGGCGTTACCGGAGAGGTGGCCGAGTGGTCGAAGGCGCTCCCCTGCTAAGGGAGTAGACGGGCAACCGTCTCGAGGGTTCGAATCCCTTCCTCTCCGCCACTCCCCTACATCTCAATGCCGCTCACTGCCTCAGATTGTTGAGGAGTTCTGCGAAGTCTTGCCTTGTTGCCCCGCTGTGCTACGCTCATTGCCGCTAGGAAACGCACGAAAAAAGTAGGCATGGAAGTAGGCATGAGATGGCACGCGCTCTTCACAAGCTCAACGACGCCAAAGTAAGGGCGGCGAATAAGACTGGCCGCTTGAGTGATGGTGGCGGACTTTATCTTCGGATATCGCAATCCGGGTCAAAATCGTGGTCCTACATGTGGAACCAGAGCGGCAACCGCTCCGAATACGGGCTCGGTCCCTATCCGGCTGTTTCACTCTCGCTTGCACGCTCCAAAGCCTCTGGCTGCCGGGAAGCCGTCGCCAAGGGTGAAAACCCGAAAGCTCTTTTCGAAAAGACTGAAGAACGAACCTTCGCGGAGTGCGTTCAAGATTTCCTCGAAAAGAATGAAAAAGGCTGGTCGAATTCAAAGCATCGCGATCAATGGAAAATGACCCTTGGTCCAGCCTACTGTGCCAAGCTTCAGAAAAAGCGCCCTTCTGAAATTACAAAAGCTGACGTGCTGGCGGTGCTTAATCCGATCTGGGCGACAAAAACCGAAACAGCGACCCGGCTCCGAGGTCGGATAGAGCGCGTGTTGAACGCCAACAAACCGGAAGAGGGATGGCAGGGTGGAGACAATCCGGCTGCATGGCGGGGCAACCTTGAAACTGTTCTCCCAAAACCATCCAAACTCAAAGACGTGAAGCATCATGCGGCAATGCCCTATCGGGAGGTCCCAGCATTCATGATGCAGCTTGCAGAGCGTCCCAGCCTGTCGGCTCGCGCCCTGGAGCTTCTGATTTATACTCTCTGTCGCACTGGCGAAGTGCTCCAGGCACAATGGCCTGAGTTCGATCTAGATCAACGCCTTTGGACGATCCCCAAAGAGCGGATGAAAATGAAAAAGCCGCATGTCGTCCCGCTCACAGATCCAGCAATTTCCATTCTCAAAGACCTTTACGACAAGCGCCGGGACGAATGGGTGTTTCCCGGCAACAAGAGGAACAAGCCGCTTTCAAACATGGTGCTAGAAATGCTCTTGCGCCGGATGGGGCAGGAAGTGTTCACGCCTCACGGTTTCAGATCCTCTTTCCGCGATTGGGCAGGCGACGAAACCGAGGTTGCCCGAGAGGTCGCGGAAGGCTGCCTTGCTCACACTATCGGCAATGAAGCGGAGAAAGCCTACCGGCGCGGAACTGCGGTCAAGAAACGTCGGAACCTGCTGAACGCTTGGGCCAATCACTGCACAGGCGCTTCTGGATCGGTAATCGAACTTAGTAAATTTACTGCAAGCTAAAGATTTTCAGAAGCTGTCGGCTTTAGAGCCAGTCCGTTCTTTTGCCTTCTTTTGCGCTGCGAGATTACGGTGACTGTCATTGCAGAATTTGGCTCTAGTTGATTTGCCCCAGACCGAGCCGACGCCAAACAGCCGACCACAATACTCGCATTTTCTAAATTCCCCGCCTGAATGAAGGCCGTTAAAGAGCTCAAATGCAGAAAAGTGGATTGGAGATTTTACGGAGAATACTGGTGTGAATGCACCATCATGGGGCCTGAAAAATGTCTCTAGCCGTAGTTCAAGTGAAATCGCCTTTATATGCTGATCATCGCCACTTGCAGAGCTTATTAGGTCATCAAGTTCTTTGTCCTTAAGATTTGCTAAGATGTCGATGACTTTTAGAATGCTAGATCTGTCTCGTTCAAAATCTTTGTAAGTGTACTTTATTTCAGTAGCTCCGGAAGTTCTCCTATATCGGTCCATGTCACCGATCATGTGTAACATGGGAGCACCTGGCCTGCTCAATCCGAATTCAGTCAATGGTCCATAAAGTTGCACAAATCTCTGCGCTTTTTTCAAAGTATCAGCGGCTGTAATCTGCTGATAAAGAGGAGAGAGAAGCCGTGGATCGTCAACAGAGAGGGTATATGATTCCGTACCTTCTCGGCTGGTAACAAAAACGGCTGTCTCTGGATCGCCATTGTAGCGCGTCAGCGATGTTGCAGCGACTGAGCTCAACGTGCCGGGATGATGTTTTGGTTGCTCTTGAGCCAAATCCTTAGACCTCAGCTCAATCTCGTTTACGGGCCGCTCCCAGGTCATTCTTACTTTGATACCGGACACTCTCACGCTCCCTTACTTTTTGCTCTAGTGAATGCTTAACGCGTTTAAGAGAGTTTTTTCGCGTTGAAAGTTAATTTTTACGGTAAAGTTAACGTTGATCGTAAAGCTAGTGCTCGTATACTTCAGGAACGCTCACAATAGCAAGCTGTAAAATGCGGCAGCAAGCGACAGGGCAGCAGGCGCAGGTGTCGGTCTAAGTATCGATTGTTTCGAGTCTCCTGCATCAGGTTAAGAGAACCGGAAGAGGATGGACGAAATGCAGAGTGGCTTCACTGATTTCAACGGCGCGATGGCTCGCCTCGGGAATTGCAGCCGTGACACAATCGACAGGAAAGTAAAATCTGGCCAACTCGCCAAGTATTACCTTGGCAACAAAGTGCTGTTCAGGATTGAAGAACTCGACGCACTTCCCACCCGTCAAGCGCCGGGCGCGGCGGGCAACGACAACGCCGAACCGGCAGCGGCTTGAGGGGAGGCGTGACAGATGGATTTCGTACCCGGAAATGAAAACCCCAGCGCTGTTGGTCGCAGTGCTGGGGTTGAAAACAAAAGCGATGGCACGCCTTTGAAATTTGCTGCTAGGCAAGTTTCAGTATGCACATGCAACGCTGAAAATGCAACCGGCAGGCCGCGTGAGTTCGATGAAAAGCGCAAGCAGAAGAACGCCGAAAAGGTCCGCCTGAGGCTTTCGAGCTTCGAGCCCGCCGAGGCACCCTATTGTAAACCCTTGCCGACGCAGACACGGCTTATTGAACTGTTCAACTATGACCCTGAAACAGGCGTTTTGACGTGGAAGGTGTCAAGGGGCGGTCAACGTGCAGGAGACATGGCCGGGACGCCTATCGATGGGTATGTTCAGATCTTTGTCGATGGCATCGCATACAGGGCACATCGGCTTATTTTCAAGTTGGTCTATGGTCGCGAACCTATCGGGCATATTGACCACGAGAACGGCAACCGCTCGGATAACCGTCTTGTCAAAAATGACTCCGAAAAGTCGAACCTGCGAGAAGTCCTTCCCTGGCAGAACTCTCTTAACCGCATTGCTCCAACCGACTCCAACACCGGGCACCGTGGAGTTAGCTGGATTGCTTCAGCGCAACGCTATCTCGCATCAATCGGCATTGCTGACCGGAACGTGAAACTTGGCACTTACACTTGCTTGCGCTGCGCCATAGATGCCCGTGCGCATGCCTTCGGTCTCCTGATCGGCGCTCCTGCCAACGACAACGACGGAGGTGCTTCGAAATGAGCCGATCCGTGCTTGAGCCAATCCCGGTTTCGTCCCTGGCGGAAGAAATCGAGAAGTTTGGGGATCTCCCGCCTTACCTCTTCACTAGTCAGGCGGCCACGATCATGCTGGTAACGAATGCTGGCGCGATGGCGATGCACGACAATTGCGAACACCTGAGCCGAGGACGTAATGAACTCGGTCACAGACTGTTCAGCCGCGATGAGTGTGTCGCAAGGCGCTGGGCACGGTTGCGGTTCTCCAATGTGAACGACAACGAACCAACGTTCACGGATGCGACTGCGCCGGCTGAAGTCTTCGAGCAGGAAAAAGTCTGAATTTCAGAGGCCAGAACACAGGCCGGGGGCGAACCGTCCCCGCGCCAATCCATAACAGCAATAACCAACATGCGGCAGGCAAATGACAGACAAGAACACACCAACAAAAGAGAAGCCGATCTATTCACCCGTTCCGGCTCGTGCGATTGGCGATGACCGGCTTTCGGCGCTAGATTTGCGCGTCCTGATGGTGATCGCGTCACATGACAGATTGGGGGCCAATAAGACCGGCTGCTATGCAAGTCACAAGCGGCTTTCCGGTCTAGTGCAATGCCATCTCAAGAGCCTGTCGCGCTCTCTTCGTACGCTCGGCGAGTCTGGTTACATAGAAGGCAGACCACACCCGTTGAACAAAAAATTGCGCGTTTACAGCGTTCTTTACACCCCCGCTGATCGAGAGATTTTGGGGTCCAAAAAGGCTGAAATAGGTAACGAGGCTGTTACCCAATATGACGAGATAGGTAACGAAATCGCTACCAATGACAATCCGATAGGTAACCGGGATTTTTGCGAACCTGAACAATATCAAGAGGTTGCTGAGGTAAATATATTATGCGAAGCATATAATATATCCTGTGAAACAGTGGGAATACATTCAGCAGAAACTGCGCCCATCCAGGAAAGAGACTATCCTATACCCTCTAAAGCAGTCACTGGGGAAAATCCCGGCGGTACCCTCGCCATCCTCGAAAGGGCGCTAGTGAGGGGTGAACCTATCGATCAGCCAAAATGGTATGAGTATCTCGAAACTCTCATGTCTGAGATCGATGACATCAACGATCCCGTCTATGGCCGGGCGTACAGACTCTGCGAAGAAATCTTACCGTTTGGTTTGGCGGCAGAAGCTTAGGTAGCAGGAAGGACCACGCATGGATGCGAATGAAGCGTTGAGGCAGTTGCTTTACTCGGATGATGCCACCTTCGAAGAAGGACTGGAGCTCATTCGCCGCCACAACAGATCGTGGTTCAAAAGAGAACCGGAAGACAACATCATTTGGCTGGACCGCTTCAGGTCTCGGAAAAACAGGAGCAAGGGAACGCTCCCGGACCCGTCTTCCGCCGCCTAGCGCGCTGCACCTCTTGGGACCAAGATTTTTCCAAGGTCATTGCACGAAGCAATTTTCGGATGGCGTAAGAGACGAGGCTCAGCCAAGGTTTTTCAGGGTCAGAACGCGAGGCGAATTCTTAGAAGCGTCTATGCGAGGAAGTTTGCTGCGTCACAGGCCGTCGATTGGTGTGGGCGGGAAGCAGTCGGACGGATACGACGATCAGCGCAGAAACGCGCCAGTGGAAGATTTTCCTGAGGTCACTACGCGAATGACATTTCTTGGCTCGGTCGGCACCACTATTGCGGGTCGCGCCGAATAACCGAGTGAATTTCTTTACACCGGGAAACGTGATGCCAATACATCCTCTATTCAGGGTAATTCTGGATCCGCACGTTTGGCCTGAAGCCGTAACTTCGACTTGGGAATTTTCGCAAAGCCCCGAAGAACGAAGTTAAGATCGACAGGGCAGGGCGGTTGAGTTTCTTGAAGCCGGAAAAAGTGCGGCGGATCTGAACGCGACGCAGGCAGCAATCCGGGCAGGATACAGTGAAAAGACGGCAAAAGACATTGGCTGCCAGAACTTAGCAAAACTAGATATTGCGGAAGCCATCTCCGAAGCCCAGAGCCAGCGCTCACAACGCACGCAGATCACCCAGGATCGTGTTCTTCAGGAAACTGGAAAAGACCAGGCCCCTAATTTTCGGAGGCCGCAAAAGAGGCGGCAGCCGCCCCTGAACATAGCTCTCGCCTGTTATCAAATGTTATGGTCGTTGACGTGGCCTATGTGGCATGTACCGCTTTTTTCAGTCGATCCCCCTAAAGATTTTTTCGGGGTCACAACGCGAGAACATAAGCTGATCACATTCAGCGCATGTTGAAGAATGTTGAGATTGAGGGTGTCACGGTTTCACAGTTCAGGGCAGGCAGACGAATTTTTGGACGCCGTAAAGGGGAGGGGGCTGCCGCTTTTTGCAGACAGTCTCGGGAAGGTTTTTCTCACATCACAACACGAGGAAGGTTTTTTACCAGTCACATAGGGTCAAAAACCGGGCCGCCAAATCGACACTTGAGAAGAATCAATTTTAAGAGTCGTGGAGCGTGATTTGAAAATTTCAGGTAGTGACTAGGAAAAACTCTAATTTGAACGCTGGCGGTATCTTATTTTGAAGATTTGACGCTATTGAAGCCCATTAATAGGCCTGGAGCTTGACAAAACTTGACCTAGGCGGCTCGTCAGACCTGAGAAAACCTGAAATGGCTCAGATTGCCAGTACCTCACAAAACTTCACATCACCAGGCCTTTGGGGCCTGACAAAACCTGTCGTTGTCGATGTCTTCAGACCTTAAGAAAACTTAACAGCCCAATCGATAAGAGCTTAGAAAACTCAACATTGGCAGTTTTAAAAAACTTCAGTTCCGAATTTTCGGACCAGTACGCGCGCCCGCGAGGCAAATTCGATTGCTCTGACACTTGCACGACATGCAAAGCCTGAAAATTCTATCTGAACTGATACCAGCACGGTTGGTGGCGCTGGGGTGGTGCGAACTTCTAGCGGGTCACGAGTATCGAGCTTGCCTGAATACCTTTTCAAGAACGCCAGGTGCAACAAGTCAATTTAAAGAAAATGGCCAGTTTCAGCCAAATTCTGAGATGGGAATGTCAAAAAAGTTCAGCCATTCGCCATCTTTGCGGCGCTGTCAAAAATAGACATTGAAAAACGATCCGTTTGGAATTGCCCCAGAGATCTGTCGGGATTCACTCCCGGCCGTGAAACCCGACATACACGCGGTCATCGCCCATGCGGGACTAAAAGCATCCTAGTGGACCGCAGGTTTTTGTGAATGACTGGCCATTGCTGTTCGTGCCATTGTACATTTGGTAGCCGTTGCCGAGTTGCTGCTGCTGCATATTCCAACTCCGGCCGTTGGAGGTTCCATTATGGAACGTTGTATTCCCCAGCGTCGTAGATTGCTGTGACCAATTCGACCCGGTTTGAGAGTTGAACCCCTGCATTGTCGTGGTGTTACCGAAGCGATTAACTGTGTAGGAATTTCCGGAACTATCGGTGCAGGATTGAAAATTACCGCTTCCGAAGCAGCCGGCAAAAGCGAGGGAGCTGCTTGCTGCCATCGCCAATGCGAAAATCATTGCGCGCATTTTTAAATCCCCCTCATCTTTCACGGGGAAAGAGGGTACTCCAAATTTGACCGCTAGCAAATGAAGAGCTTCGCGAGATCGCAGAGAACCTGCACCGCAATGAACTTACCGCAGTTGAGAAATCTGAACAGATTGAGCGATGGCGCGAACTTATGCAGGCCAAGGTGGCCCAAGTTGGGCCACCCTCAGGAGGAGTGCAGCCCAAAGAGGCGGGAATCCGCAAGGTAGCTGAAGAGCTTGGGATTTCTAGGCAGGATGTCCAGCGTTCAATAATGATTGCCAGCATTTCAGAAGCGGCCAAGGAAGCCGCCAGACGCAACCGGGGCGCTTGAGCCTCTCAAGGTATCATTGATATACAAATGTCAAGAATACACCCAAACATTGATTCTCTGCATTCCTTATGACTAATAAAAATAAACCTGTGCCCCCAAATCGAGGCCCTCACTATCGGGCACCGTGGAGAACAATTGACCCTTCAATAGTCATTGCTCACACAAATTATCCAAATGTTCTTGGCCAGTACAAAACATCTGAAAAAGAAGCAAAAATTAAGAGAGAAAGGTACAATAGGGCAAAAGAAAATTTCGACCTTGATGCAGCTTTTGAAATAATTGACGAGTGCGCCAATGAACAAGCAATTGATCGGGTGATCGACGACCTAGAAAAGACAAAATTGGATCCCATTATAATAGTACCCCATCCCGAATGGGACGCAGGAAATGGTGGATTTGACCCATCCGCAAGGCCTACAAATGCAATACCTCATGCATTTGCGCGATATCTAGCTCAAGTTCTAGAGTGCGAGGTTGCTTCTGAAATAATCCAAGTCGCTAGACCTGGGCGAAAAAAATTAACAAATTTTCAGAGATTTATCTGGCAGTCTAAATTTGAAGGCGAAGTAAACGAAAAGTCGGCCTATATAATTGCCGACGATATGTTCCATTTTGGTGGAACACTAGCCACGTTGCGAAGTTATATTGTAGAGCATGGCGGAACGGTTATATCGGCTACGTCTTTGGCAACCAAAGATGGAAGCCATCAGCCGTTTCCTATTGATGAGCACATGGTTGGCGTGCTTAAATCACAGTACAGCGTTCAAATTGACGATTTTTGGCGCGAGGAGATAGGACATGAAACAGTTTGCCTTACAAACATGGAAGGCACTTTTCTCTCAGAATGGGGGAAAAAAATCCCCGACCTCGCAGACGGGGACGCCTTACTTCAACGACTTCGAGAAGAAATTAATCAAACAAAAGCTAAATGAAGTCCAGGAAGAAGCAAAGATCGTGGCGCAGAAACGTGGATACAAAGTTCATCCACGCATTGCGGAACGAAAGAAAGTAAGCGCTTAGCCGGTGTACGTGCACCGGCTATTTTTCTGCGCAACTGTACTCTTTTCCCATTCCCTTTAGCACACTCCGCATCCTAGCGTCCGCACGTAACTTCGGTCGTACACTTGAATAGAAGTGTTGAGCCAGATGTCGTTGCATCCAACATCACTTATGGCAATGGTACGGCTTCTTCCCCGCGTGACAGCACTGCCCTTTAGGACTGTCCTTTCGACACCCACCACTATGCGCGTAAACCGGTAGAACGCTGCTGGCGATCACGGCAACCGCGATCAGTACTGACGCCATCTTTTTCATTTTAGCCTCCCCAAGCTCATCAGAGGTTGCGTGCAAATTGCAAGACGCGCAACTTGAATCTGCTCAGGGGCGCTGAACGTAGTCGCCAGAATCTCAGATATCACTATTCTGCAAACGCATGCGACCGCCGTTAATGAAGTCAATTGATACGAAAATGGTAACTTTTCGTCGCCATAATCATAAACAGTTCCTTACGGAGGTGTATCGATTATGGACAAGGAAAAGGACAGCTTGTTTTTTCAATTGCCTGGTGGGTTTGTGTTCCACGCCAAGGGAACATGGGCCATTGCAATCGGCGCAGGTTTGGCTCTGGTATTCGTGTTGATTTCTGCTTTAATGCGATAGCGGCAATGCAGGGGACTATAAACCGGAGAGGTCCCATGGTTAAGCTTGTCGTTGAAAATGATCCTAAAGAAATTGCACGTCGTCAGATACTCGACCACTTGGAACGAGAACTTAGGTTGCTGTTCGCAAACCTGCTCAGGGTCAGCAGGGGAGCGGGAAAAGCCTACGAGGTCGGTGCCAATTGTGCCGCCGTCGTCAGTGTGTACCAACAATATCGCGAGGTTGAGGGCTGTTACCCGGCATCTCACGAAGTGTCCAGAGCATTGGATTTCAGGAAGGATATGGATCAACCGTTCGATGAGATGCGGTTTGGGATTGAGCGTATCGTTGCTGGGTCATTCCAATTGGTCGCGTCAGAATTTCTTCGTCAACGCACCCAAGCATCTGCAGGCGAGACACAGTTATTTGAGGGAATTCGCGCTGTTGAGGCAATTCAAGAACGAAATAGGTTCAAGTTCCAAGAAGATATAAAGGCGCGGAAACATCCGAGAAAAACGATCAAAAGGAAGCAGCGCAAACCTAAACCCGAACCGGAGTTATGAATGTCAGATGGCTGGCGAAAATAGCAAGCGGCTATTTCGAAGCGGGCTCCAAAAGGCTCGGGTCGTTGCCGGTCCTCGATGAATTGACCGCCCTGCCAACTCGGTAGAACTCGAACTCGGCACCCTTGTTCTGGCTAAGCAACGCCCTTGCGTCCTCAATCGCCGTGGATGGATCTAGCCATTGATCATAGGCCGCAGATTCCAGCACGATAGGCATGCGATTGTGCACCTTGTCGATGGGTGAGACCGCCGCCGCCGTCAGGATCGTGCAGGACGTGACATCAAGGGCGGTGTTGTGAGCCCAGAGCCCGGCGAACGAAAACGCCTCAATGTCCGGCAGATGTATGACCACGGGTCCTTGCCGCCGTCTTCACCCTTGGTCCACTCATACCAGCCATCTGCCGGGATCAGGCAGCGGTGGGCTTTGTAGGCATCCCGAAAGGCCGGTTTCTTCTCAGCGTCTTCAGAGCGGGCATTGAACATCGGGTACTTGGACTGCAGTTCCTTGGCCCAGTGAGGCACTAGCCACCAGCGCCCATCTGAGACACTCTGATTGCCGTCTTTATCGAGGTGGATGAACGGTACATCCTGCGTCGGGGCGATGTTGTAGCGCGCTTCGGTGTTTCTGGTCGCGTCCTTATCGGTGAGGCGGTACAGCCGGACAATCTCCCGCCAAGGTCTTATCTGCGTGAAACGACCGCACATGCAATTTCGCCTCCTCTGACTTCAAGCCTTGAAGACGATTTAACGGAATAGATTGAAACGCGGTGCGGGATTGAAACTCGACCGCGCTTATTTGGAACTGAACTGGCTAAGCAGCCGCCTGAAAGGACAAAGCCAACCACGTCTAGCACCCCTTTGGAAGAGTGAAGCCTCGATTTATTGTAAAATCAAAATATTCTTGTGCAATGTTCTTGTAGTAATCGTTCCTTAGGCTTGCTGGGCAAAGTTTTACGGACTCAATGAAGTCTTTCAGTGGCTCAAGACCTTTCGGCGCGTTGTCATCCCATGCCCAAATGTTCCAAGAATGATCGGGACTCAATCCAGTGGCGCAATAATCCTCTGGCTTTTGATCGTCTCCCAAAATCACATACGGATGAATCCAGCAAAAGTCCGCTCCAGAAACATTCCAGTCGGACGCATTTGCTTCTTTAAAGGTTACCTGTGAAAATTTAGCGTTGGTAAAGTCTGCCCCCCTTATCTGCATATCGGTAAACTCAACGCTCTGAAACATAGTTCTAATAGCTACTATGCCATCAATATCTCTATTAAAACTAGCTTCTTCCAAATTAGATTCCGTTATATCAAGATCATATACATTGGTTTCTACAAAATTCATGCCTTTTATTTCTGATTTTCTAATACTCAATCCGAATACAATGTTGTCTTCGATCGAGAATCCATTGAAGTCCGAACCATCGAAAGTTGAGTATGACAAAGCTTGCGAAGCAGAGTGGAACGTCAGATCAGAAAAGTAGGGCGCCCCTTTGCATCTTTCCAATTCGGGAAACGTGTCGTGAACATGAAACTGTCCGCCCATCGTTTCACAGTCTAAACGTAGGTTTACCAATGGCACGCCTTTGCCTGCCAACGTCATAAGCGCTTCTGACTTGCCTGAGTTTCCTGGCGCGGCAGTCGTGAGCTGCTGCCAAGCAGTTGCGACCAGTTGTTGATCATTTGACTCGACCTGCAATTGAAGCGCAGCGTAGCCTAAATAAATTGCGTAAACGCCAAGAGGTATTGCCACCAATTCTATTATAATTAATACTTTTCCAAGTAATTCAAAATTTGTCACCGCTCTGAATAGATTTCCAAAATTCTCCCTATTTACTTTCATTGATCGCTCCTTGAGCTCGGGAATATTATTCAAAAGAACTTAAAAGCGTGGCCGCTTCAAATGGCAAAAACCACTATTCCACCACCTGTTTTCTCAATTCAACACCAATTTGGTGTGTATTCTGATGACCATTTTTTTGCCAACCCTTCCTCAATAAGTACAGCACCCGCGCTCTCCCCGTCCGGCAACATTACCCACACCAACGGCCGCTTGTACCGGTCCACCTTCCTGGACTTGCGAACCTGGACGCCTGGCGTTTGAAGCAGCTCCTGCATCCGCGCCTTGGCAGCACGCCCCAGCTCCAACTCCTGCTGGCACTTTGGCCGGAATATCTCTGGTGTGTCATACCCAGACACGAACGGCTTTCCGTCCCCCATGTCACGCATGTTCACGCCATCGCATTTGATGGTGTCCCCATCGACCGCTGTTAGCGAATTGCATCTGATAACGTTGGAGTCGCTGGTGAGGGCTTCAGGATGCCACTGCATCAACTCGTGCAGCATGCCGTCAATCTGAAGATCTTCTCTAGTGCCGACAAATACAGAAATGGCTACAATACAAAGAAACCAAAGAAGGTATGGTCGCTGCCGTCGTCGCGGCCTGAATTTTACAACGTTGCCCCGTCTGCGCTTTAGCAATTCGCCCTCTTACTATCGTTGCCCCCTACTGCCTTGTTCACCCCCTGCAGCTGTCGCAGCTTTCGTCGATTGCGAAGACGCAGGCGCAGATGAGAAGCGATGCACCTTTCATGTTCTTGCTCCCGAAGTGATAAGAAATAGGAGGAACCAAGCCAAAATCGTCGAGATCCAACTACCGATAATCGGCTCATTACCTAGTTCGAAAAACGACCGCATCGGTTCGCTGCTTAAAATAAAATCGCCTGGATACGTCCAGACCCAACTTATTCCCCCCCATACATCATTGAAAGTGAAGGCCGTAGGGTTGCAATCGAATCCTTCGCCAGTTGGCCAATCGAACCTAGAGCGAATGCCTAGTTTTTCGCTCTGTGCAACGCACGCTTTCCAATCCATTGCTTTGGTCCCTCTCAGTCTACAACCAAATAACAGCCATTCGCCTATACCCAGAGGATAGACTTAAAATAGAATGACTGAGAGTTATAAACTAGGGTTGTGGGGAGCCTGCTCAACAAAAGCTGACGCAGATTGAATGCTAGGCCCAAGCCCGAAATTTTGCGTACTAAGGACGTTGATATGACTTGGGTTGTTGGAATAGGCATCTTTGTATTTCTAATGTTCGCCTACCCAAAAAAGACTTTGATTTTGGCTGGTGTTTTGCTGGCTTTCGCGGTGGCAGGTGGCGGCATCATTTTCTTAAGCGACTATCTAGACCAGCGAAAAAGAGAAGCGGTGCAGATAGAAATTTTCTTCGACCTGGATAAGTGCTCTGAGGAATATCCGCTGTTTATAGGCTTCTTGAACGAGTCTGGCTCAACTATCGAGAAGGTATCCTTCATCGTTGAAGGCAAGCGGGAAGGCTACAGTGACACCACTTATCGCAGCGAGTACGGAAATTATCAGACGGACAAGATCATCAAAGATGGAGGCTCGCACGGAACTTGCTGGCGTGTTCCTCCATTGGTTTTTGGCGCTCCCGAAAGCGACAAAGGGCGATTTCCAGCAAAAGACATGGTGTGGAGTGTAACTTCAGTATATCCGCGTTTCGCAGACTGACCCCAGATCAGTTTTTCTTCAGCCTGACGCCAGCGCCTCCTCCGTTCTCGGGAATAAACTCTAGGCCAGCTTGTTCAAAAGTAAGTCTAAGGAGCGCCCACGTAGCATTCGTCGCATCTCCTTTGTCAGCCTTATTCAGTGTGTTTCTGTGCAGCCCCGTCATTTCGGCAACTTGCGGGTTTGACAGGTTAAGTGCGGCTTTTGCCATTCGAAACTGATCACCGGTCATTGGGGCATCGGGCATGAATTTGTGCTCCTAGCACATATTAAGTGTTGACAGCATATGCTATAAGACCCATATTAGTGCTAACAGCACATGGGACGCAAGCCAATGTTCGACAAAGCCCGTATCATGAAAGAAGCCCACAAACGGACCCGCCAGGACATGGCGAACTTTCCGAAGCTCTACGCCGGGTATTCCTACGCAGCTGTATTCGCTCTGTGCCTTCGCGGCGCATGGCGTGACGCAAAGGCTGGCAAATTCGAGGCAACGGCCAATCCGCGCCGGGAAGGGCTTCGGGGCGAAGTGCTCCGCCTTCAGATGAAAACCCGTCTGTTCGCTCCGGACTATGCCCGGTGGAACGCTCTTTCCGTAGAACTGGCGGCAATGGGGGCCTGACATGGAAGCCGAAACCCGCACCTTCGCCTACACGCTGGTCACCGATGGTAGGGAACAGGCGCAGGAGCGCGCCGCCCTCATTCGACGAAATGTTGACTACCTGTTTCAGGACTGGATGGCTAAACCCAAAAAGCGCCGCCCCCAATTCGAGCGCATGAAACTACACCTTCAGCCCGGTGACACGCTCATTGTCTGGAAGCTGGATCGGCTTGGGTCGGATGACGCGGAGATGCTGTCTTTTCTAGAATGGCTGCGGTCACGGCAGGTCACGCTTGAATGCCTGTCACAGGCCGGGACGCTCACGGACTTCATTGTCAAACTCAGGCAATCGCTTTGCCTGTCAGATCCTTTGGCCGGGAATGACGGCCATGTGCTGCGCCACCTGTGCGAATTGGAAACGCAGGCTGAGAAGCTCGCGAATGACATTCAAAGCCTCGACACCGATGCGGCAGCGACTGCGGACAGCGTAAAGGCGCTTGCCGGTGACGTTCGCAAACATCTCAGTTTCATCGCTTGGCAGATCCGCTTCGGAGAGTATTCGTCCGCACTGGGCCGCATCGATGAAATTGTCAGCGACTTTTGAGAGAACCGGCAATGACCAAGAAACGCCTTTCCAAACAGGCGACCGATCGCATTTGCGAGAGGGCCGAGCTTATCAACCAGGCGAATGAAAGACAGGTGGTTTTGTCCAGTGTCATCCTGTCATTGATCTACGGTTTCACACCGAACACGCCGGATGGCTGGGAGTTTTACAGGGAGCTCCGCGTGCTTGTGGAGCTGCTGAACGAAATCACCAACGAAGCGAAAGGAGAAATCGAAGTCTTGGACAAGGTACTTGAAGGCGACTTGTTCTGAATGCCGGGCAGGTTAGGCGGTGACGCGCCCAACCTACCCTAACCACGAAATCCAATCACGGGGAATTTGACATGGCTATTAATACGATACCGAGTGACCGCACAACGTTCAATCGTCGTGCATTTCTGACGGGCTCGATTTCCGCTGCCGCTGCGGTGCCGGCGCTTACTCTTTCGTCATGCGCGGCTCCTGCAATCGCAGCAATCGGGCCGATCTATTCGGAATGGCTCGCCATAGATTTGGCGCAGCTTCCTTTGCTCCAGGAGTTCGACTTCGTCGAGATGTTCGAACTGATGCCGCACCGAGCAGAATACGACGCCCTAATGGAGCAGATCGACGAAACTCCAGCGAATACCTTTGAAGAAATAGCGGTCAAGGTTTTGCTCGGCACAATCGATGGCGGCGGTGCCTGGAGGGATGAAACACTCATTTCTGCACGCGAGGACGCGAAGCGACTTTTGGCAGCGCAAGGTCTTGTGCCGAAACCTCGGGAAATCACGGATGCTGAACTGGAGCCGCTCCGCGAAGGTCAGCGACGTGAAGATGAACGCATTGGAAGGCTGTCTGAGTTTCGCGCGCGCGTTGAAGAACATGGCCCTGAACGGATGTTGGAGCTCATGAAAGAGTTCGAGGCACTGCAACCGGCTTAAAATTCAGCCAATCTGATATCGAGCCAATATGCGCGCGACGGGTTAATACCTGCCGCGCGCTTTTCATTTGCCCCTCAACCAGAGTTTAGCCCTCAAGTATTGTTGATGTTTTCTCATATTTATTGACGTGATATATTCACTTAATCAGATATTTATGGAAGTTCTTAAAGTGAGAAAATCTAAATATACGGAAAAGCTTCCCGTTACGCTCACGACGGCGCAGCGTGATGCCCTCAAGAAAGCTGCCAAGGATAGGGATATCTCTTGTGCGAGGCTTGTCCGTGCTGCGATTTACAAATTCCTTAGCGAAGACGTCAAACACGTGCCTCAGTAGTTCACTCAGGATGGGTGTCGGGCCAGCCTTCAGGTCCGCAATGAGCAATCTCGTGCCAGATGACGAAAGCTGGATTAGTCCCGTAGGCTGGTCGGTCGATAGAGACGACAGTGCACCGCATAGGATTTGGCCACCAGCGGGCGCACCCGCGAGGCTCATCCGTGTCCGGAGCCTGTCCGATCTTCACACACGCAGCATGGATTTCGTCAGGTGGTAGCGTCTTGACTGTTAGGATGCCCAGGAACTTGCCGACGTATCTCTCTGGCGGGTCCCATCGTGACGAGTTTATGCGCGGGTCAACGACAACCGAAGCGCCTTCTTCAGCGAAAGAAAACGCAGGAAGTAGAACGCAAATCATCGTTGCGGCCACAATTGTATTGCGGGCGCTGCATAGGAGCAGATCCTTTGGCATGAAGCTAATATAAGCTGCTTACAGAGATTGTTTAGGCTGAAGGTGGCGAAAAGCGTAAGTAATTCAATGGGTTATTTGAATCAATGAGGGCGGAATTGATTCAGGTTTTTGATGATTGAGCTGGAGCTGCGCAGCTATGGGCGCTGAATGATCTTTTGAGAATGCTGAAACTACAGCGGCGGCTTCAACCGTAACCGTATGTTGACGCTCCACTCTGGCAGATACCTAATTTTCAACAGGACTTACGCACGCATTATTAGAAGTGTCTACGCACGCGACCAGGGCACAGTGGAAACCAATTCATTCGTATTCGTATGAGCAAATTTGATCCGGAGGCCGCTCGGGGTAGACAGCTCACGAAAGCGTGAAATCGAGAGGCGGAAAGTTCAAAAGTAGGCATAGAAGTAGGCAAAATCGAAAATTTCCACTTAATATCATTTAATATCAGTTATTTATTGTCATAGTTCGATAGACTTCCTCTCCGCCACTTTCCTTCTTCCCACCTTCATAGTCCTAATTCGCTGCGCCGCAGGTAATCCAGTCTGTATGCTGGTGTGACGCAAACATTGTTTTGCGAGAGTGCGTTGTTGCGAGCGGAAACACAGTTGCAGCAACTTTGTGACCTTCCGGGCGAATGTTGCCGGCAACGCAATTGATTCACGCCATTACCCGAAATATGAAGGCACCGGTTAGCGACGCGAAAGTGCGTTGCTCTGTCTGTTCCTGCGGTTAGCCGCGAGTTTACCAATGCGAAAATGCGGCTAATTTGTGAACAGTTTTCTTTTGATGTTGTCCTGAGGTTTCCGTAGTGTGAATTTGAGTTGGGGGATCGGTGTAAGCGATGGCCTGAGAACATGTTTTGTGTGGATCTGGAATGTCGCGTTTATCGGAATTTTTTCGACCGTTTTTGAAGCCTCTTTTCGGAATACTCATCCTTTCCGGCGCCGGCAGTGTTGATCGCGCAGCCGCTTTTTCAGACGAATTTCGGCAGTATCACCAGCAGCTTATCCAATCTGGCGATGTACGGGCGCTGGTCGATTTCGTATCCCAACTCGAAAACGGCAGGAGCGCCGGCGATCGCCTGATCCTGGCGCAAGCCGAACAGAATGATGACTTGCTGACGCCCGCCGAAGACGCGGTTTCGGATGAGGCGATTCTGACGGACAGCAGCGACGACCTGCTGCCTTCCGATGACGGAAGCGATGATCTGCTGACCGCAGAGGAACCCGGTGCCGCCTCTGTTTCCGATGGTGACGATCTGCTGGCAGGTGATGAACCCAAGGCTGATGGCGATGATCTTCTGGCTGGCGATGACTTGCTTGCCGGGGATGATTTGCTTGAAGGTGATGACCTGCTTGCGGGCGACGGGGCCGATGTTTCCGGCGACGACCTTCTGGCCGGAGACGACGATCTTCTCTCCGATGATGACCTTCTGACAGTTGGCGATGATGACGACCTGCTGAGTGGCGGCGGAACCGGGCTGACCGAAACCGTTGAAGGCAAGAAAAAAGAAGAAACGATCCGGCGAACAGCCAATGCGGAGCATGAAAAGCTCTTCCTGGAAAGCAAATATCCTTCTGCAAACACCTGTGCGACCTGCCACCCTGGCCAGTATGAGCAATGGTCAGTGTCTCAGCATGCCTATGCGCAGCTGAGCCCGATCTACATGGCGATGCAGACCACCATCAACATGAAGACCAGTGCGACCAATGGCGACTTCTGCATTCGCTGTCACAACCCGGTCGGCATGAACATTGGCGAGTCGCTCTATGTCTCAAACCTGAAGCGCAATCCGACCTCACGGGAGGGCATCACCTGCGTTGCCTGCCACCGCGTCAGCCGGAACTACGGCAAGATCAGTGGCCGGTTCGCGCTGGAAGAGGGGGATGTCTTCTCGCCGGTCTATGGCCCGAAGGGCGGCGAGGAGCTGAAGCGCGTTCTGAACACGCCCGAGGAATACCGGGTTTCCCAAAGCAAGGATGATCCGGGACGCAGCATCCATACCGAGGCCAAGCCTTTCTTCGCGCTCACCAAGCCAGGCTTTTGCGGCACCTGCCATGATGTGACGCTGTTCAACGGCTTCAAGCTGGAAGAGGCTTTTGCCGAATACAAGCGCTCGCCGGCCGCCAAGCGGGGCGAGACCTGTCAGGACTGCCATATGGGCAAGGTTCAGGGCGTTGCCTCCGGCTATGACTACGGCCCCGCTGCAATTGTGGGCGATGTCCCGACCCGTAACCGCAAACTGACCAACCACATGTTTGCAGGCCCTGATTACTCGATCATTCATCCGGGCATTTTCCCGCACAACGTCGAGGCGGCGGAGTTCAAGACACTGGCTGAATGGCTGCAGTTCAATGTCGGCGCCGGTTGGGGAACGGACAAGTTCGAGGACAACGTCAAGGATGGCTACAAGTTTCCCGAAGCCTGGTCGTCCATCGATGATCGTTATGATGGCCGCGAGATCCTGGATACCCAGTTCGAGCGGCTGGAAAAGGCGCGTCAGGCACGGCTTCAGGTGCTGCGCAACGGCTTCAAGCTGAGTGACATCACCATTGTCGACAACACCAGCCGGGCTCTGAAGTTCTCCGTCGATGTCAGCAGCGGCACGGACGGACACGGTGTGCCGACCGGGTTTGACGCCGAACGGCTGATATTCCTTCAGGTGACGGTCAAGGACAGCAAGGGCAACACGGTTTATGTGTCCGGTGACCGGGACCCCAATGGCGACGTTCGCGATGCCCACTCGCTTTACGTTCACAATGGCGAGCTGAAGCTCGACAAGGACCTGTTCAGCCTGCAATCCAAGTTCGTGGTCCGGTTGCTGCGTGGCGGTGAACGCGAACAGGTGCTGGCGGTGAACACTTCGACGGACGTTCTGCCGCTCGTTCGGCCGGAACGCCGGGCAACCACCATCTACGGCCGGCCGCGCGGGGCCAGAAAGCACAAGCAGAACCTGGAACCGGGGGCAAGCCGCACCGCGACCTATGCCGTTCCCGCCGAGAACCTGAAGCCGGGTGAACGCTATTCCATCTCGGTGAAGCTGATTTCACAGATGGTGCCGGTCAACCTGATCGCGGCCATTCAGGGAGCGGGCTTCGACTACGGCATGAGCCCGGCCGGTATCGCGCGCAAGGTGGTGCAGGGCAGCTCCGTGCTGTGGACGCGCAAGGCGAGTGTCGTGCTCAAATGAGGTATCAGGCAAGCAGAACTCGGGGACGGCGGTTCAGTGCGTGGGCAATCACGACGGTGGCTTCGGCTGCGCTTCTTCTGCAGGCCGGCGGGCAGGTATGGGCAGCGGGCAGTGCCTTGAGCGACGACCCCATTCCCATGGTCACGGAAGCGGAAGTCCGCAAGCATCAGGAAGAAAACAGCGGGCCTGCCCCCCTGATTGCCGGTGACCACCATTCAAGCGAATTGAGCACCGATGCAGTTCCGATCATAGCGGAAGATGAGGAGCCCGAACCGACGCCACCGATCTTCCAGCGCGGCGAGAAATTCCTGGCCAGCGGAAATCTTGCGCCCGGTATCGAATTGCCGACCGGGGCAATCTGGCAACCGGCGCTTTGGGTGTTCGGCGACGCGCGCACCGCAATTGGCCACTATGCCAACGGCGTTGAAGATCCGCGCCAGTTCTGGGCGAGCCGTATCGACATCTTTGCCAATCTGAAACTGACACCTACCGAGCGGATCCTCATCGGGTTTTCGCCCTTGACGGAAAAACGCCGGAACACGGGCATTCTCTATACGGATGAAGGCGGCGTTGAATATGTCAACGGGCTCAATCCCTATGTGACGACACTTTTCTTCGAAGGTGAGTTCGGTGAGATTTTCCCGAACCTCGATCCGGACGACAACCGCAATTTCGACTTCGGATTTTCCATCGGCCGTCAGCCCCTGTTCTTTCAGGAAGGCATGATGATCAACGACAGTGTCGACGCGCTCGGCATCACGCGCGACACGATCGTCATTCCCGGCCTGACGCCGGATCTGAGGGCAACCGGCGTTTTCGGCTGGAACAATATCCGCCGCGGCGACAATGAACTCGACGACAGTGCCTTCCTTCTCGGCCTGTTCACCGAGGCCGATTTCCGTAAGAGCACGGCCAATCTGGATCTTGCCTATGTCATCAGCGATGAGGACGAGGGAGGAGACGGCTTCTATTTCGGGGCGTCCGCCGTACAGCGGTTCGGGCTTTACAATACGGCGTTCCGGATCAACACCTCGACCGCGATCGAAAAGCGAGGCCCGGCTGTCGACAACGGCGTGCTGATGTTTTCGGAAGTTTCGCGTACCGTGACGGCGTCCGAAAACGTCGTCTATGCCAATGCCTTCTGGGCTATCGGCAACTACACCTCCGCTGCCCGCGACAGCCTCACGGGTGGTCCTCTGGGTCAGGTTGGCATCCTGTTTGCCGCTCCGGCTGTTGGTCTGGGCGGGTCTGCACTTTCCAACCGGGCAGACAGCGTCTTCGGTGGATCTATCGGCCACCAGATGTTCTTCAACGAGGACAAGACACAGCTTGTTATGGAACTCGGTGGTCGCAAGGATACCGACGGCAGCGACGCCGGTGTGGTCGCATTCGGCGGCCAACTCTTGCATGCCCTCAACAACAGGAGCAGCATTCAGGTCGACGGGTTTGTTTCCGCCGGACAGGACCGGAAGGCGGGAACGGGACTGCGAATGGAACTGAGAACGAGGTTCTGATGAGAAACATCGGCTCATTTCTGGTCGGAAAGGCGGCCTGCCCATGATCCTGGCACTGCAAATCGGCGGTGGTACGATTGTTGCGCTCGCCCTGTTTCAGCTCTGCCTCGGGGTTTATTCATCTGTGGCGGCCGTCTTTCGCGAAAGACGCCTGGATGCCAGGCACCTGCAGCATTTCAACGATCTGGCACAGGCTGCCCTGCGCAATGCGGAAGTCGACAGGCTCAAGTCCGGAACGACCTGGTCCGGCAAACGCAAGTTCAGGATTGTCGAAAAGCGTGTCGAAAACAAATGCGGCGATATCTGCTCGTTCTATCTTCAGCCGCATGACGGAGGCGAGCTTCCACCGTTTCTACCGGGCCAGTTCCTGACGTTCGAACTGCCGATTTCAGATCAGCCCGCACCTGTTATCCGGTGCTATTCCCTGTCCGACAGTCCCTCCCGTCTGGACCGGTACCGGGTCACGATCAAGAGACTGTCACCGCCGCCGGATACCGGTGAAACCATACCCGGCGGGCTATCCTCGACCTATTTTCATGCCAGCCTCAAGGAAGGCGATGTCGTCGATGTGCAAGCGCCCAGGGGCGGTTTCGTATTGGACCTGCAATCGGAACGGCCGGTTGTCCTGATTGGTGGTGGTGTCGGCCTGACGCCGGTGCTGTCCATGCTGAAAGCGCTTGACGATGCCGGCAGCCACCGCGAAGTGCATTTCTTCCACGCCGCGCGTAGCGGCGATGACATTGTGCTGTGCGACGAAATCCGGGAGATCGCCGAGCGGCGGAACAACGTCCATTACCGCGTGCTCTACAGCGCACCGACCGATGCTTGCGTTGAGGGACGGGATTACGATTGCCCGGGCTTCCTGACAGTTGATGTGCTGAAGCGGTATCTGACGTCTTCCAACTACGAGTTCTATGTTTGCGGCCCTCCGCAGATGATGTCTTCGTTGACGGAGCAGCTGCGGGATTGGGGCGTACCGGACAGCGATATCCACTTCGAGGCATTCGGGCCTGCGTCCGTCAAAACCGTCAAGTCGCCGACAAGTTCACGGGAGGCGGCTGAAAGCGTGCAGGTGGAATTTTCGCGCTCCGGCAAGAAGGTTTCCTGGCACGAGCAGGACGGAACGCTGCTGGATCTGGCCGAACGCAACGGCATCCGGGTCGCTTCCGGCTGCCGGGCGGGCAACTGCGGAACCTGCGCGACAGCGCTCAAGGAAGGCGACGTGACCTATGTCACGCGGCCCGCCAGCAGCCCGGCGCAAGGGTCGGTGCTCATGTGTATCGCTTGCCCGGGAGGCAATGTCATTCTGGACGCCTGACGACGCGAGAGGGTGTCCATCATTTTTGGATCAAAGGATTGAGGGATTGGATATGGCTGGATTACTGAAGGGCTTGCGCCAGGCGGCGTCCTGCCTTGCCGTGTGCGCTGTCGGATATCTCGTGCTGGCCGGAATTGCCCCGGCTCAGGCCGACCCGAGCATGATTGTCGGACCGAACGAATGTGCGGAATGCCACAAGAAGGAAACCTCGATCTGGCAGAACACGCATCACTTCAGCACCTTCAGGGATCTGCCCAAGAGCGAGGATGCCGAAAAGATCGCCGCCAACATGGGCGTGAAACGACTTAAGGCGGAAAGCCTCTGCACCAACTGTCACTTCACCATGCAGACGGTGGACGGCAAGGAAAAGGCGATTGCCGGCAATTCCTGCGAGTCCTGCCATGGTCCTGCCAAGGAATGGTACAAGGTGCATTCGGATTTCAGCGGCAAGAAGGAAGGTCAGGAAACCGAGGCGGAAATTGCCGCACGCTGGGAAAAGGCAGAGGCAGCCGGCATGATCCGCCCCAAGATGACCTACGCACTGGCGAAAAACTGTTTCAGCTGTCACCTGGTGCCGAACGAGGAACTGGTGAATGTCGGCGGTCACACGCCCGGCAGTGCATTTGAACTGGTTAGCTGGAGCCAGGGCGAGGTGCGTCACAACACCTGGTACAACAAGGGAAAGTCCAACCCGGAGGCGTCCATCGAACGCAAGCGGATGCTGTTCCTCGTCGGGCGTATCGTCGAACTGGAAACGGCACTGATCGGCGTCAGCAAGGCGACCGAGAAGAAGGACTACGCCGTGAAGATGGCCAAACGGGCAAGCAATGCCACGAAGGTCATGGCAAGTCTTGCCAAGCTGTTGCCCGAGGCGCCCGAATTGGGTGAGATCCAGGAAATCGCAAGTGGTGCCAAGCTCAAGCTGAACAACCAGGATGAGCTGACCGATGCCGCGGCAAAGATCTCCGTGCTCGGCCTCAAGTTTGCCGACACCTACGACGGGACGACGTTCGCCGCGGTCGACAAGTACATTCCGGGAGCCGACAAGTTCAAGGGACCCGTGACGCAGTAGGGAGCCGGACTGTTGGATCAGGAGCTTCGCGACGAGCGAAACCGGCGCTGGGACGAGCCATTCGGCAAGGAACCGTTGGACCGGGAGACGGTGGACCGTGTCCTGGCCTTGCCGGCGTTTGCCGACGTCAATCCGGCCGACTTTCCCTCGTGGCTGCCGGTTGCAAGCGTCATTGCGAATGATGGCCGGATCAGGACTTTTCAGAAGGGCGAAACTGTCCTGCGCAAGGGTGACTATGGAAGTTCGCTGTTCATCATTCTGTCCGGATCCGTGTTCGGCCTGACTGCGTCTGCGCCGACTGCCGGCTCGGGCCGCAAGCAACAGAAATCCTGGCGCAGGTCGCTTGCGCAACTGTTCGCGCGCAAGCGTCCGCCAGAGTACCGCCCTGCGCGGCGGCGGTCTCGCAGACCTTCGTCCGCGGCCGCTTCAATCAGTGAAGGCACACGAGCAAATACGGTGGAAGCTGCCCTGCGTGTCGACGCGGACGAGCTGATTGCGAAGTATGAGACTTTCCTGCTGGAAGCCCCGCAGATGTTCGGCGAGCTGGCCGCCCTGACCCGAAGCCCGAGGCGCGCGACCATCTATGCCCTTGAGGACGACACAGTCCTGTTCGAGCTGCGCTGGCAGGGGCTGCGTGAAATTCGAGACTGGTCGGATGGCTTCCGCAAGCAGATCGACCAGCTTTACCATGAACGCGGTTTGCTGACCCGTTTGCAGGAATGCCCGGTCTTTGCCCATGTCGACAGCACAGCGCTGGCGGAAATCGCAGAAGAGGCCCTGTTCGAAACCTATGGCAATTTCAACTGGACTCACCGGTTCAAGACTGAAATTTCCAAGGAAGATGGTGCGCAGCACATCATCCAGCAGGAGCCGGTGATTTGTGAACAGGGCAGTCACGTCGACGGTTTGTTGCTGATCAACAGTGGCTTTGCCCGGGTCAGCGAACGGATCGATCACGGCGACAGGACCATTGGCCATCTGTCGAAAAACGACGTTTTCGGACTGGATGCGATTGCGGCGTTTGCGCGGGACAAGGTTTCTCCGGTTCTGGATACGAGCCTGCGCGCCATCGGCTATGTCGACGTCATCCGCATTCCGACGCATCTGGTCCAGAAACATGTATTGCCGGGGCTCGATCCTTCCTTCCTGCGGCAAGGCAGGCCGGATGATCGTGACGGCACGCGCGGGGAACTACGCCAGGGCATGATGGACTTCCTCGTCGATCACCGTTTCATCAACGGTGAGGAAGCCATGCTGATCAATCTGGAGCGCTGTGTCGGCTGTGACGATTGCGTGCGCGCCTGCGCGACCGCCCACGACAACAACCCCCGCTTCGTTCGGCAGGGGAGCCGGTTCGAGAACGCGATGATCGCGAGCGCCTGCATGCATTGCACCGATCCGGTTTGCCTGATCGGCTGCCCAACCGGCGCCATTCACAGGGCCGAGGACAGCGGGACTGTCGTCATTGACGACAACACCTGCATCGGCTGTGCGACCTGCGCCAATTCCTGTCCGTACAGCAATATCCGGATGGTCGAGATCCGTGACGAGAACGGACAGTTCGTGACGGATCGCGAAGGGCAGCCCATCAGCCGGGCAACCAAATGCGATCTGTGCGCCGATCAGCTGACGGGCCCAGCCTGTGTCCAGTCCTGTCCGCATGACGCGCTTGCGCGCGTCAATATGCGCGACACCGAAAGACTGCTGGAGTGGCTGAAATGAGCTGGCTCCTCAATCGCAACATCTTGTTGAAGCTTGGTGCGGCCGCTGTTTTGCTCGCGGTTTTCATGACCGTAAACCAGGCTTACCGGATCTCGTTGCGCGACAGCCAGTTCCTCAACGGTTGGGTTCTGGTGGCGGTCATGGCCGGCATGCTGCTGCTGACGTTTCGCAAGCAGTTGAGCACGTTGCCGCTCGGGCGCGTGCGCCACTGGTTGCAGGTGCATTATTACCTCGGGTTCCTGACCATCGGCGTCTTTCTGGTGCATACGCATCTGCGGTTTCCGAATGCGCCGCTGGAATGGCTCTTGTGGATCCTGTTCGTGTTGGTTTCGGCAAGTGGCTGTGTCGGCGGTTTTCTGGCCCGGATCGTTCCAGTGCGCCTGGAGGGCAGAGGTGACCGGGTCCTGTTCGAGCGCATTCCCGTGTTGCGCGCGCAAATCGCGGACGAGGCGGAAACTCTGGCGCTGGCCTCGTTGGAAGACGGCAGTTCCGTCAGCCTTGCCAATGTCTACCAGCGGGAGCTCGGCCGGTTCTTTGCGCGGCCGCGGTATGTGTTCGCGCATCTGCGCCAGTCGAGCCTGCCGATTTCGCGGATCATGGGCGAGTTGCAATCGATCGAGCGGTATCTGGACGGCAAGGGCAAGGAGCGTCTGGAACGGATGCGCCAGCTGGTGCGCGCTAAGAACGACCTTGATTTCCAGTATGCCAACGGCGGATTGCTGAAACTCTGGCTGTTTGTGCATGTACCGCCAACTTATGCCCTGATCCTGGCAATCCTGGCGCATGTCGTTGTTGCCTATGCCTTTTCGAGCGGAATTGCCTGACCATGAGCCTGTTACGCAGAATTGGTGTTCAGGAACGCCGTTATGAACGGCCGCAGGACGACTGGGTCTGCGGACATCTTGCCGAAGGGTGTCCGTGTCGTCTGGGACCGGACCGGAAAGGAAACTGCAGGGCGGGGCCTGCCTGCCAGCCTGTACAGGACGGTGACCGCTGGATTTGCCGGCGCTCGAGCCAGGAAGGCGGACCTTGCGAAGATGGTCCGCTGCCGGACGGAAGCTGCTGTCTGAACCAGGAACCCTGCGTGCCGAAGCCGAGCCTGCGCAAGCGCAGGCGGCGGGCAGCAGTCTGGCTCACGGCGCTGACTGCCGGGCTCGTGGCGATCATTCTCTCCGGCGGGGTGGCAAAGAACTATCTGATGCCGGGCCGGCTTGCAGCCCAGCACGCCAACCTGACAGATTGCCAGTCGTGCCACGCCGACGCACGTCCGCAAGGCCTTGGCTGGCTTCATGGCCTTGCCGCGACAGCTGCAGGACCGAAACAGACAGCAGCGCTCTGCACCACCTGTCACGACGTTGGTTCGCAGCCGTTCACGGCACATACAACGCCGGTTGAACAGCTCCGGCAGATGACACTTGCCCGCACGGCGGAAGTCGGCACCGGGCGTGATCAGAGCTGGACAAACCGGATCAAGTTCTCATTGCCGATGGCAGGGCAGACGCAAGGTAGCGCAGATACCGGGTCGCAGAACATCTATTGTGCCACCTGTCACCAGGAGCACCAGGGAAGCCTGGGCAAACTGACCGAAGTTTCCAATGACAGGTGCCAGACCTGCCATGTCGAGAAGTTCGGGCGTTTCGAGGACAGTCATCCGCAATTCGCAGGCTATCCCTTTTACCAGCGCACCAGCATCATCTTTGACCACAAGTCGCATTTCGGAAAGCACTTCCCGGATACCGCCGAGAAGCCCGATGGTGCCGGCAAGGTTCCGGCCATGTGCGAGACCTGCCATGAGGCGGGGAACGACGGCCGCTACATGGCAGTTCGAGATTTCGAAGGCATGTGCGCGACCTGTCACAGTGGCGACATTCTCGGTCAGACCATCGTGAGCGGACCGAAGGGCACGAATTTCCTCTCCGTTCCGGGCCTGGACGTCGAAACGCTTGCGGAACGGGGGATCGACGTCGGGTCCTGGCCGGAAAGGTCCGATGCAAGAATTACGCCCTTCATGCGGGCGCTTCTGGCGCTGGTGCTGGACGGCCGGGATATCGCGGGAGAAGTGTCGGACCTGGATCTTCTGGATCTGCGGGAGGCTGATGAGGACGCTTTGGCAAGGGTCCAAACGCTGGCCTGGGCGGTGAAGCAGTTGCTCGCGAATATCGAGCGTGATGGCCTTCCTGCCGCCATGGGCGCCGGGGCGGCGGACAGCGAAACCATGACGGACCACAGGCAAATGGCGCTGATGGTCGGTGTGATGCCACACGACGTGATCGCCGCCGCCAACCGGGAATGGTTGCCGGATCTCGCCCAGGACCTTGCCCGCCACGCCGACGGAACGCCAACCCGCGCGTTCGAGGAAGCCCGGCAGGAGGTTGAAGAGAACGAAGCAGTACAAGCCGAAGAGGCCGCGCCGGACACCCTTTCCGGGGTGGACGACAGCGATATTCTTGCCGGGACAGACGAAGCCGCCAGCGAAGGCCATGGTACCGATAGCCTCATCCTTGGCGGCGGAACGGATGATGGCGCAGAGCTGGCTTCCGAGGACCTGTTGCTGGCGCCTGCAGGAGCCGATGACGCATTGGCAGGCAAGACAGATACCGACGATGACATTCTTGCAGACGAAGGCTCGTTGGTTGAAGACGGTCTTGCCATAGCGGATGACGCAGGCGCCGACGAGTCGGACGGCTTGGACATCCTGGCGGAGGACGACGCTTCGAGCAGTTCCGATGGGGACGCTCTTCTCGGCCAGCCTGCGGGCGGAGAGGAAATACTTGCCGGTGACGATATTCTTGCCGGTGAGGACATCCTTGCGGCAGACGAAGGCGGAACGGGCCTGTTGAGCGACGCGGCCGAACCTGTCGACACATCGACTGCAACTGACGCCCCCTCTGCGCAAATCCGGGAGCAGCCGTTTGATCCGGAAAACTGGGCTCTTTACGGCGGCTGGTACCGGCAGGACCATACGATCCGGTATCGTCCGACGGGACATGAAGACCCCTTCCTGAAAACATGGCTCGATTATTCGAGCCATGCGGTAACGGATCAGGAAAAGGCCCTGCGGGATCCCGTATTTGCCTCGCTCAGTGACCCGGGCGCGGTGGGACGCTGTACCAAGTGCCACAGCGTCGACACGGCTGGCGTTGAAAAGGCCGTGCGCTGGCACCCCTTCGATCCCGCACAGGTGACGACACGTCTCACGCGCTTTTCTCACGACCCGCACATCAGCGCAGTCGGAACGGAAGGATGCGTGACGTGCCACGCGCTCACCACGGGGGCGGACACCTATCTGAAGAGCTACGAGCAAGGTGACCCTGCCATCCACGCACCGAACTTCACCCCTATCGACAAGGCCACTTGCGCGACCTGCCACACGGAACGTGCGGCTGGAGAAGAATGCACGCTTTGCCACCAGTATCACACGGGTGGGTTCAGCCTGCCGCTGGTCAGAACCGAGGTGCCTAAGGAATAGCAGTTCGCAAGAGTGCTCCGCAGGCAATCGTCAAGTCGCAGGTGTCAGTCGAAAGCGATGGCGTATTTGCCGCGCCCCAGGCCGGCGTCGAGTGAGACGGACTTCAGGTAGTCTTCTTTGGCCTGGTCACGTTGGCCCAGTCGCAGCCTCAGGTTCGCACGGCTGTAATAGGCCTTGGCAAATCCGTCGCTGTGGGCGATCGCAGAGTTGAAGTCGTCTTCCGCCTTGTTCAGATGACCGGCGGCAAGATGAGCTTTGCCGCGATTGTAAAGGGCAAGGGGGTGGTTGGCGACAAGCTTCAGGACCACGTCGTAATCGGCAATCGCCGCGGTATAATTTTCAAGTTGAGCCTGGGCGAAACCACGGTTGAAACGCGCAGCGGCGTAATTGGTATTGATCGCCAGGGCTTTGTCGTAGTCGGCTATCGCTTCCCGGTATTGGTCAAGCTTGCGCTTGGCGTATCCACGGTTGTTGTAGGCTGCGGCATATCCGGGCCGCATCTTCAGAGCGACATCATAATTGGCTATGGCTGCGCCATAATCACCCATCATGCGGTAGACCAGCCCTCTGTTGTTGTAGGCTTCCGGAAACTCGGGGCGAAGCCGGATGGCAACAGTGTAGCGAAGCAGCGCGGCTGAATAATCTTTCGACTTCGCCAGTGCCAGTCCCCGGTTGTAGTAGGTATTGGCAAGTCGGCGTTGCAATGGCGCCTCGATCAGGCGGAAGTCCTGACAAGCCGTCTGAAAATCCTGCGTCTGGTCCAGGGTAAAGTCGACGTCCGGCCCTTTGCCCTGTTTCCAGTCCGATGCCTTGTACCCGGTGATTGAATAAACGTAATTGCGGGTTTCATCGGGAAGGCGCCCGCGCCCACGGCGCCAGTTATCGACACGGTCTTCCCCGGCATTATAGGCTGCGGCCGCCAGCCCAAGGTTGCCGTAACCTTTAAAAAGATATCCCAGCAAGCGGGAAGAAGCTTCAATGGCTTCCACTGGCTCGAATGAGTTTTCAAGGCCCCAGTTGGCGGCGGTGTAAGGCATGAACTGGGCAATGCCTTCCGCACCGGCCGGGCTGATCGCATTGGGGTCGAAACGGCTTTCCTTCCAGATCAACTTGGCGAAGAAACCCGGTGGCAGGCCCTGTTTATTCGCCGCCGCCTCGATGGTGCTGCACATCTGCTGCAGGAAGGCAGCCTCGTCCCGGACCGTGTAAAACGGTCCATGTTCCTTGCGCACTGTCTCGGCTGCCGCCCAGGCGGCAAGAACAGGTGCCATAATGACCGTTTCCGCAGGCTCCGCCGCGTAGGAAGACCCGAAACCGGAAAGGCATGCCGTGCCGGCAATCGCAAGGAGGAGAAACTGTCGAAGTGCCTTGGTCAACGCAGGTCCGTCAATCGGGTGAAAGGCGCACGTCATGTGCGGCGGCAATCATAGCTTCCCCGGCAGGCCAGCTCAATGTCTGCACTGAAGGCTGCAAACCTGCCGAAAACGTGGTTCAGGCAGGGGCTGACAACAGGTTCTGCGCAAGTGCCGGAAGGTCCTTGAAGCTCGAAAAGGACACAGCATGTGGAATCTCGGAAATGGGACGTTTGCGGTAGCCTTCGGTGAACAGTGCAAAGGGCATGCCCGCATTGACAGCCGTTTCCGCATCGACCTCGCTGTCGCCGACATAAACGACCGGACCGCCGCCGAGGGACGATTGCAGGTAATGCAGCCCGGCCGGGTCCGGTTTGCGCTCCGTCAGGCTGTCCCCGCCGACGAGGCCCTGGAAATAACGCGACAAACCCAGGTCCTCGATAATCTTCTCGGCGGGCCGCTGCGGTTTGTTTGTGCAGATCGCCAACGTGTGTCCGGACTGCAGCAAGTGGTTGAGCGTGGCTTCGACGTCAGGGTAGGGGGCCGTCAGATCGGTCGCATGCGCCTGGTAATCCTCCAGGAAGCTCGAAATGAGACGTGTGCGATCTCGCGTCTGCAGGCCGGTGGCATCGATGATACGGTCAACCAGCGTCGGAATACCGTTGCCGATGAAGGAGCGGATGGTTTCAAGCGGTAGCGCCGACAGGCCTTCGCCTTCCAGAAGGCGGCATGCCGCTGCATGAAGATCCTGGGCGCTGTCGATCAGCGTGCCATCTAGGTCGAAAATCAGAATCGGATTCATGCAGCCTTCCATTTGATGGAGCATCCCATGGACGGGATCTGATCTTCCGGTCCCTTGCCCGTTTCTGCAACCTGTCGCATCGCTTCGAACAGATCACGCCGAAGGTCTGCAGGACCCGTCTCCCTGCGGGAGGCATCAAGTCGCCCACGGTACTGAAGTTCCAGCGCTGAATTGAAGCCGAAGAAATCCGGTGTGCAGGCTGCATCATAGGCGCGGGCGACAGACTGGTCCGCGTCATAGAGATAGGGGAAGGGGAAGTTCTCCCTGGTCGCCAGCTCGGTCATTTTCTCGAAACTGTCTTCAGGATAGCTCTCGGCATCATTGGCGCTGATCGCGGCAACGCCGATGCCAATCGCCTGCAGGTCACGGGCATCGCGCAGGATCCTGTCACGGACGGCAACCACATAAGGACAATGGTTGCAGATGAACATGATCAGCGTGCCCTTGGGGCCGGCAATGTCTGACAGCTTGTAGGTCTTGCCGTCGGTCGCGGGCAATTCGAAATCGGGTGCTTTCCAGCCAAAATCGCAAACAGGCGGAATGGCGGCCATCGTGTCGTCTCCCCTTGGAATGATGCGCTTTGTCAAAAGGATAGAGTAGGTCACCCCATGGAAGAAATGAAGTGACCGGACGGAGGAAAATCGCCAACAGCGCATGGCCGGAGCGCCAGCATCCGGCAAGATGGCAAGCGCTGAATGAAATAATCAACGACTGGTAAAGTGCACGGGCTCGACCCCAGGCAAACGAAGACGCATTCCACGGGCCGACCGGACTTGTGGCATCGGCCCGGCAATCCGGACCGGTGCCGGGCTGTTGTTTCAGAGCCAGGCCTGTTTCGGATCAGGCAGCGGAATTGCGTCGAGCAGAGTGCGTGTGTAGTCCGCTTTCGGATTGGCGAAGAGTTCGGCCGTTTCGGAGTTTTCGACAATCTCGCCCTTGTAGAGCACCAGGATGCGGGTACACAGCCGCCGGATCACCGAGAGATCATGACTGATGAAGGCCAGGGTGAGACCGAGGTCCTTGACAAGGCTCTCAAGCAGGTTGAGCACCTGGGCCTGGGAGGACACATCGAGCCCGGATACGATCTCGTCGGCCAGGATGAAGTCGGGTTTCAGGGCGATTGCCCTTGCAATCCCGACGCGCTGGCGTTGACCGCCGGACAACTCGTGTGGATAGCGAGTCGCGAAATGCCGGGGCAGGCCAACCATGTCGAGTGCTTCGTCGACCCGGCCCTTGATGTTGTCGAGGCCCTGAAGGCGCAGTGGCCCGGCAATGATACCGCCGACACGCCGGCGAGGATTGAGTGAAGACATCGGGTCCTGAAAGATCATCTGGAAGCGCCGGCGCAAGGGCCGCAGGCTGTCCTCATGAAGATGGGTGATGTCGGTGCCTTCAAACCGGATCGCGCCACTGTCCGGTTCGATCAGGCGGATCAGTGCCCTGCCGAGCGTGGATTTGCCTGATCCGGACCCTCCGACGATACCGAGGACTTCGCCCTTGGGAATATCGAAGGATAGCCCTTTCAGAACGTCGATCCGCGGTGCCGCGCCAAGAAGCGGTTTGCGGGACATGTCCGGAAAGGAGACGTGCAGGTCTTTCAGCTCGTAGATGATATCGCTCATGGCCGGGCTCCTGCCTTCAATTGTGCGTCGAAGGCAGCCACTTCAGCTTCCACCGCTTTCGTCACGCCTTCCGGTACAGGTGTCAGTGAGCCTTGCGGGTCTGTATATTTCGGCGTTGCCGCAAGAAGGGCTTTCGAATAGGCGTGCGAAGGCGCGGCAAAGAAATTCTCGACGGAGGTTTCTTCAATCACCTTGCCCGCATAGAGCACTGTCAGTGACTGGGCTATCTTCGAGACGACACCAAGATCGTGGGTGACGAACAGCAGAGCGGTGCCGTGGCGCTGCTGCATTTCGCGGATCAGCTTGAGGATCTGCTTTTGAACGGTCACGTCGAGCGCTGTCGTCGGCTCGTCGGCGATGATCAGCTTCGGTTCGGCGGCAAAGGCGGACGCAATCAGGATACGCTGGCGCATGCCGCCGGACAGTTCGTGCGGATAGGCCTTCATCACCCGTTCCGGTGACTGGATGTGGACCTCTTCCAACAGCTCCAACGCCCGTTTCTCGGCATCCGGGCGTTTCCAGCCGAGAATATCCACCAGCCTGTCCGTTATCTGCGGCCCGACACGGCGGGATGGATTGAGCGCTGTGAGCGGGTCCTGTGGTATCAGGGCCGCGCGGGCGCCAATCCGCTGGCGTCTCGCCTTTTGGGAGAGCGTCTGCAGGTCTTCCCCGTCGAGCAGGATCTTGCCCCCGGTCAACCTTGCGGCCTTCGGCAGAATGCCGAGAACAGCCTTGCCGATCATGCTCTTGCCCGCGCCACTTTCCCCGACAAGTGCACGCACCTCACCAGGTTCCACATCAAGCGAGACATGCCGGAGCAGCGGCATGCCGTTCTTCAGCTGGACCGTCAGGTCCTGAATGGACAAAAAGCTCATCGCAGCACCGGATCGAAATGGTCCTTCAGGCCTTCGCCGAGCTGGGAAAAGCTCAGCACCGTCAGGAAAAGCGCGAACAAGGGAAACACGAGAACCCACCAGGCCTGATAGATGGAGGTACGGCCTTCGGCAATCATGCCGCCCCATGTCGGCTGGTCCGTGGAAATGGACAGGTTCACGAAGGAAAGGATCGCCTCGACGATCACCGCGATACCCATTTCCAGCGTCAAGAGGGCGACGATGGTCGGTAGGACGTTCGGCAGGATCTCGGTCAGGGCGGTGCCGAAACGGGTGCGGCCGGCAACCTGTGCCGACGCCACATAGTCCATCGCTCCCTGGCTCATCGCTTCAGCCCGGACGACGCGCGCAAAGCGGGTCCAGTCGATGACGACAATGGCAATGATGACGGACATCAGTCCGGTTCCCAGAACCGCAATCAGCAGGATTGCAAAGAGAACCGGAGGGAAGGCCATCCAGATGTCGATGAAGCGCGAGATCACCAGATCCGCCCAGCCCCGGTAGTACCCTGCGATCAGGCCAAGCGTTGCCCCGATAAGGCAGGTAAGCGTTCCGGCGACCAGCGCAACGATCAGCGCAAGTCTTGCGCCATAGAGCATGCGGCTGAGCACGTCGCGGCCGAGGCTGTCGGTTCCCAGCAAATAGGCCGGGTCGGCGCCTTGTTCGAAGAAGGGCGGCAGACGTCCGGCGAAAAGATCCTGTGCCAGCGGGTCATGTGGGCTGATCAGGGGAGCGAAGACGGCTGCCAGCACCAGGAAGGTGAGCCAGCCGCCACTGAGCCAGAGCCTGATGCCAGGCAGGCGACGGATATGTCCTCGAGCGTCACGCATGGCGCAGCCTCGGGTTCAGGGCGGCATAGGCCATGTCCACCACCAGATTGACCATCGTGAAGAGCAGGGCGAAAATCAGGACAATGCCCTGGATCAATGGCAGGTCGCGGTTGATCACCGCGTCAATCGCCATGTTGCCGAGACCTTCGTAGGAAAACAGGCGTTCGATGATGACCGTGCCGCCTATGAGAAATGTGAACTGGACGCCGATAAGCGTCAGCGTGGGAAGGATCGCGTTCGGCAGGGCATCGCGCAGGATGATCGAGCTTTCCGAATAGCCCTTTGTTCGGGCCAGGGTGATGTAGTCGTCGTGCATGCATTCCTTCAGGGATTGCTTGAGGAGCTGCAGGATAATGGCTGCCAACGGGATCGCCAGCGCAAGCGCCGGCATGAGCATGTGCCCCATGAGATCCAGAACCACATCGAACCGGAACCGGGCGAGCGCTTCGAAGAGATAGAAATTGGAGCTGAACTCGAACCCGAGCGAGGGTGAAATCCGGCCGGAAATGTGAAACAGCGGCCACAGCACGCCGAACAGCAGGATCAGCGCCAGGCCCCAAAGGAAATCCGGCAGGGACAGCGCGATGCCGCCGGCAACGTCGATCCCGCCTTCCACCTTGGAACCGCGGTAGAGCGTTGCAGTGAGAGCGGCAGCACCTCCGATGATGACGGCGATCAGCAAGGCCATGACCGAGAGTTCCAGCGTGGCCGGCAAACGGCCTATCACCAGGTCGTAGACCGGTTGGCGCAGGGTGATGGACGTGCCGAAATCACCCTGGATCACGTTGGAGATCCAGATCACGAACTGTTCGAAGATGCTCTTGTCGAGCCCGTAAAGCGCTTTCAGCCGGTCGATGTCGGCATCTGTCGCCCCGGGTGGCAGCATCATGGCGATGGGGTTGCCAGGGACGACCCGGATGACCACGAACACGATGATCGCGGCCCCAAGCAGGGTGATAAGCGTTGTGATGAGGCGCGTCAGCAGCGCGCGCACGATTTGCATGACGGTATTTGGCCCAAAAATCGGAAAAAGTCGCCGCAACACCCCGGGAGCAAGCTTTAGAGGGTGTTGCGGCGAAGGCGGGTTCGAAAATTCCGGATTTTTAGGAACGCGTCATCAACGCAGGCAGCAGCGCGCCGGAAGCGTGCGGCGTGACCTTGACCTTGTCGCTGTGCAGGATCGGCTGGACATACTGCAGGAGCGGAATGACCAGGGCATTTTCTGCAATGTGGCGATCGACTTCCTTCCAGCCTTCGATGCGCTTGTCCTCGTCAGCCTCGCCCCAAAGCGGCAGGATCTTCTGCATCAGCTCTTCGCCATCCCAGACGGAGTGAGGCGAGGGGCCGAACATGGCAAACCCGGTCGAGGTGGTCGGGTCGCCAATGGCATTGCCCCAGTTGTAGAAGGCTGCCGGGGCCAGCGTATCGGCCGCGCGCAATTCGTAATGCTTGGCGATTTCGTAGACTTCGATTTCCGCCTCGATGCCGATCTTGCGCCACAAGCCGACAATGGCCTGAATGATCTCGTAGTCCTTCGGCTTGAAGCCGCGGGTGGTCTGGATCTTGAACTTGACCGGATTGTCCGGACCGAAGCCGGATGCCGCCAGCAGTTCCTTTGCCTTATCCGGGTCGTAGGGAACGGTGATCGAGGCATCATAAGCGGAATAGTCGGGTGTCTGCAGCGTGTCGATGGGCACGCCGTATCCCGACAGGAGACGCTCGATAATGGTTTTCTTGTCGATGGAATAGGCCATCGCCTTGCGCACGTTTTCGTCCAGCATCGGATCGACATCGTTGATGAAAATCATGCCGATGTCGGAGATCGGGGCTGCGGTGCCGACGATGCCGTCGTTTTCCTTCAGCCGGTCGAATTCCTCGTAAGGCATTTCCAGCGTGACATGCGCATTGCCCGACATCACTTCGAAGGTTCGGCTGGACGCATCGGTGACGAACTTGATCGTGACCGTCTTGAATTCCGGTGCGCCGCCCCAGTAGTTCTCGTTGGCTTTCAGCCGGACGAAGGCGTTGCGCTCGAACTTGTCGACCATGTAAGGCCCGGTGCCGATCGGCTTGGCCTCGAAGCCATCGGCGCCGACTTCCTCATAGTATTTCTTCGGCATCACATAGCCGGTCAGGAAGCTCATCCACTTGAAGATGGTGGGCTCGTATTCCTTGACGTCGGCGGTGATCTTGTTGCCGTCGATCTGGAAGTTGCCAACCTTGCCCCAGATGAACTGGATCGGATTGCCCGTATCGGGATTGCCGGCGCGTTCCAGAGACCAGACGATGTCTTCCGGTGTCAGCGGATCACCGTTGTGCCACGTGACGCCTTCGCGCACATCCATCCAGATCTTCGACTTGTCGTCGTTCCAGCCCCAGGCGGTGATGATGCCCGGTGCAAAGCTGAGGTCCGTGTTCTGATGAATGAACATGTCGAACACGGACTGGTAGATGCCCTGGATGGTCGGGTTGACCGCGGACGGGCCGACAGTCGGATCCCAGCTCGGCAGGTTGACGTTATAGGCAATCACCAGTTCTTCGATGTCGCTGGCGAATGCTACCGGTGTTCCGACGGCTGTCAGCAATCCGCTGGCGGCCGCACTTTTAAGCAGTGTGCGTCTTGAAACTCTCATGGTTACTGTTCCCCATTTTACCTCTGGTGCCGGTGCGTTTGTTTTTGTCGCTATCCGGCAAGTTTTTGTGCAAGCAGATATCCGGGCCCTGCGCCGGTTCCCGCACCGGGCCAGACGGCCGCGCCGGTGTGGTAAAGGTTTCCAACCGGCGTCGTTCCGTCGGCAAAGCCGCGTACGGGCCTGAACATGAAATGCTGGGTCAGATGATGGCTTCCGCAGACCTGGTCTCCTCCGACCAGGTTGGGATTGTCCGCCTCCAGCAGGGCGGGCGATACGATATGGCGGCCGAGGATCTTGGCCCTCGTGCCGGGGGCATAACGTTCCAGAATATCGAGTGCGCGTTCGGCAAACGGCTCCGCCGCTTCGGTCCAGTCGGTGGCCGTGATCTTGCCGGCGGCATCACCCTTGATGGTGCCGGGTGCCATGCGGACCTGAAGCCAGAGAACATGCTTGCCCTCCGGTGCCCGGCTCGGGTCGACGACGGTTGGCTGACCGCAGACAATCACCGGTTCTTCCGGCAGAAGGCCGGCCTGGGCCTGTGCATAGGTTCGTGCCATCTGATCGAGGTCCGGAGCCATATGCACATAGGCGAATTTTTTAAGCTCTTCGCCTGCGGTCCAGTGGGGCAGGGCGTCCATGGCAAGATGAATCATCATCGTGCCCGGCGCATGTGCTGATTTCTTCAGGCCCAGGTCATACCGCGCGTTGCCGGTTTCGCCCGCAAGTTTCAGCAAGGCGGATGGAGCGACGTTGGCAATCACCGCCTTGCGGGCCATGATCTGCCGACCGTCCTTGAGCTCGATGCCTCGTGCCTGTCCATTCTCGACAATCACGCGCGTGACTTCTGCATTGCAGGTCACCGATCCGCCCGAAGCTTCGATCTGCGAGACCATGGCCTTGACGATCGTATCCGCGCCGCCCTGACCCAGGACCATGCCGAAAGCCTGATTGACCATGCCTTCCAGGTAGGGGAACAGCGCGCCGCCTGAAATGTCGGGTGCAAAATCCAGATGCATCCCCCAGGCAGCAAGAAGGGCACGCACCTTCGGCGATGTGAAGGTTGTGTTCAGCCAGTCGCGCGGCGAGGATAGCAGAAAGCGGGCAAGGTCCAGCACGCCGTCCGAACCGCTTTTTCGCCACTCCTTGAACAATATATATGCAAATGCACGTTTTTTTGCCGGACTGCCCAGAAGCGCGAACAAGGTCTCTGCGCGTCCCGAGAATTCCGACGTCAGCGCCCGCCAGACACGTGCGTCTTCCGGGCAGATCTTTTCGATTCGCGAAGCCGTCGTTTCCAGGTCATTGCTGACGCCAAGCCAGGTGCCGTCCGGAAAAACGGAAGAGAAACAATTGGATGCTGGCGCGAAAGCCAGCCCGTGGCTGCCCAGTTCCTCGGAGTATTGCTTGAAGAAGGCGGAACCTGCAAACAGGGAAAGGTTCATGGCCGCCCAGTCGTGGCGGTAGCCGGGTAGCGTGTACTCGCCCGATTTGACCGCCCCGCCAGGTTCCCCCGCGCGCTCGAAAACACCGACTTTCCAGCCTTGAGCTGCAAGATGAACAGCGCAGGCAAGGCTGTTATGCCCGCTGCCGATAATGACGCCGTCCAACACCTCGGTCACGATCAATCCCCTCCGTCGTTCGCAGAAGATAATTGCAAATACAAATAAATCTGTCTAGCATTGAATTGTGATAACGAGCCGACAGGCCACAGAGGTACAGAGGGAACGATTATGTCTGCAGAGAGCGCGCTCAGCGGGCTTGGAGCTAAACTCCTGTCCGGAGAAGTGGAAGTGGTGGATTGCACGGGCGTTCTGGGTCCGAATACGCCGATCCTGCAACTTCCGCCTGATTTTGCAAAGAATACGCCGAAGGTCGAGATCCACAAGATCAGTGAATATGACGCCGACGGTCCTTTCTTCGCCTGGAACTGGATGGTTCTGGGGGAGCACTCCGGAACGCATTTCGATGCGCCACATCACTGGATTACCGGGAAGGACTACAGCGACGGATTTACGGACACGCTGGATGTGCAGCGTCTGATTGCGCCGGTCAATGTGGTCGACTGTTCCAAGGAAAGCGCTGCTGATCCTGATTTTCTGCTGACAGCGGATTTGATCAAGGCCTGGGAAGCCGAGCACGGCGAGATCGGTGCAGGTGAGTGGGTCGTGATGCGCACCGACTGGGACAAACGCGCCGGCGATGAAGCCGCGTTCCTCAATGCCGACGAGGCGGGTCCGCACAGCCCCGGACCGACACCGGATGCCATTGAATATCTGCTGTCGAAGAAGATCGTAGGCTGGGGCAGCCAGTGCATCGGCACTGATGCCGGTCAGGCCGGTGGCATGGAGCCGCCGTTCCCGGCGCATAACCTGTTGCACAGGGACAATTGCTTCGGTCTCGCATCGCTTGCCAATCTCGACAAGCTGCCGGCGAAAGGGGCGATCCTGATTGCCGCTCCGCTGAAAATCGAACGCGGCACTGGTAGCCCCATCCGGGCACTGGCTCTGGTTCCGAAAGCCTGAGGCGTCTCGAAATGGCCGCTCCGCACGTAATCGTCGGCTCCGGTATAAATGCCCTCGTCGCGGCAGCAATGCTGTCGCGCAGAGGGGAGCCGGTTCTGCTTCTGGAACGCTCAGACGTCCTTGGCGGCTGTATGCGGACAGAGGACATCACGCTGCCCGGATTCCGGCACGATGTGATGGCGGCCACCTTCGTTCTTTTCATAACCTCACCTGCCTATGCGGAGTTGGCGGAAGATCTTGGCCGACATGGTCTTGAATTCTGCCACACGCCGCATCCGACCGCCGTTTTACGGCCGGGAGGGGAGGCGCTGAAGCTGACGATGGACCGCGCGGCCAACATTGCCGCATTCGAAGCCCTCGCGGCAGGCGACGGCAAGCAGCATGCGGCCGACGTCGGCGGTATCGAAGCCGATGCGGAGTTTCTGTTTGCCTTGCTGGGCAGCCCGCTCTGGTCCGGCAAGATGGCGCGCCTGATGCTCGCCCAAGCCTGGAAACGTGGCCTTGGCGGATTGAAGGCGTGGCTCGGTGCCTGCCTGCAGCCGGCTCGTGGCTGGCTGGAAGGGAGCTATCGGAGCGAAACCCTGCAGGCACTTTGGGCGCCCTGGGTCCTGCACACAGGCTTGACGCCGGAAAGTACCTATTCGGGTCAGATGGGTCGGGTGATTGCTTTTGCGCTGGAAGCTGCTGGCGCACCGGTGGCCAAGGGCGGCTCCGGCTCCGTGCCGGAGGCGTTCCGAAAATTGATTGAGGCCAAGGGTGGCAAGATCCGCACCGGTGTCGATGTCGAACGTGTCCTGGTGAAGGACGGCAAGGCGGTCGGCGTCGAAACGGCAAGCGGTGAAACCATCAAGGCGCGGTCGGTGATTGCCTCCGTCACGCCAACGCAGCTCTATCAGCGGCTTTTGAAACAGGAAGCACTCCCGGAAGCTACGCAGAAATACCGCTACGGCCGCGGCAATTTCCAGCTTCACTATGCGCTGGACGGTGACCCGGACTGGATCGTCGAAGGGCTTGAGGATGTTGCGCTGATCCATCTTGCGGACGGCATCGACAGTGTTTCCAAGTCCGCCAACGAGGCCGAGCGGGGCCTTCTGCCTGAAGTTCCCACGATATGTGTTGGCCAGCCGCATCGTCTGGATCCGTCACGGGCGCCGGAAGGGAAGGGGGTCCTGTGGCTTCAGATCCCTGACGCTCCGCGCAGGATCAAGGGCGACGCCGCGCGCAAGATAGAGACCGCTCCGGAATGGACCGAAGCAACCCGGGAGGCCTTTGCCGACCGGCTTGAAGAAATCCTTAAGCGGCATATCCGCAACTTCGATCAGATCAAGCTTGCACGGCGGGCTTATTCGCCAGCGGATCTGAACGACATCAATATCAATCTGGTCGGTGGAGATCCCTATGGCGGGGCCTGCAGCATCGATCAGTTTTTCATCTGGCGCCCCTTTGCTCATTCCGTTAATAGCGCCACCCAAATCCGGAACCTGCACATGATCGGCGCTTCGACCCATCCGGGGCCGGGGCTCGGTGGCGGGTCCGGCTACAATCTGGCGAAATGGATGGGTGCATGAGCAACGAGGATCGGACGGACGTCATCACGGAAGAAGCACGTGTGCAGCGGCTTGGCGAAATTGGGCTGGAGAATTTCCCGCCCTATCTGATGAACCGTATCATGGGCCGCTACAACGCGGCGCTGCGTGACGAAATGGCCAATCTGGGCCTGACGACGCCGAAGATGCGTACGCTTGCCGTCTTGTCCGTGATCGACGGCCTGCTGATCCGCGAACTTGCCATTTATGCGGTCGTCGAAGTGTCGACGCTCAGCCGGGCGTTGGACGCACTGGAACGGGACGGGCTTGTCCGGCGCGTTGCCGACAAGGACGACAGCCGTGCCGTCCGCATTCATCTGACGCCCAAGGGGCGCGACACGCATGAGCAGCTCTGGCCGCATCTGGCTGGTGCATACCGGCAGATGTTCAAGGGCATCAGCGACGCGGACCAGCGGGCCTTCGTCGCCACGCTGCAGGCAATTTTGAAGAACGTGCGCAAGCACCCGATATGAGTTGATCGCGTAAGGAGGGGCCGATGGCCGAAAGGTCGTTCAAGGCTGAGGTAGAGCATCTTCGCAAGGGAACAGGAGACACCTTCACGGGTGAGGGTATTCTGGCCATCACCAAGGCACTCCTGGAAAACGGTGTCGGCTATGTCGGCGGCTATCAGGGGGCGCCGATCTCCCATCTGATGGATGTGCTGGCCGATGCGGAGGATCTTCTCGGCGAACTCGGCATCCGTTTCGAGGCCAATGCCTCGGAAGCTGCTGCCGCCGCCATGCTGGCTGCCTCCGTGCATTATCCCATTCGTGGTGCCGTCACCTTCAAGGGCTCTGTCGGCGTCAATGTCGCATCCGATGCACTCGCCAACCTGGCCTCGTCCGGCGTCAACGGCGGTGCGCTTGTCATCGTCGGCGAGGATTACGGCGAAGGCAGCTCCATCATGCAGGAGCGTTCCTACGCCTTTGCCATGAAATCCCAGTTCTGGCTGCTCGACCCGCGCCCGAACCTGGCATCCATCGTCAAATCCGTTGGCGACGGCTTTGCCCTGTCGGAAGCCAGCAATTCGCCGGTCATGCTGATGGTGCGCATCCGCTCCTGCCATGTCACTGGCCGGTTCGAAACCCGGGACAACGTTCCGCCGCCGCTGTCCGTGCGCGACGCGCTCTCCAGTCCGATGCGCGATTTCAAGCGCGTTGTCCTGCCGCCGATGTCCTATGCGCATGAGCATGACAAGATCGACAACCGCTGGCCTGCTGCTGAAAAGTTCATTCTGGAAAATCGTTTGAACGAGCATTTCGGCCCGGAAGAGGGCAAGGTAGGGATCGTCTGTCTCGGCGGCATCTACAACAGTGTCATCCGGGCGCTGCAACGCTTAGGACTTGCCGATATCAGCGGGAACACATCCATCCCGCTTCATGTGCTCAACGTCACCTATCCTCTGGTGAAATCCGAACTGCTTGAATTCTGCGCCGGCAAGGAAGCCGTGCTGATGGTCGAGGAAGGCCAGCCGGAGTTTATCGAGCAGCAGCTCGGGGCGATGCTCTACAAGGAAGGCCGGACGACGAAGCTGGAAGGCAAGGGTATTTTCCCGCGTGCGGGTGAATACACCGGCCAGATCATGCTCGACGGTCTGGATACCTTCGTTCGCCAGTACGCGCCCGAGCTTCTGCCGGGCAAGGTGCTGGCACCAAACGCGCCCAAGCCGGAACTGCCGGATCTTTCCAAGACCGTGCCGATCCGTCCGCCGGGCTTTTGTACCGGGTGTCCGGAACGTCCGATCTTTGCCTCGTTGAAGATGGTGGAGCAGGAAGTCGGCCAGCATCAGATCACCGGTGATATCGGCTGCCATTTGTTTGCCTGCCTGCCGCCCTTCGAAATTGGCGGCTCCACCATGGGCTACGGCCTCGGGCCGGCCTCCAACGCGGCCTTTGACGGCGGCGGCGAGAGGCGAGCAATTTCGATCATCGGCGATGGCGGCTTCTGGCATAACGGCCTCAGCACTTCCATCGGCAACATGGTGTTCAACAAGTCCGACAGCGTCGCGATCATCGTCGACAACTATTATTCGGCGGCAACCGGGGGGCAGGACATTCCCTCCAGCCGGGCGAAGAACAAGACCAAGTCGACAAACAACCCTATCACCAAGGCGTTGCAAGGAGCGGGGGTCAAGTGGATCCGGCAGATCGACCGGACCTATGATGTCACCCGGATGCGCGAAACCATTCGCGAGGCACTGACCACCGACTATGATGGTCCGAAGGTGATCGTCGCGTCCTCCGAATGCATGCTCAACCGCCAGCGCCGGGAAAAGCCCCAGCGCAACAAGGCGATTGCAGGCGGCGAGCGGGTCGAGGTGCCGCGGTTCGGCGTCGATCAGGACGTCTGCACTGGCGATCACGCCTGCATCCGTCTGTCCGGGTGTCCGTCGCTTTCGCTGAAGAAACTGGATGACCCGCTGCGGGATGATCCTGTCGCACATATCGACCAGTCCTGCGTGGGCTGCGGCAACTGCGGCGAAGTCGCCGACGCCGCCATACTGTGTCCGTCCTTCTATGAAGCGAAAGTGGTTCACAACCCGACAGGCTTTGAAGCCTGGTATGCGGGGCTTCGCACAAGGATCATTTCCTGGCTGCAGACACGACGGGCCGGCTCCCGTCTGACCTTTACCGGGGAGGGCGTGTGATGTCGCTTTCATTGCCACTGGAAGCCAGACCGGCAGATCCAGCGCTCGAAGGGATCATCAAACTCGCCATCCTGGCCGTTGGCGGCCAGGGCGGTGGCGTTCTGACCAACTGGATCGAGGGCCTGGCCAGGTCACAAGGCTATCATTGCCAGGCAACGAGCGTGGCCGGTGTCGCCCAGAGAACTGGTGCGACCATCTACTATATGGAGATGGCGCCGGGCGATGTCGCGGCCCCCGTCTTTTCGCTCGCGCCATCTGCTGGCGATGTCGACATTATCATTGCCGCGGAAATGATGGAGGCCGGGCGTGCGATCATTCGCGGTTTCGTGACCCCCGATCGCACCACGCTGATCGCTTCGACCCACCGCATGCTTGCTGTCTCCGAAAAAACCGTGCCGGGCGACGGCATGGCGTCCTCGGAGGAGGTAAGAGCGGCAGCAGAACTGGCAGCACAGAAGCTTGTTCTGGCTGATATGGATACGGCTGCCCTGAAAGTCGGATCCGTGATTTCCGCTTCGCTTTTTGGCGCACTGGCTGGCTCCGGCGCTTTGCCCTTCGAACGGGCGGCTTTTGAAGAGGCCATTCGCGCTGGCGGCAAGGGCGTTGAGGCAAGCCTCAGGGCTTTCGCCACAGGTTACGATCTGGCGAAAAATGGCGAAGAGCCGAAGGTTGAAGCCGCAAAACCGGCCAGGCAGGAAATTGTCAGACCGGCCGGGCCGGATATGGCGCAGAAGGCCTGGGCATCTCTGGAAGCAAAGGTCGCGGCTCTGCCGGAGCCTGTTCGCGAGATGGCACGGGCGGGGCTGCAGAAAGTCGTCGATTTCCAGGATACCGACTATGGGGCGGAGTATCTCGGCAGGCTGGAAAGTCTCGTCAGCCGGGATAGCGCGGAGAAGGATTACGAGCTCTCCCGCGAGGCTGCCAAGTACATCGCCAATGCGATGGCCTATGACGATGTCATTCGGGTTGCTGACCTGAAAACGCGGTCGCAGCGTTTCGACCGGATTGAAACGGAAATGCAGGTGAAGGACGGCAAGCTGATGCACCTGACCGACTATCTTCACCCGCGTGCGGAAGAAATCGTAGGTTTGCTGCCGGAAAAGATGGGCCGGAAGATGGAGAACGATCCGGTCTGGATGAACCGCATCGACCGCTGGTTCAACCGTGGCCGCCGCATCCGCACCGATAGCCTGCGCGGCTTTGCAATGCTCTATTTCCTCGGTGGTTTGCGCGGCTGGCGCCGCAAGACCTTGCGCCACCGGATGGAGCAGGATCATCTGGAAAGCTGGCTGAAGATGGTCTCCGGTTACCTGCCGGACCGCTATGCCATGGCCGTGGAAACCCTGCGCTGCCGCAGGCTTATCAAGGGCTATTCCGACACCCATGCACGCGGCCTGTCGAAATTCGACAAGGTTCTGGCCGGGGCAAGAATGGTGGAAAACCGGAACGATGGTCCTGAATGGGTTGCCCGCCTGCGTGAAGCTGCCCTCAAGGATGAAAAGGGCACGGATCTCGACGGGGCGCTGAAGACGGTTGAGAGCTTCGTTTGAGGGAAGGGTGTCCCGGAACTCAATGACGGGACATACCCCTCGATTATCCCCCTGGCGAGCATAGCGGGACCCGGGGGGCTGCCCATTTCCAGAGTATCCGGGTTTCAAGGCAAGTCTTCGCCTCGTTCCTGGCGAAGCGAGCAGTCGAGTGCGGCCCGGATTTGCGTCGGCGTTTGCCGAGTTTGCAGCCCATCCTTCGAGACAGCGCTCCGCGCTTCCTCAGGATGAGGTTGGAGCAAGTTTGCGATTCAGAGAGGCAACTTTCCGGGCGGCTACACTCACACCCTCATCCTGAGGAGGTCGTCAGGCCGTCTCGAAGGATGGGCCGCTTGTGCTGGCTCCGGCGAAACGGCCTCCCGGCTCATCCTGCCAGTGCCGTCCCCAGTTCCACCACGACTTCGCGTGTGGCGTCTTCGCTCGTCTGGATGCCGGGGGAGAGCCGGAGGGTTGCGCCGCGGGTATCTGCGGAAAATCCGGCAACACGCAGATGGGTCAGCACCTGCACGGCTTGTTCTGGCGAAGCAAGTCCGAACATGAGACTGCCGCCACGATCTTCTTCTGATCTCGGTGTGAGCAGCTTCAGGCCAAGGTCATCCGCGCCATCGATCAGGATGCCGCAAAGGTGCCGGTTGCTGCGCAGGATGGACTCCCTGTCGGCGCTGGCATGCCACTTCAGGGCGGGCACAGAGGCGGCCGCAGGCATGATCGACGGGGTGCCGTTGTCGAAGCGACGGATGTCAGAGGCATATTCGAAGGCGTCGATATCCCAGTTGAAAGGGTTGTCCTGGCTGAACCAGCCGCACAGCTCCGGCCTGCAATCCCGGATCAGGTCCGGGTGGACATACAAGATGCCGGCTCCTGGCGTACCACACATCCATTTGAGACTGGTCGAAACCACAAAATCCACGTTCGGCGCCTCAACCGAATAGGGCAGGAGTCCTGCGGCCTGGGTGATGTCCACGCCAATGATGCTGCCCATCGCGCGGCCATGGTCAACGAGGTTTTCCAGATCCGAGCGTCTTGAGGTTGTGGAGCTGACCCAGGTGATCAGGCAGAGCGCGACATCGCGGTCCCACTCGGCGATCATGTCTTCGTCAGCAACGAAATTTGCGCCCTGACGGGCCCGCACGGTTACCAGCTCGAAGCCGAGCCGTTCCTGCAGGCGGGTGAGAAGAAAGTGGTTGGAAGGGAAACAGTCTGCGGCCACCAGCACCTTGCGGCCACGCAGCAGGCCGTCCGGCAGCGCCCGCATGACCATGTCGACGCCCTGGGTCACGTTCTCGCAGGTCGTAGCGGACCCGGCGGGTGCATCGATGATCGCGCGCCAGTAATCGATGAACTCTCCGCGCTTGCCGAGCAGATAGGGCCACTGCTGATCGTTCGGAGCACTCCAGACGGCAGCCAGCTCCGCCATCGCGGCGCTCAATCCGGCTTCCTTGCCGGGATACTGGCCGATGGAATGATAGAGGAAGTAGCCGTCTTCCCTGGTCGTCATGCGGTCCCCCGAAATGTCATTTCCTTCGGTCAATCAGGGTGCTGAAACAGATCCGTTTCCGTCTCAAACACGCTATTGACCGTCACTGGAATATTCGTATACAGTTTTTGAGATAGTTCAAGCTTAAAGGACTTTTCAAATGCCTGAAAATGGGTTGAATAGGCTGAGTGTCTGTTTAGGCTTGAATTGTTCTGTATACGAATTTGCCGTGGTGACGAGGTTCGTGACAAGGGAGGCTTGCCGGTGACAGCAGGAAAATCAACCGCCTCCACTTCGGGTGCACAAAGCACCAGCGGACAGATCCACGACCTGCTCATGGGGCGCATCCAGCGCGGGGAACTTGGTCAGGATATCCGCCTTGTCGACACCGCTGTGGCGGCCGAATTCGGCGTTTCCCGCATGCCGGCTCGTGATGCCCTGATGCGTCTTGCCCATGAAGGCTATCTGGAACCGACAACGCGAGGCTTTGTGCTTCCGCGTCTTGACCACCGGGAAATTCTGGAAATTTTCGATCTGCGACGTCTTCTTGAGCCGCGGGCAGCCGCCATGGCAGCGCTCAGCCTGTCGGAAGACGAGTTGCAGGGACTGGACGACATCCTCAAGGATGCGGGTTCGGCTATGGCGGCGGGGGATACCGAGCATTTGCATCGGGCCTGCGAGATTTTCCGCAACAGCTGGATTGCCGCCGTGCCGAATGTTTCGTTGCGCAAGGCGCTGCAGCGCTACATGACCCAAGTGCAGGCCGTTCGCCTGATGACCTTCGCCCATCAGGCGAACCATCCGTTGATCGTTGCCGGTAACACCCAGCTTTACCAGGCTTTCTGCCGCCGGGACGCGGTTGCCGCAAGCGACCGGATCCTGCGGTTCGTTTTTGAAGGGGAGGCGGCCTACCTCGCAGCACATGAGGATGCCGGCAATCAGAACACAACATCCTCTGCACAGGCAGGCTGAAGCGGGGGTAAAGGGAGCGATGGACAGGACATGACGGAAACCCGCGCGGAAGTCAGACTACCGACCCAGGACCTTGCCAAGGACCTGCCGTTCTTCACCAAGAAGCTGAACATGCGGCTGGACATGATCTATCCGGCCGACAGCCCGGAAATTGCGGTGTTCTCCGGTCACGGCTTGCGCGTGCGGGTGGAAAAGGGTGCAAGCGAAGCACCCGGCACGCTGCGAATTCTGACGGAAAATCCGGATGAATTTGCAGATGGCGAGCGCCTGCTGGTCTCCCCGAGCGGGACACGTGTCGAAATCGATGAACTCAATCCACCGCTGGTTATGCCTGAAACCGAGCACGCCTTCGTGGTGCGCCGTCTGGCAGACCAGGCCCCATGGGTGATCGGCCGGGCAGGTATGTCCTATCGGGATCTTGTGCCGACACGGCTCGGCGGCGCCATGATCGCCTCGCATATCCGGGTTCCGGACGGACCGGTTCCGGACATGGTTCACTTCCACAAGGTCGGGTTTCAGCTGATCTTTTGTGTCCACGGCTGGGTCGACGTTCTTTATGAAGATCAGGGCGGCATGCGCCGTCTGAGGGCTGGTGACTGTTTCATCCAGCCGCCGGAAATCCGTCACCGCGTAATGCACGCAGCCGAAGGGATCGAGGTGATCGAGATCGGCGTCCCAGCCGAGCACATTACCGAGATCGACCACGAGATGACCCTGCCGACGCCCCATGAGCGGCCGGATCGGGAGTGGCAAGGACAGAAATTCGTGCACAGCCTGGCACAGGACGGCGTTTTTGAACCGTTCCGCATTCCGGGTTTTGAGGCACGCGACACTACCATCTGTGACAACACCCGAGGCGTGGCATCTGTTATGGTGGCTCGTCCGGTCGGGGAGGCCTCTCCCTGGACGCGTCATGACTGCGATATTCTATTCAACTTTGTGCTGGCAGGCGAAATGACCCTGGAGGGCGAAGGCAAAGATCCTTACCGCCTGTCTGCCGGAGACGCCTTCGTGATCCCGCCGAACATGGCGACGCGATACGCGGAAGCAACTGCCGACCTGGAACTGCTGGAAGTCAGCCTGCCGGGCCGGTTCGAAACGGAGGTCCTGCGCGACTGAAAAGACAAAGCCTGTCGAGGAGGAAAGAACAGGCTGTGCAGGAGTTCAAGGTCAAGCCATGAGGGGATGACAGCATGAGAAAATTGATGACATTTGTGGCCGCAGCAGCGTTGCTGGGCACGGGGACCGCCGCACTGGCGGACGACACCAAGATCGGTATCCTGATGGACATCACGGGTCCGATCGCCAATTTCATTCCGCCGCTTCAAAATGCAGCCGATCTCGCGGTCAAGCAGGTGAACGAGCAGGGCGGTTTGTTGGGTGGCACGGCAGTTGCCGTCTACGGTGACACCACCGGCACCGCCCAGGGCGCGGTCGACGCTGCCCAGAAGCTGGTGAACGTGGAAAACGTGCCGATCATCATGGGTTCGCTCATGTCTGGCACCACCATTGCCGCTGCCGAAGCCGCAATCATTCCGGCGGGCGTGCCGCAGATCTCGCCGACCGCGACCTCTCCGGCCATGACCTTCCTGGAAGACAACGGCCTGGTGTTCCGCATTGTGCCTTCAGACAACTATCAGGGTGAGATTCTCGCCAAGATGGTGATGGACGAAGGCATCAAGAAAGTCGCGCTCACCTTCGTCAACAATGACTATGGCGTCGGTATCGGGGAAACATTCATCGACGCCTACACTGAAGCCGGCGGTGAAATCGTCGCCGAGGCGAAGCACGAAGAAAAGAAGGATTCCTACCGTTCGGAACTTGCAAGCCTGGCCAAGGGTGATGCCGAGGCGCTGGTTGTGATCGCCTATGCCGGCGACAGCGGCGGCAAGATCGTCCGTCAGGCCATTGAAGGTGGCCTCTTCACCAAATTCATCGGCACGGATGGCCTTCGTGACGAACTGCTGATCCAGAACGTTGGCGCAGATGCCCTGAAGACCTCGTTCTTCTCCTCACCGACGTCTCCGGCTGAAAACCCGGCCCAGCAGTCTCTGCATGATGCCTTCAACGCCGAATTTGGCGAAGGTGCCGACAAGGCTTTTGTCGACCAGACCTATGACGCAACTTTCCTGGCCCTGCTGGCTGTTGAAAAGGCCGGTTCGACTGACCGCGCAAAGATTGCCGAAGCCCTGAAGGAAGTCGCCATGGCTCCGGGCGAGAAAGTCGGCCCGGGCGAATGGGCAAAGGCGATTGCGCTGATCAAGGAAGGCAAGGACATCGACTATGACGGTGCCAGCGGCTCCGCGGAGTTCGATGAAAACGGCGATGTCGGTGGCTACATCGGCAAGTTCGTCGTGGACGGCGACGGCTACAAGCAAGTCGAAATCGTCGAATAAGCCGACAAGGCGACAGCGTGATTGAGCTGGACAAAATCTGCGTCGATTTTGGTGGTTTGCGGGCTATTGACCATGCAAGCTTCAAGATCGGCGCAGGCCGCATCACCGGCCTGATCGGGCCGAACGGTGCGGGAAAAACAACCGCCTTCAACGTCATTGCAGGTGCAATCCGGCCCAGTGCCGGCCGGGTGCTTCTGGACGGGAAGGACATAACTGCGCTCAAACCCCATCAACGGGCCAAGGCAGGCCTCGCACGCACCTTCCAGATACCTCACGAATTCGGGCATCTCTCGGTTCTCGAAAACCTGATGGCGTCTGCCTCGGCGCCGGAAGGCGAGAATGTCTTCAACGTGATCTTTCGCCGCGGCCACTACCAGGCCGAGGAACAGGAAATCTATGAGACTGCGCGGGACACTGTCCGCCTGCTTGAGCTGGACCATGTCATCGACGAGAAGGCAGGCAATCTTTCCGGTGGTCAGAAGAAGCTGGTCGAACTCGGTCGCGCTCTGATGCGCAACCCGAAGATCATCCTGCTGGACGAGATCGGTGCCGGCATCAACCGCACGCTTCTGTCCAAGCTGGCGGACAAGATCCTGATGCTGAACCGGGAACGGGGCCTGACCTTCTGTCTTATCGAGCATGACCTCGATTACGTTTCCAAGCTGTGCGACCACGTGCTGGTCATGGCGCAGGGCACGCTGCTGACAGAAGGTTCGGTCGAAGACGTGCGTAACGACGAACGTGTGATCGAGGCCTATTTCGGCGGCGGAAAATACGAGGCGCAGCTATGACCGAGCGACTTTCCGTCACAAACGTCAGCGCCGGCTATGGCGGTCCGCCCATCATCGAAGAGGTCTCACTGACTGTTGAGCCTGGCGAGATCGCGGTCATTCTCGGGCCGAACGGCGCCGGCAAGTCGACCTTGCTCAAAACCATCTTCGCACTGACCACCGTCTCCGCCGGTTCGATCAAACTTGGCGCGAAGGAACTGGCGGGCTGCAAGACGTCCGCTCTTGTTCCGCTCGGTGTTTCGGCAGTGCCCCAGACGAAAAACGTCTTTGCGACCATGTCCGTAGACGAGAACCTTGATGTCGGAACCTATGCAGCTCCACCAAAGGATAAAGCGGCGACGCGCGAACGTGTGCTCTCCCTGTTTCCCGACCTGCGGGACAAGCTGAAACAGCCTGCTGGCGAGCTTTCGGGTGGACAGCGGCAGATGGTAGCCATGGGCCGGGCCTTGATGAGCGACCCGAAGCTGGTGCTGCTGGACGAGCCGACAGCTGGTCTGTCGCCTGCCTATCTGGAGCGGATCTTCGACCTGCTTCTCGACATCCGAAAAACCGGGATCACGATATTAATGGTGGAACAGAATGCCCGCCAGGCTCTGCAGATTGCCGATCACGGCCATATCCTGGTGAACGGGCGAAACTATGCCAGCGGAACCGGCAAGGAGTTGCTGGCGGATGAAGACGTGCGTCGCCTCTTCCTCGGGGGAGCGGCTGCATGATCGAGTTCGTGAATTTCTATCTGTTCCCGGCGCTGGCTATCGGCAGCATCTACGCGCTTGGCGCTGTCGGGATTTCCATGATCTTCGGCATCCTGCGCTTTGCCCATTTTGCGCACGGCGATCTGATGACCCTGGGCACTTACGGTGTGCTGGCCATGGCTGCCATCGTCCCGGTCAATCCGCTTCTGCTGATCCCCTTCGGCATGGCACTCACGATTGTCTCGGCGCTGCTGGTCGACCGCTATTTCTACAAGCCACTGCGCGAGCTGCCGACCATTTACACGGTGATCTCGTCCTTCGGCATTGCGCTGGTCTTCCGTTCGATCGTTCAGTTGGTCTGGGGTTCTCAAAACCAGGTGTTTTCGACAGGCGTTAAACCGCCGCTGGTCCTGTTCGATACCTTTCGGGTGTCAGTGCTGCATCTGCAGGCGGTGATCTCGACGGCGATCATTGCCGTGCTTCTGCACTACTTCCTGACCGTCACAAGAACCGGCCGGTCCATGCGGGCAGTCGCGGACGATCCGGAACTGGCCGAAGTTTCCGGTCTGGATACCGCCAAGGTCATTCGCTGGACGTGGATCATCGGCGCGGCTCTGGCGGCTATCGCCGGAACCTTTGCCGCCTTGAACACCAGTGCTCACCCCAATCTGGGCTGGAACCTGCTGATGCCTATGTTTGCCGCTGCCATTCTGGGTGGGATCGGCAAGCCGATGGGGGCCATGGCAGGTGGTTTCATCATCGGCCTGGCCGAGGAACTGTCCTCCTACCACTGGATCGGTGACGATGCGCTCATCTCCCCGTCCTACAAAACGGCGGTTGCCTTCGTCCTGATGATCGGCCTGCTCATCTTCCGGCCCCAGGGCCTCTTCAAGGGGAGGTTGCTCTGATGGAACTCACCGGTCTCTTCTTCTATGCGGTCAGTCTTCTGATCCTGGGCGGTATCTACGCAATCCTGTGCCTTGCCCTGAATGTACAATGGGGCATGGGCGGCCTCTTCAACGCCGGTATCGCCGGTTTCTACGGTGTTGGGGCCTATACCTCGGCGATCCTGACAACCGCGGCCTCGTCCAAGCATCTCGGAGGCTTTGGCCTGCCTGTGCCGATTGGCTTGATCGGGGCTGCGATACTCGCCGGGCTTGCCGGCTGGGCGGTGGCCAAGATCTGCGTACGTCTCAAGAGCGACTATCTGGCGATGGCCTCCATCGGGATCGCCGAGATCCTGCGGCTCGTTATCGTCAACGAAAGCTGGCTCACCAACGGCAGTCTGGGCCTGTCCCGCATTCCAAGGCCTTTGGCGGACCTCACCACCGGGCGCATGGGGGACATCGTGTTTCTCGGCTTTGTCTGGTTCGTGGTGCTGCTGGTCTATCTGGCAGCCTCGCGCCTGCACGACAGCCCGTGGGGGCGCAGCCTGCGTGCGATCCGCGACAACGAGGCTTCTGCTGCGGCCGTCGGCAAGAACGTCGAGAAATTCAGGATCCAGACCTTCGTCATCGGCTGCGCCATCATGGGGATCGCTGGTGGCCTCTCAGCGCATTATTTCCGCTTCCTGTCGCCCACGGCCACCGATCCGCTGCTGGTGACTTTCCTTGTCTGGGTGATGCTGATGGCCGGTGGTTCCGGCAACAACAGGGGGGGCATCCTTGGCGCCTTGACCATCTGGACGCTTTGGTCCGTGACGGAAATCTTCACCAACCGCCTGCCGCCGGAATGGGCGACCCGCAGTTCGTTCATCCGCATGCTGCTGGTGGGTCTGCTTCTGCAGGTGGTGCTGCAGCGTTTCCGGTCCGGACTGTTGCCGGAGAAATCGCCGCCAGTGAAATTCCGGCAGGAATAGTAACGTTGCCGTGGGGTCAGGCGAGCGGTGGAAACACCGCCGTCTTCTTCACGGTGCCATAAACAAAACTGGTATCGATCGACGCAATGCCGCCGATCGGATGAATGCGGTTGCGGATGAAGGTCTCATAGGCTTCAAGATCCGACACCACCACGCGCAGCTGATAATCCATCGCGCCGGTCAGCACGTGGCATTCCAGAACCTCCTCGATGGTCTGCATCCGGCTTTCGAACCGGCGCACATCCTCCTCGTTGTGTCGCTCCAGCCGGATGCGGACGAAGACGGTGATCGGCAGGCCGTAGGCGGCAGCATCCACATCCACCGAAAACCCCTTGATTGCCCCGGAGGCTTCCAGGTTCCGGAGCCGGCGCAAGCAGGGCGAGGGCGACAGGTTGACCGCTTCCGCCAGGTCCTGGTTGGTCATGCGGCCATCCCGCTGCAGCGCACGGATGATCTGTCTGTCTTTCTTGTCCATTTGAAGCTCGATTGGCAGATTATGCTAATCTGAAGGCTAGCACTGACAGATTTTGAAATCTATCACCCTCATGTTTGGATCATATTGCTCAGGCTGAAATCAGGGAGACAGCCATGAGTGCCTACAAGGGTTTTGCCAGCCGTGCGATCCACCTCGCTTACAATCCGCTTGAAAACGAGGGATCTCTGACGCCACCGCTGCATCTGACCTCCACTTTCGTGTTCGAGACGGCGGAAGCCGGCGGCGAGATGTTCGCGGGCGAGCGGGCAGGGCATATCTACAGCCGCATTTCCAATCCGACGCTGGATCTTCTGGAACGCCGCATTGCGGATCTGGAAGGAGCGGAAGCCGGTCTCGCGCTTTCTTCCGGCATGGGCGCGATCACCGCGACCCTTTGGACGCTCGTGGCACCGGGGGACGAGATCATCGTCGACGAAACCCTTTACGGCTGCACCTTTGCCTATATGCGCCATGGCCTGACCAAGTTCGGCATCAAGATCACCCATGTGGACCTGACCGATCCGGAAAACCTGCGCAGCGTCATTTCCGACAAGACCCGGGTTGTCTATTTCGAGACCCCGGCCAACCCGAACATGCGCCTTGTCGACATCAGCCACGTTTCGGAAATCGCCCATGAGGCCGGCGCGACGGTAATCGTCGACAACACCTATGCCACGCCTTATCTCACCCGCCCGATCGAACTTGGCGCCGACCTCGTTCTGCATTCGGCCACCAAGTATCTGGGTGGTCATGGTGACGTTGTGGCCGGTCTGGTTGCCGGACGGGCCGACCAGATCCAGGAGATCCGCCTCGTGGGCATGAAGGACATGACCGGTGCGGTGATGGCTCCGTTCAGCGCCATGCTGATCCTGCGCGGTTTGAAGACGCTTGCCCTGCGCATGGACAGGCACTGTGCGTCCGCGCAGAAAGTCGCCGAATGGCTGCAAGACCATCCGGCGGTCTCAAAGGTCTACTTCCCGGGACTTGAAAGCTTCGAACAGCACGAACTGGCGAACAGGCAGATGAGCCAGCCGGGCGGCATGATTGCCTTTGAACTGAAGGGTGGTCTGGAAGCTGGTATTTCCATGATGAATGGCTTGAAGATGATCCAGCGGGCCGTATCCCTGGGCGATGCCGAGACGCTGATCCAGCATCCTGCGTCCATGACCCATTCCACCTACACCCCGGAAGAGCGCGCTGCCCACGGCATCAGCGACGGCCTCGTGCGCCTCTCCGTGGGCCTGGAAGACCTAGATGACATCCTGGAAGACTTGGCGCAGGCCATGCCGCAGGTGCCTGTTGCGGCGGCAGCCTGAACTCAGTCAACGCCCAAGTTTTTCCACGGATCTCCAGAGCCTCTCCTCTTCTCAACCTCATCCTGAGGAAGCGCGAAGCGCTGTCTCGAAGGATGGGCCCCACATTCCGGAGCAAGTGGCCCATCCTTCGAGACGGGCCGTTGGCCCTCCTCAGGATGAGGGAGCGGTGGAAGTAAGAGCCGGGGAACGTGGCGGACAGCCCAAATCAGGGCGTCCGTGCCACGCCGGATTTCACACGCCGCAGCGGAATGGAGCTTTCGATGTTGGCGACACCGGGCACCTTGGTGAGCTTTCCGGTCAGGAAGGTTTCGAAGGCGGCGAGCCCGGTGGTTGCCACGCGCAGGAGATAGTCCCGGTTGCCGGTCATCAGCCAGCAGTCGACGACTTCCGGAAACGCCTGAATGGCGGCTTCGAACTGGTCCAGGGTGACGTCGATCTGCTTGTCGAGCTGAACGGACACGAAGACCGAAACCTCGTAGCCGAGCTTCACCTCGTCGATCAGCGCGCAATATCCTGTCACGATGCCGCGGTCTTCCAGGTGCCTCAGGCGGCGGGCTGCCGGTGTCGCACTCAGGCCGATGCGTTCGGAAAGATCCTGAATTGAAATTCTGCCGTTCTGGCGCAGCTCCCGCAGGATCTGGATATCAAATGTGTCGAGCGTGTCGGAAATCGCCAAGGAAGGCCTCATTCTTGGTGAAACTCTCCAAGACTTAGCCGAAAAGATTAGGAAATAGCAAGAAACCGGTTCTTGCCCGAAGCTAGAGTAACGGCAAGTACGCACTTAACGGGAACGCCTCCATGAGCACCGAACACCTGAAGACCATCGAACAGCGCCTGTTGTGGCTGTCGCACTGGATGATCCATCACGCCAACCACGTGCGTCCGAAGGTGGATGGCATCAAGATCGGCGGGCATCAGGCAAGTTCGGCTTCCATGGTATCGATCATGACAGCGCTCTACTTCTCTGTTCTCCGGCCGGAAGATCGGGTGGCGGTCAAGCCGCATGCCTCGCCGATCTTCCATGCGATCCAGTACCTGATGGGCAATCAGACGCGCGAAAAGATGGAAAACTTTCGCGGTTACGGAGGTGTTCAGTCCTATCCTTCGCGTACCAAGGACATCGATGATGTCGATTTCTCCACCGGTTCGGTTGGGCTCGGTGTCGCGATTACCTCCTTCGCGTCGCTGGTACAGGACTATATCGCGGCCAAGAGCTGGTCGGGCGACAAGCCGCTCGGCCGCATGATCGCTCTGGTCGGCGATGCTGAACTCGACGAAGGCAATGTGTATGAAGCCCTTCAGGAGGGCTGGAAGAACGATCTCAGAAACTGCTGGTGGATCATCGATTATAACCGCCAGTCGCTCGACGGGATCGTTCGTGAGGGGCTCTTTGACCGGGTCGAGAAAATCTTCGATGCCTTCGGCTGGCAGGTGGTCCGGGTCAAATACGGGGTCTTGCAGCGCGCGGCCTTTGCCGAACCGGGCGGCGACAAGCTGCGCCAGTGGATCGACGATTGCTCCAACCAGGATTATTCCGCGCTGACTTTCATGGGGGGAGCCGTCTGGCGCAAACGCCTGATGGACGACCTTGGCGATCAGGGCGATGTCACCGCGCTGATCGACCGCCGCTCGGATGATGAATTGGCGGATCTCATGGAAAATCTCGGCGGCAATTGCACCGAGACCATGGCGGAAGCCTTCGCCGCCATCGATCATGACAAGCCGACCTGCTTCCTTGCCTATACCATCAAGGGGTGGGGCACGCCGATTGCCGGCCACAAGGACAATCACGGCGGCCTGATGAACAAGACCCAGATGGCCGAGTGGCAGAAACACATGGGCGTTGCGGAAGGCGAGGAATGGGAGCCCTTCGCGACAGTGCCGGATGTTGGAGCGCTGAAGGCGTTTCTGGATCAGGTGCCGTTCTTTGCCAAAGGCACCCGCCGTTTCTCTGACGACAAGATCGCCGTACCTGCCATCGAGCTTGCCTCCGACCGGGATATTTCCACCCAGATGGCCTTCGGCAAGGTGCTGGATGATCTCTCCAAGGGCGACAGCAAACTGGCCGAGCGTATCGTTACGACCTCACCGGATGTCACTGGCACCACCAACCTTGGTCCCTGGGTCAACCGGCGCAAGCTTTTCGCCCGCAAGGCCATGGCGGATGCCTTCATCGAGCACAGGATTCCCTCGACTGCGAAGTGGGAATTCACGCCGGAAGGCCAGCATATCGAACTCGGCATCGCGGAGATGAACTTGTTCCTGCTGTTGGGCGCTGCCGGTCTTTCCCATTCGCTCTTCGGCGAAAGGTTGATCCCCATCGGCACAGTCTATGATCCCTTTGTCTGCCGGGGGCTCGATGCGCTCAACTATGCCTGCTATCAGGATGCCCGCTTCATGATTGTCGGTACGCCATCCGGTGTGACCCTGTCGCCGGAAGGCGGTGCGCACCAGTCCATCGGCACACCGTTGATCGGCATGAGCCAGGACGGACTGGCCGCTTTCGAACCCGCCTTTGCCGACGAACTGGCCGTGATCATGGAATGGGCCTTCGATTACCTGCAACGCGACGGCGAGGGCGATCCGGACGAACGCACCTGGCTGCGCGACGAGACCGGTGGCTCCGTCTATCTGCGCCTGTCGACCAACCCGATCGAACAGCCGGTCAAACGGGCTGACGATGCCTTCCGCCAGGGCGCCATTGACGGTGCCTACTGGCTTCGCAAACCCGGCCCCAACTGCGAAGTTGTGATCGCCTATCAGGGCGTCGTTGCGCCCGAAGCCATCAAGGCGGCGGGAGAACTCGCCGGTAACCGAAGGGATGTCGGCGTTCTTGCCGTCACGTCCGCCGACCGCCTCAACGCGGGCTGGACGGCGGCGCAAAGAGCAAGGTCTCGTGGCAACGCGGCCGCCAGGTCCCATATCGAGCAACTGCTGGGCGATCTGCCCGGTCATTGCAAACTGATCACCGTGATTGACGGCCACCCGGCAACGCTCGCCTGGCTTGGCGGTGTTGCCGGCCACCAGACCATCCCGCTCGGTGTAGAACATTTCGGCCAGACCGGTACGATTGGCGATCTCTACCACCATTTCGGTATCGACGCCGCGTCGATCATCGAGAAGGTGAATGGATTGACGCCGGGGCGGCGAGTCTAAGTGCGCCTGAAGCTAAAGGCAGGGGCTGGATGGCACGTGATGTCTGCAGGTCATGGCTCGATTATGCCTTTGGTCAGAATGATGTTGCCGTAGAGGCGGTTCTCGCCTGTCTGGACCACGGCAAAGGCATGGCTGGCCGCTTCATAAAAGGCGTGGCGTTCCAGCGTTGAAATCCTGGCCGGCTTGTCGGCGGTGTCATCGATGATGGTCTGGAACTCGGCAACAATCTCCGGCACCGCGTCCGGATCACCGACCACCTGCATCGTACGGGCGGGGGCGGCGACGAACGTGTCGAGCGGCATAACCGACAGGATCGCCTTCAGCGTGTCTGTTGCCGATATGCCATCGAGACGAACACAATCGGGACCGGAGCTTTCCGCCGGGAAATTGGCGTCGACAATGGCGATCTCGTCGCCGTGCCCCATGGCTCTGAGGGCATAAAGCAGCGAGGGGCTCAGGATGGGGGGAAGGTTACGCAACATGGGAAGTCTCGCTCGGCAAGGGGGCATCGGGGCGGATCAGGCCAGCAGACCTGAGGTCTGACCAGAGAGCAGCAGGGATATCGGTCTTCAAGAGAGCAATATTGGCTTCAACCTCGGCCGCGTTCACTGCGCCGGGGATGACGGTCTTCACACTTGGATGTCCAAGCACGAACTGCAGCGCGGCCGCGATCAGCGGCACTGAATGGCTGCGGCAGACATCCTCGATCTTGCGCACGCGCTCAAGGATCTCCGGCGGTGCATCGGCGTAGTTGTATTTCGCACCGGGAACGGCCCCGGTTGCCAGAATGCCGGAATTATAGGGCCCGCCCAGAATGATGCCGACGTCCCGTTGCTTGCAAAGCGGCAGGAAGCTCTCAAGGGCGTCCTGTTCCAGAAGCGTGTAGCGGCCGGCAAGCAGGAAACAGTCGAAATCGGCAAGGCCAAGCAGCTTTTGGCAAACCTGCCATTCGTTTACCCCTGCGCCGATGGCCGCAACGTCCCCGGCCTCTTTCAACTCGGTAAGCGCCTTGTAGCCGCCGAGATCGAAGAGCTCGCGGACGCGGGCATCGCTGGCTTCCTGAGAGCCTTGCGAAAAGGCGCAGACGTCATGCACGAAAAGGATGTCCGCGTTGGCGACCTCCAGTCGCTGACGGCTTGCCTCGTAGCTGCGCATGACGCCGTCATAGCTGTAGTCGAAGACGATCCGCTTTTGCGGCACATCGACAAAGGCTTCCGGGGTCACCTCGTGCGGCTCGCAATCCAGCAGCAGGCGGCCGATCTTGGTGGAAAGCTGAATGTTCTCGCGGCCAAAACGCTTGATGGCAGTGGCAAAGCGCATTTCCGATCGGCCCAGGCCGTATTGCGGCGCCGTGTCAAAGTAGCGGATGCCGTTGTCATAGGCCGCCTGAAGGGCAGCCTGGGCATCTTCTTCCGAAACCTTGCGGTAGAGATTGCCGAGCGGCGCGCCGCCGAACCCCATCTCCGTCAGATCGATCGGTCTAGCGGTTCTGCTGTTCAGCCGCTGTGTTCTTAGAGCGGTCATGTGTTTCCTCTGGATGTTTCCTCAGGAGCTGTTTGAACGCCGCATGATCTGCGGTCTGGTGTCGGGCCACGGGCCAGGTTTTCAGTCGAACAGGTCCGGTCTGGTCTCGGCGAGCGGCTCAAGGCGCGTGACAAGTTCGCTCAGGTGCTTTTGCATTGCCTGGCGTGCCCGTTCCGGATCGCGGTCGCGGATTGCTTCCACGATGACGCGGTGCTCGTCATAGGCCTCAAAGGCCCTGCCACGCATGGGCAACAGCAATTGCCGTGCCCGGTTGACCTGCATCCACCCGGTGGCAGACAGGTTGTGGAGCCTCGGGTAGCCGGTGAAGGAGAAGATAAGCTCGTGCATGCGCTCGTCTTCCCGGTAGAAGCCGGTTTCGTCGTGATCTTCCAGGCAAAGAGCCTGCAGACGCAAATTGCGGTTCAACTCCGTCAACTGCTCTTCGGTGCGCTCCGCCGCCACCTTGGAAACGGCCGCAAGTTCGATGGCTTCCCTCAGGAAGGCGCCCTCGCGGATTTCCGACATGGAGAACTTGGTCACGCGTGAACCGGACTGAGGAATGACTTCGACAAGGCCTTCGCCTGCTAGCCGGGTGATCGCTTCCGTCACCGGCGAGCGGGAGACACCAAGCTGCTCGCAGATGACTTGTTTCCTGAGAAGGGTTCCCGGCGGCAGGTCCATCGCCAGGATCGACGAGCGCAGCGCCTCATAGACACGCTGTGCGAGCGAGCCGGACAGTTTGCCAATGTCGGGCAGGGTGATCTCGGGAAAATCTTGTTCGTTGGTCAGGGACATTGTCAACTCGATTGAATGCTAACATGTTAGTTGACACAGTTACCCTGTCAAGCTAATCGTGAAGAAAGACCGGCCGTGCCGATGCTCCATGGAGAGAGCTCGGAGAAGAGAGAAAAGCTGATTGATGTCAGCGGGTTGAGAAGGGCCTTGTCATCTTGAAATGACAAGGCGGACCAACCGTAGCGGCCGTAGCGGGGAGAGAGACGTGTTGCAGCCTCATGCCAATTCGATCCTTCTGAATGCCGATGACAATGTGGTCATCGCCCTTCAGGATATTGCGGCCGGCGCAAGCGTTGCCCATGTTGACTGTCCGCTACCCGGGCAGGTCATGCGTGGCCACAAGATTGCCCGCAAGCCGATCTCCGCTGGCGAAAACGTCATTCGGTACGGTCAAATCATCGGGCAGGCGAAGGCAGACATCAAGCCGGGGGAGCATGTCCATGTTCATAACCTTGGCATGGGCGATCACAGCCAGGACTATCAGCACGCCGAAGCCTCGATCCCGCTTGAGCCCGCAACGCAAGAGCGCACCTTTCTCGGCTACCGCCGGCAAACGGGGCGAGCAGGAACGCGCAATTACATCGGCATTCTGACCTCGGTGAACTGCTCGGGGTCTGTCGCAAAATTCATTGCGGAAGCTGCCGAGAAGTCCGGTCTGCTGGACGAGTTTCCGAATGTCGATGGCATCGTGCCAATCGTTCACGGAACTGGCTGCGGCATGTCCGGCAAGGACGAAGGTTACGCGACGCTGTTCCGGACGCTTTCCGGTTATGCCCAGCATCCGAATTTCGCGGCCATCCTGCTGATCGGTCTTGGCTGCGAGGTCATGCAGATTGCCGATCTCGTCGGTGACCGCAAGATCCGCCCTGATGGCGATTTGCGCTACATGACCATTCAGCAGACCGGCGGCACGCGCAAGACCATTGAAGCCGGGCTGAAAGAGTTGCGGGCGCTTGCCGAACTTGCCAACAAGGCCGAGCGCACGCCGGTGCCGATTTCCGAAATCACCGTCGGAATGCAGTGCGGCGGCTCGGACGGATATTCCGGCATCACTGCCAATCCGGCACTCGGGATTGCCTCCGATCTTCTGGTCCGTCATGGCGGTACCACGATCCTGTCCGAAACGTCGGAGATCTACGGCGCGGAGCACCTTCTGACCCGCCGGGCGGTTTCCGTCGATGTCGGCAAGAAGCTGATCGAGCGTGTGCGCTGGTGGGAAGACTACACTGCCCGCAATGGCGGCGAGATGGACAACAATCCGTCGCCCGGCAACAAGCGCGGCGGATTGACCACAATCCTGGAAAAGTCTCTTGGTGCAGCGGCCAAGGGAGGCTCTGCCCCCCTTGTGGACGTCTACAAGTTTGGCGAACCCGTCGACAAGAAGGGGTTCGTCTTCATGGACAGCCCAGGCTTTGACCCATGTTCGGTGACCGGTCAGATCGCCTCAGGCGCCAATATAATCGTCTTCACGACCGGACGCGGCTCCGTGTCCGGTTACATGCCGACCCCTTGCATCAAGCTCGCCACAAACAGCGAGATGTATGGCCGGATGTCGGAAGACATGGACATCAATTGCGGTGACGTGATCTCCGACAATGTCAGTCTGGAAGCCAAGGGCGAGGAGATCTTCGAAATGATCATCGCCGTTGCCTCCGGAAAACAATCGAAGAGCGAGGAACTCGGCTTCGGCGGAGTGGAGTTCGTGCCGTGGCAGATCGGTGCGGTGATGTAGCCGCATCCGGCAGAACGTTGTGACGATGCGCGGACTTTCGGGAGGATTTCAGTGCGCTTGAAAGATAAAACAATATTGGTGACGGCAGCCGGGCAGGGTATCGGCCGTGCAAGCGCGATTGCCTGTGCCAGGGAAGGCGCAAAGGTCTACGCCGCGGACATCAACGAGGAAACGCTGTCGACGCTCCCGGGCGAATGCCCCGGTATCGAGATCCACAAACTGGATGTCTGTGATCGCTCAGCCGTTGACGATCTGGCAAAAAAACTGCCGGCGCTCGATGGGCTCTTCAACTGTGCGGGCTTCGTTCACAACGGCTCTGTCCTCGATATCACCGAAGACGACTGGGCGTTCAGCTTCGAGCTGAACGTCACCTCCATGTACCGGATGACGCAAGCTTTCCTTCCGGGCATGCGCGAACGCGCCAAGGCGACCGGCACGGCATCGATCCTGAACATGTCGTCGATGGCATCGTCCATCAAAGGCTTTCCGATGCGCACCGCCTACGGCGCCACAAAGGCAGCCGTAATTGGCCTCACAAAGGGTGTCGCAGCGGATTTCGTCAAGGAAGGCATCCGCTGCAACGCGCTATGCCCGGGCACTGTCGATACTCCGTCCTTGCGCGGCCGCATTGCTTCTGCACCGGACCCGGTGGAAGCGGAAAAGAATTTCATCGCCCGGCAGCCCATGGGCCGTCTGGCAACCGTCGACGATATGACGCCGATGATCGTCTACCTGTTGTCCGACGAAAGCCGGTTCGTTTCCGGGCAGGCACTTCTGGTCGATGGAGGTGTCACCATCTGACGGTGGCCCCTTTGTCGCGGTTTGGGAGGATCGCGCATGACAAATCTGGTGAGGATGACGGGGATCGAAAAACGCTTCCCTGGTGTGCACGCCCTCAAGAATGTCAGCTTTGACCTGAACAGCGGCGAAGTGCATGCCCTGATGGGCGAAAACGGTGCCGGCAAGTCGACGCTGATGAAGATCCTGTCCGGAATTTACCCCAGGGACGGCGGCGAGCTGCTGGTCAACGGTCAGGCCGTGGAGATCGACGGTCCACGGGCCGCCCAGGCGCTGGGCATCGGTATCATTCATCAGGAACTCAGCCTGATGAATGATCTGACGGTCGCGCAGAACATCTTTATCGGCCGGGAACCGCGCAAGCGTTTCGGCCGTCTGGACGAGGCGGCGCTCAACGCCCGGGCGCTCGAGATCTTCAAGTCCATGAACCTGAAGATGAACCCGAAGACGATCGTCGGTGAACTCACCATCGCCCGTCAGCAGATGGTCGAGATCGCCAAGGCGTTGTCCTACCGTTCGCGCGTCCTTATCATGGACGAGCCGACCGCCGCCCTGAATGATGCGGAAATCGCCGAACTCTTCACCATCATCCGCCGGCTGAAGGCCGATGGCGTGGGCATCATCTACATCAGCCACAAGATGGACGAGCTGAAACAGATCGCCGACCGGGTGACGGTCATGCGTGACGGCTCCTATGTCGGCACCGTTGATGCAGCGCAGACGCCTGTTTCCAAGATCATCTCGATGATGGTGGGCCGGGAGCTGACCAGCGAGGCCATCGTGATCCCCGATCTGTCCGACGCCGAGACGGTGTTGGACATACGCGGGTTGAACAGGGGGCGCGAGATCCGCGACGTCAGCTTTTCCGTCAAGAAAGGCGAGATCCTTGGCTTTGCCGGCTTGATGGGAGCCGGGCGGACGGAAGTGGCACGGGCGATTTTCGGAGCTGATCCGCGCGACAGCGGCGAGATCCGGGTTCACGGCAAGCCCCGTTCGATATCGAAACCTTCCGACGCCGTGAAGGCGGGGATCGGATACCTTTCGGAAGATCGCAAGCATTTCGGTCTGGCCACCGGCATGGATGTTCGGACCAACGTGGCGCTGGCCAGCCTCGATCGCTTTTCCAGCCGGTTTGGCGTCCTGAATGACGATGCCATGCGCAAGACGGCGCAGGACTATATCGCCAAACTGGAAATCCGCACACCGTCCGACCGGCAGGAAGTCCGCCTGCTTTCCGGTGGCAACCAGCAGAAGGTCGTCATCGCCAAGTGGCTCTACCGGGATTGTGACATCCTGATCTTCGACGAGCCGACCCGCGGCATCGATGTCGGTGCCAAGTCGGAAATCTACAAACTGCTGAAGGCACTGGCCAACGAGGGCAGGGCGATCATCGTCATCTCCTCGGAATTGCCGGAGATCATGCGTCTCAGCCATCGCATCGCCGTCATGTGTGAAGGCCGTCTCACCGGCATCCTGCCGGGCGGTGAAGCCACCACGCAGGAAGACATCATGCATCTGGCGACGCTTCGGGCGCCATCCATGCAGCCAGAAGGATACCAGCAATGACCGCCGTCAACCCGTCCTCCTCGCCGTCGCTCGTTGCACGTCTGATCGAGACAGGGGCGCACCAGAAGCTGCTGGCCTTCGCCAGCCTGGTTCTATTGCTGATCGGTTTCTCGATCGCTTCACCCAACTTCATGCAAACCTCCAACATGATCGCGATCCTGCAGGCGACCTCGGTCAATGGCGTCTTGGCTGTTGCCGCAACCCTGGTGATCATCACCGGCGGGATCGATCTTTCCGTCGGAACCTTGATGACGTTCTGCGCGGTCATCGCAGGCGTCGTTCTGACCAATCTCGGCATGCCGTTGCCGCTCGGTGTGATTGCCGCCATCGCGACCGGTGCGCTCTGCGGCCTGTGTTCGGGCACCTTCATCGCCAAGATGAAAATCCCGCCGTTCATTGCGACCCTCGGCATGATGCTGATCCTGAAAGGCCTGTCGCTGGTGATTTCCGGAACCCGGCCGATCTATTTCAACGACACGCCCGGCTTCGACCTCATTTCCCGTGGCTCGCTGATAGGCGACATTTTCCCGGCACTGCCGATCCCGAACGGGGTTCTGATCCTGTTCCTGGTGGCCGGGGTAGCGTCCTACATTCTCGGACGCACGGTGCTTGGCCGCTACACGTTCGCGCTGGGCTCCAACGAAGAAGCGGTCCGCCTGTCCGGCGTCAACACCGATTTCTGGAAGATGTCGGTCTACGCCCTGGCTGGCTCCATCTGCGGCATCGCCGGCATCCTGATCGCCTCGCGCCTGAACTCCGCCCAGCCGGCGCTGGGGCTCGGCTACGAGCTGGAAGCCATCGCGGCCGTCGTCATTGGTGGCACGTCGCTTTCCGGTGGGCGCGGAACGGTTCTCGGGACCCTGATCGGCGCCCTGATCATGGCCGTCCTGACCAACGGTTTGCGGGTCCTGTCCGTCGCCCAGGAGTGGCAGACGGTGGTGACCGGCGCAATCATCATCCTGGCCGTTTACGCGGACATGGTGCGCAGGCGCAAAGCCTGAGTTTCATCAATACACAAGAGGGTGGTCACACCCCGGTACCGGACCTTCCGTCCAACCCAACCACAGGAGAGGAATATGCTGAACAGACGTACTCTTATCGGAGCTGCAAGTGCCGCTGCCCTGATGCTTTCCGGGAACTTTGCCTTCGCCCAGGAAACCTACATTCCGCTCATCTCCAAGGGTTTCCAGCACCAGTTCTGGCAAGCCGTGAAAGCTGGAGCCGATCAGGCCGCCTCGGAGCTGGGTGTCACCATCACCTTTGAAGGCCCGGACAACGAGACCATGGTCGACCGCCAGATCGACATGCTGGCCGCTGCCCTTGCCAAGAACCCGACGGCAATCGGCTTTGCCGCTCTCGACAGTCAGGCCGCCATTCCGCTTCTGAAGCAGGCTCAGGAAAAGGGAATCCCGGTCATCGCGTTCGACAGTGGTGTCGACAGCGATATTCCGGTGTCGACAGCGTCGACCGATAACATTGCTGCTGCAGCACTGGCTGCCGACAAGATGGCAGAGCTGATCGGCGGAGCTGGCCAGGTTGCCGTGGTGGCACATGACCAGACCAGCCGGACCGGCATCGACCGTGTCGACGGTTTCGTCAACCAGATGAAGGCAAATCATCCGGATATCGAGGTCGTCACTGTTCAATATGGCGGCGGTGACCATCTGAAGTCGACAGAACTCACCAAGGCCATCCTGACAGCCAATCCGGATCTGAAAGGCATCTTCGGTGCCAACGAAGGGTCTGCCCTTGGTGTGGTCAACGGTGTCTCTGAAATGGGCAAGTCCGACGTGGTCATCATCGGCTACGACAGTGGCAAGGCCCAGAAGGATGCGATCCGCAACGGCGTCATGGCCGGTGCGATCACCCAGAACCCGGTCGGCATCGGCTACGAGACCGTGAAAGCAGCTCTCGAAGCATCGCAAGGCAAGGAAGTTCCGGCTCATATCGACACCGGCTTCTACTACTACGACAAATCCAACATTGACGATCCGAAGATCGCTGCTGTCTTGTACGACTGATCGATTTTGTCGTAACCAACCCCATCGAGCCCGGTAGCACGTGCAGCCGGGCTCCAACCACTCAAGGACGATCCTTTATGAAATTGCTGAGATTTGGCGCTCCGGGACAGGAAAAACCCGGTGTTCTCGATGCCGACAACCGCGTTCGTGATCTTTCTTCCGTTGTCGCGGATATCGCCGGCGATGCTCTCCTGCCTGAAAGCATTCAACGCCTGCAGGGGCTCGACGTCGCTTCGCTGCCACTGGTGGAGGGCGCTCCACAGCAGGATCTGCGCGTCGGACCTTGCGTCGGCAATATCGGCAAGTTCATCTGTATCGGCCTCAACTACGCCGACCACGCTGCCGAATCCGGCATGGATGTGCCGCCGGAACCGGTGGTCTTCAACAAGTGGACCTCGGCCATTGTCGGTCCGGACGACGACGTCAAGATCCCGCGCGGCTCGCAGAAAACCGACTGGGAAGTCGAACTCGGCGTCGTGATCGGCAAGGGCGGTGCCTATATCGAGGAAGCCGATGCGATGAGCCATGTCGCCGGTTTCTGCGTGATCAACGATGTCTCCGAACGCGAATTCCAGATCGAACGGTCCGGCACCTGGGACAAGGGCAAGGGTTGCGATACCTTCGGCCCGATCGGCCCCTGGCTGGTAACGCCGGATGAAGTCGGCGACTTCGACGATCTCGGCATGTGGCTGGAAGTGGACGGCAAGCGCTACCAGAACGGCTCCACCAAGACGATGGTCTACCGGGTACCGTTCCTGATCTCCTATCTCAGCCGCTTCATGAGCCTGCAGCCTGGCGACGTCATCTCCACCGGCACGCCCCCGGGTGTTGGCATGGGGCAGAAGCCGCCGGTCTACCTCAAGGGTGGCGAAGTCATGACGCTTGGCATCGACAAGCTGGGCAGCCAGACCCAGAAGGTGACCAAGGCCTGATCATTCGGGATCTTGTATGAACAGTCACGGCCGGACGCGGGAACGCGTTCGGCCGTTGACGTTTTTGAGGAAGGGACGCGCGGCATCTCCTGCTTGTCGTCCCGGTTTGTCGCGTCAGCATCAAGAACGGGATCCAGTATCCTATGTGGCTGGTGAGGGGCAGATGCGACTTCATGCGATTACTGGATCCATGCCTTCGCAGGGACGACAAGGCGCATGTGGACAGATTGATAGAAATCCGCTTTGTCCGTGGACGAGCAGCGCCGCCACAGGTTCTCTTCAGCCCTCTCTGGCGATCTGCCAGCCGGCCCAGGACTGGCTGACGGGCATCAGTTCCAGCGAGTTGATGTTGAGATGCGGGGGCTGTGTCGCGACCCAATAGACAGTGCTGGCGATGTCTTCCGGCTGGATCGCGTTGGCGCCGCCATATAGAGCATCGTAGCTTTCCTGGTTGCCACCGGTACGCACCAGCGTGAATTCACTTTCGCATAGGCCCGGTTCGATGGAGGTAACCCGAACCCCCTTGCCGTGAAGATCCGACCGCAGGCCAAGCGAGAACTGGCGCAGGAACGCCTTGGTACCCGCATAGACGTTTCCGCCCGGATAGGGCCAGTTGGCAGCAATGGAGGAGATGTTCACGACCATGCCCTTGCGCTCGATCAGTTTCGGCAGAAGCTTGTCGGTGATGGTGACGAGACCGGTGATGTTGGTATCGATCATGGTCTTCCAGTCGGAGAGTTTCGTCGCCGGTGCCGAAGCCGTGCCAAGGGCAAGGCCGGCATTGTTGACGAGGATGTCGATCTCCTGAAATTCCTCCGGCAGGCTGGCGAGGGCCGCAGTTGTTGCTGCTTCGTCCATGATGTCGAAGACAAGCGCGTGAAATGCCTCGCAGAGATCCGTCTTCAGCTTTTCCAGCCGATCCGCGCGCCGGCCGGTACCGATAACCTTCCATCCGTTTTGCACGAACAGCCGGGCCATTGCCTGACCGAAGCCGGAGGTCGTTCCGGTAATGAGGATTGTGCCGCTCATGAGCCTGCCTTTCCGAAGTATCTGAAACAGTCGCTTGACCGGACCATAGGCAGCTGCCTCGCCAGCACAACGCCAAAAGCGGGCTTTGGGCCTCTGGCTCCTATGAATTCAAGCGCTGGCTCTACGGCGGGTTTGCGACTGGTCCTAGGAGTGATGGGAATGCTCCGATCTGAAGGACCCTGCGCCATGACCCAGATGCCGATCAACATGGATCACCACTGGCTTCCGTTCACCAACAACCGTCTCTTCCACAAGGAACCGCAGATGTTCGCGCGGGCGGAGGGCGTGCGGTATTGGACGCCCGAGGGGCGGGAAATCCTGGACGGATCTTCAGGCCTGTTCACCTGTGCAGCGGGGCATGGCCGCAAGGAGATTGCCGAAGCCGTCTACAAGCAGCTTCAGGTTCTGGATTATTCCCCGCACTTCCAGCGCGCGGCGCCGATCTCCTTCGAACTTGCCGAAGCGCTCAGTGGAATTCTGCCGGAAGGTCTCGACCGCATCTTTTTCGGGTCTTCCGGGTCTGAAGCCGTCGATTCCGCCATCAAGATCTGCCTTGCCTATCACAAGGCCAAAGGCGAGCCTCAGCGCACCCGTTTTGTTTCGCGGGCCTGGGCCTATCACGGGGTCAACCTTGGCGGCACGTCACTGGCGGGCATGGTCAACAACCGGCGGGACTTTTCCGGCGTTACCTGTGACGTCGTTCACATGCGCCACACCTGGAACGAGGATCAACGCTTCACGAGGGGGCAACCGCAAGACGGAGCGTGGATTGCCGAAGATCTGGAAGAGATCTGCAAGACCTACGGTGGCGAGACCATCGCCGCGGTCTTCGTCGAGCCGATTGCGGGTTCTATCGGCACTATCGTGCCGCCCGTCGGGTACTTGCAGAAGCTGCGCGAGATCGCCGATAAATACGGCATTCTGCTCGTGTTTGACGAAGTCATCACAGGTTTTGGCCGGACGGGCTCGGCCTTCGCGGCACAGGAATTCGGTGTCACACCGGATGTCATGACGATGGCGAAGGCGATTACCAACGGCGCGATCCCCATGAGCGCTGTCGCGGTGAAGACGGAAATCCAGAAGGCCGTCATTGATTCCATCACCGCAGATCGGCCGGAACTGATGCACGGTTATACCTACTCCGCCCATCCGGTTGCCTGCGCCGCGGCGCTGGCAACACTTGGCATCTACAAGACCGAAGGTCTTTTCGAGCGGGCGGCAAGCCTCTCGTCAACATTCCTCGATGGCGTTTTCAGCCTTCGCAATCTGCCTCATGTCCACGATTTGCGTGGTCATGGCATGATGTCCGGTATTCAGCTGACACCGGGCGAAACGCCGGGAGCCAAGGGATCTCTGGTGCAGCGGAAGCTGTTCGACGAAGGCCTGCATGTCAAAGCAACTGGTGATGCGCTGATCTTCGCCCCGGCACTCACTACATCGGAAGAAGATCTCTCGATGATGATCGATGTCCTCCAGAAGGTCTTGGGCAAGGCAGAGCTGTAAGCTGCCAGTCACGGGGTGTCCCGGCTTTGAGCCGGGGTCGCTACCTGCTGTCCGCCAGAAGTTGTCCGAGCAGCTTGATGCCCGGCTCCATCTTTTCTTCAGCAATTGCACCGAAGCCCAGGCGGATCCGGTTTCGAGGACTATTCGGGGAGAAATACCGGTCGTCTCCTGCCTCGATCAGGAGACCTTGCCGCGCGGCTCTCGATTGCAGTTCCGCAGCGCGGATACTCTCCGGTAGCCTGATCCACACGCCTGACCCGCCCGTCGTGACCGTTGCCTGACAGGTCGGCAGATGCGTTTCGATGAGCCTGAAGATCTTCTTCCATTTCTGCGACAGCACCTTTCGCTGACGTCGGATATGGGAATCGTAATGGCCCTCCGACAGAAAGATCGCCATCGCCCGCTGGTCGAGCGCTGAGGGGTGCCGATACATCAAGCGTCTGAGTGCCCGAAGCTCTCTGATAATGCGCCTGTCCGCAGCGATGAAACCGAGCCGCAATCCCGGAAACAGGGCCTTGGAAAGACTGGCTACGTGGATGACACGTCCGGTACGGTCGAAACTGCGCAAGGACGGTTTCTGTGCGCCGATGAAATTCAGCTCATGCTCATAGTCGTCTTCCAGGACGATGAAATCATGTGTTTCAGCATGGGCCAGCAGCCGCAGACGCCGCTCCATCGACATGGTGACGTTGGTTGGGGACTGATGGCCAGGTGTCACGTAAACAAGTCGTGCCCCCTTCAACTCGTCTCCAACCCGCATGCCGTTTGAATCAACCGGGTGATACTTCAGCTCTGCCCCAAAGGATTGGAAGATGTTGCGGGTGTCCACATAGCCGGGCTCTTCCATGTCCGTCCTGACCCCGGGCCGGCAAAAGAGCTGTGCCACCAGGAAGAGGGCATTCTGGGCGCCGACGGTTACCAGAATCTCGTCCGGCTCTGCCCGGAAGCCCCGTTGCGGCAGCATCCGGCGGATGATCTGGTTAACCAGCATCGGGTCGTCCTGATCGACCAGATCGCCGATCCAGGTCGGGGCGTGCTGGGCAGTGCCTGCCAACCGGACACAATCACGCCAGCGCGCGACGGATGTCTTGTCCGGAGCAAGTTGGCCATAGATGAAAGGGTAGGGATAGGACTGCCAATCGGCCGGTTTCGAAATGTTTTCCTGGGCTGCGTAGCTGTAGGTAAGAAAGGCTTGCGGATTGAACGGGTGCTCCGCAGTGGGCAGGATGTCCTTGGCGTGATCATCCACCCGGATGTTGAGCTGTTCGCGGATGTGACGTTCGTTGATGAAATACCCGCGCCGGCTGACCGACTTCAGATAACCGTCCTCAACCAGTCTCTCATAGACGATGGCGACCGTGTTTCTGGACACCTTTATCTCGCTGGAAAAGACACGGGTTGCCGGCAGCGGTTCGTGCAGGGGCCAAACGCCGTCCAGAATGGCCTCGATAAGCCGTTCCTGAATCTGGTGCTGCAATCGTCTGCCCGGATCGAAGGGCGTGTCGAAATAGGTCGCAAGCATTTGAACTTTTTGGTCGTCCCTGAATTCGGTTGGCCCGAAGGCGGCAGTTTGAAGTTGTTTCCCGAACCTGCAAAGCCCGGCAATTCCTCTGGCTCCATAGTTTTCACTCTCTGGCTCTAAGGGTGAATATTGCACCGCAATATCCTTTCTTGCAACGCGGCGCAGGATCGTCCGGGCAATGCGACCCTTTCCAAAAAAATGCGGCCTGTAACGCGCCAGAACGAGGAACAGTTTGGTGAGACCAACAGTGAAGGGGAAGTCATGATCAGTTTTAAAAAGGGAGCATCCGCAACGCGGCGTGATTTCCTGAAAACCGCAGCCGCGGCAGGCGCAGGGCTGTCCATGCCGGCAATCGTCAGCTCCAGCGTGCTGGCCTCGTCCGGTGAAATCAACATCATGATGTGGTCGGACTATCTGCCGGAAAGCTTCGTCAACGGCTTTACGGACAAGACCGGCATCAAGATCAACTTCACCGGCATCGGCTCCAATGAAGAGATCATCAACAAGTTGAAGGCCACCAACGGCGAAGGCTTCGACATCGTTTCACCGACTGTGAACCGCAACCTGCTGTGGGCAGAACTTGGCCTGTTGCAGCCGTTCGACATGTCGAAGGTCGCGCTCGACAAGGTCAACCCCTCAATGGCGCTTGGCGAAACCCACTGGAACTTCGACGGCAAGGGCGTCTTCTGGCTGCCGCATATCTGGGGCACGGAAGGCATTGCCTGGCGGACGGACGCCTTTGTTCCGGGCGGCGAATTCCCGAGCTATTACGATGTCTGGGATGAAGCCAATGCCGGCAAGACAATGGGCCGTGGACATTCCATGCTGCTTGGCCTCGGTCTCGGCCTTGAAGGTCGCGGCGAACTGGAGCCGGGTTCCATGTGGGCTGCTTACGAGAGCCCGGAAAAGATGGACGAGGTCTGGACCAAGGTCGTTGAGGCCGCCATCGCCAAGAAGCCGAACATCAAGCTGATCTGGAACGATGCGGATACCCAGAAGAACGGTCTCCTGAACGAAGGCGTGATCGTCGGCCAGACCTGGGACGGACCTCCGCTTGCTCTGAAAACGGCTGGTGAGCCGGTCATGTACCGGGCGCCGAAGGAAGGTGCGATGGCCTGGGTTGATGGGCTAGCCATGCCGACCGGTGCGAAGAACATCGACCAGATCTACGCCTTCATCGAGACGGCTTATGACGCCAAGCTCGCCGGCGAAGCCATCAAGACCCACGGCTACAATTCACCGGTAATCGGCGCGGCCGAATTCGGCGGCGAAATCTATGCCAAGAACTTTGCCGATGCTTACCCGGGCGAAGCGTTGGACAGTCTGAACGCCTGGCCGGCGGAAGCCCCCTGGTACTCGGAAAAGCGGACCGAATACACCAACAAGTTTCTGTCCGCTTAAGGCCTCTCCGGCTTTCTCAATGGCGGGTGCCGGGCGCAATGCGTCCGGCGCCAGGCCGCCCTTTTTCCGTCTCCCTTTCCCGCCGTCCTTCTGAGAGCGCCATGGCCACAAAAGATATTGTTCTGGATCACGTTTCCATTCGTTTTGGGGCCTATACCGCGGTCGACAATGCACATCTCGTCATCAAGGGCGGCGAGTTCTTCTCCTTCCTGGGGCCGTCCGGCTGTGGCAAGACCACCTTGCTGCGGTGTATTTCCGGCTTCTCCGATCCGTCCGAAGGTCGGGTGCTGATCGGCGGGCAGGACATGAAGGGCATCGGCCCGAACAAGCGCCCGACGGCACTGATCTTCCAGAACCTTGCTCTCTTTCCGCTGATGAGCGTCGCCGACAACATCGCTTTTCCGCTGGAGGTCCGGGGCATCGGCCGCAAGGACCGGCGCAAGCGGGCAGACGAACTTCTGGACATGATCGCACTTCCCGGTGTCGGGGACAAAAAGGTGCACGAACTTTCCGGCGGTCAGCGACAGCGCGTGGCGATTGCCCGTGCGCTGGCGGTCGAGCCGGATATTCTGCTTCTTGATGAGCCGCTGTCCGCGCTCGATCTGAAACTGCGCCACCACATGCGCACTGAATTGCGTGCTATCCAGCAGCGCGTCGGGCTGACCTTCATTTATATCACCCACGATCAGGGTGAGGCCCTGACGATGTCAGACCGTGTCGCGGTCATGAACTCCGGCGTTATCGAGCAGGTCGACCCGCCTGAAACCATCTACAATCGGCCGAAAACTTCGTTTGTCGCCTCATTCGTGGGCGAGACCAATGCCATCGAAGGCAAGGTCGCCCAGCAGTCGGAAGCGCTGGTTTCCGTTGAAACGCCACTCGGCCGCCTGCAGGGAAGGGCAGCAGGCGGGCGCCAATACAAGGCGGGCGAAGACTGCATCCTGTTCATTCGGCCCGAGCAACTGAGCCTTGGCGAAGGCGCTCCCAACAGCCTGACAGCGAACTGGGTGAAGGAAGAGTTCGAAGGCAATTCACGGCAGATGTTCCTGGAAGCGAACGGTGTCCAGCTTCGGCTCACCCGGGTGAACCTTGGCGGTGCGCCGGACAATCTCTCCGGTGGTGCCGTTTCGCTCGGCTTCACGCCTGAGCAGGCAATTGTCCTGCCGCATGGCGCACTTGCGGGAGCGTGAGGATGAAAGCGCTTCAAAACGTATTCAGGGAAATTTCCGGCAAGCATGGTCTTGGCGCTGCATCGTTCGTCGCTGTGGCGGTCCTCTTCTGGGTCATCTGCCTGATCACGCTGCCGCAGGTGGCAATGCTTGACTATTCCTTCCGGTTCAACCTGCCGGCAGCTGATGTCGGTGGACCGCAAGATGTCTATACTCTTGAAAACTACTCTTATTTTTTCCAAGGCAATGACGGCACGGTCAACACGCTCGATATCGGTATCCTGTTCAAGACCCTGATCGCCGCGGTGTTCGTCACCTGTATCGACATTCTTCTGTGCTACCCGATCGCCTTCATTCTCGCTCATTCGGCCACTGGCGTGGCGGCGCGGATGATGGTCATCGGCCTGATCGTGCCTTTCTGGGTCAACGAGATCCTGCGTGCCTTTGCCTTCCGTGTCCTGTTCGGCTCCACGGGTCTCATCAATGGCATCGGCATGTCGATGGGTCTGTGGGATCAGCCAGTCGATTTCATCCGGGCTGACGTCGCGCTCTATTCCGGGCTGACCTACGCCTACATCCTTCTGATGGTGTTCCCGATCTTCAATGCCGTCGAGGCACTCGACCGCAACCAGATCGAAGCGGCACGGGACATGGGCGCAAGCTGGTGGCGGGTGCATTGGCGGGTGGTGCTGCCAGTTGCCAAGCCGGGCATCGCCTCCGGGGCAACCATGGTGTTCATGCTGACGGCAGGTGCGCTTGCAGCACCCCAGATCCTCGGTGGTCCTTCCAATCTCTGGTTCACCCAGCTCATCTACCAGTGGTTCAACGAGAGCGCCAACTGGCAACGCGGTTCGGCCTATGCGGTGATCCTGCTCATTGTCTGCATCTCCTTCGTCATGATGCTGATGCGGATCTTCAAGGTCTCCATCGGGGAGATCGGCCGATGAACCGGGGCACAGGCGGCGGCGTGGTCGCGGCGGGCTTCTCCCTGCTTTTCTTCACCTTCCTGTTCGGGCCGCTGATCATCATGGTGATCACGGCGTTCAATTCATCCTCCTTCCCGCGGATCACGCCATGGGAATGCTTCACGACGGATTGGTTTGGTGTTCTCTTCGCCAATGACCGTCTTATGAGCGGGCTGGCCAACAGCTTGGTGATCGCCATCAGTGTGGTGGTCATTGCCGTGCCGATCGGGCTGGCGGGAGCGCTTGCGCTATCGGAGCTCGGACCGCGCCTGCGGGCGGCGCTCTACACGGTGCTGATCACGCCTATCCTCATTCCGGGCGTCGTTCTAGGCATCTCGACCATTGTCTTCTGGGGCGCTTTCGGCAGGTCCGTCGGGGCGGACTACGGTTCGATCTTCTACAACGGCATGTTTCTGACACTTGCCGGTCAGGTCACCTTCATTTCCGCCTATGCGATGCTGGTGTTTCTCGCAAGACTGCAGCGCTTCGATCCGATCCTGACGGAAGCCGCGCTCGATCTCGGCGCGACGCCGGGACAGGCCTTCCGCAAGATCCTGTTGCCGTTCCTGTGGCCTGCCATCGGCTCTGCCGCGTTTCTGACCTTCCTGGCATCCTTCGAGAACTACAACACCACCGTCTTCACGATCCTCTCCGGCAATACGTTCACCACGGCACTGGCTTCCAAGGTCCGTCATGGGACAGACCCTTCCTTGTCGGCGCTGGCGGTCATCATCATCGGCATTACGCTGATCGGGGCGGTGGTCCACGAAGCCCACATGCGGCGGAAGGAAGTGATGCGGACCGGCACAGCTACGCGTTCCCGCATTTACGGCAATCCGGTTCTGCGAACGCTCGTCCACCCGCTGACGATCTTCGTGATCCTTCTGGGTGTTGCAGGCTTTGCCACCTATCAGGGTTCGCAGCACGATGCAGGCGTATGCAAACAGCAGATCCTCGATGACAAGCGCGCTCGTCAGCAGGAACTTCTGGAGGAGCAGCGCCGGAAGATGGAAGCGCAACAACAGAACCAGGCACCTGCGTCCACGGCGCCGGTTGAAGCGCCGGTGAAAGCCAATCCGTCGCCCTTCGGCGGGGCCTTCAAGCCCAATGGTTTGAAACCAGGCGAGTAACAAGCGAACAGAAGCGTGCCGTCTATTGTCCGGAAAGCCGGGACAGCAGCACGGCAACGCTTTTGACCTGAAACTTCTTCAGAAGGCGCGCACGCACATCCTCAACGGTTCTTGGAGACAGGCTCAGGACACGGCCCATTTCCTTGCTGGTCTGTCCCTGGGAAAGAAGCAGCAGGACATCGCGTTCGCGCGGTGTCAGCTTCGGCCCGGCAGCAGCATTGTCGATCAGGGCGAAACTCAGGACGATTCGTGCCAGCGGTGTTTCCGGCGTCAGGGTTCGCGCCCTAAACCGGCACCAGATCGGGGTTCCATCGGACCGGCGCATCAACCGCTCGTCCGTGTAGGGCAGGGACCGGCGCAAGGGCTCCAGGCCAATGTCGCGGATCTGGTGAAATTCCTGATCCGTGCCGTAGAGCAGCCGGAAACTCTGCCCGATCAGCTGAGACTTCTTGAACCCGAACATCTCAACGAATGTCTGATTGCAGGCACGAATGATCCGGTTTTCGGTCAACGCCAAACCCATGGGCGCGTTTTCGAAGGCCAGTTGGTCGAGGTCTGTCATGTTTCACCGTGTTCCTACGGTATTGGCACCGTAGTTTGACGGTAGCATAGTTCTCGTTGCTTTTACCAAGGGGAGGCTGAGACGGGATGGCGCTAGCAGACGACCTGATCCGGGAGATCGACGGAAGGCGCGAGGATCTGATCGCGTTGACCCAGGACCTTCTGCGCATTCCCACGCTCAACCCGCCCGGCGAGAACTACCGCGATATCTGCGATTATCTGCAGAAGCGTCTGTCCAGGTCCGGCTTCGACATCGAACTGATCCGGGCGCATGGAACGCCAGGCGACAGCGACAAGTATCCGCGCTGGAACATCGTCGCGCGCCGGGATGGCGACCGACCGGGCGAATGCGTGCACTTCAACAGTCATATCGACGTTGTCGACGTCGGCCACGGCTGGACAAAGGATCCGTTCGGCGGGGAACTTGTCGACGGCAAGATTTACGGCCGAGGCGCCTGCGACATGAAGGGCGGCCTTGCTGCCAGCATCGTTGCAGCCGAGGCGTTCCTTGCGGTCTGTCCGGACTTTGCCGGAGCTATCGAGATCAGCGGAACGGCCGACGAGGAATCGGGGGGCTACGGCGGCGTCGCCTATCTTGCAGGCAAGGGCTATTTCAGTCCGGACCGGGTTCAGCACGTCATCATTCCCGAGCCGCTGAACAAGGACCGGATCTGCCTCGGACACCGAGGAGTGTGGTGGGCCGAGCTGGAGACATTCGGAGAGATCGCTCATGGCTCGATGCCGTTCCTCGGCGATTGTGCCGTCCGGCACATGGGAGCGGTGATCGACGAGATGGAGCAGAGCCTGTTTCCGGCGCTCGCGCAAAAGCGCACTGAAATGCCGGTGGTGCCGGAAGGCGCGAAACAGTCGACACTCAACATCAATTCCATCCACGGTGGTCAATCGGAAGGCGATGCGGATTTCACGGGTCTTCCGAGTCCCTGCGTGCCGGACAGTTGCCGGATGGTGATCGACCGCCGGTTCCTGCTGGAAGAGAATATCGACGACGTGCAGGCGGAAGTCCTGGAAGTTCTGAAGACGGTTGAAGGACGGCGCGACAAGTTCCGCTACGACTTGAGGGAACTGCACAGGGTGTTGCCCACCATGACGGAAAAGGATGCGCCCGTCGTGCGGACCGTCGCGAAGGCCATTGCCGAAACCATGGGCCGTGAAGCTGAATATGTCGTCAGCCCGGGTACATACGACCAGAAGCATATCGATCGTATCGGCAAACTGAAAAATTGTATCGCCTATGGCCCGGGCATTCTGGATCTGGCACATAAACCGGACGAATATGTGGGAGTGGATGACATGCTCGATTCTGCGAAGGTCATGGGCCGTTCGCTGATCGAGCTGTTGGCAAGGCCTTGCGAAAGCAGCCTCAATAAAGGGGGAAGTCATGCGTTTGCGTAAGTTTGGATTGGGTCTGGTCAGTGCTTTGGCGCTGGCAGCGAGCATGGGAATGGCCCATGCAAAGAGCGATATCGTGGTTGCCATGCAACTGGAACCGCCACATCTGGACCCGACTGGTGCCGCTGCAGGCGCGATTGATTCTGTCCTTTACTCCAACGTCTTCGAAGGCCTGACCCGCTTCGGTCCCGATGGTTCGGTCAATCCCGGGCTGGCCGAAAGCTGGGAGATTTCCGAGGACGGCAAGACCTATACCTTCAAGCTGCACGACGGCGTGAAATTTCACGATGGATCAGATCTGACGGCGGACGACGTCAAGTTCAGTCTCGATCGTGCCCGTGCAGACGACAGTCAGAACGCCCAGAAAGCGCTGTTTGCCGGTATCGAGAGCGTGGAAGTGGTTGATCCGCTGACCGTGAAGGTAACGCTCAAGGAGCCGAACGGCAGTTTCCTGTTCAACTTGGCCTGGGGCGATGCGGTTATTGTCGCTCCGGAATCCATTGGCGATATCAAGAGCAAGCCGGTTGGAACGGGCGCGTTCAAGTTCACCGACTGGGTACAGGGCGACCGGATCGATCTGGAAAAGAACGCCGACTACTGGGGTGAACCGGCCAAGCTCGACAAGGTCACCTTCAAGTTCATTTCCGATCCGACGGCTGCCTTCGCGGCCGTGATGGCGGAAGACGTCAACGCCTTCGTCGGTTTTCCGGCGCCGGAAAACCTGCCGCAGTTCGAGGCCGACGCCCGCTTCCAGGTGCTGGTCGGCTCTACCGAAGGCGAGACCATTCTTGCAGCCAACAACAAGTTGCCGCCGCTCGACAACATCAAGGTGCGCGAAGCGATTGCCCACGCGGTTGACCGGCAGGCGATCATCGATGGCGCGATGTTCGGCTACGGCACGCCGATCGGAACGCATTTCGCGCCGCATAACCCTGACTACGTCGATCTGACGGGAAGCAGCCAGTACGATCCGGACCTTGCCAAGAAGCTGCTGGCCGAGGCCGGCTATGCGGATGGTTTCACCACCACACTCAAGCTGCCGCCGCCATCCTATGCCCGCCGGGGCGGGGAGATCATCGCCGCTCAGCTTCGCGCCGTCGGTATCGAAACGGAAATCACCAACCTGGAATGGGCGCAGTGGCTTGAGCAGGTCTTCAAGGGCAAGGATTTCGGCCTGACAATCGTCAGCCATACCGAGCCGATGGATATCGGCATCTATGCCCGGCCGGATTACTATTTCCAGTATGACAATGCGGACTTCCAGAAGCTCATTGCCGATCTGACTGCGGAGAACGATCCGGCAAAACGCTCCGACCTTCTGAAACAGGCACAGGAGACGATCTCCAGGGACTACGTCAACACCTACCTGTTCCAGCTCGCATTCCCGACAATCGCCGACGCCAAGATCAAGGGACTCTGGGAAAACCAGCCGACCCAGGCAACGGATCTGACGGCGGTCTACTGGGAAGACTGACCCATACCGCAAAGCGGATGCTCGCGCCCGGTGTGCGGGCATCCACCTTCACTCCTTTCCTTTTGCCGGTATCTGACTGCCGATAGGCACGCGACGCGTTCATGCTGCAATATTTCCTGAAACGCCTTCTGTCCCTGGGGCTCAGCCTCGTGGCCGCGTCGGTGATAATCTTCCTGGCGCTGGAAGTGGTGCCGGGTGATCCGGCGTCCTACATGCTTGGCCTCAACGCCCAGGAAGACACGCTTGCAGCCCTGCGCGAAGAACTGGGCCTTGGCGGCAGCATCCTCGAGCGCTATGCAGCCTGGGCAGGTGGTCTTCTGGTCGGCGATTTCGGCACGTCCTACACATATCGCACACCCGTTGCAGGCATGATCGCCGACAGGCTTTGGGTGTCTCTGCCGCTCGCAGTCTATGCGCTGGTGCTGAGCACCTTGATCGCCTTTCCGGCCGGTATCTGGGCTGCCTCGCGCCGGGGCTCCCACGCCGATGGCGCCGTCATGGGCGTGACCCAGCTCGGCATCGCCATCCCCAATTTCTGGTTCGCGATGCTGATGGTGCTGGTCTTTGCGATCAATCTGCGCTGGTTTTCCGCCGGCGGATTTCCCGGGTGGGACGCGGGATTCTTCGCTGCCATGAAGGCGTTGACGCTGCCGGCCATCGCCCTGGCCCTGCCGCAGGCGAGCATCCTGACACGGGTGATGCGCTCCAGCCTGCTGGACACGCTGGGAGAGGACTTCATCCGCACTGCCCGTGCCAAGGGTCTCAGCAAGGGACAGGCACTCTGGCGTCATGCGGTGCGCAATGCCCTTATTCCGGTGCTGACGATACTCGGGCTGCAATTCTCCTTCCTGCTGGCGGGCGCAATCATCATTGAAAACGTCTTCTTCCTGCCGGGCCTCGGCAGGCTGGTCTTTCAGTCTATCAGCGCGCGCGACCTGATCGTGGTCGAAAGCGTCGTGATGCTGCTGGTCTTTGCGGTCATCGTCGTCAACTTCACTGTCGACATGGCCTATGCCTGGGTCGATCCGAGACTGCGGAGGCGACGTTGATGAGCGTCCTGTTCCACAGCCGCACACTGCTGCCAGGCGCCATTCTGACGCTTCTGTTCACGGCCGCCGCGCTTATCAGCCTCGTCTGGGTGCCGTATGACACGACAGTGCTCGATATCGCCAACCGCATGAAGCCGCCAAGCTGGCTGCACCCCTTCGGTACCGATCAGTTCGGGCGGGATATTCTCAGCATGATCATGGTCGGTGCGCGCACATCCATTGCCGTCGCCCTGGTGGCTGTCGGCATCGGCATGGCTGTTGGTGTGCCGCTCGGTCTTGCTGCTGCTGCCAGGAAAGGCGGCCTGATGGACGAGATCATCATGCGCGCCAATGACCTTGTGTTTGCGTTTCCAAGCCTTCTGATCGCGGTCATGATCACTGCCGTCTTCGGGGCGTCGGCGCTCAACGCCATCATCGCCATCGGCATCTTCAATATCCCGGTCTTCGCCCGCCTGACGCGGGGCGCCGCGCTGTCGCTCTGGAACCGGGAATACATTCTGGCGGCGCGGGTCGCGGGCAAAGGCTCGGCGCGTATTTCGCTGGAACACATCCTGCCCAACGTCGCCAATCTCCTGATCGTTCAGGGCACGATCCAGTTCTCTCTGGGCATTCTCGCCGAAGCGGGGCTCAGCTATGTCGGCCTCGGAGCACAGCCGCCGACTGCCAGTTGGGGGCGGATGCTGGCAGACAGCCAGACGATGATATCGCTCGCGCCTCATCTGGCGCTGTTTCCGGGCCTTGCCATCCTTCTGACGGTGCTTGGACTGAACCTGCTTGGCGATGGCCTGCGGGACAGTCTCGATCCGAAACTCAGGAGGGCCCGGACATGAGCCTTCTGACCATAAGGAACCTGTCGCTTTCCATTCACGGTCTTCAGATCCTCCGGAATGTCTCAATGGAAGTGGCGCCGGGCCGTATTCTCGGGGTGATCGGCGAGAGTGGATCAGGCAAATCGATCACGGCCTTTTCCGTGCTGCAGCTGTTGCCGGGCGGCGCTTCCTGCACCGGTTCGATCAATCTGTCGGGCAAGGATATCCTGTCGCTCAGCGAAGCCGAAATGTGTGGCCTGCGCGGGCGGGACGTCGGCATGGTCTTTCAGGAGCCGATGACCGCGCTCAATCCGCTGAAGACCATCGGCGACCAGGTTGCCGAGACAATCCTGATCCACGAGCGCGTTTCGAAAGCCGAAGCAATGGTTCGCGCATCGGATGCCCTGCAACGCGCGGAACTACCGCAGGAAAAGTTTCCGTTAAGCCGGTATCCGCACGAACTCTCCGGCGGTCAGCGCCAGAGAGTGGTCATCGCCATGGCGATTGCACTCAAGCCCAAGCTGCTGATTGCCGACGAACCGACCACCGCTCTGGATGTCACGACCCAGGCACAGATCCTGGAACTTCTGAAGCGTCTCGTCGCCGAGGACGGCATGGGGCTGATGCTGATCAGCCACGACCTCGCGGTCGTGGCCGACCTTGCCGACGATCTGGTGATCATGCGTCAGGGCGAGGTGGTCGAAAGCGGTCCGGCCAAGACGCTCTTCGGCAATCTGCAGCATCCCTATTCGCGCGCGCTGCTGGAAGCCTCCGCCCATGTGCCCGAACGCGGCAACGAAACGCTGGAGCAGCCCCTGCTGCAGGTGCGTGATGTCGTGCGCGATTATACCGGACATACACACGGATGGTGGGGCAAGACCACGCAGTTTCGTGCTGTTGATGGCGTCAGCTTCGAGATCCGCAAGGGCGAGAGCCTCGGTCTTGTGGGTGAATCGGGTTGCGGCAAGTCCACACTGACGCGGGCTATCCTGGGTCTGGAAGAAGTGCAGGGCGGCGAAATTCTGTTCGACGGTCTGCCTGTCTTCACCCATCACCACGCCAACCAGATCGTGCGCCGGCGCATGCAGGTGGTCTTTCAGGACCCCTATGGAAGCTTTAATCCGCGCTGGCGGGTGGACCGGCTGATCACGGAGCCTTTCCATCTGCTTTCTGACCCGCCCAAAGGGGCCGAGCGAGACGCGGCAATTGCCGAAGCTCTTGAAAGCGTCGGTCTGAGCGCGTCGGATGCCCACAAATACATTCACGAGTTTTCCGGTGGCCAGCGTCAGCGCATCGCAATCGCACGTGCGCTCATCATCAAGCCGGACCTGATCATTCTCGACGAAGCAGTTTCGGCGCTCGATGTGTCCGTTCGCGCCCAGGTGCTCGACCTACTGGCAGACCTGGCCGACAGGTTTGGCCTGACCTACCTCTTCATCAGCCACGATCTCAGCGTGGTCCGTTCGATAACGGATCGGGTGCTGGTGATGAAATCCGGCAAGATTGTCGAGCAAGGTCCGACGGACACGGTCTTCGACCGGCCGAACCATCCATATACCCAACAACTTGTTGCTGCCGCACCGGTCCTTCCGGCCGGCATCCTTTAGGGGAGGAACCCATGACCCAGGAACTGGACCTTTGGTTCGATCCGGCCAAATGCCTGATCGGCGGAAAATGGGTGGATCCGGCAGGAGGCGGAGAACTGCCGCTCAACGATCCTTCGACCGGGGCACGCATAGGTGCGATTGCCCGCGGTGGAGCGACCGATATCGATGCAGCGGTGGATGCGGCCGAAGCCGCCATGGCAGGCGAGTGGGGGCGGACCAACGCCGCCGAGCGCGGCCGGTTCCTGTTTCGCCTGCGCGAGCTGGTGCTGGAAAAGGTCGATCATCTGGCGCGGATCGAATCCATCGACGTTGGCAAGCCGTTGAAACAGGCACGCGCAGACGCTGTCGCTCTTGCCCGCTATCTGGAATTTTATGGCGGGGCTGCAGACAAGCTCCATGGCGAGACAATTCCCTATCTCGATGGGTACACGGTCTACACCTTGCGCGAACCGCATGGCGTTACCGGGCATATCGTGCCCTGGAACTACCCGATGCAGATCATCGGCCGCTCAGTTGGCGCGGCGCTGGCAACAGGCAATGCCTGTGTGCTGAAACCGGCGGAAGACGCCTGCCTGACGGCGCTCGCCTTTGCCGATCTCGCCCGTCAGGCCGGATTGCCTGACGGTGCGCTGAACGTGGTTCCGGGTCTCGGGTCGGAAGCCGGCGCGGCCTTGACCGCACATCCGCGTGTCCACCACATCTCTTTCACCGGTTCGGTTGCAACCGGTGTTCAGGTGCAGACGGCGGCAGCCCGGAATGTCGTGCCGGTAACGCTGGAGCTCGGCGGCAAGTCGCCTCAGCTTGTGTTCGAGGATGCCGATCTGGATGCTGCCCTGCCATTCCTGGTGAACGCAGGCATCCAGAACGCCGGGCAGACCTGCTCGGCTTCCTCACGCATTCTGGTGCACAGGTCTGTTCTCGATCAGGTGACCGAGCGCATGGCGGCTCGCTATGGGTCGCTGACGGTCGGGCCTGCACTGAACGATCTCGACGTCGGACCGCTGATCTCGGCCAAGCAGAAAGACATCGTCTCCGGTTTTCTGGATCGGGGGGCGGACCTGCAAAAGGTGGCGGAAGGTGTGTTGCAGGACGCACCGGAAGGCGGGAACTACGTCTGCCCGACCCTTTTTGCCGGCGTTTCACCCGGCCACGTGTTGGCACGAGACGAGATTTTCGGCCCGGTGCAGGTGATCATTCCCTTTGACGACGAGGAAGAAGCAATCTCGATTGCCAATGGCACAGACTACGGCCTTGTCGCGAGCCTATGGACCCGCGACGGTGCCCGCCAGATGCGGCTCGCCAAAAAGATCCGGACCGGCCAGGTTTTCATCAACAACTACGGTGCCGGTGGCGGTGTCGAGCTGCCGTTCGGCGGCATGGGCAAGTCCGGTCACGGCCGGGAAAAGGGGTTCGAGGCGCTTTACGGCTTCACCACGCTGAAGACCGTTGCGGCGTTTCACGGGTGAACGCCCGGTCGCTCAATTCGATGCGCGTACAAAGAACAATTGAATGTAGCTCCCCGATCCCGGCTTCCGCTTCGCTCGGCCGGGATGACGCTGGAGAGCAAGGAACCAAGATCGGGAGGTTTGCATGAGACTTGAAGGAAAGAAGGCGATTGTCACGGGTGGGGCCTCGGGCTTTGGAGCCGGCATCGTGCGCAAGTTCGCAGCAGAAGGCGCGAAGGTCATGGTCGCCGACCTGAACCTGGACCTTGCAGAGGAAATTGCCGCGGAAGTTGGCGGACTGGCCATCAAAACGGATGTCTCCAGCAATGATAGCGTCAGCCACTTGGCCGATGTTGCCTCCTCGCTGCTCGGCGGGGTCGATATCCTGGTCAACAATGCCGGCATCACGCATCTGCCCAAACTGATGCAGGACGTTACGGAAGAAGAGTTTGACCGGGTCCTCGCGGTCAATTGCAAGTCGGTCTATCTGACAGCGAAGCACTTCGTCCCGGCCATGACGGAAGCCGGCAAGGGGGCGATCCTGAATGTGGCTTCCACCGCAGGCCTCAGCCCGCGTCCCAGGCTCAACTGGTACAACGCTTCCAAGGGGTGGATGATCACCGCGACAAAGACGATGGCGGTCGAACTCGCCCCGTCGGGCGTGCGGGTCAACGCAATTTGCCCGGTGGCCGGCGAAACGCCGCTTCTGAAAAGCTTCATGGGTGAAGACACACCGGAAATGCGTGCCAAGTTCCTCTCCACCATTCCCATCGGCCGTTTTTCGACACCGGAAGACATGGGCAACGCAGCCTGTTTCCTGTGCTCGGATGAGGCGGGCATGATTACCGGAGTTGCGATGGAAGTTGACGGCGGACGCTGCATCTGAGGATTGATCAGCCTCGGCCGGATCATGTATCGACAGGTCCGAACAGATTTGCGCGACATCCAGACGGCCGAAGGAAGACGAGATCATGAAGCGATACACCGGTGGCTGCCTGTGCGGGAATGTCCGGTTCGTGGCAGAAGGCGAACCGTATCGGGTCGGCCTTTGCCATTGTATTGACTGCCGCAAGCACCTCGGGGCGCTGTTCCATGCTTCTGCTGTCTTTCCGCAGGATGCCGTAAGCCACGAAGGAGAAACGGGCGAGTATCGGGGGCGGTTTTTCTGTCCTCGGTGCGGGTCGTCCGTTTTTTCGCAAACGGGTGATGAAACCGAGGTGCATCTGGGAGCACTGGACGCACTCGACCAAATGACCCCGACCTACGAACTCTGGACCATCCGCCGCGAAGCCTGGCTGCCTGAATTTCCGATTTCCAGACACTACGAGCGCGATCGGGAAAACGAGGGCCGCGAGGAGTAGAGGCTTTCAAACCAGGGCCGGGTGCCAAGTGGATGGCGAGTAGGCCCTGCATTGTGCGTCACGCCATCGCGTTCCGGTCGCTGACGCCTCGCAACCTGTAAGTCTGCGCGCTCTGTTATCCGGTTTGTGCATCTGCAACCGTTTGTACCCTTGCAGTCAGGCAGGAAGTCAGGGGGCTGGATTCGGCCCCTTTTTACTGCGCCATAACGTTCCCGAGCAAATTTTTCACGTTTAAATTCAGGTGAAAGATCCTGAAATCACTCGCTATTTCTACGCATGAAATGAATGCATTCAAAAAAATGAAACGTTTCATATTGACGTTGTAATTCGGCCGTGCTTTCAATTGTGCAGCCTGATAGCGCCCTTGGAATGGCGTGAGAGGTGCAGCCTTTTTGGGAGGAAAATCATGAAGTTATTGAAAATCGCTGCCGCGGCAGCGACCGGCCTCGCTTTGCTTGGTGGAGCCGCTCTTGCCGACGACAAGCCGGTGGTGGGCCTGATCATGAAATCACTGGCCAACGAGTTCTTTCAGAACATGATGGTTGGTGCCGAGGAGCACCAGAAGCGCCGTGGCGACTATGAGCTCAAGGCCGTCGGCATGCAGAACGAGACCGACTTTGAATCCCAGATCAATGCGGTCGAAAACTTCATCACGCAGGGCGTTGACGCCATCGTTGTCGCTCCGGCCGACAGCCGCGCCATGGTCCGTCCGCTGAAAAAGGCGATGGAAGCCGGTATCGTCGTGGTCAACTTCGATGTGGCGCTTGACGAGGAAGCCAAGAAGCAACAGGGCGTAGAACTCGCGTTCGTCGGCCCGGACAACCGGGGCGGTGCCAAGCTTGCCGGTGATGCACTGGGCAAGAAGCTGGGTGAGGGCGCAAAGGTTGTCATCATCGAGGGCAACCCGGGTGCAGACAATGCCACGCAGCGCCGCCTGGGCTTTGAAGACTCTGTTGCCGAGTACAAGCTGGACCTGCTGGACAGCCGGACAGCGCATTGGGAAACCGAAGAAGCCAACCAGGTCTTCGCCACAATGCTGACAGCGCATCCCGACGTTCAGGGCGTGATGGCGGCCAACGACTCCATGGCGATTGGCGTTGTAAAGGCACTGGAAAGCGCCGGCCGCACCGACATTGAAGTCATCGGTTTTGACAACATTCCTGCAGTCGGCCCGATGATCGAAGACGGTCGGATGCTGGCTACCGTCGACCAGTTCGGCACCGACATGGCGGCCAATGCCATCGACATGGCGCTCGACGTCGTTTCGACCGGTGAGCAGCTTCAGGGCTGGGTCAAGACGCCGATCGAATTGGTGACTGCGAAGTAAGCAGTCTCAAGAACGCTCCCGCCCGGTCAGCTTCAGGGCGGGAGCTGTTTATCCATCAAAAAACGACTGGACGCACCATGGCAGCAGCATCGCTTGCCGCAGCGCCCGCCGCTGCACCGGACCGTGCTTTCCTGACGGTCGAAGGTCTGAAAAAGCATTTCGGTGGCGTCAAGGCACTCGACGGGGTCAGTTTCTCCCTGGATGAAGGCGAGGTTCATGCGCTCGTCGGAGAAAACGGCGCCGGCAAATCCACCCTCATCAAGATCCTTTCAGGCGTGTTTCCCTACGACGCGGGACAGATCGCCCTGGCTGGCGAACCTTACCGCCCCATGAGCCCGCATGACGCCAAGGATCATGGCGTTCAGGTGGTTCATCAGGAATTCAACCTGCTTGAACACCTCACCATCGCCGAAAATATCTCCATAGAACATCTGCCGAAGAACAGCCTCGGTCTGTTGGACCGCAAGGAAATGAACCGGCGCGCGCGAAAGGCACTGGATGCAATCGGACTGACGGATGTGGACGTCACCGCTCCAGTCCGCTCTCTCGGGATTGCCCATCGCCAGCTGGTCGAAATTGCCCGGGCGTTGCAGTCGAAAAGCCGGATCCTGATCCTGGATGAACCGACCGCAACCCTGACGGAACGCGAGACCAGACGCCTGTTTGACATCGTTGCCGGTATCAAGGCGGACGGGGTCACCGTGGTATTCGTCTCGCACCACCTTGATGAGGTGTTTGCCATCTGTGACCGTGTTACCGTGTTTCGAAACGGCAAAACCATTGCGACCGATCTGATCAGCGAGACCACGCCGGAAGGTGTTGTGCAGCGGATGGTGGGGCGCAAGCTTGCCGCCGAACAGGACGAACAGCCCGATGGCCATGAGCTTGGCGCAAGCGCATTGAGGCTGGAAGACCTTCTGACCGTTGCAAATCCCGGGACAAACGGGGTTTCGCTTGATTTGCGTTACGGCGAGATTGTCGGGATATCCGGACTTGTCGGGGCAGGGCGTACTGAAATCCTGCGCGGCATCTTCGGGATCGATCCGCTCAAGTCCGGCAAGATCTACCGTGATGGCGCGGAAGTGCGCTTCAAGGGGCCGCGTGACGCCATTGCTGCGGGCATCGGTTTCGTCACCGAAGATCGCAAGGACGAAGGCCTCATTCTGGACATGCCCATTGCTGCCAACATATCGCTGGCCAACATGGGCTCGGTCTCGCGCAGCGGGCTTTTGAAGCTGGCCGAGGAAACGCGCCAGGCTATCGCAAGCGCCGCCCGGCTGACCCTCAAATACGGACGTGCCTCGGATCCTGCCTCTAGCCTCTCCGGCGGCAACCAGCAGAAGGTTGTTCTGGCCAAATGGCTGGCGCGCAATCCGAAGGTGTTGCTGCTCGACGAGCCGACACGCGGTGTGGACGTCGGCGCCAAAGCGGAAATCTACGCCATTCTGAAAGACCTGGCCCGAGAAGGGGTTGCCTTGCTTGTCGTCTCTTCGGAAATGCCGGAGCTGATGACACTGGCCGATCGCATTCTGGTGCTTGCCGAACATGAGATCCAGGGCGAAGTGAAACGCCCGGATTTCTCTGAAGAAAACATTCTGAAACTGGCCTACGGGCAAACGCCGAGCGCCGGGGAAAACGACAAATGACAACCGAAACCTTGAGTGAAACGGCCGCAGCCGCACCGAAGTTCTCCATCCGGACGGTGTTGCACAACGCGGGCATCGGCCTGGCTCTGCTGGCGCTGATCGTCTTTTTCTCGCTCTTCACCGAGCACTTTCTGACGCCCAACAACATCACCAACATCCTGACCCAGATCACCATCAACCTTGTGCTGGCCGTCGGCATGACTTTCGTGATCCTGATCGGCGGCATCGATCTGTCTGTCGGATCCGTCATGGCCTTTGCTGCCGTTGTTGCCGGCAAGGCGATTACCTTGCCCGGCTTTGGCCCGGCGGAGGCGATCGCGCTAGCCGTTGTCGCAGCCACCTTGACCGGCGTCTTCTGCGGCTTTCTCAACGGTGCCATCAGTGCCTACTGGTCGCTGCCGTCCTTCATCATCACGCTCGGCATGCTGAACATTGCCCGCGGCGCAGCGCTGCAGGTTTCCGAGGCACAGACCATCTATTCCTTCCCCTTCGCGTTCGAGGAATTCGGGTCCGCCATGGTTTACGGTGTGCCGGTAGTGTTCCTGGTGGCGCTTGTGCTGGTGTTCATTGCCTGGTTCGTGCTGAACTTCACGGTCTTCGGCCGTCTGATCTACGGTATCGGCAACAACGAGGAAGCTGTCCGGCTGGCCGGTCATTCGGTGGCTCGCTACAAGATCGCGGCCTTCACCATCTGCGGTCTGACCGCCGGGATTGCCGCGGTCGTTTATATGGCACGCCTCAACATCTCCAGCCCGATTGCCGGCATCGGCTTTGAACTCAATGCCATTGCTGCCGTCATCATCGGCGGCACCAGTCTCAGCGGTGGGCGCGGATCGGTCATCGGGACGCTGCTGGGGGCCTTCATCATCGGTGTCCTCGCCAACGGGCTCATCCTGATCGGCCTCAGCGATTTCATGCGCCAGATGATCACCGGTGTCGTCATCATCGTTGCCGTCATCCTCGACTACTACCGTGCAAAGTACGCATCCAAATGAAACGCACAGCCCTTTTGAACCGCCACCTGAGCTTGCTTGTTGCTTCTCTCGGGCACCTGGACGAAATCGTTGTTGCCGATGCCGGTCTGCCTGTACCGGCCGGTGTGAAGGTGATCGACCTTGCCGTTACTGCAGGGGTGCCGAGCTTTCGCGAACTACTGACCGCACTGAAGTCCGAACTCGTCATTGAAGGTGCCGTCTGGGCAGAGGAGGCATCTGCGGAACTGACCTCGTTGATGCAGCATGAAGTGGCTGCCTGGGCGGAGGAGACGGGTAAGGCGATTACCGTTTCGAGGCTTTCGCACGAGGCTTTCAAGCACCGGACGCAAACGGCCAGGGCCGTGATCCGCACCGGCGAGGTGACCCCCTACGCCAACATCATCCTCATCAGCGGAGTTGCGTTTTGACGTCCGTTACCGTTGTCGGCAGCATCAATATCGACCTCACCAGCTATCTCGACCGCTGGCCGAAAATTGGTGAGACGATTTCCGTTCGCGAAACCGTCACCTCGTTGGGCGGGAAGGGGGCCAACCAGGCCGTCGCTGCCGCCCGTCTGGGCGCCAGTGTCAACTTCATCGGTGCCGTCGGCAGAGATGGCTTTGGTGCGGAAGCCGCCGCAGCCCTCAGGCCAGAAGGGGTTGCGATCCTTCTGGAGGAAATGACCAACACCGCAACCGGTCTTGCCTTCATCGATGTCGATCCCGATGGGCAGAACATTATCCGCCTCTCGGCCGGTGCAAATGGCAGGTTGTCACCGGAAAATGTCTCGAAATATGCAGATATCCTCCGCAAGAGCCGCGTCCTGCTTTTGCAGAATGAGATTGGTCTGGAAACATCGCTGGCCGCCGCGCGGATTGCCCGTGAGGCGGGTGCGCTGGTCATCATGGATCCGGCACCCGCGCCGGACCCTGCCTGGCCCGCTGAAGTTCTGTCCAGCTTCGACATACTGACACCAAATGCGGGTGAGGCAGGAGGCCTGTTGGGAACAGAACCGCAAACACTGGCCGATGCACGCGAGGCGGCTGGTACGTTGCGCAGCTTGGGCTTGCGCGGCGCTATCGTCACCATGGGGGCAGACGGAGTTGCCTGGTCAATTGATGGCAGCACCGGCGCCTTGCCTGCGCCCGGGGTTCGCAGCATCGATACGGTTGCCGCCGGTGACTGTTTCAACGGTGCTTTTGCAGCAAGAGTTGCCTCGGGCAATTCGATTGAGGATGCAATTTCGTTCGCCATGCAGGCGGCGGCCCTGGCAACAACCCGCAAGGGAGCGGCAACATCGTTGCCACGTCTGGACGAGATGGAGGCTTTCCCCGCCCAACGCATTGCCTGAATGCATTCATTTGCTTGATCAGAACACCGAGGAATGGTTCAAGGGGGCATCGCCTGGGGCGCGGGGAGAAACGCAAAACATGCCAACAATCAAAGACGTCGCACGCAAAGCCGGTGTGTCCGTTGGTACTGTCTCCCGCGTTCTGTCCAAAAACGAGTCGGTCAAGCAGCCCCTGAAAGAGCGCGTGCTCGCGGCTATGAAGGAGCTGGACTACAAGCCCAACCTGGCCGCCAGGGCTTTGCGCACCAACAGCATTGACGTGATCGGCCTCGTGGTGCCGGATATCACCAACCCTTTCTTTTCCCAGCTCGCCAAGAACATCGAAATGGAAGCCGCCAAGCGGGGCCACTCCGTTATGCTCGCAAATTCCCATGATGACGAGGAAGCCGAACAGACCCAGATCGCGGCATTGCTGGACAGGGCCGTGTGCGGGGTCATCGTGGTGGCAACCTCCGACGGTGGCCAGACACACAAGGCCGACGTGCCGATCGTTTCGCTCGACCGCCGTTTCGGTCCCTATCCGCTGGTCGCAACTGACCATTTCGACGGCTCGGCGAAAATCGCCGATCACCTCGTCGGCCTCGGCCATCGCCGCATCGCCTATATCGCCGGCCCGCAGTCCATGGAGGTGGCCCGCCAGCGGCGGGAAGGCTTTGTTGCCCGGATCAAGGCCCTGTCAACGCCGGAAGATCCGATCACGCTTACTGTCCACGAAGGTCATTTCGATTACGACAGCGGCGAAGACATCGGCCGGTCAATCCTGAAAGACACCTCCCGGGAGACCCGCCCGACAGCCATTGCCGCCGCAAGTGACCAGCAGGCCATCGGCGTCCTGCGCTGCGCCCGCGATCTGAAGATCGCCATTCCGGCGGATCTTTCCGTCACCGGCTTCGATGACATTGCACTGGCAGCTCTCGTGGTCCCGCGTCTCACCACCTTGCGTCAGCCCATTGAACAGCTGGCCGGGTCAGCGGTTGCAAGGATCTTTGCCGGGGAGGCCGCGGCCGACGAAGCGATTGCCGGGGAGATCGTGGTGCGGGAATCGACTGGCAATATCCCGAATCCCTGAGACGCATTGAACGGTTCCGTACCTGTATCCAGCCTGACATAAAAGATGATTTGCAGATCGATACCGTCATTTATTTCAAGCTTGAAATTTTAGGCTTGAAATAAATATCTCCCTGTGGTTCGCTGAGCATACCACAGCAGGGGAGGTTCGTATGCGGATTGCTTGTCTGGGCGGGGGACCTGCCGGTCTCTATTTCGCCATCTCGATGAAACTGCGAGACTCATCCCACGAGATCGACGTGATCGAGCGCAACCGCGCCGACGATACGTTCGGCTGGGGCGTGGTGCTCTCCGATGAGACCCTTCAGAACCTCGCGGTGAACGACGCTGTCAGCGCCAAGGCCATCGGCGAGAATTTCGCTTATTGGGACGACATTGCCCTTCATATGCGTGGAGAGCGTCTCGTCTCCACCGGGCATGGTTTCTGCGGCATCGGTCGCATGAAATTGCTGCTGCTCCTACAGGAGCGCGCCCGCGAGCTCGGCATCAACCTGAAGTTCGAAACCGAAGTCGACAGCGCCGAGGATTATCGCAAGGACTACGATCTCGTAGTGGCCAGCGACGGTCTGAATTCCAAGACCCGCACGCTCTATCAGGACACGTTCAAACCTGACATCGATCAGCGCCTGTGCCAGTTCGTCTGGCTCGGCACGCATCAGAAATTTGCCGATGCCTTCACCTTCATCTTCGAGGAAACCGAGCACGGCTGGGTCTGGGCGCACGCCTACCAGTTCGATGATGAAACGGCGACCTTCATCGTGGAGTGCACGCAGGAAACCTTTGACGCTTTCGGCTTTGGCGAAATGAGCCAGGAAGACAGCATCCGGACCTGCGAGGAAATCTTCAAGGATCACCTTGGCGGCCATCCGCTGATGACCAACGCCAAGCATATCCGGGGCTCCGCCTGGATCCGCTTCCCGCGTGTCCTGTGCGAGAAGTGGAGCCACGAGAATGTGGTTCTGCTCGGCGATGCTGCCGCAACGGCGCATTTTTCCATCGGTTCCGGCACCAAGCTTGCCTTTGAATCGGCAATTGCGCTCGCGGAATACCTGCACACCGAAGCGGATATGGCCGCTGCTTTCAAGCGCTACGAGGAAGACCGGCGCCTGGAGGTGCTGCGTCTGCAGTCGGCAGCACGCAACTCGCTGGAATGGTTCGAACACGTCGAGCGTTATCTCCATCTCGATCCGGTCCAGTTCAACTATTCCATGCTGACCCGTTCCCAGCGCATAAGTCACGAAAACCTGCGTCTGCGGGATCCGAAATGGCTGGAATCTGCCGAGCGCTGGTTCATGAACCAGGCCGGCGTTTCCCCGAATTCACCCGTGCGCGCACCCATGTTCACGCCGTTCAAACTGCGCGAGATGGAGTTGAAGAACCGCATCGTCGTCTCGCCGATGGCGCAGTACAAGGCCGTTGATGGTTTGCCGACCGACTGGCACATGGTCCATTACGCCGAGCGTGCCAAGGGCGGGGCAGGTCTCGTCTTTGTCGAAATGACCTGCGTCAGTGCCGAGGGTCGGATCACGCCTGGCTGTCCGGGGCTCTATGCGCCTGAACACGAGGCGGCCTGGAAACGGTTGACCGATTTCGTGCATGCCGAAACAGATGCCAAGATCTGTTGCCAGATCGGCCATTCCGGCCGTAAGGGGTCCACGCGGATCGGCTGGGAAGGCATGGACAAGCCGCTTCACGACGGCAACTGGGAACTTGTTTCCGCATCCGCGATCCCCTGGTCCGACGGCAATGCCGTGCCGCGCGAGATCACACTTGCCGAGATGGACGCGATCAAGGTGGAGTTCGTTGCCGCAGCCGAAATGGCTGAGCGCGCCGGCTTCGACATGATCGAGCTTCATGCGGCTCACGGCTACCTGCTGTCGTCTTTCATTTCGCCGGTGTCCAACGCACGGACGGACGAATACGGCGGGTCATTGGATAACCGCATGCGCTGGCCGCTGGAGGTCTTCAACGCCATGCGCGCTGTCTGGCCTGATCACAAGCCGATGTCTGTTCGAATTTCTGCCTGCGACTGGGTGGGCGAGGAAGGCATCACGCCTGACGACGCGGTCGAGATAGCTCGCCGCTTCCGTGATGCCGGCGTCGATCTGGTCGACGTCTCCGCAGGTCAGACAACCCCGAAGGCGCGTCCGGTCTATGGCCGCATGTTCCAGACGCCGTTCTCAGACCGTATCCGCAACGAGGGCGGGCTGCCGACCATGGCTGTCGGCAATATCTACGAAGCAGACCACGCCAACTCGATCCTTATGGCGGGCCGGGCGGATCTTGTTGCCGTCGGCCGTCCGCATCTGGCGGATCCGTATTGGACGCTGCATGAAGCAGCCAAGATCGGCGACCGGAACGCCACCGACTGGCCGTTGCCGTATCTCGCGGGCCGCGACCAGATGTGGCGTCTGGCCGATCGGGAAGCGGAGATGTTGAAGGTATGAGTGTCGCTTGCCGCCATATCCTTGTTACCGGTGGCGGCAGTGGCGTCGGTGCCGCCTGTGCCCACCTCTTCGCTGAAAAAGGCGCAAAGGTCACCATTCTCGGCAGGACGGAAGCAAGCCTTGCCGAACAGAAGCTGCGGTACCAGGTATGCGATGTAACCGATGCGCAGGCCGTTCAGGCAGCCGTTGCTGCCGCGCGGACGGTCAATGGTCCGGTTGATGTCGTTGTCGCCAACGCAGGGGCTGCCAGCAGCAAACCCTTTGCCCGCACCACCGCGGAAGACTTTCAGGCCATGCTGGCGGTCAATCTCTTCGGCGTGTCGAATGTCTGGCAGGCTGTTTTGCCGGACATGAAGGCGAGTGGCTGGGGCAGGATGATCGCGATTGCCTCCACAGCAGGTCTGCGCGGCTACCCCTATGTGAGCGCTTATAGCGCCGCCAAACATGCCGTCGTCGGGCTGACGCGCTCACTGGCGCGGGAACTGGCCAGAACCGGCATCACCGTCAATGCGATTTGCCCCGGCTTCATCGAGACGCCGATGCTGCATCGCTCCATTGACACGATTGTCGAAAAGACCGGCATGAGCCGGGAAGCAGCGGCTGACAGCCTGAAAGCGGACAATCCACAGGGACGCTTCATCCAGGTGTCGGAAGTGGCCGAAGCTGCGCTCTATCTGTGTTCTGATGGAGCGGTGTCCATCAACGGTCACGCGCTGACACTTTCGGGAGGAGAGCTGTGATGGCGGAAACCGCAGCGAAACAGGAAGCCCTGTCCAAGACGCGTTTGCGTCTGTGGCTGAAGCTGTTGAAATCCGTCAATGGCATCGAAGCCGAAATCCGCCGGAACCTGCGTGACCAGCATGGCACGACCCTGCCGCGGTTCGACGTCATGTCGGCGCTCGCCCGATTTCCCGACGGATTGAAAATGTCGGAATTGTCCACGTTCCTGAAGGTGTCGAACGGCAATGTCACCGGCATTGTCGACAAGCTGACCGAGGAAGGTCTGGCCCTGCGTGTCGCCGTTCCAGGTGACCGGCGAGCCCAGGTGGCCAGGTTGACGCCGAAGGGAAGAGCCGCCTTCGAGGAACTTGCAACCCATCACGAAACCTGGATCGACGAACTGCTGGACGGCTGGTCGGCGGAAGACATCGCGGCGCTTTCGAGCCGCCTCGATCTGGTCCTGAAACGTCAAAGCCAAGAGGAGAGCGGCAATGCGAAGTGACGTGACGCATTTCAAATGTGAGATCGCGAACGGCATTGCGCGGATCGCGCTCGACCGCCCTGAACGCAAGAACCCGCTGACGTTCGAAAGCTACGCCGAGCTGCGCGACTGGTTCCGGGATCTCGTTTATTCGGATGATGTCCATGCAGTGGTGATCCTCCCGAACGGCGGCAACTTCAGCTCCGGTGGCGACGTGCATGATATCATCGGCCCGCTGACGAAGATGAACATGAAGGAGCTCCTAGCCTTCACCCGCATGACCGGTGATCTGGTGAAAGCCATGCTCAACTGCGGCAAGCCGATCATATCCGCGGTCGACGGCATTTGCGCCGGTGCTGGTGCCATCATGGCCATGGCGTCCGATCTGCGCGTTGCGACACCGGAGGCCAAGGTTGCCTTCCTGTTCAACAAGGTCGGCCTTGCCGGCTGCGACATGGGTGCTTGCGCGATCCTGCCTCGTATCATCGGTCAGGGCCGTGCGGCGGAGCTGCTTTATCTCGGCCGTTCGATGAAGGCCGAGGAAGGTCATGCGTGGGGGTTCTTCAACGCGGTGGTGCCGGCGGGTGAGCTGGACCAGGCGGCCATGGATATGGCCGGCCGTATTGTTGCCGGACCGACCTTCTCCAACTCCATGACCAAGACCATGCTGGCGCAGGAATGGTCCATGGGCCTGGATCAGGCCATCGAGGCGGAAGCCCAGGCGCAAGCAATCTGTATGCAGGGCAACGACTTCCGCCGGGCTTACGAAGCCTTCGTGAAAAAAGAAAAGCCGGTGTTCGAGGGCGACTGATGTCGGATAAATCTTTCCTCCACTGGCCGTTCTTCGAAGAAAAGCACTGGCGTCTCGCTGAAGAACTGGAGATCTGGGCAGGATCGCATCTGGCTCATGTTGACCATTCGGACACGGACGCAGCCTGCCGTCATCTGGTGACAGCGCTCGGCGATGCAGGCTTCCTGCAGCACAGCGGTGCCCCGGACGGCAAGCTGGATGTGCGCAGCCTCTGCCTCATTCGCGAAACGCTGGCCCGTCATGACGGCCTGGCGGATTTTGCCTTTGCCATGCAAGGCCTCGGAACCGGTGCAATTTCCCTGTTCGGTACGGACGAGCAGAAAGCCGAGTGGCTTCCGCAGACGCGCACCGGCAAGGCGATCTCCGCCTTCGCGTTGACCGAACCTCAGTCCGGTTCCGACGTTGCCAATTCGACCATGACCGCCACCGACGATGGTGATGTCTATGTGCTCGACGGTGAAAAGACCTGGATTTCCAACGGTGGTATCGCCGACGTCTACACGCTTTTTGCAAGAACCGGCGAAGCACCCGGCGCAAAGGGTTTGTCGGCCTTCATCGTGACGCCTGACCTTGAAGGTTTCGAGGTTGTCGAACGCCTGGAAACAATTGCGCCCCATCCGCTTGCCACACTGCGTTTCACCGGCTGCCGCATTCCGAAAAAGAACATGATCGGCACGCCGGGCGCAGGGTTCAGGATTGCGATGTCTGTCTTGGACATTTTCCGCTCGACCGTCGCCGCCGCCGCCCTGGGCTTTGCCCGCCGGGCGCTGGATGAAGCGCTTTCACGGGTGACGACACGCGAAATCCAGGGCTCGCCGCTGTTCGACCTGCAGCTGGTGCAGGGGCATATCGCGGACATGGCGCTGGATGTCGATGCCGCAGCCCTGCTGATTTACCGTGCCGCCTGGACCAAGGACAGCGGCGCCCCCCGCGTGACGCGGGAAGCCGCCATGGCAAAACTCTTTGCCACCGACCAGGCACAGAAGGTCATCGACAAGGCCGTGCAGCTTCACGGTGGCGATGGTGTTCGCTCGGGCATGCAGGTCGAAAAGCTCTATCGCGAAATCCGTGCCTTGCGCATCTACGAGGGTGCGTCGGACGTTCAGAAGATCATCATCGCGCGCCAGACCCTTGGCGCCTTTCAGGGAGACTGATCCATGCTTGGTCCCTCCGCACACGTCGATACCTTTACCCGTGACAACCTGCCGCCGGAAGAAAGCTGGCCCGATTTCCTGCTCGATGGGTTTCAGTATCCCGAACGTCTCAATGCAGGCGTTGAGCTTACCGACAGGATGGTGGAACAGGGACTGGGGGATCACACCGCCCTGATCGGGAATGGCCGCCGCCGAACCTACAAGGAACTTGCGGACTGGACCAACCGGCTGGCGCATGCACTGACCGAAGATCTTGGTGTGAAGCCGGGTAACCGGGTGCTTATCCGTTCCGCCAACAACCCGGCAATGGTCGCCTGCTGGCTCGCCGCAACCAAGGCCGGTGCCGTTGTCGTCAACACGATGCCCATGCTGCGCGCGGGCGAACTTTCCAAGATCGTCGACAAGGCGGAAATCGAGTTCGCACTGTGCGACACGCGTCTCATGGACGAGATGGTCGCCTGTGCCAAGACATCATCCTTCCTGAAGAAGGTGATTGGCTTCGACGGCACGTCAAACCATGATGCGGAGCTGGACCGGCTCGCGCTGGAAAAATCCGTGCTCTATGACGCTGTCCCGACCGGACGCGATGACGTCGCCCTGCTGGGCTTCACGTCCGGCTCCACTGGCACGCCCAAGGCCACGATGCACTTCCACCGGGATTTGCTGATCATTGCCGACGGCTATGCCAAGGAAGTTCTGGGTGTCACGCCGGACGATGTCTTCGTCGGCTCACCACCCTTGGCCTTCACCTTCGGTCTTGGCGGACTTGCAATCTTCCCGCTGCGGTTCGGCGCTGCAGCCACGCTACTGGAAAGCGCGACGCCGCCGAACATGATCGAGATCATCGAGAAATATAAGGCGACCGTCTGCTTCACCGCACCGACCGCCTATCGCGTGATGCTGCAGGCCATGGAGGAGGGGGCTGACCTTTCCTCGCTGCGCGCCGCGGTCTCCGCCGGTGAAACTCTGCCGGGTCCCGTTTATGACGCCTGGATGGCCAAGACCGGCAAGCCCATGCTGGACGGGATCGGCGCCACGGAGATGTTGCATATCTTCATTTCCAACCGCTTCGACGACCACAAGCCTGCCTGCACCGGAAAACCCGTTTCCGGATACGAAGTCAGGATCCTCGATCAGGACGGCAAGGACGTCGCTCCCGGTGAAGTGGGGCGTCTTGCGGTGCGCGGTCCTACCGGATGTCGCTATCTGGCGGACGATCGCCAGGGGCAGTATGTGATGGATGGCTGGAACATCACCGGTGACAGCTTTTCCATGAGCGAGGACGGCCACCTGCACTTTGCCGCCCGCAACGACGACATGATCATCTCCGCCGGCTACAACATTGCAGGCCCGGAAGTGGAAGCGGCACTGCTTGCACACCCTGCGGTCCAGGAATGTGCCGTCATCGGTGCTCCGGATGAGGAACGAGGCTCCATCGTACAGGCCCATGTGGTTCTTGCAGCTGGGCACGAAGCCTCAGACGACCTTTCCAAGGCATTGAAAGATCACGTTAAAGCGACGATCGCGCCTTACAAGTATCCACGCTCGATCATCTTTGCAGACGCCTTGCCGAAAACAGAAACCGGCAAGATCCAGCGCTTCCGGCTGCGTCCGGACGCCTGACCAGACCCTCGCGTGGGGCACGCGGGACACTAAAACGACAAGCCCCTTGCTGACCGTGCCGCAAAAACGAAGCACGGCGGTCCAAACTAAAAAACCGAATGGGAATAGCAGGTCACAAGACCAAGAGGAGCAGCATATGAAATTTGTAACAATGGCGGCCGCAGCCGCTCTCGCACTCGGCCTTTCCAGCGCCAACGCGGAACCGGTGAAGGTCGGCATGATTACCACTCTGTCTGGTGGTGGTGCGGGCCTTGGCATCGATGTGCGCGACGGCTTCATGCTGGCTGTTAAGCAGGCCGGCAACACGGATCTGGAAGTGGTGGTCGAGGACGATCAGCAGAAGCCGGACATCGCCGTGCAGCTGGCCGACAAGATGATCCAGTCGGAAAAGGTGGACGTCCTGACCGGTATCATCTGGTCGAACCTCGCCATGGCCGTGGTGCCGTCAGCAACCGCGCAGGGCAAGTTCTACCTGTCGCCGAACGCAGGCCCCTCCGCGCTGGCCGGCAAGGGCTGCCACCCGAACTATTTCAACGTCGCCTGGCAGAACGACAACCTGCATGAAGCTGCCGGCGCCTATGCCAATTTCGAAGGCCTGAAGAACAGCTTCCTGCTTGCGCCGAACTACCCGGCCGGCAAGGACGCGCTGACCGGCTACAAGCGCATGTACAAGGGCGAGTTCGCGGGCGAAATCTACACCAAGCTGGGTCAGACCGACTACGCGGCTGAAATCGCGCAGATCCGTGCCTCCGGTGCAGACAGTGTCTATTTCTTCCTGCCGGGCGGCATGGGGATCTCCTTCCTGAAGCAGTACAAGGACTCCGGTGTCGATCTGCCGGTAATCGGACCTGCTTTCTCCTTTGATCAGGGCATTCTGCAGGCCGTTGGCGATGCGGCGCTCGGTGTCAAGAACACCAGCCAGTGGAGCAAGGACATCGAGTCCCCGGCCAACAAGGCCTTTGTTGAGAGCTTCCAGGCCGAGTACGGCCGCCTGCCGTCGCTTTACGCTTCGCAGGGCTTCGATACCGCCAATCTGCTGCTGTCGGCCATGGCCAAGGCGGACGTGAAGGATGCTGATGCCTTCCGCGCGGCGCTGGAAGAAGCCGATTTCGCTTCCACCCGTGGCGGCTTCAAGTTCGGTCCGAACCATCACCCGATCCAGGACATCTACGTCCGCGAAGTCATCAAGGAAGGTGACGTCTACACCAACAAGATCATCGGCAAGGCCTTGACCAGCCATGCGGATGCCTACTGGTCCGAGTGCAACATGTAAGGTATTGACCCAAAAGCCGGTGCGGGAAGCCGCGCCGGCCAAAGGGGCGGGGTACTCATGTCACTGATATTGCTCATAGAGCAGGTTCTGAACGGCCTGCAATTCGGCATCATGCTGTTTCTGATGGCCGCCGGGCTGACCTTGATCTTCGGCGTCATGGGTTTGATCAACCTTGCCCATGGTTCGCTTTACATGATCGGGGCGTTCTGCGCGGCGGCTGTTGCGGCTGCAACCGGATCGTTTCTGCTGGGCCTCGTGGCGGCACTTGCCGGTGCTGCCATCGCGGGCGCCTTGGTCGAGTTGGTGGTCATCCGCCGGCTTTACGCCAAGGATCATCTGGATCAGGTGCTGGCGACATTTGCGCTGATCCTGATCTTCTCCGAAGGAACGCGCTGGATCTTCGGTTCCTTTCCGCTGTTTCTCGACGTGCCGGAATTCCTGTCCGGCCCGGTCACGTTGCCGGGCGGCATCGAATATCCTCTCTACCGGCTGACGCTGATTGCCGTCGGCCTTGCCGTTGCGCTCGGTCTCTGGATGCTGATTTCCAGGACGCGTCTCGGTGTGCAGATCAGGGCAGGGGAAAATGACCGCGAGATGATCGCGGCCCTCGGCATCGACATTGCGCGGCTCTATACCATCGTCTTCGCGCTTGGCGCCGCTCTGGCAGGTCTTGCCGGCGCCCTGGTCGGTGCCATCCAGTCGGTGCAGGTCGGCATGGGGGAACCGGTGTTGATCCTGGCTTTCGTCGTCATCGTCATCGGCGGCATCGGCTCCATCAAGGGGGCGCTTGTGGGCGCTATCCTGGTTGGATTGACCGATACGCTCGGCGGCATCTTCCTGCCGGAAATCCTGAAGCTGTTCCTCGATCCGTCGACAGCCACGTCCGTCGGATCCTCGCTCGCCTCCATGGCGATCTATATCCTCATGGCTGCGGTGCTGATCCTGCGTCCTGCCGGTCTGTTCGGAGCGCGCGCATGATCCGGGAACGCTATCTCAATGCGCTGACGCTGGCGCTCTTCGTCGCGATCCCTTTTTGGGCGATCTCGGCGGAAGAACCCTTCACCATTACGCTGATGACGCGTGCCGTCGTCTTTGCGATCGCGGCCGTTGGCCTCAACATCGCGCTCGGCCTTGGCGGGCTGGTCAGTCTCGGTCACGCGGTCTTCTTCGGCCTCGGCGGTTATGCCATGGGTATCCTCGCCTACCATGCCCAGAACTATACCGCGCTCACCGAGTGGCCATTCCTGATCGAAGGCACGAAGTCCATGCCGGTGATCTGGCTTGTAGCCGTCGTGGTGTCTTCCCTGGCTGCGCTGGTGATCGGGATCCTGTCCTTGAGAACGGCAGGGGTCTACTTCATCATGATCACGCTGGCCTTTGGCCAGATGTTCTTCTTCTTTGCCATTTCCTGGGCGGAATATGGCGGAGAGGACGGACTGTCGATCTATGTCCGCAACGGATTTCCGGGGCTCAATACGCTGGACCCAATCCAGTTCTACGGGCTTTGCCTGGGGCTTTTGTGCCTTGTGCTGCTGTTTGCATGGCGGCTGTCGGGGTCTCCATTTGGTCTTGCTCTCAATGCTGCCCGGCAGGTTCCCGTTCGCGTGGAGACCGCGGGACTGGACCCGGTGCGACTGAAGCTCGTTGCCTTCGTTGTGTCCGGCGCCATCACGGGTCTCGCGGGGGCGCTGTTTGCCGACCTCAACCGTTTCGTCAGTCCGACGATGTTCAGCTGGCAGACCAGTGGCGAGATCATGATCTTCATCATCATCGGTGGGGTGGGACGGCTTTTCGGTCCTGTGGTCGGTGCGCTGGTCTTTGTTGCGCTGGAGCACTGGCTCGGAGCCTTGAGCGACTTCTGGCACATCTACCTGGGGCTGTTGCTTCTGGTCATCGTGCTCTTCGGCAAGGGTGGTGTGATTGGCATGATTTGCGGACGGGAGGCTGTTCATGACTGATGCTGTCCTGCAAACAAACGGCATTTCCAAGAGCTTTGGCGCCTTGCGAGCCAGCCGTGACATCTCCATCGACCTGAAGCCTGGCGAGATCCACGCGATCATCGGTCCCAATGGTGCCGGCAAGTCCACCCTGATCGGGCAGATTTGCGGAACACTGCGGCCTGATGCCGGGTCGGTTCGCCTGCTGGGCAGGGACGTGACGCATCAACCGACACGCGCCCGCGCGCGTGCCGGCCTTGGGCGTACCTTCCAGATCTCCTCGCTGGCCATGGAAGACACGGTTCTCCAGAACGTTCTGCTCGGGGCACTGGGTGCCAGCGGTCGGCCCTGGAGGTTCTTCTCCAACGTGACCAGGGACACCTCCTTGCGTGAAACCGCCGAGGAAGCGCTCGCCCGTGTCGGCCTGTTGGACCAGGCACGCATGCGCACGGCGGAGCTCAGTCACGGTCAGCGCCGTCAGCTGGAAGTGGCCGTTGCGCTGACACAGAAACCAAAGGCGCTTGTCATGGATGAACCCATGGCAGGCATGGGCTCTGAAGGCTCGAAGCTGCTCACCGGTTTTCTCGATCAGCTCCGGCACGAAGCTCCGATCCTTCTCGTCGAACACGACATGGACGCGGTCTTTTCGCTGGCAGACCGTATCAGTGTGCTGGTGTACGGCGAGGTGATTGCCACCGGCACGGTCGATGAAATCCGGTCCAACGCCGCCGTTAAGGAAGCTTACCTGGGAGACGAAGCATGAGCAGTCTTCTGACACTGTCCAACGTGACGGCCTCCTATGGCGCCAGTCAGGCGCTTTTCGGCGTTGATCTGGAAATCGGCGAGGGCGAAGTGCTGGCACTGCTTGGCCGCAACGGCATGGGCAAGTCGACCACGGTCAAATGCATTTGCCGGATGCTCTCCGCGCAAGGCTCGCTGACATTTGCCGGTCATGACCTTGCCCGCCTACCGAGCCACAAGGCTGCCCGGTTGGGACTGGGCCTTGTTCCGGAAGGGCGTCGCTGTTTCAGCACCTTGAGCGTTCAGGAAAACCTGATCGCGGCGGCACGGCGCGGCGACTGGACCTTCGAACGCGTCATAGGCATGTTTCCGCGGCTTGGTGAACGGCGCGGCCAGCGGGCGGGTTCGCTGTCGGGTGGCGAACAGCAGATGCTCGCCATTGGCCGAGCCCTGATGACCAACCCGAAGCTGCTGATCCTGGACGAAGCGACCGAAGGTCTGGCCCCTGTCATCCGCCAGGAAATCTGGGCCGTGATCCGTCAGTTGAAGGCGGAAACGGGGCTCGCGATCCTCGTCATCGACAAGTCGATCAAGGAACTGCGCCAGGTTTGCGACCGGGCGACGATCCTGGAGCGCGGCACATCCGTCTGGACTGGCGGTATTGATGCTCTGACCGACGACGTCACTGCCAAGTACATCGGAGTTTGAGTGATGTTCCGGTTCGAGCAACCCATCTTGTTCAAGCATTGCGATCCGGCGGGGATTGTCTTCTATCCCCGCTATTTCGAGATGATGAACGATTGTGTCGAAGCCTTTTTCGACAAGGTCGTCGAATGGCCGTTCAAGGACATTCACAAGGTGGGGGCCGTACCGACTGCGGAAATTCGTACGCGTTTCATGGCTCCGAGCAAACTGGGCGATCTTCTGGTGCTCGGCTTGAACGTGACCAAGGTTGGCCGGACCAGTTGCGGCATCGCAATCAGCGCGCAATGCGATGGCGAGGTGCGCTTCCAGACCGAGCTGACCATCGTCAACGTGGACAGCAGCGGCAAACCGGAGCCATGGCCGGAACAGGTAAAACAACGATTTCTGGACCAGTCGGCACTCGCTTGAGCGCCGACCGGTTCAACAGGTAGGGAGCGATCAGCCTTGAGAGTTCAATCCAGTCGGATTGATTTTCAGCTGATCCGGAAGACAAGGAAAGTCAGGATCAATGACGGTCAAAAGCATTCAACCCGACGGCTGGGCCCCGGCAAAAGGCTATGCAAACGGCATGTTGACGGAGGGCAAGACGCTCCATATCGGCGGCCAGATCGGCTGGAACAAGGACCAGGTCTTTGAAACCAGTGACTTCGTCGGCCAGATGGAACAGACGCTCGCCAACATTGTGGCTATCGTCGAGGCCGCCGGTGGAGCCGTGACCGATATCGCCCGCCTGACATGGTTCATTACGGACAAACGCGAATATCTTGCCCGGCAGAGAGAAGTCGGTGAAGCCTACCGTCGGGTGATGGGGCGGCATTTCCCGGCCATGTCGGTCGTCGTGGTGGCTGGCCTCATAGAGGACGATGCATTGATCGAAATCGAGGCAACCGCCCAGGTCGGCTGACCGGCAGAGAATATTTCCGTTGCGCTATCTATAGCCCGGCACCTCGTGCCGGGCTTTTGTTTACAGCCTCCGCGACAGGCCGTCTTCGGGACAATCTCCCACCTCGATTTCGTCCTCCCGGACGGAGCGCAGCGCAGATCCGGGATCAGGGAGTTGAGGCCTGTCAACAGGAGGCGGGCCACCACCGCCGCCAGCGACTCCCCGATCCCGGCTCGCGCGTTGCTTGGCCGGGATGACGATGGTGAGGGTGACTGTTGTGAGAGGCGTTGGGGCAGGTCAGCTGGCTGCCTTTTGCATAATCTCCCACCTCGATTTCGTCTTCTCGGACGGAGCGCAGCGAAGATCCGGGACCGGGGAACCAGGGCCTGTCGATAGGGCGGGACTTGCCACTGCTGCCAGCGGCTCTCCGATCCCGGCTCGCGCGTTGCTTGGCCGGGATGACGATGGTGAGGGTGATTGTGGTGAGAGGCGTGGAGCTGCGGTGGCTGATGTTCTTCGCGAGATTGTAAAATTCACTCAATAAAACAATTGTTTAAACGGGATGGCGCTTTGTCCGAAGATTATGTCAGACAAAGTGTTTACAATGTCAGACAAAGTGGTAACGTGAGATGGCAAACAAAGAAGGTTGACATCTGTCCATGCCGGAAAATGCACAACAGCCGAAACCGGAAACGGGGTCTGCAGCAGCGAGTGAGCCGCGGGATGTGCCGCGAGCCCTGATCAGCCTCATCGAGCAGGAAGGCCTCAAGATCGGGGATCGTCTGCCGCCGGAACTGGAGCTTGTGCGCCGTCTCGGCTTTGGCAGGTCGACCATTCGCGAGACGCTCAAGACCTGGGAAAGCATGGGCGTCGTCAGCCGCAACAAAGGAGCCGGCACAAGGCTCATCGCGGAAATATCAACCAATACACTGCGCGTGGCCCTCACCATCAAACATGAAGCCGAGAGCCTGTTGCGAATGCAGCAGGTTCGACGGCCTCTGGAAATCGAGTCGGTGCGTATCGCAACGAGATCCGCAACGCCGGAACAGCGCCGCATCATCAACGCGCGGGCGGCGGAACTGATGGCTGTGTTCGAAGCCGGTGAAGACTGGCGCCCGGCCGACCATCGGTTTCACAACGCCGTTCACGATGCGACCGGCAATCCCCTGTTCAGGCAGTTCATCGAACAGATCCAGAAAGCCTTTCACGACATTTACGAAACACCGTTCGGCAAGCCGCATCTCGGCCAGGACACCATCCCGCTGCACCGCCCGCTTGCCGACGCGATCATCGCCGGTGACGAGGACAAGGCAGCGGAACTGACCGAGATGATCATCGATATGGTCTGTGCCGAAACCCAGAAAATTTCAGAGGAACACGATGGCTGACGCTGTGCCGGGTGGATATTCGATCGAGACGCTGCTGGCGGCTGCTGCCGAGACAGGGGGCGCTGTGGCGCCGCCGATCGTGCAGACGTCTCTCTTCACCTTCGACAACTACAAGGCCTTCGAAGACCGGATGGCGGGCCGCTCCAACGAGCCGCTCTATACACGGGTTCAGAACCCCACTGTGGCTGCCTTTGAAAAGCTGATGGCCCAGGCGGAAGAGGGCGAAGCTGCTGTCGGTTTTGCGTCCGGCATGGCAGCGATCTCCTCCACCGTTCTTGCCTTCGTCAAGCCGGGTGACCGCATTGCCTGCATCGAGCATGTCTATCCGGATGCCTATCGCCTGTTCGAGCGTATGCTGCGCCCGTTTGGCGTCGGGGTTACCTATCATTCAATTGAGGAGTTCCAGTCGGATCCGGATCTGCTCAAGGGCGTGAAGCTCGCCTATCTGGAAAGCCCGACCTCCGTCGTCTTCAAGACGCTGGATCTCGGAGTTGTCGCCTCACATGCCAAAAAGCACGGCACGATCACCGTAATCGACAACTCCTGGGCAACACCGCTTTTCCAGCGCCCACTGACCCTCGGCATCGACATCGTTCTGCATTCTGCCTCCAAGTACCTGTCCGGCCATTCCGACACGGTTGCCGGCGTGGTGGTGGCACGCCAGGACCTGATCGACCGGATCCGGGACCTGACCCTGCCGCTGCTCGGCGGCAAGCTTGCCCCGTTCGAGGCTTTTCTGCTGACCCGGGGACTGCGCACCCTCGGTCCGCGCATGCGCCAGCATCAGGCGACCGCGAACCTGTTTGTTGACCGGCTGGCGAGCCACCCGCATGTCAGCGCGGTGCATTCGCCCGGTCCGAACATCGTGCCCGGTCTGACCGGCCGCTCGGGCCTGTTGTCCGTCGCGCTGAACGACAACGTCGACATTCCGAACCTTGCCGACAGCCTGAAGCTGTTCCGCCTTGGCGTCAGCTGGGGTGGTTTCGAAAGCCTGATCCTGCCGACACGCATCGGCCTCAACCAGGCCGGTGAGCAGAATTCAATGCAACGCTTTGGCGTGTCCGACCGGATCGTACGCCTCAGCCTGGGGTTGGAAGACCCCAACGATCTTTGGGCCGACTTCGAGGCGGCTCTGAGCAAAAGCGCCCGGACATAAGACGGCGCAATTCAAACCAAACCTGAAAGAAGCGGAGTTGAACCATGAGGGGACTGATAGGAGCAATTAGCGCATTGGCGTTTCTGGCAGGCTCGGCAGCGAGCGCGGAAACCCTGAAGCTGGTGGAAGTGATCACCAGCCCGGAGCGCACGGAAGTACTGCAGAAGCAGGTGGATGCCTTCGAGGCTGCCAACCCGGGCACGGAAGTTGAAATCGTCTCGCTGCCCTGGGGCCAGGCCTTTGAAAAGCTGGCAACCATGGTGGCCGGTGGCGACATTCCCGATGTCGTTGAAATGCCGGACCGCTGGGCGGGCATCTACAAGGACAGGCTGGTCGATCTGAACGACAAGATCGCAGGTTGGGAATATGGTGGCACGCTGACCCAGAAAACTCTGGACATGGGCCGCCAGACCGACGGCAAGACGGCACGGATGATCCCTTACGGCTTCTATCTGCGCGCCATGTTCTACAACAAGAAGCTGCTGGCGGAAGCCGGTGTCGAAAATCCACCGAGCACGATGGCGGAATTCATGGATGCGGCCAAGGCCGTTTCCGAACTGGACGGAAAATACGGATATTGTCTCCGGGGCGGACCTGGTGGGCTCAACGGCTGGATCATGATGGCCGCCACCATGAACGGGGACAACACCTTCTTTGACGCGGATGGCAAGAGCACGCTCAACCAGCCGGGTTCCGTCGAAGGCATCCAATTCCTGATCGACATGTACCAGAACGGTTATGCCCCGAAGGATTCCGTCAGCTGGGGCTTCAACGAGATCGTGGCCGGCTTCTATTCGGGAACCTGTGCTTTCCTCGATCAGGACCCGGATGCACTGATCGCGGTTGCCGAACGTATGGCGCCGGAAGACTTCGCTGTGGTTCCGATGCCTGTCGGTCCGGCCGGCAAGGCGTTCCCGACGATCGGGTTCGCCGGTTGGGCGATGTTCGACACGACCAGCAACGAAGACCTTTCCTGGAAGCTGATTGCGCATCTGTCCAGCCCGGAAACCAACAAGGAATGGGCAAAGCGCGTTGGCGTCATTCCGATCCATGAAGGTGCAGAGCAGGATCCGTACTTCAAGACCGAGCAGTTCAAGGGCTGGTTCGACACCCTGAACGGCGACCAGTACATCCCGACGGTCATGCCGACCTATCTGGAGCAGTTCGGTTACTTCGCGGACTCCATCGCCCTGGAATCCAGCCAGGAAGCCCTCCTGGGTGAAATCTCTGCTCAGGAAGTGGCCGACAAATGGGCCGAGTTCCTGACGGAAGAATATGGCCGCTGGAAAGCCGCGCAATGACCACGATCGACACTGCCGTGCCCGGGAAAAAATCCCGGGCTCGGCCCACCTTCTACTTCCGTTACATGGTGGAGCCTTATCTCTACCTGACCCCGGCAATCGTGCTGATTGCCCTGGTGATGCTGGTGCCGCTGGTGATCGGCGTTTCCTATGCCTTCCAGGCCGTCAACCTGCTGCGCCCGTTCCAGTCGGGCTGGGTTGGCTTCGCCAACTTCGAGGCCTTGTGGTCTGACCGGAAGTTCTGGCTGGCGCTCACCAACACGTTCTGGTGGACGCTCGGGTCGATTTTCTTCCAGTTCTTCCTGGGACTTGGCCTCGCGATGCTGCTGAACACACAGTTCCACGGCAAGCGCATTGTTCAGGCACTGGTCTTTCTGCCCTGGGCCGTACCGACGTTCCTGTCGGCTCTCACCTGGGCCTGGCTCTTCAACCCGACCATCGGACCACTGCCGCACTGGCTGGCCGCTCTCGGGATCCTTTCGGAGCCGTTCAACATCCTGGGTGACAAGGACCTGGCCATGTGGGGACCTGTGACCGCAAACGTCTGGTTCGGCATTCCCTTCTTCGCCATCACGCTGCTGGCTGCGCTGCAGTCCATCCCGGGCGAACTTTACGAGGCTGCGGAAATTGACGGCGCGACCGCCTGGCAGACCTTCACCAAGATCACGCTGCCGTTTCTGGCACCGATGATCGCAATCACCGTCATGCTGAGGACGATCTGGATCGCGAATTTCGCCGATCTCATCTTCGTCATGACCGGCGGCGGACCTGCAAACTCGACGCAGATCCTGTCGACCTACATTTTCACAACAGCCTTCCGGAAACTCGATTTCGGCTATGCCTCCGCAATCGCGGTCGCGCTCCTGGGTCTGCTGCTGATCTATGCGGCAATCCTGCTGGTGCTGCGCCGGAAACTGGTCAAGATCTGAGGTGCTTCGATGAGTGCGCTTCGTAATAGCTCGCCTCTGGCGGTCACGGGAAAATATCTGGCTCTGGCGTTTTACGTCGCCTTTGCGCTTTTCCCGCTCTACTGGCTCGTCAAGATCGCGATCACGCCGGACAAGCTGATCTTCACGGAAGGGACGGCGCTCTTTCCGAGCGAGTTTACCTTCGAGAATTTCCAGACCGTTCTGATCGCAACGGATTTCCTGTCCTATTTCAAGAACAGCGTGATCGTGTCCATTGGCACCGCGGCCATCACCACGGCGATTGCGGCGGCTGCCGGATACGCTTTCTCGCGGTTCGATTTTCGCGGCAAACGGCTGATCATCGCCCTGATGCTGATCACCCAGATGTTTCCGCTTCTGATGATCATTGCCCCGATCTACAAGATCGTTGCGGCGATCGGCCTGCTGAACTCGCTTACCAGCCTGATCATCGTCTACACGGCCTTCAACATTCCCTTCGCCACCTTCCTGATGCAGTCCTTCTTTGACGGCATTCCGAAGGATCTGGAGGAGGCCGGCATGATTGACGGTTGCAGCCGCTTCGAAGCGCTCAGGAAAATCATTCTGCCGCTGACGCTTCCGGGGCTTGGGGCGACGCTGGGCTTCGTCTTTACCGCCGCCTGGAGCGAGCTGCTCTTCGCACTCATGCTGATCAACTCCAACGACACCATGACCTTCCCCGTCGGGCTTCTGACTTTCGTTTCGAAGTTCTCTGTCGACTGGGGGCAGATGATGGCCGCCGGCGTGCTCGCACTGGTGCCGTCCTGTCTGTTCTTCATCTTCATCCAGCGCTATCTGGTCCAGGGGCTTACCTCTGGCGCCGTCAAGGGGTAGGAGACCCAGACCATGGCTCGTATCGAACTCAAGAACATCGCCAAGGCTTATGGCTCCGTCGAGGTAATGCGCGATATCAACCTCTCCATCGATGATGGCGAATTCATCGTACTGGTCGGCCCGTCCGGCTGCGGCAAGTCCACGCTGCTGCGCATGATCGCCGGCCTGGAACCGATTTCCGGAGGCGATTTCACGGTAGACGGCAAACGCATGAACGAAGTGCCGCCCCGTGATCGTGACATGGCCATGGTTTTCCAGTCCTATGCGCTTTATCCGCATATGGATGTGGCGCGGAACATGGGCTTCTCGCTGGAAATCCGCAAAGCGGCCAACGAGGAGCGGGTAAGCAAGGTGCAGGAAGCTGCCAGGACACTTGGCCTGAGCAATCTGACAGCACGCCTGCCCAAGCAACTTTCAGGCGGACAGCGCCAGCGTGTCGCCATGGGCCGAGCAATCGTCCGTGATCCAAGCGCCTTCCTGTTCGATGAGCCGCTGTCCAATCTCGATGCGGCACTACGTGTCGAAATGCGCCTGGAAATCGCTCGGCTCCACCAGCGTCTGAAGTCGACGATGATTTATGTGACCCACGACCAGGTGGAAGCCCTGACGCTGGCCGACAGGATCGTGGTCCTGAATGCGGGCGACATCCAGCAGGTCGGCACGCCTCTGGAGCTCTACGACACCCCTGCCAACAAGTTCGTTGCCCAGTTCATCGGGTCGCCGACCATGAACATCCTCGATATCGAACCGAAGGACGGTGGCGTTGCACTGAAGAACGGCGCCAGCCTCGGCCTTGGGTTGAGCAATGGGCAAGCAGCTGCAAGGGAGTTGGGGGTCCGTCCGGAACATCTCAACATCGTCGCCCAAGACGTCGCTCATATTTCCGGAACGGCCGAACTGGTCGAGCATCTGGGCTCGGACACCAACATTCACGCAAGTGTGCCGGGCATCGGTCAGGTCCTGGTGCGCGAGCACGGGCATTTCGCGCTGAAGTCCGGTGATCCGGTCGGCATCGCGCTGGATCTGGACAAGACACATCTGTTCGATGCTGAAGGCCGGCGCCTGGCAGCCTGAGTGCGTGGGGAACTCAACCCCACGCTTGCTCAGGCTGATTAAAAAGTGCGCGCACGGTCAGTTGCTGCTGCAGAGGCAGGTTTTGTAGGCGTCCAGGCTGGTGGCATCGAGCGCGCAGCCATATGCCTGCCAATTGACGGGATCGATTTCCGGGGTCGCTGATTGAACGGCATAGAGATTACTGAACCGCTGGCGCAATGGCTCGTCGTTCTGAAGCGTCTTGGCGAGTGAAGCCCGGCTGGCGGCGGAAAGGTCCGGAACCGCATAGGTGGAGCGGTAGTCATATTCGAGCTGCCAGTCCGGCTTTGCTCCGGCGGCGGCAGCTTCGAGGTTCGTCAGATAGAAGGTCGCCGAGTCTTTCACCGCGCCGCTGGTCTTGTCGTATAGAAAGACCGCAAAGGCCGGGTTGTTGCCGAAAACAGGGCTGACCGATGCCGTTATCTGGTTCGCAATCAACGGTTCACCCGAAGCATCATTGATGACAGTGAAGCCGTCCATATGCGTGTGGCCGGAAAACGTGTAGTCGACGGTGCCGGCATATTTGTACATCAGCTCCAGAAAGTCCGTAAGGTAATGCTCGTGCCAGAAGAGGTGGATACTGACCTCACACGTCTCCTTGTTTGCATGGCGCGCCGTATCGCGGGCATCGGCGCCTGGTGGAACATGCATCAGTAGCTGCGCCTTGCGGCCGGCCTGCTGCGTTTCGGCAAGCTGCTCATCCAGCCAGGTCATGACGTCCTTTCCAGGATCGCCGCCATTGGTATTGCAGGCATCCGAATAGTGTTTTGCCCAGTAGACGTTGCTGAGGGCGATGATGTCCTGATCCGGCACCGTTGGATGCGTAACCTTGTAGAAACCGTCGTGCTTGAACGCCTGGAACCCGCCCGGTTGACGGCTGAGCTTCGCCCACTGCTCGCCGACACCTTCAAGAAATGCACTGTCGGGAGCGAGCTGATAGTCACCGCAGGCTGAATCTTCGTTGCCCAGAACGCCGTAGACCGGGATGTTGCCGAACGTATCGCCCAGAAGCTGGGAAACATATTGCGTGGTCTTGATGGCAAACGAGGTCACGCCCTGCGGATTGTCGCCCGCTGTCTTCTGGTAGGTGTCATTGAAATGGTGGCTCAGGTAGTCGCCGGTATAGAGCACGTAGTCGTAGGTCATGCCTTGGGCTGCCGCCGCATCCAGGGCGGAGACCATCAGCGAGTAGCTGGCATCATTGCCGTAACTCTTGATACTTTCGGCGGCCCCCTTGAATATTTCTGTCCACCCGGAGACTGGGCTCTTGTCCAGTGCCGGCACGAGGGTCGGATCACTGAACGGGTCGAAGTGGATGTCGGTGACGATCAGAAACAGCCCCTCGTTCGTTCCCGGGTAGAACACCGGTTCCGTGGATTGGGCGCGAACACCGTCGAGCGTTAAAGTGACGGCTGCAAATGCCGCAAAAGAAAATGCCAACCTGTCGAACATTCCGGCCCCCTAGCTGTGCCAAAAATTCCCTTGCGGAATATTGGCACAGTCAAACACGGCACCGGTAAATGGATGTGAACCGCACTTCCGAAAATTGAGCCGATTTGCGCCTACCGGTAGACCAGTGTCGGCAGCCACATCGAAAAGGCCGGAACGAAAGTCAGCAACAGCAGCACCGTGATCAGCGGGACGAGGAAGGGAGCCGTTGCCGTCACGCATCGCTCGAAAGGCACTTGCGCCACTTTTGAAAGCACGTAAAGCACCATGCCGACCGGGGGCGTCAGAAGGCCGATCATCAGGTTCAGGATCATGATGATCCCGAAATGGACCGGATCAATACCCAGGCCGACGGCCACCGGAAGCAGCACCGGCGTCAGAATGGTGATGGCGGCAATTGTTTCCATGAACAGGCCGATCACCAGCACGATCAGCGTGATGATCAGTAGCAGAACGACCTTGTTGTCCGTCAATGCCACCATCAGCTCGGAAAAGTGGCGTGCGGTCTGGTTGGCCGTCAGGATCCAGGCGAAAATCGTGGAAGCGGCCACGATCAGCATGATGGCTGCGGTCGTCTCCACCGTCTCGAAGGATACCTTGAGGATCTTTCTGAAATTCAGCGTCCGATAGACGCCGACACCCAGAAAAATGCACCAGGCGACGGCAGCGATCGCCGCTTCCGTCGGAGTGAAAATACCGAACATGATGCCGCCGATGATGATCGTTGGTGTCATGAGGGGAAGCAGGGCGTCGAGAAAGGTCTGGCCAAGGCGCGAAAAGCGGAAATTGAGATCGCGCGGATAATTCCTCTGCCGGGAGTACCAGGCAACCATCACCATCAGGGCCAGTGCCATCATGAGACCGGGAACGATGCCGGCCATGAAAAGCTGGCCGATGGAAGCGTCCGCGATGACGCCGTAGATAACCAGGGGCAAAGACGGAGGAATGATCGGCCCGATAGTGGAAGAGGCAGCTGTGATGCCGACCGCGAAATCCGTATCGTAGCCACTGTCCCGCATGGCCTTGATCTCGATGTTGCCGAGACCTCCCGCGTCCGCCACGGCGGCCCCTGACATGCCGGCAAAGATGACACTCGCGCCGACATTCACGTGACCCAGTCCGCCGTGCATCCAGCCGACTGCCGCGCGGGCGAAGGCGAAGATGCGGGTCGTGATGCCTGCGGAGTTCATCAGGTTGCCGGCAAGGATGAAGAAGGGAACCGCGATCAGCGGAAACGAATTAATGCCGTTGACCATGTTTGCCAGCACGATCATCGGCGGCAGGCCTTCCATCAGCACGAAGGCGAGCGAGGCGAGGGCGAGGGCGGCAGCGACCGGCACCCCGATGATCATCAGGGCGAACAGCAGCATCATCATGAACAGGACGGCCATCGGCGAAAACTCTTCAATCGGTTGGCAGGTGGTCGTCCAGCGAGCGGACGAGGTCTTCGGGGCTTTGGCGAAGGCGGCGCCACAGCCAGATGGCCGAGTAGAACGCCATCAGTCCGAGAGCGACGACGCAGATCGTGTAGATCCATGCCTTCGGAATCGGCAGGGAAATCATCTTCTGCCGGGTTTTCTGGGTCAGTTCGATACCGATCCAGGTCATGGAGGCGAAAAAACCGAGCGTGATCGTCTGGGACAGAACGGTCAGAGCTTTCGCAAGACGCGGTGGCACCATGCGCATCAGAAACTCGAGCGTGATATGCGCACCACGCCGCGTCGCGGTGATTGCGCCAAGAAAGCAGACCAGGATCAGCAGATAACGGGCCACTTCCTCGGTCCACGCGAGGGAATCGTTCAGCACATAGCGAGTGAAGAACTGGAGGAAAACGACCACGGCAAGGACCCAGAAGACCAGAATGCCGGGGGCATCGATCCATTTCAGCGCGTTGAGGTCGGTTTCGGTCTCGTCAAAGTGAAGCAGTTCGGGCGCGCCGTCCGCGCGCCCTTGCTCCGTTTGTGCGGTGGCCTGTTTCGTTTGGTCAGCCACGGCATCGTTGCTTTGCGTCATTGAGCGAGAGCCTGCATCCGCTCGTAGTGTTCCTGGGTATAGGGAACCTTGGATTCATCGGTCAGGATCGGCTCGACAGCAGCCTGGAAAGCGGCCTTGTCGACTTCGTTTATCTGGATGCCCTGATCAACGAACCACTGCACAAGGTCCTGTTCCGACTGATAGATCTCGTCCGCATTCTGCGCGGCAGCTTCCTTCAGAACTGCGTCCACGGTGGCCGCATCGTCCCCCAGCTGCCCCATCGCGTTTTCGGAAACGACGATGATCAGCGAATTGCCGATATGGCCGGTCAGATTGATGTTGGACTGGACCTCGTAGAACTTCTTGAACTTGATCGTCGGCAGAGGGTTTTCCTGGGCGTCGACAACGCCTTGCTGCAACGCCAGATACACTTCGGAAAAGGCGATCGGTGTCGGGTTGGCGCCAACCGCATTCGGGAACAGCACCATCAGCGGCGAATCCGGCACACGGATCTTCAGACCCTTCATGTCGTCCGGTTTGGTGATCGGGAACTTGGATGTCACATGGCGATAACCGTACCAGGTAATGGCCATCACCGTGTGACCGGTCGCTTCCTTGTAGCCATTGGAAAGGTCGCTGAAGAGGTCACTGTCCCGGTAGGCCTTCCAGTGATCATAGTTCTTCAGCATGAAGGGATAGTCGGAAATGGCGATCGGACCGTAATCGCGTTCGGCGAAGTTGGGTCCGGTATAGATCATGTCGACGGACCCGATGGTCAGGCCTTCGTTGATCTCTGCTTCCTTGCCAAGTGACGAGGCCGGGTAGACCGAGATGGTCACGCGGCCATCCGTTTTTTCCTTGATCTGGTCTGCGGCCCACAGCGCCCATTTGTGGTAGCTGGATCCTTCCTCATAGACATGCGCCCATTTCAGGTCCGCGGCCCAGGACTGCCCAGCCAGGGCAAGTGTCATCGCGGCGGCCAGAAGGCCGCGCTTCATTGTTCTTCCAATCATGTCTGTCCTCCCGTCGGCCGGGGTCGAGCTCCTCCACTCAATCGGCCTATCTTGTATAACTGGTATACAAGTTATTTTACGTATATGACATATTGTAAGAATGCAAACGAATTCGGCTGGTCATCCCTTTGCTGGATTGCTAGTAAACCGGAAAAGAGGGGGAGAAACTGTAGGGATTCGAAGCAGATAGGATCAGTTCAGCTGCATCTTCGAACCTCTTGGTTTCAGGAAAGACGATGGCCGTATCACTGGATGAAACGCCTTCTGCCGGAGGCAAGACGCGCAAGCCGAGAGCAAAAAATGCCCCCCCACGCGGCGCTGCTTCCGGGACCGCCAGACGGGCGGCCCGCAACTCGGAAATCGTCTATCAGGACCTGCGCAACGCGATCATAAATGTCACGCTGCCACCCGGTTCGCCGCTGGCGGAAAAAGACCTGACCGAAAAATACGGCATCAGCCGAACGCCGGTTCGCGAGGCGATCTTGCGGCTGGCGGAAGAGAACCTTGTCGACGTTTTCCCGAAGTCCGGCACCTTCGTTGCCAGGATTCCCGTTTCCGAATTGCGCGAGGCCATCGTCGCGAGGAAAGCGCTGGAGGAAGTCTGCGTTCGCGAAGCCACGATGAAGGCGAGCAAGAGCCAGTTGATGGGGCTGCGGGCGATAGTCCAGCGCGAGCAGGAGCTGGCCGACAAAGGCGACGAACAGGCCTTCCACGAGGCGGACAATGCCTTTCATTCCGGTATCGCCGCAGCCAGCGGTTACCCGGGCATCTGGAACATGATCGAGAAGATCAGGCTGCAGGTGGAGCGCTACCGCAGGCTGACGCTGCCGCAGGAAGGCCGGATGCAACTGATCGTCGGCGAACATGCCGCTGTTCTGGAAGCGATCGAAAAGGGCGATGCAGATGCTGCGGTTGCCAATATGAACAACCACCTCAACAAGCTTCAGATCGATATCGGCACCTTTCAGGATCTGTGGCCCGACTATTTCCTGTTCGACAAGGATTAGGCCTGACCGTTTGTGGCTCTGCCCTGATCGGAAAAGGCGGGCAGTTGGGGCAGGTGGTAACGAGGTGGCGTGAGCCGGCGCGACTGTTGCGCTTCAGGAAGAGCGAGTTTTTGGGGCTGCACTGTGGAAGACGCAGCGGCACAGGCGGCATCCGCCATTTCTTTTTCAATCGCAACCATTCAAGTGCGCTGTTGCCCGGGTCGGTTTCGGAAAACGGGTCTGGGTGTGGAGGCCTGTTTCAAGCGGCTGGTTCTGATTTCTTTTAGAAAACAGATTGTTATGCCTGATCTCTGAAGCGGGACCTCGACTGAACAGCTCCCGCGACCGTGCAGGACAGGACTGTGCAGAAACCAGCTCGCAAGAGGGCCAAAGCATTTGTTCCGGCTGGAGTAATGCCAGTTCTTTACAAGACAACACCGGACAGGCGGAAATCCGCCGGATTTCGGCATTTGCTGAACGTGGCGAAACAATACCTCTGAGCCTGAAAGGCTGAAAAAACAAATCCAATATAATACCAATAAGCTGCGTGAATGGGCGATTCGGCCGGTGAAAAATGATTTTCACGATTTCAAACTAATAGGTCGACAAGTGGTATCAAATAGGTATTATATGAAATGAGCAGGAGGGCTGATGCTCTCCGGCGCATATTGTTCTGTATCTGGCGGTAAAACAAAAACGCGAATGGCAACGGAAGGTCCCATTAGGGCCGGCCGCGCCGGGAAGCGGGACGGGCTCCAACGCCGTGAGCGGACAATTTTGAACGTCCAGCAATGGATGGAACTTTTCGGAGGTGTCTTATGAAACGCAATATTCTAGCTCTGGCGATGGCCAGCACTGCGCTCTTTACGTCGACGGCTTTTGCTGAAGATGTCACGCTGACGATCGAAAGCTGGCGCAACGACGATCTGGCGCTGTGGCAGGAAAAGATCATTCCGGCTTTTGAAGCCTCGCATCCGGGCATCAAGGTGAAATTCACCCCGTCCGCACCGACAGAATACAATGCCGTACTGAACTCCAAGCTTGATGCCGGTTCCGCGGGTGACCTGATCACCTGCCGTCCGTTCGACGCCTCGCTGGCGCTTTATGATGCCGGACACCTGGCGGACTTGTCCGACATGGACGCCATGAACAACTTCTCAGACGTTGCCAAGGCCGCCTGGCAGACGGACGACGGTTCGGCAAGTTTCTGTGTGCCGATGGCTGCCGTGATCCACGGCTTCATCTACAACAAGGATGCTTTCAACGAACTGGGCATCGAAGTCCCGACGACCGAGGAAGAGTTCTTCGCCGCTCTCGACAAGATCAAGGAAGACGGCACCTATATCCCGATGGCCATGGGCACCAATGACCAGTGGGAAGCGGCCACCATGGGCTACAACAACATCGGTCCGAACTACTGGAAGGGTGAGGAAGGCCGCAAGGCTCTGATCGCCGGCGAGCAGAAGCTCACCGACGAGCAGTGGGTTGCCCCTTACGCCACGCTGGCAAAGTGGGCACCTTACCTGGGCGATGGCTATGAGGCCCAGACCTATCCGGACAGCCAGAACATTTTCACGCTTGGCCGTGCAGCGGTCTATCCGGCCGGCAGCTGGGAAATTTCGGGCTTCAACACTCAGGCCGATTTCGAAATGGGTGCTTTCAAGCCGCCGCTCCGCAACGCTGGCGACAAGTGCTACATCTCCGATCATACCGACATCGGCATCGGCATGAACGCCAAGACCGAGCATCCCGAACAGGCAAAGGAATTCCTGGCTTGGGTGGCGTCTCCTGAATTCGCCACCATCTTCGGCAACGCTCTGCCGGGCTTCTTCCCGCTGTCCAAGACGCCGGTTGAACTGGAAGATCCGCTTGCGAAGGAATTCGCCAGCTGGCGCGGCGAGTGCGAAAGCACCATCAGGTCCACCTACCAGATCCTGTCTCGCGGCACGCCGAACCTGGAAAACGAAACCTGGGGCGCATCTGCTGCCGCTATCAAGGGTACGGAAACGCCTGAGGCACTCGGCAAGAAGCTGCAAGACGGTCTGGCGAGCTGGTACGAGCCGCAGAAGTAATCTGCACGAATGACAAACGGTTCCCTGGCGGTGTTCGCATCGTCCGGGAACTCTAGACCTGGACAGGCCTCTGTCTGCCCAAGGGAAGTTTGTGTCCCGGGCAAGCCTCTGCCTGCCGTTTGTATCCCGGGCTGGCTTCTGCCTGCCCCAGGAACGTCTATATCCCGGGCAGGCTTCTGTCTGCCCTAGAGACGTCTATATCCCGGGCAGGCTTCTGCCTGCCCGGGGCATTTGACCGGAGCTTTTTATGAGCAGGCCTCGCTTCCGCTGGCATATCGTCGTGTTCCTGGCCCCAGCGGTCCTTGTTTACACGGCCGTGATGATCTTTCCCCTCTTCAACACGCTTCGTCTTGCCCTCTACAGCAAGATTGACCAGGAGCGCGTCTTCGTGGGGCTGCAGAATTTCACCACGCTTCTTGGCGATCCGCTCTGGTCGGATCAGTTCTGGAACGCGTTGGGGAACAATTTCTGGTTCTTCATCATTCATATGCTGGTTCAGAACCCGATCGGCATCGCCCTGGCGGCCATCCTCAGCCATCCGCGACTGCGGTTTGCGGCCTTCTACCGTTCGGCGATCTTCATTCCCACAATTCTGTCCTTCGTGATTGTCGGTTTCGCCTGGAAACTGATCCTGTCGCCGATCTGGGGCATCGCTCCGTCCATGCTGGATGCCGTCGGCCTGAAGTTCCTGTTCGCGCCCTGGCTCGGCAAGGAAGAGTACGCACTGACCACGTTGTCGCTCATTTCGGTCTGGCAGTTCGTGGGCATCCCGATGATGCTCATTTATGCCGCGCTGCTGTCCATTCCCGAAGAGATACTGGAAGCTGGCGAAATTGACGGCATCACCGGCATGTCGGCGTTCTGGAAGATCAAGCTGCCGCTGATCCTGCCGTCCATCGGCATCATTTCGATCCTGACATTCGTCGGCAATTTCAACGCCTTCGACCTGATCTACACGGCACAGGGGGCGCTGGCCGGGCCGGACTTCTCGACCGATATTCTCGGCACCTTCATGTACCGCACGTTCTTCGGATTTCAGCTTCAGCTGGGCGATCCCTACATGGGCTCGGCAATCGCAAGCGCCATGTTCGCGATCATCCTGATCGGCGTCTGTCTCTACCTCTTCGGCATCCAGACCCGGATGCGCAGATATCAGCTGTAAGGGAGGCCGTCACATGAACAAGGCGCGTACCAACCCGCTCAACACCGCCGCCATGCACGGCGCCCTGATCCTCTATACGCTGATCGCGCTGTTCCCGGTCTTCGTGATCCTGGTCAACAGCTTCAAGACCCGCAAGGCGATCTTCAGGGAACCGCTGGCACTGCCGGACGCCGAAAGCTTCTCGATGATCGGCTACCAGACGGTCATGAAGCAGGGGGATTTTTTCCTCTACTTCCAGAACTCCATGATCGTCACTGTTGTGTCCTTGACCTTCATCCTGCTGTTCGGGGCGATGGCGGCCTTTGCCCTGAGCGAATACCGCTTCAAGGGCAACATGCTGATGGGCCTTTATCTGGCACTCGGCATCATGATCCCGATCCGGATCGGCACCGTGGCCATTCTGGAAATGATGGTTGCCACCGGTCTGGTCAACTCGCTGATGGCGCTGATCCTGGTCTATACGGCGCAGGGGTTGCCACTGGCTGTCTTTATCCTGAGCGAGTTCATGCGGCAGGTGTCAGACGATCTGAAGAACGCCGGACGTATCGACGGGCTCTCGGAATACACGATCTTCTTCCGCCTTGTGCTGCCGCTCGTGCGCCCGGCGATGGCGACGGTCGCAGTCTTCAACATGATCCCGATCTGGAATGATCTGTGGTTCCCGCTAATCCTGGCGCCTGCTGAAGAAACCAAGACCCTGACCCTTGGCAGTCAGGTGTTCATCGGCCAGTTCGTTACCGACTGGAACGCGGTCCTGTCCGCGCTTTCGATGGCGATCCTGCCGGTGCTCGTTCTTTACGTCATCTTCTCACGCCAGCTCATTCGCGGCATTACCTCGGGAGCTGTCAAATGATCCGGGTTCTGATCGTCGGCCTTGGCAACATGGGACTTTCCCACGCCCTGGCTCACCACAAACATGCGGACGCCGAGATCGTCGGTCTCGTCAACCGTTCCGGACGGGTGACCCATCCGGATCTTGCTGGCTATCCGGTGTTCACGGATTACGCGCAGGCACTGGACACCTCAAAACCGGATCTGGTGGTGATCTCCACCTATTCTGACACCCATGCGGATTATGCGGTTGCGGCGATGCGGGCAGGCGCTCATGTATTTGTCGAAAAACCGCTGGCGACAACCGTGGCCGATGCAAAGCGGGTGGTCGCTTGCGCCGGGGAAACCGGCCGCAAACTCGCGGTCGGCTATATCCTGCGGCATCATCCGTCCTGGGTACGGCTGATTGAGGAGGCGCGGGGGCTCGGCGGACCATATGTCTTCCGCATGAACCTCAATCAGCAGAGCTCGGGAGCGGAGTGGGAAACCCACAAGGCCTTGATGCAGACGACTGCTCCCATCGTCGATTGCGGTGTGCATTATGTCGATGTCTGGTGCCAGATTACCGACGCCGAACCCGTGAAGGTGCACGGCATGGGGCTGCGGCTTTCCGACGAAATCGGCCCGGACATGTACAACTACGGCCAGTTTCAGGTCTTCTTCGACGATGGGTCGGTCGGCTGGTACGAAGCCGGGTGGGGGCCGATGATGTCCGAGACCGCCTTCTTCGTGAAGGATGTCGTTTCGCCCGCAGGCTCCGTTTCGATAGTCGAGGACGACAAGGGTGCATCGGCCGATGTTGACGGCCACACCAGGGTCGGCGGGCTTCTGGTCCATCGCCCGGAAGGTGACCGGCGCATCGATCTGCCGGGTGAACCCGGCCATCAGGAACTTTGCGACGCCGAGCAGGCTTTCATGCTTCGTGCGATTTCGGAAAACATCGATCTCAACCGGCACATGCAGGATGCCGTCCGGTCTCTGGCAATATGCCTTGCCGCCGACGAAAGCATCCGCACCGGTCACTCAGTCATGCTAAAGGAGCTAACGCCATGACGGCGCTAACCCTGACCAACGTCAACAAGTCGTTCGGCAACGTCCATGTCCTGAGGGACATCAATCTCGAAGTGGAAGACGGCGAGTTTGTCGTCTTCGTCGGACCGTCAGGGTGTGGCAAGTCCACCTTGTTGCGGGTCATCGCAGGTCTTGAAGACGTCTCCTCCGGCGAGGTCAGTATCGGCGGGGAGATCGTGAACACGACGCCGCCGTCCAAACGCGGCATTGCCATGGTGTTCCAGAGCTACGCGCTTTATCCGCATTTGAACGTGCGCAACAACATGACACTGGCGCTCAAGCAGGAAAAGCAGAGCAAGCAGGTGATCGACCAGCGCGTTGCCGAGGCGACCCGCATGCTGAACCTGGAGGACTATCTCGATCGCTATCCGTCGGAACTCTCCGGTGGCCAGCGCCAGCGTGTCGCGATCGGCCGGGCCATCGTGCGCCATCCGAAACTGTTCCTGTTCGACGAGCCGCTATCGAACCTTGATGCAGCGCTGCGTATGAACACAAGGCTGGAAATCGCCAACCTGCATCAGCAACTCAAGACCTCAATGATCTATGTGACCCACGACCAGTCCGAAGCCATGACGCTGGCCGACAAGATCGTGGTTCTCCGCGCTGGCCGCGTCGAGCAGATCGGCAGCCCGATGGAGCTTTACAACAATCCGGTCAACCAGTTCGTGGCAGGGTTCCTCGGGTCTCCGGCCATGAATTTCATGCCCGCAAGCCTGGTCAGTGAAGGCGATGCCCGCACGTTGGGAGTGCGCCCGGAAGACCTGTTCCTGAGCGACCAGGGGCAACTGAAAGCGTCTGTGCAGCATGTGGAACAGCTCGGCGGCGACACCAACGTGATCGCGAAGGTGCAAGACCAGCAGATCACTGCACGGCTCTTCGGCCAGCACGAGATCAAGCCGGGTGCTGAGTTGAGCTTCGGCATCGCGGAAGGCAAGTCGTTCTATTTCGACAAGGACGGCGCCCGGCTTCGCGGATAGGGCACTTCTTTTAGAAACAACACAAAGGCCACCTGGAAGTGATCCCGGTGGCCTTTGTTTTTTGGAGCCGTCATTCCGGACAAGTAAGGCGAAGCCGAACGCCGATCCGGAATCCAGACATATTCGTGCCAACGGCACACGGAGCTTGAAAGTGCAACGGTGTTCGCTGCGTTCACGCTGATATCTGGGTTCCGGATCGGCGCACAACTTGTGTTGCGCTTGTCCGGAATGACGGTGGAGGGGGAGGGGCTCTGCCATCAAAAAAAAGCCGCCCCGGTCTCCCGGGACGGCTTCTCGATATCTCGTCACTCAGACTTAGCCGATCTGGGTCAGCAGCTTGTCGAGGCTGGCCTTGGCGTCGCCGTAGAACATGCGCGTGTTCTCCTTGTAGAACAGCGGGTTCTCGATGCCGGAGTAACCGGTGCCCTGGCCGCGCTTGGAAACGAAGACCTGCTTCGCTTTCCAGACTTCCAGAACCGGCATGCCGGCGATAGGCGAGTTCGGGTCTTCCTGGGCAGCCGGATTGACGATGTCGTTGGAACCAATGACGATCACGACATCCGTTGACGGGAAGTCCTCGTTGATCTCGTCCATTTCCAGAACGATGTCATACGGCACCTTGGCTTCGGCCAGGAGCACGTTCATGTGGCCGGGAAGACGACCTGCGACCGGGTGGATCGCGAAGCGCACTTCCTTGCCCTTGGAGCGCAGGCGCTTGGTCAGTTCGCTGACCGATTGCTGTGCCTGGGCAACTGCCATGCCATAGCCCGGAACGATGATGACGCTGTCGGCATCTTCAAGCGCCGCAACAACACCATCGCTGTCGATGGCGATCTGTTCGCCTTCCACTTCCATGGCCGGACCGGTGGTGTTGCCGAAGCCGCCGAGGATAACGGAGACGAACGAGCGGTTCATCGCCTTGCACATGATGTAGGACAGGATCGCACCGGAAGAACCCACGAGCGCGCCGACGACGATCAGCAGATCGTTGCCAAGCGAGAAGCCGATGGCGGCCGCGGCCCAGCCCGAATAGGAGTTCAGCATCGACACCACAACAGGCATGTCGGCGCCGCCGATGCCCATGATCAGGTGGTAACCGATGAAGAACGCCAGCAGCGTCATCAGTACCAGCGTCCAGATGCCGGCCCCGTTCAGGAACATCAGCAACAAGATGACGCTGAGTGCGGCCGCACCGGCGTTCAGCATGTGGCCACCAGGCAGTTTTTCCGCCTTGGAGGTCAGCTTGCCGGCCAGCTTGCCGAAAGCGACGACAGAGCCGGTGAACGTGACAGCACCGATGAAGACGCCAAGGAACACTTCAACCTTCAGGATCGACTGTTCGATCGGGGTCTTGTGCGCCAGGATAGCGGCGAAGCCCTCAAGCGCATTGCGTTCTTCCTCGCCCATCGCCAGCACGTTGCCGAGCTCGATATAGGCATTGTAGCCGACGAAGACGGCTGCCAGACCCACGAGTGAGTGCATGGCGGCGACCAGCTGGGGCATTTCGGTCATCTGAACGCGCTGCGCCACGAAATAACCGATGATGCCGCCGGCAGCGATCAGGATGAGAGACAGGAGCCACAGGCCGGAGCCCGGACCGATCAGGGTGGCAACAACGGCCAGTCCCATGCCGGCGATGCCGTACCAGATGGCGCGCTTGGCGCTTTCCTGGCCGGAAAGGCCTCCCAGAGACAGGATGAACAGAACAGCCGCAACAACGTAAACGGCGGTCGTGAAACCGAATTCCATCTGCCGGCCTCCTTAGGATTTCTGGAACATGGCGAGCATGCGCCGGGTGACGAGGAAACCGCCGAAGATGTTGATCCCGGCCATGAAGACGGACAGGCCTGCCAGCAGGATGACCAGGAACGATCCGGATCCGATCTGCATCAGCGCACCGAGAATGATGATCGACGAAATGGCGTTGGTGACAGCCATCAGCGGCGTGTGCAGCGAGTGACTGACGTTCCAGATCACCTGGAAACCGACGAATACCGAAAGCACGAAAACGATGAAATGCTGCATGAAGCTGGCCGGGGCGATGAGGCCCACCAGCAGCAGAAGCAGGCCACCGACCGCCAGCAGGGTCACCTGCTGCTTGGTCTGTGCCTTGAAGGCGGCAGTTTCCTGCGCACGCTTTTCTTCCGCCGTCAGTTCCTTCGGCTTTTCCTTCGATTTCGCCGCGATTGCCTGCACCTTGGGAGGCGGCGGCGGGAAGGTGATCTCGCCTTCATGGGTCACGGTCGCGCCACGGATGACGTCGTCTTCCATGTTGTGGACGATCTGACCATCCTTCTCGGGCGTCAGGTCGGTCAGCATATGGCGGATGTTGGTGGCATAAAGCGTGGACGATTGAGCGGCCATGCGCGAGGGGAAGTCGGTATAGCCGATGATCGTGACACCATTGTCGGTGACGACCTTCTCGTCCTTGACCGTTCCTTCCGCGTTGCCGCCGCGTTCGGCGGCAAGATCGACGATGACCGAGCCCGGCTTCATGGCCTTGACCATGTCTTCCAGCCACAGCTTCGGTGCATCCCTGTTCGGGATTAGTGCCGTGGTGATGACAATGTCCATCTCCGGAGCCAGTTCCCGGAATTTTGCAAGCTGGGCTTCGCGGAACTCTGGTGAGGAAACGCTGGCATAACCGCCGGTCGCAGCGCCATCCTGCTGTTCTTCTTCAAAATCCAGATAAACGAATTCAGCGCCCATCGATTCGACCTGCTCGGCCACTTCCGGGCGCACGTCGAATGCATAGGTGATCGCGCCGAGCGACGTGGATGTGCCGATGGCCGCAAGACCCGCGACGCCTGCTCCCACAACCAGTACCTTCGCAGGCGGTACCTTGCCTGCAGCAGTGATCTGGCCGGTGAAGAAGCGGCCGAAATTGTTGCCCGCCTCGATAACGGCGCGATATCCGGCGATGTTGGCCATGGAGCTGAGAGCATCCATCTTCTGGGCACGCGAGATACGCGGTACCATCTCCATGGCAATGACGCTGGCGCCCGATTCCTTCGCCTTTTCCAGCCCGTCGGTGTTCCCACCCGGGTTGAAGAAGGAAATCAGGGTCTTGTCCTTTGTCAGATAGCCCAATTCCTTGTCATCGGGCTGCCGGACCTTGGTTACGATGTCCGATTTCTTCCAAAGACTTGCGGCAGTCTTGACGATTTCAACGCCGGCTTCTTCATAAGCCTGGTCGGAAAATCCGGCGGCGGTCCCGGCTCCGCTTTGCACAAGGCAGGAGAAGCCAAGCTTCTGCAGCTGCTTTGCGGATTCGGGTGTCATCGCCACACGGTTCTCCCCGGGGAAGGTTTCCTTTGGTGTGCCGATCTTTAGGGCTTCTGGCATACGTCTCTCCAGCAAGTGTCGAGGAATTGGCCTCAGGTAAGGGCAAGTTGGCCGGATTGGCTAACAAACTCCCCCCGTGCGTCCTGTCCCTCACAAACGTGCTGCGAATTTAGAAACGAAAATATTACTTATGACAAGGTGTCTTGCGATTGAATTTGGAGGGTATTACCGCACTGCACAGTGAGAGCAGCGCGATATAAATTTCACGGGATTTACAAAATAGGGGTATCGGAAACTGTGGGCGAGGGCATTCGGCAGTCGGAATACTCAAATAGGGCCCGGAATTAGTAAATTTTCCCGGCCCTATACACATATCAAGGCAAAATGACCAAAGACTGGTCGTGCGTAAAACCCCGGCAGCGGTTCCTGGGGAAAGAGCCGCTGCCGGACGAAAATTTATTCTGCAGCAGGGTCCAGCGCGGCTTTTGCGTCCAGATCCGCGGCATCATGACGCTCCGGAAGCTGCTCGTGATCTTCTCCCCAGGTCCGGTTCACCTTGCGCCCGCGAACAACCGCCGGGCGGGCATCGATCTTCTGGGCCCAGGCCAGGAGATTCTTGTATTCGTGAACGGAGAGGAATTCCGCCGCATCATAGGCGCGGCCAAGAACCATTCCGCCATACCAGGGGAAGATCGCCATGTCGGCGATGGTGTAGTCGTCACCGGCGATGTAGGGGCGATCAGCCAGCGCCTTGTCGAGGACGTCAAGCTGACGCTTGGCTTCCATTGCGAAGCGATCGATGGGGTATTGGTACTTTTCCGGCGCATAGGCGTAGAAATGGCCGAAGCCGCCGCCAAGATAAGGGGCGGATCCCATCTGCCAGAACAGCCAGTTCAGCGTTTCGGTGCGCTTCGCCGGATCCTTGGGCAGGAATTCACCGAATTTCTCGGCCAGATACAGCAGAATGGAACCGGATTCGAACACGCGCGTCGGGGTTTCGGTCGAGTGGTCGACAAGGGCCGGGATCTTGGAATTGGGATTGGCTTCCACGAAACCACTGGAGAATTGATCGCCTTCGTTGATCTTGATCAGCCAGGCATCATATTCAGCGCCCTTGTGACCGAGTGCGAGCAATTCCTCGAGCATCACCGTCACCTTGACGCCGTTCGGGGTCGCCAGAGAATAAAGCTGAAGCGGATGCTTGCCGACAGGCCGGTCCTTTTCGTGGGTTGAACCGGAAATCGGCCGGTTGATATTGGCGAACTGGCCGCCGCTCGGCTGTTCCCAGGTCCAGACTTTGGGCGGGGTGTAGGTCGGGTCACTCATGTGAAAGGGTCTCCGGAACGGGTCGGGCAGTAAAGGAAGGCGTGGATCGGAGCCAAGGTTGGTTCGATCCATCGCAATCTTACGATTAAATAGGCGGCAATGGCAGGATTGCCTAGGGTCGATTTTTGTTCTGAGGCAAATTATTGCGCAAAATCGGACATGGTTGAAACCGGGTCGCGATAAGTTCCCGTTTCGAGGTTTTCTGTTCTTTCTTCTTCGTCAAAGTTAGGATGCGTTTTCGCCATCGACCCCTGATCGTATTTCGGGCATTGTACTAAAGTCGCATCTGGAAATGCCAATGGTCGGCACCGTGATCATTGGCGCGGCCCGGCTGCAAAATGCAGCACAAGCAGCATAGGAGACGAATTCGGGAGGTCGGTAACAACAAGAAAAGGAATGCGGACATCCCGTCTTGAATGTCATCACGTTTAGGGAGGACGACATGAATTTAAGGCCCGATCCGAGTTTTTATCCGACGCCGCGCATGGCTATGGAAGCGCCGGTTGAGAAGCTGGCTTTCACCCTGATGCTCAGTCCAGATTTCTCTCAACCCGATGGTCTGGCTGTCGTCAATGTCGATCCGCAAAGTCCTGACTACGGCAAGATCGTGCATACCGTCTTCATGCCGAACAAGGGAGACGAATTCCACCATTTCGGGTGGAACGCCTGTTCCTCGGCGCTGTCGCCGCTGACAGGGCATGCCTTTCTCGAGCGCCGTTACCTGATCATCCCGGGCATCCGGTCGTCGCGCATCTACGTCGTTGACGTGAAAGAGCCGCTTCAAGCGAAAATTCACAAGATCATCGAACCGGAAGAAGTCTTCGCCAAGACAGGCTATTCCCGCCCGCACACCATTCATTGCGGGCCGGAAGGCATCTATGTCTCGACCCTTGGAGGAGGCGGTGCGGATGGCACCGACGGGCCTCCGGGCATCTTCATCATGGACTGCGAAACCTTCGACATTCTCGGCCGGTATGAAATGGATCGTGGCATCCAAGACAAACACTATGATTTCTGGTGGAACCTGCCGCGCGACTACATGGTGTCATCGGAGTGGGGACTGCCGCCGCAGTTCGAGAACGGTCTCGTTGCAGAAGACCTTCTGTCCAATAAATACGGCCACAGCCTTCATTTCTGGGATCTGCGCGGGCGAAAGAACATCCAGACCATCGATCTGGGCGAAAACCACCAGATGGCGCTCGAGGTTCGCCCTGCCCACGATCCCGCCAAACAATACGGCTTTTGTGGCGTTGTCGTCGACACAACCAACTTGCAAGGGGCGATCTTCACCTGGTGGCGCAAGGACGATGGCACGTTTGAAGCCAGGAAGACCATCACCATCGACCCGCAGCCGGCCGATCCCGCAGACCTGCCTGAAATGCTGAAGGGGTTTTCCGCAGTTCCACCGCTGGTGACCGACATCGACCTGAGTCTCGATGACAAATATCTCTATGTCGCATGCTGGGGCACCGGTGAAATGCATCAGTATGATGTCTCCGACCCAATGAACCCGACGCTCGCCGGCAAGGTCGAGATCGGCGGGATCGTGAAGAAGACGAAACATCCGAACGGCAAGGACTTCGGTTACGGACCGCAAATGGTCGAGATCAGCCGGGATGGTCAGCGCGTCTATTGGACCAACTCGCTCTATTCCACCTGGGACGAACAGTTCTATCCTGGCGAGCGCGGCGCCGCGATGGTGATGGCCCGTGTTGGAGCGGGTGGCGGATTGACGCTCGATCCGGATTTCTGGGTCGAATTCCCGGCGGGCTACAGGTCGCACCAGATCCGGCTTGAAGGCGGGGACTGCTCTACCGACAGTTTCTGCTTCCCGTCGGTCTAGGTTTTGGAAGAGGCGAGTTTGTCGGCTCTCTGGTGGGCCGTCATTGCGTCTGGTCTCTATCACGGCGTGAACCCGGGCATGGGGTGGCCGCTGGCGGTGTCGGCTGCCTTGATGGAACAACGCGCGTTGGCCCTGCCGCGTGCTTTGTTGCTGCTGGCGGTCGGGCATCTGGCGGCAATGCTGGTTGTTCTCTTGCCTTTTTCGGCAATGATCACGCTGGTTTCCCTGGAACGGGAAATCCGCATTGGCGCCGCCTGTCTGGTGATCGGCATGGGGCTGTACCTGCTGATCGCTGATCGCCATCCGCGCTTTCTGGCCCGTATTTCACCGGCGAAGCTTGGCCTCTGGTCCTTTCTGGTGGCGATTGCCCATGGGGCAGGGCTCATGCTGGTGCCGATCTACCTGGGTATCTGCGCAATGGAGCAGGAGGCCGGCCACGCGGCGGCCGGTACTCTCATGGGGGCAGATTTGAGGATGGCGTTGCTCGTGGCCGCGGTCCACACGCTCGCCATGGCGCTTGCCGGTGGCCTGCTGGCCATCGGCGTCTATTTCTGGCTGGGCCTGCGGTTCCTGCAAAAGGCGTGGTTCAACCTGGACAGGGTCTGGGCAGCCAGCCTCGTTTTCGTCGGTTTGTTTGCCCTTGTCCTGGCGCTCCGGAGCTGAGCTGCTCATCAGGTCAGCAGATGTGCCTCGAACGGAAACATCGACAGGGTCTCGATGCCGGTTTCGGTGATCAGGATCTGCTGCTCCAGCTTGACGCCTTCCTTGGCACCATCCTCGCCAATGTAGCTTTCGACACATAGTGTCATGCCCGGTTCCACGACACCGTCATAACCGGCGTCCGGAAAGTCGCCATGGTGATAGAGGTAGGGGTATTCGCCGGTCATGCCGCAGCCATGGGCAGACAGATAGTAACGGTTTGCATAGTAGCGGTCGGGGATGTTCCACGCCCGATCGGCATATTCCCGGAAGCTCATTCCGGGTTTCAGAATGCCCATGTTGTAGTGAACCTGTTCGTAGGCGACCTTGTAAAGTTCGCGCTGGGTGTCCGTCGGCCGGTCCGGGCCGGAGTGGAAGGTGCGTGAAAAGTCGGCATAATAACCGTGGCAGCCGACAACATCCGTATCGAGGGCTATCAGCTCGTTCGCGCCGATGACGTTGTCAGATGTTTCCTGGAACCATGGATTGGTGCGCGCGCCAGCATTCAGCAGCCTCGTTTCGACATAGTCGCCGTTCTGCGCGATGATCGACTTGTGCAGCACTGACCAGAGTTCGGCTTCGGTAAGCCCCGGGCGAATTGCTTCACGCAGCTTGCCGACGCCTATTTCCGTCGCGCGCAACGAAGCAATCACGCATTTCATTTCTTCCGGCGATTTGATCGCGCGCGCCATCTCCACGGGTTGCTGCGCGTCGACCACGTTGAGTCCGGCTTCTTTCAGCGCGATGGCTGTTCCCGCATTAAGCCGTTCCAGCCCCACCGTGGCGTCCTTCAAGCCTGTCAGCTCATGAATGGTATCCGCCATCTCCGCCGCCCATGCGCGTTCGCGCTCTGCAATATGAGGACCGGCAGCGACGAAGCTCGCGGTTTTAGAGGGGCGGACCTCGTCGACGGTTTCATAGCCCTCTCCAAGATGAAGACAGCCGGTGAACTCAAATAGAATGGAGCGGTTCTGGGTCAGCAGCAGGTAGCGCGACGGGGCATTGCGCATGGAAAAAACCTGCATGTTCCGCGTGCCGGTCGCATAGCGGATGTTGACCGGGTCGGAGAGGATTACCGCATCAACACCATATTCAGCCATCTTTTGCCGCACACGCTGCTGCCGGTATGTGCGCACGGCCACCAGATCGATCCCTTCCACCTCGGGTGCGCGGTCAAGCTGCGCCAGTCCCTGAAGGTCGCTGCGCTCCGCGTGCCAGTCCAGTTCCGCCATTTGTCATCGTCTCCAGTTCAACTGGATGGAATATCGGGCGAGCTTCGATTCTTTAAAAGACTGGAAAAAATCGGGTCATTGGATAACCTCCAGTAATGCAAGCCTATCGAAAATCACTCCCGCCGCTCGACACATTGGTCTTCTTTGAAGCCGCCATGCGTCATCTGAACTTTACAGAGGCTGCCGAAGAACTCTTCGTGACCCAGGCCGCCGTTTCCAAACGCATTCGGCAGCTCGAAGACTGGCTGGGCGTCGACCTGTTTGAGCGGTCCGGTCGCAGGCTTCTGCCGACAGAAGCAGGAACATATCTTGCCGAGAAGACCGGTATGACGCTGGATTATCTGACGCAGGCGCTGAGTGCGCTGAAAGTGCCGGAGAGGCCTGTCGTGCGGATTGCGTCTGTGACGGCACTTGCTGCCTTCTGGCTCCAGCCTAAGCTCAAGGAATTTGCACTGTCAGACGAAGCCTGCCTGTTCAATCTGGCAACAGCAGACGATCTGGGAGACCTGCTCAAACCAGAGCACGACCTTGTCATCCTGCACGGGGACGGCCGGTTTCCGGGCTGGCAGTCGGAATTGTTGTTTCAGGAGGTCCTGACACCTGTCGGAATGCCGGAGATTATTGACGCCCTGCGGTCAGGAGGTGGTGGGAAACAGCCGGCGCTTCTCAACTACCCGCGTCTTGCTCCGAACTGGATCGATTGGACAGGCTGGATCCAGCGGACAGGGAGATTGGATCTGAAAGATTGGCCTGTTCAGTCATGTGCAAGCTACAATCAGTCTATAGGGCGGGCCCTGAAGGGGCTCGGCATTGCGCTTGGCGCCTTGCCATTGTTGCGAGAAGAGATTTCTTCGGGAAGGCTCGTGCCGCTGGAAGGCGCTACGCTCAAGACGGGAATGGGCTATTACATCGCCTGGCCGAACATGCGGCCGCTCGGCACGGAGGCCGAGCGATTGAAATCCGCGCTGCTGGAAGCCGGCTGAGGCGTCAGTTCCTCACCACATAGACCGAACATTTCGAGTGACGGACGACCCGTGCTGCGTTTGGTCCGAGCAGGAATTCGCTCAAATGCGGCTGGTGGGCGCCAATGACAATAAGGTCTGCCCCGGTCTTTTTCGCGACTTCCAGGATTTCCTCGTAAATGGAGCCGGTGGCGACCAGATGCCGGATTTCGCTGTTTCTTTCCGCCCCGAGGACGCTTGAGACCTTCTCGACCAGCTTTTTCTGGGTTTCCGCCACCATCTGACCCTGAAAGTTCTCGTCGAAATAGGAAGCGACAAGATTGATGCCGGCGCTCGGGACGACCGTGATCACATCGAGCTGGGCACCGTCCAGACGGGCGAGCTTGTCGGCCGTTTCCAGAACCTTGGTGTCGTCGACCTGCTGGACGTCGACGGCGCACAAGATGGATTTCGTCATGCCGCTACTCCTTCTTCACGGTTGGTCCGGCCTGCGCGGGCGCGCTGGAGCATGAAGACAAGGGCCAGAAGCAGAAGCCCCGGGATATAGATCAGCTCCTTCGGCAACTGATCCGCCTCGAGGCGAGCTTCTTTAACGACCACGGGTTCGTCGCCGTAGAAGTCGAACGTACCGAGCTGTTCGAAGTAGGGCGTCCCCGGGAAGGGTTCCTCCAGCTTCAGAACACCGTCTTCTTCGAGGGTCGTCAGGCCAAGCGCCTGCAATCTGGCTTCGCCCCCGTCTTCGCTTCCGGGCGTGATCGCAATGCGCGTTTCCATCGTGTTGCCGGTGTCGAAGTCCGGACCACTCAGCACCAGACGGATCTCGCTGCCTGCAGGTGCATCGCCAACTGCCTGGACGAAACGGTCCGGCGAGACGATCTCGAACGGAGGCTGGATCCGGTTCATGAAGAAATCCGGACGGAACAGCACGAAGGCGACCAGCACCAGGGCAACACTCTCGTAGATCCTGTTCTTGGTCAGGAAATAGCCCATGGTGCCTGCGGTAAACACAAGGATGGCAATCGTCGCCATGATGAAGACGAGTATGCCCTGGGTCACCGTGACGTCGATCAGGAGAAGATCGGTGTTGAAGATGAAGACGAAGGGCAGGGCGACCGTCCGCAGAGAATAGAAGAATGCCGTGAACCCGGTCTTTATGGCATCGCCTCCTGACACCGCCGCCGCGGCAAAGGAGGCGAGACCCACGGGTGGCGTTACGTCCGCCATGATGCCGAAATAGAAGACGAACAGGTGCACGGCAATGAGCGGAACTATCAGTCCGGATTGCGCGCCGAGTTCGACCACGACCCCGGCCATCAGTGAAGACACCACGATGTAGTTGGCCGTTGTCGGCAGACCCATGCCAAGTATCAGCGACAGGACGCCGACGAAGACCAGCATCAGCACCAGATTGCCACCGGATACGAACTCGACGAGATCTGCCATCACCTGGCCGATGCCGGTCAGGGTGACCGTGCCGACGATGATGCCGGCTGTTGCGGTCGCAAGGCCGATGCCGATCATGTTGCGGGCACCGTCGATCATGCCGTGGACGAGGTCGTTGACGCCCTCCTTGAAGGCTTCGACCGTCTCGTTCTCGCCCCGGAAGATCGCCTTGATCGGACGCTGGGTCAATAGGATCGCGAAGAGCAGAGCCGTTGCCCAGAAGGCTGAAAGGCCCGGTGACTTCTGCTCGATCATCAGGAAGTAGACGAGCACGACGATCGGGAGCAGGTAGTAGAGACCAGCCTTGTAGATCTGGGAAATATCCGGAAGCGTGATCTCCTTGGCATTGGGGTCGTCCGGATGAAGGTCATCGACGCTGGCAGCCAGTTTCAACAGAGCGATATAGGCAAGGAAAACCAGTAGCGCGAGGATCCACGACGCGCCTTCCGGTACCAGGGCGACAATCCAGCCGACCGGGTATTGCACCCCATAGCAAAGAGCGGCAAAGGCCGCGAAAAACACGAACATTCCGATGATCGTGCGCAGGGTTGAAACGGTCTTGTGCCCGATGGTTGGCATGTTCCGCTTAACGGCTTCAAGGTGCACGATATAGACCAGCGCGATGTAGGAAATCACGGCCGGCAGAAAGGCGTGAGTGATCACGTCGACATAGGAAATGCCGACATATTCGACCATCAGAAAGGCGGCGGCGCCCATCACCGGCGGCATGATCTGGCCGTTCACGGATGATGCGACCTCGACCGATCCCGCTTGTTCAGAGGTAAAGCCGACGCGCTTCATCAGCGGAATGGTGAATGTGCCCGTGGTAACGACGTTTGCGATGGACGAGCCGGAGATGAGGCCGGTGGCTGCAGAGCCGACAACGGCTGCCTTGGCCGGGCCACCTTTCAGGTGACCGAGCGCGCCGAAGGCCATCTTGATGAAGTAGTTGCCCGCACCCGCCTTGTCCAGCAAGGCGCCAAAGAGCACGAACAGGAAGACGAACTTGGTGGAGACACCGAGCGCGATACCGAAGACACCCTCCGACGTGATCCACATGTGGCTCATCGCCTTTTGCAGCGAAGCGCCCTTCCAGCGGATGACCTCCGGGACCCATTCTGAGGAGCCGAAGAAGACGTAGAGCAGGAATACGGTTGCGACGATGGCCATGGCCGGGCCGAGTGCCCGGCGTGCGGCTTCAAACAGGACCACGATACCTGCAAGGGCGAACCACTTGTCGGTGTCGTCGGCCAGACCGCCGTTGGCAACGATCTTGTCGTAGAAGAAGAAGCCGTAAAGCGAAATGAAGGCGCCGAAAAACGCCAGGGCCCAGTCCTGGATCGGGACGCGGTGTCTCGGACTGCTCGACAGTGCAGGGTAGGCCATGAATGCCAGGAACATCGCAAACGCCAGATGCACCTGTCGGCTGTTATTGATGATGTCCGACGGCAGGACGTAGTAGACGATGGGGGAGGCGAGCAGAACCTGGAAGCAGGACCAGATCAGGGCCACGGTGGCGATCATCATCCCGACGGATCCGGCAGGGTTCCTGGACCCGGAGTCGGAGGAGGCGACGAGTTCCTGAAGTTCTTCTTCGGATAGTCCCTGTCGTTGGTCCCGTCCGTTCGGCTGGTTCTGTTCAGACATGAAGTTCCCCCGGTCTTCCGGCTGAAGCACAACATTGGCGTTGCGCTCGGCTGGCACCCGACAGCCACGCAGCCCGTGGCATCTGTTAATTCATTCAAGAAATGCCTTGGCCAAAATGTCGTTCAATGGGCCGCAGCAGAGAAACGGGCCCGGACATGGTCCGGACCCGAAATGTTGGCAAGGATTAGTTGATCCAGCCCTGTTCCTGGTAGTACTTCGCAGCACCCGGATGAAGCGGTGCGGACAGGCCGTCCTTCACCATTTCTTCCGGCTTCAGGTTGGCAAAGGCAGGATGCAGCTTCTTGAAGGCATCGAAGTTCTCGAACACTGACTTGACCAGCGTGTAGACGACTTCATCGTCCACCTTGGCGGACGTGATGAAGGTCGCGCCGACACCGAAGGTGGTGACGTCTTCGTCATTGCCGCGATACATGCCGCCCGGGATGGTTGCCTTGCGGTAGTAGCTGTTGTCTTCGATCAGCTTTCCGACAACCGGGCCGTCAACGTTCACGAGTTTGGAATCGCACGCCGTGGTCGCTTCCTGAATGGAACCGGACGGGTGGCCGACCGTGTAAACCATGGCATCGATCTGGTTGTCGCAGAGGGCGGCAGACTGTTCTGCAGCCTTCAGCTCGGTCGCCTGCGCGAAGTCATCCGTGGACCAGCCCATCGCTTCCATCAGAACTTCCATGGTGCCGCGCTGACCGGAACCCGGGTTGCCGATGTTGACCCGCTTGCCTTTCAGGTCCTCGAAGGACGTGACGCCGCTATCGGCGCGGGCAACGACGGTGAACGGCTCGGGGTGCACGGAGAAAACGGCTCGCAGGTCTTCGAACGGGCCTTTTTCCTCGAACTGCGAGGTACCGTTGTAAGCGTGATACTGCCAATCGGACTGGGCAACACCAAACTCCAGTTCGCCTTCACGTACCGTGTTGATGTTGTAGACGGACCCGCCGGTGGATTCCACGGAGCAACGAATGCCATGGTCCTTGCGGCCCTTGTTGACGAGCCGGCAAATGGCTCCGCCGGTCGGATAGTAAACGCCAGTCACACCACCAGTGCCGATGGTGATGAATTGCTCTGCAGAGGCTGCGCCGGTGAATGCGATGCTGGTCGCCATGACGGCGCCCGCAAGGTTCAGTTTCATCATCATTTGACTTGGCTTCCCTTTGTTTGAATTCTTGTGTCCGGCATGGCGATCCACGCTAGACGTTTTCAAATTCGTCGAGCAGACGATTGTGTCTGTCGACCTCCTGGATCCGGGCTTCCGCCTCGGCTCCGGCCCGCGCAACCAGCATGCCTGTAATGGTTTCGATAAGCACAAGCGTGGCTGCGTAAGACGAAAAAAAGTGTGGACTTTCAGTGCGTTGTATGAAGTGGTAATTTGCGAATTGCAACCCTGGAAAGGCGTGGCTGTCGGTCAGGACGATCACCTGTGCACCATTTCCTGCCGCCACTTTTGCCGCGCGTACCGAACGGTGGGCATAAGGGTGCTTGGATAGGACGATGACCGTGTCGGCCGATGTAATGCCGGCAAGCGTGCTGCCCAGAGTGGCACCATTGCGCCCGGCTACGACCCACCTGTCATCGAACCACTTGGCCAGATAGGCGAAATAGTCCGTGAAACCTGCTGAGGCGAGGGCACCTATCAGGATGATCTTGCGGGACTGGCTGAGCCGGTCGACGGCAGCATCCAGAACGGCCGGATCAATGTCGTCCACCAGTGCCTTGATGTTGTCGATGCAAGCGGAAACCTGGCGTGGCAGCAGAGGCAGGTCGGCATCCGAGCGCAGCTTCCTGGCCTTGTCCTGAAACGTGTCCCGCCCACGGTGGCTCAACTCGTTCCGGGCCTGTTCGCGCAACGCTTCGTAATCTGAAAAACCCAGTGCCCTTGCAAGTCGGGTGTAGCTCGCCGGCGAAACACCACTGGCCGATGCGACCGACCTCAGGCTGCGGGTGGCGATTTCCACCTGGTTTTCCGCAATGTAATCCGCTGCCGTACGCAATGCATCGCTCAGGTCGGCATAATTGGCCGAAATTGCGGTGCGAAGATGGGGCGGCGAAATGGTTTCCATCCGGTTACTGTTCCATTTGTTTTTTACATTGTCAATTTGTGAAACAAATGTTTCGCGTTGAAAACGATCCCTCCCTTTCTACCGGAAATTCCTACGGTTTTGCCCGTCCTGCCCGCACTCGCAAGGCAGTAAAATGTCCCTGTCCGAGTGGTTTGGCGCGGTGATGAAGGTTCTCGGAACCTGCTCAAAACGTCACTGATAAAAATACACGCATAAATAGATTTTTGAAATTTTAATACACGTTAAGGTTTTGTTAATGATATAATCCCTTGGGGGCATTGCGCTTTTCCTGTGACCATAAGGGGAGAGAGACATGACTGACTACACATCGAGAACTTTGGCCACATGTGCCCGGTCGGTGCTGTTGACACTTGCAATGGCAGCTCCGGCAATTGCCGGTGACTTCTTTGAAGTCGAGCCCGGGGTCGATCTCTATTACGAGGATCACGGATCGGGTCTTCCGATCGTGTTTGTTCCCGGTTGGACCTTCACCACACAGGTGTTCGAACATCAGATCGAGGCCTTTGCGAAAGAGCACCGGGTCATCACCTTCGATCCTCGAAGCCACGGCCGCTCGACGCTGACACTGGAAGGCAATAACTACGTTACCCAGGGGGCTGACCTTGCAAAGTTGCTTGATCATCTCAATGTCGAAAAGCCGGTGCTGGTGGGGTGGTCATTCGGTTGCCTGACCACTTGGGAATTCATCAAGACAAGGTCTGTGGATGCTGCGTCCGCCCATATGTGCATCGATCTTTCGCCGACACCGCTAACCGGTAACGACGGCGACTGGGCTGAGGGAAGTGTCGCGGAAATTGCGGAACTTTACAGCGGCATTCAGTCAGCTGAAGGCCAACGCAACGTCATCAACTGGTATGCCGACGAGGTCATGATCGAACAGGACTACACGCCGGAACTGTCCCGCTGGATTGTTGACCAGTCGACCAAGTCGCCACCATTCGTGGCCGCGGCTTATCTGGCGGCCGGAAATTTCAGCAATTACCTGGAGACGGCCAAGGAGGTCGATGCGAAGCTGCCGTCGGCCTTCGTGATCGCCGATCACTGGTCCGACAGTGCCAAGACCTACCTTGCCGTCCATACGCCCAACAGCTCGGTGCAGGCCTTTGGTGGCCATATGATGTTCTGGGAGTATCCAGACCGGTTCAACAGGGTGCTGGCCGGATTCATCGCACAGATCGAATAAGCTTCAGGCTGAACCTTTGAGTAAGTGGCGGGTGAGGCCTTGAAACTCTGCCTCACCCGCATCTGTTAGGTGACCCGAGTCGAAGGGCTTTAGGCAGCCTGCAACGTATAGACCGAGAACCAGTTGTTCTCGTCGCTGTCGACGTCCGTGATCTGCCATCCGCCCTCGCGGGCGATGCCTTCGAACGCTTCCTCGCTGTATTTGTGCGAGTTTTCCGTGTGGATTGTCTCGCCCTTTGCGAATGCGACGGTTTCCCCGGCGATGGAGACCTGCTGCTGAACTAGGCTTTCCAGATGCATCTCGATACGGCTTTCGACCTCGTTCCAGATGGCTTTGTGTGCGAAGGCGGCGAGGTCGAAATCGCCATCCAGTTCCCTGTTGATCCGCTGCAAAAGATTTTGGTTGAAGGCTGCTGTGATCCCGGCTGGATCGTCATAGGCTTCCTGCAGGAGTTTTGCATCCTTTGGCCGGTCCACACCGATAACCAGGCTGGCCTCCGGCATGGCTGAGCGAATGTTCGCCAGGAGTGTCGCTGCCTCGGTTTTCTCGAAGTTGCCGATCGTGGAACCGGGAAAGAAGATCAGCACTGGCAACTCGGGCAGCAACGGCAGTTGTCCGAAGGGCTGTGTGAAATCGGCAGCAACCGGGATTACCGCCAATGACGGGTATGCGCGGCGCACCCGTTCGGCGGCAGCTTTCAGGTGATTGGCCGAAATGTCGATCGGCATGTAGACGGACAGGTCCGGAAAGGCATTCAGCAACAGGTCTGTCTTGCGGCTGGACCCGCTGCCCAGTTCGACCATCGCTCCGCGTGCGCCCGGCAGACGGCGATATTTCCTGGCATTCCGGGCGAGGATCGAGATCTCCGTTCGGGTCGGGTAATAGGCATCCAGTTCGGTGATCGCTTCGAACAGATGTGACCCGACATCGTCGTAGAGCCATTTGCTGCTGATCGCCTTCTGATCCTTGAAGAGACCGGAGAGGATGTCGTCGCGAAACATATCCGACTGGTTCTCGTCCGTTTGGTTCTCGGGAGAAACATGCTTGGTCATCATTGATCTCCCGCCAGCCTCAGGCCGAGCATCTGCCAGCGTTGGTGTGGATAGAAGAAGGTGCGGTAGGACGACCGCAACTGTTCCTTCGGGGTCGCGCAGGACCCGCCGCGCAGCACCATCTGGTTGACCATGAACTTGCCATTGTATTCGCCAATGGCCCCCTCGGGTGGTCGGAAACCTGGGTAGGGACTGAAAGCGCTGCTGGTCCATTGCCAGACATCGCCCCAAAGACCGGGCCTGCGGCCAACAGGCTGAAAGGCTCCGCTTTCCAGGAAATTGCCTTCGATCGGGGTCGGCTCTGCAGCGGCTTCCCACTCTGCTTCCGTCGGCAACCGGCGACCTGCCCAGCGGGCAAAGGCTTCCGCTTCGTAGTAACTGACGTGGACAACCGGTGCCGCAAGATCAACCGGACGTGGACCCTGCAAGGTATAGGTCCACCATTGACCGTCCTGCTGCCACCAGTAGAGGGGGCTATCCCAACCGTTCTTCTCTCGCACGGCCCAGCCTTCCATCAGCCAGAGCGTTTGGGTTGAGTAACCACCATCTTCCATGAAGGCGATCCACTCGCCGTTTGTCACGGAACGATCCGCAAGACGATAGGGCTCCAGCCAGACCTTGTGACGTGGCCCTTCGCAGTCATACGCAAAGCCGGTCCCGTCGTGGCCGATTTCGAGAAGACCACCGTCGTAGGAAACCCATTCGGCGGTTTCAACCGCGCTGACCGGTGCCGGTTTTGGTTCGACATAGGCGGGCAGCAGCGGATTGAAGGAAAACGCATGGAGTAGATCGGTGACCAGCAGTTCCTGATGCTGCATCTCATGATGACAGCCGAGGGTAATCAGCTCTTCAAGCTTGTCCTGTTCGAGCGAAAAGGCGTTTCGGGCAACTCCTTCACGCAGGGCGTCTTCGACATGTGAGCGGTAGTCAAGCACGTCGGTGGCGCTGGGCCGCGAAAGCAGGCCCCGTCTCGACCGGGTATGTCTCGGGCCGGCTTGTACGTAGTACGAATTGAAGAGCACGGCGAAACGATCATCGCGTGGCTGATAGCCAGGCAGCGAAGGCTTCAGGATGAATTCTTCGAAGAACCAGGTGGTATGTGCCATGTGCCACTTGGGCGGGCTGGCATCCTCCATGGATTGCAGCCCCATATCCTCCGGACTGAGGGGGGCGGCGAGAGCAAGTGTCTGTGCCCTGACCCGATCAAACAGGTCGGTAACGGCGGAAAGAGGCGCTTCATGCGTCCGCTCATCCAGCAATGTCATGTCAATCCCTCCACGCGGGAACCGGCTGCTGTGCCTCCAGCCGGACCTGTGTCTGCCACCAAGCGACTTCTAGGTAGGCAGCGAACGGGGCATTCCAATGTCGGAAATTGCACCGGTCCTGTGCACAAATGCGCGATCAAGGCACTTGGTTGCGTATTGTTGATAAAAAAGAACATTGTTCAGATTTGTCTTCAATCGGTTGGATCGGGTGCGGAAAGTCACCAAGTTGTTGAGAGTGATGGAAGTTTTGCGTTTTGCCTTCCCGCATTTCAGGTGTGACCGTCGAAACCCATCCTAAAAAACAGCTACTGACAGGGTGTGTCAGGAGTTGCTGCAACCAGAGTTCACATTGATGTGAGGGAAGCGAAAATCGTTTCGCGTCAGCTTGAAATGGCCCTTCGCAGCAGCGCCGCACTGCCTGTCTCGGGCGGCCTCCGTGTTTTCCTGATGAACTTCACTTGACTTATTCGGACGGCCGTCCTAATTCGTCGATAGGTCACTTGTCCTAATGAATGTTGCGGAAATACGAAGGGAGATGGATATGGTTGCGGCAGGCGAGACACGGCGTCAGATCGTGGATGCGGCGGACAGCCTTTTCTATGCCCAAGGTTTTACGCAGACGTCCTTCGCGGACATTGCAGCAGCGGTCAAAATCTCGCGCGGCAACTTCTATTATCATTTCAAGACCAAGGACGAGATCCTCGATGCCGTGATCGACAAGCGTTTGTCGGATCGAAAAGAGCTGCTCGCCAAATGGGACGAGACGGCGGATGAAGCACGGAAACGGATTGAGTGTTTTATCCGGATTGTCATCGTCAACCAGACGAAGATCATGGCTTACGGCTGTCCCGTCGGTACGCTGACGACGGAGCTCGCAAAGATCGATCATCCCTCACGGGGCAAGGCCAACGAGATCATGGCCCTGTTCGGCGACTGGCTTGAAGCACAGTTTCGCGAAATCGGCTGCGGTGAGAATTCGCGGGACAATGCCATGCATGTCCTTGGCTGGAGCCAGGGCGTCGCGACACTCGCCCAGGCATTCAAGGACAAGGACTATGTCGAGCGTGAAGTCTCGAAAATCCTGAGCTGGCTGGACGGTGTCATTGCCGGGACACAGCAGAACAAGATCCAGTAACTCGCCTTTGCCTTTGATAAAAACATACATGGAGAATGACATGTTTGTCGTGACACTTACCTTTGCTGACAAATCCCGGGCAGGCGAACTCATGGAAGGCCACAAGGCCTGGATCCAACGCGGGTTCAAGCAAGGATATTTCCTCATGGTCGGCAGCCTGCAACCGAACCGCGGCGGCGGGATCCTTGCGCACGGCGCTAGCCTGGAAAAACTTGAAGGATTTGTTGCCGAAGACCCTTTCGTTGCTGAAGGTGTCGTGACGGCCGAAATTCTGGAAATAACACCTGCGCGGTTCGATGATCGACTGGAGTTTTTGGCTGCCTGATCGCGGATCATGATGCAGTAAGATGTTCATGAGGGACGGGGCAGGTTGCCAGTGACGGGTTTTTGGTGGCACATCGATCTGGAATGACTATCGATGGACATGGGACCGTGCTTTCAGACAGCGCGGATCCGGGAGGACGCCACATGCTCGAACTCAAGGGATCCATTCCCGCCCTTGTCACACCGTTCAGGGACGGAAGCGTTGACATCGAAGCGCTGGAACGTCTCGTTGAGTGGCACATTGCCCTGGGCAGCGTCGGGCTGGTTGCTGTCGGGACGACGGGCGAAAGCCCGACTGTCTCCAAGATCGAGCATAAGGACGTCATCAAGCGGGTTGTCGATCTCGTGGCCGGCCGTATTCCGGTTGTTGCCGGCACTGGCTCCAACGCAACGGCACAATCCCTCGACATGCTTCAGCACGCTGAAGCCGTTGGCGCAGATGCGGCACTGGTCGTCACGCCCTATTACAACAAGCCCAACCAGGCAGGCCTGCTCAGCCACTACCAGGTTCTCCACGACAACAGCGCGATCCCGATCATCCTCTACAATATTCCGGGCCGGTGTGTGATCGACATATTGCCGGAAACCATGGCCGAGATGGCACGCTGGCCGCGAATTATCGGCGTGAAAGATGCCACCGGCAGCATGGAGCGGGTCAGCAAGCAAAGGGCACTTTGCGGCAAGGCTTTCATGCAGTTCAGTGCAGAGGACGCCGCCGCACTGGGTTTCAACGCCCATGGCGGGCAGGGGTGCATTTCAGTGACCGCCAACGTGGCTCCAGGCCTTTGTGCCGAGTTCCAGAGCGCATCACTTGCTGAAAACCTCGAACTTGCCCGGGAGTATCAGGACCGCCTGTTGCCGCTCCACTCCGCGATGTTCCTCGAGCCACCCGCAGCCTGCGCCAAATACGGCCTGTCCAGGCTGGGGCTTTGCCGCGAAGATGTCCGCTTGCCGCTGACCCCGGTGACTAAGGCAACCCGTCGCGAGATCGACAAAGCCATGGAATTCGCCGGTCTGCTCTAGAGCCCCAGCTCATTCGCCGTACACTATGTGGCTGGAAATCGCTTTCCGCGCGACTGGCTATATGAAGCGCCCCGAGCAGGGGCGCTTCATTTTTTTGATCAAGCCGTGACGGGCTTACTGAACCCGCGGATAAAGCGTCTCGATTTCGCCGAGATCGCTATTGCCTTCCAGCCGGTCAAGTTCCGGCTTCCACGGGCAGGCGACAGCCGGTGCGTTCAGCATGGCAAGAGCCTTGCCGGCAGACGCAGGGATGACCTGTGTCAGCGCTTCCATGACGACGCGCAGGCAGTCCAGCGTCACGTAGATCACCGTCTGGCAACGCTCGCGGGTCTCCTCGTTCTTGATGAGATCCCAGGGCGCCTGCTCGGCGAAGTAGTTGTTCATCTCGTCGGCGACGGTGATGATCGACTGCATGCGAGCCGGGATTTCAGCAAGGTTGACCCATTCACCCATGCCCTTGGTGGCTTCAAGCACGGACTTGCGGATCGCTTCGTCCTCGGCTGACAGCGAACCCGGTGTCGGCAGTTTGCCGTCAAAACGGGCCTTGGAGAACTTGGCCGCCCGCGACAGCAGGTTGCCGATCTTGTTGCCCAGTTCCGTGTTGTAGGACTGGGTGATGAAGTCGACCGAAATCTGGCTGTCGCTGTCCGCACGCATGTGCCGGGCGAGGTACCAGCGCAAGGCGTCGACGCCCAGTTTCTCGATGACCTCGATCGGATCAACAACGTTGCCGATGGACTTCGACATCTTGACGCCGCCCGCACCAACCCAGTGGCTGTGAACGGACAGTTTCTTCGGCAACGGCAGTCCGGCGGCCATCAGCATGATCGGCCAGTAAACGCCATGCGGCTTGAGGATATCCTTGCCGATCAGGTGCTCGCATTCCGCCCACCAGCTCTCGTAGCCTGCTTCCGGCCAGTTGATGTTGGTGAGGTAGTTCGCCAGCGCATCGAACCAGACATAGGTGACGAAGTCAGTGTCGAAAGGCAGTTCGATACCCAGGGTTACACGGGCCTTCGGCCGGGAGATACAGAGATCTTCCAGCGGTTCGGACAGCATCTGCTTCAGTTCGTTCTTGAACGCTTCGGGCTGCACGAAGTCCGGATTTTCGGCGATGTGCTGCAGAAGGCGCTCGCGGAACGGTTCCATCTTCAGGAAGTAGTTGGTTTCCTCCGTCTGCTCTACCTTCATTGTCGGGTGCAGCGGGCACTGGCCCTCTTCGGTCAGATCGGATTCCTTCTTGAACTCCTCGCAGCCCTTGCAGTAGGTGCCGGTGTAGTTCTTCTTGACGATCAGATCCTTGTCGAAGATCGACTGCTCCATTCCAGCGACGGCCGTCTTGTGGCCCTCGCGGCTGGTGCGCACGAAATAGTCGTAAGCCACGTCCAGACGATCGAAGACATCGCGGAATTCTGCACAGCGCATGTTGAGGTAGTCTTCAACCGACATTCCCTCTTTTTCCGCTGCTTCCTGGTTCTTCTGTCCGTGCTCGTCCACGCCGGTGGACAGCATCATGTCATACCCCAGCGCCTGTCGGTTGCGTTTCAGGATATCGGCCATCACGGACGTGAAGGCGTGACCGATATGCGGAGAACCGTTGACGTAGTAGATCGGGGTGGTGATGTAGCTTTTCATCCAAACGCTTTCGAAATGTTTGGGCGGAAACAAGTCCGGTCCGGCCTGTTGCGGCGCATCTGCCGTTCCGCCTAAAGAGGTGCGAGCTATATTCCATACTCGCCCGCACAAGAAAAGCCCCGGCCTTTGAAAAGACCGGGGTTCTGCCTCGTTATATGGGGTGTGGCAAGGCCGATTGAAAGGTCAGCCGATCAGCCAGATGCCGCCCAGAACGAAGAGCGCCAGAAACGCTGTCTGCGTAACCAGCATCCAGATGGCCGGGCCGCCAACTTCCAGAAGTTTCGGAATGGAGGTTTTCATGCCCACTGCCGCAATGGCGGCCAGTAACGCCCAGCGGGAAACGTGTCCGGCCGCCTCCTTGGCAACGTCCGGAATAAGGCCGAAGGAATTGAGTGCGGCAAGCACCAGAAAGGCGACAACAAACGCCGGCATGATCGGAGGACGGGCGCTGCCCGGCTCTGAACTCTTGCGCAGGATGAGCGCCGCGACCAGAACGATGGGCGCCAGCATGGTGACGCGGATCAGCTTCACCAGCGTCGAGAGGTCTCCGGTTTCCTCGGAGATCGAGAAACCGGCCCCGACAACCTGGGCAACATCGTGGATCGTGCCGCCAAGGAAGACACCCGTCGCGTCCATGGAAAGGCCGAGGGAGGAGGTGAGGATCGGGTAGAAGATCATCGCCAGTGTGGACAGGACGGTCACGGTAATCACCGTGAAGGCGAGATCGCGTTCGGCATGTTCGCGCTTCGGCAGGATGGAGCCGATAGCCATGGCCGCGGAGGCTCCGCAAATGGCGACCGCGCCGCCGGTCAGAAACGAAAACAACCTGTCTCGTCCGAACAGCCCGCCGATCAAGAGGGAAAAGCCGATGGTAACCAGGACGCCGAGGATCACCAGAAGCAGAAACGGCAGACCCAGCTGCTGCACCATTTCCACGCTGATGCGGACGCCGAGCAGGGCAACGCCGACACGAAGCAGCGTGCGGGCTGCAAAGGCGATGCCTTCACCCGTGCGCTGCTCCTCCGAAAGGAAGTTCAGCGGCATGCCAAGCAGGATGGCCATCAACATGGCCGGTGCCCCGTAGTGCTCGTTGAGGAATTGCGCAGCAATGGCGACAAGCCCGGCAATCGCAATACCCGGGAACAGCCGGTTAGCCCGGTCTTTCAATGGAGCAACCATGAAACGTTCTTAGTCCTTGTTGATGTTTACCGGTCGACGGGAAGGCCGCTCGGGACAGTGGCAGGGATGCCGAAGGGCGGAGCCGTGACGGACTGCGTGCCGGTCAGGCTTTTCAGGAAAGCCTCCAGATCGGCAATCTCCGCATCCGAAAGGGGGAGAGGTTCAATATCCCTGAATCGGGCCTGACGCGCCATCTCACGAGCGTCATTCCAGACCACAAAATCGATCGCCTGCAGCCAGGGCGCTTGTGGAAGGGCTGCGGTTTCCGGTGTCCAGGCTTTCAGCATTCCATCGGGGTCGAGATGATGCCGGATGATCCCCTCCAGCGTAGGGTAGGCGCCATTGTGGCCGTAAGGGGCGGTCAGCTCGACATTGCGCAGCATCGGGGTCCGGAACCGGTAGGCATCTTCCAGGCGGTCGGTTTCTCCCATCACGCCGACATCGCGCACCATCGGATCGAAGCTGCGGGTGCGACCCGGACCGAAGGGGGGCAGGCCCAGGGCGTGGAATTTCTGATCGCTGAGCAGTTTGCCCGAATGACACGAGGAGCACCCGGCCTTGCCGTAGAAGAGATCGAGACCCCGCTTCTGGGCCGGATCCAGAGCGCTTTCGTCGCCGGTGAGATACGCGTCGAACGGGCTGTCGAAGCTCTGCCATTCAATTGCCTGGAAAGCTGCCAGCGCATTTGCGATTTCAACGATCGTGACCGCTTCAGGCGCGTCGATATGATCGAATGCCTCGACAAACAGGAGGCCATATTCCGGAATGATGCGGACGCGTTTGGCAAGGATCGGCCAGGCGTTGTCGATGCGATCGTAGATGGCCCCGGCGATCTCGTTTTCCTTCGGATTGCCCGCCATCTCGAACTGGGCCGTCACCGGAAAGACAGCCTGGGCGGCGAGCAGAGAATTGAAGCCCGTGGGCAGCCATTCTTCCGCCGGCGAATTGAAGCCGTTTTCGAAGGTGTCGGCAATTGACAGGCGGCCGTCATGAAACAGGACGTGGAGCTCTTTTGCTCCCAAATTCCAGAGACCTGGAGCGTTTCGCGGAATCCGTTTCTTAATGCGGCTGTCACCGGTTCCGGCAATCCGCATGAGCCCCAACCCTTCGCCACCTTCGCCGATGCCGAGCGACAACCGGTCCCCGGTGCCAAAGGTCGGGTGGTGGCATGTGGCGCAAGCAATATTCCTGTTGCCGGAGAGGATCTTGTCGTAAAAAAGCAACTGGCCGAGGGCTGCCTGCTTTCTGTCGAAGGCGATGAAATCGTCTTCCTTCAAGGGCGGTGGCAATTCGGAAGCAATCGCCGGTGCCGACAAGCCGAAGACCAGAGGGAGCAACCGCAACACATGAAAACCACGCTGACCGCCGCTCTTTTTGCTCTTGTGTTGTGCACGAGTTCTGCTCAGGCGGAAATCGAAGCCGCGCGCGACCTGATGGAGGCCAATCGCTACGAAGAGGCGATGAAGGAACTTTGGCCGGCGGCACGTTCCGGCAACGCGGATGCGGAAGAACTGATCGGTGTAATGTACGCTATGGGTCTGGGCGTCGAGCGCGACGACCAGCGGGCGTTCGAGTGGTATCTCAGAAGCGCGATGAAGGGGCATCCGGGTGCCCAGTCCGGTGTCGGCTGGTACTATGAGGTGGGCCGGGGCATGCCGGCTCCGGATCTCGTGAGGGCTTACATGTGGTACACGCTCTCCGCCATCGGGGGGGACCCCGACGCCGCGATCTCTCTGGAAGAGGTGGTCAAGAAGATGACCAAAGACGAAATTGAGAAGGCGCATATCCTGGTCGGTGATTACAAGGTCTGGATGTATCCGTTCAATTGAAAGCCGGTGGTTCGTTCCTGATCGGCGCAGAACTCGCGTGATCGAGTGCTGGGCGGGCCGGACCATTGAGTTCTGGCTCTCCCGGGTCTCCCACGGCTTCACCATGGGACGTGTGCCGATCCCTGTCCAGTTTACGGCAGGCACGATTCCGGACCGGTGCATGTGCTGGGATGTGTCACGCCCTGCAGTGGCAAGGCGTGACACGGTGTTTCGTCAGTTCAGATCGGCAGAGCGATTGGCGTTGATGTCGGCTTCGGCCGCAGCCACGGCTTCTTCCAGGGCGCCGAAGATCTCGCCGCCGCGTCCGACATTGCCTTTGAACCAGTCATAGACCGGAGCGGCTGCTTCCTTGAAGGCTGCCTTTTCTTCCGGGGTCGGGACGTAGAGATCGCCGCCACCGGCAACGAAGTCCTCATAAGCCTTGATCGACTTGCGCTTCGGTGAGGCGAAGGTTGCCTGCTGCAGGGCATAGAAACCGTCCACCACGACGCGGCGAAGGTCTTCCGGCATCGACAGGAACTTCTCGTTGTTCATCCACCACAGCGCGCCCATGTAGGCATGCCCGTCGAGGGTGACATACTGAAGACCGGCATCGGGGAACTTCATGCCCATGATGTCGGTGATGCCGTTCTTGGAACCTTCGACAACGCCGGTCTGCAGCGAGGTGAACAGTTCCGGCCACGGGATCGGCGTCGGAGCAGCACCAAGTGCCTTGACCAGTTCCTGCGGCAGGTCGGCCACCACGGTGCGGATCTTCAGGCCCTTGAGGTCTTCCGGCTTGGCGACGCGATGCTTGGTGTTGGCGAAGTTGCGCCAGCCACCGGTGTTGCCAATGGTCATCAGGCGGATGGTGTCACCGGAATCTTCCAGTGCCATCGTGCGCATAGTGCGGGTGAACTCGCCGGACAGGACATGCTCCGCAATCCGGTCGTCGCTCATCATGTAGGGCAGGTCGAGAACCTGGACATACGGGAAAATGCCCGCCGCGCCGCCGGAGGTGGAGATGTAGATGTCGATCGCACCGTCGGAAATGCCCTGAAGGCATTCAGCGCCGTTGGAGCAAAGCTGCGTGCCGATGAACAGTTCGACCTCGATGGCACCGTTGGAAGCGGCCTCAACGAAGTTCTTGAAAACGACAAGACCATCGTAGTCTTCGTCGTTTTCGTTGGAGTTGGCGGTTGCGCGCAGCGTGTAGTCCGCGGCAAGCGCGCTCAGCGACGATCCGGCAAGCATCGCCGCGACGGTGAGCGTTTTCAGTGCAGTTTTGAGCATTAGGTTCCTCCCTTAGAAAGCTCAGGATCAGTTGGCAAATCCGGTCAGACGCGGGATCGTCATCGAAAGTGCCGGAATGTAGGTGATCAGGAAGATCACCGCGATTTCCACCGCCAGAAACGGCAGGATGGCTTTGGCAATGGTTTCAACCCGTTCCCTTGAAACCGAAGCCGCAACGAAGAGCACCAGTCCCATGGGTGGCGTAGCCAGGCCGATGGTCAGGTTGACGCTCATGATGATGGCGAAATGGATCGGATCGACGCCAAGGTTGACGAAGATCGGTCCGAGAATGGGGCCGAGAATGATGATGGCAGGGCCTGCATCCAGGAACATGCCGACAACGAAGAGCAGCAGGTTGATCAGGAACAGCAGGATCAGCGGGTTCTCCGACAGGGTGAGAACGAACTCGGCCATGATTTCGGGAGCGTGGCTTAGGCTGACGACGGTCTTGAAGGCCATCGCCGCACCGACCAGGAGAAGCACCACTGCAGAGGTTATACCAGCCCTGTTCAGGACACCCGGGATCTCGGAGACCTTGATGGAGTGCAGAACGAAGAAGCCGATAACCAGCGCGTAGGCAACTGCGACCGCGGCCGCTTCCGTCGGCGTGAAGACCCCCAGCAGAATGCCGCCGAGAATGATGATCGGCGTCTGAAGCGGAGCAACTGCTTTCTTGCACACGACCCGAAAATCTTCCGAGACAGCACTTCTGAGTTTCCACAAGAGTACATGGGAAACCGCCAGGAAGACCGCGAACAGGATGAAGGAAGTCGTCGTTGAAAGGGAAGCGAACCCGGTCAGATTGATCACAAGGTCCGCGATCACCGTGAACAGGGCAGCCAGGTTTGCCCTCAGCACGACAAAGGAGAACCAGTATTCCACCGGTGCCATGGTCTGGCCGGGGTTGACGATCCTCTGTGCTTTGGGAAGGTCGTACTTGTTGGCCATGACCTTGACCATCAGCATCAGGCCGATGCCGACCATGATGCCGGGTACGATACCGGCCAGGAACAGCGCAGCAACGCTCTCGCCCATTACATAGGCATAGATGATCATGATGCCCGACGGCGGAATGATCGGCCCGATGACGGAACTCGCCGCGGTGATTGCCGCAGCAAAACGCCTTGTGTAACCCTGCTTCTCCATTGCCGGGATCAGCATGGATCCAAGAGCGGAGGTGTCGGCAACAGCGGAACCGGACAAGCCTGCAAACAGCATCGACGACAGGATGTTCACATGAGCAAGGCCGCCGCGCAGATGTCCCATCAGGGCCTGGCTGAACTCGACCAGCCGCATGGTGATGCCGCCCTTGTTCATCAGCTCGCCTGCGAGCATGAAAAACGGAATCGCCATCAGAGGAAAACTGTCCATGCCGTTGTAGACGTTGCGGTAAAGCAGCGTGATGTCTTTTTCCTGGCCGTTCAGCCAGAGCAACAGGCCAGGGGCCGCCAGAAGGCCGAAGAAGACAGGCAGTCCGATCAGCAGGAAGACGAGGAAAACGGGAAGGAACCAGATCAGCATCAGTCAGCTCCTGCCATGTCGGGATCGGGAATGACCGGCATGCGGTCGGCGCCACCGAAGCTGGCGATGATGTTGCGCAGGATCAGCTCGATGTTGACGAGCGTCAGCAGGAATACGCCGACGAGGATGGAAGCCATCATCCAGCTGCGCGGCACGCGGATCCATTCGCTGAAGGAAAGGTTGCCCGGAACATAAAGCGAGGCGGTTGCGAAACGGCCTCCGAAACCGGTGACTTCCGAAAAGCCGATCTTCAGGGCAACGACGAGCACCACAAGTGAAATAAGCAGAAGGAGCAGGGATATGGCGCTTCCCAGCAGGCGAGGCAGGGAATGGGTGAACATGTCGATGGCAACGAAACCGCCTCTGCGGAACGCCGTTGGTGCCATAAGACCTGTCATCCAGAGCATGCAGAAACGGGCTGCTTCGTCCGGCCAGGGCAGGGCATTGTTGAAGACATAGCGGAACACGACCTGAACCAGGATCGCGATCACCATCAGGGCGACGGCAACGATGCCGATGCCCCGGCCAATTCGCAACAGCAGCGAATTGACGAAGTCGAGCGGTGCAAGAACCGCCAGCAAAATGCCCATTCGGGCTCCTCCCTGGATCAACCGGCCGTCATGTGCGCGAACATGAGAACCGTGAAGCTGATCATGTAAAAAGTGGTGAAGCGGTCTTCTGCGTTCTCCTGAGACAGAAGGCTCCTCACTTTCCTCCAGAACGGGCCGGTCGCCGCCCCGTTTTCCGCCCTTATTTTGGAGCGATTTGTCCGAGTTTGCCTGCATAAAACGTCAGGGCCTCGCCTGAACGCATCTCGGCCTGCAACACCTGCCCAAGAACGATCAGATGATCGCCGCCCTCATAGGCGGTGAAGCGCTTGCACTCGAAGCGGGCGAGACAGTTTTCGATCAGGGGCACGCCGTTGTCGTCGATCGTATAGGTGAGCTGATCGAAAGCATGGGCATTGCGCACGAAACCGTTGCAGACTTCAGCCTGTTCGTTGCTGAGCACGTGAATGGCGTAATGTTCGGCCGTTTCGAAATACCTGAACCTTCGCGATCCCTTATCCGGCATCCACAGGACAAGTGCCGGTTCCAGGGAGACGGATGAGAAGCTGTTGGCTGTAATGCCGACGGGGCCGTCGGCCGAGCCGGTGGTCACCACCGTAACACCGGTGGCAAATCGACCGAACGCATCCCGCAAGAGGCGGGTGTTTTCGGCGTCCGGTTCGAAGGTCACGGTATGATTGGCATTCTGCATGGTCATCAGGGCACCTCTGTTCCAAGCGCCGCTTCGTAAAGACGGTACCAGGTTTCGCGATCCAGGCTGACTTTCAGCGCGTCGGAGATCTGGGCAATGCGCTCCAGATTGTTCGTGCCCATGACCGGCAAAAGTTGCGCCGGATGAGCCAGAAGGAAGGCGACCGCGACTGCGGACCGGTCGACACCGGCGTCTGCAGCGATTTCGTCCATCACGGTGCCAAGCTTGCCACTTTCGGAAATCAGCGAGCCGCCGCCGAGGGGAGACCATGCCATCAACCGGGTGCCGAGGCGTTGGTGGAACGCGAGGTCGCCATTGGTGAACGGCGCGATTTCCTTCAGTGAGATCTCGATCTGGTTGGTCACAAGCCGGTTCGACATCGCCGACTGCAGCAGCTCCCAGTCCCAGGGGCGGAAGTTGGAGACACCGACATTCCGCACCTTGCCGCTCTTGACCAGGTCATCGAGCGCGGCGCCGGTCTCGTGATGATCCATCAGCGGATCCGGGCGATGGATCAGCAGCAGGTCGATGGTTTCGATGCCCATCTCCGTGAGGGAGAACTCGACCGACTTCTCGATGTGTGATCGGGACGTGTCGTAGTATTTCACCCTGGCATCCGAATACCGTCCCATCGGCGCGACAATGTCGCATTTGGTGACGATTTCCATCTGACCACGCAGGGCCGGATTGGCCTTCAGCGCCCCGCCAAGCACGGCTTCCGCGGCATAACCGCCGTAAATGTCAGCCTGATCGAAGGTCGTGATGCCCTGGTCGAGACAGGTCTGGATCTTGCGTTCCACGTAAGCGTGGGACGTGTCGCTGTCGTCGCCGATGCGCCACATGCCATAGATCAGCCGGGAGAATTCCAGGGTTTCAGAAATTTTCACGCGGTCCATTAGCGGCGCACTCCTTGGCCAAGCGGGGTTGCCGGCGTTTGAGCCGGTACACGACCATAGGCGTGCGGAAGGGAACATGTCTTCAGATTCGGCAGGACCCTGGACCCGAAATGCCTGGCTTCTTCCAGGTGCGGATAGCCTGAGAAGATGAAGGCACGAATGCCCATCTTCTGATAGGCCTCGATCTTGGACATCACCTGATCGGTTGACCCGACCAGCGCTGCCCCGCAACCGGACCGCGCCCGGCCGACACCCGTCCACAGGTTCGGTTCGATATAACCGAATTCATCGGCGATCTCGCGGTTCTTGGCCTGGTGGCTCACTCCCAGTGACTTGGCATCCAGTGCCCGTTCGCGAATGGCGGTTCCCTGGGTCTCGTCAAGTTTGGAGACGATATAGTCCGCGTATTCCTGCGCTTCCTTTTCCGTGTCGCGCACGATCATGTGCACGCGCAGGCCATAGTCGAGGGTGCGGTCGTATTTCTCGGCGACCGCGTTGACCGCCTTCATGCGGCCTTCCAGTTCCTCGATCTTTTCCGGCCACATCAGGTAGACGTCGCAATGCTGACCGCAAAGGTCCAGCGCATCCGGAGAATAACCTCCGAAATAGAGCAGGGGTCCACCGGTCTGGTAAGGCCGGGCGGGGTCCGTGGTCAGGCCCTTGAAGTTATAGACCTGGCCTTCGTAATTGATTTCGTCCTGCGTCCAGGCCTGCTTCAGGATCTCCACCACTTCCCGCGAACGCTGGTAGCGATAGCTGCTGTCGGCCTGCTCGCCCGGAAAGTCGGACGAGATGATGTTGACCGTCAACCGGCCCTCGAGCATGTGGTCCAGCGTGGCAATGGTCCGCGCCAGCATGATCGGCTGCATCTCGCCGCAGCGAACCGCTGCCAGCAGGTTGATCTTGTCGGTGATCGGAGCGCAGCCGGCGACGAAGGACAGTGTGTCCTGGCCCACCTGGTAGGACGACGGGCACAGGATGTTGCGGAAGCCCTGCTGCTCGGCTGTTTTCACGATCGAAGAGCAATGCTCCCAGGAGGAACGCAGATGGCCTTCGGGTACGCCCAGAAACTGATAGTCGTCGGAACACAATGCGGCGAACCAGGATACCTCCGCTGCATCAAGATCCGGTGACGTGACTGGGACTACGGTCATGAAGTGCCTCCCTTGGACCATCTTGTCGAATACCGAAACCCGCATGCGCCGACATGGGTGCGATTGTGGTTTCGCTATTTTCGTTTGTTTTCGAATGGCTTCATTCTGCCTTCGATTTCTTCTTGCATATCACCCGTTTTGATGTAAATCAATAGTGTATCAATTTTGAAAACGAGACCTTCGAACCGCCATGCCAACCGCCTCGCAAACCTCTACCGCGCTGCCGTTATACGTGCAGATAAGCGAGCTTTTGATCAGGGATATCGCGGCCGGGCGGCTGATCGACGGGGAGCGGCTGCCGCCTGAAAGGGACATGGCAGAGGAGCTTGGCATCTCCATCGGAACCCTTCGCAAGGCACTCGCCGACCTTACGCAGAAAGGCTTACTCGAGCGGATCCAGGGGTCGGGAAACTACATACGGCAGGGCGGTACGCATGAGAGCGTCTACGCCATGTTCCGTCTGGAACTCCTGAGCGGAGGTGGTCTGCCACGCGCGGATATTCTGGACGTAAAGCGCCTAGACAAGCCGGACGATCTGCCGCTTTTCGGTACCAGCGCCGAAGGCACCCGTATCCGCCGGCTGAGGTTTCTCAACGATGTGATGATTGCGGTGGAGGAAATCTGGCTCGACGGCGACGCGGGATTCGTGCGGCGCGAGCTTCTGTCGGACTCGCTTTACCGCTTTTACCAGAAACACCTCGGGTTCTGGATCGTGCGTGCAGAAGACCGGGTGACCATCCGTGCGCTGCCGGATTGGACGCCGGAACTCTTTCAGAAGACGCCCGGCACTCTCACAGGCTTTGTCGAACGGTTCAGCTGGGCGGATCGCCCCAAGCCGGTCGAATATTCGCGAACCTGGTTCGACACGGACCGGGCGCATTACGTGCAGCGCTTGAAATAGGTGGACGAGAAATGCCACCGCGCATGGAGGACTGAATGCCTGCAAAGGTAAGATATGGTGTCATTGGCTGCGGGATGATGGGGCAGGAGCACCTGCGCAACATCGCACTCCTGCCGGACACCGAAGTAACGGTGATCTTCGAGCCGGACGCCGGAATGGCGGAAGCGGCCGCAAGATTTGCGCCTCTTGCGCGATTTGCCAATTCCGTTTCGGAACTGCTGGAAGTGGACGAACTGGACTGCATCCTGATTGCCAGCCCGAACCACTGCCATGTGCCACAGATGGAAGAAATTCGCCGCAAGCGCTCGTTGCCGCTTCTCGTCGAAAAGCCTCTCTTCACCGATCCCAAGGATGTTGCCGAGCTGGAGGCTTTCAAGGCGTCCTATCCGGCGCCCGTGTGGGTGGCGATGGAGTACCGCTACATGCCGCCGATCGCAGCGTTGATCGAGCAGGCGGAAACAGCCACTGGCGGCATCAAGATGCTGACGATCCGCGAGCACCGTTTTCCGTTCCTCGACAAGGTCGGCGCATGGAACCGGTTCAACCGCTACTCCGGTGGTACATTCGTTGAAAAGTGTTGCCATTTCTTCGATCTCATGCGGCTGATCATGCAATGCGAACCAGTCCGCGTGATGGCGTCGGCCGGCCAGGATGCCAACCACAAGGACGAGGTCTACAATGGCGAGCAGCCGGACATACTCGACAATGGCTATGTGATCGTCGACTTCGAAAACGGTGCACGGGCCATGCTGGAACTTTGCATGTTTGCCGAAGGCTCCCGCTACCAGGAAGAAGTGTCGGCCGTTGGCCCGGAAGGCAAGATCGAAGCCTTCGTGCCGGGTCCCGGACGCTTCTGGCCAGAACACCTCGGCGAGCCGCCGGTGCCTCAGCTTGTCGTGTCGCCCAGGTACCCGAAGGGACCGCGCCAGATCGATATTCCGGTTGACCCGATGATCCTCGATGCAGGCGACCACAACGGCTCGACATTCTATCAGCACGAAGGCTTCGTGGCTGTCGTACGCGGTGAAAAGCCGTCACCTGAAGTGACGCTTGAAGACGGATGGCGGGCCGTGGAAATGGGGCTGGCGGCACAGCAGTCTGCCCGTACGGGTCAGGCCGTGACGCTACGATCTCAGGCGCTTTCCTCCGTCGCCTGCTGACAAGACGATTTTTCTCTGGAAACCTGGCCGGTACGACATTTGTCGTGCCGGCTTTTTTCTTGCCAGTCCGGCAGGCGAGAAAGGGCTACCAGCGTTCCTTCGGCAACAGGGACTGCACGTTGTTGGAACTGAAGCCATCCCGTCCGCGCCGCAGGTTGATGGCGCGGATCGGCACCTGGTATTCTCGGCCCGTGTCCGACTTCTTGCACTGCTGTTTCCGGTAGGCGAAATTGTCCGGCACGTTCCTGTGGTTTTGAACAAGGACGCAGAAGACGTCGTAGCGGCCGTTCACGGCCACGTCCCGCCGCGCGCCCTGGGCGACGATTACCTGCATGTGGCGGGTGAAGGCCTTGTCGAAAAGCATAAAGTTGCAGTAGGGCTCGCTGCCGTTGGGTGTGCGCGTGCTCTGGCAATAAAATATCTCTGCCCAGGCTTTCTGCGGAGCAGCGAGCGGGAAAGAGCCGATCGAGACCAAGCCCGCCAATACGGCTGCCAGAGCGTAACGCTTCACCATTCCCTTAAACTCCTGGTCGAAATGCAGTTTTTTTCAACGTGATCTTGCGGATAGAATATCACTCCACGTAAGATTTACCCGTGACGCCCCTCACAGGGAATAGGCGTGACAACGAAATTTAGCTTGCCTCGGGAACGCACAGGTTCCCGTCACGTGCACAGACACATGCACCGACATCGACAGGGTTGGTTGAACCGGCCCCCGGGAGGTCCCAATGCGTAAGTCTCTTTCCGTTCTTTTGTCTTCCACTTTGATTTTGCAAACGGTTTTCGTAAACGGCGTGCTTGCCGCGCCGGCCCTGACGACCGCCAACGTGAATTTCCGACAAGGCCCGGGAACGAACTTCGGCTCACTGGGAACGGTGCCGTCCGGCACGCAGGTCGAAATGGAGAACTGCGATGACAGCGGGGCCTGGTGTTCAATCAGCTACAACGGCCAGAACGGGTTTGTCAGCGGACAGTATCTTCAGCTTAGCGAGCCGGAACAGACGACCGGCTGGCCGCGGTCTTTCCAGACCGACGCCGGGGCGACGCTGGTGCTCTACCAGCCGCAATTCACCGAGTGGGACAACTTCAAGACCCTGAAGGCGATGGTGGCAGCGGAATACATTAAGGACAAGGATGCCAAGCCTGTCTTTGGTGTGATCGGTGTCAGCGGCGCGACCGTGGCCGACACCGACAAGAGCGAAGTTGACATCAACCAGATCCAGGTAACGGAACTGAACTTTTCGGCTTTGGACCGGGAATCCCTCACTGACCTGTCGCTTCAGGTCGGCAAGATCATGCCGACCGGTACGATCACCGTGAAAGAGGATCGGATTACCGCAGGCCTTGCCGAATACCAGCGCATGGAGGATGTCCAGGGCCTGAGTTCGGAAGCACCGCCTATCTATGTCTCTACCGAGCCGTCCATTCTCGTGCAGACCGAAGGCACGCCGATCTTTGCGCCAGTCAAGGGTGATCAGGGGCTCAGCTTCGTGGTCAACAGCAACTGGGACATTCTGAAAATCGACGAGAGCGGCGAACTCTATCTGCGCGATGAAAAATCCTGGATGAAAACCAAGGACGTCTCGGCAGGGTGGGAAGCGGTCGACAAGCTGCCGGATCTGATCGGGTCTCTTCCAGATGACGATAACTGGAAGGAAACCCGGGAAGCGATCCCGGGGGAACCGTTCGCGGACAATACTCCGCCGAAGGTGATCTATTCAGACACACCGGCCGAAATGATCGTCTTTGACGGCGAACCGGCTCTGGAACCGGTGGATGGCACCGATCTGGAATGGGCGTCCAACACCGAAAGCGACGTGTTCTTCCTGAAATCCACGTCCACCTGGTACATTCTGGTATCCGGCCGCTGGTTCAAGTCCACCTCGCTCGACGGGCCGTGGACTTTCACCACTCCGGACATGCCCTCCGATTTTCAGAACCTGCCGGAAGACGCGCCTTACTATTCGGTCCGTTCGTCCATTCCAGGCACTTCTGAAGCCTCGCAGGCACGGCTGAAAGCCAGCATTCCGACAACGGCTCGCGTTGAGGTCGGTTCCGTCAGTGCGGATGTCTCCTATGCCGGCGATCCGGAATTCGAGAAGATCGACGGCACGTCGATGTCCTACGCGGTCAATACCAGCGACCAGGTGATCCAGGTCGGTGCGAAATACTACGTGCTGCAGGACGGTGTCTGGTTTGTCGGAGACAGCCCGGAAGGACCATTTACAGTTGCCACGGCGGTTCCTGACGAGATCTACACCATTCCGCCGTCTTCCCCGGTCTACAACACCACCTATGTGCGCATCTACGACAGCGAACCGGGAGCGGTCTGGTACGGCTACACGATGGGCTATCTGGCTGGGTTCCTGTCCTGGGGCGTCTTCGTTTACGGCACAGGCTATTATTATCGGCCCTGGTACCGTCCGGGGCTGCGCCCGATCTACTTCCCGCGTCCGGTGAGCTACGGGATCGGTGCCTTCTACAATCCGGTCCGTGGCACTTTCGGACGCTATGGCTATGCCTACGGTCCGCTGCGCGGCATCGCCGGCGGCGGCATCTATAATCCGCGTACGGGCGGCTACATTCGTGGTGCCGCCATCAGCGGCCCGCGCGGCAGTGCAGGCTTCATCAGCGCCTATAATCCGCGCACCGGCAATCGTGTCGTGGTTGGCGGAGCCCGGGGCATTTACGGCTCCTGGGGCGGAAAGGTCGTAAGCGGGCCGGAATGGTCACGCACGCGCGATATCCAGGCTGGCGCCGTGCAGCGCTGGAAGCAGGACGGCAATCTGGGCCGTGTAGCGAACCTTGATCGTCGTGGTGACGTCTTTGCCGGCCGGGACGGTAGCGTCTATCGCCGCGACGGCGAGAAATGGCAGAAATTCGAGGGTGGTCGTTGGGGCGAAGTCGCTGCGCCCTCCCGCGAGGCAATCCAGGACCGCGTGGGTGACATTGGTGCCGGACTGGCCGGGGGAGCGATTGGCGCCGGCGCAGGAGCAGCCCTTGCCAACCGCCCCCTTGGCGACAAGATCCAGAACCGGCCGAACGTTCAACGCCCGACCAACCTGCCTGCTGGCCAGCGTCCGAATATCGAGCGTCCCAACGTCCAACGCCCGAATGTTCAAAAGCCGAATGTGGAGCGCCCAAACGTCCAACGACCGGCGCAGCGTCCCAACGTTCAGCGCCCCAATGTGCAACGACCGAATATCCAGAAGCCGAATGTGCAGCGACCGGCGACCCGCCCTGCCACACGTCCGGCGGCCCGACCCCAGGCGCCTGCACACCTGAGCAGGGACAACCGGGCGAGAACGGCAGGCAACCGGCAGGTCAATCGGCAGCGCAACGTTCAGCGCTCACGTCCGCAGGCACGCCCGCAACGTCATGGCGGCGGTGGCGGTGCGCGCAGGGGAGGTGGCGGACGCCGCCGTTGAGAAAACCTAGATTGGAAGGTCGCGGGCATCCGCGATCGATTCCATGGTCATGTACGACGTGACCGTATCCAGATCGACTTTCTCGATCAGGCGCTGATAGACGCGGTCGAAGGCATTCATGTCTTCGGCCACCACTTTCAGCATGTAGTCGTAGTCTCCGGCAATCCGGTAGAAATCGATCACGTTCGGAATGGCCACCACTTCGCCCCTGAACCTTTCCAGCCACTCCTTGGAATGGTGCCGGGTCCGGATCATCACGAAGACCGTGAGATTCAACCCGAGCTGCGCCGGGTCCAGCCGGATCGTATGTCCTTCAATCAATCCACTGTCGTACAGCGTTTTCAACCGGCGCCAGCAGGCGTTCTGGGAAAGACCGACCTTGTCGGCAAGGTCTCTTTGCGAAAGACGTGCGTCGCGTTGCAGGGCGCGCAGCAGCGCGCGATCAATATGATCGAATTTTTTCTCCATGTTCGATCAATTGACACGATCTGGAGCGTAAAACAATCGAATGAGGTGAAGATATCCCAGTGAAAGGGGTCGTATGATCCGAAAAAGGCGTTTCGGAGCACAAGATGACCCAAAAAACAGGCACGGCACTCGATCATTTCATCGAGGAACTGAAATCTCCGGACCTGGTTTCCCGCCTGCGCGCGGGATTGATCGGCGAGGGGGCAACCATCTCAGGCCCGTTTGGCGAGCGCGAGCTGATCTATGCCGACTACGTCGCCTCCGGGCGGGCACTGCGCCAGGTCGAGGATTTCGTTCTGGAAGAAATCCTGCCGGTCTACGCGAACAGCCACACCGAGGCTTCCTACTGCGGCAGCGCAATGACACGAATGCGCGAGGCCGCGCGATCTGAAATCGCCCGCATTTGCGGGGCTGACCTGGGCTACGCGACGGTCTTTTGCGGCTCGGGGGCAACCGCGGGCCTTAACCGGCTTGTACATCTTCTTGGTGTTTCAGCCGCGGCAGAGCAGGGCGAACAGCCACTTGTTGTGATCGGTCCCTATGAACATCACTCAGACATTCTGCCCTGGCGCGAGAGCGGAGCGGAGGTGATCGAGATAGACGAAGCGGAGACTGGTGGACCTGATCTCGCCGAGCTGGAGGATGTCTTGCGCAAGGCTGGGTCCGGCCGGCTGATTGTTGGAGCATTTTCGCTGATGTCCAACGTAACCGGCATCGTTACCGACGACGTGGCGGTCACACACATTCTGAAGCGTTACGGCGCGCTCAGCGTTTGGGATTGCGCGGGTTCCGGCCCTTACCTCCCGGTAGATATGAAAGCCGGCACGGATGCCCAGAAAGATGCGGTTGTTGTCTCGCCGCACAAGTTCATCGGTGGGCCAGCCGCGTCAGGCGTCATGATCGTGCGCAAGGAAGCTGTCAGCAAGGCGACACCGGTCTTTCCGGGCGGAGGGACGGTACGCTTCGTCTCACCCTGGGCTCACGATTATTCAGACAATCTTTCAGCCCGCGAGGAAGCCGGTACGCCGAACGTGATCGGCGATATCCGGGCGGCGCTCGCCTTTCTGGTCAAGGAAGCCATTGGGCAGCGGCTCATGGACGAGCGGAACGCCGCCTGGCGCGCCAAAGCGCTGGCGGTCTGGCGTGACAATCCGGCGATCGAGATCCTCGGAAACGACAAGGCCCGTCACGTGCTACCCGTGTTCTCGTTCCGTGTGAAGGATCTGGAACGCGGAGGCTATGTGCACCAGCAGCTCGTCACCCGCATGCTGTCGGACATCTATGGCATCCAGGCCCGTGGTGGCTGCGCCTGTGCCGGACCCTATGCCCATCGGTTGCTGGATATCGGTCCGGAACAGTCCGAAGCGTTGAGGGTCGGTATTCTTTCCGGTGAAGAACTGAAGAAACCCGGCTGGACACGGCTCAATTTTTCAGTGCTCATGACAGTAGACAAGGCGGACAAGATCATTGCCGCCGTCGAAGATCTGGCGCTGCATCCTTATCCGGCCGCGGATTACTACGCGTGCGATGAAACCACGGCCCGGTTCAAGGCCATGCAAGACGCTGCTTGAAGGACACCAAGTCGACATGTGCCGCTGGGCTGCCTGGAGCGGAGCTCCCAAATACCTGGAAGAAGTCATTTGCGATCCGGCGCATTCGCTGATCGACCAGAGCCGCAACGCGCTGTCCTGCAAGACATCGGTCAATGCCGACGGGTTCGGCGTTGCCTGGTACGGCGACCGGGACACTCCTTGTGTCTACAAGGACGTCCGGCCCGCCTGGTCGGATCCAAACCTGTTGCAGATCTCCAAGCACATCCGGTCTCGCCACTTCCTGGCACATGTGCGCGCCTCAACCGGAACGGCGACCACGCGGGACAACTGCCATCCGTTCACGTTCCAGCGCTGGACCTTCATGCATAACGGTCAGGTCGGCGGCTACGACAAGGTGAAGCGTCGCCTCGACAACATGATCCCGGACGACCTTTACCGCGACCGCATTGGCGGCACCGACAGCGAAAGTCTGTTTCTGGTCGCGCTCGCCTATGGACTCAATCTCCACCCGCGCGCGGCCATGGCGAGAGCTGTGTTCGAAGCAGAAGCCCTGTCCAAATACGCCGGAACGACGCCGCACATGCGTTTTGCTGCCGGCTGGTCGGATGGTGAAACGCTCTATGCCGCCCGCTATGCTTCGGACAACCTGGCGCCGACGCTCTATTACCGGGTGTATGACGACGGTGTGATGGTGGTGTCCGAACCGCTGGATGAAGCCCGCGGATGCTGGATGGAAGTGCCTCAGGGCCAGATGATCGAGGTCAGGGACGGGAAAGTGAACCAGGTTGCCTTCCTGAGTGATGAACAGCTCGCTGACGCCTGAGTTTCCGGACTGACCTGCCAGGGCTGACCTGCCAGAACTGAATTGTCAGATGAGGCTGGACGGCAGCCTCAGTGGCAGAAATCGCCGACGGCTTGGCCTCAGACCGGCGTTTCGATCCAGTGCCAGGCGATATCGATTTCATCCCGGTCGAAGTGCTTTTCCTGAATGCCGACCATCCGTGCAAACGTGGCGTCGATCGCAACGAGGGCGGCAAGCAGCTTGCTGTCCGTAACGATGGCGATCTTGTTGAGATGCTGCATGTTGGCAAGCACCCACCGGATGTCCGCCTTAGCGGCCTCGAAGGAAACGCCGACATGATCGCCAAGAACGACCAGAACGCTGATCTTGCCCTGATCTTCAATCATCTCCTCGGCCTTGGCGATCAGGTTCTTTTCCTGATCAATATCGATTTTTCCGGAAATCTCGACACCGAGAACGGCACCCTGGCTGCGGGGCAGAATGGTGTACATGCTGGTTCCTCCGGCAGTGACTGGACGGCACAACCAGAAGGGTAAACCCAAACACGAGAAATAAGAACCTGCCTGACCTTTTTTGCTGACCGCCCGGCAAGGCGCCAGGCACCCTTGAGCGGCAAAGTCTCTGGTGCAATCAGGCGATTTCCCGTCCTGCGCCCGTCATCATGGTGCGGGTCAGCTCGTCGACTTCGTCACGCAACTGGCGCGTGAGAGCACTGCAATCGGTGCGATCACGGCCGTAACCCAGGTTGAACTCATAAAATGAAGGTGCTTGCCTTGGCATCAGAACGTGCTGAAGCATGGTCTCCAGCTTGTCGAACGCCTTGGCAAGTCGGGCTTCAGAGGTTCGTGCCGCTGCATACTCATCCCAGAGGGAGGTCAGCTCGCCAGCCACGTCACCCGGCAGCGGTTCGCACAAGGTCAGAAAGTCCCGCCTCTCGCGTTCCTGTCGGTCGTCACCCGGCGACTGGAGTGGAGCGGGGACATCTCCGGAGATGGCTTCGCCCAGGTCATGCACAAGCGTCAGCTTCAGGAGTTTGAGCATGTCGATTTCTTTCAGCTCTGGTTCGAACAACAGAACCATCAAGGCTAGTCGCCAGCTATGTTCGGCAGTGCTCTCCGGCCTGCCGCCGGATGTCGAACCCGAGCGAAGCGTGTCCTTCAGCTGCTCTGCAGCCTGAAGGAAGTCCAGCAGGCCCGTCAGTCTGGTGTGGGAAATTTCAGGAAGATCGAGGGAAGGGGGCGTCTTTGTCATGGCGGCCAGATTATTGCGGGCCACCGCGCCAGACGAGTTACCGCATAATTTATGCGGCATCCTGTTCTTCACGGACCAGCCGCGCAAACCGTCCGTCTGACAGCGGCAGGCGCGAAATCCGGATGATGCTCTCCGGGATGGTCATTTCCGGGAAATCGACGTGTTCCGTTCGGTAGACAATGTCAGGAGCATCCGGCTCGAACCAGCCATAGTCGGTCAGTCTGTGCTCCGTTGCCCGGATGCCTTCGGACGCAAAACGCCATAGGGGCCGGTTCAGAAACTCGTTCACCGGTGCGCGCCATTCGCAGGCACGCGGTACGGATATGGCCAGCAGCCTGTGTGTGAGGTCGCAGACCAGATGCACGGGAACTGCGGACCGGGAGACAAGATCAAGCAGGGCCTTGTCGGCGGCGCTCTCCGGACGTGCCCTCAACAGACGGGTGATCTTCGCCCTGTCGCTGTCATCCAGTTGCGACTTGCCGCTCTCCCAGCGCGATATCCTCGTCTGCGAGACGCCAAGTTCATGCGCCAGAGCTTCTTGCTTGACCCGGTTCAGTACGCGCCAGCGCCGCAGCGACGGTCCAAGACTGCTTTCAAGAACGGCGGTTTCTGTTTGCATGGTGCAAGTGTAACGCGTCCCGGGAATTTTGTGCAGCGGGAAAAGAAGCACGGCTCACCTGAGCAGGTGTCCGCGCCACCTGCGGGATCAGCGATACTTCTCGATGAACGCGTCGATCGACAACTTGCGAAAATCGGGCAGCCGCTGCTTCAGCTCTTCATGGGACCAGTCCCACCAGGAGATATCGATCAGCGCCTGTTCCTGCTGTTCGGTAAAACGCCGTTTGATTTCCCTGGCGGCCACACCGCCAACAACGGTGTAGGGGGCGACATCCTTGGAAACGACTGCCCCGGCTGCAACAATAGCTCCGGTGCCGATCGAGACGCCGGCAAGCACCGTGACATTGTGGCCGATCCACACATCATGGCCAATGGTGACCCAGTCGTCCTTGCGCCACTGGAAGAAATCCGCGTCGTCCTCGCCAAGGTCATAGGCAGCAGCGCGGTAGGTGAAGTGGTGCTGGGAGGCGCGCCAGGTTGCGTGGTTTCCCGGATTGATGCGGACGCGTCGGGCGATGGAACAGAACTTGCCGATGGTCGACCAGACGACATCGCCTTCCTGAACGATATAGGAATAGTCCCCCATGCTGCTTTCGCGCATTTCCGTGCGTGCACCAACCTCGGTCCAGATGCCGAGATCACAATTCAGCACCCTGGCCTCCGGGTGAATGTTCGGGGCTTCGGTCAGGGAAGGCTTCTGGGTCGGGGCGGACATGGATGCTCCAAATAGCGTTGGAAGGAGTGCGGAAACGGTTTGTAGCCGTGTTGCTGGCACCGGTCGTGACGCTTTGATGACACTGGCGTGACTCCCATCACTTTTTTTGCATGCATCCACAGCGGTGAAAACGGCATTTGGCGGGTAGAAGCCTTGTATTTGAGCACTGATTTCCGAGTAAATTTCAGCCAGGCATGTGTGACGCCAAGGGGGCTCGGAAAGCGCTGAGAGCGCTGCGGAATTCCCGCTGGAGATGGTTGTTCTGCCGATGCTTCAGGCCGGGATGTCATTGATTTGTCATAAAATTTTGGGCTCCCCGACAAAGGAATGTCATTTTTCTGTAATGGTCCGGTGGCTCTTGTCGCGCAGCACGACGAACACAACGGACAGGGCTGGCGCGTGATTCAATTTCAGGAAGTCACCAAGACCTTCGGGTCTCGGACCGCGGTCAACAAAGTAAGTTTTAATATCGAAAAACCGCAGATGGTCGGGATCATCGGTCGGTCCGGTGCCGGCAAGTCAACCTTGCTGCGCATGATCAACCGGCTGACCCCTGCCAGCGCCGGACAGATCCTGTTCGATGGCCGGGACATTCTCAGCCTGAAAGGTGGCATGATGCGTCGCTGGCAGCGCGACTGCGCCATGGTGTTCCAGCAGTTCAACCTGGTGCCGCGCCTGGATGTTGTCACCAACGTCATGTTGGGGCGCCTCAACGGTCACGGCACCTTGAAGAGCCTCTTCAACATCTTCAGCCAGGAAGACGTCAATTCGGCGCTTGGTGCGCTCGACAGACTGGGCATTGCCCAGGAAGCCACCAAGCGGGCCGAGGAGCTGTCCGGTGGTCAGCAGCAGCGTGTTGCGATTGCCCGCGCTCTTATGCAGGACCCGCACATGATCCTGGCGGACGAGCCGATTGCCTCGCTCGATCCGATGAATGCCAAGATCGTCATGGATGCGCTGCGTGAAATTCACGAGCGCGACAACAAGATCGTCATCTGCAACCTGCACACGCTCGACACTGCCCGGACCTATTGCGACCGGGTGATTGGCATGCGCGACGGTTTCCTCGTGTTCGACGGGGCGCCGGAAGCGCTGACCACAGCCGTCGCACGCGAAATCTACGGTGCCGATGAGAGCTTTAACGAGGCGGCGACATCCACCGCCATCGATGCCGGCCAGTCCGGTTCCAGAGAATCCGCCGGTGCGATGACCCCGGCGGCAGCAGCGGTCTGATCCGGCTGCGCACCCGCTTAACGTCATCAAAATTGAGAACTCTCGGGGAGTGTCCCAAATGAAACTCGTTGCTAAAGTTGCTGCGCTTGCTGCCGTCAGCATGATCGCTCTGAATGCTTCTGTTGCCGGTGCAGCGGAAATCACGGAATTCCGTATCGGCCTGCTCGGCGGCGAAAATGCTTCCGACCGTCTGCGTGCCAACGAATGCCTGCGCGAAAAGACCGAGGAACTGCTCGGCGTTCCGACAAAGCTGTTTGCTCCGGCAGACTACAACGGCGTTATCGAAGGCCTGCTCGGCGGTAACCTCGACATGGCCTGGCTCGGTGCTTCCGGCTACGCAAAAGTCTTCCTGACCGACCCGGAAGCCGTTGAGCCGGTTCTGGTCAAGGTCAACAACGACGGCAGCTACGGCTACTACTCCATCGGTTTTGCCCGCGTCGACAGCGAGATCAACTCCCTGGAAGACATGAAGGGCAAGACCTTCGGCTTCGGCGATCCGAACTCCACGTCCGGTTACCTGATCCCGTCCATCGAAATCCCGAAACTCGGCTACTCCATGAAGCCGGGTGAGTATTTCTCCGACGTCGTCTTCACCGGCGGTCACGAGCAGACCATCGTTGCCGTATTCAACGGCGACATCGCCGGCGGTGTGACCTGGGCTGATGGTCTCGGCGAATGGGAAGACGGCTACAATTCCGGCGCTCTGCGCAAGGCAACCGATGCGGGTCTGGTCGACATGACCGAGATCAAGGAAATCTGGCGTTCGCCGGTGATCCCGGAAGGCCCGGTTGTCCTGTCCAAGAAGCTGCCGGACGACATCAAGGCAAAGATGACCGAGCTGATGGCCAACCTCGTCAAGGAAGACAAGGAATGTGGTTACGGCGTGATGGCCGGTGAAGCACGCGGCTTCGAACCGATCACCCATGCGGCTTACGAGTCCATCGTCGCTGCCCGTAAGGCAAAGAGCGAGTAATCGGAACTTCCGATCTCCGCGCGGGCCGGTCTCCGGCCCGCGTTTTCTCAAGTATCGGCCAGCGGAATCGACTTTCCGCCAGAAGTGGCTCCACAGGGCGAGGATCGCCAGGTTTCGAAGAGTTGATCCAGCTAAGCCACCCCGCTTCGGATGAAGTGAGCATCAAGTAAAGGTCCCAAACAATGGCTGTTGCCGCACTCGAGCAGGAAATCCTGTCCATGCGCAAACGCCGCCAGCTCTATTCGTTGATAGGGTTGCTGCTGGTCGTAGCGGTTCTGGTCTCCGGTTATTCGAAATCCAATTCGATGAATTCCGGTGGATTTATTCAGGGTCTTTCCAAATTCTTCGACTATCCGGGCGAGATCGTCGTAGAAGCCTTTGAAGCCGGTCCGGCCTTTTTCTCGCTGATGCTGCAGTTCGTTCCGGCCATGCTGGAAACCTTGAACATTGCCGCGGTTGCGACCCTTCTGGGCGGCGCGATGGCGGTGGTGCTGGCCATGGCCTCCACACGCAATGTCGACAGCTGGGGACCGTTGATCCCGGTGGTTCGCCGCATCATGGACATCACACGTGCCTTTCCCGAACTGATCATTGCGCTGTTCCTGATCTTCGTACTCGGCTCCAGCCCTGTACCAGCCATGATCGCTGTTGCGTTTCATACCGCAGGTGCGCTCGGCAAACTCTTTTCCGAAGTGAACGAGAACATCGACCGCAAGCCCATCGAGGGCCTGTCGGCCTGTGGGGCCAGCTGGCTGCAACGCATCCGGTTTGCGGTGCTGCCCCAGGTGGCGCCGAACTATCTCAGCTATTTCCTACTGCGCCTTGAAATCAATGTGCGTGCTTCTGCCATTCTCGGCTTCGTTGGCGCTGGCGGCATCGGCCAGGAACTTCGCCGCACGATCGGCTGGGGCAAGGGTGCAGGCGATGAAACCGCCGCTATCTTCGTCCTTCTGTTCATAACCATCATGGCCATCGACCAACTGTCGTCCTATCTGCGCGGCAAGCTGGTCGGGTCCGGCCGGGCGCATTGAGGGGAAATCTCATGACCGTCGATACGCTCGAAACACCTGTCACCCAGGCTCTGGTCTGGAACCAGGTCCGCCGGCGCGCATGGCTCACTGTCGTCGTGCCGCTCGCGATCTTCACCTACCTCGTTTACACGTGGTTCGCCTTCGGGGTGCCGGAACTGCTCTCTCGTGCCCAGCCGGAACGGGCGGTGATCCTGGCAACGGATAGCGTCGCCTACAAAGTTCACGTCACAAAGAGCTTCCGGGACAACGAGTTCGAAGTTGCGATCGAAGGCGAGCGCACCGCTACCTACGACAACGCCAAGGTGCCTGACTGGGTGCAGCTCAGCGGCGAAAATGGTGTGGTTGACCTCGGCGATGGCTACAAGGTCGAGATCGATGGCAGGACAGCCCTGTTCACCATCCCGGGCTATGGCGTGGTGGAGGGCACCGCGACTGCCGATGGTGTCGAAACGGTTCTGCCGGCAAGGCCGGCACCGGACTGGATCAAGATCGACCCGCGCAAGCTCGATGTGCGCCCGACCCTTGATCGGCGCCTTCAGGTCACCAAGACGAAGATCGAGGTTCACAACTATTTCGGGGGTTGGGAGAACTTCTGGTTTCCGTTCCGCTCACCACTTTACGGCATGTCCTTCAGCCAGCTTTATGCGTTGGCGTTGAGCTCGGACCGAATGGATCCGGAAACGTCGAACATCTGGTTCATCGTGAACGAGTTTCTGGAAAACCCTGACTGGCAGCACGGCAAGGTTCTTACCGCCTTGTTCGAAACCATCATGATGGCCGTTCTCGGCACTCTCACGGCCGCATTCTTCGGATTGCCGCTGGCGTTTCTTGCAGCTCGCAACTTCACGCCGTCGAAGCTGCTTCGGTTCGGAACACGCCGCCTCTTCGATTTCCTGCGCGGCATCGACATGCTGATCTGGTCGCTGATCTTCATTCGCGCCTTCGGTCTCGGGCCGCTGACGGGGGCTCTGGCAATTGCCTTCACCGACACCGGTTCGCTCGGCAAACTGTTTTCCGAAGCGCTGGAGAACATCGACAACAAGCAGGTCGAGGGCGTTAGGGCGACCGGCGCCAATCAGATCCAGCGGTATCGCTACGGTGTGATCCCGCAGATCCTGCCGGTCTTCGTGTCCCAGGTCCTCTACTACCTGGAATCGAACACTCGGTCAGCCACGGTCATCGGTGCTCTCGGGGCGGGGGGGATCGGTCTCTTGCTGGTCGAAACCATGAAGACCTCGCGCGATTGGGAAAACACCAGCTACATCATCATCCTGACAATCATTGTCGTGATCCTGATGGATCAGACCTCAGGTTGGCTGCGCCGGAAGCTGATTGAAGGCAAATAGGTCCGTCTGACCTGAAAGTGATAAACCCGGCGCGGTAACGGCACCGGGTTTATCTTGATAACTGCAGGTACCCCCTTTTTGCCGCATTTATGTCGCGCTAGCGTGTCAGCGTTCGGAAATTGCTTCGAAGCTGCGGAGGGGGCTGTGCGCCAGGGCATGCGAAATCATCTTGTGAATGTTGCGTTCGGAACCGGTCTGTCCATGATGGCCATGGCAGGATCGGCCTTTGCGATCGAAAGCTGTGTTGCATCCCTGAAGAAACAGGCTGTTGCCGCAGGCGTCCGGCCGGACATCGCCGAGCGCATGCTGTCAGGTGCAACCTTTGACGAGAAGGTCATCCGGTTCTCGACGTCCCAGCCTGAGCACAAGACCGAAATCTGGGATTACATGGCCTTTCTGGTCGACGCGCAGCGGATCCAGGACGGCAAGGCAAACCTGAAAAAACACAACAGCACACTCACCTCCATCGAAAAGCGGTACGGTGTCGACCGGCACGTGGTTCTGGCGGTCTGGGGCATCGAGAGTGACTACGGCAACTTCCGCGGCGATTTCTACACCCCACATGCTTTGGCCAATCTGGTTTGCGCCGGCAAACGGCGCCAGAAATACTTCCAGGGCGAACTGATCAAGACCATGCAGATTGCTTCACGAGGGGATGTGCCGGCCAAAGACTTCGTCGGCTCCTGGGCAGGGGCTTTCGGGCAAACCCAGTTCATGCCGAGCACCTACAACAGTCTTGCGGTCGACTTTGACGGCGACGGCCGCAAGGACCTGGTGAATTCTGTCCCCGATGCTCTGGCTTCAACGGCAAACTTTCTGAAAAATGCCGGATGGAGCAACAGCCGGCCTTGGGGATACGAGGTCAAGGCACCGAAGAGTTACAGTGGGCCGTCGGGTCTGAAGAACTATTCCTCCCTGTCGACCTGGGCCAAAAGAGGCTTCACCAAAATCGACGGCGGCGGTCTTTCCGGCAATCTGGATGCAGCGCTGATCCAGCCGGCAGGAGCGGGTGGCCCGTCCTTCCTGGTGACCCGCAACTTCCGGGCCCTGCGCTCCTACAACGCATCAACCTCCTACGGTCTGGCGATCGCCCTTTTGTCGGAACTCGTATCAGGCGGCGACCCGTTCAAGACACCCTGGCCGACGGACAACCCCGGTCTTTCCCGTGCTCAGCGTGTGGAGCTGCAGAAGCTTCTCAACCGCAACGGCTTCAACGTCGGTGAACCGGACGGAAAGGTCGGCCCGGCCACACGTGAAGGCATCCGCAAGGCCGAGGCACGCCACGGCCTCCCGGTAACAGGACGTCCGTCCTGGAATGTGTATTCGGTGCTGGGGGGGAAATAGCCCACGGGCAACCGGCTGAAATAGGGTGAACCTTGCTTGACAGGTGCCGATCAGGAAGCGTTCTGGGGAATGGAAAGCGGCACACTGGAATGGAGGCAGCTTCTGTTCCGGCCCGTTTTCTTGGCCTGGTACATGGCCTCGTCCGCGGTCCTGAGAAGCTCATATTCGAGGTCCGGGCCGTTCGCCTGAACCGAGACCCCGACGCTTGCGCCGACTGTCCTGTCCACCGCCCCTTTGATCGGGATCGGCAGGTTGATGTCGTAAACGATCCTGTCTGCTAGGGCGGATAGACTGTCCGCGTCAGTGCGCCGTGTCGACAGGATCAGGAATTCGTCGCCGCCCATCCGGATGATCGTCTCATCTTGTTGCAGCAAATCCGACAACCGTTCCGCCACTGCCTTGATGACCTGATCACCGACCGAATGGCCATGGTGATCGTTGACGGTCTTGAACCGGTCCAGATCGATCAGAATGGCGGCAACTTTGACGCCGGGGCCCACGCTGAGCCGGGTCGTTTCGAAGAATTTCGACATCATGCGCCGATTGCCGACACCTGTCAGCGCGTCGTGCAGTGCGTTGAATTCGATCTGGGCGTTGAGTTCAAGAAGGCTCGTGTTCGCCTCCTGCAATTCCGTGTTCAAGGTTTCGGTTCTGGTGCGCAATTCCCTCTCGTAATCGGCTTTGCTGTGTGCAAGCCGGAATTCCAGACGGTTCCGGAAATCGTTGCTCTGGCGTTCCGTTTCCTCGGTGAACATCTTCTTCTGAAGTTTCACATAGGCCTTCAGATAGTCGAGTGCACTGCGGTGTTCTTCCAGGGCTTCGTGGGTCTGGGAGAGCTTGAGGTAGAAGTTTCGCGTCCAGTGGTGATAGTCGGCACCGGCAGCGTTCAGCAGACCGTTTTCCAGTTCGGCGCGCGCTTCGTCATAGCGCTTCTCTTCGAAAAGGCTCAATCCGAGCACGTAGTAAAGGTGGCAGGCAACCCGGTGATCCTGGCTGAACTGTGCCGCTGCCAGGCCCTTGGCGGCGCAGGCGCGCGCCTCCTTCAATGCCCCGGTTTCCACCAGCGCCGCTCCCAGCACTTCATAGGCGTAAGGCAGGTTCACGGCGTTGCGATGCTCCAGGGCATCTTCCAGGCACGCCTTTGCCGCTTCGACGGCTGCCTCGGGACTGCCACACCGCAATTCAGTGCGCGATAGGGTTTGCAGGATGTGCGAACGCTCGTAAACAAGGCCCAGCCGATCAGCGATGTCCATGGCTTCCTGAAGCTTGGACTGAGCCTTTTCGTAGTCATGATAATAGGCGCACATGTTGGCGAGCACGGTCAGCGGCTCGATACCTGCGCGTCCGTGAGTTGCCGCGCCGAGGATCTCCAGGCTTTCTCCCAGAATGGCATCGGCCTGGCTGAGTTCACCGAGGCTGTAGACGCAAACCGACTTGATGACCAGAAGCTCGGACCAGCCTTCCGGATCCTGCCTCGGATCCATCATCGAGAAGGCTTTGTCTGCAAGCTTTGCCGCCGCATCGAAATGACCGGACCAACGCTCCAGCCATGCAAGATTGAACTGAAGGGGACGGTTGCCGGGTTCCGGTTCCGGCTGCCGTTTCAGCGCGTCATACAAAAGGCGTTTGCAGAACGCCGGATTGCGCCATCGCAAGGCCCAGCTTCGCTCTTGCAGTTCCTTCAGGTGCGCCTCCCTTGACGGCAGTTTTTAAAAAATACCACTGGTGATCATAGCCATAATTCCGGAAACGCAACGTAAATTCATTTGGATAAGACATAGATTTGTTGCGTTGCGAAAAACATCAGCGCAATATATTGGCGAAATTCTGGAGGTTTAGGCATGTCCGGGCGGATTCTGACGGTTGCACAGCAAAAAGGCGGGTCGGGGAAGACAACCCTTGCGGCCCATCTTGCCGTTGCGCTTGCCAAAAAGTCCGGCGAACCGGTGGCAATCCTCGATGTGGATCCGCAAGGCTCTTTGGGGACCTGGTTCGAGGCACGCGAAGACAACTTTGGCGAAGACAATACCGGTCTTGAATTCCGCACCGCGTCAGGCTGGGGCGCAAGGCGTGAGGCGCGTTCGCTCGCAAAGTCCCATGGTTACGTTGTCATCGATACACCGCCCAAGACCGACAGTGATGCCAAGCCGGCAATCGACGCCGCTGACTTCGTGATCGTTCCGATCCAGCCGACGCCGGTCGATCTCTGGGCAACCTCGCAGACGATCGAGATGGCTGCGCGTGAAGATACCCCCGCACTTCTGGTGCTCAACCGCGTGCCGCCCCGCGCGTCCCTGACAGGCGAGATGGCGGACGCCATTGCCGCTTCGGGATATGACGCGCTCAATGCCCGCCTGGGCAACCGGACCGTCTTTGCCTCTGCAATGGGCAGAGGCCGCGCCGTGACCGAGGACGCACCATCCAGCAAGGCGGCCCAGGAAGTTGCGCTGCTGATCGAGGAACTGGTCAGCAGGATTGGCTGAACTCTCAGACCATCTCGTCTGCATTTGCGCGACCACGCCCTTGTGTCAGGAGAGTTCACTCTAAAAACTATTTTGCCTTGTCCTTGTCACGATCCAGTGACTTGATAGGGGAAATTATAGGCCCCGGAGGATTGGCCATGTTCGTTTTTTCGTTTGTTTCCCAAAAGCTTTCCCTCAATTTCAAGCATCGTTTCAAGAAGGTTGCCAAAAGCGCGCTGCTTCTTGTAGCGAGCGTCGGTTTCGCCGGTGTCTTGGCCACCGCAGCAGGCGCGCAGGACCGGCGTATTGTCACCATCGATGATGCGGATTTCTTCGGTGGTGACTATCGCACCGTGAAAGACGTGGATCTGGACGGGTGCAAATCCGTCTGCCTCAGCGACAATCAGTGCCGCGCTTTCACCTTCAACACTTCTGCAGGCTGGTGTTTTCTGAAGACCGACTATGGCGAACTGCAGAGTTTTGCCGGTGCGATCGCCGGACGGGTCGTTGAAGTCAAGGCGCCACGCGCCGACCAGAGCGCAGACCGAAAGGCAGAGCTGGTTTTTGTTCCCAAATCCCAGCTGGAAAGCGCACAGACCTATTCCCTCAGCATTGCAAATTCGGTGCGCCCGAACGGGCAGACTGCGGATCAGCTGCGACGGAACGGTCAGGACGCACTCGGCGAGCGTAACGGCGCACTGGCAGAAGCCGACTTCCTGCAGCTGATCAAGCTGGAACCGGGTGAATTTGATGCCTGGACCCAGCTCACCACCGCCCTGCTGCTGCAGGATCCAGACAACTGGCAGGACAGGGAAACCAAGCGCAAGAACGCGATATCAGCCTCGATCAATGCCTATCTGCGGTCGGTCAGCGCACCTGAGCGCGCCTTGGCACTTGAACTTGTGGGCCGCGCGATGACCCGCAGCAGCGAATACAAGACCGCGATCAAGGCCTTGCGGGCATCGTTGGCGGTCGAGGAAAATTCCAGCGTCCGTCGGCAATACGCGGATCTGGTTGCCGAGCACGGCTTCCGGATCGTTGATCACGAAGTCGATTCCGACAGCGCGTCGCCTCGGATTTGCCTGGTCTTCTCGCAAAAACTGCCGCTTGGCGAAGACATGAGCCCTTATGTCAGCGTAAGCGGCGAGGGTACTTTCGCGATCGAGGCGGAAGGCAGCCAAATCTGTGCGGATGGTCTCAAGCATGGCGGCCGCTATCAGATCACCGCACGCAGCGGCTTGCCGGCAGCCGATGGCGAGAAGCTGGAAAAGACCGCGGACCTGACTGTCTATGTGAAAGACCGGTCTCCCTCCGTCAGCTTTTTGAGCCGTTCCTACGTTCTTCCAGCTGGTGGCGACCCCACCATTCCGATCGTTTCCGTGAACACCTCTGAAGTCGAGACCTCGATCTACCGCATCGGCAACCGCTCCATCGCCGATATTCTGCGTGACAACCGCTTCCTGCGGCAGCTCGACAGCTGGCGGGCAGACCAGATCGAGGACGAACTGGGTCAGAAGGTCTGGTCCGGAATTGTCGAGACCGGCAACGACCTGAACCAGGACATCACGACCGCCATACCGATTTCGGAAACCGGCATCGAGCTGAAACCGGGCGTCTATGCCATGACTGCGCGGTCCAAGCTCGATCAGAAGAACCGCTGGGGCACGCTGGCAACGCAATGGTTCCTGGTGTCCGATCTGGGCCTGACGGCCCTTTCAGGCGATAACGGCATTGCCGCCAATATCCGGTCTCTCACAAGCGCTGAGGCACTGGAGGGCGTGACCGTACGGCTGTTGGCCGTCAACAACGACATTCTCGGTGAAGCTGTCAGCAACGCGGAAGGCTTTGCGGAATTTGCCGTCGGCCTTACCCGCGGCAGAGGTGGTCAGGCCCCCGGTATTCTCGTGGCCGAAACGTCCGAGGGCGACTATTCCTTCCTCGACCTGCGCAAACCGGCGTTCGATCTGTCCGACCGGGGTGTCGAAGGACGTGCAGCGCCGGGGCCGCTAGACGTTTTTGCCTGGACGGATCGCGGTATCTACAAGGCCGGCGAAACCGTTCACGCGCAGGCTCTGCTGCGCAATGCAAGTGCAACCGCTCAGGAAGACTTTCCGCTCACCTTCATCTTCAATCGGCCTGACGGTGTGGAGCACGCCCGCTTTACCGTGAACGACGGCGGGCTCGGTGGCCACCTTCAGGATGTGACGCTGGCGGCGTCGGCTCAGCAGGGTATCTGGTCCTGGCAGGTTTTCGCCGATCCGAAGGGCAGGGCTCTCACCGAGCAGACCTTCCTGGTGGAAGATTATCAGCCCGAGCGAGTCGATTTCGAACTTGAAACAGATGCAAAGGCCTTCAACCGTACCGGACCGACAGCGGTATCGCTGGACGCCAAGTATCTCTACGGCTCTCCGGCCAGCGGCCAGACGCTGGAAGGTGATGTCATCGTGCGGCCCATCCGCACGCTTGAAGCCCACCCGGGCTATCAGTTCGGCATTGCCGATGCGGATGCCTATACACAGCGTGGCTCCCTGTCGTCGGGCCTGAAGACCGATGAAGATGGCAAGCTTACCTTCGACGTGTTCATGCCCGAACTTCCCGAGACGACCATGCTTTATACCGGCGAGCTGATCGCACGCCTGGTGGAGGCGGGTGGCCGCTACGTTGAACGGGACATGGACCTGCCTGTTGCCATCGACGGACCACGCATTGGCGTGAAACCCGCCTTCGACGGCGGTGTCGATGAAGGCGGTCCGGCCGATTTCTCCGTAATCGTCATCGATGAAGACGGCAAGGAAGTCGACGGAGCGGACATCGGCTGGACCCTGTCCAAGGTCGATCGTCGGTATCAATGGTACCGCTATGACGGCAACTGGTCCTATGAGCCGATCACCACCACCCGCCGTGTTGCCACCGGCACCGTGCAGGTGACTGCTGGACAGCCGGCACAGCTATCCCTTCCGGTCGAATGGGGTGAATACCGTCTCGACGTTGAAGGCAGCGGAACGCTGCAGACCTCGACGCGCGTCACCTTCAATGCCGGCTGGTATTCTGCCGATGCGTCCTCTGATACGCCTGATTATCTGGACGTTGGCCTCGACAAGACCAGCTACCGGCCCGGCGACACCGCCAAGCTGCGCCTCAAGCCGCAGATGGCCGGTATTGCCGTGGTCAATGTTGTTTCCGGCGGATTGCTGGCCAGCAAGACCGTTGAAGTGACTGCCGAGGAAACCGAGGTCGAGATTCCTGTCAGCGACGATTGGGGGGCAGGGGCCTATGTCACGGCCAGCCTCTACCGGCCGATGGACCTGGACCAGAAGCGAATGCCGTCACGGGCAGTCGGTCTGTCCTGGCTGCAGGTCGACCCGGGTGACCGGGCGCTTGACGTGCAGTTGTCTGCGCCTGACCGGATTCTGCCCGAGACGACACTGGACGTTCCGGTGAAACTCGCGAACCTGAAAGCAGGAGACCAGGCGTATCTGACGATTGCCGCGGTTGACGTCGGCATTTTGAACCTGACCGGCTTCAAGACACCGGATCCGGAGAAATGGTACTTCGGCCAGCGGCGTCTCGGCACCGACTTCCGTGATCTTTACGGCCAGTTGATCGACCGGATGGCTGGAACCCGCGGGCGCGTCCGTTCCGGAGGAGATGCCGCAGGCATGCGGCTCGATGCACCTCCGCCAGATGAAGAACCGCTTGCCCTGTTCTCGGGACTTGTAACCGTGGGCGATACTGGCGAAGCAACCGTCTCCTTCGATATCCCGGCCTTCAACGGCGCCGTCAAACTGATGGCAGTTGCCTGGACAAAGGATGGCGTCGGTCATGCCGACCAGGAAGTGGAAGTGCGTTCACCAGTCGTGATGACGGCAAGCGCACCCGCCTTCCTTGCACCGGGAGACCAGTCGCGAATTTCCCTGGAAATCGACAACGTCGATGGCCCTTCCGGTTCTTATGCGCTCGAAATCTCGGTCGCTGACGGCCTTCGGCTGGAAGGCGGCAGCACGGATCAGTCGCGTACGCTGGATCTGGAAAACGGCAAGAAAGCCCTGGTGCTGCTCTCGGTTTCGGCAGAAGACATGCTGACGAAGTCGGAAGTCGTGGCGTCGCTGACCGGGCCGCAGGGCGAAGTTTTCGTCAAGCGTTTCAGCCTCGAGGTTGAAGATACCCAGCCTGAAGTTGTCCGTCAGTCCAGCTTCTCGCTGGCATCCGGAGACAGCCTCTCGCTGGATGCGGACACCCTCGACGGCCTGCGGGCGGATACGGTTGACATCACCTTGTCTGCCGGTGGTGCTGCAAGCATCGATGTCGCCGGCCTGCTGGCGGCACTTGACCGCTATCCTTATGGCTGCACCGAGCAGACGACCAGTCGTGCCTTGCCGCTGCTTTATCTCAGCGAAGTTGCCGAGGCTGCAGGGCTTGGCGGCGATAGTGCCATTCGGGAACGGGTGGTCAAGGCCATTGCCAAGATCCTGTCGAACCAGTCCTCTTCCGGCGATTTCGGTCTCTGGAACAGCTACGGCGGCGGTGATACCTGGTTGGATGCCTATGTTACCGACTTCCTGACCCGTGCACGCGAAAAGGGATATCTAGTGCCTGATCTTGCGTTCACTTCGGCACTGGACAATCTGGAAAACAGGTTGGCCTATTCCTCCGACTTCCAGGATGGCGGCGAAGACATCGCCTATGCGCTCTACGTGCTGGCCCGCAACGGCCGCGCCTCCATGGGCGATCTTCGCTACTACCTGGATGCCAAGCTGCAGAACTTCGCAACACCGCTTGCCAAGGCACAGGTTGCTGCCGGGCTTGCCCTTTATGGCGAGCGTGACCGGGCGGCCACCGGTTTCAGGGCGGCTCTTGCCGCTCTGCCGAAGGAGGCTCCGAAGTACTATCGCGACGACTACGGCTCCGTCCTGCGCGACAGCGCGGGCGTGACAGACTATGTCGTTTCGGCGTCCATGGAAGACAGTCTGAAGACGGAAGCCATCGACTTCCTGAAAACGGCCCAGGCCAACAAGCCATACCGGTCGACACAGGACATGGCCTGGATGCTCCTGGCAGCGAATGCGCTCAACGAATCCGCGCAAGACGCCCGGATCTCCGTTCGTGGTGAAGTAACGCCCGGACGGCTCGCCTGGTCGCTGGCTGGCCGCGAGGTTGCCGACTTCCCGGTGGAGGTGAAGAACAACGGTGACGCTGGAACGGAGCTTCTTGTCTCCGTGGCCGGCCAGCCGCTGGTGCCCGAGCCCGCAGGTGGCAAGGACTATGCGGTTGAACGCACGGTCTACGACCTTGACGGCAATCCGATCGATCCGGCCGCGGTTCCGGTCAACACCCGGCTTGCTGTGGTCGTCACAGTTCGGGCCCTGACGGATCATCCGGGCCGGTTGATGGTCGTTGACCGCCTGCCTGCCGGCCTGGTGATCGACAATCCGCGGCTTGTGCGTTCCGGCGATATCGGTGGCCTGTCGTTCCTCGATACGGTTGATCAGCCGGAACATTCGGCGTTCTACAGGGACCGTTTCGAAGTGGCCGTGGACCAGACCCGTTGGAGCAGCAAGGAACTGACCTTTGCCTATCTTGCGCGGGCTGCAACCCCGGGCGACTATTCGCACCCGCCGGCGTCGGTAGAGGATATGTATCGTCCGGACCGCCGCGCCATCACGGCAACCGGCAGGTTGGTTGTTCTCGGCCCGACGCGGTAAGGCGACCGTACGATGAAAACGTTGGCGCGGCGGAATTGGCTCATGATCCGGCGGTGGTTCGCTGCCGCCGGTCTTGGTGCCGCCGCGCTGTCTGTTTGCCTGATTACAAAGGTCGGGCACGACTATGCGTCGCTGTCCGCGCCGCCCCGTGTCGGCGACCTGCCTCTGTCGGTTGTCGTTCTGGACCGGAATGACCGCCTTCTACGGGCTTTCACCAGCCAGGACGACAAATGGCGCTTGCCGGTGGAACTACCAGAAATAGATCCGCTTTATTTCCGGATGTTGCTGGCGTTCGAAGACAAGCGGTTTTACGAACACGGCGGGTTTGACGCGCTGGCGCTTGCTCGCTCTGCCCTGCAAAGTCTCAGGAACGGCCGCATAGTTTCCGGCGGTTCGACGCTGACCATGCAGGTTGCGCGTTTGCTGGAAGAGCAGCCGACGAAGTCGCTTGAGCGTAAATACGAGCAGCTACTCAGGGCCGTTCAGCTGGAAGCGGAGTTTTCGAAAGAAGATATCTTGCGGCTTTATGCTCTCAGGGCGCCTTTTGGCGGCAACCTGGAGGGGGTTCGGGCGGCAAGCCTTACCTGGTTCGGCAAGGAACCTGGGCGTCTCACGCCGGCGGAAGCTGCGCTGCTGGTGGCATTGCCGCAAAGCCCTGAGGCGCGGCGGCCGGACCGTTTTCCAGAGCAGGCGCGCAAGGCCCGCAACCGTGTCTTGCGCCGGGCAGCAGTGGCTGGTGTCCTCGGCAAAGAGGATGCGGCTTCGGCTGCGAATGAACCGGTCCGGACGATACGTTATGCAATGCCATTCCTGGCGCCGCACGAAAGCCGGCAGGCGCGTGCCGATGCGCCTCTCTTGCCTGTCCACCGGTTGACGATCGACCTTGAGCTTCAGCGTGCGATCGAATCCCTGGCGAGACGGAAGAGCGAGACGATGCCATCGCCAGTTTCCCTGGCCATTCTGGTCGCCGATCACCAGAGCGGAGAAATTCTGGCCAGCGTTGGCGCGCCGAACCTTCTGGACACGCGCCGCCAGGGGCATGTCGACATGACCCGCGCCACACGTTCGCCCGGATCAACGCTGAAGCCGTTCATCTATGGTCTTGCCTTTGAAGAAGGTGTCGGTCTGCCGGAAAGTTTCATTGAAGATCGGGCGACCAACATTGGTGGCTACCAGCCGACGAACTTCGACCAGTCCTACCAGGGCACGGTCACCCTGCGCGAAGCCCTTCAGTTGTCGCTGAATACACCGGCCGTCAAGTTGCTGGAAGCGGTCGGGCCGGCACGGCTGATTGCCCGGCTGAAACGTGCCGGTGCCAATCCCGTCATGGAGAAAGGCATCGCACCGGGGCTTGCCATCAGCCTTGGCGGTCTCGGCATGACCTTGCGGGACTTGGCCCAGGCCTACGCCGCAATGGCTCGAGGTGGCGAACCGGTAGCCCTGTCCGTTTGCCGCAAAGACTGCGAAGAGGGTACGACGCCGGTGTCTTCAGCCCGTGTCCTTTCGGAAAAGGCCTCCTGGATGGTGGGCGATATTCTTTCCGGATTGCCGCAGCCGCAAAGTGCAGAAACACACCACGTCGCCTACAAGACGGGCACAGCCTACGGCTATCGTGACGCTTGGGCTGTCGGTTATGACGGTCGTCATGTGGTGGCGATCTGGTCGGGGCGCCCGGATGGCACGCCAGTGCCCGGGGCGACGGGAGCTTCGGTCGCCGTACCTATTCTCTTCGAGGCGTTTCAGATCCTGGGACCCGACAGGGTTCCGCTTCCGGACGGTCCGGCGGAAGCCATGAGTGTCGCCGGGCAACAGGTTCCCGAACCGCTTCGCTTTGCCCGCTTGCCACAAAACCGCGGCACGGTTCGCACGGGTGACACCTTGCAGATATCCTATCCGCCGGACGGAGCCGAGCTGGATCTTGGGTTCGCACGGGACAGTTCGTTGGAACAGTCGGCGCAGCCTCTGGTCGTCAAGTTCAAGGGCGGTGCAGGGCCGTTCTCCTTCCTTGTGAACGGACGCCCCCTCCACACAGGGCAGCGGGAAAGGCAACTTGTCTGGCAGCCGGACACGCCCGGTTTTGCGGATGTGACGGTGCTCGATGCCAACGGCAACAGTGCAGGAATAACGGTTCTCTTGCGCTAATCGCACAACAGCGCGCCAAATCGAACCCTTTCATTGTCGGCATCGCGTAAAGGCCTGCCGACCGGTCTGCATCAAAGACGCGGATCGACACGCCCCGCCTGCGCATCCGCTTGTTTTGCGAGAGTTCGCATGGATTGAGCGAATCTTCCGAAAAACATGCGGTTTTCATCGCTGTGGGGCGAATCTTTCAGCATCGAATCCCGCGACAAAGTATGTGGAAGACAAGAAACGCCTACCTTGATGCGGTTTTAGCGGATTTTCTCTACTCGTCTGAGTGGTGTCGTATTTTCCTTAAGGGAAGGGTGTTCAAATTCTCCATTGAACTTGTTTTCAGGTGTTAATAAAGTATAAATTAAGAAAATTTCTTAAATAAGAAAGACATGTATATTCTATTTTAGAAGTATGATCTATTTTTTGATTGAGTATTATCTTTTTAGATAGAAGTTCTTTGTTTTTCTGTGTTGTGTTTCGGAGGGATGGGGTTGGGGTGTCTCATCGCGAAATAGTGATTTTCCCGGGATTTTCCGCGAATTTTTGTTTGATGGTTCCCTTGGGTAATGGAAAACTGGTTGCAAAACAGCATGTTGCAGAAAAAACACACAGCTGCCTGACAGTGCTGCCAGTCAGCAGTTTGGACTTGCTGTGCCAACTCGAGTTTGGTTCTTAAGCCCTGCGACGGCGAGTAATCGCCAGAAAAAATAGTTCGGACTTTTTCGACTGAATTGTTTTTGTACGAAATCGCGGGGATGGAGCCCGCCAGGTCCTTGAGGGTCAGGTTCGGTTCCAATGAAAATTGACTTTTGGAGGTCAGATATGAAACTCAAGAGCTTGATGCTCGGCGCTGCAGCTGCTGCTGCTGCTGCCACCACCGCACAGGCAGCCGATCTTCCGGTTGCTCCGGAGCCGGTTGATTACGTTCGCGTCTGTGACGCTTACGGCGCACGCTTCTACTACATCCCGGGCACCGAAACCTGCCTCCGCGTTGGCGGCCGTGTTCGTACCCAGGTAATCGTCAACAACACGCTGGACAACGGCGCTTGGGGCAACCGTGATTCTGACGGCTACTCCTGGCTGTCTCGCGGCTACCTGTACCTGGACGCTCGCACTGCAACCGAATTCGGTACCCTGCGTGCATACGTCTCCATGTACTCCACCGTCACTAACGGTGCGAACTCTGCCAGCCTCGATAACGCCTACATCCAGTGGGGCGGCCTGACCGCAGGTCTTCTGACCTCGAACTTCGACATCTTCACCGGTCAGACCTTCATGGGTGTTGTTAGCCGTAACTGGTCCGACCAGACGGTCAACCAGATCGCTTACACCGCAGCTTTCGGCAACGGCTTCTCCGCTACGATCGCTCTGGAAGATCGTTCGCATCGTGAAGTTGGCACCTACGGCGGCACTCGTGCACCGGACCTGGTCGCTGCTCTCGGCGTTTCCCAGGGCTGGGGTTCTGCACAGCTGTCCGGTGCTCTGCACCAGGTTTACCCGGATCGTGCAAACGCACACCAGACCGGCGCAACCAACAACGGTGCTGACGATTCCTTCGGTTGGGCAATCGGCGGTGGTGTTGCTGTCAACATCCCGATGGCTTCCCCGGGCTCCAACATCTTCTTCCAGGGCTTCTACGCAGACGGCGCTCTGTCCTACATCGGCGCAGGCAGCACCGTTGGCGGCGTAGCAGTCTCCGATTACGGCCCGACCAGCGGCACCTCCACCGGCTACTCCCTGTCGGCTGGTGCTTACATCCAGGCAACTTCCACGATCGGTCTTGCTCTCGACGGTTCCTACATGGACATCGATCAGCCGAACGGCGCAACCGACCTGACCCGTTGGGCAATCGACGGTTCCGTACAGTGGGAGCCGGTCTCTGGCTTCGTAATGGGTGCTGACGTTGGTTACGCCAACACCGACCCGAGCTCTGCGTCTGACGTTGACGAACTCCTCTTCGGTGTTCGTATGCAGCGCACCTTCTAATCAATCCTCACTCGAGGTTTGATGGGAAACCCGGCGGAAACGCCGGGTTTTCTTTTGTCTTGTCGGGCAAAAAGAACTGTAAAATGCGACGCACAGAGTGTCGCTGCAGCTCAGAAGCTCAGAAGCTCAGAAGCTCAGAAGAGCCAAGCGGAACAAGGCCAGGTGGCCACCAGATTCAAACGCTTTTCAGAAAATCCGAAATCGTCTTGTGCGTCTCGCCATCCCACAGAACAGGCGCATGTCCTTGGCCGGGAATGGTTTTTGCTGTGGCATTCGGGTGGTTGTCCGTCATCCGCCGACATGTTTCCGGGCTCAGCAGATCCGAATGTTCGCCGCGAAGCACCAGAACCGGTCTGTCGGTCAGCTTTTCGTAAAGAGGCCAGAGGTCGGGTGTGGGCGTGGCATCATCGAGACTTGCCAATTGATGGGCGAGGGCGGGGTCGTAGTCCATCATCACATGTCCGTCCTGCTCGCTCGCAAGCTGGCCGGCCAGCTTGAGCCAGTCAGCCTTCCCGAAGGCAGGGAATTGATATCCGAGCGTGTGTTCCAGGTTGGCTGCGACGTCTTCATGGGAGGCGCATTTCATGTAGTGGCCGAGTGTTGCGGCGATCCGGTGGATCGCGCGCATCTCGATATGCGGACCAATGTCATTGAAGATCACGGCCGCCATTCGGGATGCGGGATAACGCAAGCCCATTGCCAGGGCATGCAAGCCACCCCGTGAAGTTCCAAGAACGGCAAAACGGTCCAGTCCAAGTTCCGCAATGGCAGCATCGATGTCCTTGTCTTCAACGGTCAAGGCGTAATTGCGCCAATCGGGATCCCAGTCGCTCTTGCCTCGTCCCCTGTAGTCGAGGGCGATGACCCTGTGGCCGCAAGTTTGAAGGAAACGCGCGATCTCATTGAAATCTCGCGTATTTCTGGAAAGCCCCGGCAGGCAGAGAACTGGAATTGGGGACGCTGCCTCGTCTGATACCGGTTTGGCAGACGGCCACTCGCAGCCTGACAAGGTAAGGCCATCCGGGCTCTTCCAGGTAAAGTCTACTACTGGCGGCATCGGGGCGGTGCTGGAGCTGACAAGCGCTTCTTGCGGCGCAGAAGTCATGGGTGTCTCCCGTAACGTTTCCATCCAAAAGTTGTTTTTTTCAAAGATAGAGTGGATTGCGGGCGGGTGCCAATAGGAAGACTTCGTATCAGGCATTGAAAAGATGAGGCCAGGTGTCGCTGGAAGAGCGCAGTTAAGGCAAGAAAAGTCGAAAAGCAGCAGTTCTATAGCATTGGAACCATTGCTCCTTGTTCGGCAGATGAGTATGTTGCGCCTCCATCTGAAACAGATGCCCTTCCGCCCGTCGGAACCACGACAGTCATCCAAGAGGAAACCGAGATGTTTAAAGGTTCAATTCCAGCGCTGATTACCCCGTTTAAGGACGGAGCGCTCGATGAGAAACGGTTTCAGGAGTTCGTGGACTGGCAGATCGCTGAAGGTTCCTCCGGTCTCGTGCCCGTGGGCACGACTGGCGAAAGCCCGACGCTGACCCATGATGAACACAAGCGCGTTGTCGAACTGTGTGTAGAAGCGGCCGCGGGCCGCGTTCCCGTCATGGCGGGCGCAGGTTCCAACAATACGATCGAAGCAATCGACTTCGCGCAACACGCCGAAAAGGCCGGCGCCAATGCCCTGCTGGTCGTGACGCCTTACTACAACAAGCCGAACCAGGCTGGCATGAAGGCCCATTTCAAGGCTGTCAACGATGCCGTTGGCATCCCGATCTTCATCTACAACATTCCAGGCCGGTCGATTGTCGACATGCTGCCGGAAACGATGGCAGAGCTGTTTGAAACCTGCGAGAACATCAAGGGCGTCAAGGATGCAACGGCTGACATGGCAAAGGCCAGCCGTCAGCGCCATCTGTGTGGACCGGATTTCGTCCAACTGTCCGGTGAAGATATCTCCGCACTTGCCTTCAATGCTCATGGCGGTGTCGGTTGCATTTCGGTGACCGCCAACGTTGCACCGCGCCTGTGTGCCGAGTTCCAGGCTGCCACGCTTGCCGGTGACTACAAGAAGGCGCTGGAATACCAGGACCGCCTTGCGCCGCTACACCGGGCCATGTTCCTGGAACCGAGCCCGGGCGGCGCAAAATATGCGCTTTCCCTGCTTGGCAAGGTGGACGAAGAGCTGCGGCTGCCTCTTCTGCCGGTGACGGAAGCAGCACAAGCCGAGATCCGCGCTGCAATGGCACACGCAGGGCTGATCAACTGACCGGAAAAGGAATGGCACTGGCTGCCGGGAACTGACGTTCGTCTCGATTGTTTGCCTTTTCGAGACGAACCGAATTTCAAGGCGCTGGCGCCGGAAGGAAAAAAATGGCTCCGAGAAAAGGGGGCGATCCGGGGCGGACAATCATTTCCGACAACCGGAAAGCCCGGTTCAATTTCGAAATCGAAGATACGCTGGAAGCAGGCATCGAGCTGAAGGGCACCGAGGTCAAATCGCTGCGCAACGGCAAGGCGAATATTGCAGAATCCTACGCCGCCGAACATAAGGGCGAGATCTGGATCTACAACGTCTATATTCCGGAATACCTGCAGGCCAATCGGTTCAATCACGAACCGCGCCGTCCGCGAAAATTGCTGTTGCACAAGCGCGAGATCGGCAAGTTGGCTGGTGCCGTCCAGAAGGACGGCAAGACGATTGTCCCGCTCAAGCTCTATTTCAATGAGCAGGGCCGGGCAAAGCTGGAATTGGCCCTTGCCCGGGGTAAAAAGCTGCATGACAAGCGCGAGACTGAGAAGAAACGCGATTGGCAGCGCGAAAAGTCCCGCTTGATGAAGAACTTCAGCTGATTTTCGCTATCCACAGCGGCGCTGCGTGACAATTCCATGACTGTGCGTAACCTGTTGAAAGCTTGCGCATAACGTGTGGAAGAGCTGTGCAGTGCCTGTGGGTAGTGGAAACGCCCATCCCGGACTTTTCCCGTGGATTGCCTGTGATCATTCACAGCGTAACTGTCTCGACGGACTTGTCCGGTATCTAAGCCGTCAAACCTTCCAGGATTCCCCGTTTCCAGTCGGGAATATGGCACGGTCTGCGTGTTTCACGGGCCACGTGGACATGGACAAAGCGGCCGTGAGCTGCTGTCGTCTCGCTTTCGCCGGCAAACAATCCAACCCTGAAAATTACAGAAGTTGAGCCAAGTTTTTCAACCTTCAGTCCTGCGGATATGATGGCGGGAAAGGTTAGTTCGGTGAAGTAATGGCAGCCGGTTTCCACCACCAGAAAGATCTCGGGGCTCTTTAGCGGGTCGAGCAGTTTCTTATCAACGTACCAGCTGTTAACAGCCGTATCGAAAAAGCTCAAATACTGAACGTTGTTGACGTGCCCGTAGATGTCCACATCCATCCACCTTGTGGGGATATGTTGAAAAGCTTTGAATTCGGACCTGTTTAAAGGTTCCGGCCTCGCCGCTTGTGGATGAGCTGTGATGTTCATAGCGCCGCCCTGTAGATTTCAAGCGCGTCCGTTTCGCCAAGCTCCCGCGGGTTGTTGACCAGCAGGCGGGTTTGCTTCATGGCGTCGCTCGCCATTTTGGGCAGATCAGTCTCGCTGATTCCGACATCGCGCAGGCGTGTTTGAAGGCCCAGTTTTGCAGCCAGGTCTGCCAGGTTATCTGCAAACAGGTCAGAGCGCGCCCTGGCATCGTTTACCTCGGCAAGTCCAGGGAAAACAATTGGCGCAATCTCGGCATAAGTTTCTGAAGCAACAGCGTTATTGAACTTCAGGACATGTGGCAGAACCAGCGCGTTGGATAGCCCGTGAGGGACGTGAAACGTGCCGCCGATGGGATAGGCAAGCGCATGAACCGCGGCCACCGGTGAATTGGCAAAGGCCATGCCGGCAAGCATGGAGCCGAGCAACATCGCGCCACGTGCGTCCCTGTCGTCCGGTGTGAACACGGCCTTTTCAATGTTGGCGCCAAGCAGTTTCAAGGCTTCAACGGCAAGCGTTCGGGAGACGGGGTTGTTGTTCACGGATTTCGAGGCGTATCCCTCGATCGCGTGGACCATGGCATCTATCCCCGTTGCCGCAGTGACAGGGCCTGGCAGGCCAAGTGTGAGCAGCGGGTCGAGGATCGCAAGATCGGGAAGAAGGAAGGGAGAAACGACGCCGCGCTTTTCCTCATCCCCGACCGTAATGATCGAGATCGGAGTGACCTCGGAGCCGGTTCCTGCTGTGGTCGGAACGAGGATCAGGGGCAGTCGCGGCCCCTTGGCGTTTCCGATGCCCCAGGCTTCGTCCAGATCCTCGTTGCTGCCCAGCAGCAGCGCGACAAGCTTTGCGACATCCAGGGAGGAACCTCCGCCGTAGCCGATGATCGACGTTGCGCCGTGCGAGCGGGCCGCTTCCACGGCGGCATCGACCAGGGACCGCGGCGGATCGGCGACGACGTCACTGAACCGGGCGATGTCATGCCCGGCTCCGACCAGGGATGTCTCGCAGGACGCCTGCAGGCCGAGGGAAACAATGCCGGGATCCGTTACCAGAAAGGGGCGCGGCCCCAGAAAGGAAGCCGCGTGGCTTGCCAGGTTCGCAGCTGCTCCATTTTCGAAGACGATGCGCTGACTGGTATTGAACGTGAACGCCCCTATCATAAGTCCTCCCGGGTTTTCTTTGCCCCACAGTGCCCGGAAAAGACATGCGCAGTCGAGTGAAGATTGATCCGACTTTTGAAGAAGGCGGGAGGGGGGTAATTTTCGAGGCCTGCAAAGTCTGAAGTTGTTCAGGCATGCATCTTCGCGCCCTTGGAAATTTTGTCTGCGACCTTCTTGTCCGCATGAAAGGCAATGCCGACCACTTTCGCATCATCCGGGCCAAAGCGCGAAAAGGCCTCCCGGTTCGCACTGTCATGGCCCGTGGTGAACATTTCCTCGATGTAAAGACTTGCCGGAACCGAACGGTCCAGCGTCCGCTTGTGGATCTTGCCGAGTGTTTCTGCGTCGGCACTCAGGACGATGATCGGCTGGACACTCATCGGGTGATAGACATTGGTCGCCGCATCGCTATAGGGTTCGCCGATTATGCCGGGCTTTGCAGCGGCAACGCCGGTTGACAGGAAAGCAGTCACATTCAGCTTCTGCCAGACCGCGAGATCTTCTCGGACAACAACGACGAACTTGGTTTCGAACATGACTTTCAACTCCACGCGGGGATTTCATCTTGAAGGCGAAAGCAAGGACCTAGCGGAGCCGAAGCCGAGTGGTCTTGAACGTTTGTGCGAAGTGGAAGCGGACAGGATCCATGTAGCGCCACCGGAAGAAGGGATCGAGCGCATTGACGCCCGGTTTCACGGCAACGGCTTTACACCTCACCGGCACGACACCTACGCCATCGGTTTGACCATGAGCGGCGTACAGACCTTCAGTTATCGCGGTGAGAAACGTGCTTCGCTGCCGGGGCAGGTGATCGTCATTCATCCGGACGAGCTGCATGATGGTGGTGCAGGGACTGAACGCGGGCTTCGCTACCGCATGATCTACATTCCACCGGAGCTGATTTGTGAAACCCTGGCTGCCTCGGGCAACGCGCGCCTGCCGTTTATCGGCTCACCCGTCATCTCCGACGCAGGCTTCAGGAAAGATCTGGCGGACGCCCTGACCGATATCGATCACGAGATGGGGCCTTTCCGGCGCGACTGCCTGATTGCGGATCTGGCAGCTTGCCTGGCTCGTCATGCCGATGACCGCATGGCAGGTGTCTCCTCATTGAACTGGCCGTCCCTGAAGGCCTGCGCCGAGTACTTGAGAGAAGGCTGTGCAGACCGTATAGCCATGGAGGAACTGGAGGACCTGGCGCAGATGGACAGGTTTTCCCTGTCGCGGCAGTTTCGAAAGGTCTTTGGAACGAGCCCGCACCGGTATCTCGTCATGCGGCGTCTTGAGAAGGCCAAGACGGAGCTGCATCAGGGAGCGTCACTTGCCGACGCGGCCTTTGCCAGCGGCTTTGCGGATCAAAGTCATCTGACACGTCACTTCAAGCGAACATTCGGGATGACACCCGGTCACTGGCGGCAGCTTTGCGCCGCCAGCATGGCTTAGCCCGATCGGAAAACGACCGGGAGCTTTGCCTTAAAGCTTGCTGGGCCCGAACTTGTTCGACCGGGGGAAACCCGTGGGCGGCAGGCGACCGGCCTGACCGCGTTCGCCGCGCCAGTCCGCAAGCTCTTCCATTGTCCGGGTAAAACTGCGGCCGGAACTGTCGGTCCAGGTCAGGCCGTCTTCGCCCTTGAAGACCCGAATGTCCGAGATGTTGCCGTCCCGGTAGCGCTGCAGGCGGACGCCGCGGCCGCGACCCATTTGCGGGATCTGTGCCATCGGGAATACCAGCAGTTTCCGGTTTTCACCGATGATGGCCACTTGGTCACCCGATGCCTCGACACAGATCGAGGCTTCCGCCGGAGCGCTGAGGTTGAGAACCTGCTTGCCCTTGCGCGTGTTGGCAACGACGTCGTCCTCGCTGACGACAAAACCACGCGCTTCGGTGGTTGCCAGGAGCAGGTTTCGGCCAGGTTTGTGAACGAAGGCGTTGACCACGTCCTGTGCTTCGTCCATTTCCACCATCAGGCGTATCGGCTCGCCATGGCCTCGTCCGCCAGGCAGGCGGTCGGCACCAAGCGTGAAGAACTTGCCTCCGGTGGAAAACAGCAGGATCTTGTCCGTCGTCTCGGCGTGGAGTGACAGTTTCAGTTTGTCGCCCTGCTTGAACGCAACACCGGAAAGGTCCGTCTGGTGACCTTTCATCGCCCGGATCCAGCCTTTTTCGGAAATGATGACGGTGATCGGTTCCTTTTCGATCATTGCCTGCTGGATGTCGATCAGGTCCGTTTCCGGAGCTTCGGACTTGTCGGTTCGCCGCTTGCCAATTTCGGTTTCAGGGCCATAGACCTTGGAGATTTCCGCAATTTCCTTGGAGATCTTGGTCCACTGACGCGCATCGGAACCGAGCAGTTTGGTCAGGTCGTCCTTCTCGGCCGACAGCTTGTCGTGTTCCTTGCGGATTTCCATTTCTTCAAGCTTGCGCAAGGAGCGCAGGCGCATGTTGAGGATGGCTTCCGCCTGAACGTCCGACAGCTCGAAAGTCCGCATCAGTTCGGCTTTGGGTTCGTCCTCTTCACGGATGATGCGAATGACCTCGTCCAGGTTCAGATAGGCAACAAGATAGCCTTCCAGAACTTCCAGACGATGGTTGATCTGGCCGAGCCGGTATTCGGACCGCCGGATCAGCACTTCCTTGCGGTGATCAAGCCATTCGCGCAGGACCTGTTTCAGGCCCATGACCATCGGCACCTTGCCCATGGAAAGGACATTCATGTTCAAGGAGAACCGGTTTTCCAGGTCCGTCAGCTTGAACAGTGATTCCATGAGAATATTTGCGTCGACATTGCGCGAACGCGGTACCAGGACGATGCGGATGTCTTCGGCAGATTCATCGCGGATATCGTCCAGAAGCGGCAGTTTGCGCGCCGTCAGCAGTTCGGCGATCTTTTCGATCAGGCGTGATTTCTGCACCTGGTAGGGGATCTCGGTGACGACGATCGCCCATTGCCCGCGGCCGAGATCTTCCACTTCCCAGCGGGCACGAACGCGGAAACTGCCACGTCCGGTTTCATAGGCCTCGCGAATGGACCCCTGGTCCGACACCAGAAGGCCGCCGGTCGGGAAATCCGGGCCCTTGATGTACTCCAGCAGCTCGCCGGTTTCCGCATTCGGGTTCTTGATCAGGTGTTGGCATGCCTCACAGAGCTCGAACGCATTGTGCGGCGGAATGGAGGTCGCCATGCCAACGGCAATGCCCGACGAACCGTTGCCGAGAAGGTTCGGGAAACCGCCCGGCAGAACGATCGGCTCCTTGTCCTCACCGTCATAGGTCTCGCGGAAATCAACGGCGTTCTCGTCCAGGCCGTCCAGCAGCCGTTTGGCCGTGTCGGTCATACGCGCTTCGGTGTAACGCATGGCTGCCGCATTATCGCCGTCAACGTTGCCGAAGTTGCCCTGTCCGTCGATCAGCGGATAGCGCTGCGCGAAGTCCTGGGCGAGACGAACGAGGGCATCGTAGACTGCCTGGTCGCCGTGCGGGTGGTATTTACCGATCACGTCACCAACAACACGGGCACATTTCTTGAAGCCGGATCCAGGGTCCAGTTTCAAAAGGCGCATTGCGTAAAGCAGGCGCCTGTGCACCGGTTTCAAACCGTCGCGCACATCCGGCAAGGCCCGGTGCATGATGGTCGACAGTGCATAGGCCAGATAGCGCTCTTCCAGCGCATTCTTGAGATTGATGCTCTCAATGCCGCTTGGCGGCGGTGTCGTCTCTTTTCCCATACTTGCTTGCTAGCTGTTTCAGGCACGAGGTGCAATTCGCTAACTGCCTCGAATGGCCGGGAACAGCGGATTTTCAACGGATTTCACACGTCTGTGGGTGAATTTCTATCCACCACAGGCGAGGGCAGGAGAGTACGGAAGGCGTGCGAGCAAGAAGTCCATTCAAAGAAAAACTCGAAGTAAAATATCGAAAACTGCGAAGCTTCCTTAATGTCATATCAAGGAGAGACCGGTATTAATCCAAGAAAGGCTGCGGATTTTACCGATGCCCGGTTAAACTTTGGAACATGCCTGAATGGGTTCAAACTGGTTGACGTCGGCCTTGACGGCTTTCAAAACGTGGGTTGCTGGTGATAGTGGCGATCCGGACGTTGCCCTTGCGCAATATCAGTTCATCCAGCGCCAGACACCGTTTCTCTACATGATGAGCCTGGCTGGCGGTTGGGGTTTATCGGTAACGCACTGGTCGGTTGCTCCGATCGCTCTGACGCTTGTGGTGCCTCTACTCGTGACCGCCTTCGCCGTGCAGCGGATCGTGACGGTTCGCAGGCGCCAGAAAGAAACGCCGAGCCACGCCGAAATTCTTGCCTGGCAGAAGCAGGCCAAGGTCCTGGCGGTGGTTTCGCCTGCGATTTTCTCGATCTGGGTTCTGTCGCTTTTTCCCTATGGCGGGCCATACCTGCAGGTTCAGGTGGTCTTCACGATTGCCGTCGCCAATCTGGTGCTGCTTTTCTGCCTGATCCATTTTCGCGCGGTTGCCCTCATCAATGCCTTCTGCGCCAACACCTTGTATTTTATATACTTTGCCATCGCAGGCGAGCATGTCTTCACCTATTTCGCGCTCTATGGAATAGCTGCTTCCATGGGGGCCTTCTTCATCCTGAACAACCATTATCGCGGCTTCATCAAACTGATCCGCACGGGCAGGGATCTGAAACGTCATTCCGAGGAACTGGAACACAAGCAGGATGAAACCCAGAAACTGAGTGATCTGAACTACTACATCGCGAACCACGATCACATGACCGGTCTGCCGAACCGGCGTTGCTTTCTTCTGGAACTGGACCAAAGCTTCAGGTCGGCTCGCCAGACGGGAGAACCGCTGTCGTTGTGTGTATTCGATCTGGGAGGCCTCAGGGCCATCAACAACATCTATGGGCTCAACACCGGAGATCAGATCCTTCTTGAGGTCGTGCGGCGGCTGAAATCCAAGCTTGCACCGCAAATGTTCGTGGCCCGGATCGCCGGTGACGAGTTCGCATTATTAGGCGTTGGGGACGAAGCAGCCTTTTCGGACGTCAGCAGTTTCTTTGACGAATTGTTTGCGGAGAGCTGCCAACTGCCGGAAGCCAGCATGAAGCTGAACTATGCCGCCGGTATAGCTCATCTGGATGAAAGCGTTCTGTCACCGACGGACCTGCTGGAACACGCCGTCTACGTTCTCCAGGAAGCAAAACTCAATCGGAACGAGCCGGTTGCCGTCTTCGGACCGCGCCACAGCGAACAGATGCTGTCCCACGCCAGAGTTACCCAGGCGTTGCAGTCGGCGGACATTGAAGCCGAATTGTCGGTTGCCTTTCAACCGATCGTGGATGTGGCACACAATCGGATTACGGGTGTGGAATGTCTTGCCCGTTGGAACAGTCCGTTGCTGGGCAATGTGCCGCCAGGTGAGTTCATCCCCATTGCCGAACGTTGCGGAGTGATCAACAGGCTGACGCTGGTCTTGTTGCGCAAGGCGCTTGAAGCCGCTCGTCACTGGCCAGCCGATCTGAAGCTGTCTTTCAACCTGTCGGCAAGCAACCTGTCGTCCCGTGGTTTCGTGCAGGAGATACTCGACCTGTTGGAGAGCTTCGGATTTGAGCCAGGGCGACTGCATTGCGAAGTGACGGAAACTTCCGTGATGTGGGATTTCAAGGAAGCGAGCCGGGCGATCCTGGCCTTGAAGGAAACCGGGATCCGTCTGTCACTCGACGATTTCGGCACCGGTTATTCGAGCCTTTCCCATGTTCACAAGCTGCCCCTCGACTGCATCAAGGTCGATCGAAGTTTCGTCCACGGAATTCGGCCGGATACAGCCGGATATGGCATCGTCAAGTCGCTGTTGGCCCTCAGCCGCGACATGGGCATTGCCTGCGTTGTCGAAGGCGTTGAAACGGAAGAAGAACTGTCCGTTCTAAAAAGTCTCGGCACAAGCGAAGTGCAGGGCTACCTGTTTTCCAGGCCGCTTTCCGAAGCGGATCTTGGACGCCTGTTTGCCAAAGGCATGACCCTTTCCAGCGGCACTATGCAATCGGACGACCCTCCGGTTGCTTTGGAGGCTGCCCAGGCAGGATGAAGGCGCGTCGTCTAAATACCTTTGGTTGCAGGAAAGGATTGTAGGAATCAGCACCGTCCCTTAGACCGTTGAAAGGTTTATTCAGCCGCACTGCCAATCGTGTGGTTCCTTTGCTGGGGGGGGCATGGCTTCCAAACGCAAATCTTTTCGCTGGCTCTTGGTCGGTTTGGTAGCGCTGGTTCTGGTCGCGGTCGCGGTGTCCTGGAACGATTTTTACCTGCTGCGCCTGAAAACCTATTCCAATCTTTCAAGCAACATGCGTCCGACCCTGGAGGTCGATGAAGTTGTTCTTGTGACAAAAATCTTCCCCTCAATGGGCGAGCACTATGAGCCAGTCCGCGGAGACGTAATCGTTTTCACTATCGCCGCCAAAAGAGCGAACGATTATATGAAAAGGGTCATCGGCTTGCCTGGCGAGCGCATACGGCTTCAGGACGGCGTGGTGCTGATCAATGATGTGCCTGTTCCACGTCAGGCCCTTGCAGACTATCGCTACGAGGGTCGAGACGGCTCAGAGATCTCTGCTCCGCGATTTAGGGAAACTTTGCCGAACGGCAGAAGTTACGAAGTTCTGGATCTCGATCCGCAAGGAGAAATGGACACGACAAGAGAATATGTCGTGCCCGACGGTCATCTGTTTGTAATGGGCGACAATCGAGACAACTCCGTCGATAGTCGTTTTACAGACTACATCGGGTATGTACCGCTGAGTGGGGTCTTCGGTGTCGTTGAGATGATCCTTCTTCCGAAAGGCGAGGGCAGTTCGCTGTGGCAGCCGCAGCAGCCGGAAGCAAATTAGGGCGTGTTTCTGGAGTTTCAGAAATTCCAGGGAAATTCGGTTCGGTAACGCTTCTCAAGGGCGGAGAGTACCTGGCTTCGCGTGCCGCCGTCCCTGGTGCCATGTTCCTGCAGGTATCTGTTCAGAAAAAAGCTTGTCAGGTCGAACCCCTGGGTGACATCAGCCCAGGTCAGCTCACTGCCGGCCTGCCGTTGCCCCTCAAGAAGAAAGCCGGGCAGGGGCAGCAGACGGTCATGATAAGGCGTGCCGGCTTCCCGGCAGACCGCACGGGCGGATTTCGGCGACACGTAAGCCAGGTCTTCGTTGCTGCCTGTGGCGGCGCAGGACGAAAGATCGAGACCGATGCCGAGGTCGCGCAATACCTCAAGCTCGAAACGGACCAGAAGCGCGGCTGCCGCGTCCGAAGCCTCCAGATGGTCCAGAACCACCGTTAGCGCATTGAACAGTCTCGGGTAGGCGTGGCGTTCGGGCAGGAGACGGAGCAAAAAGGCCAGATGCTGAAGCGCGGCCAGACCGAGGCTGCTGGTCATGAGGTCACCCGCCCGCAGGGTTTCCGGCTCTATGTGAAATTGACCGAGATGGTCGGAAAGGCGTGCCTTCCAGGTGAGGGTAAGCTCGTTGCCGGGCTGCAGAACAGGCCGGTGCCGCCGCGAGCGGCCACCACGGACAAGACCGAGGTGGCGGCCATGATCCAGCGTCATGGCCTCCAGAATGACATCGTTTTCGCCGTGTTTGCGGGTGGTCAGCACCACGCCGCGTCCGCTCCATTCCAAGGGCCGTTTCCCGTTTCATGTCAGGCCGGGAGTGTGGCGGATTCGGCGACCCGCGCAAATTATTTCGGAAATTCCAGTCCCATTTCCCGGTAACGCTCCGGATCGTCGGCCCAGTTCTCCCGAACCTTCACGAACAGGAACAGGTGGACGGGAGCTTCGATGATTTCCGAGAGCTCTTCGCGCGCTGCCTGTGAAATCGCCTTGATCGTCTGTCCGCGTTTGCCGAGCACGATGGACTTCTGGCTGTCCCGCTCCACGTAGATGGTCTGTTCGATCCGGGCCGACCCGTCCTTGCGGGCCTGCCACTGTTCCGTCTCCACGGTGGAGATATAGGGCAGTTCCTCATGCAGGCGCTCGAACAGCTTTTCGCGGGTGATTTCGGCTGCAAGAATGCGCAGGGGCAGGTCCGACGGCTGGTCTTCCGGAAAGAGCCAGGGGCCGTCCGGAACCTTGGACGCGAAATAGTCCAGGATGGTTTCGGTGCCGTCGCCGGTCAGAGCCGATACCATGAAGGTTTCTTCAAAAGAGACGAATTCGTTGATCTTCTGCGCCAGCTGAAGAAGTTTTTCACGCTTGGCGACATCGGTCTTGTTGAGGATCAGAACCTTCGGTGCCTGCTGGCTGGACAGGCGCTTGAGGATGTTCTCCACTTCCTCGGTCAGGCCTTTGCGGGCATCGACCAGAAGCGCGATCAGGTCGGCATCGCGCGCACCGCCCCAGGCGGTGTCGACCATGGCGCGATCGAGCCGGCGCTTGGGTTTGAAGATGCCCGGCGTGTCGATGAACACCAGCTGTGCCGCGCCGTGCATGGCCACGCCGCGCACAATGGTGCGTGTTGTCTGCACCTTGTGCGTAACGATGGAGACCTTGGTGCCGACAAGCTGATTGATCAGCGTCGATTTGCCGGCATTGGGCGCGCCTATCAGGGCAATGAAACCCGCCTTGGTATCAGCAGGCATCTCTGGCAGCGGCTCGGGCAGCGGCATGTCAAATCGGCCGGTGGGGGCCTGAAAGCCGTTGTCGTCATCTTCGTCCATCGGACCATCGTTGGTCGTGTTATCGTTCAAGCTGTCTTATTCCTTCCAGACGCCTTCCCGGCGCAATACGGCCTCTGCCGCATTCTGTTCCGCAATCCGTTTGGAGCCACCCTTGCCTTCGCCTGGCGGCAGTCCCTGAACGGTCACCGACACGGTGAAATTCGGTGCGTGGTCCGGTCCGTCCCGGCCTGTTACATCATATCGCGGTGTCGGCAGGCTCTTCGATTGTGCCCATTCCTGCAGCGTTGTCTTGGCGTCGCGCAGTGGACCCGACCAGGATAGCATACGCGGCTCCCAAAGGCGCGTAATGAAGCTTTCGGCCGCCTCAAACCCGCCGTCCAGGTAAATCGCGGCAATGACCGACTCGCAAATATCGGCGAGCAGGGCAGTTTTCTTCCGGCCCCCGGTCTGTGCTTCTGCAAGCCCGATGCGCATCGCATCGCCGACACCAAGTTCCTGGGCAATTTCCGCGCAGGTTTCGCGCTTGACCATGTGGTTGAAACGCCGCGCCAACTCACCTTCGTCAGCCTTGGGAAAATGCTTGTGCAGCATGGAAGCTATCACGAGGCCGAGAACACGGTCTCCAAGGAATTCCAGACGCTGATAACTGCCCGACACTGTTTCAGACGGTGCAAGGGCACTGGCATGGGTCAGCGCGACCCGCAGGAGTTCCAGGTCCTGAAACTCATATTGCAGTGCCGTTTTCAGGGCCGAAATCGGACCTGGTTGATGCAGTTGTCTTTTCATGCAGCCTGCTTCGGCGGCGTTCCGCCAAAGCCCCGGTTAGAGTGTCCGGCCAATCCGTTCCCAGCGAACGCTCCACGGCCAGGACCAGATATGCCAGGCAGGAGTTCCGTCCTTGACGGAGAAGAACAGGATTTCGGCACGACCCATGAAGTTTTCGAACGGAACGTAGCCGACCCTGTTCAGATAACGGCTGTCGATGGAGTTGTCGCGGTTGTCGCCCATCATGAAGTAATGGCCTTCGGGCACCTTGTACTCGCGGGTGTTGTCCACCTCTCCGCGCGTGGTCAGGTCCAGGGTTTCATAAGAAACGCCGTTCGGCAGGGTTTCCCGATAGCGCGGCACCCGACGTACGAGACCAGAGGGCGATTGTTCGATGTAGTCGTCGATCCGCTCGCGTTTGACCGGTTCGCCGTTGATATGCACCACGCCCTCGATGACCTGGATGGTATCGCCCGGCAGGCCGATCACGCGCTTGATGTAGTCAATGGACGTATCGGTCGGCAGCTTGAAAACGGCGACATCTCCCCGCTCTGGCTCGGCGGACCAGATCCGGCCGCTGAAGGGGCCCAGGCCGAAAGGGAAGGAAAAGCGTGAGTATCCGTAGCTGTATTTGGAGACGAACAGATAGTCGCCAACCAGCAAGGTGTCCTTCATCGAGCCGGACGGAATGTTGAACGGCTGGAACAGGAATGTTCGCACGATCAGGGCAAGCAACAGCGCCTGGACAATAACCTTGATGGTTTCGGCGAGGCCGCTGTCCTTATCCTTCTTGTTTTCCGTCACGCTCATCTTGTCCCTTGATCAAAATCGTCCGGCGTTCTGTTCGGCAGCGCCTTTCACAGCCGGACTCTTATCCGCTAGCGCCTGCCGACGCAATGAGAGGAAGGCCCTTAAGGCAGGGCTTTCAGGGGGAATCCGCCTTTTGCGGCTCGGGCCAGTCGGTCGGCCACGCCGAAATCACGACAAATGCCTGCGCAAGCGGATAATCATCCGTAATGGTCAGATCAATGGTGGTCCTGAAACCGGCAGGCGCCATTGCCTGCAATCGTTCGGCAGCGCCACCGGTCAGGGCAATGGTGGGTTTGCCGGAAGGAAGGTTGACGACGCCCATTTCCCGCCAGGCGACTCCCATGCGAATGCCGCTGCCAAGTGCCTTCGAGCAGGCTTCCTTGGCCGCAAACCGTTTTGCATAGGATGCGGCACGCTCGGCGCGCTTGTCAGATTTTGTCCGCTCGATTTCGGTGAAGACCCGGTTGGTAAAGCGCTCGCCGAATCTTTCGAGTGTTTTCTCGATCCGGCGGATATCGATCAGATCGCTGCCAATTCCAAGGATCATGGCCTTGCTTTCCAGGTTGCGGCGGGATGGGGTCTTGGTCCCGGTCTTAGTTGGACAGGTCGTCCACGAAAATCAAGCGCTGCCGTCTTCTTCGACAGTGTTGCCCGGGGCAGGGAACAAACGGCCATGTTTGCCGGCGCCCTTGTCGGCCAGCTTGTTTCTGCGGCGGCGCTGGTAGACCTCGACGCTCTTGTAAACGACCACATAGGAGACCGTTCCAACGATCAATCCAAGAGGAACCGCACCGATGAACATCGGTTTGAGCATTGGCCAGAGCGCGTCGAGAGATTTTTCGAAAAGACCTTGCTGAAACTGCTGGTGGACCTGATGCGGGTCCGCCTTTGGAGCGCGCCCGTGGATGATCCACTGTCCGATTTTGAAGGTGAAGGCCCAAATGAACGGGAACGTCAGTGGATTGCCGACGGACGTTCCAAGCGCTGCTGCTATCATGTTGCCGCGCACCAGGTAGGCAAGTGCGAAAGCGGTCAGGAAATGGAAGCCGACAAGAGGTGTGCAGGAGGCGAAGGCGCCCGCGGCAAAGCCAAGGGCAATCGCGTGGGGTGTCGCCGTGAGGCGCAAGACGCGCTTGCCGAAATAGCGGGTCGACCGCGCCCAGCTGTTCCGGGGCCAGACGGCAACGCGCAGTCGCTCAATCCGTGTTGGCCTATTTCTCCGGCGAAACAGCATGGTCTAAGGTTCGTTCCCGTCTTTTATCGTTCAGCTCAGTCCGCGGCTGCCAGGTTTGACAGCTGGCAAGGCGGCAAGTTCCGGCGGCAGGTTGTCAGGTTCATAGGCCGGAACCTTGTATTCTGCCAGAGCAATCACCGGAACCGAGGCGTCAGCCTCGCCGCCGGAGCGGTCGATCAAGCAGGCAACACCGAGGACTTCAGCACCAAGAGCTTTCAACGAGGTTACCGTTTCCCGACTCGATAGGCCGGTCGTGACAATATCCTCTACAACAATGACACGGGCGCCTTGCGGCATTTCGAAGCGGCGCAGTCGAAACTCCCCGTCCTCACGCTCCACCCACATGGCGGGAACGCCAAGATGGCGGGCGGTTTCGTAGCCCGGAATAAGACCACCGAGCGCCGGAGATACGATGTAGTCGATCTGACCCAGGCCGGAGGCGCGGATCTTGTCGGCGAGTGCCTTGCAGAGTTTTTCCGTCTTGTCCGGATACATGAACACGCGGGCCTTCTGCAGAAATACCGGGCTGCGCAGACCGGAGGTCAGAATGAAGTGACCTTCCAGAAAGGCGCCGGCCTCGCGGAATACGGCCAGAACTTCATCGCGTGTCATTATCAGATCCCCTCAAATTCTTTGGCGGCGGCGGGCCTTCCATGGACAAGCGGCTGTGTCACTCACCGGCAAGCCGCCTTGTCCTTATGTGCCTGCTACCGTTTGTAATCTAGCCGTTTACACGGCTGACGCTGGAAACATTAGGCTTGGTTCGCAGCTGATTTATGATCCTGTTCAGGTGTTTCAGGTCCCAGACTTCAAGATCGATGATCATCTGATGGAAGTCCGAGGCTCGCTGCATCATCTTGACGTTGTCGATGTTGCCGCTGTTTTCGCCGATCACCTGCGCGATGGTTGCCAGGGAACCAGGTTCGTTTGCAGCCGAAATGTCCAGACGTGCTGGGAACCGTTCCGGATTGTTGACGTCGATGTCCCAGCGAACGTCGACCCAGCGCTCCGTCTGGTCGTCGAATTCCTTCAGGGACGGCGATTGTATTGGATAGATGGTCAGTCCTTCGGACGGGGTCAAGATGCCGACGATACGGTCGCCGGGAACAGCACCGCCATCGGGAGCAAAAGTAACCGGGATGTCGCCGGACAGACCACGAATGGGAAGGGCCGGGCCTTCTTCAGGCTCGCCACTCTCGCCGGTGGCTGCCTTGTCTGCATCCAGTTCGCCGGGCGGAATGCGGAACTTCAGACCGTGGCCCTGTTTCAGGCCGAACCAGCCTTCTTCCAGTGGCGGGCCGGAAATGGCAACGCGCTCGTCCTGATAGTCCGGGTGAGCCGATTTCAGAACCAGTTGGGCGGAAAGATCCCCGCGTCCGACGGCAGCCAGCAAGTCGGCGACGCTGGCCTGGTGGAGGAGATCGAGGATCGCTTCCAGCAGGTCTTCCGAATAGGCTTTTTCGGCTCTGGCGAATGCGCGCTTCAGAATATGTTCGCCAAGGGCTCCATATTGCTTGCGCACGGATTCCCTGGTGGCGCGGCGGATCGCGGCGCGGGCCTTGCCGGTAACGGCAATCGCTTCCCAGGCTGGTGGTGGGGTCTGCGCGGGCGAACGGATGATTTCGACCTCGTCGCCGTTATGCAGCTCGGTCACAAGCGGCATGATCTTGCCGTTGATCTTGCAGCCGACACATGTGTTGCCGATACCGGTATGAACCGCATAGGCGAAATCGATCGGCGTCGCACCTCGGGGCAGGGCGATCAGACGGCCCTTTGGGCTGAAGCAGAAAACCTGGTCATGGAAAAGTTCCAGCTTGGTGTTTTCCAGGAATTCTTCCGGCGTGTCGCCCTGAGCCAGCAGTTCGGTCGTGCGGCGGAGCCATTCGAAGGCGCGGCAGTCTTCCGTATGCCGGGCGATATTGCGTCCGCCGAATTCGCCGTCCTTGTAAAGCGCGTGTGCGGCGATACCGTATTCCGCCACCCGGTCCATGGAAATGGTCCGGATCTGCAGTTCCACACGCTGGCGGGACGGTCCGACAATCGTGGTGTGGATCGACTTGTAGTCGTTCTGCTTGGGCGTGGAGATATAGTCCTTGAACCGGCCGGGAACGGTCGGCCAGGTCGTGTGAATGACACCCAGCACGCGGTAGCAGGCTTCCACGGTGCCGACAGTGACGCGGAACCCGTAGATATCGGACAGCTGCTCGAAGCCGATAGCCTTTCGTTGCATCTTGCGAAAGATGGAGTAGGGGCGTTTTTCTCGGCCCTTCACGAGGGCGGCCATTCCCCGTTCGCTGAGGCGTTCGGTCAGCGTTGTCTCGATGTCCAGGATCAGATCGCGGTTGCGTTCGCGCAGATCGACCAGACGGTCGGTGATGGTTTCATAAGCTTCGGGGTTGAGCGTATGGAAGGCAATGTCTTCCAGCTCTTCGCGCATGTCGTGCATGCCCATGCGTCCGGCGAGCGGCGCATAGATTTCCATCGTTTCTTCCGCGATCCGCCCACGCTTGTGCTCCGGCATGTGGTGGAGCGTGCGCATGTTGTGCAGACGGTCAGCCAGCTTGACCAGAAGCACGCGGACGTCATCGGCAATCGCAAGCAGAAGCTTGCGGAAGTTTTCTGCCTGCTTGGCCTTCTGGGAAACCAGGTCCAGGCGCTTGATCTTTGTCAGACCTTCGACCAGCTTGCCGATTTCCTCGCCGAACAGGGAGTCGATCTCGGCCCGGGTCGCGTCGGTGTCCTCGATCGTGTCATGCAGCAAGGCAACGGCAATGGTGGCGTCGTCCAGGCGCAGGTCCGTGAGGATCGCGGCAACTTCAAGCGGATGGGAGAAATAGGGGTCGCCAGACGCACGCGTCTGGGTACCATGCTTTTGCATGGCATAGACGTAAGCCTTGTTGAGCAAGGCTTCGTCGGCGTCCGGATTGTAGCGCGTAACTCGTTCAACGAGTTCATATTGACGCATCATGGCCGCAACCGACCCTGGCAAACGGCTGAGACATCAGCGGGACAGACAAAAATCGCCCGAAGCGCCGAGGAAACCCCGTCGCGCTTCAGACGAACTTGTGAACTCAAATCAGACGTCGTCGGTCCGCTCCGGCGGAACGAGGCCTTCGAGGCCGCGCAGAAGGTCTTCTTCCGACATGCGGTCGAATTCAACCGCACTGTCGTCAACGTTGTTGACCTGCGTCATCTGATGCTGGTTCGAGGACGGAACCATCGGCACGGCTTCGGCCTCGGGCTCATCCACTTCCACATATTTCTGCAGCGAGTGGATCAGGTCCTCTTTCATGTCTTCCGGGCTGACGGTCTGCTCGGCAATCTCGCGCAGCGCAACAACGGGGTTCTTGTCGTTGTCACGGTCAATGGTCAGCGGCGAGCCGCTCGAGATCATGCGAGCGCGATGCGCAGCAAGCAGCACCAGCTCAAACCGGTTTTCGACCTTGTCGATGCAGTCCTCGACGGTCACGCGCGCCATTCGACGTCTCCATAGGCTTAAGGAACTTGAAGAAACAGCGTATAGTGTTCACGTTTCCAAAAAGCAACCCCTTGTCAAATTTGAGAGGAGGAGGTCAGATACCGGAACGCATAGGCAAAGAATCCGCGGTTTTTTTGCCTGATTTGGCGCACGCTACTCGCTTTTGCATTGCGGCACTCCAATATTATGGTGTAGGCCACTAGTAACGGCCCTTTTCAGAATCAGAAGGCCGTTGACAAAACAAAACGATAAGCTGTGTGACGCCACGGAATACGCGGTAAACTTACAGCAAAATATACGTCGCCTTATAGAGTGTGCGTGGAATTGGTCGCGGGAAGCCAGTTCCTTCTACGCCAAATTGCAAGAGCGACGTGTATGACTCGGAAAGGTTTCAAATAAGATGTTTGACGCTCGAGAAAAAGTTGCTTTGTTCATTGATGGAGCGAACTTGTACTCAACGGCCAAGGCAATTGGTTTTGACATCGACTACAAACGTTTGCTGAAAGAGTTCCAGGGACAGGCGTATCTCCTGCGGGCGTACTATTACACCGCACTGATCGAAGATCAGGAGTATTCCTCCATCCGTCCGCTGATCGATTGGCTTGACTATAACGGCTACAAGGTCATCACCAAACCGGTGAAGGAATTTGTCGACAGTGCCGGCCGCCGCAAGGTGAAAGGCAACATGGACATTGAACTTGCCGTCGATGCCATGGAACTGGTCGAGTCCGTTGATCACGTGGTGCTGTTCTCAGGCGACGGCGATTTCCGCTCCCTGGTTGAGGCGCTGCAGCGCAAGGGCCGCAAGGTGAGCGTGGTGTCGACCTTGAAGACCCAGCCGCCGATGATCGCTGACGACCTGCGTCGCCAGGCCGACCACTTCATCGATCTGGCCAGCCTTGCCAACAAGATCGGCCGCGATCCGTCCGAACGTCCTGCCCGTCCGCAGACCCCCGCGCAAGTCGATGAAGACGACGAGGACGACGACTACTGAGGCTTGATCGGGCAATGTCCGACTATATCGCAGACCATGGGCCAGTCGATCCCCCATCAGATTGTCCGGCCTGTCCCCGCCTTGTTGCCCTGCGTGAAGAGCTGAAAGTTGCCTATCCCGACTGGCACAACGCGCCGGTTCCGTCATTCGGAGCCGACGCGCCGCGTCTTCTGATCATCGGCCTGGCCCCGGGCATGAAAGGGGCCAACTGCACGGGCCGCCCCTTTACAGGGGACTATGCGGGAGATCTCCTCTACCAGACCATGATCGAATTCGGTTTTGCCGAAGGGACCTATAAGGCCCGGCCGGACGACGGTCTGCAGTTGAAGGATGCGATGATCACCAACGCGGTGCGCTGCCTGCCGCCGCAGAACAAGCCAACCGGCGCGGAAATCAAGACCTGCCGCCCGTATCTTTTGTCGACGCTGGACGCCAATCCGTCGATCAAGGCTGTGCTTGCTCTCGGCCGGATCGCGCATGAAACTTTTCTGTCGGCCCTGGATCAGCGTCGGGCATCTTTCGCCTTTGCCCACGGCGCACGGCATGAGCTTCCCGGAACGGGACTGACGCTTTTCGACAGTTATCACTGCTCTCGCTACAACACCAACACAGGCCGCCTCACTGAGGAAATGTTCCACTCGGTCTTCAGGCAGATCCGGTCGTTTATTCCTTAGGAACACAACGGTTTAACGCTTTCGTCGCAGTTCGGTGATGTCGATAAAACTATCAGCCGTTTCCCGAGTGCAGCCCCCCCCCTTCCAACCTCATCCTGAGGAGGACCGTCAGGTCCGTCTCGAAGGATGGGCCACTTGCTCAAGAGTGTGTCGCCCATCCTTCGAGACAGCGCTGACGCGCTTCCTCAGGATGAGGTGTTGGGGTGGGAGCTGCCGCAATTTAGAGGAGAGGGCAGGCGTGCGCCGCCTTCCACACGGTCATTCCTCTGAGTGCGGTTCCGTTTGATAGGCCTCAGCGTCGACAACGAGCCAGCCGTTGGGGCCAAGATGTTCCTGCGGTTTGAAGCGGGCCTTGTAGGCCATCTTCTGGGAGCCGTTGACCCAATAGCCAAGATAAACGTAGGGCAGGTTCATTTTCCGGGCCCGCTCTATATGATCCAGGATCATGTAGGTGCCGAGCGGCGTCTTGGTGTAGTCGGGGTCGTAGAAGGAATAGACCATCGACAGCCCGTCCGAGAGCTGGTCGGAAAGGGCAACGCCCAACAACGAGCCTTCGCCGGCTCCGGTGATGAAGCTGTTCGGACCGCGTTGGCGATACTCCAGGACAATCGTTTCGACATGTGTGTCTTCGACCATCATTGCGTAGTCGAGGACACTCATTTCCGTCATGCCGCCGTTCTCGTGCCGGGCCTGAAGATAATCGCGAAAGAGATCGTATTGTTCGGCAGACGGGCTGGGCGGCAGACGGGCGCCGACGATGTCCGATCCGGATTTCCAGACCCGCTTGAACGACTTGCTCCACTTGAAATCGTCAACACGGACGCGAACCGAGATGCAGGCCTGGCACCGTTCGCAGGCCGGGCGGTAGGCGATATTCTGACTGCGCCGGAAACCGCCCTGCGTCAGCACCTCGTTGAGGGCGGGAGCGCCATGGCCGACAAGATGGGTAAAGACCTTGCGCTCTTGTTTTCCCTCAAGATATGGGCAGGGCGCTGGCGCCGTAAGGTAGAACTGCGGATGATCTGTGGGGTGCCGTGTCACCGTTTTGTCCCGCGAAACCTTTAGATTTGTTCTCTATTCCCGGTCCTATAGTCCGTAATACCATGGCGCGACCAGAGAGAAGGTCAACCATAAAATGAGTGCAAGCGGTGTGCCAGCCCGCACAAAGTCGTTGAACTTGTAGTGACCCGGACCCATCACGATCAGGTTGGTCTGATAGCCGATCGGCGTCGCAAACGACGAGTTGGCCGCAATAATCAGGCAGACGACGAAGGCTTCGGGGCTTGCACCGATCTGATTTGCCAGATTGATCGCAATCGGTGTGAACAGGACAGCCGCCGCGTTGTTCGACAGGAAGTTCGTCAGGATCATCACGATGAAGAACAGGGCCGACAGCATCACGGTTGGTGATGCCCCGGCGAGCAAATGAACCAGTCCGGTGGCAATCGCATTCGCACCGCCGGTTCCCTCCAGTGCAACGGCAGCCGCAAGCGAGGCGCCCACCAGCATGAAGATGCGGCTGTCGATGGCGCGCATGGCCTGGCGGATGTTGAGACAACCCGACACAATCATGGCGAAGGTCCCGGCCACGGCGGTGGTGACAATGGGAACAAGACCGCTGGCAGCCAGCGCGACAACAAGAGCGAAGATGACAAGCGCCCGTGGCGCGTAGCGTTTGCGCGGCACTTCGGCCATCGACCAGTCCAGCAGCAGCACGTCGCGATTACCGCGCAGGCGTGCGATCGCCTCTTCGCTGCCAGCCACAAGAAGCACGTCACCAGCTTCCAGGCGAATGTCGTTCATCGCCATGCGCGGCATGCGGCTGCGGCGCTGGATGCCCATCACCAGACAGCCGGTGTCGGTGTAAAAGCCCGACTGGGGCAAGGTGCGTCCCATCAGGCGGGACGCGGGGGCCACCACCACTTCCGCCAGGCTGATCGTGCCGGCAGGTGCCTGAGCCTCGCGGCCGGAGTTGCTGGTATCTGAATCAGCTTCCATCAGCGGCTGCCGGCGAGCCAGAGCATTGGCAAGGGCTGCACGCGTCGCCGCCACGATCACCGTATCGCCGGGAGAGAGCACCACGTTTTCAAACGGGGGCAGGATTGGCTTCTGGCCTCGCTGAACCAGTCTCACCGTCATGTCCTTCAACTGCGGGAACATGCCGGATACGGATTCCACGCCCACCAGCGGATGACCATAGGTGATTTCGATCTGGGCGATGAACTGCTTGCCGGAGGAGCTCTGGAACTCTTCCGCCATGGTTTTGCGCACCGGAAGCAGCTTGGGCATGATGAACAGCACATAGATCGAACCGACACCGGCGATGATCAGTCCGATTGGCGTGAAGCTGAAAAAGGTCAGTTTGAGATCGGAACTTTGCGCCGCGAAATTTGCTACCAGCAGGTTGGTCGACGAGCCGATCAACGTTGTCATGCCACCAAGGATCGCGAGGAAAGACAGGGGCATCAGAACACGGGCCGGCGACTGGCCGACCGTGGCGGCAACAGCAGTCAGGATCGGCAGAAACATCACCACAACAGGGGTGTTGTTCAAGAATGCGCTGAGCGCCGCGACAGTCAGGAGAACAGGGATCGCAGCCCGCAGCGACCGTCCGCGCGTCATCTTGACGATCGCCTTTGCCGGTGCTTCCAGCGCGTCGGTCTGGAACAGTCCCTGGCCGATGATCAGGAGACAGATGACTGTTATCAGAGCCGGATTTGAGAAGCCGGACAGGAAGTCGCCGGTGGTGATAAGCGAACCGTCCGGTCTCTCGACCGGAAAAACCGAAAAGATAACAATGAAGGCGGAAACGGACCCGAGAGCTATTGTTTCAATCGCGTACCGCTCGACGGCGTACAGGACGACAGTGGACGCGATCACCACGAAGGTCAGCGCCATTGCAATATCAACTGAGTCCATTCACCTGCCCAAAGCCACCTTGGCCAATTTCACGAACCTGCACTTTAAAGCAGGCGGTCCCGGCAATGGAAGAGCCTTAAGATAATATTGCCGTTGATATATTCCTTTGAGGCAATGACACTGTCAAAGTTCATACGCCGTTACTGCGATTTGATCCGATTAATCGGAACCCGGATTGGCGATCCGCGTTGAAGAAGTCATGAAATCAGATAATCCAATTTCGCCTTCGTTCCCGAAAGACCTGCCCTCGCTCGTCTTGTTTCTGGCAGTTGTCTTGGGTGTCGGCATCACGATCGGCGTTTTGAACACCCCTGGCGCCTGGTACGAGGCCTTGCAGAAGCCGCCGTTCAATCCACCCAACTGGGTGTTCGCGCCTGCCTGGACCATTCTTTACATTCTGATAGCGATTGCCGGCTGGCGGACATTCCTTCGGGCTCCCGATAGCCGCGTGATGAAAATCTGGTACGGGCAGATGGTTCTCAACTGGATCTGGTCGCCACTCTTCTTCACACTCCACTTCATGTGGACGGCTTTTGCCGTGATCGCGGCGATGCTCTACCTGATCCTGAACTTTATCGGTGGAAGCTGGCAAACGGATCGTTTGTCCGCGCAGCTGTTCATTCCCTATGCGCTCTGGACCTGCTTTGCCGGAATATTGAACCTGTCGCTGGCTCTCTTGAACTGAACTTACACCTGGCCGCGCACATAGCCTTGATGGGAGGCCGAGTTGATCACCACCGTTCCCAGTACGAGGTCGTGCAGCAGGCGTTTACGGTCGGAAAACAGTGACACCAGCAAAACAAGCGGTGTCAGCAAAGAGACCGAAAACCAGAACAGGATGACATGGACGGCTGCCAGAAGCGGGTAGGGCTTTGCGCCATACCAGAGGTGCATTTCCAGTCCCATCGCACGCATGCCCAGGGTTGACGCCTGCGGTCCGCCAAGGGTGAAGGCGACATAGAGCAGCGCGACCGCCGTCGGCAGGATGCCGTAAAGCAGGAAGCCGAGACCCAGCGTAAAGACACCCAGGAAAAACACCACGATGCCGGCACCGAAGGTGAAAAGCGTGATCACGATCAGATCGATTAAGAAGGCAAAGATGCGCCGACTGCGCACGCCGGAAAACAGCTCCGGATTGCTCACAGGATCGAAAACGTCCTGACGGGCATAATCGGAGGTGGTTTCAGCTGACATGGTTCGGCTCCCTTGAGTTCGATGATCAACATGTGGTGATTGGGGCCGGGTTTCGCAAATCATTTGCCGGGTGAAGCCGAACCGTTCCGCGGGTAATCCACACCAACCCCTCATCCTGAGGAAGCGCGGAGCGCTGTCTCGAAGGATGGGCGGCATACTCCGGAGCAAGGAGCCCATCCTTCGAGACGGTCCTCCGGTTCTCCTCAGGATGAGGTCGGTGTGTGGAATGTCCGCATCAATAGCCGTGTAATGAAGGACTGAGGTGGCGGCCCTTCAGTCCATCCGCTCGCCGATTTCCAGGTAACGCACCACGAAGGCACGTTCGCGCAGAGCGGCGACGATGCGCTCGCCATGTGGACGGTCAAAGGCCTCGAAGGTGACGTCCAGCGTCGCGCCTTTTGCGGGAACATTGAGGAACAGGCGATGGTGTTCGACGTCGACCACGTTGCCCTGCATGTCACCGATCACGGTTGCGATTTCACCCAGAACGCCGGGGCGGTCCGGCGTGTCGATCCGGATCGAGACCAGTTTGCCATCGCGTGCAAGTTCGCGGACCACGATCTTGGAGAGCAGTCTCGGATCGATATTGCCGCCGCAAAGAACCAGCCCAACCCTCTTGCCGGCAAATCGCTCGGGTTCGGTCAGCAAGGCCGCGAGACCGGCGGCGCCTGCGCCTTCCGCAATGGTCCGTTGCAAGGTCAGATAGGCGTTGATCGCCCGCTCGATGCTGCTTTCCGAAACAAGCAGGATGTCATCGACGACCCTTTTGACGACTTCGGTCGTCAGGACACCGATGTCGCGCACAGCGATACCTTCTGCGATGGTCGCGCCTTCGCAGCGCACGTCCTTGCCATAGAAGGCACCCCACATGCCGGGGTAGAGCGTCGTCTCAACGCCAATCACTTCGGCGGAAGGCTTGAGAGCCTTTGCTGCCGTGGCGATGCCGGCGATAAGGCCGCCGCCGCCGATCGGCACGACGAGCACATCGAGATCCGGCTGCTGTGCCAGCATCTCGATGCCGATGGTGCCCTGGCCGTGAATGACATGGGCATCGTCGTATGGGTGAACCCAGACGAGATTGTTCTGTTCGGCCAGCCTGTCGGCTTCTTCCTTCGCCTCGGCCAGCGTGTTTCCCGCCAGGACCACCTCTGCACCGTGGTTGCGGGTCGCGGAGATCTTCACGAATGGCGTCAGAACCGGCATGACGATGGTTGCCGGTATGCCAAGCCGTCCGGCGTGGTAGGCAACACCCTGGGCGTGGTTGCCGGCCGAAACAGCAATCACGCCGCGCTTCTTTTCATCCGCCGTCAGGCTGGAGAGCTTCACCAGCGCACCACGTTCCTTGAAGGCGCCGGTGACCTGCATGTTTTCGTATTTTACAAAGACATCCGCCCCTGTGAGCTGCGAAAGCCGCGGAGCGGGCAGGCACGGGGTCTCGATTACGGCGCCCTTCAAAAGTGCAGCCGCTTCCTGAACCTTGTCGAATGTGACGCTGTCAGCGGTGGTTGCCCCGGTGGAGGTCATTTCCCGGCTGCCAGCATTTCGGCCACCTTCGGTGCGAAGTAGGTCAGGATGCCGTCGGCGCCGGCGCGCTTGAAGGCGAGCAGACTTTCCAGCATCGCCTTGTCACCGTCCAGCCAGCCGTTTCCGGCCGCGGCCTTGATCATCGCGTATTCGCCTGACACCTGGTAAGCGTAGGTGGGAACCTGGAACTCGTCCTTTATCCGCCGGACAATGTCGAGGTAGGGCATGCCTGGCTTGACCATCACCATGTCGGCGCCTTCAGCAATGTCCAGTTCGGCTTCCCGCAGGGCTTCGTCCGTATTGGCCGGATCCATCTGGTAAGTGCGCTTGTCGCCAACCAGGGTCCCCGACGAGCCGACAGCGTCCCGGAACGGTCCATAGAAGGCGGAGGCGTATTTCGCCGAATAGGCCATGATCTGGGTTCCGCGATGACCTTGAGAATCGAGTGCCTGTCGAATGGCGCCGATACGTCCGTCCATCATGTCGGACGGGGCGATCACGTCTGATCCCGCTTCCGCCTGCACCAGGGCCTGCCGGCAGAGCTGATCCACGGTCTCGTCGTTCAGGATCGTCTCGCCTTCCATCAATCCGTCATGACCGTGGCTGGTGTAGGGATCAAGGGCGACGTCCGTCATCAGGCCCAGGTTCAATCCTTCCGCCTTGATGGCGCGCAAGGCGCGACAGGTCAGGTTTTCAGGATTGAGAGCCTCGGAACCTGTTTCATCGCGAAGACCGGGATCGGTGTAGGGAAACAGTGCCAGTGCCGGAATGTTCAACTTCGCCGCCTTCTCGGCGTCGCGGACGGCTTCATCCACGGACAGGCGCACAACATCCGGCATGGACGGAACGGACTGACGGATATTCTTGCCGTCCACCAGGAAAATCGGCCAGATCAGGTCATCGACCGTAAGGCTGTTTTCGCGCACCAGGCGGCGCGACCAATCGCTCTGGCGGTTGCGGCGCATGCGCGTGCCGGCCAGCAGTGTGTCCATGTGGTCGGAGGTTATCGGCGGGAGGGGAGATTTTGACGGCATCGGCCCTGACTGTTCGCTAGGAGATGTTGGAAAGCGTATTCTGATCGAAGTGAGCCGCCAATCTATCACGCAGATTGACGCAATCCAACATTCTGTAAAATAACTGAATTTAATAAAGAAAAAGAGATTGTTTGACGTTCGCGTCAAATGTGCTTTAGTGCTGCCGCGAAGACAGGGCGCAGACCTTTCCGGAGGAGGAAGTGCGCCGCCACCGCTTGAGGGAGGATAACCCGTGGACTTTTCACTGAACGAAGATCAGCGCGCCTTTCAGGACATGGCGGCAAGTTTCTCGCGGGATGAACTGGCGCCATTTGCCAAGGAATGGGACGAGGATAGCCACTTCCCGATTCCCACCCTGCGCAAGGCAGCCGAGCTTGGGTTCGGTGGCATCTACGTGAAGGAAGATGTCGGCGGTTCCGCGCTCACCCGGCTGGATGCAACGCTGATCTTCGAGGAACTGTCCAAGGGCTGTACGTCGACGGCGGCCTATATATCCATTCACAACATGGTCGCCTGGATCATCGATTCATATGGCTCGGAGGACCTACGTCAGAAGTATCTGCCCAGGCTCTGCACCATGGACCTGCTCACCAGCTACTGTCTCACCGAACCGGGCTCGGGTTCGGATGCAGCGAGCCTGCGTACCAGCGCCAAGGATGATGGTGACCATTATGTCCTCAACGGCTCCAAGGCATTCATCTCCGGCGGCGGCGTAAGTGATCTGTATGCGGTAATGGTCCGCACAGGTGGTGAGGGCCCGTCCGGCGTTTCCTGTCTTCTGGTCGAAAAAGGGACACCCGGTCTCAGCTTCGGTGCCAACGAGGTGAAGCTCGGCTGGAAGAGCCAGCCGACGGCCCAGGTCAATTTTCAGGATTGCCGGGTGCCGAAGTCGAATCTGATCGGATCGGAAGGGCAGGGCTTCAAGATTGCGATGGCGGCGCTCGATGGCGGTCGGCTCAACATCGGCGCCTGCTCGATGGGCGCTGCACAGGCCTGTCTCGATCACGCCCTGGCCTATGTGCAGGAACGCAAGCAGTTTGGTCGACCGATTGCCGACTTCCAGGCACTTCAGTTCCGCCTGGCGGATATGGCAACCGAATTGGAAGCAGCCCGTCTGCTCTTGCACAAGGCCGCTTCAGCGGTGGATGCGAAATCGCATGACGCCACCAAGCTTGCGGCCATGGCCAAGCGGCTTGCTACCGACACCGGCTTCAAGGTGGTCAACGAAGCACTGCAGCTTCATGGCGGCTACGGCTATCTGCGCGACTATCCTATCGAGCGTTATTTCCGCGATGTGCGGGTGCATCAGATCCTGGAAGGCACAAACGAGATCATGCGGCTGATAATTGCACGGCAGCTGCTAAAGGACTGATCGAGTTTTCCGTCCCATTCCGTTGAAACGACTCTTCTTTTGCGAGGCGCCAGTGAGCGACGAGATTCTTTTCCAGAAGCGCGGCAAGGCCGGGTTTGTCATCTTGAACCGGCCGAAGGCACTGAACGCGATCAACCACGCAATGGTCCTGGCAATGGCCGAGCAATTGTCGCGCTGGGCGGAAGATCCGGAAATCGCGCACATCGTCGTTACGGGTGCTGGCGACAAGGCGTTCTGCGCAGGTGGCGACATTCGCAGCATCTATGATGCCCGAATGAGCGGGCGGACAGACGGCCTGAGCGCCTTCTTCCGTGACGAGTACATGCTCAATGCACAGATCAAGGCCTATCCGAAGCCATACATCGCTCTCGTCAACGGGATTGTCATGGGCGGCGGTGTCGGGGTGTCGGTTCATGGCAGCTATCGCATCGGCACGGAAAAGACGTTGTTTGCGATGCCTGAAACCGGAATTGGCTTCTTTCCGGATGTCGGCGGGACATTCTTCCTGCCGCGCATGCCCAGGAACAGCGGCGTCTACTGTGCACTTAGCTCCGGCAGGCTGAAACAGGGCGATGCTCTGGCTACCGGCGTTCTGACCCATGCGGTTTCGGAAGAAAACCTTGCTGACCTGGAACAGGACCTTGAAACAGCAGACGATATCGGCGCAGTGCTTGCGCCGTATCTGATGACGCCGGAGAAGGGGCCCGTCTGCGAAAGTCTCGACGTTATCGACGAGATCTTTTCGGCTGCATCGGTGGAAGACATTCTGTCGCGTCTGGATGCTTCGCAGAGTGAATTTGCGGGGAAGGCCGCTGCCGCCATCCGGCAAAAATCACCGACAAGCGTTCTGGTTGCTTTCGAGCAAATGAAGCGAGGCCGCAAGCTTTCCTTCAATGAATGCATGAAGCTTGAATATCGCATCGTCTCGCGCATTCTGCAGGGGACGGAGTTCTACGAAGGCATTCGTGCTGTGCTGGTCGACAAGGATCAGGCGCCAAAATGGTCGCCTGCCCAGTTTGGCCAAGTGGACAGCGCCGAGCTGGCGTCGTATTTCGAGGAACCTGCTGACGGAGATCTGCCGCTCAGCTGAGCTCAACCTGACCCGGACAGCACATGATTACCAGCTTTCAGGACCTGATCGATTCCCGCCCACCCTGGAGCACGCTGCTGATCTGGTATCTGCGCGGCATTGCGATCATTCTCATCGGCGGCGGCGTCATCTACTGGGCCCGCATTATCGGCATCGTCGAATGGCGTGGATTGTGGTTCTGGGACATGCCCGTGGCGCTGCAGGGAGCCATCGTCTTTTTTGCCGTCCTGGATTTGGTGGCCGCGACCGGCCTCTGGCTGACCGTGTCCTGGGGCACGGTGATGTGGATTTTCCGCTGCTTCTGCCAGATCGTCATGCACACAGCCTTTTCCGATCTCTACGGACGGCGGCCATATGAAATCGCCTTCTACCTGCTGACAATCGCAATCTATGCCGGACTGGCCTTCCTGATGGACAGGGAAAACAAGGCCAATGCCGGCTGACGGCGGTTGAATCAGTTTTTGAAGTGCCTGGAACGGCAGTTCAAGACGGCCAGCCAACAGATTCAAAATCAACATGAAATCTCTTTGGGAGGAAACCATCATGAGCACTATCGGATTTATCGGTCTTGGCAACATGGGCGGACCGATGGCGATCAATCTCGTCAAGGCAGGGCACAAGGTACTCGGCTTTGATCTGTCCGATGCGGCCATGGCGGCACACGAAGCGGAGGGTGGTGAGAAGGCAGGCAGTGTCGCCGACCTGGCTGCTGCTGCGGACGTGATCGTCACCATGCTGCCCGCCGGAAAGCATGTCCGCCAGATCTATGAAGGCGAGGGCGGCATTCTCGACAACGCCAAGCCCGGCACTCTCATGATCGATTCCTCGACTATCGACGTCGACAGCGCTCGTGCGGTCAGCGCGGCGGCAGAGGCCAAGGGCATGAAAATGGTCGACGCTCCGGTCTCCGGTGGTGTTGCCGGCGCCGCGGGTGGAACGCTGACCTTCATGGTTGGTGGATCCGCCGAGGCATTCGAAGCGGCGAAAACCTATCTCGACATCATGGGCAAGACCATTGTGCATGCAGGCGACGCCGGAACCGGTCAGGCGGCAAAGATCTGCAACAACATGATCCTCGGCATTTCCATGATCGCCGTATCGGAGGCATTTGTGCTTGCCGAGAAGCTTGGTCTGGACAAGCAGAAGTTGTTTGATATCTCCTCGACCGCGTCCGGTCAGTGCTGGTCTCTGACATCCTACTGCCCGGTGCCAGGTCCGCTGCCGTCGTCTCCTGCGAACCGGGATTATCAACCTGGGTTTGCAGCCGCGATGATGCTCAAGGATCTGAAACTTGCTCAGGAAGCAGCAAATTCGGCCGGCGCGGCAACGCCGTTGGGCGCGGAAGCGGCAGCGCTCTACTCGCTGTTCTGTAACACAGGTGGCGAAGCCCAGGATTTCTCAGGGATTGTGAAGTTCCTCCGCGGAACATCGTAAACAACTTGTTAAAGGGAAGTCTAAAACGCCCGTTGGAAGTTAACGGATGATTCAGCGTGTCTCTTAAGCGGATTTTAGAATCGCTCGGTTAGATTGCGAAACAAGGCGGGAAAAATATCCGTCCAACGACAGGTACTAAAAGAGGCGCAATCACATGATCACCGCAAGTAGGGCAGTCGACGCTGTTGCACAGAGTGAAGGGGAAGAGCTTGAGATCAAGCCGCTTTACCTAGAGGCTCTTACGCTCGTTGAGCGACTGCATCGGCGTCTGCTCGACGTCATCAAGGACGAATTCGACCGCATGGGCCGGTCCGACGTAAACAGCGTGCAGGCACTGCTGCTGTTCAACATCGGCGACAGCGAACTGACCGCCGGTGAACTGCGGACACGCGGTTACTACCTGGGGTCGAATGTCTCCTACAACCTGAAGAAGCTGGTCGAGACCGGTTACATCCACCATCAGCGTTCGCGTATGGACCGCCGGTCTGTCCGTGTCAGCCTGACGGAAAAGGGACGGGAAGTGGCCAAGATCGTGAACGATCTTTACGAGCGTCACATGCTGTCCGTGGAACAGGTCGGCGAAATCGGTCCGCAGGACTTTGTGGCACTGAACAAGTCCCTGCGCCGTCTGGAGCGGTTCTGGACCGACCAGATCCTTTACCGCCTGTAAGACATTCGCGGAACATTCAGATGACAAGGCACCGCCCATTGGGCGGTGCTTTCTGTTTTTCAGCCTCAAGTTGCCGACCTCACGCAAATTTGCACAGCCAGAATTCTCGAACGGCGGAGAAACAAAGCTATGGTACAGGCAGTTTTAACTGCTGAGGCAAAGTTGACATCTTGTGGTCACATTGGAATGGCTTTGTGCAGTGCTCCTGAATCCGAGATGGTTAAAAAATCAAGCGATTTGTTAACTCCCTTCCGTTAGGACTGGGAGCAGGAACCGCCGGGGTGGCCTGTTTTGTTGGTCTCAATCCCGCGTATTTGAAGAAAATTTGCGCCGAATGGCGCTGCAACATGGGGTCGGCGATGAACCTTTTATCCGGACCGTTCGGGATAAAGCGTCACTGGAAGTGGACTGCTGGAAAAACGCTCAAGAGCATGATGATGCTGGGCGTGGTAACTCCAGTCATGATCGCAACTGGTGCGCAGGCACAGACGGCCCCGATGACATTCGCACAGAACCAGCAGGTTGAATGGGCGGATAACTTTGACATCGCGACGGATCACATCACGGAAGTGAAATCCTCTGCTCCGACGTTGTCCCCGCAGACGGCCGACTATATCGCGGCAGCGATCGATCGTTATCAGCGCATTGTCCAGGCCGGTGGCTGGGGAACGGTGTCTGCTGGTGGCAAAGCGCTTCGCATCGGCGCCAAGGATCCGCGCGTCGTGGAACTTCGCCGCCGCTTGATCGTTTCCGGCGATCTTGAACAGCAGGCCGGCCTCTCCGACACCTTCGATTCTTACGTGGATGCAGGTCTGCGTCGTTTTCAGCTTCGTCACGGTCTTATTCCGGACGGTGTGATGGGCGACGGCACCGTGACTGCGCTGAATATTTCGGCTGACGTACGTCTGCGCCAGCTCGAAACCAACATGATCCGTATGCGGTCCATGTCCGGTTTCCTGGGCGACCGCTACGTGATGGTCAACATTCCGGCAGCAGAGATCGAGGCGGTTGAAAACGGCATGGTCCGTTCGCGCCACACGGCCGTTGTGGGCAAGATCGACCGCCAGACGCCGATCCTCAACAGCAAGATCTACGAGTTGAACTTCAATCCGTACTGGACGGTGCCGAAGTCGATCATCCGCAAGGACCTGATCCCGAAGATGAAAGAGGATCCGCAGTATCTTGCGAAAAACAATATCCGCATCTTCGACTGGAGCAACAACGAGCTGAACTGGCAACAGATCGACTGGAACACGGATGAGGCGACCCAGTATCGCTTCACCCAGGATCCGGGCTCGGAAAACTCGCTCGGGTCGGTGCGCATCAACTTCCACAACAAACACCAGGTCTATCTGCACGATACGCCGTCCAAGACCCTGTTTGGCGAAGCCAACCGGTTCCATTCTTCGGGCTGCGTGCGCGTACAGAATGTGCGAGAGCTGGTGACCTGGCTGTTGCAGTCGACAACTCCTGACTGGGATCGGGGGCGCGTCGATGGTGTCATCCGCACAGGTGATCGTGAAGACGTGAAACTGAAATCGCAGATTCCGCTTTATCTCACCTACATCACCGCCTGGGCAAACGCCGACGGTGTGGTGCATTTCCGCGATGATATCTACGACCGCGACGATCTCTACGGAACGGGTGAGCAAGCACGCCTGTAGGTGTCGCCAAGCGTCAAACAATTGTTTCCTGTCCAGAAACGTCGGCCTTGATCAGGCCGGCGTTTCATGGATTCTAGCTCCATTCGCATGCTTGTTCGACAACGGGGTGCTGGATCAGGAGAACGGCAATGAGTCGCGAAGAGCGGCCTGGTGAAATTTATCTTGAGTTTCGGCCGATCGGTCAGCAGGTCAAGGTCACTGCCATTGACGCGGCGACCGGTTTTGAAGTGTCGGTCTTCGGGCCGGCTTCAGCAGCTCAGGAAGATCTGAAGCGGATTGCCGTTCGAAAACTTCGCCGCCGCCTTGAACAGGAAGGCTTGGCTGCGCAGAACAGACCTGACCCGACCCTATATTGATAGTTTGTCTTAAGTCTCTGCTTCCGCAATAGGTTTCGATAAATCAACAATCAATTTAAATCGTTTTGAGAAGAACGGCGCACCAGATCGATTTGCGAGAGCAGATTTCAATTGTGCCCGGGTATTGTTTTGGTGCCGGTCAAATGATCGATGCTGAAGGCCGGATCTGTTGCAGGTGTAACTTGTTGGGTTGTCAGTTTAGATTTGGCCCGAGGTTGCGAAAACTTGTTTCGTTCAAGATTTGGCAGCTGTGTCGTTTTCCAAACTGGACGCGTCGGTATGCCCCTTGGTTCTGGTCGGGGGGTGTGTTAATTCCTCGCCTCACACAGGCATGACGGTCGAAAGCGTCCTTCCGGACATTGGCCGCCGATGCTCCTGATCTATCAAAAGAACACAAGGATGGCGCTATGTCTTTGATGGAAAGCTCCGATCAGTCCCTGCAGTCCGGTTTCTTCACCCGCAGCCTTGCTGAAGCCGATCCGGATATCTTCGACACGATCGGCAAGGAACTCGGCCGTCAGCAGCATGAAATCGAGCTGATTGCTTCGGAAAACATCGTTTCCCGCGCAGTGCTGGAAGCACAGGGCTCGATCTTCACCAACAAATATGCCGAAGGTTATCCGGGCAAGCGCTACTATGGCGGCTGTGAATTCGCCGACATTGCCGAAACGCTGGCAATCGAGCGCGCGAAGGAACTGTTCGGCTGCCAGTTTGCCAACGTTCAGCCGAACTCCGGCAGCCAGATGAACCAGGCGGTGTTCCTGGCTCTTCTGCAGCCTGGCGACACCTTCATGGGCCTGGATCTCAACTCCGGTGGTCACCTGACCCACGGTTCTCCGGTCAACATGTCCGGCAAGTGGTTCAACGTCGTCTCCTATGGCGTGCGTGAGGACGACCATCTTCTCGACATGGATGAGGTCGAGCGCCTTGCCAACGAACACAAGCCCAAGCTGATCCTGGCCGGCGGCACTGCCTATTCCCGTATCTGGGACTGGAAGCGGTTCCGCGAAATCGCCGACAGCATTGGCGCTTATCTGATGGTTGACATGGCGCACATCGCCGGTCTGGTTGCTGGTGGCGTTCACCCGTCGCCGGTGCCGCACGCCCACGTCGTCACCACCACCACCCACAAGTCCCTGCGCGGCCCGCGCGGCGGCATGATCCTGAGCAACGACGAAGCGATCGCCAAGAAGATCAACTCGGCCGTCTTCCCGGGTCTTCAGGGTGGCCCGCTGATGCATGTCATTGCTGCCAAGGCCGTTGCCTTCAAGGAAGCACTGCAGCCGGAATTCAAGGCTTATGCCCGTGCCGTTCAGGAAAATGCCAAGGTTCTGGCTGAAGTCCTGAAGGAGCAGGGTCTGGATATCGTTTCCGGCGGCACCGACAACCACCTGATGCTGGTGGATCTGCGTCCGAAGAACGCCACCGGCAAGGTGGCTGAGAAATCTCTCGGCCGGGCCAACATCACCTGCAACAAGAACGGTATCCCGTTCGACCCGGAAAAGCCGTTTGTCACGTCTGGCGTTCGTCTCGGCACTCCGGCAGCGACCACACGCGGCTTCGGTGTTGCGGAATTCCGCGAAGTCGGTCTGCTGATCACGGAAGTGTTGGACGGTTTGAAGGCCGCAAACAGTGAAGAGGGCAACGCGGCAGTTGAAGCGGCGGTCAAAGCCAAGGTAGAAGCACTGACGGCCCGGTTCCCGATCTACGGGGGCTAATCGCGGGCTCGCTCAGGAGCTTTAAGACATGAGATGTCCGTTTTGCGGGGGTGAGGAAACCCAGGTCAAGGATTCCCGCCCGACCGAGGACAATACAGCCATCCGCCGCCGCAGGATCTGCAATACCTGCGGCGGCCGGTTCACCACCTTCGAGCGCGTGCAGCTGCGCGAACTCCTGGTGCTCAAACGCTCCGGGCGCCGCGTTCCCTTCGACAGGGAAAAACTGATGCGGTCCGTGCAGATCGCGGTGCGCAAGCGTCCCGTGGATCCTGACAAGATCGAACGCATGGTCTCCGGCATCGTTCGCCAGCTCGAAAGTTCGGGCGAAACCGAAATCACCGCGGAAACCATCGGCAACCACGTCATGGAAGGCCTGAAGGGCATCGACGACGTTGCCTATGTCCGCTTTGCCTCCGTTTACAAGAACTTCCGTGAGGCGAAGGATTTCGAAGCCCTTCTGGATGAGCTGAGCGATCCAGACGGACAGCCGCTCAAAAACTCCTGACCTGCAGTATCCGGTTCTTGATGTCCGAGCTTTCCAATCTTGATGCCCGTTTCATGGCGGCCGCCGAACGCCTTGCCCGTCGTGGTCTCGGCCGTGTGTGGCCCAATCCTTCCGTGGCTGCGCTCATTGTCCGTTTCGACGCAGGGGCCGCTGTTCTCGTGGGCAGAGGCGTCACGTCCCGTCCCGGCATGGCGCATGCGGAAGTCAATGCCTTGAACCAGGCAGGGGACAGGGCGAAAGGGGCGACCTGTTACGTCACCCTGGAGCCATGTTCTCACTACGGCCGAACCCCGCCTTGCGCCAAGGCTCTGATCGAGGCGGGCGTGAAACGTGTGGTCGTCGGCATGCTGGACCCGAACCCGCGTGTCGCTGGCCGTGGTGTCGCCATGCTGCGCGATGCGGGCATCGAAGTGGAAGTGGGTGTGCGCGAAAAGGCCATGCATGCGCTGTACCGAGGGTTCACTTACAGGCAACTGAAACAGCGTCCGGTGGTGTTCCTGAAGCTGGCTGTTTCCAGGGATGGATTTATCGGCCGGGCAGGCGAAGGTCAGGTCAAGATCTCCGGTGCCCTGTCGATGCGCAAGGTCCATGGGTTTCGCGCCGAATGCGACGCCATCCTGGTCGGTTCAGGCACGGCGCTTGCCGATGATCCGCAACTGACCTGCAGGCTTCCGGGCCTCGCTGATCGCTCTCCTGTGCGGGTCATCATCGACCGGTTTGCCCGGCTGCCATTGACTTCCAAACTGGTGCAAACCTGTGTCGACGTGCCTGTCTGGCTTGTGTGTGGCAATGCGGCGGATGCTGACAAGCTGGCGGACCTGGCGGCTGCTGGTGTCAATGTCATCCGGGTGCCCGCTGAAGAAACCGGCATCAAGCCCTCTGTCATCCTGAGTGCGCTGGCAACACGCGGCATAACGCGGGTGATGGTTGAAGGTGGTTCCCGTCTGGCGTCGTCATTCCTGGCGACGGACCTTGTGGATGATCTTTGTGTCGTTACCGGGGATATCGTAATCGGCGAAGGTGGCATACCTGCTCTGCACGGTCTTGACCTTGCAGATGTTCTCAAAGACCCCAAATTCGAGCGGGTCGATGCGGGCCGTTTCGGTCCGGACAGTTTTGTTTATCTCAGACGGCGCGGAGCCTGACATGTTCACCGGAATTGTGACCGACCTCGGCGAGATCCTCGCTATCGACAAGATCCCTGCCGGAATGCGGACGCGGATCCGCACCGCCTACGATACGAATGGCTTCGACATCGGGGCTTCGATTTCCTGTTCTGGCGTCTGCCACACGGTGACAGCCAAGGACAACGGATCCAATGGCAACTGGTTTGAAGTGGAATCGGCCGCCGAAACCCTGGCTCTGACCAACGTCGCATCCTGGAAAGTGGGGCAGAAACTCAATCTGGAACGCTCGCTGACGATGGGTGCGGAGCTGGGCGGGCACCTGGTGCTTGGCCATGTCGATGGACTTGCAACGGTGACAAAGCGTGAAGACCATCCGGATTCGGTCTATTTCCAGTTCGAAGCACCGGCGGAAGCCGCCCCCTTCATTGCCAAGAAGGGTTCGGTTGCGCTCGATGGCACGTCCCTGACGGTGAACGAGGTCGACGGGTTGCTCTTCTCCGTCTTCCTGATCCCGCATACGCTCGAAGTCACGACCTGGTCCGATCGGCAGGTCGGTGACAAGATCAACCTGGAAGTGGATATGATGGCCCGCTACGCCGCCCGTCTTGCGGAATTCTCCAAGACCGGGTAGGGGACGGTCCCAACACCTTCGAAAAGAGCTAATATCATTTACCGCCTTAACCACGGGACGAACTCGTCACCGGGATATCGTGGTCCTTTACGAATGAGACTGGACAAACCGGGGCAGACGTGGTTCCTGTCGCGGCCTTACATAGGAACGAAAACCCATGAGCGCTGCACCGAAACTTCTGATCATCGAAGCCCGTTTCTACGAGGATCTGGCCGATGCTCTCGCAGAAGGCGCGATCAAGACCATTGAGGCTGCCGGCGCAAGCTATGACCGGATCGCTGTTCCGGGTGTCCTGGAAATTCCGGCTGCCCTGTCCATGGCTCTGACGGCAATGGAAAACGATGGCGAGCTTTACGACGGCTTCGTTCTGCTGGGTGTCGTCATTCGCGGCGAGACCACCCATTACGATATTGTTGCCAATGAATCGAACCGGGTGATCATGGATTTGATCGTCGATGCGGATCTGGCTGTCGGAAATGGTATCCTGACCGTTGAAAACGGTGAGCAGGCATGGGCCCGCGCGAAGGTGGACGACAAGGACAAAGGCGGCGCGGCTGCCCGTGCTGCCCTCGACATGATCGCCCTGCGCGAGCGGCTTGGAGTATAAGAAGAATGACCGGAAAGGCCGACCCGGAAAAACCGGCTGGAAAAACTGTGCGCCCTGCAAACAAACGCGGCGTGGCTCGCCTTGCTGCTGTTCAGGCCCTTTATCAAATGGACGTCGGCGGTGCGCCGCTGACCAGTGTCGTCAGCGAATTCACTGCCTTTCGCCTAGGCAAGGAAATCGACGGTGCGCAGTACCGCGAAGCCGACGAACAATGGTTCAAGCAGATCCTTGCCGGCGTTGTGGAGGACCAGAAGTTTCTGGATCCCTACATTCACACTGCGTTGGCCGAAGACTGGCCCCTGAAGCGTATCGACAGCCTGCTGCGGGCTATCCTCCGCTCCGGCTCCTACGAGCTTTTGCGCCGCAAGGATGTTCCGGCCAAGGTGATCATTTCCGAGTATATCGACGTTACCAAGGCCTTCTTCGATGATGATGAGCCCGGCCTTGTCAACGGCGTGCTCGACCGTCTTGCGCATGAACTGCGCAGCGGCGAACTCGAGGAAAAGAAAACGGACGGCGCCTCCTGATCATGGGCGCTGACCGGCCAGGCGAATTCGAGCTGATCCGGCGTTTCTTTGCCCCTTTGGCAAAAGACCCGGGCAGCCTCGGTCTGACCGATGATGCCGCGGTGCTGACACCACGGGAAGGCCATGACCTCGTTCTGACCAAGGACGTGCTGGCGGCCGATATTCATTTCTTTGCTGAAGATGCACCGGAAGCGATCGCCGCCAAGGCACTGAGGGTCAACCTCTCGGACCTTGCGGCGAAGGGCGCACGTCCGCGTGGCTATCTGATGGGCCTGTCGTTGCCGTCCGACTGGACGGTCGACTGGCTTGAGCGGTTCTGCAACGGCCTGGCGGCTGATCAGGCGGCCTATGATTTCCATCTTCTGGGCGGTGACACGGTCCGTTCCGGCAATGGTCTGCAGGTGTCGATTACGGCAATAGGCGAGGTTGAAACCGGCAGCGCAGTTCGGCGGTCCGGGGCACGGCCGGGCGATCTTCTGTTCGTTACTGGAACCATTGGCGACGCCGCTGCCGGTCTTCAGGCGCGCCTCAATCCCGACTTCTGCCGCGATCATGATCTGACTGAGAGCGAAGAAGCCCATATTCTCGACCGTTACCTGCTGCCGAGGCCGCGCACGAGGCTTGCCGGGGCGGTGACTGATTATGCTTCGGCTGCCATGGACGTGTCAGATGGCCTGTTCGCCGATAGCGCGCATATGGCCAGCGCTTCAGCGTTGGACCTCACGATCGACCTGGATCAGGTGCCGCTTTCACAGGCGCTCGCCCATCTCAAGATCAAGTCACCAGAGGACTTTGCCCGTTGCCTGAACGGTGGCGACGATTATGAAATCCTGATGGCGGTGCCGGAAGACGTTTCTGGCACCTTCTGCCGGGTTGCTCATCTTGCCGGCTGTCTTGTCACGCAAATCGGTCATGCCCGGGCGGGTGAGGGCCGAATTCGGCTTGAGGAAGCCGGGCAACCTGTCGACTACGGTCGCTTTGCGGGCTTCAGTCACTTTTAGCTATTGCAAAGGGCAGGTGCCGGAATTTTACCAGGCCGGATCCATCGCCCGAATGCCTGCTTCCTATGGTGTTGCGCTTTCTTGCCGCTTGGCCGCGACGTGTCGCACGTTACAGCTCTCGGCTGGTCTCCAGTTGCAAATGAAACTTCTGGTCTTTCGCGGTCGGCTGTTGGCGTGTTATGTGCCATGCAAACTTCTGCCTTCCTGAAAGTATCCAAATGACCGTGACGACCCCCGATAGCTTTGTCGACGACAGTCTGGCAAAACGAAACGCGCTGCTATTGGCTCTGGCTCAGGCAATTGGTGGGGCTTCGGCGTCGATCGTGATCGCAACGGCGCCGCTGGTCGGGTATTCGATGCTGGATACGGACAAGTCTCTGGCAACCTTGCCCGTGTCGGCGATGGTTCTGGGAACAGCTTTCGGGACCATTCCAGCCGGCATGATCATGCGCCGCTACGGCCGCAGGACCGGTTTCATGGGGGCAGCTTTGCTTGGCGCCATCGCCGGGCTGCTGGCGGCATTCGCGGTTTTCCAGGACGAGTTTCTGATGTTTGCCCTCGGGTGCTGCATCAGCGGTTTTGCAGGCGCATTCGTGCAGCAATATCGCTTTGCTGCAGCAGACACGGCAAGTGACGCCTTCAAGCCGAAGGCCATCTCATGGGTGCTTGCCGGTGGTGTTCTGGCAGGGGTGGTTGGTCCGCAAACGGTTATCGCCACCAAGGACCTGTTCTCGCCAATCCTGTTCGCCGGAACCTATCTGGCGCAGGCGGGCTTGTCCCTGATTGCCTTTTTCCTCGTGGCTTTTCTCCGAATTCCGAAGCCGCAGCGGCACAGCCATACCCAGGCGGGTGGGCGTCCACTGCGCCAGATCATGTCGCAACGCCGTTTCATCGTCGCGGCAGCCTGCGGTATCTGTTCCTATGCGCTCATGAGCATGGTGATGACGGCCACGCCGCTGGCCATGATCGGCTGCGGCCTGTCGCAGAATGACGCCACACTTGGCATTCAGTGGCATGTGCTCGCCATGTTCGGTCCGAGTTTCTTCACGGGTAATCTCATCGGTCGCTTCGGTAAGGAGCGGATCGTCTCGATTGGCCTGCTGCTGCTGGCCGGATGTTCGGTGGTCGCGTTGATGGGGGTCGACCTTGCCAACTTCTGGATCGCGCTGATCCTGCTCGGCCTTGGCTGGAACTTCGGCTTCATCGGAGCCACCGCCATGCTGACGGATACCTACCGGCCCGAAGAGCGGAACCTGGTGCAGGCGGTCAACGATTTCCTGGTGTTCGGCTTTGTTGCTGCCGCATCGTTCTCGTCCGGTGCGTTGCTGAACGTCTACGGCTGGAACACGGTCACCCTTCTGGTGTTTCCCTTTGTGGTGCTCTGCATCGGCTTGCTTATCTGGCTTGCAGTTGCGGAAAGAAGAGCGGATACAACCGCTTAAAGTACCTTCGAAATTCCATTTCGTCAGCGCAGCATAATTACTGCGCTGCATCAAACAATACCGTAACGGAAGTTTTGAATTAAACAATGTGAGAGCTTGACGAGGCGCGCCGCTTTGCTGCTATCGTTACCCTCCCTCACGTCGAGGAATTGATGTGAAGGGCCGTCAGGCGGCAAAAAACGACAAGAAAATCAGTCCGCCGCAGCTTTGGGAGGAAGTATGATCGAGCTTGTCGTCATCATTTGTGGCCTCTTGTCCATTGCCTATGGGGCGTGGGCCATCCAGTCCGTTATGGCAGCGGATGCAGGGAACGCGCGCATGCAGGAGATCGCCGAGGCGATCCAGGAAGGGGCTAGCGCTTATCTCAATCGTCAATATACGACTATTGCCATTGTGGGGGCCGTTGTTTTCGTGCTCGCCTGGCTATTGCTTTCCGGCACCGCGGCAATCGGATTTGCCATCGGCGCCGTCCTCTCGGGAGCTGCCGGTTACATCGGCATGATGGTTTCCGTCCGGGCCAATGTGCGCACCGCCCAGGCGGCCAGCCAAAGCCTCGGGGCAGGGCTGGAAATCGCGTTCAAGGCCGGTGCCGTCACCGGCCTTTTGGTTGCCGGGCTCGCGTTGCTTGGCGTGGCAGTCTATTTCGCCATCCTCACCGGAATGATGGGGTACGACCCGACGGACCGTACAGTGATCGACGCGCTGGTCGCACTCGGCTTCGGTGCCTCCCTCATATCGATCTTCGCCCGTCTCGGTGGCGGTATCTTCACCAAGGGGGCTGACGTTGGCGGTGACCTGGTCGGCAAGGTTGAAGCCGGGATTCCGGAAGATGATCCACGCAACCCGGCGACTATCGCCGACAATGTCGGCGACAATGTCGGCGACTGTGCGGGCATGGCGGCCGATTTGTTCGAAACCTACGCGGTGACGGTCGTCGCCACGATGGTTCTGGCCTCGATCTTCTTCACGAGCAGCCAGGCCATCGACCTGATGCACCTGCCGTTGCTGATCGGAGCTAGCTGCGTGGTGACGTCCATCATCGGCACGTTCTTCGTCAAGCTCGGCAGCAACAACTCGATCATGGGGGCGCTCTACAAGGGCTTCATTGCCACGGCAGTTCTGTCCGCGGTAGCCCTCGCGATCATCATCTTCGGCTGGATCGGTGCCGGCACCGAGTTCACGACATCGGGCGGCACGACCTTTACCGGGTTCGATCTGTTCGTCTGTGGTCTCGTAGGTCTCGTGGTGACCGGGCTGATCATCTGGGTGACCGAATATTACACCGGCACGGAGTATCGTCCGGTGCGATCCATCGCCCAGGCGTCCGTGACCGGTCATGGCACCAATGTGATCCAGGGTCTGGCCGTGTCACTGGAAGCAACGGCCCTGCCGGCGCTGATCATCATCGCGGGCATTCTGGTCACCTACGCTTTCGCGGGCCTCTTCGGGATTGCGATTGCCGTAACGACCATGCTGGCGCTCGCAGGCATGGTGGTAGCGCTCGACGCCTTTGGTCCGGTGACCGATAACGCCGGGGGGATCGCCGAAATGGCGGATCTTCCGGCGGAAGTGCGTACCACGACGGACGCCCTCGATGCGGTGGGGAACACCACCAAAGCGGTCACCAAGGGCTATGCTATCGGGTCTGCTGGGCTAGGTGCGCTGGTTCTCTTTGCCGCCTATACGGAAGATCTGAAGTTCTTCTCCAGCAATGCTGCGGAAGGGTCGATCTTCTACGGCATCGACGTCGGCACCCTGTTCACATTGTCCAACCCCTATGTGGTAGCAGGTCTCCTGTTCGGCGGTCTGTTGCCCTATCTCTTCGGCGGCATTTCAATGACCGCCGTCGGCAGGGCTGCCGGAGCGGTGGTGGAGGAAGTCCGCCGCCAGTTCAAGGAAAAGCCGGGCATCATGCAGGGCACGGAACGGCCGGATTACGGCCGTGCGGTGGACATGCTTACAAAGGCGGCGATCCGGGAGATGATCATCCCCTCGCTGCTGCCGGTGCTGTCGCCCATCGTGGTGTTCTTCCTGGTCAAGGCCGTGGCAACACCAGCCGACGCCTTCGCGGCGCTTGGTGCGATGCTGCTGGGTGTGATCGTGACAGGGCTCTTCGTGGCCATTTCCATGACCGCCGGTGGCGGTGCCTGGGATAACGCCAAGAAGTCCTTCGAGGACGGCTTCACCGACAAGGACGGTGTGACCCACCAGAAGGGAAGCGAGGCGCACAAGGCCTCGGTGACAGGCGATACGGTTGGGGATCCCTACAAGGATACCGCCGGTCCGGCCGTGAACCCGATGATCAAGATCACCAACATCGTAGCCTTGCTGCTGTTGGCGATCCTGGCGCACTGACGCCCCGGAAAAAGAAAGCCCCGGCCGATGGCCGGGGCTTTTTGCATAGGGTTGAGACTTTCGCCTCAGAGACCAAGGCTCGGGTTGGTCGCACCGCGCAGGATCTGCGTCAGGAAGCCATAGTCGGCACCGCCCGTACGGGTCTTGCGGGTGACGATGTCGACGATTTTGCCGTCTTCAAGCGAGTAGTTGCCGAGGTCCTGGACGTAGCCGTCCTTGTCGAAGTAAACCGCGACGACGCGCTGCTCGACGATATCCGGAGCCATGAAGGCGGTCGTGGCGGTTTTCTGCGAAATGTAATAGTAGGCATCGCCGTTGAGGCTGGACGTAGTCGACGGGGTTCCCAGGACCAGCTCAACCTGTTCGCGGCTGGAGCCGACCTGAACCTGGTTCAGCATGTCGCTGGTGATCACGTGCCCGTGCGTATAGGTGGAGGTAAAACAGCCGCCGAGCGGTAAGGTGACCAGAAGCGGAAGGATCAGGGCGCTTGCCTTGAAGTTCATCTAAGAATTCCCGTTTCGCCAGACCGGTCTGGCTGCTCTTGAATTTCGTTGCTTGGCAAAGTCACTATCGTGGGATAGGGCACAAGGCAACACCTGACTTAAAAGGAGATGCCATGCTGTTTGGCCTGTTCCGCCGTCGGACCCGCGATGCCGAGCACAAGGTCTATTGTGAAATCGTGGCTCAAGCACGGCAGCCAGTCTTTTACACCGACTTTCAAGTGCCCGATAGTGTCGACGGCCGTTTTGACATGATCGTGGCCCATGCAGTGCTGTATTTCCGCCGAATGCGCGGGGAAGGGAAGTCGGTCTCGGAGTTTACGCAGAACGTCTTTGACCTGTTCTTTCTGGACATGGATGCATCGCTGCGTGAAATGGGTGTCAGCGACACGCGCGTGCCCAAGAAGGTGAAAGTCATGGGCGAAGCCTTTTATGGTCGTGCCGATGCCTATATTCCGGCGATTGAATCAAAAAACGTTGAGGAGCTGGCAGAAGCGCTCGGCCGCAACATCTATCCGGATGCACCGGAGCCGGTCGCACAGAAGCGTTTGGCGTACTATATGCTGGAAGCTGCCGAAAGCCTCGAGGGGCAGACGGTGGAAGCACTGATGAACGGGAGCATCGTCTGGTCCGACCCTGAAAAATTCAAGGCATTGCCGGTCTGAGAGCCAAGCCGGCGGTGCAAGAGGCCGCGACAAAGGTGCCAAGGTAAAAACAAAAATGACAAAAGAAACTTTCCCCTATTCGTACAAGGTCAACGCCGCCCGCGTTGTCGACAAGGACGAACGCGTCACTGTCAGTCCGGACGAAGCCGCGCTCAAGGCCATAGCAAAGACCTATGAGCTCGATGGTATTCGTGACCTCAAGGCGGATTTTCTTCTGAAACCGTATCGCAAGGCGGGACTGCGTGTCGTCGGCCCGCTGACGGCAACGCTGGAACAGACCTGTGTGGTGTCGCTGGAACCTTTCGAAAGCCAGCTGAAGATCGATGTCGATCGCACCTTCGAGCCCCAGTCCAGCCGGCCGCGCAAGGTCAGCGATCTCAATGAGGACGGCGAGATTGAAATCGACCTGGAAACGCTCGACCCGCCCGATGTCATTCTGGACGGCGTTCTCGACCTTGGTGCCGTGATCTGCGAGGAACTTGCACTTACGCTCGACCCGTTCCCCCGCAAGCCGGGAGTGGAGTTCGAGGGTGGCGATGGCGACGACGACAGCGTCGATGAAGAGCCCGAGGCCAAACCGTCCCCCTTCGCCGCCTTGAAGGCACTCAAGGAACAGCCGGATAACTGATATCCATTGTATTCACAGGTGCCGGAACGATTTGGACTGGGTCTTCATGCAGGTTTTCAACGTCAGAACTCTCCGCGATCAGGAAAACGGTTGTCAGTCTTGCCAAAACCGTTATGTTCGCGCCCGTTCTAGGCCCTTGCCGGACCTGCAGGACTTTGTCTGGAAGCACCACTCGGTGCTGTTCTTGGTAGCGAAACGTCAAAAGACCTTCTAGATGGCGAAAACTATTCCGATTTCTCTGGATGCCATGGGCGGCGATCATGGGGCTGACGTCGTCATTCCCGGGGCAGAAATTGCGCTTGTCCGCCATCCTGACATCCGTTTCCTGCTGTTCGGCAATGAAAAGGTCGTGCTGCCGCTCCTGGAAAAGTATCCAAGGGTTCGCGATGCTTCGACGTTCCATCATTGCGATGTCTCCATTGCGATGGACACCAAGCCCAGTCAGGCCCTGCGTCAGGGGCGCTGGCGCTCGTCCATGTGGCGGTCCATCGAGGCGGTAAAGACAGGCGATGCATCCGTTGCGGTCTCTGCCGGCAACACGGGCGCGCTCATGGCCATGTCCAAGTTCTGCCTGCGGACAATGGCCAATATCGAACGTCCGGCGATCGCGGCCATCTGGCCGACCATGCGCGGCGAGTCCGTGGTGCTTGATGTCGGTGCAACGATTGGCGCCGACGCACAGCAGCTTATCGATTTCGCCATTCTCGGTGGCGCGATGGCGCGGGCCCTGTTCGGTGTCCAGAAGCCGAGCGTCGGCCTGCTGAACATCGGCGTGGAAGAGGTCAAGGGACTGGAAGAGGTTCGCACCGCCGGCCGGCTTCTGCGCGAAACGCCGCTGCGCTCGCTGCATTACGCCGGTTTCGTCGAGGGTGACGACCTTGGAAAAGGCACTGTCGATGTCGTCGTGACCGAAGGCTTTGCCGGTAACATCGCGCTCAAAACCGCGGAAGGCACAGCCAAGCAGATCGGCAGTTACTTGCGTTCGGCCATGAATCGGACCTTTATGTCCAAAATCGGCTATCTCTTCGCCAAAGGCGCCTTTGATCTGCTGCGCGAGAAAATGGATCCGCGCAAGGTCAACGGCGGCGTGTTCCTGGGACTGAATGGCATTGTGATCAAAAGTCACGGCGGGACGGATGCCGAGGGTTATGCCTCGGCGGTCGACCTTGCCTACGACATGGTCAAAAACGAACTGACACACAAGATCGCCCAGGATCTTGTGCATTATCATCGTGGCCGCTTCGCTGAAGCCGCGCCGACATCGGAAGGTGATTTGTGAGCGTAATCCGTTCGACCGTAACCGGCTGCGGAAGTTTCCTGCCGGAAAAAATCCTGACCAACGACGATCTCTCCAAGATGGTCGACACGTCTGACGAATGGATCGTTCAGCGCACCGGCATCCAGCAGCGCCATGTTGCTGCCGAAGGCCAGATGACCTCGGATCTTGCTCTGGAAGCTGCCAAGCGGGCGCTGCAAAGCGCCGGCCGGGATGCTCAGGAGATCGACACAATCATTCTGGCAACCGCCACACCGGACAACACCTTTCCGGCAACGGCTGTCACCGTCCAGGCCAACCTGGGCATCTATCACGGTGCCGCATTCGATGTGCACGCCGTTTGCTCGGGCTTTGTCTATGCCCTGACGACGGCCGATGCCTATATTCGGGCAGGCTTGGCGAAGCGTTGCCTGGTTATCGGTGCAGAGACGTTCTCACGCATTCTGGACTGGACCGACCGGACGACCTGCGTTCTCTTCGGCGACGGCGCTGGTGCTGTCGTGGTGGAAGCAGCGGAAGGCGAAGGCACGACGGCCGACCGGGGTGTCCTTACATCGCACCTTCGCTCCGACGGCCGACACAAGGAAAAGCTCTTCGTCGACGGTGGACCGTCCTCGACCGGGACCGTTGGGCATCTCCGGATGGAAGGCCGTGAAGTCTACAAGCATGCGGTCGGCATGATCACCGACGTGATTGAAGATGCCTACAAGGCAACGGGCACCACATCGGAAGATCTCGACTGGTTCATTCCGCATCAGGCCAACAAGCGCATCATCGATGCCAGCGCCAAGAAACTCGGTATCGCACCTGAGAAGGTCGTGACCACGGTCCAGCATCACGGCAACACCTCTGCCGCGTCCATTCCGCTTGCGCTGGATACGGCCGTCAGGGACGGACGTGTCAAAAAGAACGATCTCGTGATGCTGGAAGCAATGGGCGGCGGATTCACCTGGGGCTCCGTTCTGCTGCGCTGGTAAGTCCTGTCTAACTTCCTACGACAAATCTGATTTCCACCAAGAGTTCCGGTTGACCGGCTCGCCGCAAGGCCGTACCGTATGGCCTTGCATCGGAGTTCTTGTGCAAAATCAGCCAGATGATGGCGTCGTTGAGGAGGGGTTATGGGCAATCGGACTATTACCCGCGCTGATCTGTGTGAGGCCGTTTATCAGAAAGTTGGTCTGTCCCGGACCGAGTCTTCTGAATTGGTCGAACGCGTACTTTCTGAAATTTCCGACTGTCTTGTGACCGGAGAATCAGTAAAATTATCAAGCTTCGGGTCTTTCGTGGTCCGCTCCAAGGGGGAGCGCATCGGCCGCAATCCGAAGACCGGCGAGGAAGTACCTATTTCACCGCGCCGGGTGATGGTGTTCAAACCGTCTAACGTATTGAAACAGCGGATCAATGATGCGCTGACAGGACAGGCCAGCAAATAGCCAGAAAATTATAAGACCGGATGAGCTCGCAGGAAAAAAGCCCCGACGCCTTTCGTACTATCAGCGAAGTCGCAGAAGATCTTGACCTGCCGCAGCACGTGCTGCGGTTCTGGGAAACACGCTTCTCGCAGATCAAGCCGCTGAAGCGTGGGGGAGGTCGCCGGTACTACCGGCCGGACGATGTCGAGCTTCTGAAGGGCATCCGTCATCTGCTCTACGGTGAAGGCTACACGATCAAGGGTGTACAGCGGATCCTGAAAGAGCAGGGGCCACGCTTCGTCATGCAGATCCGGCATGAAGACATGTCGGCCCTGCAGGCCGTTGCCACTGCAGAACCGGCACCGGCGGAGCCTGCGCCTGCCCCTGCGATGATTTCCCAAAATGGCCAGCATGAAATCCATAACGGCCCGTTGCCAAGCGGCGTTCTGGCGGACAATGCACCGGAACCGGCACCAGCCCAGGGTCATGGGCATTTCAGTATTCTTGGTCGCCTGCGCGGTGAGAAACCGGCTCAGGGCACAGGGTCCCATTCGTCTGTGACGAAGGAGGATATCCGCCGCCTGCAGGCAACCCTCTTTGAGTTGCTGGAATGCAAGCGAACGCTGGATCAGGCACGCTGACCCTCATACCTGGCCTTACTGGTCTGCCTTGCGTTTGAAAAGTTTCGCCAGGAAGCCAGGTTTTTTGCCGGCCTTTTCCGAAGTTTCGTTCGAAACCTGAGCCTGCTTGACGAAGTCTCGCAATTCGGCAACCGACATCCTTTTTGATGAGGGAGAAGTCTTTCCAGCAATGCGGGTGTCATCCAGCTGCCCGGCTGCAGTGGCGATCGTCTGATGAACTTGCGATGCAGTTGATGGTGAAACGGCGGAAGCAGTTTCAGGGTAAGCTGGTATAGCTGACTGATCAGGCCGGTCCAGTGCCGACATCTCCTGCTCGAATGCCTCTTCGCTCCGAACGTCTGGAGGCGCTTGAGAGGGAGCCTCTTCCTTCAGTTCCTGTAAACGTTCCAGGATGGCCGCGTCCACGGGGTCGTGCGGATCCAGTTCTGTGTCCTCGCTCCCGTCCGAATAACTCCCGGTTTCATTCAGGTCTTCATCGTAGCGAACGTATTTTGTCGGCACATCTTCACGGAGGATACCGAATTTGGGATTGTGGACGACCTTGAGTTCAATCGTACCCAACCCGTCATCGTCTTCCTCATGGTAGATCACCTGGATCTTTTCGTTTTCCTCACGGCCAAAAACGTCTCCATCATCGATCAGGCGACTACTCTTGTTCGTGAACTTTGAAAACGCGACGAGGATCTCGGCAAGGTACTCTGGCGGCAACCTGCAGGGCAGAACCTCCACCCTGTACCCGGTTAGCCACTGGGAGCCGATCCCCATCATGCCGATCAATTGCTCGCCGGTTTCGGGATCCTGTTGTCCGTAAGGATTGGGCAAGAGGTACAGGTCGTCGTGGTTTGAGGCGCGAGCCAGCGCCGAGAAGGCATCCGGCTTCAGCAGGAAGCTGCTTGGAGCCCAAAAGACGGCGTCCGGCCGGGATCTTTCCACGATGATCGCCGTGATCAACCTTGCGATCTCCATGGCTTGCAAGGTTTCTGCAGCCTCGCAGAAAGCCAGACTTTCCACTCCGGAAAGTGTCTTCAGGTTCTCTGGCAGCGAATCCGTGGGGATGAGGCTTTTTCTGACCGAAATCTGCGTGCAGGCCGCAATCTCGTTCAAAAGGTCGGCCGCTTCCGGAAAAGCGGTCCGGGCATAGATCGTTTCAAGCGCAGCATCTATCAGCGGCGTGTGTTCGAAGAGGCCTGTCTGTGTGACAAGGACATGGAACTTGCCGCACAGAAACCGCTTGTTGACGTCGTCTGATGTGTTCAACAGCTGGCAGGCGCTGCGCGGAACGCCCACCTTTTCCGCGACGGCTACAATGACAGCCATGATCGCGTCTCCGTCAAGCGGCTGATAGCGCTTGTAGAGGATCTGGGAATCGACGCTTGGAAGCGGATGCGTTTTCAACGGTAAGACCACACCTGATTTGCGGAATGATGCGGGAGGTTAGGCAACTTTGGTGAAAAAGGCCTTATCGCCTCTCACCTTGGTTGCCAAAACCGGTTCCTGCACGTCACTCCAGTCCGAGACAGGACGCATAAAAGCTCGTGGTTGCCGGCCAGTCCGAAAAGATGCCCTTGACGCCAACCTGGCGCGCCAGAACATCCACAACCTCATAAAGCTTGCCGTCGCCGTCGATGGCATCGTTGACGGTCTGATAGTACCAGCCGCCGCCGGACGACAGCGGTCCCGACCTTTCAAGCGTCCAGGCAATCAGCTCGATACCGGCTTCCTTTGCTGCAATCGCATAAGCCGAGGGAACGATCTTGCCGTCTTCCTGCGCAAGAAGGACAAACAGCGGCGGTGCGAGGTAGTTGACGCCCATGTCCTTCAGTTCGGTCATGGAAGGGGAGAAGGTTTCCGGATCCATGGGATCAACATCGCGGCGGCTTTCAAGGAAGACTGCCTGCTTTCCGAAGTCCGGTTCGTTTTCGATCCAGTAGAGAACGTCATCAAGGTTGAAGGATTGCGGGTAGACGTCTTCTGCCGGGATGCCTGCCGCCTTGTATTCGTCAATCAGTTTCTGGGCGTAGTCGGCCTGGGTAAAGCCATCAAATGGCATCTCGACTTCAGGGGCTTTCAACTCCGGAGTGAATTTCACGCCGAGGTCCTTGAAAAGGCGGATCGAGGCGTCGTGTGTCAGCAGCGTTCCCGTGCCCGCGTAGAGATCCGTGCGCCAGGGCGCGGTTCCATTCTGGTAAGCTTCAGGCGTTGTTGCCGCTTTGTCTGCACTGTCCATCTTGCCCTGCAAAGACGAGAACTCAGCCAGGGTCAGATCACTCGTCCGGCATTCGGCCGCGGCCGGCGTCTCACCCGAGGCCGGAGTGAAGCCCGTGGTGCATTTGTCGGCGAGATCGGTCGTCAGAATGTTCGTGGTCGTGTGCAGATCGTTCTGGGAATGCCGGCACACCAGTTCCTTGTCCTTGGTAAAAGTGACGTCGCATTCCAGGATGCCCGCTCCCATGAGTGCCGCAGCCCGGTAGCCTTCCTCCGTGTGTTCTGGAAACTGCAATGGGGCCCCACGATGGCTGATGGAAAACAGGGTGCGTTTTGCCGGCTTGCCGATGCAGGCTTCCAAGGTCTCCTTCAGCGGGCCGTCAGCCATCTGGGACACAAGGTAGGCGGGGCGGGGCCCAAGCTCGACAGTGCCTGCTTGTGCAGGCAAGACGGCACACAGCCCGGTCAGGCAAAGAACAACTTGTTTGAGGTGCATGAGGTATCCAATGGCTTTCGTGGCAAGAAGGGCAATAATTAGCGGCACGCATGCCGGGAGCAAGTGCAATAGCTGCAACTAGGCAGGTTGCCAGGCAAGTCTGAGTGCTTCCGGGCCTCTCACGGACAGGCCACGCTTGTAGGTGACGTTGTCATCAATCAGCTCAATCGTGCTGAACCTTTTCAGCAGTGTTGAAAAGATGATGTCCATATCCAGACGTGCAAGATGGTTGCCGAGGCAGAAATGTGCGCCCCGGCCAAAGGCAATGTGCCAATTCGGCGTTCTGCCAACATCGAAGCGGTCAGCGTCGGGAAATTGGGCCGGGTCGCGGTTGGCTGCTCCATAGAGGACGCCGAACTTCGTCCCGCGCGGATACGCGTCGCCGCATACCGTCATGTTTTCGGTGGAATAGCGGTGGAAGAACGGCAAGGGTGATTCATAGCGAAACATTTCCTGCACGGCCGTTTTCATCAGCGTGGGATCTTCGCGCAGGCGCTGCAGCTCTTTCGGAAACTTCAGCAGCGCATGCATGCCGCTGCCGAGAACGTCGATGGTTGAACCGTGACCGGCCATCAGGATCAGCATGGCGGTCGAAATGAATTCGTCCTCGTTCATCTGGCCGGCCCGTTCAGCTTCGATCATGAGCGACAGAAGGTCGTCCTGTGGTGCGCGTTCGCGCTCTGCCTTCAGCGTTTGCAGATAGAGATAGAATTCGGTCGTGTTGCGTTCGGCCAGTTCCTTGCGCTCATCCGTCCGGTCGATGTCGAAGTACTGAACAATGTTTTCCGACCAGATGCGCAGCTGCGGGCAGTCTTCATCGGGAACGCCGAGAACGCGGCCGATGATGTGACCTGGAACATGGGCGGCCAGATCTTCGATAAAGTCGATTTCGGTGCGGTCTGACAGACTGTCGAAAAGGCGGTCGACATAGGCCTGTATGTCATCGCGCAGCTTGCCGACCATCACCGGCGTGAACAGTCTGAACACCTGCTTGCGCAGCCGGTCATGAACGTCCCCGTCGCTGTCCAGCAGAGAGAACTGCACGAACCGGGAATGATGCGGCATGTCGTGCCAGTTCTGGGCACGTTTCATGTCCGCGATTTCTTCCGCGCTCGCGATGTGGTCCATGGAGCGCACCATCTTGCCGTTCTGCACGATTTCCGAAACGTCATCGAACGTCGCTGCCAGCCAGATATCGAAATCCTCGAAGTAAGTCAGACCCTTGCGGTCACGCAGTGCGGCGTAGAACGGGTAGGGGTCTCGTGCAAAGGCATCGGACAAAGGCGCGAAGGAAAGGTCTGTGGACGGGCTCATGAAGGGCTCTTGAGGTCGGGTTGGATGGGGTAGAATTGTGATTCTTGGCAGGGTCGAAGATTTGGCTGGCCAAGTGCAAGCGAAAAGCGGGAGCTATGGGCCATTTTTGACGTGTTTGGGCGAGTTATCCCAAGCCAGGCCTTCAGCTCTTGGGGATTGTGAGGAAATGACATTTCTGACGATATCGGCAGAGGTTCGGAAATCTTAACAATTCCTAAACGCGGGCTGGAAGGCCTGCTTGCACAGACCAGCAGAACCGTGAGTGCGTGAGGCCGAAATGCGTGTGCCAAAGGCTTTCAGTGACGAGTACCAGACCTTCTTGCGGGAGACGGGCTTGGACAACCCCAATCCGCAAGCCCTCCTCATGGAACTTGCCTCGCTCTCCATGGAAGTCTACCTGAAGGAAATCGCCTGGCTTTCCGAGTTCATCGGCAAGATCGAGCGCGCGAAAAAGGCTGCAGCCTGACGGTAAGCTGTTGACTGGATTGCGCCATTTCTGGCGGAAGAAATGTTTCCCTGGAATTTGGTCTCGTGCCTATCGAAGATTGTGAACCAAGTCGTTGCAATTAAGATGACGAATGACGCTACGTGAAGCATACTCGGATGATATAATGTCCGGAGCAGCTGTATCATGTCCATCAGTCAGTTCTCCACCACCAAGGAAATTCTGAGGTTCGAGGGCGCCAACAAGGCGGCCTATTGGCGCAAATTCGCTTTGCTGCTGTCGCTTGCCGTGATCATCGCGACGATGGGCCTGTTACGAAATTCCGGTGCTGTCGTGATCGCGGCCATGCTGGTGGCCCCGCTTATGACCCCCATCCTTGGCATCGCCTCATCGATCGTCATGGGATGGGTTGGAAGAGCGCTCGTCCTGATGCTGACTGTCTGGGTCGCCGCCGGCTGCAGCATCGTGATCTCGTGGTTGATTGTCTGGATAGCGGATGCGCCTTCAACGCTGCTGCTGCCGGATGAAGTCCTCAGCCGGAGCAATCCCGGGGCGGAAGACATGGTCGTTGCGCTCGCCGCGGGCATTGCCGGTGCCTATGTGCAGATCAGGAAATCGGAAATCAGCCTTTTGCCTGGAGCGGCGATAGGCGTGTCCCTGGTTCCGCCGCTCGCGGCAGCAGGGATCCTGTTGTACTTCGGAGAACAGGAGGCGGCCTATGAGGCCACATTGCTCTTTGCCACCAATTTCGGGGCGATCATCTTCTCTGCAAGCCTGGTCTACATCATCCTGGGCCCACGGGAGCGGCTCTTCCGCAAAGCACATCGGGGCGTCAAGTTCACGCTCGGCATGACGGTCACGCTTGCCTTCCTGTCGGTCGTTCTGGTCCAGCTTCTGGCGGCAACTTACCTGCGCTACATCGAAACCGGGACAGAAGCCATTCTGGCACAGCGCACCAAGGAGTGGGCGGGGGACACGCCTGTCGAGATCATAAGGGTTGACGTTCACGCCCGCACCAGGATTGCGGAAATCTGGGTACTTCTCGATCTGCCATCGGACGCGCAATACAAGATCGGCTCACTCGACGATTTTCTGCCGGTCGCCATGAAGGAACATCCGTTCAGAGAGGCCGCCCGTGAAGTTCTGGGAGAGGATTACAAGGTGGTCGTCAGATACCAGACACGCATTGCCTGGCTTCTGGATCTCGCCACGGAAACGATCGATGTAGCTCCTTCTGTCGATACCGTCAGAGAGGACTGACAGGTCATGCAAAAACAAACCCCGCCAGAGCGGCGGGGTTACGAGAGACTGCGTGTACTATTCGTCCTAGGAGGCGGTCGACAGCGACTGGCTTGCCAGATAGGCAGCCTTGGCCGGCACCGAAAGCCACGCCTTCGCCTGGGCAACGCGTTCCGGCGTATAGTGATGCTCCTCATCAAGCATGTTGACGGTGCCTACCAGCGTATCGCCGAGAACAACGGGCAGGTTGATGACCGAGCCGCAGCCGAGCCGGCCTATCAGCTCGTAATCGGGAAAGACGGTCGCAATATCGGCAAGCGTGTTTGCGACAAAGCTTTTCCGGTCCTTGTGTACGGTTTCAAACCAGCGGTCATAAGTGATCGGTTTGGTTCCGGAGACCGGGTAATCTTCCGGATGCGAAGTGTAGGAGCGCTGCGCCAGCTCGGTTTTCATGTCGGCTGTCATGAAGGTGAACAGCTTCACGCCAATGGTTTCCTGCGTCAGCTTCAGAAGAGCATCAAAAGGCGCATCCGGTGTGATCGCGGTGGAAAGGGCATGGTCAAACGTGGCCAAAGGGCCGGTGAAATCGGTCATGTATCGAAATCTCGAGCAATTCTGGTTGACGTTAGGCAGGGTGCAAGATGCCGCCGCTGGCGGCATAGAGTTCGCGGGAATATGGATCTGAGAGCTGACCCGACTTGAGAGCGTCGACACCGGCAATTTCCACCACGCGGCCATAGCGCATGACAGCCAGGCGGTCGCACAGGAACGAGACAACCGGAAGGTTATGCGTGACCATAAGATAGGTCAGGCCCTGTTCCCGCCGCAGCTTTTTCAGAAGGTTCAGGATTTCCGCCTGTACCGAAACGTCCAGTGCGGATGTCGGCTCGTCCAGTAGTAGAACGCGCGGTTCCAGCATCAACGCACGGGCGATCGCGACCCTCTGGCGCTGACCACCGGAAAGCTGATGCGGAAAGCGGAAGCGGAAGCGCTGGTCCAGACCGACGGCGGCAAGCATGTCTTTCACGCGGCCGTCCCGACCGCCAATACCATGAATGGCGAGGGGCTCTGCAAGGCAGGTATCGATGGTCTTGCGTGGATGAAGCGAGCCGTAAGGGTCCTGAAACACCATCTGGCAGGTTTCGGCAAAGGTCCTGTCCGGTGAATGTCCGCGAGGTTTTCCTTCAACGGCAATGGTGCCGGTCCAGTCCGGCGCCAGTCCGGAAATTGCCTTCAGGATTGTCGATTTGCCTGAGCCGGATTCCCCGACGAGCGCAAAACTTTCCCCTTCAGCAACATCGAAGGTGACGTCGTGAACGACAGCCGTGTCGCCATAGCTGATGGTGAGGTTTTCAAGATGGATGGCGGCGTCGGTCATGTTCCGGCTCCTGTGGTCCAGGTACTGCGGTCGAGAACGGGCAGCTCATCACGGTCTTCATTCATGCGCGGCATCGCGGCAATCAGGCCACGGGTGTAGGGATGCTGCGCGTTGTGCAGATCGCTCGCCTTGCACTGCTCGACGATCTCGCCGCTATTCATCACCAGGATGCGGTCGCAATAGCGGGACACAAGGTTGAGGTCATGACTGATCAGGATCAGACCCATGCCCTCGCCGGTGACCAGATCGTCGATAATGTCCAGGACCTGTGCCTGCACGGAAACATCAAGCGCGGAGGTTGGTTCGTCCGCAATCAGGAGATCAGGTTCCGGGATCAGCATCATGGCGATCATGATGCGCTGGCCCATGCCGCCGGAAACCTCGTGCGGATAAAGACCCGCAACCCGTGACGGATCGTTGATGCGCACAGCTTCCAGCATGGCGAGCACCCGTTCCTTCAGTTCCCGGCGTGGCAGCTTCTTGTGGGTGACAAGGGCTTCGGCAATCTGCTCGCCTACGGTCATCACCGGGTTGAGCGAGAATTTGGGATCCTGCATGACCATGGAAATGCGGGCGCCACGCAGATCGCGCATCTGGCGTTCACTTCGGCTGAGGAGGTCTATGCCGTCGAAGGTCATGCGCCGGGCGGTGACCTTGCCGGGCTTCCGGATCAGGCGCAGGATCGACCTGCCGGTCATGGATTTGCCGGAACCGGATTCGCCGACAATTCCGAGCCGTTCCCGCCCAAGCGTGAACGAAATGCCCTTGACGACATCCACCGGGCCACGGGCCGTCGGGAAGGTGACGGTGAGGCCGTCAACCTCGAGAAGCGGGGCGCTCATTGCTTGTCTCCCTGCTTGGGATCGAGCACGTCGCGCAAGCCGTCACCGAGGAAACAGAAACCGAGGCTCACCAGGATGATGGCAAAGCCCGGCATGGTGGCAACCCACCACTGGTCGAGAATGAAATTCCGTCCGCGCGAGATCATCGCCCCCCATTCCGGCAGAGGCGGCTGGGCGCCGAGGCCGAGAAAGCCGAGACCGGCGGCCGTCAGGATGATGCCGGCCATATCCAGCGTCACGCGAATGATCGTGGAAGAAGCGCAAAGCGGCAGAACGTGACGGAGGATAACGCGGGCGGAAGACGCACCTTGCAGGCGCACCGCCGCGATGAACTCTGCATCGCGGAAGGTAATCGTTTCCGCACGGGCGATACGCGCATAGGCAGGCCAGGCGGTGATCGCAATGGCGATGATGGCGTTCTCGATGCCGGGTCCGAGGGCTGCCACAAAGGCAAGCGCGAGGATCAGCTTCGGCATGGACAGGAAGATATCCGTCACGCCCATCAGCACCCGATCGGTCCAGCCGCCGAAATATCCGGAGACCGCACCGACGATGAGGCCGATTGGAGCGGCGATGACGGCCACCATGGTAACGATCATCAGCGTGATGCGCGCACCGTAGACAACGCGGGAGTAGATGTCCCGGCCAAGCTCGTCGGTGCCCATCCAGTGGGCCGCGGACGGCGGCATCAGGCGGTTTGCGAGATCCTGGCCGATGGGAGAGTAAGGGGCGATCAGCGGAGCGAAGATCGCCATCACGATCAGGACCAGGATGATGAAGCCGCCCACCACGGCAAGCGGATTGCGCAGGAGTGCTGCAAAGACACGCCAGGCGCGGCCAAGATTGGCCTGCAGGCGCGAGGCGGGGCTATCGTCGAGAAGCCAGTCGATCATTTGCGGGCCCTCGGATCGAGAATGCGGTAGAGCACATCGGAAATCTTGTTGATGAGGATGAACACGGCGCCGATGACGAGCGTCGCGCCCAGCACGGCGTTCATGTCGGCATTGAGAAGGGCACTGGTCAGGTAGTTGCCGATACCGGGCCAGGAGAACACGGTCTCGATCATCACGGAGCCTTCCAGAAGAGCGGCATAGGACAGGCCGATCACGGTGATCAGCTGGATACGGATCGGGTAGAACGCGTGGCGCCAGATGACACGGCGCTCGGGCACACCTTTCACCCGCGCGGTCGTCACATACTCGTGCCCAAGCTGGTCCAGCATGAACGACCGGGTCATGCGGGCGATGTAGGCAAGACTGAAGAAACCGAGGATCGATGCCGGCAGCATGAGGTGATCGAGCGCGTTCCAGAAGATGTCCCATTCGCCTGCGACAACACTGTCGATCAGGTAAAGCCCGGTTACGGGATCAACAATGCCGTCGTAGAAGATGTCGATACGGCCCGGACCGGCAACCCAGCCGAGGCCGGCGTAGAAGACCGCAAGGCCAACCAGCCCAAGCCAGAACGCGGGGACGGAATAGCCGAGAAGGCCGAGGACGCGGATCAACTGATCGATCCAGGTTCCCTGGCGGGTGGCGGCCAATACGCCCATAGGTACGCCGAGCAGCACACCGATCAGGATGCCGATCGTGGCCATTTCCAGGGTGGCGGGGAAGAACCGCCCCAGGTCTTCAGCGACCGGCCGACCGGTGGAAATCGACATGCCGAGATTGCCGGTGAAGACGTCGCCCACGTAGGAGAAAAACTGGATGACCAGCGGCCTGTCCAGTCCCATCGCCTGACGGGCAGCTTCATAGACTTCGTTCGATGCCCTGTCGCCGACTACTGCCAGAACCGGATCGATCGGCACCACGCGGCCGATGAAAAACGTGATTGCAAGCAGGCCAAGGAACGTTCCGGCCGTTACAAGACAGAAGCGCAACAGCGCCGCCGCACTGCCCAGCAGTTGGCTCGTCAACAGGCCCTCTCTTGCGTCGGTTACGCTCTCGGAAGGCTCAAAAGACATGCCAGTAGCGGCCTGTCGCCGTTCCCTGTTCAACCGGATTCTTCAAGTCCGTTCTCCACACTCATATGACTCATTTTCTGAATTAGAGTCTTCAGGTTGTTGTTTTTAAACAGCTTTCAGAAAGCGCTCGTAAGGCGCTTTTTTCGAAGCTGTCTAAAAAAGTTCTTGGAGCATACAAAAAAATCTGGTTACATCAAAAAAATTTTGATGGGAGTAAAAATCTTTGAGCAGTTCGACAGCACGTGCCGCTTCCGATGTCGATACAAAGGTTGGCGCGCTGATCCGTGCGCGGCGCCGGCAGCTGGGGTTCACCCTGCAACAGCTGAGCGATGCTTCGAACCTCTCGGTCGGGTATCTCAGTCAGGTCGAGCGTGATCACGCGACACCGACACTCGGATCTCTGGCGGGAATTGCCCGGGCACTCGGCGTCGGGCTGGATTACTTCGTGGCCCAGCCACGGGCCCAGGATGCACTGACCCGTGCCGCCACACGGCCCAATTTCTCCATTTCCGGTTCCGCCGTAAGCTATGAGCGGCTGGCAACCGAGTTTCCAGGCAATCAGCTTTCCTCGTTCATTCTCACCGTGCCGCCGGGATATGCCTCGGAAACGGTGAGCCACGAGGGCGAGGAGCTGATCTACATCCTGGAAGGGTCCATCACCCAGTACCTCGACGGGGAGGCGATGGTGATGACAGCTGGCGACAGCCTGCATTATCGGGGCAACACCCCGCATGCCTGGTCGAATCCGAACGATGCTCCGGCAAAGATTCTGTGGACCGGCACCCTCACGATTTTCAACGCCGGCGACGAGAAAACCAGCCGCATCGAGCTGGTGTCGCCTGACAAGAGCGCGGTGAAGCCGAGCCGCACCAAAAACAAGAACAAATCCTAACCCCCTGACAGACGGAGACGAAGAAATGAAGCTTTTAAGGACCGCGCTTCTGGCGGCCGCCCTGGCAATGCCGATGGCAATGCCTGCCGGTGCCGCGACACCGGACAACATTCTGGTGGTGGCGCAGAACATCGACGATATCGTCGCGATCGATCCTGCCCAGGCTTACGAGTTTTCCTCAGGCGAACTCGTGACCAATGTCTACGACCGCCTTGTGCAATATGACGCCGAAGACCCGACAGTTCTGGCACCGGGCCTTGCTGCCGAATGGCAGGCTGACGCTGATGCGAAGACCATCACCTTCACCCTGCGCGACGGTGCAACGTTCCATTCCGGCAATCCGGTCCGCGCAGAAGACGTGGTGTTCTCCTTTGCCCGTGTCATCAAGCTGAACCTTACTCCGGCCTTCATCCTTGCCCAGCTTGGCTGGACGGCGGAAAATGTCGAGGACATGGTCACGGCCGACGGCAACAAGGTCGTTGTCAAATACGAGGGTGACTTCTCTCCGGCGTTCGCCCTCAACGTCCTGGCTGCCCGTCCGGCTTCCATCGTCGACGAAAAGACGGTGATGGAGCATGAGGAAGATGGCGACATGGGCAACAAGTGGCTCAATGCCAATTCCGCCGGTTCCGGTCCGTTCGAACTGCAAACCTACCGCGCCGGCGAACTGGTGCGTTACAAGTCCAATGCCGACTACTTCAAGGGCGCGCCGAAGGTTGAAGGCGTGATCATCCGTCACGTTGCCGAAGCCGCAACCCAGCAACTGCTGCTGCAGTCCGGCGATGTCGACATGGCCCGCAATCTGACGCCGGACCAGATCGCCGGCATGGAAGGCGACACCATCAAGGTGGAAACCTATCCGCAGGCAGCCGTGCACTTCCTGTCCTTCAACCAGAAGAAGGACGTGCTGCGGCCTGAAGCGGTGTGGGACGCAGCGCGTTACCTCGTCAATTACAAGGGCATGACCGACAGCTTCCTGAAGGGCCAGATGGAAATCCATCAGACTTTCTGGCCGAAGGGCTTCCCGGGCTCCTATGACGAGACGCCTTACACCTACGACCCGGAAAAGGCCAAGCAGATCCTGGCGGATGCCGGCATCGAGACGCCGATCACGGTAACCCTCGACGTGATCAACTCCACCCCGTTCACGGACATGGCCCAGTCGCTGCAGGCAAGCTTTGCCGAAGCCGGGATCAATTTCGACATCATCCCGGGCACCGGTTCGCAGGTCATCACCAAGTACCGCGAGCGCAGCCATGAAGCGATGTTGCTCTATTGGGGCCCGGACTTCATGGACCCGCACTCCAATGCAAAGGCCTTTGCCTATAACAGCGACAATTCCGACGACAACTACCAGGCAACCACCACGTGGCGGAATGCCTGGGCTGTTCCGGCCGAGATGAACGACATGACCAAGGCTGCCCTGGCCGAGAGCGATGCGGAAAAACGCAACGGGATGTATGTCGAACTGCAGAAGGAAGTTCAGGCCAAGTCGCCGATCGTGATCATGTTCCAGGCAGCCTATCAGGTCGCCATGGACCAGAAGGTCGAAGGTTACGTCAACGGTGCGACGTCCGACTTCGTCTACTATCGTCTGGTAACGAAAAACTGACGCCAGAATCCAGGCCGTCCCGGTTTCCGGGGCGGCTTTTTTATTTGCTGACACAGCACACTGACTGACCAACCCCTCCGGAGTTTCCTGAAATGTCTTCCCTTTCCGATCAGCGCCTTGCCGCTTTGCGCGAGCGGATGTCTGCGACCGGGACCGACCTTGTGGCCATCGGTCCGTCCAGTCACATGATGTATCTGGCTGGTCTCGACCCCCACGGCGACGAACGGCCGGTGATGCTTCTGGTTTCCAGGAGCCATGCGGGCTTTCTGATGCCGGCGCTCAATGTCGACAGCTCACGCCAGAAGACGCACTTGCCCTTCTTCCCCTGGCGTGACGACGACGGACCGGACGCCGCGCTTGCCACATTGCTGGAAGCCTCCGGACTTCCGCAATCGCCAAGTGTCGTCATCGACGAAACCATGCGTGCCGATTTTGCGCTTCTGTTGCTGGACGCGCTCCCGGGCGCTTCTCGCCGGTTTACGGATGACACGGTCGGCTTCCTGCGTGCTCGAAAGGAAGAGGACGAATACCGCCGTCTTAAAGCCAGTGCCGTTCTGAACGACACTGCCGCCATCGCGGGCTTCGACGCCCTGACACCCGGCATCACGGAACTTGAGATCGCTGCCGTCATCCGGGAGGTCTACAAGCAGGCAGGCGCGACCCCGGTATTCACCTCGGTCTGTTTCGGTGGAAACGGCGCCTTTCCGCACCATCACACCGGCGAAACACAGCTGAAAGCCGGCGATGCCGTGCTGATCGACACCGGTGGCCGTCTCGAGGGGTACCCGTCCGACATGACCCGTGTTGGCTTCTTCGGAACGCCTACGGCGGAATTTGAGAAGGTCCACGCCATCGTCAACATGGCTGTGGAAGCAGCGCTTGCCGCTGCAAAGCCTGGGGTCTTGGCAAAATCAATCGACAAGGCGGCTCGGGATGTCATTGCAGATGCGGGCTATGGTGACTTTTTCACACACCGGACCGGCCACGGCCTCGGAATAGACATACATGAACCGCCATATTTGACGGCGACCTCCGAAACCGTACTGGACGAGGGCATGGTGTTCTCGATCGAACCTGGCATCTATCTCCCCGGCCAATTCGGCCTGCGTCTTGAGGAAATCGTCATCTTGCGGAAAGACGGCGCGGAAATCCTCTCGGACCTGCCGCGTGCGGCGCTTGTAAGGTGAGGGTACTCCAGTAAACGGACACGAAGCCGTTTTGGGAAACGAGGTCGGATTGTGGTTCCTTCGCCCTTGAAGGAACCTGAAAATCTTATACAGATTCGCGGCAAGACCTGCCTTGAAGCGGGGCTTGCCACGAAACGTGACCGCGAGACCCGAAACGGATTCATGCTCGAAGTAATTGAACTGGACATTCCCGAGGTCAAGATTCTCCGGCCGAAGAGGCATGGTGACAGCCGTGGTTTCTTCTCCGAAACCTACAACAAAGCGCTTCTTTCCGACGCCGGAATAGACATCGATTTCGTCCAGGACAATCATGCCTACTCTGCGGAAAAGGGAACGGTCCGCGGTCTGCATTACCAGACGCCGCCGTTCGCGCAGGACAAGCTGGTGCGTGTCGTGCGCGGAGCGATACTGGATATCGCTGTGGATCTGCGGCAAGGGTCTCCGACTTACGGCAAACACGTCTCGTCCGTCATTTCCGCGGAAAACGGTGATCAGATCCTGGTTCCGATCGGATTTGCCCACGGGCTGGTGACCCTGGAGGCGCACACGGAGGTTCTCTACAAGGTCTCGCATTATTATGCTCCGGAGCATGACCGGGGCATCGTGTGGAACGATCCCGATCTGGACATTGATTGGCGAATACCCGAAGCCGATGCCATCCTGTCGCAAAAGGATCAGGAACTCCCACCATTTGCCGATGCTGCCAGCTGTTTCACGTACCCGGAGGCCAGAGAACGATGAAAGTTCTTGTCACGGGGGGCGCCGGCTTTATCGGTTCGGCGGTCGTGCGAAAGCTGGTGTTGCAAGGCCTGGCAGAAGTAGTCACCGTGGATGCCCTGACATATGCCGGTAACCTGGCGTCCCTGGCTCCGGTCATGGAAGATCGCCGCCACCGGTTCGTGCAGGCAGATATCCGGGACGGGGAGGCAATGGCCAGTCTGCTGGAGACAGAGGCACCCGACGCTGTCATGCATCTGGCGGCTGAAAGTCACGTCGACCGGTCTATTGATGGCCCGGCTGCCTTTATCGATACAAATATCGTGGGCACCTACACCTTGCTGGAGGCGGTGAGAGGGTATTGGTCAGGCTTGCCGGTGTCTCGAAAGGAAGCCTTTCGCTTTCATCATGTGTCCACCGATGAAGTCTATGGCAGTCTCGGTCCAACAGGGGCCTTCAAGGAAACGACCGCATACGCGCCGAATTCTCCTTATTCCGCATCAAAGGCGGCGTCGGATCACTTGGTCAGGGCTTGGCACCATACGTATGGATTGCCGGTGGTCACCACCAATTGTTCCAACAATTACGGGCCTTACCAGTTTCCGGAAAAACTGATCCCGTTGATGATCCTGAACGGCCTGGAGGAAAAGCCTCTGCCGGTCTACGGCGCGGGAGCAAATATCCGTGACTGGCTACATGTCGAAGATCATGCGGATGCGTTGTGGCTGGTCTTGACGCGCGGCACACCGGGCCAAGTTTACAATATCGGCGGTGACGCAGAGCGTCGAAACATCGATGTAGTCCATTTGATCTGCGATCTGTTGGATGAAGCGGTGCCTGGAGGAAAACCCCGGCGAGAATTGATCGAGTTCGTGACAGACCGTCCCGGCCACGATGCGCGCTATGCGATGGACATTTCGCGGATCGCTGCCGAACTCGACTGGCGACCCCGTTATTCATTCGAAAGCGGATTGCGCCAGACGTTGGACTGGTACCTTGCCAATTGCAGCTGGTGGGAGGCAATCCGTAGCGGTCAATATAGAGGGGACAGGCTGGGACTGGGTGCAAATGGTGTTTCAAGTGCATCTGCCGGTGTTCCATGACCCGTGTTCTGCTTACGGGAGCGAACGGTCAACTCGGTTATGAAGTCATTCGGCAAGCCCGGGCGCTGGCTCTTGATGTCGTGGCTCTCGACAGATCGACACTCGACATAACCGATCGCAATGCTGTGGCGGATGTCGTCCAGAACTTGGCACCCGACCTGATCATCAATGCGGCTGCATACACTGCCGTTGACCGTGCCGAGACCGACCGGCAGGCCGCCTTTGCGATCAACCGCGACGGAGCGCGCAATCTTGCGGAAGTGGCCGAACGGCGGGGTGCCGTCTTGATACATTTCTCCACGGACTACGTGTTCGACGGGGCAAAGCCGCAGCCTTATGTGGAAGAAGATACAGTCGGCCCGTTAGGCGTATATGGCGAAAGCAAGGAGGCCGGGGAGGCTGCCGTCCGCACAGTCTCAGAACGTCACCTGATCCTGCGCACGTCCTGGGTGTACGGCGTGCATGGTGCGAACTTTGTTCGGACGATGCTGAGGCTCGCACAGGAGAAGGATGTAATTCGGGTGGTCACCGACCAGACAGGATGCCCGACATATGCGGCCGACCTGGCTGAAATCGCATTGCAGCTATCCGTACGGGTCCTGAAGGGAAATTTTCCGAAGGGTGGATACGGAACATTTCATTGTGCCGGACAGGGGCAGGTGAGCTGGCATGGGTTTGCATCCAAGATATTCGAACTGGCCGGGGAACGATTATGCAAACAGCCGGAGCTGATTGGCATTGCGGCGTCGGAATTTCCAACGCTTGCAAATCGGCCGGCGAACTCGGCGCTTGATTGCTCTAAATTGTCACGTGTCCATGGCCTTTCCGCCAGGGACTGGCCAGTGGCACTGTCCGACATGCTTGACCGCCTGTATCTAAACGCCTGATATCTTGCGGGCAAGCAATTGGAATTGGAGTTGGACAATGAAAGGCATCGTGCTGGCGGGCGGAAGCGGAACGCGTCTCTTCCCGGTAACAAGGTGTATTTCCAAGCAATTGCTGCCTGTCTACGACAAGCCGATGATCTACTATCCGTTGAGTGTTCTGATGCTTGCCGGGATAAGAGATCTCCTGATCATCACAACACCACGCGATGCCATGGCTTTTCAGAACCTTCTGGAAGACGGCGCGCGATGGGGCATCAATATCAGCTATGCAGTTCAACCTGAACCGGCCGGCATCGCGCAGGCGTTCCTGATTGGAGAGGAGTTCCTTGCTGGACAGGAATGTGCGCTGATCCTGGGAGACAACCTTTATTACGGACATGGTCTGACGGAAATTCTTGCGAGAGCTTCAGCGCGCAAGTCCGGAGCGACCCTGTTCGGATACGAGGTGGCGGAGCCGGAACGATATGGTGTCATCTCGTTCGACCCGTCAGGCGCGCCGGTTTCAATCGAAGAGAAGCCAAAGTCCCCCCGGTCGTCCTGGGCGGTAACAGGGCTTTACTTCTATGACAAGGACGTCGCCGCCATTGCTTCCGATATCCGTCCGAGTGCGCGCGGTGAACTTGAAATCACGGATGTGAACGCCCGGTATCTTGAGCGCGGAGACCTGCATGTTGAACAGCTGGGGCGGGGATTTGCCTGGTTCGACATGGGGACACACGACAGTCTCATAGAATCCGCGACCTTCGTGCAGGCGATCGAGAAAAGGCAGGGCCACCGCATCGCCGTTCCGGAAGAAATTGCGTTCAAGAACGGTTGGATTACTGTGAATGATCTGGAACGGCTGAGCGAAGAATATTCCAGTAACGGATATGGGAAATACTTGGGAAAAATAGTCTCTGGGCACTCTAACGCATAAATAAATATTTCCGTTCGGAGGAAAATTGAAAATCTTGTCTAATAATAATCTGTTTGATTTACAGGATAATAAATACTGTCGAAGGCTATACGAAGCTTTTCTCTCGCCACGAATATTTGTAGCTGCTTGCTGGTGGTACGTCGTTGGTAAAAGGCAGCGTTCCCGAAACCGATTCCGACTGGTTTTCAGCGCCACAAGTATTCAAGGCAAGAATCTTCGTGTCGGACCACATATCTGCTTTGCACAAGCAAACCCGTCTATATCAGAACGAGAAGAGATGCTGCAGGAAGTTGCCGGTTGGCATAATCCTCCAGTAATCTCAATTGCAATGCCTGTCTATGATACAGATCTGGCTCAGCTGCGAGATGCCATCCAATCCGTGAAGAAGCAGATATATCCGCATTGGGAGTTGTGCATTGCTGACGACTGCTCAACGGATCCTGCCGTTCAAGAGGCTCTCAAGGAATTTGAAGAAAGCGACGGGCGCATCAAGGTCGTTTACCGGAGTGAAAACGGACATATCTGCAGAGCTTCAAACTCTGCCATAGATATTGCGACCGGTCCCTACATTGCGTTCATGGACCATGATGACCTGCTACCAGTTCATGCCCTTTATTATGTTGCCAGAGAAATTCGGCAATATCCTGAGGCAGATTTCATCTACTCGGATGAAGATAAAATTCGGAAGGAGGGCTGGCTTACCGATCCACACTTCAAGCCGGACTGGAATCTGGAACTTTTTCTAACCCAGAACTACATCAATCACCTCAGCGTATACAGGGCTTCAATCGTCAGGGATGTCGGAGGGTTTCGACCAGGTTTCGAGGGAAGTCAGGATCATGATCTAGCACTCCGGGTGGTTGCTCGGATTGACGAGAAAAATATTCGTCATATTCCGAAAATTCTCTACCATTGGCGATGCTTCTCCGGTTCGGGATCTTTTTCCGATCGCTGGATGCAGCAAGCCATAGAAGCGCGTCAGCGCGCCGTGCGTGAATACTTTAAGGACAATTACCCGGACGCGCCGGTGTCGGTAACGAATGGCCCTTCAGGGTGCAACAGGATCGTTAGGGAGCTCCCAAGCCCGGTTCCGCACGTAACCATCATTATTCCAACCCGTGACTGCACAGAATTTGTAAAGGCCTGTGTCTTCAGTCTGTTTGATAAAACAGACTATCCAAGTTTTGACGTTGTCATCGTGGACAATGACAGTGTGGAAGTGGAGTTAAAAGAATATCTGGCTGAAATAACAGAAAAACACCCTGTAACTGTATTGCCATATTCTGGTGAATTTAATTATTCAGCCATGAATAATTTTGCCGTTGAGCATGCTTCAGGTTCAGTTGTTGTGCTCTTGAACAATGACACTCAAGTTATTTCTTCTGAATGGCTTCGGGAGATGGTGTCCTATGCGGTACTGCCTCATATCGGGGCTGTTGGGGCGAAACTCCTATATGCCAACGGTTTGGTTCAACATGCTGGTGTGATCGTGGGTGTGGGAGGTATCGCAAATCACGCTTTTCAATTTTATCAAGGCGGCGATATCGGCTACCAGAACAGGTTACAACTTCCACAATATTTTCTCGCAGTTACTGCCGCTTGCATGGTTGTTGAAAAGGATAAATACCTAAAATGTGGAGGTCTGGACGATATAGATCTAAAGGTTGCGTATAACGACGTTGATTTTTGCTTAAGGCTATCAAGAGATTTTGGGTTAAAGAATGTATACACTCCATACGCCCAATTATTTCATCATGAGTCTGTCTCGCGTGGCCAAGATACTTCGCCGGAGAAAATAGCAAGGTTCGAGCATGAGTCTATGACCATGAGGCAGCGCTGGGGTGATATCATGCAACGAGACCCTTATTATAATGAAAACTTCTCGCATCATAACGCTTACTTCCAGTATAATGTAAGTTGAAGTATTTTGAGGGCTTTAATTATTATATGTTCGTTGATAGGTGTTATATGGATGGATTTGTAGGTGGTAGTATATGAAACTATTTGACCTTGGTGTTTCAATAAACGATGAGAAGATGAAGAAGTTTTCATCGGGCAAGAAAAAAGTGTATCTCATTTCTGGGGCAAGTCGTGGAGGAACCTCTGCACTAGCTTATGCATTGCGGAGAGCTAATATATACTTTGGGGATGTTGATGTTAACAATCATGAACTTCCAGATTTGATGATACCTGATCTTACTGAGGACAAAATCAAAGCCGCGATAGATGGATTGCTTGTTGAGGAAGATGTTGTTGGTATCAAGCTTCCAAATTTTTCTTTTCATTTAACGTATCTTACATCGCAATATCCAAATTCAATATTGCTTTACGTTATACGCAATCCGTTGGATGTGGCTTCGACGATTATGTCCAGGAGTCCAGTCCATGGTCTTAATAAGTCGGATCTGCAGATGGGTATCCAGCACGCATTTCATTTTTATTTCGCAATGGCCAAAGTTCTCGATCAGATCGAACAACCTGTTTATCTGTTGTCTTTCGAGAGGATGAAAGCACAGTCAGAACGGTTCGCAACTTGGCTTGAAGAAATTGGGATAAATTTATCAGACGAAAATAGGTCGGAATTGGCTAAAGAAATAGCGGCGCCTGGTTACAAGAGTATTGCAAAAGAGAGATCCAAGTAATCGATCATTTTGGTATTCAAGAACATGAATCTCGAGGAGCTTCCAAACACGCCGACCAGAAGGCTTTCTGTTCTCTTCCGGCAATTTCATTGCGCTCATGAACGGGTGTGAGCGATCCGACGAGATCCTGAAAGTTCCGTTCAATCGATAGCGACAGCAGGTTGTCCACCCAGGTTCGAACGCTGTTTTTCCAGACCAGGCCCACGCGGTTGACACGAACGAAGTCAGCATAGGCCCAGCTGTCGCTGTACACACCAACGCCTCCACAAACGGCATGTTCTGCCAGCTTGTTCGCGGATCGGGCATCGTTGAAGCTCGAAGGTATTACCGGGTAGAGAAGAACGTCAAACCTGTGTTTGAATAGGCGCTTGCGATAGAAATACCAGTCGAGGTGCCTCAAAATCCGTAGCTTGGGGTGCGTTGATAGCTGCGGCGGTACATCGTGATCTCCAACGATTGTCAGTTCGACATTTGCGCCTGTCGCCAACAGGTTTTCAAATACCTCAAGGACGAATTTTCGATCGGCGGCGTGGCTGGCAGTTCCCAGGTAGCCGATCCTGAGCGGTGCATCTGCCGGCAGGTCTTGAAAACACCAGTCCGTCGAAAGTGCTTCTGACCAAAACGGATCGAGCATTTTGACCTGAAATCCTTGTTGCTCGTAGACCTCGAACAAGGCAGGCGAAGGGACAACAATCGTGTCGGCTGCAGTTGCCAGCTTGTTGTGCTGTCCATTGCGAAGGCTCAGCAAACGTTGCCGGTAAATTTCAGGCAGTGACACATCGTGGTCGGCTGCCCATAAATTGTCATCGATCACGTAATAGAGCCGTTTTGTCTTTTCATTCAAAAGACGCTCGACGACGCCCGGATGATCACGACGGCAGACGACAACGGCATCACGGGTGGAAAACGAATTGACACCTTCGCGCTGCAAGCTCCGCTCGCGGTTGGAATTCAGGAAATAAATGTCTGTCGTTGGAATGGTTTTGAACGAAGAACACAGATTACGCGCGAGGACGCTGTAGCAATAGTAAAAATCATCAGACGACTTTCTCGAAAATTTTGTCGCTATTCTCATCAAAAAAATACTCGGAATATTCGAATACGAACTGGTAGCTATGATTACTCGGAATACAGCATAATCAGGTGCCAGTTCCGTGCCGTGGCCGCAAGCTGCCATACGTTGTCACGGTAGGTAAGTTTACGCATAGCGTGCATCCGACGGCAAGCAACTGCGGGAAGCGAAAATGACAGACTGTGATACTTCTGGGTGAAACGTTGGAATGCTGAACGGCAAACGCAATGCGGTGCTGGATGGAGTTCCAGCCGCATAGTCGTTCAAAATCTGCAAAATATTTGGGGAAGTTTGTGTTGGTCGGGCAGGCCGGATTTGAACCGACGACCCCTTCACCCCCAGTGAAGTGCGCTACCAGGCTGCGCTACTGCCCGAACGGACCCTACCTAGCTTGTTCGCATGCCAAGCGCAAGCAGGTTGTTGCGCTTCTTTGGAGGCTTTTCCAGACATCTGTTACTTGCGGTATGGGAAGGCGGGAACCGGTCGTGCAGGGCGGCCATGGCCGAGCTTTTCAGCGGCAATCAGGCCCCAGGCCAGACCGTACAGCATATACATGTGCCGCCAGTGGTCGGTGTCGATGATCACCGACAGGATAAGATGCGCGGTAAACACCGCGAAGACGGATTGGGTGAAGGCGGTCCACGGGCGGGCTTTGAACAGGAGCGGCACCAGCGCGCAGAACGTCCATAGCGCCATCAGAATGTAGATCGAGCCGCCGAGCCAGCCGTAGGTCGTGTAGCCTTTAAGATAGACGTTGTGTTCGTCTTCCGGGAAATACTTGTTGAACTCCAGCGGGCCGAGCCCGAGCGGGTGTTCCATCACCAGCTGAAAGCCGAGCGAGTAGCGGGCGAAACGGCCAAGGCGGGCACCGTCGTAGGATTGTACGAGCTTTGCCCGTTCTGCGAACATGTCGGCGACCGTATCGACCGAAAGCGCCGCGCCGATTAGTGCGAAGACCGCAAGAATGCCGATTACGCCGAGCAGCACCAGGCGTGCCCGGCGGGCAGCGGCCTTTTCGGTGACGAGCGCCAGGAAATAGACCAGCAGCACCGATGCCGACAGCACACCCCACGCACCGCGTGAAAAACTCAGGAAGACACCGAGCAACAGAACGGCAAGCGGCACCAAAAGGTGCAGGTTGCGCAGCACCGATTGCCGGAGCAGCTTCTGGACCAGAAGCACCGTCGGCAGCACCAGGAACGGACCGAACACGTTGGGGTCCTGGAAAGTGCCACGAGCTCGATCGTAGAGTGTGAAATAGGACGCGCCGGGGAAAAGCTGAAAGTAACCGGCAACGCCTATGGCAGCCACAAGCACGGCGCTGGCGATATAGCCGCTCTGGATGACCCTGAACCTGCCAGGGTCTTCCGCGATAATGGCGGCATAGAAGATTGCAGTGATTGCCAGAAAGCCGGAAACGGCGATGTACATGATGGCATCGCCCATCTCCTTGGCCATGGGAATGGAGGCGACACCGCCTGCAATGTAAAGCATCAGGCAGATGATCAGCGGACCGAATTCACGACGAAGTTTCAGGCCGCAGGCAAGCCAGACGACCGAAAGCAGTGCCATGTAGAGTTCGTAAGGTGCCGGCTCCTCGATTACGAACCCGGACAGAAAGGCTGCAAGCCACAGTGCGCCGTTGCCCAGGCTCCTGGCCTGAAGACCGATAGGCGCGCGTGCATGAGGCGTACTGCCAAAATGGTCGGTCGCAAGGCTCAATAGGCGTTCTCCGTATTGAGCAACCGGAAGGGCGTCTGGATAAGGATTTTCAGGTCGAACAGGATCGACCAGTTCTCGATGTAGTAGACATCGCACTCCACGCGCTTCTGGATCTTTTCCGGTGTATCGACTTCACCGCGCCAGCCGTTGATCTGCGCATAGCCGGTCACGCCCGGCTTGACCTTGTGCCGCGCGAAGTAACCGTCAACGACGTCGTCCCAGGTCTTGTTGTTGGTATGGGCGTTGACAGCATGCGGGCGAGGTCCGACGAGCGACAGGCTGCCGCCGAGAACGTTGAAAAGCTGCGGTAATTCATCGATCGAAGTCTTGCGAATGAAGCGACCGACCCTGGTCACGCGGGGATCGCCCTTGGTCACCACCTTCTTGGCGTCCGGATCGGCCATTTCCGTGTACATGGACCGGAATTTCAGAACTTCGATGATCTCGTTGTTGAAGCCGTAGCGTTTCTGCCTGAACAGGATCGGCCCCTTGCTGTCCAGCTTCACGGCGATGGCAGCGGCGATCATGACCGGCAGCAGCGTGATGATGGCGAGCGAAGCGAAGACAAGGTCGAAGATCCGCTTGGCCACCATGTCCCAATCGGCTATCGGCTTTTCGACCACGTCGACAAATGGGACCGTACCGATGAAGCTCGATCCGCGGTTACGAAAGCGAACCTTGTCGGTGTGGGCAGAAAGCCGGATGTCGACCGGCAGAACCCAGAGTTTTTTCAAAAGCTCCAGCACCCTTTGCTCTGCGCGCAAGGGAATGCAGACAATGAGCATGTCGATGCGTGCCAGACGGGCGAATTCGACCAGCGCGCTGATGTTGCCGAGCTTCGGATAGCCGGCCACCACTGGCGGCGAACGTTCGTTGTTCCGGTCATCGAAAATACCGCAAATGCGGATGTCGTTGTCCGCCTGGGCTTCCAGGTCGTGGATCAGCTCCTGGGCGGCCGTGCCGCCACCGACGATGATCGCGCGCCGTTCCAGGCGACCGGATTTCATCCAGTGACGCACCAGCCGATAGACAATGAAGCGTGACAGGCAAAGGCCGGTCAGACTTATCGCGAACCAGGCGCCGATCCAGGCATCTGACAGTTCCGTACCGATGCCTGTTGTGGTGCGCAGAAGCGCGAACATGGCGAACACGAGCGTCCAGCCGGCGGCAACGCGTCCGATCTGCGACAGACCCTGGCGCATGACCGGAACCTGATAGACGTCTGCGGCCTGGAAAAAGGCGAGCGCAAACAGGATGGCGGCGCCAGTAACAAACAGGTTGCCAAGTCCGAAACCAGCCGCTTCGGGACTGGTAAAGACTGCGAACAGGGCCGTGCCAGCGATCAGAAGTACATCCGTCAGACGCACCATGCCGGTGAGAACGGTAACGGAAACGCCCTTGCCACCTAAGCCTTGAGCAATTTCAAAGGCATCGGCCGAAAGGCTGGTGTTGGCGGCGGACAGAACCTCGACGTTGCTTTGGCCCGTCGCGCCATGAACGGTATGTCTGAAATGCTTTTCCAATCTGTGCCCCAAAGCGGATGTCCCGCCCGCAACAGGCTTCGGTTCGACCGCATCAGAGGGTTTAAAAACTGGGGTATTCATTATCGGTTGTTCGATCTGGCAAGAACAGTCTGCGCACGCGGCACGGCTGATACACTATCAGCTTGGGCCGGTGTCGAGCTATCGGTCGGGGCGATGCCCTGGATTTCCTGGTAGAGGGTGGTGATTCTGTCGTTCATGAGGTCGACCGAGAAAGTCTCTGCAAGGCAGCTGCGCAGGTTTTTTGCCTGCTGTGCCATCTTGGCGGGATCCGCAAGTGCTTCTTCCATGGCTGTGGTCAGTTTGCCGATATGGCCTGGTTCCACCAGCCGATTGGCATAGCGGCCAAATATTTCCGGAATGCCGCCGACGCGTGTTGCAATCAGCGGACGTTCTGCCGCCACGGTCTCCAGGATGATATAGGGCATGGCTTCGGCGCGTGAGGGTACAACGACGTTCCTGGCAAGCTTGAAGGCTTCCCGAGCGGGAAGGGCACCATGGAACGTGATTGCGCCGTCGAGCCCCAGCTTCCTCACCATGTTACGATACCGCTCTTCGTCCGGGCCTTCACCAACGATGTGAGCCTTGGGCGCGGTGCCGTTCTTCAGGCGAATGTTGTAAAGCGCTTCAATGAAAAGGTCCGGTCCCTTCAGGTCTCGCAGCATTCCGATATAAAGGAAATCGGCGGCTGCTTCATCCACCGGAACGGGGGTGAATTCGTCCGGTGTCAGCCCGTTGTAGACAATGCGCGATCGGGCTTTCGTGTGACCGACCTTGCTTTCGTAGGCTGCGGCTTCATAGTCGGACACAAAGATCAGCCCGTCGGTCAGGCGGCCAAGAAGCCGTTCCAGCGTGTGGTAGACCCGGCCTTCGAAGCGATTGGGATCATAGTGCAGGCTGCCGCCATGAGGGCAATAGACGCGGGCGGCTTTCTGGCCGCGCAGGCGCAGAACACTGCCGATCAGGCGCGCATAGGCGCCACCTTTTGCCCCGTGTCCATGAAGGATGTCGGGTTTCAGGTCCCGGATGTGCTTGTAAAGGGAAACAGTTGCCGTCAGATCCTGTACGGTTAGCTGACGTTGCATGGGAAAGCGTGCAATACCAAGAGCTAGCCTCGGCTTCAGCTCTTCAAGAAGCTGATTGTCGAAAGCACTGCCCGTGTTGCTGTCACATACGAGGCCGACATCGTGTCCCGCTTCCGACTGGCAGATGGCCAGATCCCGGATATGGCGGAAAATGCCGCCAATGGGCGAGCGCACGCAATGCACGATCCGCATGGGGGTCGTTGTCATGATGCAGTATCCCTGTTGCTACCCCCAGGTTTCTTGTCGAACCTGTGGGGCACTGAAACTGCACCCTAACAAAGGGAGGTGAGTCCACAGTTAACTTGGCGGGACCCTAAAAATAACGCTCACGGACGTAAATTGTATCACCGGGACGCACCGGGTCCGAAATGGGCACACGGCCGTTTAGAATTTCACCGTTGAGCTGTCGGGTGATATCCACATCTGACTGCAGCGCCCGCGAACTGAAACCACCCGCTGTTGCGATGGCGTTTTGAACGGTCATGCCGGCAACGTAATTATATTGGCCTGCATTTTGCACTTCACCCATGACGAAGATCGGACGATAGGTATCGACCTCCACCGAGACGTCCGGATCGCGGATATAGCCCTGACGCAGCTTGGCCGAAATTTCGGATGCCAGGCCTTGCTGGGTCTTGCCGCGCGCAGCGACGCTGCCGACCAGCGGGAAGGAAATATATCCTGCTTGATCAACGACATAAGTATTGGACAGGTCATCCTGGCCGAACACGATAATGCGCAGCTTATCGCTTGAGTCCAAACGATAAGGCTGGGTCAGTGTTTCGTGAAACGCTGTCGGCGGCTGTCTGTACCCGCTGCATGCAGCAAGGCCCAGGCACAAGCCCAGGACAACAAGCGCTCTCGTTCGCATCAACGACTCTCCTACAATTCGGAGACAGGATCGCGCTTTATGGTTAATTGAGGGTGAAGAGGAAAAAAGACCTGTCCGGCACCCTGTCAAATTTGCGCATGCATTAATTAACAGGGCGACCCCGGAGACTGTAACCAGCTTAACCGAACGCTTACCATAATTCGACATAGTTTGCCGGTATCTTGGAGTTTCAAAAGATGAATGCTGAGCGGCAGACACATTCCGAAGACGATATGGCGCTGGATCTGGGTGGTCTGTTGCGGACGATCGGTCGATCCCTGGGCTGGCTTGTTCCACTCACGCTCTTCGTCACCGTTGTCGTCTTTCTGGGGCTCCAGTTCGTAGCGCCCAAATACAAGGGCGAAGCGCGCCTCATCATCGAGAGCACGGACAATCTGCCCGGTGCATCGCGAGGGCAGGAAGAAGAGCGAGCCCTGCTCGACAGCGAAGGTGTTGTCAGCCAGGTTCAACTGCTCAAGTCCGCTGATCTGGCGCGTCGTGTCGCGAACAAGCTCAACCTTGCTGCGATCCCGGAATTCGATGCCAACGACGATGGCAGCCTCGTCAATCTCCTGCTGTCTCTGGTCGGGTTCGGAAACGAGACCGAAGGCAATAGCGAGGAAGAGCGGGTCCTCAAGCATTATTACGAGAACCTGGAAATCTACCGGCTGGAAGGATCCCGCGTGATCGCGGTGGACTACACCGCCGAAAGTCCGGTTCTGGCGGCCAAGGTCGCCAATACGATTGTTGATGAGTATCTGTCGGTTCAATCCAGCGCAAAACGGCAGACGACCGAGCAGGCCTCCGCTGCGCTGGAGCCTCAGATTGTCGAATTGCGCCGGGAAGTTCAGGCAGCCCGGCAGGCGGTATCGGATTTTCGCGCCCGGGCCGACCTTTTGATCGGCGCTGACAATATCCCGCTCAACCAGCAGCAACTTGCCGAAACGAGTACCGCTTACTCCGACGCCCAGTCCTCCAAGGCCGAGGCGCAGGCCAAAGCCGACCTCATTCGCGAGTTGTTGAATTCAGGCGGTTCTCTCGAGACTGCCAGCGATGTGCTGAATTCCGCACTCATTCAGCGTCTGCGGGAGCGTCAGGTCGAAATTCAGTCCAATATTGCCGAACTCTCAATCACACTGTTGCCCAACCACCCGCAACTGAAGGCGCTTCAATCTCAGCTTGGTGATTACGACCGGCAAATCCGATCGGAAGCACGCAAGATCCTGCAGGGACTGGAAAATGATGCGAAGGTGCAAGACCAGCGCGCAAAAGCACTTGGGGCACGCCTTGAGGAGCTGAAGACGGCTGCGGCAAAATCCAACGCCGATCAGGCAAGGCTCGCGGAACTGGAGCGCGAAGCCAATGCCAAGGCGGCGCAACTTGACCAGCTTCTTCTCAGTTTCCAGGAAGCTGATTCCCGCTTGCGTGCACAGGTTCTGCCTGCCGATGCCAGGATCATCTCCCGTGCCAGCGTGCCGGTAGAACCGGATTCGCCCAAAATCATTGCCAGCACCATCATTGCTGCGCTTGTCACCTTTATTCTCGGATGTGCCTTCGTGCTCATGCGCGAATTTCTGAACGGCAATGCGCTCTATCGGATGCAGGATGGTTCGTCTGAAGGGCAGCGTGTCGCACCGCGAATGGATGAGCGGCCGCAGTCAGGTCCTCAGAATACCGTGCGGGCTGAAAACCCAGGCTGGGGCGGCGGCTACGGTCAGACGGTTGCCAGCTACAGGATCGATCCCGGCGAGTGGAGCAAAGCCGACACGCTTCGCGACGCTGAACCAAGCGTCCCTGAAACAGCCGTTAGCATTGATGAACCAGCCGAAGAAACGGTTCCTGAGCAGACCCCGGAACCCCAACCCCAACCCCAGGCCTCGGAAAAGACACAGCGGCCAAAGGGACGCATCGGGATCCTGTCCGGCAAGCTTCGTGGTCGCAAAAAGAAGACCGGCTACGATCACGATGTCAGCCCGGACTGGGTGGGGGACATGCGGGGTTCGAAGGAAGCCGAAGCAGAGGTGCCAGGCGCGGAAGTCGCTCCTGTTCCTGTGGTTTCAGCCAGCAAGACAAGCAGGCAAGCAAAGCGGGAAGAGCAGCTCAAGACAACGCACGCGGACGATGTCGAAGCGGCGGGACGCGTTGTCGTTCTCAGCGTCGATGATGAGGCCCTGTCTCACGAACTCGCTTTCGACCTGATCCGGAAGGCGGCCGGACGTGGCAAGTCTTCTCTCATCATGGAAGTCTTTCCCGATCAGACCAACCTGAAGGGGGCCGAAGGGTTCTCCGACATCGTCGCCGGAACGGTGCCTTTCGCCAAAGTGGTCTATCGCGATGCCGGATCAAAGGCGCATATCATTGAGGCCGGGCGGGTTGAGATCACGGACGAAATGGTGAACTCGGAACGTTTCAAGCTCGCTCTTGAAGCAATCAAGTCGACCTATGAAACCGTGGTTGTCGATCTTGGCGCCATCGATGGGTCGCTGGCGAGTGCCCGTATGTTGAGTTTCGCGGACAGGGTATTGATTGCAGCATCGGCGCCAGACCACGGCCACGAACTGCAAAGTGCGGCCAATCTACTGGCACATAACACAGGCGCGAAGGTCGAAGTCGTGATTTCTGGTGGAACCGGACCGGGGCCGCGCAGAAACGGTGACGGGCACGCCGCTTGAGGAAGATGTTGGCGACAGTTGGTCGCCAACTGTCTAACTGTTGCCGGCGATACCAGCTTTCATCTTGCGCAAACGCCGGATCAGCGGCCACAGGATCGATGAATTGCGGACGTGGGTTTTGGCTTTCAGCCTAGCGGCTTCCAGACGCATGCGGAGAGCCCCTTTCCAGGTCATCGCCAAAAGGCTGTCCTTCAAAGACACTGGTTCCGCCCACGTGGTCTTGTAGCGTTCCTCGCCAAGGCCGAGGTCCAGTGTGTCGATGGTCGGATCACTGCACGCACGTTCGATGATTTCCTTGATCAGGACCAGCCCTGGACTGTTGGGCAGCATGTCGTCATGAGCAACGCTGTTGCTGTAGGCATAAAGTGTCTTGCCATGCTGGGCGCACAGATAGGTGGCCCTGATCCGGTCTCCCGCTTCCAGGTACCAGAGATCCAGGGGATGAGCGCCGTGATCTTGCGCGCTGCCCGCTGCATCCAGTCCAACCACGCTGGACAGGAACGTCTTCGCTGGGGGCGCCGAAAAAACATTCGGAATGCCCGCTTCCCTTGCCCTGACAGAGCGTTGTTCAAGAAAAGCATCAAAGCCACGTTGCCTGTCGACAGGGGAGGTGGCTTTGGCAATCGTGTAATTACCGGCTGCCTGAAGATGTCGTTCCTTGCGAAGCAGGTTCTTGCGTGAGGACTTGCTGTGTGTGTCGTTGAACAACTGTCCGAAATCGGAGGGCAGAGCGCGGGCGAAAACAGGGCTTGGGCTTGATGTCGCTCCTTTGAATACCAGCGGATGGTCTCGCCCTAGCCAGGTCTCCGGAACGTTTTCAAGCTTGAGGAGATCAGCACCGACCTGTTTGCAGACGGCAGACAGGTGGCTTTTCATCTCGTCTGCCGTGGCACCTCGGTAGAAATCGGCGTGCCAGAGGCCCGTATTCTGGTTGCCATTCTGGTGGCCGAGAAACGTCAGCGCAGAGGTTCCAGCAGACCGTTTAAGTTGCAGTGGCAGCAGAAAAACCGCCTGACCGCGACACCGTCCGACAACGATCACCGGCGTGCAATTCAGGCTCTGGCCGACTGTCTCGAACCAGCTGCAAAGCCAGCCAGGAGACTGGTATGGATTACTGTGCAGCACATCCTTTAGTTGTTGCCAGTCAGCCTGTGCTTCGCTAAGCCTCGTGAATATGGACAATTCAAGGTCTGTTGAGGACACGGTGCTCACCTCGCACCAGGGCGCGTGAAAGACAGGCTGAAACGGTTATTGAAAATCGGATAAACCATTTTGAACGAACATGAAGGAAAGACAGGACGTCGCGCTGGCAGATCAAGCTAAGTCTCGATAGATTTAGCAATAATTGTTAAAGAAACCGTGCCTAACTGGCACATTCTAGCAAGGTGGGCATTTCGGCCACATGGGCATGCGGCACAAGACGGTAACACGCGCATTCAGTGTGCTTAAGGGAACGGGGCTCGGCCGTATGCTGGCACCGTTTACCCAGGGCTGTGGTGCCGTGTTTATGATGCACCATGTCCGGTCGGCCCGCTCCGATGCTTTCCAGCCGAACCGTCACCTGGAAATCACGCCCGAATTTCTGAAGCTCGCGGTCGAGCGGATTAGGGCAAACGGCTATGAAATCATATCGATGGATGAAGCCGTCGACCTGCTCAAGTCCGGTTACGGGCACCGCCGTTATGCGGTTCTGACTTTCGATGACGGGTACCGGGACAATCTGTCTGTCGCCTATCCGATATTGAAGGAACTGGAAGCTCCTTTCACCGTGTTCGTCACAACCGGGCTGATCGACCGGACCAGCGAACTGTGGTGGCTGGCCCTGGAGAAGATCATCGCTGACAACGATGAAGTGGTCTTCACAGCGGCAGGCAATTCAGCCGGCATCCCGTGCAGAACACTTGCAGAAAAAAACGCGTGTTTCGAAAAGATCGTCGATCATTTGACACTGGAGGTCGGCGAAGGTGATCAGCGCAAGATCATCCGGGCGCTTGCTGAAAGATACGGCGTCGACCTGAAAGCCCTGGCGGACGCGCAGATGATGACGTGGGACGAGACCCGCCAACTGGCTGGCGATCCGCTGGTTACCATCGGGGCCCACACCCACGATCATTTTGCCATGGCGCGGTTGAACGCGGATGCCGCCTGTGAAGACGTAACCAGGGGGCTTGAGCGGCTGGAGAAAGAACTCGGCCGCAGGCCGAAGCACTTTGCCTATCCGTATGGAAAATCACACGCGGTTACACCGCGTGATGCGGATATCTTGCGGGAGATCGGCTTCGCCTCGTCTGTGACGACGCTTCCCGGTGTGCTTCAATCCGTCAACGCGCGCGACCCGATGATGCTGCCACGCGTCTCCCTGAACGGCCGGTTTCAAGACCCGGCTGTCGTCGACCAGTACCTGACGGGGGCGCCCTTTGCGCTTTACCGGGTTGCCCGGTGGGCTGCCAACGGGTTTGGTGTCAGGTCCGGCTTTTCCCGCCTCTTTCCATCCACCAGATAATCGCGCCTGCCGGGATGACCCAGGCCAGACCTGCGATGCCGAAGTAGATGAAGCGGACCAGGTTCGAGGACTGCTGCAATGTCAGGTCGCCGATCACCATTGCGGTGAGCGCGTAGACCACCACAAAAACAACCAGCAGCACCATGCCGATAAACTTGCGAAACGAGGGAACCATTGTCGGGCGTGTCCGTTGACCGTGTGTGAATCCGCGCGATGAGGGACCTTTTGCCGCAAAACGTCCCGGACCGCTTGCCGTCTTGCTCCTGCACCTATATCTCCGCAAGCCAAAGGTCAAACTCACGATAAGAATTTCCGGAAGCGGCTCATGATTGCGATTGCAGAAGGTGTGAAGAACGAACAGATGCTTCCGGCCAAATTGCAGAGATTGCGACAGAACAGGGCTCTGATCCGATGGTGGCTCTACTTCGTTTGTGCGCTGATCCTGGCCATGGTCGTCGTCGGCGGAGCGACGCGTCTGACCGAATCCGGGCTGTCTATCACCGAGTGGAAACCCATCCACGGCGTCATTCCCCCGCTTAGCGAAGCCGAGTGGGAAGAGGAGCTGGAAAAATATCGCCAGATTCCGGAATATCAGCTCATCAACAAAGGCATGAGCCTTGACGAGTTCAAGTTCATCTTCTGGTGGGAATGGGCGCACCGGCTGCTGGGGCGCTTCATTGGTGTTGCGTTTTTTGTCCCCATGGTGGCGTTCTGGGCAACCGGCAGGATAGAGCCCTGGCTGAAGCCGAGATTGCTTGTCGGCCTGGCACTTGGCGGTTTGCAGGGCTTTGTCGGCTGGTGGATGGTGGCATCCGGCCTGGTGGACCGGGTGGATGTCAGTCAGTACCGGCTGGCCACACACCTGACGCTCGCACTCTTCATTTTTGCCTATCTTTTCTGGATTGCCCGGCGGCTGTGCCCATTGCCCGAACCCGAAATTCAGGAGCAGGAGCGGCTCGCAGGGCTGGGCAAACTGGTTCTTTTCCTTGTCTTTGTTCAGATGTTCCTGGGAGGTCTCGTCGCCGGGCTGAACGCCGGCTTGACCTTCAACACATGGCCACTCATGGATGGCCAATTCATTCCGCGCGGCATGCTTGCCATCCAGCCTATCTGGCTGAATTTCTTTGAAAACGTGATGACGGTTCAATTCCAGCATCGCATGACGGCCTATGTGCTGGTGTTCACCGGTGTGGCGCTGGCCTGGAGTACCTTCCGCGTGAGCCGGCGCAAGGAACTGCGCCGGGCAGGCGCCCATGTCGGGGGCTTCCTGTTGCTGCAGGCGATCTTCGGCATTCTGACGTTGCTGTGGCACGTGCCGCTGTCCATCGCTCTGGTGCATCAGGGCTTCGCGGTTATCGTCCTGGCGGCTGCGGTTGACTATGTGGCCATGCTGAAAGGGCCTTTCGCCATTCGCAGCTAGGTTCCGGAAGTCGCAACTGTTGGGGAAACGGGCTGCCGCGTGGAAGCACTTCGCTCCGAACGCCGCGGCTCTCCGAGCCAGGATTTCCGCTGTGCTTACAGCCTCGGGGCCTGAACGGGAGTACAGGCAAAAAAGCCCGCCAATCGGCGGGCTTTTCGTTTGTTCAGCTGGCACCCCTTAGCCGGAAAGGGCCTGATCGAGATCGGCGATGATGTCATCGACATCTTCCAGCCCGACCGAAATACGCACCACATCCGGGCCCGCGCCGGCCGCGGTCTTCTGTTCATCCGAAAGCTGCCGGTGTGTTGTGGATGCGGGATGGATGATCAGACTGCGGGTGTCACCGATGTTGGCCAGGTGCGAGAACAGTTCCACCTTGCTCACCAGGGCGACACCTGTGTCATAACCGCCTTCAACGCCGAAGGTGAACACGGCGCCGGCGCCTTTTGGCATGTACTTCTGTTGCAGGGCGTGGTGCTTGTCTTCCGGCAGGGCTGCGTAGGACACCCATTTGACCTTGTCGTGGGCCGCGAGGTGAAGCGCGACCTTCTTGGCATTGTCCGAGTGTCGCTGCATGCGCAGCGGCAGGGTTTCGATGCCGGTCAGGATCATGAAAGCGTTGAAGGGCGAGATGGCCGGTCCGAGGTCGCGCAGACCAAGCACACGGCAGGCAATGGCAAAGGCGAAGTTGCCGAAGGTCTCGTGCAGAACGATGCCCTGGTATTCCGGCCGGGGCTGGGACAGCAGCGGATAGTTGCCGCTGGCAGACCAGTCGAAGCTGCCGCCGTCGACGATGATGCCGCCCATGGAATTGCCGTGACCGCCCATGAATTTGGTCAGCGAGTGCAGAACGATATCAGCACCGTGTTCGATCGGCCGGCACAGGTATGGCGTTGCCATGGTGTTATCGACCACCAGCGGCACACCCTTTGCCTTTGCGATTGCCGCAATCGCCTCGATGTCGACAACGATTCCGCCGGGATTGGCCAGGCTCTCGATGAAGATCGCGCGTGTGCGGTCGTCAATCGCCGCTTCGAAGGACGACATGTCCGCAGGGTCGGCCCACTTCACGCCCCAACCGAAGCTCTTGAAGGAGTGGTTCAGCTGGTTGATGGAGCCGCCATAGAGCTTGTTTGCGGCCACGATGTTGTCGCCGGGCTGCATCAAGGTATGGAAGCACAGAAGCTGAGCCGAATGACCGGAAGCTGTCGCAAGTGCGGCGGTACCGCCTTCAAGCGCCGCAACGCGCTCCTCCAGAACAGCCGTCGTCGGATTGGTGATGCGTGTGTAAATGTTGCCGAAGGCCTGCAGCCCGAACAGGGAAGCGGCGTGATCGACATCGTCGAAAACGAACGAGGTCGTCTGGTAAATCGGTGTCGCCCGCGCGCCTGTCGAAGGATCCGGCGCTGCGCCAGCGTGAATCGCGAGAGTGGAAAAACCTGGAATATTTTCGCTCATTAAAAGACCTCCCTGTTGGATTGGCGGCCAGTTTGACCGAAGGAGCAGGGCAGGTCAAAGAACGATTTTGCGGTTTTGTGATCTAAAGGAAATTATGTATGTCAAAGCGTTAGGCAGGATTGGTGGCCTTTGCCTCCTGCCAGGGTGGGGCATGTCTGCCTATTGGTCGGAAGGGTCCTTCCGGTTCTCCAGCTTCACACCGAAATAGACACCAAAAAGCAGTGCCGCCGCCAGCAGTGGCAGGCTCCATGCCAGAAAGGTCGTATCTCCGAAGACTGCAAACACAGCGGCCTTCCTCCCGGTTTGAAAACTTGGATGCGAGGCAAAAGGTTAACGATCTCTTATGGAGAAAGTGGAAAGAAATTCATCGGCATTCGGAGCAAATTGAGCGAAAGCTCTTATAAATTGAACTTAAAATTGTCAGCTTTTGTCGGTTGCATCATCTTTCGTGCGCCTGGTTGCGCGCGGGCCGTTTGCAGATGGTTTCTGCAGATGAATCAGTACCGCGATACAGACGACGAACGCGACAGTCGCGAGCGCGAATATCATTAGTATTGCCCCCATGTATCTGTCGTCAAAGGCGCAAATTCGCCTGAACGCAGATCAAAACCCCATCCCTGAAGTCCCGAAGTATAGCAGAAACACGCAGGGGTAGAAGTGGGGGTGTATACATTGATTTCGGTTCAGCCGCCCTTCTGTTCCCGCTCGCCGGACTGTGCCTGCTCTCGCGCCCAGGTCTCGTCACGGTGGGCGAAAGGGGATCCGTGTTCGGCCTTGTGCACGAATGCGAACAGCAGCAAGGCAACCAGAGCTGCCATAGCCATGAGAACCCATTCAAATGCGGTAAACAGGGTCGGGTCCTGGGTCATGCTGCCTCACGCTACTGATGGCATCCGGTTGGCTTCCGGACGGCGGTATCTCAACTAACGAGCTATCCGGCGAGCATTGTGCGAAGCTGATGCAATGGGGAAAATTAGCTGTCTTTTTCCCCAGAAAGCCCGCGATGCTGAAACCCTGCTTTCAGAGCAGGGCGCTTGGAGGAAAGCGTGCGCGAGTTGACACCTGCCCATCCGATTTCACCTGACAGTCGACCATACTCTATCTTGGGGCAGCGGTTCATCACCATCTTGATACCGGCAGCTTCGGCTCTTGCTGCCGCTTCGTCGTGGCGCACGGTCAATTGCATCCAGATGACCTTGGGCAACTTGCCGCTGGCAATAACGTCGTCGACGATAACGCCTGCCGCTTCGGAATTGCGAAAGATGTCGATCATGTCGGGAACCGCAGGCAATTCGTCGAGCGAGGAATAGACCTTCTGTCCCAGGATCTCCTTGCCTGCCTGACCGGGATTGATGGGCCAGACCTCGTATCCCTTGGACAAAAGGTATTTCAGCACGAAATAGGACGGCCGGACATTGTTGGCACTCGCGCCGATCATGGCGACGGTTTTCACCTCGTCGAGAATACCCTTGATGTAAGCGTCCGGATAAGTGTCGTGATTCATGGAATGGAGATCCTCAGATTTATCGCGCTATCCAATGCGAAATGACACCTGCCTGCAAGGGGCCTTCTGCCGCAGACCGGTCCACCTCGAAGAATTGTGAAACTGCGCAGGGACGGTCAGGCGCGATAAACGGCTCACCGGTAAACGGGAGAGGCTAAACAGGCATACGGAAGGCGGCGTTTTATGAGTGAGTTGAAAAAGCGGTTCCAAAAGGTGCTGGAAACGATCGACCGGTCGCTGGACCGTCCGCTTGATGTTCCTGCGCTTGCGGGGGGGGCCGCCTATTCGAAGTTTCACTTTCAGCGCCAGTTCTCGGCCTTCTTTGGCCTCGGAGTTGCAGAATACCGGCGGCTCCTGAAGCTGAAACGCGCAGGACAGCAGCTCGCTTTCAGGGTGGAGCTGCCGGTCACTGAGATTGCCTACGATGCGGGCTACGAAAATCTCGAGAGCTTCTCACGTGCGTTCAAACGAGATTTTGGGCAAAGCCCGTCGGCTTTCCGATCAACGCCCGACTGGTCTGTCTGGCACAGAACCTATGACCCATTGCTGAATTTGAAAGGACAGTTCATGTCGGATCAGCACCTTGATGTCTCGGCCGTCCGGATCATCGATTTTCCTGAAACATCCGTCGCCCTGCTTGAGCATCGCGGGTCACCGCAAGAGGTGCCCGCATCCGTCAGACGCTTCATTGCCTGGCGCAAGGCAAATGCAAGCCCTCCCTCCAGAAGCGCGACGTTCAATATACTCTTTGACGATCCCAGAACGGCGCTACCTGAAGAATATCGGTTCGGCATTTGCTGCGCTCTAGCAGGACAGTTCAAAGAGAATGCGGAGGGCGTGGTAGCCGCAACGTTACCCGCAGGACGCTGCGCCGTAATCAGGCATTCCGGTCCACTCGACTTAGCTGAAGAAACAATCCGCGCGCTTATCGCGACTGGCTGCCACGAAGTGGCGAGGAGCTGCGGGACTTTCCGCTGTTCGTTCAACGCCTCAGCTTCTTTCCGGATGTTCCGGAGCATGAAGCGCAAACCGATATCTTCCTGCCGCTGAAATGATATGGAACCGCAGTGGTAATACGGTGAGTTGACAGTAGACACTCAGGCCAGCTTTGCCGCCTGTTCTTTCCTGAATTCCTTGCGGATCATCAGTTTCAAACCGGACCAGATGCCGTCAACGGCACAAACCTTTACGTCCACAAGCCCCATCGGCAGGCAAAGCTCGCGGATGGTGTCTTCGGTGACGTCGGTCGGTAGCTTGCTGGCCTTCTTGGGCCAGGAAACCCAGATCATGCCGTCCGGGGCCAGCAGGACCCGCAAGGTTTCCAGTAGTCCAGTCAGTTCAACCCGTTCGGTGACAAACACATGAGCGCATTCAACACCCGGTCCCGGCGCGGCACGAATGACCGCGCCGGGGTCTTGTGTCTGCAGCAAGGCGGAAATGTCTTCCGGCATCCGATGACGCCAGCAGATCATTCCCGGTTTCAGCCCCAGTTTTGCGGACAGCGGACGTCCGGAATAACCGGCTTCAGGCATGTCTTATCCTTGATGCCTCCAAACGGCAGGGCCGATCAGCTGTCCGTCCATTCGGGTTTGCGTTTTTGCAGAAAGGCGTTGATGCCTTCTTCCGCATCCCGGGCCATCATGTTCTCGACCATTGTTTGTGCCGCGAAATCATAGGCTTCCGACAACGGCATTTCCAGCTGACGGTAAAAGGCTTCCTTGCCGATCTTCACGGTCTTGGCAGACTTGGAGGCGATCGATTCCGCGTATTTCTGGACGACCTGCTCCAGGTAGTCACGCGGGACGATGCGGTTGATCAGGCCGAAATCCTTCGCGGTGGATGCGTCGATGCTTTCACCGGTCAGAAGCATCTCCATGGCCTGTTTAGGTGCAACATTGCGCGAGAGCGCAACCATTGGTGTGGAGCAGAAGAGGCCGATATTGACGCCTGGTGTGCAGAAGGTGGCCGTGTCGGTAGCGATGGCAAGGTCGCAGGAGGCAACCAGTTGGCAACCGGCTGCGGTCGCAACACCTGTTACCACGGCGATCACAGGCTTGGGCAGGCGCACAATCTGCTGCATCAGGTCCGAACACTGGCGCATGATCCGCTCGTAGGTGGCTTTCCCGCCGTCCGTTTCACCGCGCGCAGCGGTTAGTTCCTTCAGGTCGTGGCCAGCGCAGAAGACCTTGCCTTCTGCACCGAGCAGGACAACACGCACTGCAGGGTCCTCGGCCGCCTTCTGCAGTTCACCGGCTAGAGCGGTCATCATCTCGCTCGAAAGAGCGTTCATCCGCTCCGGCCGCTGCATCACGATCCGGTAAACGCCTTCATGAAGAAGCGTTGCGAGCATCGGTTTCTGGATCTCGTCATTTGCGGCGGTTTCAGACATGGAACGCTCCCTCAAGATTTGCTTTGCCGATGTTATAGCCGACGCGGGCAGGGCGGCGAAAGTGTCCGATCGGCTGGTGGCTGCCTCCGATCACAGATGGTTTATCTGACGAAGCGTCAAGTCGCTGGCGGTTCTTTCGGTTTCGGTTATCCTTTCGGCATGTGGAGGCTTTCCGAAGTCCGCTCACTTGCAGGTGCAGTCGCCTTGCTGCTGGCACCTCTCGGTCCCGCGCTTGCGCAGGAACAGGTCGATGTCGCTCTGGTCCTTGCTGTCGATGTCTCCCGCTCCATGTCGCCTGAAGAACTCCAGATCCAGCGCCGCGGATATGCAGCCGCCATCGCCAGCCCGGAAGTGGTGCGGGCGATCGGGTACGGGGCTCACGGCCGGATCGCTCTCATGATGTTCGAATGGGCCAACGAAAGCCATGCGCGCGAAATTGTCGGGTGGTCGGTGATCGAGGGCGTGGAAGATGCCCAGGAGTTCGCCGACAAGGTTCTGGCGGACAGCACCTACGGTCAGCGCCGAACCTCGATTTCCGGCGCAATCTGGCATGCTTCGGCTCTCCTCGCCGATGCACCTTTCAAGGCAGACCGCCGCGTGATCGACATTTCAGGGGATGGTCCCAACAACCAGGGAGCACCTGTGGTTCAGGCACGCGATGCTGCCGTAGAGGCCGGTCTGGTGATCAATGGATTGCCGCTGATGACTACTGGTGGCATGGGCTTCCAGTTCAACATTCCGGACCTGGACGTCTATTATCAGCGCTGCGTCATCGGCGGGCCTGCCAGCTTCGTCATACCGGTGAACGACTGGGAACAGTTTCCCGAAGCCGTTCGTCGCAAGCTGATCCTCGAGATCGGCGGCGTCAAGCCGCCGGAGCCACAAGTCATCCCGGCCCAATTCACCTTCGAAGAGCCATATGACTGCCTCGTGGGAGAAAAGATCTGGCGGCGTATGCGTGAGCAGTATTTCTGGGATCAGTAGCGGCAGAGCAAATCTGCCGCCCGTTCATGCTTGCTAGCCGAAGGAACGACACCATCATCCCCGGCGGCGTCTGCGCCTGCGCTCTCCGCCGGCTGCATCCGAGCCCGCGTCAGCCTCCTTGCGTACCGGCAATTCGACGGCAGCTCGAAGGTGGGGGAACTGATCGACCTTGTTGGGCAAGGCCATTGCATTGACGAAATGCTCCTGGAACTTGGGTTCCAGAGCGGTCTCGATCTTTTCGATATCGCGCACTGTCTGCTCGATTTCGCGCCTGTAGCAGCGGTTGAGCAAAGCCATCCTGGCGCCTGTCCCGGCAGCGTTGCCGACGCCGGAGACACCGTCCAGCGGGCAATCGGGAATAAGGCCAAGGATCATCGCGTACTTTGGGTCGATGTAACTGCCGAAGGCCCCAGCAAGGCGAATGCGGTCCAGATCATAGGTGCCGAGCTTGTCCTGCAGAAGTTTGACACCGGCATAAAGCGCACCCTTGGCGAGCTGGATCGCGCGAATGTCCGTCTGCAGGATCGATATTTCGACCCCGTCGTCAGCAATCAGATAGGAGAAGGTCCGGCCGGTGGATTTGACGCGCGATGTCCGTTCCGCCATCGAGCCGTCGATAACACCGTCTTCCGTGATGAGGCCCGCCAGATACATCTCGGCAACCGCCTCGATAATGCCGGAGCCGCAAATGCCGGTAACGCCGACAGTGTCGACCTTTTCGGCAAAGCCTTCTTCATCCGACCATTCGTCGACACCAATCACCTTGAAGCGAGGCTCAAGCGTTTCCTTGTCGATGCGGATGCGCTCGATTGCACCTGGTGCCGCGCGCTGGCCGGACGAGATCTCGGCGCCTTCGAACGCAGGGCCGGTCGGAGAGGACGCTGCCAACAGCCGGTTCCGGTTACCCAGCACGATTTCCGCATTGGTACCGACATCGACAAGCAGCGTTATCTCGTCGAGCTTGTAAGGGCTTTCTGCAAGCGTTGCAGCAGCTGCATCGGCACCCACATGGCCGGCGATGCAGGGCAGCATGTAGACACGTGCACCCGGGTTCAATTCCAGATCCAGATCGCGCGCGTTCAAAACCATGGCGTCGGAGGCTGCGAGCGCGAAGGGAGCGCCACCCAGTTCCACCGGATCGATACCGAGGAACAGATGATGCATGACCGGGTTGCCGACAAAGGTCGCATCAAGCACATCCGTGCGTTCTGCGCCGACATCGCCGACCAGTTTGCCGATCAGCGCGTTGATGGCATCGCGCACGGCCTTTGTCAGATCCGGCAGCTTGGACGGGTTCATCTGGACATAGGACACCCGCGACATCAGATCCTCACCAAAGCGGATCTGCGGGTTGGAGGTGCCTGCGGACGAGACTGTACGCCCGTTCTGCAGGTTGCAAAGGTGGGCTGCGATGGTGGTGGAGCCAATGTCGACGGCAAGGCCGTAGACGGCAGGTTTTTCTCCGGGCCAGAGCGCCACGAGTGTCGGCAGCACGCCTCTGTCTTCGTGGATTGCCGCGGTTACCTGCCAATTGCCCTTGCGCAGGATCGTCTGGACCCGTGGCAGCAGCACCGGGTCGATCGTGAGGTCGGCAATGCCGGTCTCGGCAATCAGCGCCTCTCGCAGCCGGTCGATATCGCCGCGCGGCGTTTCCATGTCCGGTTCGGCGATCGAGACGGATACCAGCGAAATGGGGCTGTCGGCTTCGATGTTGCGGGCTTCCGCGCGCTTGCGCACAACCTGACGGTTGGTCTGGGCATCGGTCGGGACATCGATAACCAGATCGCCCAGGATTTTTGCCTGACAGGAAAGGCGCCGGTCGGCGGGCAGTTTGCGCAAGGTTGCGTAGCGGGTTTCCGCTTCGGTGGCACCTTCCAGGTTTTCAGCTGCGCTGGTCAGGTTTTCCTTGGCGAAAGTGCCTTCCGAGATGGAAATCTGGCAGCGCCCGCAAATGCCGCGCCCGCCACATACCGACTCCACATAGACACCGAGCGAGCGGGCAGCGTCGAGCAAGGGCGTGCCGACAGGAAAGGTTCCACGGCGACCACTGGGTTGGAAAACGACTTTGGCTTGTTTGACGGTCTCGGTCATGTCTGCGATCTGCCACTACCGGTTTTGAAACACTGCGGGGACGAAGCCCACCCTTGACCCTTCACCCACAAGGAGGAGGGAGTTTTTATCTGAACCTGCGAAAGCCGGAGCCATCGTGAAAACGACGCGGATCCCGCGATTTGAAACGTGCCCCTCGACACGCAAAACCCCTCCCTATTAAAGGGAGGGGATTGGGGTGGAGATTCCATCCTGAAACTGGTGAAAAGCCACCCTGTTTGCGGAAGGGGAGAGAACCGCAAACGTGTTATGACATCTGGGCTCAGCCGGCGGACCGACGGGCCGCGCGTCCACCGCGGCGGCGACCGCCAGCAGACGCACCACCTTCACCAGGTGCTGCAACCGCACCTGCAGCGGCAGGCTGGTGATCACGGTAGGTCATGATCCATTCCGAGCAGTTCGGATCAGTGCCGTTGAGCACGTTCGCCGCACGTACGGCTTCCATTTCCTGCGGGCGGCACGGGTTCATGATCGCGGAGGTCATGCCGGCACCGATGACCATCGGAATGAAACCGGCATTGATACCGTGGCGATGCGGCAGGCCGAAGGAGATGTTGGAAAGGCCGCAGGTCGTGTTGACCTTCAGCTCTTCACGCAGACGGCGCAGCAACCGGAACACCTGCTGACCTGCGGTGCCCATGGCGCCGATCGGCATCACCAGCGGGTCCACGACAATGTCGTGTGCGGGAATGCCATAGTCGGCAGCATGCTGAACGATCTTCCTGGCGACTTCGAAACGAACGTCCGGATCTTCGGAGATACCGGTCTCATCGTTCGAGATCGCCACCACCGGCACGTTGTATTTCTTGATCAGCGGAAGGATCGCTTCCAGCTTCTCTTCTTCACCGGTCACGGAGTTGACCAGCGGACGGCCCTTGGCAACCGCGAGGCCGGCCTCGATGGCGGCGGTCACGGATGAATCGATAGACAAGGGAACGTCGACAAGTTCTTGAACTATCTCAAGAGTTTTGACGAGCAGCGGCGGTTCGGTCTCGTTCGGGTTGACCGCTGTCACGCCTGCATTGACGTCAAGCATGGTCGCGCCTGCAGCCACCTGGGCCAGCGCATCGGCCTTGACGGTTTCGAAGTTGCCTTCGGCCATTTCCGCCGCCAGCTTCTTGCGGCCGGTCGGGTTGATCCGCTCGCCGATCACACAGAACGGCTGATCGAAACCGATAACGATTTCCTTGGTGGCGGACGCGACAACAGTGCGGGTCATTTATGCGCTCTCATTGGCAGTCAGGATTGAAGATGAGGTTTGAAAAGACCAGCTCCCGCGGCTGTGCAGCCACTCGGCGGTTTTCTGGATACCGCCGAAGGGATAGGCGTGAATCTGGGCCAATTGGGTGTTCGGCTGGCTGGTGACGCGGGTCTCCAGCGGATCGACCATCGTGTCAGGATCGTAGCCCGACAGCATGGAGACGACAGCACCGCCGCGCTTCTTCAGGAAGTTGAAGGAATTTTCAACACCGGCAAAAGCGGCATATTTCAGCAGGGTCGTCATCTTTGCCGGACCGGCAACGCCGACATGGACCGGGAACTCGTTGCCCCATTCGCGCAGCTCGTCCAGCCAAAGGCTGACGCGGTGCGGATCGAACCCGAACTGGGTGACAATGCGGAATTCCGCATCGCTTTCGCGGGCAAGTTCGTGCTTGCGCTGCAGGAAGCTCTTGATGACGTCCGGCTTGATGTCCGGTGCGCCTTCCGGGTGACCTGCAACGGCGATCTTCTTGATGCCGAGCTTGTCGAAGAGGCCCGTCTCCAGAAGAGCGACGGATGAGGTGAGGGGGCCGGCTTTTTCTGCTTCACCGGCAATGGCCAGAACCTCGGTCGCACCTGCTTCCTGGGTCAGACGCGTGATGCGGCGCTCGAAGTCCTCGCGGCTGGCGTACCGGCGGGCCGCCATATGCGGAACTGCGGTCAGCTTGTTGTCGCGCAGGATGCGGGCGGCATCGACGATCATGTCTTCCGAGCAGTTGCCCAGATCCGTGACATAGACCTGCGTGCCCGCCGGAATAAATTCCAGAAGCTCGGTCTTTTCGACCACCTGCTTGGGAGACATTTCGGTAGAGGCGGGAAGCCGCCCATTGGCCAACAGGCGCTGATCAGTCATGTTCCGAGCCTCCATTTGCGAGCAGGGTTTTCAGTCTCTCTTTCGGATAGGCCGAGACCAGGTCGGTCAGGGCTGCGTCCGCTTCCGTTTCCAGGTCGTCCGTGACGGAGACCGGGTCTGTCCGGCGCCACTCCGCCATGTAGGCGTCGCTGTCCTTCGCACCGATCCGCATCGCGCAGGCATCAATGGCTTCCATGAACATGGCCGGCAGTTCCCGTCGGGCGGATTTGCGCCCCTGTTTCACCAGGATCTGTGCCGGGATGTCCCGCCAATAAACGATGATTTTCTGCGCCATTCTCGGACTTTCCTCCTGAGAAACATGTTTGCCGGAAGCTGGCTGATCCAGGACGCCTGATAGCGGCATCATCACGTGAAAAACCGACTTGTCCGGATGCTATTTTGCGACGCTCAGTCCGCCTGGCCCTTGTCCAGAAACGGCTGAAGCAATCCATACCCGGTTCGGCGCATTTCAAACGGCAGACCCAGCCGGTCCGCCGCGCGCCGCGCCGCATCCTCAAGGGCAGGGTCATCGGTCTGCGCAAGGTAAAGAACACGGGTGTAATGAGCGAAATACATGTCCCGCAAATGCGGGTGCCAGTCGAGGCCGAGCGGTTCGATGACCATGGTCTGGAAGTGACGGGCCAGGAAGTCGGTCAGGTAGAAGGTGCCAAGCTGGTCGTCTTCCATCTGGTCGAATTCGTCTATCCCCGTGAAGAAGGCATAGCAGTGTGCGCCATCGATGCGTCTCGCGCCGGTTTCTTCCAGCACCTTGTCGAGCAGGCCACCGGTTCCGCAATCGCCGTAGGCAATCAGAATGTCGGAATAGGTGTCCGCGTTCTTGAGGATGGCCCGGCGGACTTCATCAGGGATCTTTTCCGGCGAGTTGTGAAGCTTCGCCGGAAGGCAGGTGATGTCGAGATGATCGAGGCGGTTCTTTTCGCGGATGGCGACGATTTCGCGTGCCAGAGCCCCGCAGGCAATAACAAGAACGCGGCCGGCCTTGTCGTCCGCGCTCCCATCCGTTTCAACCGGAAAGAGAGGCTCGCCCACCAACATTTCGGCAGCCTCCTTGAACATTGCCGTCAGCCCTTGTTGGCCAGCATGTTGTGGCGGCGAGCGATCAGATCTTTAGCCATTTCCACAGCAACGGCCGCGTCGCGGCAATAACCGTCAGCACCGACGGCTTCGCCGAATTCCTCGTTCAGCGGTGCGCCGCCAACGAGCACGATATAATCGTCCCGGATGCCCTTGGCCTTCATTTCGTCGATCACGACTTTCATGTAGGGCATGGTGGTGGTCAGTAGAGCTGACATGCCGAGAATGTCCGGCTGGTGCTCTTCAATGGCCGCAAGGTAGTTTTCAACAGGGTTGTTGATGCCGATGTCGATCACTTCAAAGCCTGCGCCTTCCATCATCATCGAGACCAGATTCTTGCCGATGTCGTGGATGTCGCCCTTCACGGTGCCAATGACCATCTTGCCAACCTTCGGCGCACCGGTTTCGGCCAGCAGCGGACGCAGGATGCCCATGCCGGCTTTCATGGCGTTGGCGGAAAGCAGCACTTCGGGAACGAACAGGATGCCATCGCGGAAGTCGACGCCGACGATCCGCATGCCTTCGACAAGGGCCTTGGTCAGGATGTCGTAAGGTACCCAGCCGCGTTCCAGAAGGATGTTCACGGCATCCGTGATTTCTTCCTGAAGACCGTCGTAGAGGTCGTCATGCATCTGCTCGACAAGTTCGTCGTCAGAAAGGGAGGCGAGATCGATATCGTCTTCGTCAGACATGGGCAGCTCCAACCAGGCACAACGGCCATCAACTTAGTGCAAAACCTTATGCCTCAAGCCGGATTCGCCGATATCTCCAAAGCGACACGGCTAGTCGTTTACGCGACAGGGAAATCAAGCCAGGCCGTTCAATGTCAATTTTGTGCGCTGACGGGAAATGTTTGTAGCTGTCTAAACTTACGAGAAGGCAGTGGCGCTGCCTGCCGAAAGAAGCTTCACGCCCTGCCAGGCGGTTTCCGCACGGGCGTCGATGTCGTTTTCCGACCATTCAGCCACGGCGCGTGTCACCAGCCGGATTTGAAGATCGCCGATCAGCAGGGACAGATAGATTTCTACCGCGGTTTCCGTTTCAAGGTCTGTCAGCAGTCCGTCGCCCTGAACCTTCGCGACAAGGTCGGTTACGAGCGGCCTGATCGCGTCGCGACCGCTTTGCGCGAGGGCAGTTCCAAGCGTGCCGGTCGTGTCGGCGGCAGCTGCACGGTTGAGAGCGATTGCGGCCGGGTTCGAAAGAACGCCCAGAAGACGTCGGCCGAAGTTCCGCAGTGCTTCGGTGGGAGACGGGTTGTTTTCGATACACTCTCGAAGTGACTGGCGAATGTTTTCTGCATTGCGATCCACCAGGGCGCTGAACAACCCGGTCTTATCTCCATACCAACGGTAGAGCGTTTCGTTGGAGGCCTTTGCTTTTTTTGCGACTGCCAGCATCGACAGGTTGTCATAGCCCTGATCCAGCAGCAATTCGATCGCCGCCGCTTCTATGGATGCTTTCCGTCGTTCCCTGGCTTCCGCCCGCATGTCGTTCTCTCCGTCGCTTGCTCAAAACCGTAATCGATGTTACGGAAATTACAATCCGTACACTTAATTACGGTTTGGAGTTTGGGATGTATCGACTTGCACTTGGAACCGGTCTTTTGGCGCTTGTTTTCGCCGGGGCCATCTTCGGTTTCTTCTATGCCTGGGTCTGCTCAACCATGTGGGGCCTGGATGCCACTGATCCTCGCATTGCGATAGCAGCCATGCAGGCCATGAACGCGTCCGTCCGAAACGCCGTTTTTGCGCCCGCTTTCTTCGGCACGCCTTTCGTTCTTGCTCTTGCCGGGGTCTTCAGCCTGCTGTCTGGCCGGTGCGCAGCCGGGGTCGCCTTTGTAGGTGGAGCAATCGTCTATGCGCTGGGCGGCATCATGCTGACGTTCCTGGTCAACGTGCCCATGAACCTCGAGCTTGCTGAGGCAGCGATCCCGGAATACCTGAAAGAAGCGGCAATGCTCTGGCGGTCCTATTCCGAGCCTTGGCAGGTGTGGAACCAGACACGGACCGTCTTCTCGGGCCTTTCCCTGTTGTTGGCTGCGATCGGGCTCGTTCTGCTCGGCCGAAATCCACACCGCGCTGACTAGCCAAAATTTCAACTTTCTTCATGCGTGGCTCGACCTTGGCATCCACGCTGTTTGACTTACGCAAGTGCGGCCTTCGTTCGAGGCGATGTTTCGGTATGGATTGCAGGGTCTAGCCCTGCAATGACGGAGGAAGTGACGGATTGGTACTTTCTTTGATGGATTATGCAATTTGTAGGCAGGCAAACCGCTCCATCTTTGCCTTGTCTTCGTCATGCCATGGCTCGACCGTGGCATCCATGCTGTTTCAGTTCCTCTTGTGCAGCGTTCGAGGCGATGTCACTCCGCCGCAGTTTGAGAGACCGTTGACCGCACGCCACACAAAAAAGGCAGGTCCTGAGACCCGCCTTTTCTGGTATTCGGCATCAATCCTGAATGATCAGAACAGACCTTCGATCTGACCTTTTTCGTCCAGTTTGATGTGGTTGGCTGACGGCACGCGCGGCAGGCCGGGCATGGTCATGATTTCCCCGCAGATCACCACGATGAAACCGGCCCCTGCCGACAGGCGGACTTCGCGGACCGGCAGGCTATGGCCGGTCGGGGCGCCTCGGCGCTGCGGGTCGGTCGTGAAGGAATACTGGGTCTTGGCCATGCAGACCGGAAGATGACCGAACCCGTCGGCTTCCCAACGCTTGAGCTGGTCGCGTACAGACTTGTCTGCCAGAACTTCGTCTGCCCGGTAGATCCGTTTTGCGATGGTTTCGATCTTCTCGAACAGGGACAGGCTGTCGTCGTAGAGCGGTGCGAATTGCGCCGCGCCGCTTTCGGCAAGGGCTGCCACACGGGTGGCAAGTTCTTCGGTGCCTGCGGAGCCGTTGGCCCAATGGGTCGCCAGGATCGCTTCAACGCCGAATTCGGCGCAGTAATCCCGCACAGCCTGAACTTCCGCTTCCGTATCTGCTGTGAAGTGGTTGATGGCCACAACTGCCGGAACACCAAACTGTTTGACGTTCTCAATGTGGCGGCCAAGGTTGGCGCAGCCTTTTTTCACGGCCTCGACGTTCTCGCTGCCGAGGTCTTCCTTGGCAACGCCGCCATTCATCTTCAAGGCCTTGATGGTTGCGACGATGACAACCGCATCCGGGCTGAGGCCTGCCTTGCGGCATTTGATGTCGAAGAATTTCTCGGCACCGAGATCTGCGCCAAAGCCAGCTTCCGTCACCACATAGTCGGCCATCTTCAGGGCTGTCTGGGTAGCAACTACGGAGTTGCAGCCGTGTGCGATGTTGGCGAAAGGGCCGCCGTGGATGAATGCGGGGTTGTTTTCCAGCGTCTGCACCAGGTTCGGCTGCATTGCTTCTTTCAGCAGCACGGTCATGGCGCCGTCTGCTTCCAGTTCGCGCGCGGTGATCGCCGTGCGGTCGCGCCGGTAGGCAACGATGATGTCGCCGAGCCGCTTCTGCAGATCTTCGAGATCGGTGGCCAGGCAGAGGATGGCCATGATTTCGGAGGCGACGGTGATGTCGAACCCTGCTTCACGCGGAAAGCCGTTGGCAATGCCACCAAGCGAACAGACGATGGAACGTAGTGCGCGATCGTTCATGTCCATCACCCGGCGCCAGACTACGCGGCGAATGTCGATGCCCAGTTCGTTGCCCCAGTAGATGTGGTTCTCGATCAGGGCGGCGAGCAGGTTGTGGGCCGAGGTGATGGCGTGGAAGTCGCCGGTGAAATGCAGGTTGATGTCTTCCATCGGGACGACCTGCGCATAGCCGCCGCCGGCTGCGCCGCCCTTCATGCCGAAACAGGGGCCGAGCGAAGGTTCGCGCAGGCAGATCATCGCGTTCTTGCCGATCCTGTTGAGGCCGTCGCCAAGACCGACCGTTGTGGTCGTCTTGCCTTCGCCGGCCGGAGTCGGGTTGATCGCCGTCACCAGAATCAGCTTGCCGTTCTTGCGGCCATTGAGGTTGGCAATGTAGTCGGCGGAAATCTTGGCCTTGGTGCGCCCATAGGGCAGGAGAGAGTCTTCGGGAATATTCAGCCGTGTGCCGATCTCCTGAATGGGTTTCATCTTGGCTGCACGGGCAATTTCAATATCGCTGGCCATGGGTTCTCTCTCTCCGAAGCGTTTCCGATTTCTTGTTTTCCGGATGCGGTTTTGCACCGCCCCGACTTGTGCCGGAACGCTATGGGAGAGGGCGGTGCAGCAAATGTTCCGAAAGCGACAGGATGCGCCCCGGAAGCGACGGCAATTCAATCGGCGCGGTTGCGCAGCACTGTTGCGAGAAAAACCAGCATGGTCAGAACCGCCAGAACAGAGCCGGCCTTGGCCATGATTTCCCCTTCGGCGTTGATCGCAAATACGATCCCGGGCACGAGTACGATGACGGTGAGAACCGACAATCCGTAGTGGATGAGCGCAAGGCGCGAGGCGGCTGCCTTTGGTGCCAGGGCGTAGTAGGCACCAAAGACGGCCATCATCACGAAGCCGATCAGGTTGAGATGCCCGTGCGCTGGCGCAAGCGTGTGATCAGTGGTTGCTGACATGTGGATGCCCCAGGCCATGCCGATAAGGGCAAAGAGTGCGGCCGTGGCAAAATATAGACGTGGTATCGCTTTCATGTGTTCCCCCCGGAAGACGATGGCCATTCCTGTTTTCAGGTCCTGGCCGAGGGAAAGCTTACATGATTTGTGACAGTTGGATGACGGGAAAAGTAAATTGCAATATCTGGCGAAACGGATTTTAGTTCCGCAATGACAGATTCAGACATTCTCTCCCGTTTGCCGGCCCGCCTCAAGAAAGCGCGGCGTGCCCAGGGGCTCTCGCTTGAGGCCGTTGAAAAGCTCTCCGGCGTTTCCCGCTCCATGGTCAGCCAGATCGAGCGCGGGGAGTCCAATCCGACTGTCGCGACCCTGCTCAATCTGACCAGGGCCTTGAATGTCGACTTTGCAGGTCTTCTGGGGGAGGAGGCAGCCGAGGATCGGGTCGAGATCGTGCACGAACATCAGACCCCGGCGCTCGACAGGGCGGGAGACGGCTGCAAGATCCGCATCCTGTCACCGCCTCAGGACACAGGCCGGTTCGAAATCTATGAGCTGATATTCGCGGCAGATGGAAAGCTCGACAGCAAACCGCACGAACGTGGAACGCGGGAGCAACTGATAGCCGAAGACGGCCAGCTTGAAGTCACGTCCGGTGTGGCCAAAGGTGTCATCGGAAAAGGGGACACGGCTCGCTACGCCGCCGACGTGCCCCATTGCATTGCAGCCGTTGGCGGCCCGGCTCGGGCGATCCTGATGGTGATTAAGTTCTGAAGGTCGCGAGACGCTTCCTTGACCTTCACACAGCCGGCAGCGGCACATCAGGCCAGGTTTCCGTGACCTCCGCCTGCACCGGCCGGTCGAGATACGTCGTCAGCACCACATAACTTCTGGTCGCCCTTACGCCCGGCAGGGCATAGACCTGTGCAAGGAAGCGTTCCATCGCGTCGGCATTGGCCGTCCGCACCTTCAGGATGACACAACAGTCGCCCGTGACCGAATGGAGCTCTTCCACTTCCGGAAAGTCCCGCAGCTTCATCATCCGCTCGCTCTTGCCCCATCCGCTGGCATCCACATGCACGAAAGCCAGAAACGGTTTGCCGACAGACATGGGATCAATGGCGGCGTTGGTGGAGGCGATGGTTCCGGACGCGATCATCCGCTTTACCCGGTCATGCACCGCCGGTGCAGACAGCCCGACCTTGGTCCCGATCTCGGCATAGGTCTGCCGGGCATTGCGCACCAGCTCGCCTAATATTCTTCGGTCGAATGCGTCCACGGGGCGGCCGGGGGTGCTGTTTTTCTGAATGGTCTCTTTATTTGATTTCATTCGGCCAGATCCTTGTTGCGGTGAATCGTGTTCGTCTGAACAGTCATTTCCGAAACAGATTTCGGAAGAAGGATCTTCGACTTGATGGAGCGGACAATCAACCCGGACAAGGGCATTTACCCGGCAACACCGGATTATGTGCATGCCCTGGAAGTGACCGGTGCAGAGCGGTTGCTCTTCGTCAGCGGCACCATGGGGCTTGATGTAATCGGCCGGGCTCCAAAGAGCCTGGAAGAGCAGCTCGATCTGGTTTGGGCGAACCTGCGCCGGATCCTGACTGAAGCGGACATGACGACCGACAATATCGTCCGCGTCACCAGTTATCTTTCAGATCCGGACCATGCCGAAAAGAACCAGGCCGCACGACTGGAGGCACTGGGCGCCCGACGCGTCCCGACCACGGCCCTTGTGGTTCGAACGCTGACACCCGAGTGGATGATCGAAATCGAAATTGTCGCGGCCGCTTAGGCGAAGCAGCAGTTCTCGGCAAATCTGGCGGGCGCAGGAGAAAGCAATGCAGTTCGAGACATATCTGATCTTTCTTGTCACGACAGCTGTCGTGGTTTTCTCTCCCGGTGCGGCGGCCGTGGCCGTTGCGTCGCAAGGGGCGGCCAATGGTGGGCGTCGGGCACTCGGTGGCGTTTTTGGTATTGCGTCTGCCAATGCCGTTTATTTTGCGCTTTCAGCAACCGGCATTGCCTCACTGATCATTGCTTCCAACCTGGTGTTCTCGGTAATCAAATGGGCTGGTGTAGGATATCTCGTCTGGCTGGGTCTGACCGCACTCTTCTCGCCGGCAGGCGCAATCCGCGTCAAACGGTCCGGGCGGCAGTCCAGCCTGAAGGCGTTGTTCGCCCAGGGGTTTGTGATCGAGTTCGCCAATCCGAAGGCACTGCTCTATTTCGCAGCCATTTTGCCCCAGTTTCTCGACATCAATGCCCCCATTGTTCCGCAGATCCTCATCATGGGCATGACGACTTTCCTGATCGACCTTACATCCTACACGGCATATGCCTTTCTGGGGGATCGCCTGACCCGTGGTGAGATGAAGAACTGGATTGTAGGTCTCGTCAACAAATGCGCCGGGGTTGCCTTGCTCTATGCAGGTTTTCGAATGGCGGGTGTCACTGTAATGCGTTAGTATCTGCGGATATTTCCTGGCCGGAAAGGCTGATGCGATCGCCTGGATCTTGCGGAAGGGCAGTTGCAAGAATCCGTGATACCGGAAATAGAATCTTTTATTCCGGACAAATATCCGGCATAGTGGAGGAAATATCCATTTTGCCGGAGGAAGCCCTGTGTCCGATGCCTTTCTGTCGCATATTTCCGAGACGCTAAAAGAAATCGAGGCCGAAGGGCTCTACAAACGCGAGCGGTTGATCACCTCGCCGCAGGGCGGTTTGATCACGGTTGGCGGGCGCGAGGTTATCAACCTTTGCGCAAACAATTACCTGGGTCTGGCCGATCATCCGGCTCTCGAGGAGGCGGCCCGCAAGGCTCTTGAACCGAAGGGCTACGGCATGGCGTCCGTGCGCTTCATTTGCGGAACGCAGGACATTCACCGGCAACTTGAGCAACGCTTGGCTGAATTTCTTGGCAAGGACGATTCCATTCTGTTCGCGGCCTGTTTTGATGCAAATGGCGGCTTGTTCGAGCCCTTGCTCGGTCCTGAGGACGCGATCATATCGGACGCGCTCAATCACGCATCGATCATAGACGGTATTCGCCTGTGCAAGGCCCAGCGCTATCGCTACGCCAATTCCGATATGGCGGATCTGGAAGCGAAGCTGAAGGAAGCCCGGGCCGCCGGTGCCCGCCACATCATGATTGCGACCGACGGTGTCTTCTCGATGGACGGCTATCTGGCCAACCTGCCGGGGGTGACCGAACTCGCCAGGCAATATGATGCCGTGGTGATGGTCGACGATTGTCATGCGACCGGCTTCATGGGGCCGAAGGGCGAGGGCACACCGGCGCATTTCGGGGTTGATGTCGATATTTTGACGGGAACACTCGGCAAGGCGCTGGGCGGCGGCATTGGTGGTTACATTGCCGGGCCTCAGCCGGTTATTGACCTGCTGCGCCAGCGGGCAAGGCCCTATCTCTTCTCCAACTCCCTGCCACCGGCAGTGGTCATGAGCGGTCTTGAGGCCATCCGCCTGGTGGAAGAGGGTGACGATCTGCGCAAGAACCTTTTCGACAATGCCGGCTATTGGCGTGCAGGCCTTGAAGCGCTCGGCTTCACGCTTCTGCCGGGTGAGCATCCCATCATTCCGGTGATGCTGGGCGAGGCAAAGTTGGCCCAGGAAATGGCGGCAAAGTTGTTTGAGGAAGGCGTCTATGTCTCCGGTTTCTTCTTTCCTGTGGTGCCGCGCGGTCAGGCCCGCATTCGCACGCAGATGAACGCGGCCTTGACCCGGTCCGACCTGGACCGCGCACTGGAAGCCTTCGAAAAGGCCGGCAAGGCGACGGGGGTTCTGTCATGACCAGCAACCAAATGAAGGCGCTGTCCAAGTCCGAACCGAAGGAGGGCCTCTGGATGACCCGCGCGCCGGTGCCGGAAATCGGTCCGGACGACGTTCTGATCAAGATCCATAAAACCGGCATTTGCGGCACGGATATTCACATCTGGAACTGGGACGACTGGGCGTCGAAGACCGTGCCGGTGCCGATGATCACCGGTCACGAATTCGCCGGCGAAATTGTCGAACTCGGCAAGAACGTCACCGACCTTGAAATCGGACAGCGATGCTCAGGCGAGGGGCACCTGATCGGACGGCACTCACGCCAGTCTCGCGCGGGCAAGTTTCATCTGGATCCGGAAACCCGCGGCATAGGCGTCAACGAGCAGGGTGCCTTTGCAGAATATCTGCGCTTGCCGGCTTTCAATGTTGTGCCTTTGCCGGACGAGATCGACGATGAGATCGGCGCCATTCTCGACCCGCTCGGCAATGCGGTTCATACCGCACTCAGTTTCGATCTGGTTGGAGAGGATGTTCTGATCACCGGAGCCGGTCCGATCGGCATCATGGCCGCTGCTGTTGCCCGTCATGTCGGGGCGCGCAATGTCGTTATCACCGATATCAATCAGGCGCGTCTCGACCTTGCAACGAAGGTGGCCGACGTGGTGCCGGTCAATGTCGCCCGGGAAGATCTGAAAGGCATCGAGAAGAAACTCGGCATGAAGGAAGGCTTCGACGTCGGCCTGGAAATGTCCGGCAGTCAGGTAGCACTCGATCAGATGGTCGAGAACCTCGTGATGGGCGGGCGGATTGCACTGCTTGGTATCCCGCCCGGAAAGTCGCCCGTCGACTGGTCACGCATCGTGTTCAAGGCCATCACGATCAAGGGCGTTTACGGCCGGGAAATTTTCGAGACCTGGTACAAGATGATTGCCATGCTGCAGAACGGTCTGGACGTGCGCAATGTCATCACGCACCGGTTTGGTGTCGATGATTTCGAAAAAGGTTTTGCTGCCATGAAGTCAGGTGAAGCCGGCAAGGTAGTTCTCAGCTGGACCTGAGCCGGCTGAATGGCGAAGGGAACTTCAGCAGCTACATCAATAATCAAGTGACGCAAGATCGCTCTCGATCAGGTCGAAGGCGATCTTTTCGCACGCGTTTCTTTTCTGGCGGCGTTGCACCTTTTCAGGCAAAGCCGGATTTCTGCGGCAAACCCAGCTTTTTCAGGACCATCACCACCGGGCAAAGTCCGGTAAAGGATGCCTGGACGAGATGGGCGCCGAGAATTCCGGTGAGCCAAAGCCAGTTGAGATTGACGTAGACAGCCAGCAATACCGACGCAAGTATCAGCAGGCCGACCACGAGAAGAATGGCGCGTTCGACGGTCATCGTATTCTCCCAAGTTTCATTCATTCGAAACAGAGAAATTATGCGCCCATTTTACCGCGTTGAACAGGTCCTTGGTTCCGGCGTGACATATCGCCAGGCAGGGATCTCACCGGCGGTATCGCGGTAATTTCCGGATCGACAAGAGAATAATACTCATTTTGAGCATTATTCTCTTGCTAATGCTCAAAATGAGTATTAGATGAGATGCAGCCGAGGAGTTCGGCTGCATTCCAAAAATTCGAGGGAGGCTCGAATGTCCAAATTTCACTACGGTGTTTTTGTCGGCCGCTTTCAGCCGTTGCATGCTGGCCATGAGGCCGTCATCAGATCTGCGCTGGAACAAGTCGATACGCTGATCGTACTGATCGGGTCTTCCGGTCAGGCGCGCACCCCGCGAAATCCCTTCACTTGCGCCGAACGCGAAGAAATGTTCGCAAAGGTGTTCAAGCACGAGCTGACCACCGGCCGTCTGATCCTGAAGCCTGTTTCGGATCATCCCTATTCGGATGCTGCCTGGTGCGCCGAGGTTCAGCGGGCCGTCAATGAAACCGTGCTTGCCGATTACAACAAGGGCGGTGTCGTTCTGCATGGTTTGCAGGATATCGAGATCGCGCTTGCTGGCTATGGCAAGGACCGCACGAGCTACTATCTCAAGCTGTTTCCCGAATGGGGCAATGTGCAGTTGGCCAGCCAATACGGCACCTTCTCGTCGACAGACGTGCGCAGGCAGTTGTTCCAGCGCATCCCGGTCATATCGCGGTCGGTTCTGTCGGCCGGCGTGGTGGAGTGGCTGGAAGCCTTCGCTCTGACGGAGACCTTTCGTGCACTTCTGGAAGAGACCGAGTACCTGGATGCCTATCCCGGGCAATGGGGAAGGGGACCGTTCGTGACGGTGGATGCCGTCGTCATCCAGTCCGGAAACATTCTTCTGGTCGAGCGCGGCCAGGCTCCCGGCAAGGGATTGCTGGCTCTGCCCGGCGGGTTCCTTGATCCCAGCGAAAGCATCAAGGATGCCGCAATCCGCGAGTTGAAGGAAGAAACCGCCATCAGCGACCACAAGGGAGAAATTCCCCCGGCGATGTTGGCGTCTTTTATAGACGGAACCAAGACAAGGGTCTTCGACCATCCTGACCGGTCGTTGCGTGGCCGCATCATCACCCACGCGTTTCTGTTTCGTCTGCCTGAACGGCGCGAACTGTTTTCAGTCACGGGTGGTGACGATGCCAGGTCAGCCAATTGGCATCGCCTTGGCGACCTGAAGTCCGAGCAGTTCTTCGAAGATCACTGGTCCATCATCCAGCTGATGGCGGACCTGTAACAGCGCCTGCGGGGGAGGCCCGCAGACAATCGCATCTGTCACGTGAGGAGTTCACAATGACAAACCCACTTCTGGCGACCGACAGCTACAAGCAGTCGCACTTCAAGCAATATCCGCCCGAGGCCCGCAGGATCTCGGCCTATCTGGAAGCAAGGCCCAATCCGTTTTCGGATAGCGTCCTGTTCTTCGGGCTGCAATCCTACCTCAAGGATGTCCTCCTGAAGCCGATCACGGCAACGGACATCGAAGCGGCAGCACGCATCTGTGCGGCCCATGGCGTTCCGTTCAACCGGGAAGGCTGGGAACAGATCCTGACGGATCACGGCGGTCTGTTTCCGCTGGAGATCAAGGCTCTGCCGGAAGGAACGCTGGCACCGAGCGGTGTGCCCTTGGTGCAGGTGGAAAACACCGACGAGCGCATGCCCTGGCTGACCACCTGGGTTGAAACCGCCTTGTTGCGGTCGGTCTGGTATCCGTCGACGGTTGCGACACTCTCCTTCAAATGCAAGGAGATCCTGTATCGCGGTCTTCTGGAAACCTCTGAGGATCCAGCCGGACAGATCCCTTTCAAGCTGCATGATTTCGGCGCGCGCGGGGTTTCCTCTGCCGAAAGCGCCGCACTTGGCGGCATGGCCCATCTGGTCAATTTCTCGGGCACCGACACCATGGAAGCTCTGGAAGCGGCCATGGCCTGGTACGGCGCGGATGTGGCGGGTTTTTCGATCCCGGCAGCTGAACACTCGACTATGACGAGTTGGGGCCGTGAGCGGGAAGTCGACGCGTACCGGAACATGCTGGTGCAGTTTGGCCGTCCTAATGCTCTGGTGGCGGTCGTTTCAGACAGCTACGATCTCGGCAATGCTGTCGAGAACCTGTGGTGCGGCCGGTTGAAGGACGAGGTGCTGAAATCGGGGGCAACGGTCGTCATCCGCCCGGATTCCGGCGACCCTGTCGAAATGCCGTTGAAGGTTATGGAAACCCTTTGGCAGCACTACGGCGGCTCGGAAAACAGCAAGGGTGCGCGCGTTTTGCACCCGTCGGTTCGCGTCATTCAGGGTGACGGCATGAAGCTCGACACCATCAGGCAACTGGTGGAAGAACTGGTGCGTCGCAATTGGTCGGTCGACAACATCGCCGTAGGAATGGGCGGGGGACTGTTGCAGCAGGTCAACCGGGACACGATGCGCTTTGCCATGAAGGCAAATGCGATGAAAACCGCTGACGGTACCTGGCGCGATGTCTCCAAGAACCCGGCGACCGATCCCGGCAAGGCCTCCAAGGCCGGTCGTCAGGCGACGGTCCTGGAAAACGGAGTGCTGAGCGCGGTTCGTCTCGAAGCGGTTGGCGGCAGAACCGATCAGTTGCAGACGGTCTATCGCAATGGCGTGCTGGTGAAGGACTGGACTTTCGAAGAGGTACGCGCTCTGGCCCGAAAGCACCTGTTGGAAAGGGTGGCGAGCTGACCACATGATTGACCCATGGTGTTGGCCGGATGACCGGCCAGCACTGGAAACAACGGTGCGGACGGCTAAAGGGCCGTCCGTTGCCAATCCGGTTCGTAGGTGATGTCGGAAACGCCGGCAAAGCGGGCGGTGCGTTCCAGCTCCGCCTGTAGTTTGGCCTCCCGGCCCTTTGAGGCTCTGATGCCTTGTTCCGGCCAGTAGGCCCGCACATGAAGCCTGTTCTCGCTCCTGAGTGCCTTCATGTCGATGCGGCCGATCAAACGGTCACCTTCCAGGACAGGGAAGACGTAGTAGCCGTATTGGCGCTTCGGTTCAGGAACGAAGATCTCGATCCGGTAGTAGAATCCGAACAGGCGCTCGGCCCTTTTGCGGTCGCGAAGTGCAGGATCGAACGGCGACAGGATCCGCACCCGCGAAGGCGGTTCTGGAAGCTCGGAAAGCGTATCCAGCGTTTCCGGATAGGCGAACACCTTCCGCCGGGATCCATCGACACACTCAACTTCAATTTCGGTAATCGTGCCCGCAGCCTTTGCTGCCGTACACCAGTCCTTGGCTTCCTGTGGCGTGATCAGGTCCCAGAAAGCAGCGATCTCGCCGGAGGTCGCAAAGCCCAGCCTGTCGAGCGCGGAGCGGGCTGCCCAATCTGTCGTTTCTTCAAAGTCATGAACAGCATTGAGATGTTGCGCCGGAATGACCCGTTCCGTCAGGTCGTAGACTTTCTGAAATCCGTTCCGGCCGGTTACCGACAATTCGCCGGTGCGCCACAGGAACTCGAGTGCTGCCTTTGAGGGGTGCCATTCCCACCAGCCGCCATTGCTGCGTTGCTCGTCTTCTCCGACAGATGCCGACGTGACCGGACCATGGTCGCTGATCCTGTTCAGAATCTCGTCGAATTTCCGTTCGAACTCGTTCTGGTGCCAGTTGCGCCACCTGTTGATGAGGTTTTCCTTGTCTCGGCTGAAGCGCAGGCGCCAATGCCGGAAAAACTCTGTCGGTATGACCGACGCATCGTGCGTCCAATGCTCGAACAGATGCCGGTCACGCTCGGCAAGAAGCTTGAGGTTCTTTTCCTTGTAGGCTGGTCGCCGGGCAGCCAGGATCATGTGGTGCGCGCGGGCGACAGTGTTGATGCTGTCGAGCTGCACGAAGCCGATCTGGTCTATGACCGCAGCAAGATCATCGCCTTTTCCGGTTCCTTTGGGGGCGGATGCAAGGCCGTGTCTTTCGAGGAAGAGGTGCCGAGCGATACGATTCGGCAGCCGGGGCAGGGGGGAGGCACTCATGCGGCAAGGCTAGCATCTTCCAGGTTTCAAAGAAAATGACCGCAGTGATCTTATTGTAATTTTTTGCAAGAGCGACAGATGCCGTTTTCAAAATGAAACCGCAAATACAACGCATGCACACGTAGAACGTGTTTTTTTGATTGACCGATTAGTCAAAAGAAGTTTCACTGATTTGTCTGACTTCATTCATGGCTTTGTTTGAGCGGTATAAAATGAGTGTTTTCAATCATTTGAGAAAGAGAATACTGGTTTCGGGTCTTGCTTGCCTGGCTTTGACGCTGTCCTCTGCTGCCCGTGCCGACACGAATGATTGTTCCTCCGTCAAGTTGAATGGTTCCAGTGTCTGGTACCCGATTTCCATGCGCCAGGAAGCCGATGTCGGCCTCAACGGTGTGTTTCCTGACCTCGCAATTGAAATCTTTTCAGCATTGGATTTGCCTTTGGTCATGGGGCCGGATCTACCGTGGAAACGGCTTTTGACATTACTTGAGCATGGGCAGATCGACGTTCTGGCGGGGGCCTATCTGACTGACGAAAGGCTCGCCAAGTTCGGCGTCAGTCTGCCGGTCATGCGCGAAGATGTCGGTGTCTTTGTCCGCACCAGCCTGGATATCCGCCCTGCATCGCTTGAAGACCTTGCGGGACTGAGGGGCGTTGCACCGTTCGGGGCATCGTTTGGCGAAGAATTCGAGACCTATGCGGCTGCCAAACTGTCCATCGATCGGCAACCCTTCGACGACTTCAAGACCAACATGTACCTGCTGGCAGAGGATAAGGCCGACTATCTGGTCATTGCCCGCCGGGACGGCGAGATGATGATCCAGGAAGCCGGGGTCGAAGGGAAGGTCGAAGTCCTGCCGTGGTCTGCGGCTGTCAACACGGTTCATTTCCTGTTCTCCCGCGCGACACCGTGTATAAGAATGCTGGAGTCCTTTGATGAGGAACTGCAGCGTCGCCGTGAATCCGGTGAGCTGAACAAGCTGATCGAAGGCTACACTCTGCCCACGGGCGACGGATAGAAGAAGCAAGAGACCCCATGCAGCAACAGGTGAAGGCGTGACGGATTTAGGCGCAGCCGGTCCGGGACTGATACTGATTGCCGTGCTGGTGTTTCTGAGCGCAGGGTTCATCAAGGGGCTTGTGGGCTTTGGATTGCCGACAATCGGGCTTGGCCTGATGACTGTGTTTGTCGGTGTCGAAAAGGCGATGGTCCTTATCCTCTGGCCGGCATTTCTGACCAACCTCTGGCAAAGCCTGTCCGGTGGTTACCTGCGCGTTCTTTTGCCCCGTCTCTGGCCGTTTCTGGTGTCAGCCGTGGTGATGCTCGCCGCCGGAACCTTCATCCTCACCCAGTTGCCGGAAGGTGCCGCCGATCTGCTTCTGGGGATACTGATGGTTTCCTACGCGGTGCCGATGCTTGCAGGGCTGGTGCTGCATATTCCGGAAAACCGGGTCGTCCCGGTTGGAGTGGTCGTCGGGCTGGTCAACGGTGTCCTTTCGGGACTGACGGGGTCCTACACGGTGCCCGGTGTCATGTATCTGCAGGCGCTGGGGCTCACGCGAGACGAACTTATCCAGGCAATGGGTCTCTTGTTCCTGCTGTCGACGACGGCGCTCGGTATTTCACTTGGCGGTTTCGGACTGATGGGAGGCCAGGAAGCCGTGGCCTCTGCTGCGCTGGTCGTACCGGCCCTGACCGGCGTCTGGTTTGGACAGCGCGCACGCAAGAAAGTGTCGGAGGCCGGTTTCCGCCGGCTCGTGCTGGCAGCCATCCTCGCCCTTGGCCTTTACCTCATTCCACTGGGTCTCTGGCGGCTGCTCTAGCTTTTCCGGCAGAAGTCTCGGCGGGAAATTGTGGCGCTTGGGAGCGCAGCCAAGGACTTGCGTTTCCAACGTCATTCCGGCCAAGCGAAGCGCGAGCCGGGACAGAGACAACGTTGTGTTCGCTGTCTTCTTCGGCTTGTTTCGCCAGATCTCGGCACACCGATCACGGATCTTCGCTACGCTACGTCCTGGTTGACCATGGCGGGCTACAAAAAAACGCCGCGAAGACCGCGGCGTTCGAGGACTGGTTTTTCAGGCCGCGTCTTACTTGGCGATCAGCCGCATGGGGGTGGCGGTGCCGACCCCGGATGTCGTCTTGGTGTTGGCCCACTGGTAGGACTGACGTTCCTCCGTCGGTGTGCACAAGAAGCGCTCGCGGTAGCATTTGGTGAAATGCGAGGTGGAGGCAAAGCCGCAGGCCAAAGCGACATCTAGCACCGGGCGGCTGGTCCGGCGCAACAGGTCGCGCGCGGTTTCAAGGCGCAGGCGCAAGTAGTACTGGCCGGGCGTGCAGTTGAAATGACGCCGGAACAGGCGCTCCAGCTGGCGCGGCGACAGGTTGACCGTCATCGCAAGTTGCTGGCAGCTCAGCGGGTCTTCGATATGCAAATCCATGATCCGGATCGCGTCGAGGATCTTGGCATTCGAAATGCCGGTCCGGGCCTCGATGTCATGGCGCTGCGCAGATTCGCCGGAGCGCATGTTCTGGTAGAGCGCGACTTCGGCAACTTCATGGGCAAGATAGGCACCATGCTGGATCGCAATCAGGCGCAGCATCATGTCGAGCGACGCCATGCCGCCGGCACAGGTGATACAGTTGCGGTCGATCGCAAAGATATCGGACGTCACTTCGACATCCGGAAATTCTTCCCGCAGGGATCTCAGGTTTTCCCAATGGATGGTGCAGCGGCGACCGTCGAGAAGATGATACCGGGCAAGCAGATAGGCACCGGTGCAGATGGCGCCAAAGGTGCGGCCCATTGCGTTCAGACGGCGCAGCTTGTTGCCGAGTTCCGTGTCCAGCGGCAGGCGCTCGACATCGATGCCGGTGCACAAAAGTGTAATGTCGGCATCGTGCAGGTCGCGAATAGATTTTTTGACCGCGACTTCGCAGCCGTTGCTCGCCGTGACGGGATTCCCGTCAAGCGAATAAGTTGTCCATTGGTAGTACTCTCTTCCCAAAAGGCGATTTGCTATTCTGACAGGTTCGATAACGCTGGCGAAAGCGTTCATGGAAAATCGCTCCATGAGCACGAATGCTATCTTCTGGCCTGATTCATCGTGCGCGCGTCCGGACATTTACTGTGCCTCTGTGGAAGGTATTATTGCCATTTGTCTTTGGCTTTCAGCAAGTTTTGCAGTTTGTATTTATCTGTCAAATAAAAAACGCTTACAGACCTGATATTCTCGTAAATGTCACAAACGAATTGGCAACGTTGCCCAGCCCGTCATCCAGGTGCGGAACATTTCATCGGCAAATGCTGTCTTTTTCACCGCGATGCCGACGCTGCGCCGCTCCAGGCCTTCATGGTCGAGCGGAACGCCCGTCAAAGTATCTTTCATCTTCAAATGACCGGCTGGAAGGATGGCAGCGCCAAAGCCTAATCCGGCCAATTCAAGTACCTGCTGATCGTTGACCGCTTCAGCTGAAACGTTCAACGACAGGCCCGCCAGGGCGAATTCAGCCAGCAGGGCATCATAATTCGGGCAATACCTGCGGGAGATCAGGGAAACGGACTGAAGGTCGTTCATGGAAATCCTGTTGCGCCCGGCCAGCGGATGAGACCTTGCAACGGCAAGTACATAAGGCTCGCTGTAGAGTTTCCGGTACTTGTGGCTCCTGGGGGAGCAGGCCTTGTCGACCAGAGAAAGTTCCGCGTCCGCCGCTGCCTGCTCGAAACGCATCTCCAGTGTCGGATAAGTGGTGCGCAGGGCATGGAACGCCCCCTGAAACGCGGGAAGCAGAATATCGGGCGCCGTATAGAGGCTCAGGCGAAGCGGGGGCTCTTTCAGGAAGCGGTTCTCGGCGTCTCCGACAGCCCGCAGGATAGACTGGGCATGGTGATACAAATCGCGACCAGCCGGTGTCGGGCGTAACCCGGTGCGGGAACGGACAAACAGCGACGTTCCAATTGCGTCTTCAAGTTTTTGCAAGGCCTGGGACAAGGACGGTTGAGAAATGCCGTGTCCCGAGGCTGCCGCGCTGATCGTTCCCAATTCGAAGGCGCTGACGAAATAGCGAAGCGGGGTCACTTCAAGCATAGGAGTTACCTATATCAACGATAGAAAGCATAGGAGTATACTGCGAAATAGGTTGAGGGCACAACTCGGGCGGTCAATTGCAACGCCGTACCGAAGGAACTCCCGAATGAATTCCGCAATACCCCTGTCTCCGTCAGAAACCTTTCCGCTGCCTCGAACCGAACCGATCGCCATTCATCGTGTGCTTGATCTGTTTGAAAAAGGGTCACCGGAACTCTTCGGCGAACTGTCGGAACAGCTGGACTTCCGTATCGACCACTACCGCGATGAAACCGACGTTGCCTGGCAGATGGCCTCCGGGCTGGAGGAAATGGCTGGTGTCCTGCAACGCCTTGCACAGGACGTTTTTCCGAAGGGAACACATATTCTGGCTCTCGCCTCCCAGGCATTGGGGCAGGGATGGTTCCTGACCCGTTTCGAGCAAAGGTTCTTCTATCCTGTCAGGAACTGCGAATGCGAAAGCATCACCTATATCCTCAGCCACGAAGACAACGGAAAGCTCGATTTCTTTCGGGAAACCGTGACGACAATTGAAGAAAGACACTGACGTGTAATGCAGGTGGCGTGGCCGTCCGGCATCGCCGGATGGCCTGTCAGGGTAGGCCTGCGAATGCCTGCAGGCCGGAATCTTGAACATTTTTAGAATGATTTTTTTGAACTAAGTGCGTTTAGTGGATCGCAGTTGCTTCAAGTCAAGGCTGGACTAGTGCTACATGAGGCACAATCTAATACGAGCGCTGACATACGGACCAAGATTGACATGAACGTACTTGCCAAACCCGCCGACCTCGAAGCTGCCGCCCCGGCTGGCGCTTTCGTCGAGGAAGTGAAATCCGTCCAGCATTACACGGACCGCCTGTTCCGCTTTCGCATGACACGCCCGGCGAGCTTCCGCTTCCGGTCCGGGGAATTCGTGATGATCGGTCTGATGATCGACGGCAAGCCGCTCTATCGCGCTTATTCCATCGCCAGCCCGGCATGGGACGAAGAGCTCGAGTTCTTCTCCATCAAGGTTCCGGACGGCCCGCTGACGTCTCATCTTCAGAAGATCCAGCCGGGTGATGCAGTGCTGATGAAGAAGAAGCCGACCGGCACGCTGGTGAACGATGCGCTCATCCCCGGCAAGCGCGTCTACATGTTCTCCACCGGAACCGGCATCGCACCGTTTGCGAGCCTGATCCGTGACCCGGACACCTACGAAAAATTCGACCAGGTGATCCTGACCCATACCTGCCGTGAAGTTTCCGAGCTGAAATACGGCGAGGACCTTGTGCAGGAAACCATCAACGATCCGCTGATCGGTGAGTTCGCAAAGGACAAGCTGGTCCATTACACCTCTGTGACCCGGGAAGACTTTCCGCGTCAGGGCCGTATCACCGATCTGATCAAGTCCGGCAAACTGTTTGAAGACCTAGGCGTGCCGCCGCTCGATCCCGCCGTTGACCGCGGCATGATCTGCGGTTCCATGGACATGTTGAAGGACACCAAGGCGCTTCTGGAAGAAGCTGGTCTCACCGAAGGTGCAAACAACAAGCCGGCAGAGTTCGTTGTCGAGCGTGCGTTTGTCGGCTGAGTCGGCAACAGCTTAATCTGTTATTAATGCTTAGATCTTTGGCCGGGGGCGCGTGTTTAACACGTGCCCCCGCGGCTTTATTAATGATCTATTTTGGGTTTTCCAAAGAAAGCAGGGTCGATACACCCTAATATGGGGTTCGCGGGTGGACAGACATTGCCTGCAGTGGCAAGAATCTGTCTTAAAAATGGCAAGTCAGCAGGGCCACTTGAACGCTGCAGGCCAAACATCAAGGTACTGAGCCATGATCTCCGACAGTCGAACCTATGTGATTGCCGAAATCGGTATCAACCATAATGGCGATATCGACCAGGCCCTCGAAATGATCCGCAAGTCGAAGGAGGCCGGGTGCGACGCAGTCAAGTTTCAAAAGCGTACGATCGACGTCGTCTATTCCGCTGAAGAGCTGGCGCGTCCCCGTGAAAACGTCTTCGGCGCAACGAACGGCGATCTGAAGCGCGGCCTGGAATTCGGCAAGGCCGACTACGACCGCATCGACAAGCTGTCGAAGGAACTGGGCATCGACTGGTTTGCCTCTCCTTGGGACGAAGGCTCCGTCGATTTCCTGCTGGACTACGACACGCCCTATATCAAGGTCGCTTCCGCGATGGTGACCGATCGGGATTTCCTGGAGTATTGCGCTCGCAGTGGCCGACCCTTGCTGGTTTCCACCGGCATGAGCGACATGGCAATGGTGAAGAGCTTCGTTGACGTGATCGAGCGCTCCGGCGGCGAGATCGCCTGCCTGTACCACTGCACCTCCACCTATCCGACGCGCGATGACGAGATCAATCTGCTTGGCATTTCGACCCTGAAGGACGCTTTCCCCCATCTGAAGATCGGTTTTTCCGGTCACGAAGAAGGTATCCTGCCAAGCGTCTGTGCCGCCGCTCTTGGGGCGTGTTCCATTGAACGGCATGTCACGCTGGATCGCTCGGACTGGGGGTCCGACCAGAAGGCGTCGCTTGAAATGCCGGAAGTCGCTGAGCTGGTTTCGCAGGTGCGCCGGGTGGAAGTGGTCCGGGGCGACGGGGTTCTGCGCTTCTATGAAGACGAGAAGCCGATCGCGGAAAAGCTTCGCCGGAAAGTCACGCTGCAGGCGGCGTGAGACGATTGAGGTATTGGTGGGCTGACCGGAACCGGTCGGCCCTTTTTTTGTTCAAGAGCCATTTATGTCCATCATTGACCGCTGCCTGAATCTGTACCGGGGGGAGAGCTATTATGTGGCTTATCCAGCCCGGCCGCTCCCGCAGGACTATTGGGAAGCAAAGACGGATCCGGACGGCAAGGTCAGGGACATTGAAGCCGAGCGTGATCAGCGCAAGGAAGATGTTCGCTATATCGCGGACTACGTCAACGCACGGTCGCCGGGACGAGTGCTTGATATCGGCTTCGGCCTTGGCGAATTGCTTGAGCAGCTCACGGGCAAGAACGATTGTTTCGGCCTGGATCCTTCCGAGAAGGCGGTAGAGGTCGCTCGCCAATGGTGTTCGGCCGAGCTTCGGCACGGTGTTCTGGAGAAGGGGACGTTTCCTTCAAGCACGTTCGATGTGGTGACCGCCAACCATGTCATCGAGCATGTCGACGAGCCGATTCCCTTTGTTGAAACCATCTTCGAGATCCTGAAACCGGGTGGTGACTTCATTTGTGGCACGCCGAATTTCGCTTCAGCGGCCGCCCGGGTCTACGGTGATCGTTTCCGGTTGCTGCATGACCCAACTCATGTGAGCCTGTTCTCTGACGATTCTCTTGTCAGGCTGCTGCGTGACACGGGATTCCGCATCGAAATGGTCGAATATCCCTATTTCGGAACGCGTTTTGCCACGCGCGAAACGTTCGACAGCATGGTACGGGCCGACGCGGATGTGTCGCCGGCGTTCTGGGGATCTTTCGTAACCGTGTTCGCGCGCAAACCAGAGTGACTCCAGCTTCCCCGAGGTGGTTGAGCAGAAAATGAAAATAGTAGCGGCCATTCCTGCCAGAGGCGGTTCCGTCGGTCTTCCGGGCAAAAACATCCGGCCCTTGAACGGCATTCCGCTTGTCGGCCGGACCGTGCGTGCTGCACGCGGGTCGCGTTTCGTGTCCGAAGTATTCGTCTCGAGCGATTCAGCGGAAATTCTGACAGTCGGTGAGAAATACGGGGCAAAATCCGTTTTGCGCCCGACCGAACTTTCCGGACCGACCGCGAGCTCGGAATCCGCGTTGATCCATCTTCTGCAGAACGAGCCAAGCCTTGTCAGCGAACCGCCGGACATTCTGGTTTTCCTGCAGTGTACGGCCCCTTTCACGCAGGCACATCATGTCGATCATGTTGTGGAAGCGCTGCTGGCCAAGAACGCGACCAGTGCGATCTCGGTGGTCGATGACCATGGCTTCTACTGGGAAGTCGGCCCCAGCGGCGAAGGCGTCGGTCTCAACCATGATCCGAGCAAACAACGCGTTCGCCGGCAGGATATCTCTGCAAGATACAGGGAAAACGGTGCCGTCTACGCCATGCGTGTTCCCGAATTCCTGGAAGCGGGCAACCGTTACTGCGGAAAGACGATCCTGGTTCCGGTGGATTCGACCTGGATCGAGATCGATACTTCGCAGGACTGGGACATGGCCGAGGCTTTCATCCGGTCAGAACCCTTCACCGGCTTTCTGACCGAGACTGAGACCCAGCCCTTGCGGGCGGTGGTGACCGCCTTTGCCGGTGTGCACACGGACAATACTGTTTTCGTCAATCGAGACGGCACGGAATCGATCGTCTGCAACCGGTATGACGAAATCGGTCTCGACCGTCTGCTTGGCCGCGGCATGATGTTGCTGATGCTGGATCGGGAAGAGGACAGTCTCGCTGTCCAGCGCGCCCGCAAACTTGCCATGGATTACAAGCATCATCTGTTCGACAAGATGGAAACCCTTTCGGACTGGCGCACCAAAAAGGGGCTGGAGTGGTCCGAGATTGCCTATATCGGCGCAGACATTGCGGATCTCGACTGCATGAAGGCTTGCGGTCTGAGTATCGCGCCGCGCAATGCGCCTGCTGAAGTGAAGGCAACGGCAACGGTGGTTCTGGAAAGTGCCGGCGGTGCCGGTGTGCTGAATGAAGTCTCCGAGCTGCTGATTGCACGGGGCATGATTGCCAACTGACAGGACCGTCATCACTCCAGGTGGTGACATGGAAGAATTTGGGTTCTGGGATCGCGATACGTGCAATCTGCAAACGTCTTCGCTCTCCGGGCACCTTGCGACTGAGAAGGTGAAATATGGCCGTAGACCCACTGCAAAAGAACCTTTCGGTGTTCGATACGCTGCAGCAGCTCGGCCTTGCGTCCCTTGAAACCCAGAGTGTTTTTGCACCCCGGACCCGCGACAAGGAGGGTTTGACCGTCTATCGCGACACGGTTTCAGGTGTTGTCTACATCAATGATTACTATGTCGGTAACGAGACCTACGAAGGCGCTGAACACCGCAAGGACGACTTCTACAAGCGCATCGACTGGGACTACGAATACCAGCAGGATCAGTACCGGCGTCTGGATGCCTACAAGCAGTTTTATACGGGCAAGACGGTCACCGAGTTTGGATGTTGGAAGGGGCTTTTCCTGAGAGAGGCAGCCAGTCGTGGTGCCGATGTCACGGGGATCGAGCTGCACAGGGGTTACATCGAGGCGCTGGTTGCCGATGGCTATCGCTGCGTGGACAATCCAAACCAGATCTCTCCGTCAACGCAGGATGCGGTCTTTGCCTTTCATGTGCTGGAGCATCTTCCCGATCCGCTTTCAACCTTGCGAGACTTGCGAGCACTGCTGACGGACACCGGAACACTGATTGTCGAGGTTCCGCATGCTTCCGATTTCCTGCTGTCCAATCTTCAGAACGAAGCTTTCAAGAATTTCACCCTCTGGAGCCAGCACCTTGTTCTCCACACACGCGAAAGCCTGAGGCGCCTGCTTATGGCAGCCGGCTTTGCGGATGTCGTGATTGAAGGGGTGCAGCGGTATCCGCTTTCCAACCATCTCGGCTGGCTTGCCAACGGCAAGCCAGGTGGCCATAAGTCAAGCCTGTCCGCACTGGAAACACCGGAACTCAGGTCGGCTTACGAGGCCGCGCTCCGCAAGATCGACGCGACCGATACGCTTGTTGCCATTGCCAGAAAGGCTCGCTAAGGCGGGGCGGCCAGTTCAACGAATGATCGCACTACTTTGCCGCAAGCTCACTGGCAGCGCCTGCAAAGCTTTCTACAGGCCCAGCCGTTCGTTCCGTTTGCCAGGATAACCGGCTGCCAGTTCTTCACGCATGACCTGAATGACCTGCGGTACCATCTCCACCGTCGGATGCGTCTCGTCGATGTAGATGTACTTCATGCTTGGATACCAGGGAGGATTGGCCTGGCCGAGCAACAGGGCGGGTTCCACCGGGCCGAAGCGCACGCAGGGAACGCCAAGAATGCCCGCCATGTCTGCAACACTGGTATTTGCCGAAACCACAACATCGCAAATGGCGGTCAGGTCGGCGGCCGCCATCAGGTCGTTGAAGAGATCGACGTCCGGGAAATAGGTGAACTTTCCTTCCGAGCGGGCCACCAGGAAGTCGAGCTCCTTTTGCAGGGCCATGTACTGAAGATTGACGTAGATCGCGTCTTCAGCATCAAGGATCGGCGCAAAATCAGGCGCGGACAGGTAATAGCGCGCGCGGTATTTCTCCAGGTTCCTTGAGCGCCAGGAGACGCCGATAATCGGTTTCTTGTCGGCATCCGGCAGCCTGCCGAGATATTCGCGGGCCTTTTCCTGGTTGAATTTGTAGACCGGGTAGGGGGCCTTCTTGAAGCTCTCGAAATCCCGCCGGAAATAGCGCGCAAGATCGACCATGTTGGCCGTTATGTCGTAATCCGCATCCTCCGGGGCCTGGTCGTCCTTTGGCGTGCCGGGCCTGACAAGGATCTCCGGAAACGAATTCTGGAAGAAGGGAACCGACTTCGCCGACACTTCGAGAATGAGCTTTTTCGCTCGCGCCTGGATGTCGAGAAACATCGTGCCGCACTTGAGCGCGTCACCAAGCCCCTGGTCGCCCCACAGCAACACCGTCTTGTCGGAGATATCCTCGCCTTCCCATTCCGGCTTTGGAAACTCCCGCCGTTGGGAGGTTGCTTTCTTGTCTTCAAAGCGGGCCGCGTGAATGTCCCAACCCGTTTCAAGATTGCCCATCGACAGATAGGCAAGCGACAGGTTCCAATCGAGGCCGGAAATCACGCCACCAGGCGCTTCCTCCTTCGCCTTTTGCAGAATGTCGATACTGTCCTGTCCGCGGCCGAGCATGAGGTAGTGAACCCCGAGCGTAACCTTGCAGTGATAGTTGCCCGGTGTGCCTCTGACGGCCTCTTCGGCGTATTTCAAGCCCTCGTGTGCCCTGGAAATCGAGAACAGGACACGGGCCTTTTCGTGGAGCAGGAGCGGGTTGTTCTTGAAGCGCTCCAGGGCCTTGTCGATCGCCTCGAGCGAGGCGTCGAACTGTTTCAGTTCAAGGCGGCAACGGGCCTGTTCGATACAGTTTTCCACGTTGTCCGGTGCAAGCATTTCCGCGCGTTTGAAGAAGGTGAGCGCTTCTTCAAATCGGTTGTTCTTGCGCAGAAGCAGGCCATAGTTCGTGTAGACTTCACCATGGTTCGGATTGGAGACAAGCAGGCTCTTGAAGATCGCTTCCGCTTCTTCAAACTGTTGCAGCCCGGTCAGCGCAATTGCCTTGATGTTGAGTGCCTCGCGCTCTTTCGGGTTGAGCGACAGGGCTTTTTCCGAAACGGCGAGCATGCTTTCCGAATCTGTTCCGATGTCCATCATCGCTCGGGCGAGGTTGGCATAGAACGACGCCTGGTTCGGGTTCTGGGCAATCGCCTTCTGGATGTATTCAACGGCCTTTTTGGGAGATCCCAATTGCCTGTAGGTCACGCCTAGCAGATTGAGCGCATCCGGATTGGTCGGCGCCTTTTTCAATACCAGCTTGTAGCACCGCTGCGCTTTTTCAATCTCTCCGGATTGGTGATAGGACAGCCCCTTGACGAGCTTTTCACGTAAAGGATTTGGAGCGGTTTGCGTGGCCATCTTCTATCTGCTCTTCGGGAATCATTTGAAGAACAATAGCAGGAAGGGGTCTCAAAGGCAGGCCGACAAGCCAAACTGTCCGGATACCTTGGGGATTGAACCTGAATTTCTTGCTCGAAAGAGCTTATTGCCGTCGGAACTGCTGTGACTGGAATTGCTGGCGTTGGTATTGTTGTGGCTGGCCCCGCTGCGGCCGGTAGTCTTCGCGCTGGTATTGCTGGCGCCGATAGTAAGACCTGTTTTGCGGCTGGCCCAGCCGGCGTTGTCTTTCAAGTTGCAAAAGGCGAACTCTTTCTTCGCGCAATTGCTGAACGCGCTGCGCTTCTTCCAGTTCACGCCTTTCCTGTGCCAGTCGTTGTCGCTCGAGTTCCAGAATCAACATCTGCTGCTGCAGAAGCGATTGATTGAGCCGCTGTTGCTCGTCGGTGAGCAGAGGAACTGACGGCAATTGGATGTTCTGCGAGGACTGCGCGCGAGCGACCGTTGCGGGCGCAAGGACCGCAAACAACAGGAAAAGTGCCGCAGCTTTATTGGTCGCGGAGCGAAACATGTCATCCATGCCCAGTGCCGGAGCCGGGGCTTTGCTGGCGGGCAACGCGAAACCGGATCACTTCCGGTACGCCCGATCATCAGGATCCGCTCAACGGAACGGATCTGACCAATATACACGCTCACCTTTTGCAGGGCTGGTTTTCAGGAAAATTTGCCCAGATTTCTGGCAAGAGTTGCAATTGTGGTGAATCGGATCACGGCAAAGTAGTGAAAATTGCGGCAACCGGATCTGGAGGTAATCAAAGGAAAATGGTGGGCGATACTGGGATTGAACCAGTGACCCCTCCCGTGTGAAGGGAGTGCTCTCCCGCTGAGCTAATCGCCCATGCCTTGGCGGCTGGTGGCGCGTATCTAGGGCAAATCAACGGCTTGCGCAACACCCTTTTTCTGGAGCCGACGTCTGTTGCTGGGGCTCGTCGGTTCTAGCCAATTGCTTTTTGTGCTGATGCCACGGAAAGAGGGGACCCGCTGTCCCGGGCGAAAATATTTGTCGTCTGACCGGCAATGTCTGGAAAATCGGGGTGCCGTCATGTGGGGCGGCTTCCTGTCGGCGCGGTCTTCCGTCTGGTGAGGCATTCATCGAGCGGTCGGATCCGGAAGGCTGTCGTATCGCGTGACAGATTATGTCAGGAGCCGTTATCAGTCTTCGCGAAAAGGCCGTATTTAAAGCAGACGATCGTTTCCGCTGACTGTTTTTTGGAGTGTTTTTAAATGATTGCACGCGTTTCTTCTCTCGCGCTCGTGGGTCTTTTCCTGCCTGCCGGGGCGTTTGGCGCCGACAATGGGCCCATTACCAGCATCACGCTGTCTTCGGGTGGTCTCGCCGAAGTGGTGCGCAAGGCGGATATTGACAGCAGCGGTCTGATCAACATGACGGTCCCGCTCGAACAGGTGAACGATGTGCTGAAGAGCATTGTCGTGTTCGATGAGGCAGGCGTTGTCGAGGGCATTACTCTTCCAGGCCCGAACCCGCTGGCGGAAACCTTCAAGAACCTGCCGTTCACCGTTGAGGACCTGCAGTCGCCCGCACGCCTTCTGGCAAAACTGCAGGGAACCCGCGTGCGTCTGGAAAAGGCCGGGTCCACGGTCGAGGGTCTCGTTCTCGGCGTGTCGGTGCAGGATGACGGCGACAGGGGGCAGTCCTTTGTCATTTCGGTTCTCAGTGATGGTCGCATCACCGGAGTCGGCCTGTCCGCAGATACCGAAGTCACGTTTCTCGATGAAGACATTCAGCAGAAGGTTGCCAAGGCCTTGTCGGCCGTTGGCAACGGTAAGTCGGACGGCGCGCGAACCGTTGCCTTGAAAGTGGCAGGCGAGGGCGAACGTGAGGTCGCGGTTTCCTACGTCGTGCCGGCTCCCATCTGGAAGACGGCTTACCGCGTGGTGACGATGGCCGATGACAAGGCCCGGCTGCAGGCCTGGGCCGTACTTGAAAACGCCAGCGGCGAAGACTGGGACGATGTCAGGATAACCCTGTCCTCCGGCGCACCGGTAACGCTGAAACAGCGGCTCCACGATCTTTACTGGAAGCAACGGCAGGAAGTGCCGGTGGATGTGTCCAGCGGCTATGTGCCTCCTGTCGACATGGGGGCGGAACCGCAGTTTGATGTTGCCGAGAGCGAAGCCCGCATGCCGGGCGCGGCGCGTTCCAGCTTCATTGGCTCGGCGGTTGCGCCGGAAATGGTTCTCAACATGGCCGCTGCCAATGTCGGCGAGGTGAGCGAAGGCGCGGTCACCGCGTCCTTCACAATTCCATGGCCTGTCGACCTTGAAAGCGGGGAAACCCTGTCGGCACCGATCGTCGACAAGGTCGTATCCGCCGAAACGGTTTCCGTATTCCAGCCGGAAAGCGGCCTGCAGCATCCCATTGCTGCAATCCTAATCAAGAACGAGACCGAAACCAGCCTGCCGCAGGGCATCCTGACGGTTTATGACGAAAAGGAAGGATATGTCGGTGATGCGCAGATCAGCGGCATGCCCTCGGGCGAAAGCCGCATGGCAAGCTTTGCGACCGACAAGAAGGTCAGGATTGCACAGTCAACATCTGCCGACAGCCAGATCGTCTCGATCAAGGTCAATGACGGGGTTCTGAACGCGATGGTGCGCGAGCGATCCTCGACGCAATACGCGATCAAGGGAGCCCCGGACGGTGACCGCACGATTGTCATCGAGCATGCCAAACGTCCCGGGTGGCAGTTTTCCTCCGAGCAGGAATTGGACAGCACCGCAACGCACCACCGTTTGAAGGTGGAAGTGCCTGCGGGAACAACGGAAACGGTTTCCGCCCTGCAGGAGCGGACCTTGTCGGAGACCTATTCGCTGATCTCCACCGATGCGAACCAGCTGCTTTATCTCTCCAGGCGCTCGCCGGACAAGGAAACCGCTGCAAAGCTGAAGGAACTGTCGGAGCTGCAGAACGAGATCGCGCAGATCGAGCGCCAGATCCAGCGCTTGCGACTGGAAAAGGATGAGGAGAGCCGGGATCAGGAACGCCACCGGGCCAACCTGGCGGCTCTTGAGCCGGGTGCCGATCTCTACAAGCGTGCCGCCCGCAAGCTGGAGGAAAGCGAAACCCGGATCGAGGATGTCGATACGGAAATCGCGGCATTATCCGTGCGCCGGGAAGAAATCCGTGAAACCCTGGGCGATGCCATCAGGACGTTCTGATGTCTGACAGAACCAGCCTCAGGACTTGAGCGAAGCGATTGCACCAGCCAGCTCGTCGAAATGCGAAATGACCCGGTCCGGGGAAAGGTCCCGGACCGGCACGACCGTGTAGCCGAAATCGACCGCGATGACCGGAATGCCGGCGTTACGGGCGGCATCGATGTCGGTGCCGCTGTCGCCGATCATGATGGAGCCGCCGATTTCTCCACCCGCCCGGTGGATGGCACCATGCACGGGTTCGGCATGCGGCTTTGCCACGGAAAACGTATCGCCGCCGACGACGGCGTCGAAATGCCTGGCGAGATCGAGTGTAGCCAACAGCGGATGCGTCAGCCGCTCGGCCTTGTTGGTGCAGACCGCCAGTTTCCATCCGTCTTTTCGGAAGTTTTCCAGCGCCGCGACAACGCCGTCGAACGGTTTGGTGTGAACCGCGATATTGGCGGCATAATGCTCCAGAAAATGCACATAGAGCGGCGCCACGGTTTCATCGGTCCAGGAAATGCCGTTGAATTCCAGGCCGCGCTGGATCAGCACCTTTGCACCAAGGCCGACCATGTTGGCGACGTTGTCCTGGGGAATGGCCGAATGTCCTGCGGAGGTCATGACGACGTTCAAGGTGGCGACGAGATCTTCCATGGACGACACCAGCGTGCCATCCAGATCGAAAACCAGAACGGACATGAGACCCTCTGAAATGCAGGAGCGGGACGGCAAGAACGCATTCATGCTGAAAGGCATGATTGCGGGCAGGTAAACCGGCCCCGGAATGTGGGAAAGGCCTGCATTCACCCGAACGCAGGCCGCCTTCAATGCCTAGCTGCGTAGCCGCTCCGCCGCAAGAGGGGATCGGCTCCGCCGGTTGGTTCTAGAGTTTGTACGCGGTCCGGAAGCCACCCCAGTGACGGCCTTGAACGATGATCGGCGCGTCGATCTCCTTCATCCAGACGATATTGCCGCCGCCCATGTCCCGGGCGTAGGACTGGATCAGGAAGGGGCGCGTGTTGCGCGCCGCGCTGAGGCCGGCCCGGTCATCGAAGATGCGCTTGTTGCGGCAGTTGGCCGTGTTCCAGGCAACATCATCCGGTTTTTGCGGTTTCGAGTAGATCAGATTGTGTACTGGCAGATAGCCGTTGCGATCGACCGAGGCACAAAAGGCCATACCCTTGCATTTGCCGAGGATTTCTTCCTGGATCGTTGGCAGGATCTTTTCCAGATGAGCCAACGCGCGCGTCGACACTTGCGGCGGGTTGGTGCCGGCTATGTGCTGGTAATTGGTATCGAACAGGTCATCCATGGTCAGCTGGCGCTGCGCGATGAGATCTTCCATCGCGTTGGAAATGCGTGAAGCCCCGGTCTGGACGCGTTCCACTTCGGCAGCGTGGCTTTCATGAATGGATGCGATCTTGCGCTCCAGGGCCGCCTGAAACCCGGCATCCTTGTTGACGAAGCAACCGTGGCAACCATGTTCGGAAACGGCGACGATGCGGACTTCCACCTGGCCGACCTCGGTGAGATCAAGACGGGCATTCATGCCCTGTTTCAGGTTGGAGCCACCTTCGGGCCGGAATAGCGTGCCGCCTTCCGAAATGTCGTGGGTCTCGATCTGTGCGGATGTTCCGCCTGCTGTCACGGATCCCGAAATCTTGATCGGCAATCGGTCGTGCTGACGACGATCGCCGATTTCGGTCTGCCGGATCATCATGGTGAAGCGGGACTGCAGCGCTTTGGAAGCCGTGCTCATTTCTGCACCGGTTTCGCGCGCCAGCATGCCACCTTCTTCTGCTGCCGCAGCAGACTCCGTAATTGTCTGCGCGGTGCGCAGCACTTCCTGAACGAAGTCCGCCGTCTGCTGCGCCTGGTCACCGATCCGGTTCGTTGTCTCAACCTGGGTCTGAACCGCATCTTCGACCGCGGCAAAGCTGGGCCGTATCCTGCCGATAACATCGATGATCTGGTTGACCGAGCCGAGGCTGAGTTCCGCTGACTGGTTGAGGCGGTCGATGTTGGCGACGATCTGTTCCGTTGCCGACTGCGTTTCCACCGACAGCGCCTTCACCTCGCTCGCGACAACGGAAAAGCCACGGCCGGCTTCGCCTGCGCGGGCAGCTTCGATCGTGGCGTTCAGGGCCAGCAGGTTGGTTTGCTTGGCAATGTCCGAAATCAGGCTGACGACATTGGCAATGTCATCGATCGCGTTCTTGAGCTCCAGAACACCCTGGTTGACCTGGGCCGCGACGTCGCGCGCCTCTTGTGCCAACTGGTTGGACACACCGACCTGCTGTCCGATTTCGCTGCTGGAGGTGGTGAGATCCTGAATGGACGTGGCCAGTCCCGAAGCGTTCTCATTGGCAACGGCCGATTGGTCCGCAAGCGACTGACTGTCGCTGCGGATGGTCTCCAGCTTGTCCATCTGACTGACGAGCCGGTCCTGCACCTTCTCCGCCGCGGCGTTGATGGTCTTGGCCGCGACTTGCAGATCGTCTTCCAGGCTGTCCAGTACGAAGCTCATCTGGCTGGCTGCCAGCTGCGCTTCCGGCTGGTTTCCGGAAGTATTGTCAGTTTCCTCAGGGGCAGGTATCTTGTTGTTTAAATTATTGTATTCGTCTTTCTGCCTTGGTCTAAGTCGAAGAATGTTCATTTGATTCTGTGCTTTCCAAACCCTAGACAATTGAAAGCATTATCTATTGTTGGTCTGAAATGATGGTTAATAAACCGCGGATATGGGCGCTATGGCGGTGTTTCCCCGTTGAAGAGGGGGAATGTCACTGGACCGGCGGACGCCGGCCATGTTAAGCACCCGGCGGCCGGATGGAGATGATTGCTTGGTCTTCTCCGCCGACAGGTTGGCCCTAGGAACGGTAAATGAGCGACCAGTACAAGAAACTGGCGGCGGAGCGCGCTGCCGACGATGTCACATCCGGAATGCGTCTTGGAATTGGGACCGGTTCGACCGCGGAATTCTTCGTCCATGCACTTGCCCGTCGGGTACAGGATGGCCTGGACGTTATCGGTGTGCCAACTTCGGAGCGCACGCGGGAACTTGCGTCGAGCCTCGGCATTCGCCTGACCACGCTTGATGAATTGCCGGAACTTGATCTGACCGTCGACGGCGCCGATGAACTGGACCCCCATCTGTCGCTCATCAAGGGCGGTGGAGGAGCCTTGCTGCGCGAGAAGATCGTGGCATCAGCGTCGGCCAACATGATCGTCATTGCAGACGGCAGCAAGGAAGTTGCGACGCTTGGCCGCTTTCCCCTGCCGATCGAAGTCGTTCCCTTCGGTCTGGAAGCAACGCGGCGCGCGATCCTGAAAGTGTTTGAGGATCTTGGACTGCCGTTGAACATGGCTTTGCGCGGCGGATCGGCTCAGCCTTTCGTCACGGATGGAGGTCACTTCATCCTGGATGCGCAGCTTGAAAGCATACCCGAGGTCCAGACCCTGGGCGACCGGCTGGTTGCCATTCCGGGGGTTGTCGAACACGGCCTCTTCATTGAACTTGCAACAAAAGCTTACGTGGCCGGCACAGATGGGGTAAAGACCGTCTTGCCCATCTAAGTGGTGTGGATTTGGCTTTCCAGACTAAAGATGAAAGCCGCCTAGGAGTAGAAAAATGAAGCTTATCAAATCTTTCCCGCGGGCAGCTGTATTGGGCGCAGCCATGATGGCCGCTGGTTTTGTCGCCTCGGGCGCAGCCGCACAGGATGCCGTTTCTGAAAGCCACCTTGCCGCAGCCAAGCAGGTTGCCGTTGTGACCAAGGTTCTGGAACCGTTTGACGATATTCTTCCGATCCTTGCTGAACAGACCCGGACGGCTTTCATTCAGTCCGACCCGACCCGTGCGGAAGAAATCGCCGAAGTCGTTCAGAATGTCGCGCTGACGCTGGCGCCGAAGCGGACCGAGCTCAACAATCTGGTTTACAAGGCCTGGGCAGACGCCTTCACCGAAGAAGAGCTGAACCAGCTTGCTGAATTCTACAGCACGGAACTCGGCCAGAAGCTGACCGAAAAGATCCCGACCATCACGCAGTATTCCGTTGGTGCTGCCCGTGAATGGCAGGACAAGGTTTCCACCGAAATGGTGACCATGGTTCAGGAAGAACTGGCGAAGCTGAACGCAGCTCAGTAAGGGCAGGGCTCCCGCGTCGGCCATGCCGATGGCAGGGAACACGCCTTTCACACGAATAAGTGAGGCCGGGGTCATGTCCGGCTTTCGGGCCGCGCAAGCGGCCCAATTCTTTTGGAAATGGCCCGTTTTGGCTGTCCCTGATGGCCTGGCCCGACCGGGCATCCGGACTTGTACCGCAGCTTCGGTTGCCTATCTGCGGGGCTGGCAAGGCTCTGCCGGACGGCAGCCGGCGGACTTTTGATCACGATGAGGCACTGATGACCGACTACGATTACGATCTCTTTGTTATTGGCGGCGGCTCCGGCGGCGTACGCGCTGCCAGAATTGCCGCGACACACGGCGCCCGGGTCGGTATCGCCGAGGAGTACCGTTACGGCGGTACCTGCGTCATTCGCGGCTGTGTGCCCAAGAAGCTGTTTGTCTACGCCTCGAAGTTTTCCGAAGAATTCGAAGATGCGGAAGGCTTTGGCTGGACGGTCGGCGAACGCGCCTTCTCGTGGGACAAGCTTGTTGCGGCAAAGGATCAGGAGATCACGCGCCTCGAAGGAATCTACCGGCGCAATCTCGAGCGGACCGACGTGGAAGTCCACGACAGCCGCGCGGTGATCGAAGATGCCCACACCGTCCGCCTGCTGTCCACCGGACAGACCTTGAGCGCGAAATACATTCTCGTGGCCGTTGGCGCGTCTCCGAACGTGGACGAAGGTCTGCCGGGCGGCGAGCATGTCATCACGTCCAACGAGGCCTTTCACCTTGCCGAACTGCCGAGCAAGATCGTGGTTGCCGGTGGTGGTTACATCGCGGTCGAGTTTGCCGGTATCTTCAACGGGCTGGGGGTAGATACGACGCTGATCTATCGCGGAGAGGAAATTCTGCGCGGCTTCGACGGTGAGCTTCGTACCGCGGTTCGCCAGGAAATGGAGAAGAAGGGCATCAAGGTGGTGCTCAACGACACTTTCTCCAGGATCGAGAAGGCGGCAGACGGTACTCTGACAGGCCACACCAAGGGTGGGCTGGCGCTGGAAGCAGGTCAGATCATGTTCGCCATCGGCCGCAACCCGCATACCCGTGACCTCGGTCTTGAGAAGGCCGGTGTCGAGATGGATGCGGCGGGTGCGATCAAGGTTGGTGCGGACTCCCGCACCAATGTGGCATCCATCTATGCCGTTGGCGACGTCACCAACCGGGCCAACCTGACGCCGGTTGCGATCCGGGAAGGCCATGCCTTTGCAGACACGGTCTTCGGCAACAAGCCCTGGACGGTCGACCACAGCCTGATTGCCACTGCCGTGTTCTCGCAGCCGGAAATGGGCACGGTCGGTCTCACACAGGAAGAAGCACTGCAGCGGACGCCCAATCTGGATATCTACAAGTCCAGCTTCCGTCCGATGAAGCACACCTTGTCGGGCCGCGATGAAAAGATGCTCATGAAAATGATCGTCGATGCAGATACGCAGAAAGTGCTCGGTGTCCACATCATGGGACCGGACGCCGGCGAACTGGCTCAGATCCTCGGCATCACCTTGCAGATGGGCGCGACCAAGGCCGACTTCGACAGGACGATCGCCGTTCATCCGACCGCTGCTGAAGAACTCGTCACGATGCGTGAACCGACCGAGCGTCTGCGCGGGTAGTTCGGCGGCAATTCAGAAAGTCAGGAGCCGCTGCGGGGCAACTTGTCCCGCAGCGGTTTCATTCTGCAGGCCCTGACGCTGCCCGCCGCAGCGGCTTGGCTTCAGGGTCAGTTAACACGCCGTCTGGTCCGACTTCCAGATCGAGTGAATCGGAGTAGAAGGAATACCGGCCCCGGCCGAGTTTCTTCGACTGGTATAGCGCGGTGTCCGAACGGGTGACGAGTTGTTCGGAAGTTGTTCCGTCCTCCGGGGCGATCGCGATGCCGACACTAAGGCCGATCTGCGCAATATCGCCACTTGAGATCGGTACGGGCAATTCGCCGGCAGCAACAAGGGCCCGGCAAAGTGTGTTCAAGGTTTCCCGCACAACACTGCCACGATAGATCACCATGAATTCGTCGCCGCCGATACGGCAAACCAGACCGGGTTTGCCGACGGCTTTGCTCAGGCGCTCCGCCATGGTCTTGATGACGATATCGCCCGCGGCATGTCCGAAGGTGTCGTTCACCGCCTTGAACTTGTCCAGATCGCAGTGAATGACGGCAAAGGGCTTGTCCGGCAGGGTTTTGACCGAGGATTCCAGGACACGGTTGAACTGCAGGCGGTTAGCGAGCCCCGTTAACGTATCGTGCAGAGCCAGGTACCTGTTCTGGTGTTCGCTCGCCTGAAGGGATGTGGTCAGCTGGCCGATCCGCCAGGCAATGCCGAACGCGAGGGCGCCAAGGGCAACACTCAGAACCACGATGACAGGGACGATGGTTGGCCAGATGGATTCGCCGACGGTCTGGCTGTCCCAGCGAAAGGTTCCGAGCGGGTCGTCATTCTGATCCTTGACAAGATGGCGCGGCCCTTTGCCAGGCACGCCTGCATCTTCCTCAAAACCGAAATTGGCGAAATTCAGCTGCGCGTTGAGCTGGCCGAGCAAGTAGGCGTCAACATAATGGGCTGACAGCAGCACGGTGGGAGGCCCGTCGGGCAAAGTCTCTTCATAGTCGTCCGGAATGATCGGCATCGCGCCGAATATGGCCGGTTTGCCGTCGATATGGACAAAACCCATGACGGCATATTCCCCGGGATCTGCTCCTTGCAGGGACTTGTGACCGAAACCGCCAGGCACCCGCACGCGGTTTTGCAGGTACAGCGCCTTCAGTTTTTCATGAACAATTTCAAGCTCCGGCGTTTCGGAGACGGGACGCCGGATGATGTGAGTATAGTCTGCGAAGGATTCAGCCAGAACGTCCCCGTTTCCGGAGATCAGCATTACCTTGCTGTGGCGATAGGTTGACCACAGGGTGTCGAAGCTGCTTCGAACGTAGTCGGGATCGAAATTGCGCACCAGCTTGAGCACCGACTGGTCGGACGACGCGATGCCGATCTGCTCGCGAACGATGGTGCGAAGGTGATCTGCCAGCGTGCTCTGGAACAGACGTTCCTCGTTGGCGATGGCCTGCTGCCGGGAAGCTTGAGAGGCAACGAAACCGACGAACAGCAACGAAACGGACGTAACAGCAATCAGCAATCCGGCAAGCAGAAACGCCAGCCGGGAAATATGCTGCCGGGGAATTTTCGCGGCCTGGTCGCTATATCTACGCCTAAACTCGGTCAAGTTGAGATCCCGATTGGGTCTTTGTTTGTTATTCTGAATTCTTGCCACTAAAGAGTAAAGTGATTGTATCAACGAATACCTTAACAGGATGTGGGAGTATTAAAAAACTTACGAGTTTTCGTGAGGTGCATCCTCAAAGGACTCTACCTTTTATAGTATTAATGACAATGTAATTTGCCGCTTTCGGCAGTGCCCGCTAGCGTGACGCCGGAATTGCTTGCAGATCCATCTGCTTGCGGGCCTTGGCAGCCTCGAGACTGTGCGGGCCCGCAAATTCATAAGCATTGCGGCCCTTATCCTTCGCCCGGTAAAGCGCCATGTCGGCCATGCGGATCAGATCTTTCTCGCTCGTGCCGGACTCTGGCGCGCTGGCAATGCCGATGCTGACACCGATGTCGACCTGTTGCCCTCCACCAATGTCTATCGGCTCGGCAATCGACCGGCGGATTTCCTCGGCCAGTGCTGCAAGCCTGTCCCTGTCTGTATGCTTGGTGAAGAGGACAATGAATTCGTCTCCTCCAATCCGGCTGACGACACCATCCTTGCCGACCAGAAGCCGCATCCGGTCGGCAACAGTACAGATGACCCGGTCGCCGGCTTCATGCCCGTATGTGTCGTTCACCGGTTTGAAGCGGTCGAGATCACAAGCAAATATCGCAAATCCACGATCCGGCAGGCCATCCAGCGAGAAAGTGAGGCAGTCGGAAAAATGATGCCGGTTCGGCAGCCCTGTCAGAGCGTCGTGTCGCGCAAAGTGGCGGTTCTTCCGTTCGCTTTCTTCAAGCGATGCCGACAGACGGCTGATCTTCGTTGCAAGCGCGAAGGCGACGATTGCGATGATGGATGCCAACAGGACGATCAGCGGCAGGGCCATGATCCAGATTTCGCGACCCGGTTTGGAATGGTCCCATTTGAAATAGCCGAACGTGGACCCGTCTGCCGCCTGTACAAGGTAATTCGTTGGGTGTTTGCGTTCAGGTTCACCGGGGAAAAACCGGAAATCCCTGTAGCCGAGTTGTTCGTTCAGTCCGGTCAGCCACTCCTGATCTATGTAGACGGCATTGACCAGGATTGCCGGATAGTCGCCCACCAGCCGCACATGACCTTCATCGGGTAGAACCGGGATGGCGCTGAGGAATGCTCGGGATCCGTCGATCTGGGCAAAGGCGGATTGAGACGTTTCCAGCAAGGCGGACTGAGGCATGTACCATTCGGCAAAAACGGAGTTGGAGCCCTCCTGCCGCTTCCGGAAAGCCGCAGCCGTCTGTTCGGCAAGCTTCCGAACAAGATTTTCGGCCGGCAATTGCCGATTTTCAATCAGGACATCGTCCCTGATTGCCTGCGCGATCAAGGTCCCGTCCGGCATCACGACGAAAGTCCGGTCGAGGTTGAAATCTTCCCAAAGGTCGCCGATCAGTTCGTCTTCGATGAACTCGCGGTCCAAAGGGGCCTGAAGGGCGTTGAAGGTATCGTCCCACTGAGCCATCGTCACCTGGTCTCGCGCGACCTGGCGGTGGATGTCCTTCAAGGTGTTGGTCAGGCGCATCTGCTCGGCTTCAAGAGCGCGCCTGTCGGCTTCGCCCCAGGCCATGTGGGCAATGAAGGTGAGGGAAGCGGTCGACAGGAAAATCACGAGCGCTGCAAGGCTGTAGATCCACACCGTGATCCGCCGGCCGGCTTCGGGAGCCTCCAGCCCTGGATGTGTTGCTTCAGATGTCTTTTTCTTCAAACGGAACAAGAAACCGCCATCCCCTCTTACCCGGATGCGACAGCTGTTTAGCCGAAGAACTTTAACACCGGGTGGGGGAGGCGCTTTTCTAGGGTGCTCACCTAGCGAAAACTACCGAGACACTTAACAAAGCGTTCAATTTCCTCTTCGCAATTGAACGCATGAACCGACGCCCGCACCACGGCATCAAGACCCCGGAGCGGCAAGTCGATCCGGGCTGAGCTGGCCTGGCTGACCGATACGTTGATACCGGCTTGCCCGAGCCGTAGCTTGGTCTGTGCCGGGCTTTCACCGGCCAGCGAGAACGTGACGATGCCGCCCTTGCGCTGGCCCTTGTCGTGAAGGGTTACCTCGGGAAGTGCAGATAGCTCAGACCGGAGCTGAGCGCCAAGCCCGCAGATCCTGTTGCCGATCCGCTCCATGCCGAAGCCGATGGCATAGCTGACGGCAACACCCAGGCCGATCTGCCCCGCGACATAGCGTTCCCAGGTTTCGAAACGGCGTGCGTGGGGAACAAGTTCATAACGATCTTCGTCGATCCACTCCGTTGCCTGAAGATCGACAAACGGCGGTTCTACCTGGTCAAGCACGGCGTCGCTGACGTAGAGAAATCCGGTGCCGCGCGGACCGCGCAGATATTTGCGCCCGGTGCCGGACAGGATATGGCAACCGATTTCGTTGACATTCAGCGGGATCTGCCCTGCGGACTGACACGCGTCGAGAAGATAAAGGACACCCGTTTGCCGCGCGATCTCTCCAACCTCTTCGGCAGGATTGATCAGTCCGGAAAAGGTCGGGACGTGCGTAAGGGCGATGAGCCGCGTTTTCGGACCAATCGCGGCTTTCAGGGCCTTCAGGTCGATTTGCCCGAATTCATCGTCCTCGACAATATCGATCTCGATCCCCTTGCGGCGTTTCATCTGCAGCAGGGCAACGTAGTTGGAGACGTATTCGGCACGGCCGGTGACAACCCGGTCTCCTTCGCGGAAGTCGATGCCGTAAAAAGCCATGTCCCAGGCCCGGGTGGCATTTTCGATATAGGCGATTTCCTGCGGTTTGCTGCCGATCAAAGCTGCCAGAGACGTATAAAAGGTGTCCATTGCGGTCTTGGCGGCCGCTGCGGCTTCATATCCGCCGAGGGTCGCTTCAAGATCAAGATGCTGCTTAACTGCTTCAAGAACAGGAGTGGGGGCCAGCCCCGTTCCCGCATTGTTAAAGTGAATGAGCTGACGTACACCCGGAGTATCGTCCCTCATGAGGTCGATATCCTGCTGGGTAAGAGACGGAACGATCATGACACCCTCGGAAACAATCTAAGAAAAACATACAAGCACTAGACAAGCACCAGATGACGATCACATATTTTGGTTATGGTTCCCTAGTCAATATTGACACTATTCCCGCCGGCGTTGAAGTGACGCCCGGAACCCTTCACGGTTGGGTGCGGGAATGGAAAGTGTGCGGCGAGAGCCCGGACGGCCAGGGGCGCTGCGCCCTGACTGTACGGGAAAAGGAAGGATCACGCATCATGGGGGTGATGGCGCGTGAACCCAAGACCCGCCTTGCCGAGCTGGAACTGCGCGAGAAACGATACCTGAAGGTCGAAGCTGTCGGCGGCGCATTTCGTTGCGACGCGTCCATGCGGCCGGGGCCCGACGAACTGTTTCTTTTTAGGGCTGCGCCCGAACATTGTCGCTGGGGTACGGACAAACATCCGATCCTGCAAAGTTACCTGGATTGCGTTCTGGCCGGGTTCTACCGTTTCTGGGGCGAAGCAGGGATCGACCATTTTCTGGAAACGACTGACGGCTGGCATGTGCCTGTACTGCCGGACCGTGCAAATCCGCTCTATCCGCGCAAGATTGTGCTCGATCCGGAAGTGGCGACGCTGATCGACAGCAAGTTGAAAGACCTCGGGGTCAACTTTCTTTCCCCGGCCACTTAGGCATTATCGTACCGTCAGCCGAGCAGCGTTTGCAGGCCGTATCCGACCGCAAAGGCGATGCCCGCGGCCAGGGTGCCGATTGCGCTTGTTTCCAGCCCGCAGGAAAACCAATGCCGCTGCGACCAGCGCGCCCTCAGGGAGCCAATGGTAAAAAAGGCGAGTATCGTGAGGATTGTCGCGGTTTCTGCACTGGCTGGCACCGGAATGACGAACGGCAGCAGTGGGATCGAGCCGAACAGAACGAAGGCGGCGAAGGTGTAAAGCGCTGCCCTCATTGGCGATCGCGCCGTGTTCGACAGACCGTATTCGGCCTGCATCATGGTTTCGATCCAGATGGATTTGTTGGAGGAGACCAACTCGACCAGGGTTTCCAGGTCTGGTCCGTCATAGCCCTTGGCGTGGAAAATCTGTCGGATTTCCTCCCGTTCGCCATCTGGCGCCACGGCGATGTGCTTTTCCTCGACCGCCTTGAGGCGCGCGTAATCCTCGATTTCGGATTTGGAACCGGTGTAGTTGGCTGCCGCCATGGAAAACCCGTCGGCAAACAGGTTGGCAGCTCCCAGGATGAGGATAATCGTCGGAGAAAGATCCGCGCCGACGGACCCTGCAACAATGGCAAAAGTGGTGACAGCGCCGTCGATGCCGCCGTAGACCCAGTCTCTCAAGTAGCTTGCGTCCGGTCCTGAAGCGAGCCGGTTCGCGATGTCATCGGGCCTGTGGCTGTGCTCCAGACGAGGTGTCGGCATGAGGTCATCCTGTGTGGTTTCACGCACGATGCATCCCTGGATCACCACCCGCAATGATCCGCCTCAAAGGCGAGGATTTCGTGTCTACGCAGAAGTGGCGAAAATGATCCTTGAAACAGGGTATATTTTGGGGGATTGCCCTGTGGCCTTGGCGGCCCATGAAGTGTATAAGGCCGCACGTTTGCCTTCAATTGGCAGGCCCAAACGAACGAAAATGTCGCGGACCGCGTGATCTAGGGTGTGAAACGAACCTGCGGGTCCAGTGAGGAGTAGGAAGTATGGCGGAGAAGTGGAGCCCGGACAGCTGGAGATCGAAGCCGATCTTGCAGGTTCCGGAATACCCGGATCAAGAGGCTTTGGCGGATGTTGAACAGCGCCTGTCGACTTATCCGCCGCTGGTTTTTGCAGGTGAGGCACGTGCGCTGAAGAGCCAGCTGGCAAATGTCGCGCAGGGCAACGGTTTTCTGCTCCAGGGCGGTGACTGCGCCGAAAGCTTTGCCGAGCATCATCCCGACCACATCCGTGATTTCTTCCGAGTCTTCCTGCAAATGGCTGTCGTGCTGACTTATGCCGCCAGCCAGCCGGTTGTGAAAGTCGGCCGTATCGCCGGTCAGTTCGCCAAGCCGCGTTCTTCCAATTTCGAGAAGAAGGGTGACGTCGAGCTGCCGAGCTACCGCGGCGACATCATCAACGACATCAATTTCACCCCGGAAAGCCGTATCCCGGATCCGGGCCGCATGGCTATGGCTTACCGCCAGTCGGCAGCCACGCTGAACCTTTTGCGCGCTTTCGCGCAGGGCGGTTTCGCAAACCTCGACCAGGTTCATCGCTGGATGCTCGGCTTCATTTCCGATAGCCCGCAGGGCCATCGCTACAAGGAACTGGCCGACCGCATTTCGGAGTCGCTGAACTTCATGAAGGCCTGCGGCATCAACGCCGATAGCGTTCCGCAGCTTCGGTCGACCGATTTCTTCACCAGCCATGAAGCTCTGCTGCTAGGCTATGAAGAAGCCCTGACGCGCGTCGATTCCACCTCGGGTGACTGGTATGCGACTTCCGGCCACATGATCTGGATCGGCGACCGGACGCGTCAGCCGGACCACGCCCATGTGGAATTCTTCCGCGGTATCAAGAACCCGATCGGCCTCAAGTGTGGCCCGTCCATGTCACCGGATGGCCTGCTGGAGCTGATCGACATCCTGAACCCGGAAAACGAACCGGGCCGCTTGACGCTGATCGCCCGCTTCGGCGCCGACAAGGTGTTCGACCACCTGCCGCAGCTCGTTCGCGCTGTCGAGCGGGAAGGCAAGACGGTTGTCTGGTCCTGCGATCCGATGCATGGCAACACCATTTCCGCTGGCGGTTACAAGACCCGTCCGTTCGACCGGATCCTGAAAGAAGTTGAAGCCTTCTTTGCGGTTCATCGGGCGGAAGGCACGCATGCCGGTGGTGTTCACATCGAAATGACCGGCCGGAACGTGACCGAGTGCACGGGCGGGGCGCGCGCCCTGACCGAGGACCAGCTCGGCGACCGGTACCACACCCATTGCGACCCGCGCCTCAATGCGGATCAGGCGTTGGAACTTGCATTCCTGATCGCGGAAAACCTGAAGAAGGAACGCGACGGCCGGCAGGTCGAGCCGCTTGCGGCAAGCGCATAAAGAGGATTGCCTCTTCCGTTACGTTATCTGAAAGGGCGGCATTTGCCGCCCTTTTGCGTTTTTTCCGGAATTTTCCGGATGAACGTGTCCTGAGGTAAGCCTCGCTTAACGCTCGACGCGCATACCTTCTTTTTAGGGAAACGGGTGTAGTGGGGAGTTTGAGTTGTGCGCGATAAGTGGGATCTGACGAAGGTTTCCTGCCTGATTGCGGAAGACAATCCCCATATGCGCTCGATCCTCCGCTCCGTGCTGGCGGGCTTCGGCATCCGTTCGGCCTATGAAGCCAGCGATGGTGCGGAAGCCCTGGAAATGGTCGTCGACCGCAAGCCGGACATTGTGCTTTGCGACTGGGTGATGAGCCCCTTTGGCGGCAATGAGTTTCTCCGAATCCTTCGTGCCGACAGGGACCTTGTGGTCAGCACCACGCCGGTTCTGATTGTGACTGCCCATGCCAAGCGCGCGACAATCCTTGAAGGCATCGAGATCGGTATTCACGGGTTCGTCGCCAAACCGATCGCTCCTGCCATCTTATATCGTCACATCGGCGAAATCCTTGAACGGCAGGAGATGCATGGGCGCTCGAAAGGTCTTCTCGGCCCCGGGCATCAGCAGCCGCTGCGCAAACTGAATGTCACGGACATCTCGTCCACGGCAGCATCGGACCCTTCAGCCGATCAAGCCGGGCTCGCCTTGCTCTGATGATGCCTTCAGGCATGGCCCATCACGACCGGGCTTTTGACAGGTGCCGGCAAATCTACTTCTGGACGTATGCAAATTCAGATTGGACGTTCGCCGATCTAGCGGCTACACCAGAAAGCAATGTCACTTCCTGGTAATTTTCCGATGATTTCAGACCGTTTCAGACTGGCTGTCGCGCAGCTAAACCCGACTGTTGGCGATGTGGCCGGCAACGCAGAGCTCGTTCGCAAGGCCCGTCAGGAAGCCGCCTCTCAAGGAGCCGACCTTGTCTTGACCTCCGAACTGATGCTCGCCGGGTATTTGCCGGAAGACCTTGTTCTGAAACCGGCTTTCGTCAGGCGCTGCATGGAAGCGGCCGAAACCCTTGCCGGTGAAACCGCGGATGGCGGCCCGGGCATCGTGCTGGGGTCTCCCTGGCGTAGCGAGGAAGGCAAAGTCTATAACGCCGCCCTGCTGCTGGACCAGGGTGAGATCAAGGCCGTTCGCTACAAGTACGACCTGCCAAACTATAGCGTCTTTGACGAGAAGCGGGTTTTTGCTGCAGGCCCCTTGCCCGGACCTGTCGACTTCCGCGGTGTGCGCATCGGCTTGCCGATCTGCGAGGACATCTGGAACGACGAGGTTTGCGAGTGTCTGGAGGAAACCGGCGCGGAGCTGCTGCTGGTTCCCAATGGCTCTCCCTACTGGGAGCACCGGGCTGAGCACCGTCTGCAGGTGGTTGTTTCGCGTGTGGTCCAGACCGGATTGCCGCTGATCTACTGCAACCAGCTTGGCGGGCAGGACGAGCTTGTTTTCGATGGCGGATCTTTCGCGCTTCATGCCGATCGCTCGCTGGCATTCCAGATGCCCCAGTTTGAAGCTGCTCTTGGTATCAGTGACTGGAAGCGCGAGGGCGAGACCTGGGTTTGTGAGAACGGCACTTTTGCAAGGCTTCCGGAACTCGATGAGGCGAATTGGCGGGCCTGCGTCATGGGCCTTGGAGACTACGTCACCAAAAATGGCTTTCCAGGAGTCGTACTGGGCCTTTCCGGTGGTATCGACTCGGCCATCTGTGCGGCAATGGCGGTAGATGCGCTCGGCGCCGACAAGGTCCATGCGATCATGTTGCCCTATCGCTATACCTCGGAAGAAAGCATCACCGATGCGGCCGCCTGCGCCAACGCTTTGGGTATCCGCTATGACACTGTGCCGATTTCCGAACCGGTTGAAGGCTTCAGGTCGGCACTGAGCGATCTGTTTGCCGGCACGACCGAAGACACGACCGAAGAAAACCTTCAATCGCGTGCGCGTGGTGTCATCCTGATGGCAGTTTCCAACAAGTTCGGGCGCATGGTCATGACCACCGGCAACAAGTCGGAAATGTCGGTCGGCTACGCCACGCTTTATGGCGACATGAACGGTGGCTACAATCCGATCAAGGATCTCTACAAGACGCAGGTCTATCACCTGGCCGCATGGCGCAATGCTAACTTGCCGGAAGGGCTGCTTGGTCCGGGTGGAGAGGTTATTCCGTCCAATATCATCACCAAGGTGCCGACTGCCGAACTGCGTGAAAACCAGACCGACCAGGATTCCCTGCCACCTTACGATGTTCTCGACGACATCCTGGAATGTCTGGTGGAAGACGAGATGTCGGTGGGCGACATTGAAAAACGCGGTCACGACCGGGCACTGATCCACCGGATCGAACATCTTCTTTATATTGCCGAATACAAACGCCGGCAGGCGCCTCCGGGGGTGAAGATCACCGAGCGCAACTTCGGTAAGGACCGGCGATATCCCATCACCAACAGGTTCCGCGATCGCTCTTGAGGGACAGGGCATTCATCAGTGCTTGCCTGGCGGATGTTTCGCAGAATCTGATCGTTTGAATTTGAACGGGCGTGGCAGAAAGCTACCGCCTCATCCTTCGAGACGGTGTTACGCGCTTTCGCAGGATGGGTTGTTTTGTGGATCGTCAGTTGTTTGTTGAAAGTGGGCTTTTGCCTCGATGACCTATTTCTCCTTCCTGCGTGAAAATGCCCGCTGGCTAGCCGCCAGTTACCTTCTCGCGGTCTTTTCCGGCTTCGGGCAGACGTTTTTCATCTCGCTCTCGGCGGGGGACCTCAGGGCGGAGTTCGGTCTCAGTCACGGTGACATTGGCCTGCTTTACATGGTGGCGACCCTCGGCAGTGCCCTGACCCTGCCTTATGTCGGTCGCAGCCTGGATCACTTCCCGGTACAGAAGATCGCAGCGGTGGTGATGACAGGTCTCGCCCTGTTCTGCCTGGCGATGGCCAACACGTTTTCCGTATGGATGGTCGGACTTGCCTTTTATGGCCTCCGGCTGTGCGGGCAGGGCATGATGACCCACACGTCGGTGACCGCTGCCGGACGATGGTTCACGGCGCAGCGGGGCCGGGCGGTGTCGATCGCCGTTCTCGGTTTTCCGACGGCAGAAGCGCTGTTTCCGCTGTGCTTCGTTGTTCTGGCCAATGCGTTCGGGTGGCGCGGTGCCTGGACGGTATCGGCCATCGTGCTGGCTGTTGTCGCCCTGCCGGTCTTGTTGACGCTCCTGGCAAAGGACCGCATCCCATCCGCGCTCGAAACGGCCTCGGCCAAACCGGAAGGCCGTCAGTGGACACGAGGAGAAGCGCTGCGCGATGTCCGCTTCTGGCTGGTCAACTGCGGTGTCAACGCGCCGGCCTTTATCGGCACGGCAATCTTCTTCCACCAGGTCTATCTGGTGGAACTGAGAGGGTGGACGCTGGAACTGTTTGCAAGCGCCTTTCTGTTAATGGCATCCGGCGTGGTCTGCGCATCCCTGGTGATAGGCCCGTTGATCGACCGGTTTTCCGCGCGTCAGTTGCTGCCTTTCACCCTTGTTCCCCTGACACTGGCCTGTTTCGTGCTGGCCAATTTCCACGCGCCAGCAGCTGCTTTCGTTTTCATGCTGCTTGTCGGCATCTCGAACGGTTTCAACAGCACGCTGGTGGGTGCGCTTTGGCCGGAGGTTTACGGCACGCGGCACATGGGGGCCATTCGGTCTGTCGCGTTTTCGGTGATGGTGTTTGCTTCCGCGGCCGGTCCGGGTCTCGTCGGCTGGCTGATCGACAAAGGTGTCTCGTTCGACCTGCAGGTCATGGCAATGGGGGGCTACTGCTTCGTTTTCTGCGGTGTGCTCGGGTTCGTGTCGCGCACCTACCGGTCTTCCGAACATTCTTCATAAGGTCCGGTAGTTTGGGGTTGCCGTCCGGTTCAACCCCGGCTAACTCATCGCCATGACCGTCACTGTTCGCTTCGCGCCGTCGCCGACCGGCCATATCCACATCGGCAACATCCGTCCTGCGCTCTACAACTGGCTTTTTGCCAAGAAGATGGGCGGCAGGTTCATCCTGCGTTTCGATGACACGGACCTCGTCCGCTCGAAGCAGGAATATGCCGATTCCATCGAGACTGACCTTCACTGGCTCGGGATCGAACCGGACCTGAAGGAGCGGCAGTCGGACCGGATCGCCAACTACGATGCAGCGGCGCAGAAGCTGAAAGATGCGGGCCTGCTTTATCCGTGTTACGAAACGCCGGATGAACTGGAACGCCGCCGGTCGCGCCAGCGAGCGCTCGGCAGACCTCCGGTCTACGACCGTGCAGGCCTGAAGCAGACCGCCGAAGAGCGGGCGGCTTTCGAAGCCGAAGGCCGCAAGCCGCATTGGCGCTTTGTCCTGCCGAACCACGACGGAAACCCGTTTGAAACCAGACGTACGGATGTCGCCTGGTCGGATCTGTGCCGCGGCGACCAGACGATCGATCTGGCCTCCATGTCCGATCCGGTTCTGATCCGTGCGGACGGTTCTTATCTCTACACGTTCACTTCAATTGTCGATGACATCGACATGGATGTAACCCACATCATCCGCGGCGAAGATCACGTCTCCAACACAGGCGTCCAGATTGCCATCTTCGAGGCGATGGGGGCAAAGCCGCCGGTATTCGGTCATCACAACCTCCTGACGACGATCGATGGCGAAGGTCTTTCGAAGCGCAAGGGGGCATTGTCCATAGGTTCGCTGCGCGAGGCCGGGCTTGAGCCAATGGCGGTCGCTTCCCTGGCCGTTTTGACCGGAACCAGTCAGGCGGTCGAGCCGGTTGCGTCCATGGATGCCCTGATCGAGAAATTCGACCTGACCAGCGTTTCGCGATCCTCCGCAAAGTTCGATCCGGAAGAGCTGAAATCCCTCAACGCGCGCCTCGTACATGATCTGCCCTTCGAGGCGGTGGAGAGCCGTCTTGCAGCAATGGGCATCAGTGGGGGCGCTGATTTTTGGGATACCGTGCGTGGCAACTGTGAAACAGTTGACGACGCGCGTGCCTATTGGCAGGTCGTCACCGGTCCCGTGGAAAGCCGCATCGAGGACGAAGACCAGGAATTCGTTTCAGGTGCAAAGGCCTTGCTGCCCGAGGGCGACATCACCCTGGAGACCTGGGGAGAGTGGACGTCTGCTCTGAAGGCTGAAACCGGCCGTAAAGGGCGCGGCCTGTTCATGCCATTGCGCAGGGTGCTGACCGGGATGGATCACGGTCCGGACATGAAGGCCTTGCTGCCGCTTATTGGGCGACAAAATATTCTGGACCGACTACCCTGACAGGGGCCTTTCGGTCCGGCGCTGCGCTAAAACCGTCGTCTTCTGCCTTGAACACAGGCGAAAAAGCCGCCAGTTCCTCGTCATCCGTTTCCTTGGGGGAATGGATCGACAGGACCGGGAAACCGTCCTTGAAACCGGAACTTGAAGCAACCTTGTCCTCGTCGCGCTCAAGTCGTGTCGCGGCGAGATCAAGCCGCGCCGACACGTCGAAGCCCTTTTCCATGTTCATGAGCGTGTCGGGATCTTCAAAGCGCGGAAGCTGCGTTCTGGTCAGCGGGGTTCTGGTCAGCGGAGAGGGAAGGTCTTCTTCGTGTTCGTAGGTTCCACCGCGGCTTGGCTGAAGTGTCCGCCTGGGAAGGCCGGCGCTGATGTCGGTGAAGAATACCCTGTTTCCCGAGCCGGTGCTGAGATCCGTCCAGGCCGATTGTGCCTTCGATTGACGGGTTGCCCGGCAACTGCAGCCTTCAACGAATTCGCTCTTGTAGCGATAGGCGAAGGGCTGTTCGGAGTAGAGGTTGCCGGCCAGAGACATCATCTGGGCCTGGTCGCCACCCGGGTTGCGATAGACGTATAGTTCGGTTTCTGCAGCCGGACAGATTTCCGAACATCTTGCTTCGTCGTTGGCAAACTGGCTCTTGCCCGTCGAAAAACTTACCGGGAAGAAATAGCCGTCGCAGGTTCTGACACATACGGTCCGGAATGCGCCACCGGAAGGCAGGGAATATCGTTTGGTTTCGCTGCGGGCTTGCCGGCGCACCGAAGCGATTTCCCGGTCGCCCGTCGTTACGGAGGCAAGTTCGACGCGCGGCTGCGGGTTGAAGATGCGGGCCAGGAGAGACTGCGGCTTGTCCTCACCGCTGGCGTTTTGTTGTCGTGCTTCGCGGGTCGGGGCATCGCATTTCTGTTTTGCCAGCGAGGCCCGGATCTGCCTTGCACGTTTTGCAGTTTTCGACGATCCGCCACCGGACTTCGCAAGCTGACGTTCAATTGCAGAAAGGTTGGCCTTCATGCGCTTGATCTTGTCATTTAGACCACTGCATTTGGGGGATGTGTTTGAAGCGCAGCCGAAGTAGTTTGCATCCCGTTCTGCGGCATTGATGGCCTTTTGCTGCTGGGTTTTGGCGGTGGTCCATTTCTGGGCTGTGGGAGACTGTGCCGTCGAACGCGATTCCAGCCGCTGCAGTTCGGCCTTCAGGCTGGAGCAGGTGGCCGCGCTCACAGTATGTGCGCACAGCACAAGCCCGGCACCAAACGCGACAGCGCGTGCCATTACCTTGGACCCGGCAGACCAGCTACGTCTCATCACCCATCCCCTACAGCGTTTTTGCCACGCCGTATCGGCCTTAAACCGACCCCGGCACTATCGCTGCTGGACCTATCAATAGCAATGAAAGCTCTCACGTTAGGTTAATGGCGGAGCGGCAGGACCACGCAGGATTTCAGTCGCTTTCCCCGGATCGCGTGGCCTCGTGCAGACGGTCGAAAATCTCGTCCAGGACCGATTTCTGTTCCTCTGTCAGCGCGTCTTCCAGGCTCTTGCTGTAGGCGAGGGCTTGAGGGACAATTTCTTCGTACATGGCATTGCCCTGGTCAGAGAGGCACAGGGTCTGTTCCCGCTGATCGTCCCTGTTCTTGTCGCGCACAATAAGGTCGCGCTTTTCCAGGGCGGCGACAGCCCGACTGACCTTGGTCTTGTGCATGGAGGTTGCCTGGCTGATATCTCGTGCGGTCATGGCCTTGTATTCGCCAAGAGTGGCAAGCACCCGCCATTCGGGAATCCCGATACCGTAGGTGTCGGCATAGATTCTGGAAAAGGACCTGCTGACGGTCTCGGCCAGATGGTTGAGCCTGTAAGGCAGGAATGCGCTCAGCTTCAGGACAGGTTTGGAAGGTACCTTGCCTGGGGAAACAGTGGATTTGGACCCTTGCTGATCGGACATGGATAAGTCGACGCCTTGGAGATTCGTTAAGCCTGATTGAGCAGGCAGATGAACAATGCCGTTATCCGGCCATTTTCTGTGACTAGCAAGTATATCCGGTTGAATAACCCCGGAAAGACACCCCGGGCAGCTACGAAAAAGTAGCAGGATTGAAAGCAAGTATGGCGAAGAGCTTTGTCAGGTGCAGTCAAAATACGGCGAAAGAGCTGACCTATCTGTTGATAAGGAGAGAATAGTTAAGGAATTGGCGCGTGAAAAATTGCGAATCAGACACCGAAACTGAGACGCTTCAGTCAACAGGAAAAAGCGCGGCAAAGTTCGCGCAGGCCGAAACAGGCAGTCAGACATCTGGCAGGAAAGCGAGACCGTTATGGTAGAGATGACAAACAGGTCCGAAGCCGTTCCGGGTGAAAACGAACGGTTCGAAGAGCTTGGACGCGGCTGTTATGCCTATAGCGCGGATGGCTGTTCCAACACCGGTGTGGTCATCGGCGAAAAAGGCGTTCTGATTGTCGATGCCCAGGCAACACCGGCCCTTGCGGAAAAGGTTCTGCAGAAGGTTCGCGAGCTCACGGACAAGCCGATCAAACAGGTTGTTCTGACGCACTTCCATTCAGACAACACACTTGGTGCCCTGGCATTCGAGCCGGGCGAGGTCATTGCTTCCGATCTGACCAGGCGGATGATGGAAACCCGCGGCGTCGAGGAAATCCGCGTGGCCCGGGAGCGGGATGCGGCACTGTTCGCCGGACTACCCGGCAACACCGGTGTAAGCATGCCGTCCATGACCATTGCATCTTCAATGACCATCGACCTTGGCGGGCTGGACGTCCGGCTGATGCATCTGGGCCGCGCCCATACGATGGGCGATCTGGTCGTATGGGTTCCGCAAAGTGGCGTGATCTTCGCAGGAGATCTGGTTCAGAAAGCCGCTGTTCCTTATTGCGGAGATGCCCATCTGTCCGACTGGCCGCGCGCGCTCGACCGCATCACGGCGTTTCGTCCGACTGCGCTGATGCCGGGACGCGGTAAATCCGCCATCGGTGCGCAAGCCGTGGCAACGGCTGTTGAAACCACCCGTGATTTTGTCGTGACCTTGCGGGACGCGGCAGCTGCATGTGTCGAGCAGAGCCTTGGTCTGAAGGATACTTTCCAGGCTGTTCGTGACGCGCTTGCTGCCCGTTTCGGCTCGAAGGCCGACTTTGAATTTCATCTGCCCATAAGCGTTGCCCGGGCCTATGACGAAGCTCTTGGCCTCGACCAGCCCCAGATATGGACACGGGAACGGATCGCCGATCTTTACGATGCCCTGGACGGAACAGCCGGCCTGAGTGAGGGGGCACCGGAGCAGGTTGCGGCGGAAATGGCTGTCGCCGATACGCCCTCAGCGGAAGTCTCGGAAGAGGCTTCGGCAACGAACGGAGAAGCACAAGCATCCGATCTAGTCTCGGACAGCGATTTTGCTGCCTCGCTTGCACTCGGTTCTGAAGAGGAGCAGCCGGAAGGCGGCGAAGATATGGAGCTATCGGCCGAGGACATCGTCGAGGACGAAAAACCGACGGATACACCGGCTCCTGAAGAAAAGGCGGCCGCAGACAAGGTTCTTGAAGACGCTCGCTAACATCGCGTCGAAAACCCGGTAAGATGAAGTTGTGAGGCGCGCGCCTGATGGGCGCGCGCTTTGTTTTTCGTCTGACGCTTGATCGCGCTTTCGTGATCCCCACATGTTGGACGGTTGAAAATCTGGAGGATTTCTAATGCGTTTTCTGGTCGCTGCCGCTCTTGGCGCATCTTTGCTGCTGCAAGGCGTGGGCGCTGCTCTTGCGGCGGATGAGCCTGATCTGATCTTCAAGAAATCAACCGTCTGGAAGTTCCTGACGCCCGACCACAAGTTGGCGACCTACGCCATAGACGATCCGATTGTCGATGGTGTCTCCTGCCACTTCACCGTTCCGGAGAAAGGCGGCGTTTCCGGTTGGCTCGGCGTTGCGGAAGAAGTCTCTGACGTATCGTTGGCGTGCCGTCAGGTTGGCCCGGTGACGATCAAGGAGAACTTCGAACAGGGCGAGGAAATGTTCCGCCAGCGTCGCTCGTTCATGTTCAAGAAAATGAGGATCGTCCGTGGCTGCGATGCCAAGCGAAACGTTCTCGTCTATCTGGTCTATTCCGACAAGCTGATTGAAGGCAGCCCTAAAAACTCGACCTCAACCGTGCCGTTGATGCCCTGGGGAGATCAGCAGCCCCCGAAATGCGGAGATTTCGTCCAGGACTGAGGCCGGGGAGTACTCGAAGGACGCGGATCAGTCCGCGTCCAGCGCTTCCAGCTGCTTTGGGCCGGGCAGTTCGGCATCCGCGCAGAAGTTCTTGTAAAGCACGGACATGATGTCCCTGACCGGTTCGCTGGCGAGCCGGTAATAGATGGTCGTGCCTTCGCGACGGGTCGAGACGAGACCCTGCGCACGCAGAAGGGCGAGCTGCTGCGAGACGGTCGGCATGCGCATGCCGGTTTTTTCCGCAAGTTCGCCAACACTGCGTTCGTTGTCGAGGACAAGACACATCAACAGCAATCGCGGCGCGGATGCCATCATCTTCAAGAATTCCGCCGCGGATTCTGCTTTATCTTCAAGTGCTTTGTAGTCCATGGGACAACCTTGCCAAACATCGGAGTAAACTGCAAGCAAAGAGGCTGGAATGTCCTGTGTGCGACCAATCTCAGACAAGATTCCCACTCTTTTCAAGTGGAAACAACTTTGAAGTACACACGCTTTCAGGTGACCGTTCACCAGTCCCCGCAATGCCTGCGAGCGCGCTTTTATATCCGACTGGCCACCGTGACAATGATATTCCCGTTGCCGCAGCCGGTTCCGGTGGTCAAGCACATGCCCTTTTGCTGGGCTTCCTGGCCAAACGCCTTGGTGCCGTCGGTGATTGCGATGATGGCTGCAAACGGGCCACCCAGGATGAGGGCCAGGAAGAAGATGACGAAGAGGCGGTTCAGCATGGGTAACTCCAGATGGCAATCCGTTTCGATTGACTGGAGATTAGTGGGGCCGGCTTGAACCCATGCTGAGTGCCGCATTCAGCTACCGTTCAGATATCTAAACAGAAGTAAAGTTCAATTAGAACAGTGTGTTATGCCTCTAGAGGTTCTCTGTCATCGCTCTGCGTAGCGCTTCCAGCAGCACCTTGTCGCGGTCGTAGATGTCTTTTCTGAAATGTGTTGATCCGTCCTTGTTCATCCACGCGGTCAGGTAGGTGAGGTGCACGTCGATTTCGACCTTGGTTTTGACGACCGTACGCTCGCCGCTGTCGCGAATGGCTTCCCATTTTCCCGGAGTGCCGTCGGAATCGACCAGAAGAACGTCCGCCAGGGCAAAGGGATCCGATACGCGAATGCAGCCGTGGCTGAAGGCGCGCTCCGCTCTGGTGAACAGGGATTTCGACGGGGTGTCGTGAATGTAGATGTTGAACTGGTTTGGGAACATGAATTTGATGCGACCAAGCGCATTGTCCTCACCCGGGTCCTGGCGCAGCCGGAACGGGAAATTGCCACCGGAATAGCTGTTCCAGGCAACCTGTGTCGGCGCGACCTCGTTGCCTTCCTGGAAGATCCGGATGCTCTTGTTGCTGAGCGCCGTGGGGTTCTGCTTGAGTTTCGGCAGATACTCCTTTGTCGCGATGGAATAGGGCACGTTCCAGTATGGATTGATTTCCACATATTCCAGCCGGTCAGAAAACACCGGCGTTGCGTGGTAGGGCTTGCCTACAACGACCCGCGCCGTGTGAATGGTCTTTCCGTCCCGCACCACCTTCAGGTTCTGGTCTGCCAGATTGACGAAGACGTAGAACTGTCCCGGATCATCCGGCATCCAGCGCCGCCGCTCCATGTTGAGCTCCATCTGGATGAGCTTTTCCTGGATCGGAATGTTGAGCTGGGCAATTGTCGCCTTGCCGATGACACCGTCGGTTTCAAGGCCGTGGTACTCCTGGAACAGCTTGACGGCTTCCACCAGGGCGCCGTCATAGACATCACCGGTGTGATCTCCGGCAACGACAATGTCTTCTTCCATGAGCCGGGTTCGCAACACTTCCAGGCGCGGATCGCTCATGCCTGGTTTCAGAACCTCACCATCCGGAACCTGGGTAAAGCCGCCGGCAGCAGCCTTCTCCCGGTATTGGGCAAGGCGCCGCTTCAGGCGCGCGTAATTGTCGGTCTGGGGTGCGAGGCTTTCCAGAAAGGCCCCGAAGTCCACGGCCTGTTCGGCATTTTCAAAAAGCATTTTCGGATCAGGCCGATCCGGAAACACGTTCAGCGCCTTGTTGACCTTGTTGGGTTGAACGCGGCCGGAGGAGAGGTGGGTCGCATAGCGCAGGAACTGTACGGACAGGTCCAGATCGAACTGGGCCCATTCCTGCTCGCTCTGGGAAGTTTCCGAACGCTTTATGAAGCCGAGGGGATCGTAATTGTTGGGGTTGAGCGCATGGTCGTTCGCCGCCGCCATGGCGGCAATGGTCAGATGAGCATCTTCCGTGAGGCCATTCTCGTTGAACCAGACCGGTGCGAAAGCGCGTTCGCCATAATAGAGTGCAAGACCTTCGGGCAGGTTCGCAGAAACTTGCGCCTGAATGGCCCTGGCGATCGGCGTCTGCGGTTCCTTGAAAACAGGGGGCGGAACGACCTGGGTCTCGCTGGTCGCCGGTGCCGCGGTTTGTGCCTGGACATATGGTGCCGAAAGTGGTCCGGACAAAAACGCTGCCAGCGTGAAAAGAAGACCAAGATGTCTGTTACGGCACGTGCAAAATATTCCCATCGGAAATACCCCCTCTGATTCCCAACGGGGAAAGTCTAGTGCATCTTGCGCATAATTGAACTGCGTTAAGCTTCCTTGCCATTGCAAAGCCGATCCCGTTTGTTGCCGCAACAGGAAAAGCGCGCGATCCGTTATCGCTCGTGGGAGTGACGCGTTGCGGCCACAAGGCACGGAAATTGGCGTTTCAGCGGCAACTGCAGCCTTGACCGGGTTCTGTTTTCCGGTCCATAAAGCGCTCCATGATGACGGCCACACGGAACATCATTTCGATCACCATTATTTGCAGCTAGCGACACCGCTGGCTGTGGCCGTTCCCTCTTGGCAAAATTTCCTTTGAGACGGACCGCCCGGCCAGCCGGCCAGGAGACCGTTTGACATGAGCGCCGCTGAGACAGAGAAATCCGGCACTTTCAAGGGCTTGAAGCTCACCAACACATTGACGCGCCAGAAGGAGGACTTCCGGGCGATCGATGACGGGAATGTGCGTCTCTACGTCTGCGGACCGACCGTCTATGACTTTGCCCACATCGGTAACGCGCGACCGGTCATCGTCTTCGATGTGCTCTTCCGGCTTCTGCGCCATCTTTATGGTGCCGACCACGTCACCTATGCGCGCAACATCACTGACGTTGACGACAAGATCAACGCACGCGCACTTCGTGACTTTCCCGATCTGTCGCTCAATGAAGCCATTGCCCGGGTGACGCAGAAGACTGCGGACCAGTTCCATAAGGACATCAGGTCTCTGGGTGTGCTGGAGCCGAGCATCGAGCCTCGGGCGACACAGCATATCAGCGGCATGGTCGAGATGATCGCGGCGCTGATCGAAAAGGGACACGCCTATCAGGCGGGCGGTGAAGTTCTATTCGACACCCAGTCCATGCCCGACTACGGCGGCCTGTCAAAGAGGAAGCTGGACGAGCAGCTGGCCGGGGCTCGCATTGCGGTTGATGCTCACAAGAAGAACCCCGGAGATTTCGTGCTCTGGAAACTGTCTTCTGAAGAAGAGCCCGGCTGGGACAGCCCGTGGGGCAGGGGGCGTCCGGGCTGGCACATCGAGTGCTCTGTCATGAGTGCGCACCATCTGGGTGAAGTGTTCGACATTCACGGCGGCGGGCTGGACCTTATCTTCCCGCACCACGAAAACGAAATCGCCCAGTCCCGCTGCGCTCATGGCACCAAGGTCATGGCCAACTACTGGATGCACAACGGCTTCCTGCAGGTGGAAGGCCGGAAGATGTCCAAGTCCGAGGGCAACTTCTTCACCATTCAGGAGCTTCTGGAAACGGACAGTTTCGGCGGCCGCATGTGGCCGGGCGAAGTGCTGCGCCTTGCCATGTTGATGACCAACTATCGAGAGCCGATCGACTTCTCCAAACGCAAGCTTGAAGAAGCGGAAAACCTCCTGGCCCGTTGGCCGGATCCGGTCGAAACGGATGCGGCCCCTGCCGCCGAGGTGCTTGATGCCCTTTTGGACGACCTGAACACCGCAGGCGCCATTCAGGCGCTCCACGCGCTCGCCGTCGAGGCTTCCAAGCACCCTGCCAAGCTGGATGTTTACTCGGCATCTGCCGCGCTCCTCGGCGTTCATCCGGTCAAGGCGGATTTGTCTGGCGTTGATGAGGCCGGCATTCAGGCAGCCATCGAAAAACGCCTGGAGGCCCTCAATGCCAAGAACTGGGCGGAAGCTGACGCGATCCGCGATGAACTGACGTCTCAGGGAATTCTTCTAAAGGATTCAAAAGACTCAGAAACCGGCACCCGCGTTACTACCTGGGAGGTCAAGCGGTGAGACAGTACCAGGCGGAAAGACGGGATACCCCCCTCTGTCCCCTATGGGAAGATCTCCCCCGCAAGGGGGGAGAGGGGCGTATGCCGCGTCGCCATGCATTTTTGAGCCGGCTATGGGGCAAGACCGGAGTTCTGCTCAGGGAGGAGACCTCTCTAAAGCTGTATGAGTTTTCTCAAATCAGCCCGCATGCTCCGGTCTCCCCCCTTGAGGGGGAGATGTCCGCGCAAGCGGACAGAGGGGGGTATACAGCTTGTGTAACAAACACTGGTTTCAGGCTATCGCTAAGAGGTCGCTACATGCCGCACCAGACAGTTTCCAAGCAACTCAGATCCAACGCCAAACGCCTGCGTTCGCAAATGACGGACGCTGAAAAGAAGCTCTGGCAAGTGATCCGGGCGCATCGATTGGAGGGGATTTCCTTTCGCAGGCAGATGCCGAGCGAAGGGGTCATTGTCGATTTCGCGGCACCTGCTCATCGCTTGATCGTGGAACTGGACGGATCCCAGCATGCAGAACTGCAGGGCCAGGCGCGTGACATCGCGCGCGACCGCAAGCTTCAGGCTCTCGGCTGGACGACCTTGCGCTTCTGGAATGCGGAGGTGACGCACGACCTTGACGGTGTCTGCCGCAAGATCCTGAACGCTTGTGGCAAGGAGAATTTCTGATGGGCGATAATGTTCAAAGGCTGAGCGGCGGTTGCCAGTGCGGCGCCGTGCGTTACCAGGTGACGGGAGAGGTCGGTCATCCGCATCTGTGTCATTGCCGCATGTGCCAGAAGGCATCGGGGAATTTCTTTCTGCCGTTGATCGGTGCTGCGAAGTCCGATTTTGAATGGACCCGCGGCGAACCCTCCTGGTTCCACTCTTCCAAGCCTGTCCGCCGGGGTTTCTGTGGAACCTGCGGCACGCCTCTGGCCTTTGATACGATTGGCGACGACCACATTTCCTTTACCCATGGCAGCCTGGACGATGTCGCCGCGGTCACGCCGGTTGAACAGTCCGGTGTCGAGGGGCGAGTGTCATTCTATGGGCATCTTTTCGAACTGAACGAAACGCAGTCAAATCGGGACGACCTGCCAGGTGGGATCAATGATGTCACGGCAACCAACAATCAGCACCCCGATCATGACACGGATCATTGGGAAGTGAGGGGCGGATGACGGAAATCCATACCGGAGGCTGTCAGTGCGGTGCCTTGCGGTTCAAGGTGGAAGGGCCACTGGGCGAGGCTTCCATCTGTCATTGCCGCATGTGCCAGAAGGCCTTTGGTGGCTTTTACGCGCCACTGGTCAGTGTTCCCGAAACATCCAGACTTGTCTGGACACGTGGATCGTTGAAGCACTTCCAGAGTTCCAATCACGCAACCCGGGGCTTTTGCGCCGATTGCGGTACACCGCTGACCTATGAAGCGCCGGATGGCATCGCACTGGCCATCGGGGCCTTTGACGATCCATCGCAGATCCCGCCCAGCATCCAGTTCGGCGTCGAGGCAAAGCTGCCTTATGCCGACAGCATGGTTCAAATTCCCGAAAGGGTGACCGAAGACGATATGGAGGCAGCGCCTTTTCTGGCGTCGCTCGTTTCGTTCCAGCACCCCGATCACGACACGGAAACCTGGCCACCGGTTCGCACCGGGGCAAATGACAACGAATAAAAGACAGCCCCGACGCTGCTCAGGATACGGATATGACCAAGGAACGGCTTTTTCTTTTCGACACGACATTGCGTGACGGCGCCCAGACCAGCGGGGTCGACTTCTCTGTCAACGAGAAGGTTGTGGTTGCCGAACTTCTGGAGCGGCTTGGCGTCGATTACATCGAAGGTGGCTATCCGGGTGCCAACCCGACCGACAGTGAGTTCTTCAGTGAAAAGCGGACGCGAAAGGCAACGTTCACCGCGTTTGGCATGACCAAGCGCGCAGGCCGCTCGGCTGCGAACGATCCGGGGCTTCAGGACGTGCTGTCCGCAAGTTCCGATGCCTGCTGTTTCGTGGCCAAGGCATGGGACTACCATGTCCGGGTCGCGCTTGGTTGCACCAACGAGGAAAACCTCGATTCAATCTACGAGACCGTTACCGCAGCCGTTGCTGCCGGCAAGGAAGCGATGATCGACTGCGAGCATTTCTTCGATGGTTTCAAGGCCAATCCGGAATACGCGCTCAATTGTGCCCGCACGGCATACCATGCAGGCGCGCGGTGGATCGTTCTGTGTGACACCAACGGCGGCACGCTGCCCGACGAGATCTTCGACATCGTCACCAAGGTGCTGGAGGTTGTTCCCGGAACGCATCTCGGCATCCACACCCACGATGACACCGGTCACGCGGTCGCCAACTCACTGGCGGCAGTGGATGCCGGCGTAAGGCAGATCCAGGGAACCTTGAACGGGCTGGGAGAGCGCTGCGGCAACGCCAACCTCATCACCCTGATCCCGACACTCAAGCTGAAACCGGCATTCTCCGATCGGTTCGAAATCGGTGTCAGCGACGCTCAGTTGAAAGAGATCACTTCAATCTCCCATGCGTTCGATGAAATCCTCAATCGGTCGCCGGACAGGCAGGCCCCCTACGTGGGCGAAACCGCCTTCGCCACAAAGGCCGGTATTCATGCCTCCGCGATCCTGAAGGATCCGCAGACCTATGAACACGTCGCACCGGAAAGTGTCGGCAACCAGCGGCGGGTGCTGGTGTCCGACCAGGCCGGCAAGAGCAACCTTCTGGGAGAGTTGGCCCGGGTGGGCATCGAAGTCGACAAGTCAGACCCGCGTCTCGACCTACTGTTGGCGAAGGTCAAGGAACGGGAAGCCGAAGGCTATGCCTACGAGGCTGCCGACGCGTCGTTCGAGTTGCTCGCGCGCCGGGAGCTGGGCGAGGTGCCGCGTTACTTCGCAGTTGAATCCTTCCGCGTGATGGTGGAGCGCCGGTTTAACGCAATCGGTGACCTGGTCACGGTTTCGGAAGCCGTGGTGAAGGTCGATATCGACGGCGAAACCAGAATGTCGGTTGCTGAAGGCAACGGCCCGGTCAACGCGCTCGACATGGCACTGCGAAAGGATCTGGGCAAATACCAGTCTGCCATCGACGGCCTTGAGCTGATTGACTATAAGGTGCGCATCCTCAATGGTGGCACGGGCGCTGTCACGCGCGTTCTGATCGAAAGCCAGGACACAGTCACGCACCGGCGCTGGTTCACGATCGGGGTATCCTCCAATATCGTCGACGCCTCTTTCCAGGCCTTGGTCGACTCCATTACATTCGCGCTGATGAAAGCCAACGTGGCCTGATCCTGGTCACGCGCCTTTCGGGCGCCAGAAAGGCAATGCCATGTCGCAGACGGTGACCAGCACCGAAGCGAATGCCGAATTCCGTCAGGGCCTTCTGTTTGGCCTGGCGGCATACGGCATGTGGGGCTTCCTCCCGGCCTATTACAAACTGACCGATACCGTGCCAGCAGATCTTGTGGTGTCTCACCGGATCCTCTGGTCGGTGCTGTTTGTCGGTCTGTTTCTCTATTCGCGCGGCCGCTGGCAGGAAGTGCGCGAGGTTTTTCGCCAGCCGAAGGTGCTCATGGGGCTGACGGCGTCTGCCACTTTCATTGCCGTCAACTGGCTGACCTTCGTCTGGGCAATCTCCAACAATCACGTGCTCGATATTTCGCTCGGCTATTTCATCAATCCGCTGGTCAGCATTCTGGTTGGCCTGTTCGTTTTGAGGGAAAAACTGACGACCTGGCAGGGGATTTCTGTCGGCGTTGCCGCCATTGCGGTTGTTCTGCAGGCGATCCTGGCAGGTGGGTTGCCGTGGGTCTCTCTGGTGCTGGCGTTTTCCTTCGCAGGCTACGGCTACGTGCGAAAAGTGACGCCCGTGAAGGCAACGCCGGGACTGTTCGTGGAAACGCTTGTGCTGTTTCCGCTCGCCGCCGGCTACATGCTGCTGAGCCTCAGCTGGGGTGTCGACGCAATGGTCTTGAACGATCCGCCGGTTCTGCTCGCCCTCGTGGGGACAGGCATTGTCACGGCCTTGCCCCTGATCTGTTTTTCCTCAGCCGCGCGGCGCCTGCCGCTCTTCATGCTGGGGCTTATGCAGTACATGGCGCCGTCCATGCACTTCCTGATGGCGATTTATATCTGGGGCGAACCGCTGGACCCGACCAAGCTGATGACGTTCGGCATGATCTGGGCTGCGCTGGTGGTGTTTACCTACGACAGCTGGCGGCGCTACCGGAGCTGAAACTGAGTTAGTCGCAGCCAGAGCACTGTGGAAGATGCGGTCAGTCTGAAGAAACCAGCTGGCCGCGGCCACTGCGTTTGGCGGCATAAAGCCTGTGGTCGGCGGTCTTCAGGGCATCGCCGAACCTGCCGCTTTCGAGCGGGGCGACGCCGACGCTTGTCTTCATCAGATGTTCCTCGCCGTCGTGACGCACGGGCGAGGCCAGAACGTTGTCCAGTAGGTTTTGCAGTCCGTCGACAACCTCGGCTTCTTCCTTGTCCCGGAACACGATGCAGAATTCGTCGCCGCCGAGCCGCGAGACGATATCGTCTTCCTTTGCGAGCTTCATCATGTGGCGGGCAAAACTGATCAGAACCGCATCGCCGAAATCGTGGCCGAGTGAATCGTTGATTGCCTTGAAGGAGTCCAGGTCGAGGAGCGCGAGCCAATGCGCTCGTCCTTCGGATACCGGCCAGGTCGCGATTGCCTTGGTGGCCTGTTCCAGAAGGTAACGGCGGTTGTAGAGACCCGTGAGGGAGTCCCGCATCGCCATGTTGTTGAGTTCCTCGATCCGGTAGATGTAATCGAGGTTCTGCGACACACGCAGCAGCAGCTCTTCCGGAGGGCAGTTCTTGTCGACGAAATCCGCTGCACCGTATTTCAGGAACCGCACCCGGTTGTCCGGATTGGCATAGGACGACATGCCGATGACGCCGACTTTCTCCGGGTCATGCACTCTGCGGACGGCTTTCAGAAAGGCAAAGCCGTCCTTGTCGGGCATGAAATAGTCCGCCAGGACAAGTTTGATGTCCTTGTAATCCTTCAGGGTCTGGAGAGCTTCGTCCGTAGAGCTGGCCTGATAGATCTTGTAAAGGTGCTTGCCGACGATCTTGGAGATCACGTCCCGCTCCACCGCGGAATCGTCCAGAATGAGAATGCCTATCTTGGGATTCTGCGCCAGTTTCCGGATCAGGTCCGCAACATAGTTCAGGCTGCCGGGAGAATCCTTCAGAACGTAGTCAATAACGCCTTTTTCCAGGAACTTGCTTCGGGTTTTCGGGTCGAAGCGGCTGGTGAAGACGATCGTGGGAATATTCCACTTCTCGCAAAGATCGACAATTTCGCCGTCGGGGGCGTCTGGAAGGGTCAGGTCGACAAGAGCAAGGTCGGGTTCACCGATCGGCAGATTGAGGCAGTTCTCGGCCTCTTCGTAGCTACGTGCCACCATGATCTGGTGACGTCCGACCTCATGCAGTTTCTTGACGATTGCCTTCTCGAAAAACGCCGCATCTTCAACAAGAAGGGTAGTTTGCATTTAGTGGCCTGTTCTTCCTGCGTTTCGTGCGACGGTACTATTCAACTCCTCAGACTGCAAATCGATTTGGTTCCAATATTCACAGTCATGGGAACGTATTCCCAACCTCTATACTCAGTAGAGTTTTAGAGATCTGTTACCGAGGCGCATGCTTCTTGTGCCGGCAGGGGCTCACCGTTGATCGCGCGGCGCAGCATGGGCAGGATATCGTCCACGGATCGGGCAACAAGATAAGGAACTTCAGTGTCCGGACGGATGTATCCCTGTGCCCGCATATGATCCAGAAGTTCCAGCAAAGGCGACCAGAAGCCGTTGAGGTTGGCCAGTGCCACCGGCTTGCGGTGTTGTCCGAGTTGGGCCCAGGTCATCATTTCGACGGCTTCTTCCAGGGTGCCGATACCGCCGGGCAACGCGATGAAGGCGTCGGCTTTCTCGAACATCAGGTGTTTGCGCTCGTGCATGTCCTGCGTGACGATCAGGTCTTCGAGGGTGTCCAGCATCACCTCGCGTTTTTCCAGGAAACGCGGAATGATTCCCGTCACCTTGCCGCCGGCTTCGAGGGCGGCATTGGCCACGGTTCCCATCAGACCGATAGAGCCGCCGCCATAGACAAGTCGAAGGCCAGCCTCGGCAATTAGCTGGCCCAGACGGGTGGCGGATGCCTCGTGTGCAGGGTCCGAACCAAAGCTGGACCCGCAGTAAACACAGACGCTTGTAAGCTGATTTTGAGAAACCGTATTCATGACGCAAAGATGTGGCATTCAGATTGCCACAAGGTCAAGCATTCTGTTTGAAAGGCCTTGGTTCTGAACCGGGTTTTCTTGCCGCGCCTGGAAAAGACGGCTATGCATGAACCACGATCTGAAGAAGAGCCGACGGCAAAGGAAACATGGCCATCAAGGTCAGGAGTTCGGCTGAGACAGGCAGCACCCGAAAGGGCGCAAACAGGGGAACGGATTTGGAAAGCGCCGCATCGCCTGGCTGCTTTCCCGGCAGGACACACAATGAATAACAAGACACTCATCTGGACTTTGATCGTAGCCGTGCCTGTTGGCCTGGCCGCTCTCGTGACGGGCTACATCTATCGCGATACGGGGCGTCTGCCTTTCCAGAGCGGTCCCGAAGTTGCCGCCACGCCATCGGTCTCCGGCGACAGTGCCACGACCGAACAGGCTGCAGGCTCTGATACAGGCACAAAGACGCAATCTGCAGAAACAGATAAGGCTGATGCGTCAGATGAGGCTCCTGCCGCGGAAACGGCAAGTGCAGGCCCGAGTTTTGACGTTGTCGGCGTTGAGCCGACCGGTGAAACGGTCGTTGCGGGCCGGTCTGTCGCTGGCGCTATCGTTGCCTTGACTGCCAACGGCAAGGTTGTCGGCAAGAGCATTGCCAATGAGGTCGGTGAATGGACCATCATTCTGGATGAGCCGTTGAAGCCGGGCGACTATGACGTTGGCCTGGAAGTTCATGACGATACCGGCAAAGCGATTGCCACGTCCGAAGAACGGCTTGCCGTTTCTCTGCCGGAAGGCGGCAAGGAACAACCCCTTGTGGTTCTGAACACGCCTGACGGTCCGTCGGACGTCTTGCAAAAGCCTGAGGCCGAGCAGCAGGTGGCTTCCATCACTTCGACTGGCGAAGGTTCGCAAACAGCTGCGACAACGGATTCTGCAGAAGGCACCGCCGCCGAGGCCTCCGGGTCGACGTCCGCAACTGAAACTGCTGCTGCGGAACCCGCCGCAGGGACCTCTGCAAGCCAGCAGACGGCTTCCCGGGAGACGAGCGAACAGCCCGCCGGTACCTCTGAGCAGACCGAAGTTGCGTCTGCCGACACGACTTCATCTGGAACAGGCACCGCGGTGCCGGAAACGGCAAGCAGTGGTGATGCCGTTTCTACCGCTAAGGCATCGGGACAGGCGGCTTCAGCAGAAACCGAAGTTGCTTCGACGTCATCAGGGGCAGCGCCGGTAGCTGTAGCAACACAGGACAGTGGCGCAGACGTTGCGCAAGCCGGCCAGAATGAACCGGCTGATGTTCCTGCAGCAGCACCGGATGCGCCGACGGTGACCGTGGAAGCCGTGGAGTCCGAAAAGGACAAGGTCTTTGTTGCCGGTACCGGCGAACCTGGGTCATCGGTTCGTGTCTACGTCGGCGACGAGTTTCAGGGCGAGGCTAAGGTCGGTTCGGGCGGGAAGTGGCTGATTGAAGGCGGAAAGAATATTTCTGAAGGAAATGTCGAGGTTCGCGCCGATTTGATCGGTGAGGACGGCAGCTCGGTCGACGCCCGTGCAGCCGTTACCTTTGAAAAGGAACAGGACAAGCAGATTGTGCTGACCAAGGTCGTCGCAAGCGGTGAGGGTGCAGGAGCCGATGGCCAGGGCGCGGAAGTGAAAAAGTCTCTTCCCGTCGTGATCATCCGCAAGGGGGATAACCTGTGGCGGATCTCCCGGCGTCTTTATGGAGAGGGCGTTCGCTATACGACGATCTACAAGGCCAACCAGCAACAGATCCGCAATCCTGACCTGATTTACCCGGGGCAAGTGTTCCTGACACCAGAAGGCGATCTGAGCTGGCCGAAACCAGACGAAAACAACGGCTGAGGTGACACCGGCCTCTGTCGGCACATCGATCGTTGTCGACACGTCTGAAAACGGCCATGGGCATTTATAAAATTCTCGGCTGTTGGCGCTGCTTAACTCTGTCAGTTACGCTTTGGTTGAACGTCAAAAATGAAGGCAGGGGATCGGAATGATCCTCTGCCTTTTTGCATCAGCCCCTTGTTTTTTTGATGATTCATCGCATATCAACGATGAAACAAACAATCGTGAATGAGGAAACCGCCCCATGAGCGGGACGGATCTGCCGGCCGGTGGAAATTGCATGACCTCCAAGGAAGGTCTGGCAAGTTGCGAGGAACTCGCGGCTATCTTCCGTGCACTTGGACATCCGGCCCGGTTGGCAATCATCAAGCAGCTCGCAAGCCGTCAGGGCGCCTGCTGCGGTGAGATCGTCAGTCACCTGCCGTTGGCTCAGTCGACCGTGTCTCAGCATTTGCAGGTTTTGAAGGACGCCGGGCTCTTGTGCTGTGACACGCGGGGCAGGAATTGCCACTACGCGCTCAATTGGCAAGTGCTCAGTCTGGCGGAGTGCCGGACCAAGGACTTCTGGGAGCGCCTGAACGCGGCGCAGCCGGACCAGTCAGGACAGTCAGCCGGTGCGCAAGTGGTTTCCGCTTCAGACTAACCCAAGTGGCCGCCTTCCGCGGCCTGGAGATTTTGTGTGACCGATCAGACAGCGACCCCGCCGCAAAAGCCCTCGGCTGCGGCTGCCGGCAGCCATTCCGCTCAAGCGCACATCCGCAAGCCTGTCAATGCAGACGAAGGCAGCACCTTCACGACGCTGGCCAACCTGTGGCCCTACATCTGGCCGTCTAATCGGCCGGATCTCAAGCAGCGCGTGCTTCTGGCCATTTTCGCACTGATCATTGCCAAGATCGTGACGGTCCTGTCGCCGTATTTTTTCGCCTGGGCGACGGATGCACTGACGGGTGAAGGCTCCAACCTGCCTGCTTTCCTGGTAGCTCCGGTCATGCTGGTGCTTGCCTATAATGCAGCCCGTGTATTGGCAGTGGCTTTCAACCAGCTGCGCGACGCACTGTTCGCCCGGGTCGGCCAGCATGCCGTACGCCAGCTCGCAATCCTGACATTCCGCCACCTGCACCAGCTTTCCCTGCGTTTCCACCTCGCCCGGCGGACGGGTGGGCTCAGCCGGGTGATTGAGCGCGGGGTGAAGGGCATAGAGGCGATTGTCCGCTTCACCATCTTGAACGGCATTCCGACGGTTCTGGAATTTGCCATCATGGCAGCCGTGATCTGGTACCAGTTCGGTTTCCTTTATGTTGTCATCGTCGCAGTGATGATCGTTGCCTACGTCTGGTTCACCATCAAGACCTCGAATTGGCGGATCGGCATTCGCCGCGAAATGAACGACAGCGACACGGATGCCAACTCCAAGGCCATCGACAGTCTGCTCAACTTCGAAACGGTCAAGTATTTCGGCAATGAAAACATGGAAGCTGCGCGCTTCGATGTCTCCATGGCGAAATATGAGAGTGCCGCTACGAAAACCTGGACATCCCTTTCCTGGCTCAACTTCGGTCAGGCGGTTATTCTGGGCATTGGCATGGCGGCCTGCATGGGGCTGTCTGCGCAGGCCGTACTGGCGGGCGAGCAGAACATCGGCGACTTTGTCCTTATCAACGCGCTGCTGATGCAGATTTCCATTCCGCTCAACTTCATCGGCTTCCTCTACCGGGAAATCCGTCAGGGTCTTGCGGATATCGAATCCATGTTCGACCTGCTGATGGTGCCCGCCGAAATCGAGGACAGGCCCGACGCCAGCCCGTTGAAGGCTGTTGAAGGAAAGATTGCGTTCAAGGACGTCCGCTTTCACTACGATCCCGACCGGCCGATCCTCAAGGGGATCGACTTTGAGGTTCCAGCAGGCAAGACCGTCGCCATCGTCGGTCCCTCCGGTGCGGGCAAATCGACGATCTCCCGTCTCCTGTTCCGGTTTTACGACGTCACCGACGGTTCAGTCGAGATCGATGGCCAGGATGTCCGAAACGTGACGCAGGAAAGCGTGCGTCAGGCCATCGGCATGGTTCCGCAGGATACGGTGCTCTTCAACGATACCATTGCCTACAACATTCGCTATGGCCGCCCGGACGCCAGCGACGAGGAAGTGCGGGAGGCTGCGCGCATGGCGCAGATCCACGACTTCATCGAAAGGCTACCTCAGGGCTATGACGCGGAAGTCGGCGAGCGCGGATTGAAACTGTCGGGCGGTGAAAAGCAGCGTGTTGCGATTGCACGCACCATCCTGAAATCTCCGCCGATCCTTATCCTCGATGAGGCGACATCGGCGCTTGATACACATACCGAACGCGAGATCCAGTCGGCGCTGGATGAGGTTTCGCAGGATCGGACAACGCTGGTGATTGCCCACCGCCTTTCGACCGTGGTCAACGCGGACCAGATCATCGTTCTGGAAGGTGGCGAGATTGCCGAGCGCGGCACCCATCAGGAGCTTCTGGCCAGAGACGGTCTTTACGCCTCAATGTGGGCTCGCCAGCGCGAAGCGGACGAGGCCGAGGAACGGCTGCGTGCCGCGAGGGAAAATGACGATCTTGGTATCGTCACACGTGGTCAGAGGGCTGATTACGTACCGGCGAAATAGGTCTGGCAACAGCTATTCCTGGTCATCCGGCCTGGCCAAGCCCTGGCCGGGAGAGGGGATGCTCCTGTTCCCGGTATGACGCTGACCCTTGCATGAGAGATCTGGGCTCACTGATCCCGGATCTCCACCACCGGTCTTCCTGCATGACAAGAAGTCAGAAACTTGCCGGAGGTCAGGCCGCACGAATTGTTTGCGGTGCCTGATCATTGTCGCAGGCCACATGGCCTGTTGTCGGCAGATTGGTGTTTTGGGCAGCTTCACCCCTTTTGAACAACAGTCTTGAAAGTGCCTTGGCAAGGCGGCGCAGTTCCTGGTGGCGGGCAGCGCGGGCGCGGGCTTCGTAGTCGTCTCCTGTATGTGTCATGGTGCTCTCCATCGCTTGGGATGAGCATTTGTCTCATATTGCGTTCCTTCGAAGAATGAGGCTAGTGTAGAATTAATTCTTCGAAAGATTGGAATAATGAGACTGGAAGACCTGCAGTTTTTTGTCCGCATTGCGGAATTGGGCAGCATGGCTGCTGCCGGACGGGAAATCGGCTTGTCGCCTTCAGCTGCCAGCACGCGGTTGACCGGCCTTGAGAAGTCCTTCGGTTCCCAGCTTTTTGCCCGCACCACCAGACGCACGATGTTGACAGAAGCCGGGCGTGTTTTGCTGCAACACGCGCGCACCGCAGTTGGTGAGATCGAACAGGCCCGCTCGATCCTGGAAGCATCCACAGAAGCGCCGCGCGGCTCGCTTCGGTTTTCCTGCAACACATTCTTCGGAAGAAAGCACATTCTGCCGTATCTGGTGGAGTTCCGCGAACTCTACCCGGATATCAGGCTGGAAATGGACTTTTCCGACAGGATCGTGGACGTGATCGAGGAAGGCTATGACATGGCGGTGAGGGGAGCGCCACTGACCGATTCCTCTCTGCTGTCCCGCAAGCTGGGCGGCAATCCAAGGGCCCTGTGTGCATCACCGGCCTACCTGGCTCGCAAGGGCGTGCCGCACACACCGGAAGACCTTGCCAACCACGACTGCATCGCCATGGCCTCCATGCCGTTCTGGTATTTCAACGGGCCGGAGGGGGAGGTCGCCTTCGAAATCCAGAAGCCGGTCATCAAGGGCGATAGCGGCGACCTGACTTACGACGCCGCGCTTCACGGCCTTGGCCTCAGCCTGAAGTCACTGGCACATGTCTGGGAAGACCTGCGCGACGGGCGTCTGGTCGCCGTCATGGAAGACTATACGATTGCCCGCACCGGGGCGATCTGGGCCGTTTATCCGCCAAGCCAGTTCGTTCCGCCCAAGGTGACCGCCTTTGTCGATTTCCTGATTTCAAAGTACGGTCGACCGCCCTACTGGGAGAGCGACTATCGGACGGCTTCCACTGGCTCAAGTGGGTCGCAAACCGTGTGATTTTCATGAAAAGCAGGTTCTCTTTGCCTTGAAAAGCCACTAGAAGCGGGGCAGAAGCTAAAGCGCAACGGGTGCGTTCAGTCCCGGGCCGGGAATACGCCTGCCGCCGGGCAGCAATGGAAAGCGAAGAAAAGAAGATGTCGATAGTCGATTCCGTCTCCAAGGCCATGGTGCCGATCCATCGTGAAGGCTGGCCCTTCATCGCGATTGCTCTGGTGGCGACCCTCGTTATCGGCTGGTTCATCGATCCGCTGTTCTGGATCGGCCTCTTCCTCACAGGGTGGGTCTGTTATTTCTTCCGCGATCCCAAGCGTGTGACGCCTGTCGGCGAAGGGCTGGTGATTTCTCCGGCAGATGGTGTCGTCAGCCTTGTTGGCCTGGCACGCCCGCCTGCTGAGCTGGAACTCGGTTCTGAACCGCTGATGCGGGTCTCCATCTTCATGAACGTGTTCAACTGCCATGTGAACCGGGCACCTGTCGGCGGGCGCATAGAGCGCGTCGCCTACCGTGCCGGCAAGTTTCTGAACGCGGAACTGGACAAGGCCAGTGAAGACAACGAGCGCAACGGACTGGTCATCGACACCGGCAACGGCCGGATCGGTGTCGTGCAGATCGCCGGTCTTGTTGCCCGCCGTATTGTCTGCTTCGTTCGTGAAGGAGAAAATCTCTCTGCCGGCGAGCGCTTTGGTCTGATCCGTTTCGGGTCACGTCTCGATGTCTATTTTCCGGTCGGAACCCAGCCAAAGGTTGCCCTCGGCCAGACCATGATTGCCGGCGAGACCGTGCTGGCCGATCTGTCGGCACCGCAAAGCCCGGCTCAGTCCCTGACCCGTGTAAGCTGAGGCCACCGTGAACGAGACGCCCGATCAAGGACCGGCCGACACCCGCAGAACACCGCGTTTCCGGCGCGTACCCTTGCGCCTGATCATTCCGAACATGGTGACGTTGCTCGCGCTGTGCTCCGGTCTGACGGCTGTGCGCATGGCCTTCGAGGGCCGCTGGGAATTCGCGGTCGGTGCCGTTCTCGTGGCAGCCGTGCTGGACGGGCTCGATGGCCGTGTCGCCCGCATGATGAAGGGAACGTCGCGTTTCGGTGCGGAACTGGATTCCCTCTCGGATTTTGTCAATTTCGGCGTCACGCCGGCCTTGATGCTCTATCTCTGGATCCTCAAGGATGCAGGCAACATGGGGTGGATCGCAGGCCTTATCTTCGCGATTTCCGCCGCACTTCGTCTGGCGCGTTTCAATGTGGCCCTGGACGATCCGAACAAGCCTGCCTGGGCGTCACGTTTCTTCACAGGCGTGCCTGCACCGGCCGGAGCGCTGACCGTGCTCCTGCCGCTTTATCTCGATTTTCTCGGCCTGTTTCCGCACTGGTTCGCAGATTCAGCTTTTGTTGCAGCCTATACGATCGGAGTTGCCTTCCTGCTGATCAGCCGTTTGCCGACCTATTCCGGCAAGACGCTGGGCACGAGGGTGCGCCGCGACTTTGTATTGCCGTTGTTCCTGGTTGCGGTTCTGGTGGTGGCGCTGACCGTTTCCTATCCCTTCCGGATGTTGGCGGGAGGAGCGGTCCTTTACCTGCTGACCATTCCGTTGTCCTGGCGTGCGCACAGGAAGCTGGTGCTCGCAGACGCCTCGCTGGGCCTCGATGACGACGGTGACGAATGCGATACAGATCTCGACAACATCGCGGACAGGGACAAGGACCACGGCGGCTGACGCACACCTGATCGCAAATCGGGTTTCAGCAGGCGATTTTCTGGTTCAATTAGGCCTCCTCGACAAATGAGGAGCCTTCTCATGCTTGATGGAAAGACAATTCTGATCACCGGTGCCAGCAGTGGCATCGGAGCGGCTGCCGCGCATCTTCTGGCTGACACCGGTGCGAACCTGATGCTGGCTGCCCGACGGGAAGACCGACTGAAAGAGCTGCGGTCGTCATTGCCCCATGCGTCCAACCGGGTCGCACTGTTCGTTGGCGACGTCTGCGATACCACATTTTCCGAAGCTTCCGTGAAAGCGACGCTCGACGCCTTTGGTGGCCTCGACGGAGCCTTCAATAATGCAGGCACCCTTGGAGAGATGGGGCCGGTGCCGGACATGAGCATGGAAACCTGGAACCATGTTGTCGCCACCAATCTCAACAGCGCCTTTCTCGCGGCCAAATACCAGATCCCGGCCATGCGCGAACGAGGAGGCGGATCGATTGTGTTCACCTCATCGTTCGTTGGCCATACCATCGGTTTTCCGGGCATGGCCGCCTATGCGGCTGCGAAGGCGGGGCTTGTCGGCCTGACACAGGTTCTGGCCGTGGAACACGGACCGGAAAACATCCGGGTCAATGCGCTTCTTCCTGGGGGCACGAAGACCGAGATGGGGGGCGATGACCCGGCATTCCGCGAGTATATCGCCGGCCTCCACGCGTTGAAGCGGATGGCTGAACCCGAAGAGATCGCCAAGGCGGCTGCGTTTCTGCTGTCTGACGCCAGTTCTTTCGTTACCGGTTCCGCCATGCTCTGTGATGGCGGGAACTCCATCTCCAAGGGATGAGCCATCACAGGAACGGTTCTGGCGAAGACCCGAACCGTTCCTTTTGGGATGAAAGGCTCATATGGCTCAGTGATAGGGGCCTGCGGGGCCTGCGAAATTATTTCGGGCGAATTCTTATGAATTTCTGTTCCGTGACGGCCTTGCCCCACTGGTCGCCGACATATTCCTCCGCAAGGGTGAACCCGTTTCTTTCGTAGAGCACACGTGCGGCTTCAAGCCCCTTGAGCGTCCAGAGGTGGATTTCATCGAACCCAAGCGCATCCGAGTGTTCCAGGGCTTTCTGGAGCAGCACTTTTCCCAGTCCTTTGCCCCGCAGGCGTTCGGACAGAATGAACCAGCGCAAATGTGCGATGTTGTTGCCAAGGTCTTCGCCATCAATGGTGATCGATCCGATAACGGCTCCGTTTTCGAGCACGCTCCAGCTGTTGTTCATCGGTTTGCCGATGCGCGGCATGAATTCGGCCATGGCGTTTGAGACCACACTTTCAAAGGTTGGCCCCATACCGACGATGTGGCCGTGAGTGCGGGCATGCATTCCGGCAATGTCGCCGATCATTCCGGTTTGATAACCTTCAGCGACCGTGAATTGTGGCTGATAATCTGCCGGCGTTTCCTGCGGCATGGCGAGCGCTTCCGCATAGGCGGACATGGCATCGCAAATTTCTTGTGCCTTGTCCCCGTTGACCCGGTTGAGCGCCCGTCGGGCCAGGGCATCGCCAAAGTTGTCGATCTTCGCAAAGGTGGCCTTACCGGTTTCGGTCAAAGTCAGTCCGAATGATCGGCCATCGTTGTCAGACCGGGTTTGCGTGATTTCCCCGCGGGCCTCGAGTGACTTCAGCAAACGGCTGATGGTCGATTTCTCGAGCTTTAGTCTCGTCGAGATTTCCTTGGCCGTAATGCCGGGGTTCAAACCGATTTCCATCATTGCATGGACACCTGAACCGGACAGATCCGTACCGGCGATGGTCTTGTCCAGAAAGCCGAATTCCCGGACTAGTTGGCGGGACGCTGCACGGATATCGTTGACGAGGGAGGGGGAATGCTGGGACATGCAAAAGCCTATATAGTTGTATTTTGCAACTATATTGATTGATGGGCCGCAATTCAAGGGGCAGTGGTTGGAATTCGGGTGAAGACACGCTGCGTGTTGCAAACAAAAAGGCCGCCGGAAACCGGCGGCCTTTTTGCTTGGAGGCGCTTAGGATCACTCTGCCGCGTGCGGCAGTTCCTCCTGCGGGGGGATTTTCGGTTGCGACGGCTTCGGCATGGAAACCACCTTTGCAGCCGGGCGCTGTTCGGGCTGATCGCCAAGAGCCACAGGTTCCGGAGTTACCTCCTCGGTGGCAGTACCTGGCTTGCGCCGAACGGTGGACACCACCTTCCAGAAGGTGCTTGACCATACACTCGGCAGCGCAATCATGACCGGGATCATCAGCAGCGTCAGCAAGGTGGAGAAAGCAAGGCCGGATATGACCGCCGTTGCCAGCTGCACCCACCAGACCGCCGTGATGCCGCCATAGGTGATCACCTGATTGAAGAAATCGAAGTTGATCATGGTGGCCATGGGCACCAGGCCGGCGATGGTCGTGATGGTGGTCAGCAGGATCGGCCGGATACGCTGAGCGGATGTTTTCAGGATCGCGTCCAGCGGGGGAAGGCCGTCATGAAGGAACCTGTTGTAGGTATCGATCAGAACGATGGCATTGTTGACCACAATCCCGGCAAGCGCCACCACCCCGGTCCCGGTCATGATGATCGAGAACGGCTGATTGGTGACGAGCATTCCGAGCAGCACCCCGAACACTGACAGAACCACCGTCGAGAGTGTCAGGATCGTCTGGTAGAACGAGTTGAACTGGGTCAGCAGGATCAGGAACATCAGGAACAGCGATGCCACCATCGCCTTCATCAGGAACTCGCCAGACTCCTGCTGGTCCTCATCCGCGCCGCGGAATTTCAGAAACACGTTGGCAGGCCATTCCTGCGTATCCAGCCACTTCTGAAGATCTGCAACCTGTTCTGTCGGCGTGGAACCGCTTTCCGGATTGACCGCCGCCTTCACGAACATGGAATAGAGCCCGTCACGACGCACGATTTCCGACACCTTCTGGGCCGGCTCGCGGCTGACGAAGTTTGCCAGCGGCACCAGTCCAAGCGAGGTCTGCAGCCGCAGCTGGTCGAACCGGTCAATGGTCCGCTCGTTCTCCGGCAGGCGAACGCGAATGTCCACCTCGTCCTCGCTGTCTCCGGGACGATAGGTGCCGATCAGAACACCGTTGGTGACCAGCTGGACCATGTTGCCAACGGAAGCGATGCTTGCCTGGTAGCGGCCGGCCTGTTCCCGATCGATGGAGATCTGCCATTCGATGCCGGGCAGGGGACGGTCGTCCTCCTGGTTCATCAGCGTATCCATGCCGTTGATGTGCTCGCGAATGCGGGCGACAGCAGCAACCATGTCGTTGTAATCGGTGGACTTGATCTCCAGCTGAACGTCCTTGCCCGTTGGCGGACCACCTTCGATCTTGCGGGTCTCCACCTTGATGCCGGGGATATCACTGGTCGCGTTACGGATGTCGGCGAAGATCTCCTTCGCCACCCGGCGGCAGCAGAAGTCTGCAAGCTCGATATTGATCTCGCCCATCACGTCGGCAGGCTTGTCCTGGACGTCGCCGACGGAGGGGCCGCCGGACGAACCACCTGGTGTGAACGCGTTGGTGATGACATTGTCGACGCCCGGAATGGACATGATCCTGTCTTCAACCTGCACAACGAGATCGCGCGCTTCCGAGGCAGACATGTTGCCACGGCCGGAAACAAGAACCACCGCTTGTTCCGGTTCTTCATCGATGAAGAACTGAACACCGGTCGGGTTCGCCATGAACGCGCCGACGATCGCAAAGCAACTGCCGATCAGCAGCACGATGGCGGCGATGTTACCGATCGGGTTGCCTGCAAACATCTTCAGGATGCGAACATAGATGCCGGTGAACCCGCTTACTTTCTTGACATCGAAAGCTTCGGAGCCGGAAAGGGCGGCAGCTTCCGCACGTTCCTTTTCGGCTCTCTTGGCAGCTCGTGCCTGAGACCAGCGCACAAACGGACGCAGCAGCTTGTAGGAAACAAAGCCGACAAGGACGAGGGCCACCAGGCCGCACAGGATGGCGATGCCGATTGCAGCCACCGCTGGTACGACGCCTTCGAGAGCCATCGGTACGAACGGGCCGAATCCGACAATGACGGCGGCCAGAACGCCAAATGTCAGTGCCAGAAGTCCAGCGGCATACCTGTTCAGGAAATGCGAGACCTGGGCCAGGATGCCCCCTGTCACCGGCAGGAACACCATGGCGGTGAACAGCGAGGCGGTCAGGACGATGATCACCATGATCGGCAGGTAGCTCATGAACTCGCCGGCAACACCCGGCCACAGCAGCATGGGCAGGAACGCTACAAGTGTGGTGGCCGTCGAGGAGACGATCGGCCAGAACATCAGCTTCGCGGCACGGATATAGGCCTCGCGGTCTTCCATGCCTTCCTGGATCTTGCGGTCGGCATATTCGGTCATCACGATGGCGCCGTCGACCAGCAGGCCAACGGTCAGAACGAGGCCGAACATGACCATGTTGTTGACCGTGTAGCCAACGCCGCCAAGGATCAGGAAGCCAACCATGAAGGAGGTCGGGATCGCCAGACCCACGAGCAGCGCGGAGCGCATGCCAAGCGCCGCCAGAACCAGGATCATCACCAGGAAGATCGCCGTCAGGATCGACGATTGCAGCGAGCCAAGCACTTCGAAGATGTTGTTGGACTGGTCGAGCATCATGTCGACACGAACGGTTTCCGGCCAGTCCTTGGAGGCATGTTCGACAACTTCACGGACTGCCGCGTTGTTCTCGATGATGTTGGTGCCGATACGCTTGACGACCTGAAGAGCAATTGCCCGGTTGCCATTGACGCGTGTGTAGGCGTTGGGATCCTTGAAGGTACGCCGGATCTCGGCGACATCTGCAAGGGTCACGACACCTTCACCGCTCTGTTTCAGCGGCAGCGTGTAGACATCCTCTGCGGTTTCTACGAGGCCGGGTACCTTAACGTTGAAGCGACCCTTGCCGCCGTCGATAAAGCCCGCAGGAACAAGCTGGTTGTTGAGCTGCAGCGAGTTCAGGAGCTCCTGCTGGGTGATCGAGTAGGATTCCAGTTTCTGGGTGTCGATCAGGACTTCCAGCAGCTCTTCACGATGCCCGGTCAGATCCGCCGACCGGACGGTGTCGATAGCCTCGATCTCGTCCTTGAGACGCCGGGCGTGCTTGTAGAGCGTGCGCTCCGGCACGTTGCCCGACAAGGCGATGATCATGGTCGGCGCAAGTGCGAAGTTCATTTCCGTGATCGTCGGCTCTTCAGCCTCGTCCGGCAGCTTGCTCTTGGCCTGGTCGACCTTGTCGCGCACGTCCGCCAGCGCCTCGTCCTTGTTGAACGAGATGTCGAATTCCAGCACGATGCCGGCATGACTTTCCGACGCGATCGCGGTGATTTCCTTCAACCCGTCAAGGCCACGCAACTCCGTTTCCATCGGCCGCACGAGCAGGCGCTCGGAATCTTCCGGAGAAATGCCCTGCTGGGTGATCGAAATGTAGAAGATCGGCAGATCGATGTCCGGGCTGGCTTCTTTCGGGATCGAGATATAGGTGGCGACACCGGCAACGATCAGCGCCAGCATCATCACGAATACCGTCTTGGGGCGCCGAAGGACGCCTTCAAGCATGTCTATCATTGACTCACCTCTGCCGTCTCAAAGACCGGTTGCACGAGTTCTCCATCCGAGACGTATTCCTGCCCCACGGTGATGGCGACGACTTCGTCGGGAAGACCGCCGATCCACATTCCGTCCTGTTCTCCACCCAGCACCTTGACGGGGTAGAAGACAGTCTTGTTGTTTTCATCGACTGCACGAATGCCGACCTGGCCGGCGTCGTTCAACGTCAGAATTGCTGGCGAAATCTTGTGTGCTTTCTCCGCAGCCAGCTCCAGCTTGGTGACTGCCGTCACGCCGTCCCTGGCCTTGCCGTCGGGATTGGGGAGCTCGATCTCGATACGGAAGGTTTTCGTGTCCGGATTTGCCGTCGGCGAGATGTAACGCACCTTGCCGCTGAGCGATTCACCCGTCACGAGCGTGACCGTTGCCGGCATGTCCAGCGAGATCTCGGAAATATTCAGTTCCGACACTTCGCCGATGGCAATCATCGGATCCGCATCAACCACCGTCGCGCAGATGCCGCCTTGTTCAAGCTGTGCGCCGATTTCAGCCATGGGGCTCTGGATGACGCCGGCAATCGGCGAGCGGATAACTGTGTGTTCCAGCTCCTGCTCGGCCTCAATCAGGCGCGCCTTTGCAGCATCGAGCTGGGCCTGCAGGGCAGCCACACGGGTTTGAGCGGTAAAGCCCTTGCTGTTCAACTGAGTTGCTGCCTCATGGTCCAGTTGCGCCTGAGCCAGGGCAGCCTTGGCTTCCAGAATGCGTGACTGCCGCGATCCCTTGTCGAGAACACAAAGCACATCGCCGGCGGCGACATGCGCGCCTTCCTGCGCCGGGCGCTCCACCACATCATCGGTTGTCTTGGATCTGACAGCCACCGTGGCTTCGGCTTCGGTGCGCCCGCGCACTTCCAGAACGGCTCGACGGTCTTGCGCCACAAGACGTTCCACCTGAACGCGGAAGGTCTCGGTGGAGGCCTGGCTGACCCTGAGCGCCGGGGGCGGGGTGGCATGTTCGCTGTCGCCGACACCACCGATCACCATCGTGCCGCTATACATCCAGAAACCGATGCCGGCCGCGATGCCGGTCGCCAGGAGGTAGGAAAACTTCACTCGCATTGTCTAAAGCTCCGAAACGTCTTGCGCTTACTCCGCGGCGGCCGCAACCGGCTGCGCCGCTTCTTCAGCAATCCTGATCAGTGCCTCACCGTGTTCTTCCAGGTAGGCGAGGGTGAAATTCATGCAGGCAATGCCGTATTCACGGGTCCAATTGGACCCGGGGTGCGAACATTCCTGGTCTTTTTCGTTGTCTGTCAGCAGGCGCAATTCAGCGTGCACCTGCGCCTTGCGCCGTTCGACCGCGCGGCGGATGACCTCGGGAGGCAGTTGCGCGGCGTTGAGGGCGATCAGCAGAAAGGGTGATTTGAAAGTGTCCGGCGCCTGTGGATCGCACAGGGACTGGATGAAGTCTTCCCGGCCGGCATCGGTGATGGAATAGACCTTGCGGGCAGGTTTGCCTGCCTGCGGCTCCTCGCGCACGGTTACAAGCCCTTCCGATTCCAGACGCGCCAGCGCCGGATAGATCGAGCCGAAGCTCGCATCATCAAAATAGCTGAACCGGCCTTCGGTCGACTCCTTCCGGATTTCGTATCCGGTGGCATCCCCGAAAGAAAGGATTGCGAGGCAGAGACTGCGTACACTCATTGACAACTCCGTGCCTGGGAGCGTCCTCCCGGCATGATGGCCTTCATACGAGCCCGGTTGCGATCCGGATGACGCTATAGGCATCGTAAGAAGTGTCATATGTTGGTTCGATATATCGAACAAATATATGCTCACGCATTTGTAATCAAGAGTGCGCTGCACAAATCTTGCGTCGAAGATGAATAAACTATGAGCTGATCTTCAAAATGATCTTAATCGGTCTATTTGACAGGTTGTTGGCAGGTATCGATCGGCGCTAGGCTGATCATGCATCGCAACAGCAATCGCAGAGCGAGGAGTGCGCGACATGGCATTGTCGATGAAGGGGCCAGTTCGCTTGAAGCTTCCGAGAGATCCCTTGTTTCGTCTGCTTGCAGTCAACGGCCTGGCGGGAACGGCAATTGCCGGCCTCGTGCTCGGCGGCATTTTCCTCGGCAATATCGGTAATCTGAGAGTGCTTGTCATGTCGGCAGAGGACCCAGTGCTGCCGGTCATCATGCTGGCATTCGGCCTGTTCATCACGCTCGGGTCCGTGGTCATGGGCTCAGCCATCATGTTGTTGGGTGAAACCGGCCGAAGCGGAAAAGGCGGAGGTGGGGCCGCAAGGCGCAGACTGCCGATATCTTTCACCGGGCAAATGAAACCGGTGCCGGTTCCAGCCAGAGCAAATCGCGGGCACGATCTGCACCGGTGAACCTTCTCGGTCAGTTCGGCACCTTGCGTAAACGGTCAATGAGCGAGTTGCTGGTAAACTGACTTGGCCTTGGCGGAAGTCGAGGGTTGTGGCCCCAAATCAGCAAACAAGGTCATGGCCGCAGCTGCTAAAAGTAGCAGCAATCCCAGGGATGAGAGCCTCATCTCACCGGTCCTTTCGATCATGACGTCCTCCGTTTTGATGCCGCGCTTATACAGTCGCAGGATCTAAAGTCCCGGTAATACCGCATGTAAAATTTTACGTACCTGCAAATACCTACAGGCAAATCTGACAGTGCCCCGTTTCCGGTGCCGGGAAGGGGCGGCCAGGTCATGTAGCTGAAGGACTGTCAGTACGTCCGCAGTGGTCCGTTCCAGGATCGGGAAGCGAAGAAGGGTAGGTCTCCGAACAGCGCAGACCGCTGTTAACCATGGCGTTCGAAAAAAACGGGCGAACTGCAAGGACAGGTTGCAGATCTCCCACGCGCCCTGTACGACCAATGGTAGATTAACGTTTTGTTAATTATTCATTGGGGTTGCAATGCGATTTCTTTTGAGAAACTTGCACGTTTTTGTTTTTGTTAGCCTTTCAGCGTCAATCGCCTTTTGGGTTGCTAGCCATTCCGACCAGGCGGTAGAGGTTGCGCAGCCACTGGTCGAAGACGCAGTCGAGCTTCATGTGATGGCGGAAAATGCCCTGCGCGAAATCGGTCAACTGGACCTGGAAAAAGCGGCAGATGAGGCGATTTCCTACTATGTCGCGACGCTGCGCATGCCCAGCCTGCTCTTCGAAAGGCTGTCGGATGAACTGGGCGAAGTCAGCGAGACGATGGAAAAGAGGGGGCAGTCAGGGCCTTTTCCTCAGATAGCAACACCTGCCGCAAAAGACCGGCCGGTGCCGGTGGGGACTGGCCCGAGCCGGTATTGGCGCACTGGTGAAGACCGGCACGCCAAACTGTCGATCTGATCAGAAACGCCTCACGCTGATGCCAGAGCCAGCGCTATACCCTGGCCGACACCGATGCACATGGTGGCAAGCGCCAGGTTTCCATCCCGTTTTTTCAGTTCCAGTGCTGCTGTTCCCGTGATTCTGGCGCCAGACATCCCCAACGGATGGCCGAGTGCAATCGCACCGCCGTTCGGATTGAGGATTTCGCTGTCTTCGGGCAGGCCAAGGTCTCGCATGACCGCAATGCCCTGGGCGGCGAAAGCTTCGTTGAGTTCGATCACGTCGAACTCCGGCAGCGCGATTCCGAGGCGCGCGCAGAGCTTGCGCGTCGCCGGCGCGGGGCCAATCCCCATGATCCGCGGCGGAACGCCGGCGGTGGCTCCACCGACGACGCGGGCGATCGGCGTGAGATTGTGCTTGGCCACCGCTGCTTCCGACGCGATCAGCAAAGCCGCAGCACCGTCGTTGACACCGGACGCGTTGCCGGCGGTCACCGAACCATTTTCACGGAACGGTGTCTTGAGTGCCGAAAGGGCCTCCAGGGTTGTGTTCCTGGGGTGTTCGTCCTTGTCCACTAGAATAGGGTCGCCCTTGCGCTGGGGGATCATCACGGGAACGATTTCTTCGGCGAACCGACCGGATTGCTGAGCGGCGGCGGCTCGCTGCTGGCTGCGCAGCGCGAAGGCATCCTGGTCCTGTCGCGAGATCTGGAATTGTTCGGCAACGTTTTCCGCCGTTTCCGGCATGGAATCGATACCATATTGGCGTTTGAGAAGCGGATTGACGAAGCGCCAGCCGATTGTCGTGTCGAAGATTTCAGCCGAGCGGGAAAAGGCGGTGTCTGCCTTTGGCATGACAAAAGGTGCGCGGGACATGCTTTCAACGCCGCCTGCGATGGCCAGATCGATTTCGCCGGCCTTGATCGCCCTGGCCGCAGTCATCACGGCATCCATTCCCGAACCACAAAGCCGGTTGAGCGTCAGACCGGGAACTGTCTCCGGCAGGCCCGCCAACAGTGCCGACATGCGCGCGACGTTTCGGTTGTCTTCACCGGCCTGGTTGGCACATCCATAAAAGACGTCATCTACCTCGGCCCAGTCCGTGTCCGGATTGCGCTCCATGAGGGCGCTGATGGGGATCGCACCTAGATCGTCAGCGCGGACAGAGGACAGCATGCCGCCATAGCGTCCGATGGGGGTGCGGACATAATCGCAAATGAAGACATGATGCATGAGCGTTTTCCTCTCCGTCGCGTGGCGTTGGCCTCTGGGGCATGGTCGCGAATTGAGGTGAAGTCTTGCCGGAAATCATCTGGCAGGGCAAGAACACATCACAGGAAAAACGATCTCGTCAGGAGTTTTGTGATGTTTCCGGATGGCGCCGGATATCGTCTTCCTGCAGGTAGGTTCCGGACTGCACCTCAATCATCCGCACCGGAATCTTGCCCGGGTTATGCAACGTGTGCTGCGCTCCAAGCGGCACATATGCGGACTGGTTTTCGCTGAGCAGGCGCGTTTCGCCATTGATCGTGATCTCGAGCGTACCGGACACCACCACCCAGTGCTCGGTCCGGTGAAGGTGGCTTTGCAGGCTGAGCCTCTTTCCCGGCTTGATCATCATCGACTGAACGGAAAAACGCTCGCCGGCGTTGATGCGTTCGGTGTAGCCCCAAGGACGATAGGACCTCGGGTGACGGTCCACCTCATGCCTGCCTTCCGCCTTCAGTTGCTCCACAACGGTCTTGACGTCCTGCGCCTTGTCCTTGTGGGCAACAAGCACGCTGTCGGTCGTGGCGATCACCATGACATCCTCAAGGCCGATAACGGATACGAGCCCGCGTTCAGCATAGGCCAGGCAGTTGTTGCTATCGAGAAAGCGGGCATCGCCCAATCCGGAATTGCCCTGGGCATCCTTGTCCAGGACCGTCCAGATCGCCGACCAGGAACCCAGGTCGTCCCATTCCGGTGCAACGGGCGCGCAGACGACGTTGTCCGCCTTTTCCATGATGGCGTAGTCGATGGAAATGTTGTCCAGTGCTTCGAAGGCTTCCTGGTTCAGTCGCGTAAAATCCAGATCCCCATGCCGTGTCTTCATGACGGCGACGATGTTCTCGTAAAGCTCCGGCTGGTGCTTCTTGAAAGCATCAATCATCGTATTGGCGGCATAAAGAAAGATACCGGCATTCCAGACATAGCTGCCGTCCTTCAGGAAGGCATCGGCACGGTCCTGGTCAGGCTTCTCGACAAAGGCTTCCACAGGCCGCACAGGCTCGCTGCCACTTGCAACCTTGATGTATCCGTATCCGGTATTGGCTTCGCTGGGTTCGATGCCGAAGGTCACGATCTTGCCTGCGCGAGCTGCTGTCTCCGCCTGATGGACGGCAGTCAGGAAAAGATCTTCCTTCCGGATCAGATGGTCGGATGGCAACAGCAGGATCAGGGCGTTCGGGTCGGTTTCAGCGGCAATCAACGCTGCCATCAGGGCAGGGGGCGCTGTATTTCGGCCGACAGGCTCAAGCAGGATCGACCGGGCTTCGAGCCCCAGTTCGTTGAGCTGCTCGCCGATCAGAAACCGGTGAGCATTGCTGCCGATCACGATCGGAGCGGCAAAGTCCGGCCGATTGACGCGCTTGCAGGTTTTCTGGAACAGACTTTCCCCGCCAAACAGTGGCAAAAACTGTTTTGGCCGGTCGGTGCGTGACAGCGGCCACAGCCGCGAACCGACACCACCGGACAAAATACAAGGGAAAATCATGCTTTGCTTCCTGTTCTGCTGGCACATTCGGGCGCTTGCGGGCGCACCGGTGTTGCTTTGAGTGTTAATCAGCACCGGGACAAGTTGCAAGCAAGTGGCTTGAACGCTACATACGTAATAACGTAACGCCAGGGCGTTGGTTCCCAAAGAGCGCAGCAGGCTTTCAGGACTATGACAAATTCGGATACCAGGCTTGTTCAGCTTGACCGCGCAGGCATCCGCAAAGGCGGTGAATGGCTGGTGCGCGGCGTAGATCTATCGGTTTCTCCGGGTGAAATCGTGACGCTTATCGGGCCCAACGGTTCCGGCAAGTCGACAACGGCCAAGATGGCGCTTGGGATCCTGAGCCCGAGCGAAGGCCGTGCCGAACGCAAGCCCGGCCTGAAAATTGGCTATGTGCCGCAGAAGCTCGCCATCGACTGGACGTTGCCGCTGACGGTCGCCAGGTTCATGCGGCTGACGAACCCCCTGTCCGATGCCGAATGCCGCGCTGCGCTGGCGCGCACCGGCGCTGAAAGGCTGATGACTTCTCAGATGCGCACGCTCTCCGGCGGTGAAATGCAGCGTGTCATGCTGGCGCGCGCGATTGCCCGCAATCCCGGGCTGCTGGTGTTGGACGAGCCGGTGCAAGGCGTGGATTATGCCGGAGAGATCGCGATCTACGACCTCATTTCCGAAATCCGCAACACGCTTGGCTGCGGCATCCTGATGATCTCTCACGATCTTCATGTCGTCATGGCGGCAGCAGATCAGGTGATTTGCCTCAATGGTCATGTTTGCTGCCGCGGAACCCCTTCTGACGTCAGCCGTGACGACCGGTATCATGCGCTGTTTGGCAACCGGCGCAATGCGGCGATTGCCGTCTATGAACATCATCATGACCACGTGCATCTGCCGGATGGAAAGGTGCGCCACGCGGACGGTTCGCTGTGTTCCTCCTGTTCCGGCGAGCATCATCACGCACCTGCCGACGCGGCTGCGGAGAAAGAAGGCGGCATTAGAAATGCTGGATGATTTCTTCACCCGTGCACTCATTGCCGGCATAGGTGTGGCACTTGTTGCAGGACCGCTTGGCTGTTTCATCGTCTGGCGTCGCATGGCCTATTTCGGCGATACGCTGTCCCATGCAGCCTTGCTGGGCGTTGCCCTGTCGTTGCTCCTCAACGTCAACACCACGTTGGCCGTCGGGGTTGTTTCCATCCTTCTGGCGATCGTGCTGATGGCACTGAGGCGCAGTGACACGCTGTCTTCCGATGCATTGCTTGGCTTGCTGTCCCATTCCGCGCTCGCCCTGGGATTGGTCTGTCTGGCCTTCATGACATGGGTCCGGGTCGATCTGCTGGGGCTGCTCTTCGGCGATATCCTGGCCGTCACACCCATGGACATTGCCATGATCTACGCTGGCGGTGCCATCGTGCTCGGTGTCCTCGTGGTCATCTGGCGCCGCCTGTTCGCAGCAACGGTCAGTCCGGACCTTGCCGCGGGCGAGGGGCTGAAGCCTGAGCGGACCGAGCTGATCTTCATGCTGCTGACGGCAATCGTTATCGCCATTTCTCTGAAGATTATCGGCGCGCTGCTGATCACCGCGCTGCTGATCATTCCCGCCGCCGCCGCCCGGCGCCTGTCGGCATCGCCGGAACAGATGGCGGTGATCGCAGCCCTGACAGGAGCCGCCGCCGTCGTCGGCGGGCTCTATAGTTCGCTTGCCTACGATACCCCGTCCGGCCCCTCCATCGTCGTTGCGGCGATGGCACTGTTTGTCGTCAGTCTTGTCCCGGGCGTGCAAATCGTGAGAAGGGTGAGATCGAGCACGAAAGGAGATCGTCCGTGAGCGTTGAGACACATCCCGAACTGACCAAGAACCAGGCCCTGGTGTTCGGCTCGTTGTCGGACGCGGGCGGACCTTTGACGGCCTATGCGATTCTCGATCTGTTGCGCGACAGCGGTTTCCGTGCGCCGTTGCAGGTCTACCGGGCTCTCGACAAGCTGGTGGAATACGGAATGGTCCACCGGCTGGAAAGCCTCAATGCCTTTGTGGCCTGTTCCCACAAGGGCTGCTCCGGTCATGGCACGGCTGCCTTCGCCATCTGTGAAAAATGTGGTGTCGTCAGCGAGTTTACGCCGGACAAGGCCATTTCCCTCCTGAGGGAATGGACACAGAGCGAAGGCTTCCAGTTGTCCCGGACGACCATCGAACTGCGCGGCACCTGCCGGCAGTGCACCATGCCGATGTAACCCTGGCGGCGTTTCCCGGCATCCATTTGATTTCCGAGACACTGTCTTTGTTCTAGGATGTCTGCATCGAATCCCCGGAGAGGTTCATGGCAGACAAACTGGGCATCGGCATCATCGGATGCGGCACCATCTCAAAGACCTATTTTGATTTGGCGCCAAAGTTCAATGGCCTTGAAATCAGGGCCTGTGCGGATCTGAACCGTCATGCTGCGGAAGAGCTCGCATCCGAATACGGCGTGCGTGCACTCACCGTGCACGACCTGCTTCTGGCGGATGATGTCGATCTGATCGTCAATCTGACTGTTCCCGATGCCCATTATCTCGTTTCCCATGAAATCCTGGCACACGGGAAGCATGTCTATTCGGAAAAACCTCTGGCTCTGTCGATCCGGGACGGGCAGGCGCTTGCCGATTTTGCGCGCAAAAAACATCTGAGGGTCGGGTGTGCACCGGATACGTTTCTCGGCGGGGCACATCAGATTGCCCGCAAGGCAGTTGACGAAGGACTGATCGGAGAAATCGTTGGCGGCACGTGCCATGTCATGAGTCACGGCATGGAACATTGGCATCCCAACCCGGACTTCTTCTTCAAACCGGGAGGGGGGCCGGTTCTCGACCTCGGACCTTATTATATTGCCGCGTTGCTCAATCTGATCGGCCCGGTAAAGCGTGTGTGCGCAATGTCAGCCATGCCGTTCAAGACCCGGACGATCGGGAACGGCACTCGAAATGGTGAAAAGATCGATGTCTCCACCCCAACCACGATCCATGCGATTCTCGAGTTCCGGTCCGGTGCAAAAGTAACGCTGACGGCGAGCTGGGACGTCTGGGCACATAGGCACCAGCCTATGGAGCTTTACGGTACCCGGGGAACACTTTTTCTGGCCGACCCGAACTATTTCGGCGGAGACGTAAGCCTGGTCACCGAAGATGGAACGACAAAAGCATTAGACGATGCGATGCACCCGTTCGGTTTGGCGAATGTCGATGACAACGGCCTGCCGCGTGCGAACTACCGGGCTGCCGGTCTGGCAGACATGGTCCAGTCGATCCTGAGTGGAGACGACACCGAGTTCCGCTGTTCGCTCGAACGGGCACTGCATGCGGTCGACGTCATGGTGTCGATTTTGAAATCTGCCGAAACGGGAACGTTCATCGAAATCGAACACCAGGCCAGCCGTCCACAGGCGCTTGCTGCCGCCGAGGCAGTCAAATTGCTCGTCTGAAGCTGGTTGCAGGTGCACCGCCAGCCACCTATCTTCGCCGCAAGGGATGTCCGGGTCTGAGGGCACCCGGCCGCTTGCGGGCAAAAGAGGGAGAGCGGGAATGGCCTTGTTGATCGCCGGCCTTGTGCTGTTTTTGGGAATTCACACGTTGCCGATGTTTCCGGCAACGCGCAATGGGCTGGTCTCAAGGCTCGGCGAAACACCGTACAAGGGGCTATATACGCTCTTGTCGTTCGTCGGTCTGGGGCTGATTGTTTACGGTTATGGCGTGGCCCGTTTTGAAGGCCCGCCGGTGCTGTACGATCCGCCGTTCTGGCTGCGCCACGTCACAATGCTGTTCATGGTTCCTGTTTTCATTTTCCTTGTCGCTGCCTATGTGCCGTCGCGGATCAAGACAGTCCTGAAACATCCGATGCTGGTAGCCGTAAAACTGTGGGCATTGGCTCACCTTCTGGCAAATGGCGATCTGGCTTCGGTGCTTTTGTTTGGCGGTTTTCTCGCCTGGGCAGTGGCAGACCGGATTTCGGTCAAGCGCCGCGGGCCCGGCGCAGGGCAGATAGGTGCACTGGCAACGGCCAAGCCAGGAAAATACTCCGATTTTGTCGTGATTCTGTTGGGCTTGGTCCTCTACGGGCTGTTCGCGTGGAAGCTGCACGCCTTGTTGATCGGCGTTCCGGTGGCCTGATAGCGGTCGCGGAGCTTGAAATTACGTTAGAAATCCGGCATTCCGTGCCGGATTGCCCCACTTGCGCCATGAAGGACCGATTTAAGCCCCTTCAGGGAATTGCCCGAGCCGGATCAAGTGGATAATGTGCGCCACTCATGAAGGGGCCGTGCCCGGGCAGACGTGCCGGGCCGAAGAAGTGAATGCAGGAAATAGACACGCATGTCTGACATTTTTCGTGAAGTCGATGAAGATATCCGCCAGGAAAAATACCGTCGGCTTTGGGACCGCTTCGGTCCGTGGGTGCTTGGCGTTGCGGTCTTGATCATTGTCGGAACCGGCGGCTATCGCGGCTGGCTCTACTGGCAGGAACAGCAGTCCCAGAGCGCTGGCGACACGTTCTTTGAAGCCGTGAGGCTTTCCGAAGCCCAGAACTACGAAGAAGCAGCAGCTCTTTACGGTGAACTGGACAACGCCCTTGGCGGATACCCGGCCTTGGCGAAACTGCGCCAGGCAACCGATCTTTCCAATTCCGGCAAGACTGAAGAAGCCCTGGCCGAATTCGATGCCCTGTCGCGTGACACCAGCATCATGGATGCTCTTCGTGATGTTGCAGCGCTGCGTGCTGCTTATCTTGCCGTCGACACCCAAGGCTACGGCGATATTGCCGACCGGGTCGAGAAGCTGACCGGCGACACTGGTCCGTTCCGTGCAGCTGCACGCGAACTTCTTGCCCTAAGTGCATGGAAAGCCGGCGATATTGAAACAGCCCGTCAGTGGATTTCCGCTCTTGAAGACGACGCGGAAACACCGGCAGACGTGAGCCGCCGCGTGTCGATCCTGAGTGACGTGATCCGGTCCAGCAACGGCGAAGCCAAGGCGGACAGTGAAGGAAACAACCAGTGAGTTTTGTAACCGTTTCTTTCCGCAGACGCGGTGTTTTTGGTGCCATTGCGCTTTCGCTCGTCCTCACCGGTTGCGGGTCGGTCAGCGAATTTACCGAGAACATAAACCCGTTTGCTCGCGAGAAAATCCTCAAGGGTGAGCGCCAGCCCGTTTTCGACGGTGCCGATCCGGCAGCCGAAGCGCTTGGCCAGGCAGCAAAGGTCGGTTCTGCGACTGGCGGGCAGTCCTGGTCAACAGCCGGTGGTGGCCTGACCAACGATCCGGGCAACGTCGCCATATCCGTCTCCGGCAATCGTGCCTGGCGCGCTCAGGTCGGCTCGTCCGGCGGCGGGCTGACAACATCCGCACTTCGGGTGTCTTCCCGTCCGGTCAGCGATGGCAGCCGTATTTACGTCTACAAGCCGAATGGCGAAGTCGTAGCGTTGTCGACGGGTGGTGGACGCCAGTGGACCCAGAACCTGCGTCCGGAAGGCGAAAGGGATGTGGGGCCTGGTGGTGGTGTCGCTGTTGAAGGCGGCGTTGTCTACGCAGCCACCAGCTATCGTCAGGTGGCGGCTCTTGAAGCCGGCTCCGGCCGGGAAATCTGGAAAGTCGACATCGACACGCCGGCTCGTGGTGCGCCTGTTGCCGGTGCCGGGCACGTAATTGTCGTATCCCAGTCCAACGAAGTCTATGCCCTGAAGCAGTCTGACGGCAGCGTTGCCTGGACCTATGCAGGTATTGAGGAAACCGCTGGTCTGTTGTCTGCGGCCAATCCGGCCATTTCCGGCAACCGTGTCATCGTGCCATTCTCCTCAGGTGAAATCATGGCCATCGACATCAAGTCGGGCGAACCTGCCTGGATCGATGGCGTGTCGCGCGGCTTCAGGACACTTGCCCTGTCAGGTCTCGCGGACGTTTCGGCGAGCCCGGTTGTCTCCGGCAGTACGGTTTATGCCACCGGTGTTGCCGGCCGCACGGTTGCGGTGGATGCCCGCACCGGCCAGCGTCGCTGGGAACAGGATCTCGGCAGCGTGCACACGCCGGTTGTCTCCGGCAGCGCGTTGTTCATGGTTGATCTCGACGATCGTATGGTCGCCCTCAATCTGAAAAACGGGGAAACCCTCTGGGCAACGGCCTTGCCGCGTCCGGAAAAGAAGAAGAAGCGCCGCAACTGGGCTGGCCCGATCCTGGCGAATGGGGCACTGGTTGCCTTTTCCAGCGACGGTCAGATCGCAATCGTGGATGCCGCTTCTGGAAAAACCATGTTGACGCAGCGGACCAATATGGATGTCTATGTGACACCGATCGTCGCCGGAGGCCGGATTATCGTGCTGACAGGCAATGACGGCGTCGCTGCCTTCAACTAGCATTTGAGGCAGGGCCCGAGGAGGCCCGCCTATCAGGAGAAACTGCTGTGGGCGCTACTGTCGCCATTATCGGACGGCCGAATGTCGGCAAGTCCACCCTGTTCAATCGCCTTGTGGGCAAGCGCCTGGCGCTGGTAGACGACACACCTGGTGTGACGCGAGACCGGCGGCCGGGCGATGCCCGCTTGGGCGACTTGCGCTTTACGATCATCGACACCGCCGGTCTCGAAGATGCGGACAAGGAATCCCTCGAGGGCCGCATGCGCCGGCAGACCGAGGAGGCGATCGAAACCGCCGACGCGGTTCTGTTCGTGATTGACGCTCGTGCTGGTGTAACGCCGCTTGATGCCCATTTTGCCGAAGTCGCACGCAAGACCACCCGTCCGGTGATCCTGCTGGCCAACAAGGCGGAAGGCCGGGCTGGAGAGAGCGGACTTTACGAATCCTATTCGCTTGGTCTTGGTGATCCGATTGCAATCTCCGCTGAACACGGCGAAGGGCTTGCTGATCTCTATGATGCTCTGAAACCTCATGTCGACCGGGTCACGGAAGAAGAAGAGGCAAAGCGCGAAGAGGCGATCACCAACGTGGATGTTGACGAGGACGGTGAATTCGTCGAGGACGAAGAGCCGGTCGGCACCATTGAAAGACCGCTGCGTGTTGCCATCGTCGGCCGCCCGAATGCGGGCAAATCGACGCTGATCAACCGCATGCTGGGTGAAGACCGCATGCTGACCGGACCGGAAGCAGGCATCACGCGCGATTCCATCTCGGTAGATTGGGTCTGGCGCGACAGGCATATCAAGCTGTTCGATACAGCCGGTATCCGGAAAAAGGCGCGCGTTCAGGAAAAGCTCGAAAAGCTTTCCGTGGCTGACGCTCTGCGTGCGATCAAGTTCGCCGAAGTGGTCGTTGTCACGCTGGACGCCACCATGTCCTTTGAGAAGCAGGACCTGCAGATCATCGATCTGGTTGCGCGCGAAGGCCGCGCGCTGGTGATCGCGATCAACAAGTGGGACTTGATCGAAGACCGGGAAGAAGCCTGGAAGAAAATCAAGGACGCCAACGAGCGGTATTTCAACCAGATCCGCGGTGTTCAGATCGCGACTTTGTCCGGCCAGCAAGGGCAGGGCGTCGATCGCCTGATCGAAAGCGTCTTTACCGCCTACGAGGCCTGGAATTCGCGTGTCTCGACCGCCAAGCTGAACCGTTGGCTGGACAAGGTCACCGCGAACCATCCGCCCCCCGCAGTTGCCGGACGCCGGGTGCGCCTGCGTTACATGACCCAGCCCAAGACGCGGCCGCCATATTTCGTGGTTTTTTGTTCGCGTCCCGAACAATTGCCGGAAAGCTACACGCGTTATCTGGTCAACTCGCTGCGCCAGACTTTCAACATACACGGAACTCCCATTCGCCTGTCCTATCGCAAAGGCGAAAACCCTTACGCCCCGAAGAGAAAACGGGGCTGAGTGGGGAGGGCAGCCTGCCATGTTGCCAGGCTGCCAGCCAGTATTCTTCTTTCCTGGCGGGAAAGCAGCTTTCCGCCGCGCTATCGACACTTAAGGGAGTTTGAACCATGTCCATCGACCGGCTGGAATTCGCCGTTGCCCTTGCCGAAAAGGCTGGCGAGCTCGGTCTCGACTATTTTCACAAGCTGGACACGCTGACGATTACGCAGAAGGGTCATCAGGACCTCGTCTCGGAAGCGGACCGCAATGTGGAAACGCTCATCCGCGCGGAACTCGCAAAGAGCTATCCGGACGACGGTATCCTGGGCGAAGAGCATGGCATGGAAGAAGGGTCTTCGGGCTACACCTGGGTTACCGACCCGATCGACGGTACGGCAAATTTCGTTGCCGGCATTCCGCAGTGGTGCGTCATCATCTCCTGCGTTCATCAGGGCCAGGTGATTGTCGGTGTGATCCATGATCCGGTGTCCAAGGAAACCTTCAAGGCTGCCGCCGGTCACGGTGCGTTCCTCAATGGCAAGCCGATCCGTGCCTCCGACAGCGAAAGCCTCTCTCACGGCTCTGTCGGTGTTGGTTTCAACGGCCGCACTGCCGTCACGGATGCGGTCAACGTCGTCGGTGCCCTGGTCTCCAAGGGCGGTGTGTTCTTCCGCAACGCCTCGGGCGGTCTGATGCTTGCCTACGCGGCTTCCGGGCGCCTTATCGGCTATGTAGAATCCCACATGAACGCCTGGGACTGCCTTGCAGGCATGCTGATCACCAAGGAAGCCGGTGGTGAAGTTCTGGAACAGGACATCAACCAGTCCCTTTACGACGGTGCACGTGTCGTTGTTGGCGCTCCCGGCGTCTTTGCCGATCTGAAGGAAATCGCCGAAAGTTCCTTTGCGCCTTTCGAAGCTGCTTAATCAGCCTCACACATGCTGGTCGACAAGAACCGGGTTTCCATCCGGGTCGACCAGCATGAAGCTGGCCCGACCACTGCCGGCCTCGTCAGCTTCGGATACAAAAGCGTATCCCTTCGCCTTCAGCGCCTTTTGGATGTCCCGTACATCTTGAAAATCTTCCAGTGTCCTGGCATCCTGGTCCCAGCCGGGATTGAAGGTGAGTATGTTCTTGTCGAACATGCCCTGAAACAGCCCGATGATGGTATCGCCGTTCTTCAGGACCGCCCAGTTGTCCGCGTCCGAGATGCCGATATCCACGAAGCCAAGTCCTTCGTAGAACGCCTTCGATTTTTCGAGATCCTTGACGGCCAGACTGACCGAGAACGCGCCGAGTTTCATCTTCCTGGCTCCTCTGCAGCGACCGCCGCTGGATACCCCGCATGCTTTCAAAGTTCCAGAAAGGAAGCAAGTTCCAGGCGGGTCTCCTCGGTAAAATGAAAGCCCTTCCAGCCAAGCGCCTTCGCTACGCGAACGTTTGTGGCGCTGTCGTCGATCAGCAAGATCTCGGACGGGGCAACCTTGAGAGTGTCGCTGACATGGACGAAGAACGCGGTGTCCGGCTTGGCTGACTTGATGCGGCCGGAAGAGAAAATCTGGCTGACCAGCGAGCCGAAGCCGGACTGGTGCTCGATGTAGCTGGAGCGGCGATCTTCATTGTTCGTCGCAATCACCTGAACGACGTCGTGACTTGTCAGATGTTCAAGCAGGCTGCAGGTGAAGGGATCCCGCAGATCATCCTTGGCAAACCAGTAGTCGAGAAGGTCTCCCGCATCCAGGAGGTAGCCGCTCCGGTCAAGCCAGTCCTGCAGGTGAGTTTTTATGTCCCGTTTCCCGGAGATGACTTGCAGGAAGGAGGCATCGAAGACGCCGCGTTCGAATGCATCGAGCGCGATGCCGAGGTCGCTCTCCAGCGTGTCAGCCCAGATGAACCTGCCGTCGACGACATTGCGGTTTAGAACGCCGTCGAAATCCCAGGCGGTGACACTGATATCTGACCGCATGGCATGCTTCCCTTCCGATCATCGACCGGAAGGCGTAATGCGAAAAAACGGGCTGCGCAACCCTTGATTGGATCAGCCCAGCAGGATCCGCCTTAGGGCTGAATCCATTCTCCGCTGACGCGGTCGTACAGGTGGCCGGTTTCCAGAACGTCCGGCATCAGCAAGGGCAGAAGATCTGCCGCAACATCATCCGGCGTCGGAAGGTTGGTGGCAAGCTCGCCCGGCATTGCCTTGGCGCGCAGCCCTGTGCGGGTAGGGCCCGGGTCGGCCAGGTTGATCTTCATCTTCGTCTGCAGGCTTTCATTCGCCCAGGTCCGTGCCATGGCTTCAACGGAAGCCTTGCTGATGGACTGTAGGCCCCAGAAGGGTGTGCAGGTGCTTGCATGAACGGAAGACAGGAACAGTGCACGGCCCGCGTCCGACTGGCGCAGGAGCGGGTCCAGAGAGCGGATCAGCCGCCAGTTGGCAACGACATTCACCGCCGTCACTTTCTCGAAGTCCTTCGGGCTGATGTGGCCGATCGGCGACAGAACACCCAGCATGCCGGCATTGGCAACGAAGATATCGAGCTTCTTCCAGCGTTCGTAGATCGCGGCGCCAAGCCGGTCGAGCGCGTCGAAGTCGGTCAGGTCAAGCGGGACGAGCGTTGTTTCCCCGTCTGCGGAGCGGATCTCGTCATCGAGGTCTTCCAGGCCGCCAACAGTCCGTGCAAGCGCAATGACATGCGCACCACGTTCGCCGAGCTGCTTTGCGATCTGATAGCCAATTCCGCGGGAGGCGCCGGTGACAAGAGCGACCCGGCCTTCAAAGTCTTTGATCATGCGTGATCTCTTAGATCAATTTGCCTTCCGGCGGTACCGCCGAAAGGCATAAATTGAAGCGGTCCAAAGAGTTTTGAGCGCTTTAGCCGACCTCGACCAGGCGAGGGGCGCTGACGAAGTCCTGATCCTCGGAAAGATCGGTCAGTGGCGTCGGATAATCGCCGGTGAAACAATGATCCGTGAACTGCGGATTGGCATCGTCGCGGCCATCGTAGCCCATGGCCTTGTAGATGCCATCGACGGACAGGAAGGCCAGGCTGTCGGCACCGATATAGGCACGCATTTCCTCAAGACCGTATTTTGCAGCCAGCAGTTTTTCACGCACCGGCGTGTCGATGCCGTAGTAGTCGGAATACTTGATCGGCGGGCTGGCCAGGCGGAAGTGAACTTCCTTCGCACCCGCTTCGCGGATCATCTGCACGATCTTGACCGATGTTGTTCCGCGCACAAGGCTGTCGTCCACAAGCACGACGCGCTTGCCTTCGATCTGAGCCCGGTTGGCGGAGTGTTTCATCTTCACGCCAAGTGCACGGATCTGCTGGGTCGGTTCGATGAACGTGCGACCGACATAGTGGTTGCGGATGATGCCGAGTTCGAACGGCACGCCGCTTTCCTGGCTGAAGCCGATGGCCGCCGGCACACCGCTGTCCGGCACCGGAACGATCACGTCGGCTTCGACGTTGGATTCCCGGGCCAGCTGGCGCCCCATTTCCCGGCGAACGTCGTAGACGCTGCGACCGCTGACAACGCTGTCGGGGCGGGAGAAGTAGATATATTCGAAGATACACGGACGAGCCGGGCGTTTGCCGAACGGGAAGAAGGATTCAATCCCTGTTGACGTGCAGACGATAACTTCGCCGTTTTCCACTTCGCGGATGAACTTTGCCCCGATGATGTCGAGTGCGCAGGTCTCCGAGGCCAGGATCGGAGCACCGTTCAGGTCACCCAGGACCAGCGGGCGAATGCCGAGCGGGTCACGCGCGCCGATCAGTTTCTTCGAAGTCAGCGCCACCAGAGAATAGGCACCTTCCATCTGGGTGATCGCGTCGATGAAACGTTCGACGATCTTGCCCTTGCGCGAGCGGGCAACGAGCTGCAGGACCACCTCGGAATCGGAGGTCGACTGGCAGATTGCTCCGTCTCGGATCAACTGGCGGCGCAGGGTGAGGGCGTTGGTGAAGTTGCCGTTGTGGCAAACGGCAATGCCGCCACCGTCCAGCTCGGCAAAGAGCGGCTGCACGTTCCGCAGGATGGTTTCACCGGTCGTCGAGTACCGAACGTGGCCGACAGCGGCCTTTCCGCTCAGCCGTTCGATAGTGTCGGCGTCGGAGAAATGATCGCCCACAAGGCCGAGATGGCGTTCCGCACGGAACTGCTCGTTGTCAACGGTGACGATCCCCGCTGCTTCCTGCCCGCGGTGCTGGAGCGCATGAAGCCCGAGCGCGGTCAGCGCGCTGGCATCCTCATGACCCAGAATGCCGAAAACACCGCATTCTTCGCGCAAGGTATCTGCATTGATGTCGAACGGTTCGTGCACGTCGGTTCCGCCAGCCATGGCGAACACTCCTTCGTTCTGGCCGGTGGGAGGACCGGCCGGGTCTTGCGGTCAAATGTCTGTCATCGTCACTCAGGTGGACGAAACATTGGCCGCTTTGCAAATGGTACATCGTCCCGCACATATTTGGGCGCGGGATGCCTCATTCAACGCTGCACCTCAAGCGGTGCCCGTTACTGCCCCAGTCTCGGTTAGTGTCCCTGGTTTATGCCCAAGGCCTGTTAGTTACTATCCGTCGTCAGCTGTTCAAGTCCCTGACGTTCTGAATCGCTGTAGGCCGGTTCATCAGTCGGGGTTGCTCCCCCTCCGGCCTGGTTGTTCTGCCGGATCTTGTCCAGGATCGCCTTTTCCGGGTCTTCTGGCAGCACAGCCACCAGCCGTTCACCGATGGACAGCAGGATCGGCCGCGACTTGGCGGTCTTGACCCAGTTCGGCTGCTGTTCCGGCTGGACGAACCAGTTGAAGAACATCATCGCGACGACGACCAGCAGCAGACCGCGCACAGCTCCGAACACGAACCCGAGGGTCCGGTCGAGGGCGCCGATCCGGCTGTCGAGCACGAAATCGGAAATCCGCATGGTGATATAGCTGACAACAAGCAGCGTGACCAGAAAGACTGCCGCGGCAGATACGCCCATGGCAACCAGGTCATGGTTGATATATTGCTTGGTGTAAGGAAGAACCCGTTCGTACAGCAGGAATGCCGCAGCTGCCGCAGCCACCCAGGAAACGATGGAAAGAACTTCCCTGACAAATCCGCGGATCATCGCAAGGACCGCCGAGATGAACATGATGACCAAGAGCAGTCCGTCCAGCAGCGTTATCGGCATGTTCCTGAAAAATCCTCTGTCTGGCGCTCTTTCAAGAGCTTAAACTTTTTGCCCAAACCCGTCACCATCTTGCGTCAGGTCTGCCCCGTAGCACTAGCCTCCGCCGAAAGTTTGGCAACAAAGTCCCCAAGTTCCGGCACGCCTGTCGTCCTGAACGAAGACACGGTGCCGTCCTTGAGATTGCCCTCCGGACAGTAAGCCTGATCGAAGCCGAGTTTTTCGGCTTCTTTCAGTCTGGAAGGGGCTTGGGCGACCGGCCTGATGGCCCCCGACAGGCTGACTTCGCCGAAATAGACGCAATTGGCCGGAAGGGCAAGTCCGCTGAGTGAGGAGATTAACGCTGCTGCCACGGCAAGATCGGCTCCAGGCTCGTTGATCTTGAGACCACCGGCGACGTTCAGATAGACATCATGTTGTGAAAAGCGGACGCCGCACCGTGCCTCAAGCACGGCCAGGATCATGGAAAGCCGCGCGCTGTCCCAGCCAATGACGGCCCTGCGCGGTGTTCCCAGAGAAGATTGCGCCACGAGCGCCTGGATCTCGATCAGGAGAGGTCTTGAACCTTCCAGACCGGCGAAAACGGCTGCGCCGGGCGCGGACGTGTTTCTGTCTCCCAGGAACAGGGCAGAAGGATTGGGGACTTCCTGCAGTCCCTTGCCGGTCATCTCGAAAACGCCGATTTCATCCGTCGCGCCGAAGCGGTTCTTGACCGAGCGCAGGATACGATACTGGTGAGCGCCGTCACCCTCGAAATAGAGCACGGCGTCGACCATGTGCTCGACCACGCGCGGACCGGCAATCTGTCCGTCCTTGGTCACATGTCCGACAAGAACAAGGGTGGTGCCGTTCTTCTTGGCATAACGCACCATCGCCTGGGCGGACGCACGCACCTGCGTCACGGTGCCGGGAGGAGATTCCACCTGGTCTGTCCAGAGCGTCTGAATGGAGTCGAGGATGAGAAGGGCCGGCGCCGTGTCGGATTCCAGCGTCGCCAGAATGTCTTCAACGCTCGTTTCCGCAGCCAGTGCCACGGGTGCCTGGGCGAGCCCGAGCCTTTCGGCCCGAAGCCGAACCTGTCCAATGGCTTCTTCGCCTGAAATATAGACGGTCTTGTGCCCAAGGTTAGCCAGTTGCGCAGCCGCCTGGATCAGCAATGTGGACTTGCCGATACCGGGGTCGCCGCCGACAAGCAAGGCAGACCCACGTACGAAGCCGCCGCCGGTCACCCGGTCAAGTTCAGGCACCTTCGTCTGGATGCGCGGAGCTTCCTTGGCATCGCCGGAAAGGCCGACAAGGGGAATGACACGGCCCTTGCTGCGGGAAGCCCTGCCGGGGCCGCCACCGACGCCGCCTCCGGTCTGCTCCTCCACGATGGTGTTCCATTCACCGCAGCTTTCACAACGGCCAACCCACTTGGCGGTAACCGCGCCGCAGGACTGGCAGACGAAGGATGTGGAGCGCCGTGCCATGCAAATTGCCTTTCGCTCTCGGCTCCGGTCAGGTCAGGGGCGCATAGACGCGCTCAAACCGACGTCCGAGGCTTGTCAGATATTCGTAGTCGATGGTTTCCGCATAAGCGGCAAGATCGGAAGCTGCAACACCTGGCCCCAGCATTTCCACAAACGCGCCGCGCTGAAGCAGGTGTTCAGGCACATCCGTCACGTCGAGCGTGATCATGTCCATTGAAATCCGGCCGAGGATCGGCGCCTTGTATCCGCCGATCAGCCCGAAGCCACCCGGGCGGTCGTCCGTAGAGCCGGCACGACGGATCATGCCGTCGGCATAACCGGCAGCCACGACGGCATTGCGCAAGGGGCGCTTTGCGGTTTGTTTCGCGCCATAGCCGATGGTATCGCCCTGTGGAACGTCGCGCACGATCATGATGCGTGCTTCCACCTTGGCGACCGGTTTCATCGGGTTGGGCTCGGTTTCGATGGCCAGCCCGCCGTAAAGCGCGATCCCGGGACGGACAAGGTCGAAGTGGTAGTCCGGGCCAAGCAGCACCCCGGCGGAATTTGCCAATGACCGCGGAATGTGAGGGAAGGGGGCGGTTGTCTCCGTAAACAGCTTGAGCTGCCGCCGGTTCATGTCGTGGTCGGGTGTCGAGCCACAGGCAAGATGGCTCATCACCAGTGATGGCTGGAACGGCCCCAGAACGGTGTTGTCACCCAGAGCGCGGGTGAGTTCAGCCGGAGACAGGCCCAAACGGTGGATGCCGGTATCGACATGGACAGCGGCGGCATTGTTCTTGCCCGACGCCTTGCAGACTTCCGCCCATTCCAGGAGTTCTTCCAGACTGCCGAGGACGGGACGGATGTCATGGGTCAGAAAGTGGTCGGCCGTTCCCGGAAACAGCCCGTCGAGCACGTAGATGACGGCGTCCGGAAGACTTGCGCGCAACGTCAGGGCCTCGGTCGGCACCGCGACGAAAAACGTCCTGCATCCCGCCTGGTAGAGGGCTGCAGCGGTTTTGTCCTGTCCGGTTCCATAGGCATCGGCCTTCAGAACGGCAGCGCAATCGGTGCTGTCGCTTACCTTGCCTTTCAGCAAGGACCAGTTCGACACGATCGCATCAAGGTCGATCGTCAGTCGTCCGCCGTAAAGATTGGATGGGAAAGCTTGTTCAATCGTCGCAGGCACGGTCCGAATATCTCTCCAGTCAGAATCAATGTCTGAAATTCGAGAGTGAGCTTAGCGCATCGAGGCGTATTTGCACCAACGGCCAAACTGCCAAAACCGTGACCAAGTGAAGCGCACTGCAGCGCTCCCCACGGGAAGTGCGCTGAAGAGCGGAAGCTCAATCCATATAGAGGAATTCGACGCCGGCTTCGCCGGAGCGCACCCACCGAATTTCACCGTAAAACCGCAATTTCCGGCTTTCGATTTCGATGGTGATGCGCTGATGCCGTTCAAGACCCTTGGTGTTGGTCGCAACGCGGCAACCACCGACGCTGATGTCTTCGACCACGCAGGGGCGATGGGTCGCGTCCTGCTTCAAAAGGCCGGACCACTTGCATCTTTTACGCGGAAAGATGCGAGCTTCTTCGAGGAGTTTTTGTGCCGACGAATACAAGATGCGGTCACCTGGAAAAGATTTTAGGCGAAATTCTTTCTACTTAAAGTAAGTGAGGAGTTTTAACAGTGGCTTAATCGTGAGCGACGGAGTGTTCATTGCCAAATGCCGCAAGTGAGCCGCAGACGAGAGTTTGAATGCGGCATCAGGCGGCTATCGGGGCACCTTGTCTCAAGGACCATCCAAAATCGCGAAGACGCCTGTTATTCGTAGCGTTCAGGCAGGTGATCTTCTTCGGCAAGATCGGAGAAGCGGGTGTACTGGCCTTCAAAGTGCAGGTTCGCCGTACCGGTCGGGCCGTGACGCTGCTTGGCGATGATGACTTCTGCCTTGCCTTTGAGCCGCTCCATGTCCCGTTGCCAGTTCTCGTGTTCGACAGTTCCGAATTCCGGCTCGGTCTTGGACAGGTAATATTCTTCGCGGAACACGAACAGGATCACGTCGGCGTCCTGCTCGATGGAGCCTGATTCACGCAGATCCGACATCATCGGTCGTTTGTCGTCACGCGATTCCACCTGACGGGAGAGCTGTGACAGCGCGATGATCGGGACGTGAAGTTCCTTCGCAAGCGCCTTCAGGCCCGTGGTGATTTCGGTGATTTCCTGGACGCGGTTGCCGGAGTTCTTGTTCGAGCCTGACAAGAGCTGGATATAGTCGACCACGAGCAGGTCGAGACCGCGCTGACGCTTCAGACGCCGTGCCTTGGCAACCAGCGAGGCGATGGAAATACCACCGGTCTGGTCCACATGAAGCGGGACGGCCTGCATGGTCTGCGCACAGGCGGCCAGCTTCTCGAATTCCGCTTCGGTGATATCGCCACGGCGGATTTTCGAGGACGAGATTTCCGCCTGTTCGGAAATGATACGGGTGGCCAGCTGTTCGGCCGACATTTCCAGAGAGAAGAAGCCGACAACGCCGCCGTTGACGGTCTTGATCGAGCCGTCGGGCTGTTCTTCGGACTTGTAGGACTGGGCGATGTTGTAGGCGATGTTGGTTGCCAGGGAGGTCTTGCCCATCGCGGGACGACCGGCAAGCACGATCAAGTCCGAATGCTGCAGACCCCCCATCAAACGGTCCAGTTCGCGCAGGCCTGTGGAAATACCGGAAAGGGCACCTTCACGGTTATAGGCGGCGTGCGCCATCTCGATGGTTTCGGTCAGGGCGTCGCCAAACGCGACGAACCCGCCTTCGCTGCGGCCGGTTTCTGCAAGTTCGAACAGGCGGCGCTCGGCATCATCGATCTGCTGGGAGGGGGGCACATCGATCGGGGCGTCGAAGGCGATATTGACCATGTCCTCGCCGATGCGGATCAGATTGCGACGGATCGCCAGGTCGTAGATGGTCCGGCCATAATCTTCGGCGTTGATGATCGAGGCGGCATCACCAGCCAGGCGCAGAAGAAACTGGGTCGCGGACAGATCCGCAATCTTCGCGTTGGCGGGATAGAAGGTCTTCAGCGTGATCGGCGACGCGGTTTTGCCGGCGCGGATCAGATGGCTGATCTTCTCGTAGATATCCTGGTGAGCAGGCACGAAAAAATGATGTGGTTCCAGAAAGTCTGAGACCCGGTAGAACGTCTCGTTGTTAACGAGAATCGCCCCCAGAAGCTGACGTTCAGCCTCGGCATTGTGTGGTGCCAAGCGCTGGATGTCTTCTTCCGTTTCGACCTTCTGTAGCGTGCCCTTCATAACGACCCCCGTTGACCCAAGTTCATTGGGAATACTCTGTGACGGGGGAGGGCTCAAGGTTCAAAAATGGCTGATTTCGATTCCCACCGGCTTGGACAAATCAGCGGGGAAAGAATCGAATCCAGCTTGACTCTGAACTCGATTGAAGACTCAAGGGCCTACCTCTTAGTTATTGAAATTTATGATATTTTCGAGAAGATTAATAGCTGGTTAATGAATTTTCAAGCAGTTTCAAGGCCTTAAACCGGAAACTGAAAAGCCAGGATTAGGCGTGGCTTGCCATCATTTCAAAAAGTTGCCGGCAAACAAAAAAACGGCGCTGAAGCCAGCGCCGTTTTCTAAAGTCCACAAGGGAAGCGAAGTGCTTAGGCTTCTTCTTCCGCTGCTTCTTCGGAAGCTTCTGCACCTTCTTCGGTGTCTTCTGCTTCTTCGTCTTCTTCGAATTCGAAGACGTCCATTTCCGGCGTGGAGAGATCTTCGCCGGCAGCCTGACGGACAGCTTCGTCTTCAGAACGGGCAACGTTGACGCTGATGGCGACTTCGACTTCCGGGTGCAGCTGGATCAGAACGCTGTGCAGACCGATCGTCTTGATCGGGTTGCGCAGTTCAACCTGGCTGCGGGAAACGGAGAAGCCGGCATTGGTCAGGCCGTCAGCAATATCGCGCGTGGAAACGGAACCGTAGAGCTGGCCGGTTTCACCAGCGGAACGGATCATCACCAGGGATTCGCCGTCGAGCTTGGAGGCAACGCCTTCAGCTTCGTTTTTGCGCTCAAGGTTACGAGCTTCGAGCTGAACGCGCTCACGCTCAAAACGCTCGAGGTTCGACTTGTTGGCGCGCAGTGCCTTGCCCTGCGGCAGCAGGAAGTTACGGGCATAGCCGTCGCGTACGCGAACGGTGTCGCCCATCTGGCCGAGCTTGGCGATACGCTCAAGAAGGATAACTTGCATGTCATTTCTCCTACTGTCCCACCCGTTGAGGATGGTTAGAGGCCGTTTGCCCGCGGCCCCAATTCGGGTCTTTCGGGAAGCCCCGAAAGAAACGTCTCAAGATTTTCGAGAAACGCTTAGCTGATCACGAACGGCAGCAGGCCGAGCAGGCGGGCGCGCTTGATCGCACGGGCCAGTTCACGCTGCTTCTTCGCGGAAACCGCGGTGATGCGGCTCGGAACAATCTTGCCGCGCTCGGAAATGTAGCGCTGCAGCAGACGGATGTCCTTGTAATCGATCTTCGGCGCGTTGGTGCCGGAGAACGGGCAGGTCTTCCGGCGACGGAAGAACGGACGGCGGCTCGGGAGCTGTGCAATATCAACCATCAATCTTACTCCCCTTCTGCGCGGCGCGGAGCGCGCTCACCGCGGTCGCCACCGCGTCCACCGCGGTCGCCGCCGCGATCGCCACCACCAAAGCGGCCACCACGATCGCCACCACGGCGGTCGTCACGGTCGCGCTTCTGCATCATTGCAGACGGCTCTTCGTCGAGTTCATCGACCTTGAAGGTCATGAAACGCAGAACGTCTTCGCTCAGACCCATCTGACGTTCCATCTCGGCAACCGCGGCGTGCGGAGCGTTGATGTTCATGAGGGTGTAGTGAGCCTTGCGGTTCTTCTTGATGCGGTATGCGAGGGAACGCAGACCCCAGTTTTCCACCTTGCCGATAGTACCGCCAGCGCCTTCGATGAGGCCCTTGTACTGTTCGACGAGTTGTTCGACCTGCTGGGCCGAAACGTCCTGGCGAGCCAGGAATACGTGCTCGTAAAGAGGCATGGAAATAGCCTTTCTTCGTGTTGACAACGCGGGATCGGCGCAGAGCCTCCTCGTAGCCCCGGAAAGGCACGAGAATTCTAACGAGAGCGGGAACACGGGAAGTCGGATCCGATCAAGGATCCTGGCGTCATGCCCTTCCGTTCAGCCCCCGGCCAAACCCCGGATGAAGCGCGCTCTATACTCTGTTTTGCGGAAATTGCAAGCAGCATACGCCCGAAAGGATCGAAAATCTGGAGAAGATACGAACGCTGCCGATTTGGAAGATTGCCTGACTGTCTATATAAATCGAGTTCCCGAAGCAGGTAAGGGGAGGACCGGTTTCGCGCGCAAGACAATGCCCATCGGGTTGCCGGGCATTTCAGGGATAATCAGGACAAAGGAAAACCGGCAAAACCGCCCGAAAAGCGGAAATGATTGCCCTGTGGGCCTTGACAGTTTGGTCAAGACCGTATCATAGCCTCGCGCCAAGTTCGATTTCAGCCTGCACGGGCTGTCTTCTCCGCTTTCTAATAAGCCGTCGACCTTTCGCTATAAGAACAACTAAGGTCCGCTCACGAGTCACGGAGGCGTTTCCAGATGACCATTGCATTCACATTTCCCGGCCAGGGCAGTCAAGGCGTTGGAATGGGTAAAGCCCTTGCCGATGCGTTCCCGGAAGCAAAAGCCGTTTTCGACGAAGTCGACGAGGCGCTTGGCCAGAAGCTGTCCGATGTCATGTGGACTGGTCCGGAAGAAACGCTGACACTGACAGCAAATGCTCAGCCTGCACTTATGGCGGTCAGCCTTGCGACCATGCGCGTTCTGGAAGCCCGCGGCCTCGATCTTGCCGGCAGTGTTTCCTTTGTCGCAGGACATTCGCTTGGTGAATATTCCGCGCTGGCTGCTGCCGGCAGCCTGGATATTGCGACCGCTGCAAAGCTCCTGCGCGTGCGCGGAGATGCCATGCAGGATGCGGTTCCGGCCGGTCAGGGCGCAATGGCTGCGTTGCTCGGGCTGGAGTTTGATGTTGCCGCAGAAGTGGCCGAGGCTGCCGCACAGGGCGAAGTCTGCCAGGCCGCGAACGACAACGCGCCGGGGCAGGTGGTTGTTTCCGGTCATCTGGCCGCCGTCGAGCGCGCCGTCGAGATTGCCAAGGCCAGGGGCGCGCGCCGTGCGGTGATGCTGCCGGTCAGCGCACCGTTCCATTGTTCCCTGATGGGCCCGGCTGCCGACAAGATGGCCGAAGCTCTGGCGAATGCCGAAATCCGCTCTCCTGCCGTGCCGCTGGTCGCAAACGTGCTGGCGCGCCCGATCACTGACGCAAATGAAATTCGCGATCGTCTTGTTCAGCAGGTGACCGGTACCGTGCGTTGGCGCGAAAGCATCACCTGGCTTGCCGACAACGGTGTCGACACCTTTGTCGAGGTTGGGACAGGCAAGGTGCTGACCGGCATGGTCAAGCGGATCGCCAAGGAAGCCACCGGCATGGCGGTCAATTCTCCGGAAGACATCGACGCCCTTATGGAAAAGATCTCCGGATAAGGCTTATATCGGCCGAGGCGACGATTTGGTCCGCCGCGGACCCAAACAGGAACAATGGAAGGATCCCGAATGTTCAGCTTGGAAGGGAAAAACGCGCTTGTCACCGGTGCCACCGGTGGGATCGGCGAAGCAATCGCCCGGTCGCTCCATGCACAGGGCGCAACCGTCTCCTTGTCCGGCACGCGGGCTGAAAAGCTGGAAGCGCTTGCTGCTGATCTCGGCGAACGCGCCTATGTGACGCCGGCCAATCTGTCCGACCGCGCGGCTGTTGATGCCTTGTTACCGGCGGCTGAAGAGAAAATGGGCTCCGTCGACATTCTGGTGAACAATGCCGGGATCACGCGCGACAACATCTTCATGCGCATGAAGGACGAAGAGTGGGATCAGGTTCTGGAAGTGAACCTGTCGTCCGGTTTCCGTCTGTGCCGCGCCGCAATCAAGGGCATGATGAAGCGTCGGTCCGGCCGCATCGTCGGCATTACGTCCGTCGTTGGTGTCACCGGTAACCCCGGTCAGGTCAACTATGCGGCAGCCAAGGCTGGCATGATCGGCATGTACAAGTCGCTTGCCCGGGAAGTCGCCAGCCGCAACATCACGGTCAATACGATTGCGCCCGGTTTCATCGAAACGGCAATGACCGATGCGCTGAACGACAAGCAAAAAGAATCGATTTTGACGAGCGTGCCTGCAGGGCGTTTGGGCACTTCCGCAGAGATTGCCGCAGCCGCCGTCTACCTGGCCAGCGACGAAGCCGCTTACGTGACCGGGCAGACCCTGCACGTTAATGGCGGCATGGCTATGATTTAAAAGGAATTTTTGCCGAGCAGGCAAAAAGAATCCGGGCCGCTCACAAGCGGTCTGGATCGGCTGGTAAAGGTCAACAAAGTGTGTTACCAACCCGCCGATTGTTTCGAATTGCACAGTTGGCCAAATAAACTGGCCTGGTGTGCGGCGACATCTTAAAGACCGCGAGTTCGCGCCACCGCTTGTTTGTAAACCGGATGGGGGCAGTTTCGCGAGTGACGAATAGATGAAAACTAAGGAAGTGAAAGATGAGCGATATCGCGGATCGGGTAAAGAAAATCGTCGTTGAGCACCTCGGCGTAGATGCTGACAAAGTTGTTGAAGGTGCAAGCTTCATCGACGACCTGGGCGCAGACAGCCTTGACACGGTCGAGCTGGTCATGGCGTTCGAAGAAGAATTCGGCGTAGAAATCCCGGACACCGCAGCAGAAACCATCCTGACCGTTGGCGATGCTGTCAAATTCCTGGAAGCCAACAAGTAAGGGTTACCCCCTTCTTGTGAATGTTTGAAGATCGGGCCGGCGGGGCGAAACCCCGCCTGGCCCTTCCAACGTAAGTGCGGGTGTATGAGGCGAGTTGTCGTAACTGGGTTGGGCATGGTGACGCCGCTTGGCTGTGGTGTCGATGTCACTTGGAAAAAGATCCTTGAAGGACAGAGCGGGGCCAACAAGGTCACGAATTTCAAAGTTGACGATCTGGCCTGCCAGATCGCATGTCAGATCCCGCGTGACTCGTCCGTTGAAGGCGCGTTCAATCCGGATGACTGGATGGACGTCAAGGAACAGCGCAAGGTCGATGATTTCATCGTCTACGCGATGGCAGCCGCCGATCAGGCGATGGCAGATTCCGGCTACAAGGCCGAGACTTACGAACAACAGGTGCGCTCTGGCGTTTTGATCGGCTCCGGCATAGGTGGTCTTCAAGGCATCGAGCAGGGCGCCAATCTGCTGGCCGAAAAAGGCCCGCGCCGCATTTCTCCGTTTTTCATTCCCGGCCGTCTGATCAACCTTGCCGGCGGGTATGTCTCGATCCGTCACAGCCTGAAGGGCCCGAACCACGCTGTCGTGACCGCGTGTTCGACCGGCGCGCACGCCATTGGCGATGCATCGCGGCTGATTGCCTTCGGTGATGCGGATGTCATGGTTGCCGGCGGTACGGAATCTCCGGTCTGCCGTCTTGCACTCGCGGGCTTTGCTGCCTGCCGTGCGCTTTCCACGGCTTTCAACGACACTCCCGAAAAAGGTTCCCGCCCTTACGACGTCGCCCGCGACGGCTTTGTGATGGGCGAAGGTGCCGGTGTCGTCGTGCTCGAAGAATACGAGCATGCAGTTCGCCGCGGCGCAAAGATCTACGGTGAGATCATCGGTTACGGCTTGTCCGGCGATGCTTATCACATCACCGCTCCGTCCTCCGATGGGGATGGTGCCTACCGTTGCATGGAAGCTGCGCTGAAGCGCGCCCAGGTCACGCCGGCCGACATCGACTATGTGAATGCTCATGGAACCTCGACGCCGCTTGGCGACGAGATCGAACTTGGCGCTGTCACCCGGCTTGCGGGAGAACATGCCGCCGATCTGACAATGTCGTCGACCAAGTCTTCCATCGGTCACCTTCTCGGTGCTGCTGGTGCGGTCGAGGCCATTTTCTCGGTTCTGGCCATGCGTGACGGTATGGCTCCGCCGACGATCAACCTCGATAACCCGTCTGTCGAGACGGTTATCGACTTGGTGCCGCACAAGCCGAAGAAGCTGGATATCAATGTCGCCCTTTCGAACTCGTTCGGCTTCGGCGGCACAAATGCCTCGCTTGTCTTCCGCAAAGTTGCCGCATAACCCATTCAAGTTCTTCAGGCCGGTCCGATTCTCTCGGGCCGGCCTGAAACTTTGATTGTGACAACTGGTCCGTTTGAGCCTAAGTCAGGGATTTGGGGGCTCAATCTTGGAGGTGCGACCCAATATGCGCATTAAGCCCAAAAGCCCGCGTGAAGCCTTGCAGCCGGAACCGGCGCCTGCGCCTCCGCAACGCTCCAGGCACGTACGCAACCCCTTCGTCATTCTGATCAACATGGTCATCACATTGACCGTGTTCGGACTTGCCGCGTTCGGGGGCGCGCTTTATTTCGGCAAACAGAAATTCGAGGAAAAGGGCCCGCTGCAGAAAGACGCCACCGTGGTGATTTCTTCAGGTGCCGGGCTTTCGGGTATTACCGACAGGCTTTCAGGGCAGGGCGTCATCAGCGACAATCTGCTCGACGAGTGGATCTTCAACCTGGGCATCCGCTTCTACAAGAACGCCACCAAACTGAAAGCCGGTGAATACGCTTTTGCGCCCGGCGTCTCGATGCAGGAGATCATGACCGATCTGGTGGAAGGCAATGCCGTCACCCATTCGGTAACGATCCCGGAAGGCTGGACCACCGCCCAGATCATCGAGCGCGTGCGCGAGCACCCAGTGCTTGTTGGCGAGATAACCGAAGTTCCGGAAGAAGGTGCACTGCTTCCTGAAACCTATACCTTTGCACGCGGCGCCTCGCGCCAGGAAGTTCTCAACCAGATGAAAGCGGCGCAGTCCAAGCTGCTGAGCGAAATCTGGGGGCGCCGGACGGAAGGCCTGCCGGTCGAAACGCCGGAAGACCTGGTTATTCTCGCGTCGATCGTGGAAAAGGAAACAGCCCTGGCAGACGAGCGACCGCGCGTCGCCGGTGTTTTCGTGAACCGTCTCAACAAGAACATGCGCCTGCAGTCCGACCCTACGATCCTTTACGGTCTTTATGGCGGTGAAGCGTGGCTCAAGGACCGCTCGGCAATCAAGCAATCCGAGCTGAAGGCGGACAACAAGTACAACACCTACCAGATCGACGGCTTGCCGCCAGGACCGATCGGTAATCCGGGCCGCGCGGCCATGGAAGCGGTCGCCAATCCTTCCCGCACGCAGGATCTCTATTTCGTGGCCGACGGAACCGGTGGCCACATCTTTGCCGAGACCTACGAGCAGCACCAGGCAAACGTCCGCAAGTGGCGTCAGGTGGAAAGAGACCGTCGTCAGGCGGAGCAGAACCAGGAAACGCAGCCAGCCACATCCAATTGACAGGAGCCCGCCTTTGCGGCGGGCCGGTGGCGGCACATTCGCAAAGGGGGGCACATGGCACTTGCCAGCATGACGGGCTTTGCACGGGCCCTTGGAGAATCCGGATCGGTTCGCTGGACCTGGGAACTGAGATCTGTCAACGGCAAGTCCCTTGACCTTCGTATCCGCATCCCGACGGGTTTGGAGACGCTCGAACCGAAGATCCGCGAGCGTTGCGGCAAGCTTCTTCGGCGCGGAAATGTTTCCGTTGGGCTCTCCATGCAGAGAGACCAGTCCGAACAGCAGCTCCAGGTCAATGAATCGGCTCTTGAAGCTGTCTTTGCGACAATCGATCTCCTCAAGAACCGGGTACCTGATCTTGCTCCGCCGTCGCTTGACGCCATTCTGGCGCAAAAAGGCGTCTTTGAGCTCAAGGAGCCCGAAGAAGACGAAGCGGTTCAGGCAGCGCTTCACAACACTCTTCTGACGACCCTGGATGCTGCGCTGATTGACCTTGTCGACATGCGCCACAGCGAGGGGCAGGCAATTGGCAGGGTGGTACGAGATCAGATCGACAGGATCGCCGAACTGACCCAGGCCGCCGAGGATCTGCCTGCGCGCAAACCGGACGCCATAAAGGCACGGCTGAAGCGACAGCTCGCAGAGCTGATGGATGCCTCGGACGGTCAACTGGATCCACAGCGCGTGCATCAGGAAGCTGTCTTCCTGGCAACCAAGGCTGACATCCGTGAAGAGCTGGATCGCCTGCATGCCCATGTGGCAGCCGTGCGTGAATTGATGGACACCGGTGGAGCAATCGGAAGGCGCCTGGATTTCCTGGCTCAGGAATTTAACCGGGAAGCCAACACTTTGTGTTCAAAGTCCAACGACGTGGACCTGACAGCCATTGGGCTGGACCTGAAGTCCGTTATCGATCAAATGCGTGAGCAGATACAGAATCTGGAGTGAGCCACATGACCGACGCACCTGCCGGTACCTCAACGGGAACCACTGTCAGTGCGGAACAGGCCGAGCAGCAGCGCCGTGGCCTGATGCTGGTGCTGTCGTCACCGTCCGGAGCCGGAAAGTCGACGATCGCTCGCCTCCTGCTGCAGAACGAAGACAATCTTGCCCTGTCGATCTCCGTGACCACGCGGCCACGCAGGTCCAGCGAAGTTGACGGCGTGCACTACCACTTCATTGATGCCGGCAGGTTCGAGCAGATGCGCGAGCATGATGAGCTGCTGGAGTGGGCCGAGGTGCATGGCAACTACTACGCCACACCGCGTGGACCGGTCGAAAATGCTATTGAAAATGGCAAGGACATCCTGTTCGACATCGATATTCAGGGTACCTTCCAGCTCTATGAAAAGATGCGTGACGATGTCGTTTCCATTTTCATTCTGCCGCCGTCCATCGCGGAAATGAAATCACGTCTGAAGCGGCGTGCTGAAGATGAGGACACTGTTATCCTCAAGCGGATGAAGACTGCGGTTGGTGAAATGCGCCACTGGTCGAAATACGATTATGTTGTGGTGAATGACGATCTGGAACGCGCTTACGAAAACGTTCGCGCAATCCTGAAAGCAGAAAGACTGAAGCAGTTCCGTTCGCCGAAAATCGGTCCGCTCATTCAGGGCATGGTCGATGATCTGGAAAACGAGCTGGCCGAAAAATCCTGACGTCTCAAGCGCTGTTTGGACTGGCCATTCAGCGTCAATAGAAGCTAGGAAGACGAAGAGCCTGCACCTGCGACATGAGCTTTATCCCTTTGCTCTGCTCGAGATGCTGTTTCTGAAAACTTCTGCCGAAAGAGCTTGGCGACGCGATCCTTGACCTCCGACAGCACCGGGTGGAAACGCAGTCTTTCGTGAAAGCTCATCCATGACTCTCCCTGATCGAGTGGGGAAGCGGTCAGGCGTGTCAGACCCTCCGTTTCCGCGATCCAGTCTGGTAGAACGCCCATGGCGTGCCCGGCGTTCAGAATATTGCAGAGCGATACGGAATTGTTGACGGAGTAGCGGCATGTCTTGCCCAGCAGAATGGCGTTGAGCAACTGCGAGGACTTGAGCCGCGCCCGGCTGCCGCAATATCCCGCCCAGATCTGTTCCTGCCAGGTCGAAGGGTCAACTGCGTCCGGTCGCTTTCGGCAGTAGTCCTTTGAGGCGTAGACGTGAAACTGGATCTCACCCAGTTTCTGGACAATCAGGTGCGGATGTTTAGGCTGTCTGTTACCGATGGCGATGTCGGCGGAGTTCCGGCTGAGATCCCAGAAGGCATCGTCCGCGAAAAATTCTATCCGGACTCCGTCAAGACCATCGGTTATCTGGTCGACGTGCCGTGTCAGATAATGCTGCCCCCATTCACCGAGCGTGATCCTGCAGACCTGCTCTTTTGAACCGACTTTTTCCAGATCAACCGCGCGCCTGAAGTCCGCGGCTCCGCGTGCCATGGATCTGGCAATCTTGATCAAACGTCGGCCACCACCCGTCAGTTCGTAGCCGGTCTGGCGTCGATCGAACAATTGTACGTCCAACTGTTCTTCTAACCGCGCAATATGGCGGCCGACGGTTGGTTGGGACAGGCAAAGAACCTGGGCGGCCTTGCTGAGGCTCTGATTCTCGGCAACAGCAAGAAAGACGCGTACGGCATCCCAGTCAAAATCGGTTTCATTCATTTTTGAATGATACCATGCAGCATCATTCAATTACATTCTAAAAAGGTTTTGACATCTTCTGCCCGTCATCAGCGGGAGATGAGACAATGGTCAGCTTTTTAAGGGTCCTGTTTTCAAGAAAACGAAACGTTTGGTACACCGGTCCGGACAAGGCTGACCGAAGAAACCAAATGCCGGATTGGATGATGCGCGATCTCGGGTTGGATAACCCGGATAACCTGAAAGCCGTTCAGGCGGGCAAGTGCCGTAGATCGGAACTTTCCAGCATCCCGCCAGTCGTCAAACTGCCTGAGCGGCCCTGAACGTGTTGGCAAGTTCAACGAACCCGGCGATGTCGATTTCTTCGGCACGAGCCGTCGGTTTCAACCCGGCCTTCGTGACGAGGTTTTCTGCGTCCGGTGTCAGTGACTTGAGGCTGGCACGCAGCATCTTGCGTCTCTGGCCAAAGGCCGCAGCGGTAATCTTTTCAAGGGCTTTCAGGTCGCAGGGCAGGGGCGAAGGATTTGGCGTCAGATGAACCACAGCCGACGTCACTTTCGGGGGCGGTGTGAACGCCTTTGGGCTGATGTCAAACAGGATCCCGCCCTTGCAGCGCCAGCCTGCCAGAACTGCAAGCCTGCCATAGGCCTTGGACGCAGGGGACGCGCTGATCCGCTCACCGACTTCCTTCTGGAACATCAGCGTCAGTGACGACCAGAATGGCGGCCACTGCGGTGTCGTGATCCAATTGATAAGCAGCTGGGTGCCAACGTTGTAAGGCAGGTTCGCGGCAATGCGGACCTTGTCTCCTCCAGTCAGGGCCACCGGATCGATTTCAAGGGCATCGCCTTCGATGACTTCCAGGCGCCCCGGATAGTGTGCCGAGATTTCGGCAAGAGCCGGCAGGCAACGGCTGTCCTTTTCAATCGCGATCACCCGCTTCGCTCCTGCGGCCAGCAGGGCACGGGTCAGCCCACCGGGACCAGGGCCGACTTCCAGAACGGTGCAATCTTCTAGACTGCCCGCAGATCGGGCGATGCGAGAGGTGAGATTGAGATCGAGAAGGAAGTTCTGTCCCAGCGACTTTTTCGCATTGAGACCATGAGCGGCGATGACGTCGCGCAACGGGGGCAGGTCGTCTATCTGAGCCATTGATCGCTGTCGCCCTAGAACCGCTCGGGGTTGGCAAGCACATCCGCCATGCGCAAGGACGCAGCGAAACTGTCGACCCGGGCGGTGCCGGTTCCAGCCAGGTTGTATGCCGTGCCATGGTCGGGAGAGGTGCGCACGAAAGGCAGACCCAGCGTAACATTGACGCTCTCGTCGAAACCGATGGTCTTCGCCGGTATCAACACCTGGTCGTGGTACATACCAAGCACGCAGTCATAATGCTGCCGTGCGGGCGGGTGGAACAGAGTGTCGGCTGGATGCGGACCTGTAGCCTCGATACCCATCGCTCGCAGGCGAGAAATGGCTGGCTCGATAATGTCGCGGTCTTCTGTTCCCATCGAGCCGTTTTCACCCGCATGAGGGTTCAGCCCGCAAATCGCCAATCGTGGCGACGTGTAGCCAAACCTGGTCTTGAGGTCGCGTGCGGTAATTTCCGCAGTCTCAACGATAAGTTCAGTCGTGAGAGATGCCGGAACATCGCGAATTGGAATGTGAATGGTGACCGGAACCACCATCAACTCCGGTCCGGCAATCATCATCACGGGTTTTGCCGGTTCTCCTGGCCAGTGCATCTCTGCAAGGGAGCCCAGATATTCCGTATGGCCGGGGAAGGCGAAGCCGGTTCGGTAAAGCGCAGCCTTGTTGATCGGACTGGTCACGAGGGCGCAGGCATGGCCGGACTTTATATCGTCGACACACCCTTCAATAGCAGCAACAACGGAAGCTGCCGTTTCAGGTGCTTCCACACCCGGCTGGTCGGGTAGGGCCGGCCCGGTCTGTACAACGGGCAAAGCTTTGGTGAAAGTCGCAACGGCTTCGTCCTGCGCTACCAGCCTGAGCCGGGCGTTCAGGCCCATTTTCTGTGCACGTTCGTGCAGCAGGGATTCGTCACCGCGAATGTAGAATGGCGGCAATCCGAGAGCTTTGCGATTAGCCCATGCAATCAGAGCCAGGTCCGGGCCGATCCCGGCAGGTTCTCCCATGCTGACGGCGATCGGCTTCTGGTTGGAGCGCATGTAGGATCAGCGATAAATGATGGTGGAACGACGGCGGATTTCCAGGAGATACCGACGGGACTGGCTTTCGCCTTCCTTCTGTCGCAGCTCGTTTTCAAGTTCCGTGCGAACGGCTATGTCCGAAGCGATTTCGCGTTTTCCGCAAACCGCGATCATTTCGTAACCGACGGGCGTGGTGGACGGTTTCGTCAACTTGCCCGGCGTCATTTTTTCGATTTCGGCGCGCATGTTTTCCGGAAGCTCGGTTTCGAGCCGGCGTCCGATAGGCTGCACAACCACTTCGCTGTATTTGCCGAGAATGGCGCCGGATTCATCGCAGCCGTTGAAAGCAGCCCGGATCTGGTTGCTCTCGTTCTTGCGCTTGGACTTGAAACCACCGGAGGAGTTCTTCGGTACCACGACAATGACCCTTTTGAGGTCATATTCCACGGACTTCTGACGGTCTTCCTCGTCGGTCTTCTTCAAGGCCGCGATCACGTCGGACTCATCCACTTCGATCCGGCCACTGAAACGGGACCGCAACACCTGGTTCCAGGCAAGCTGCGCCTTGAGGCGCTCCTTCAAGGTATCGGGCTGAACACCGCCACTGCGAAGCGCCTTGGAAAGCTGGGCCGGAGACATCTTCACATTGCGGGCAATGTTGTTGAAAGCGTTGTCGACTTCCGTCTGGCTGACGTCAACGCCGACACGCTCGGCTTCGGCAAGTTTGACCTGGTCGTCGACCAGTTCCTCTTCCGCCTGTTTTTTGGCGATGGATGCGGACTTGCGCTGGGTCATTGTAATCAGCCGGGCGCGTTGGCTGATGTCGTAGTCGGTAATCGGCACATCGTTGACGATGATCTTGATCGCTGCATGGGAAGGCGTTGCCAGCGGCGCTGCCAGGATCAAAGCTAGTCCAAAGAATACCGGAACGATACGAAGTCGCATTGAATAACCATCCGTGCTGGCTTGAGGCCAAACCGAAGTTCGTTGTTTTATGACATGATGTTTCGCATATCATGCCCGAAATTTCAAAGGTTCCACGCATCATGCCTTTTTTCATGGCGGCATGATGACCTACGGTCAGTCAGATGGCCTAGTTGAGAGCGCCGCTTGAAACCTGTGTCGTGCCGATGGTCCTCAACCCGATGCGGAAATAAAGCGTCCGGTTGACGTCATCGCCATCGTTGCGGCTGCGGTCTTCAGCATAGGTGACGGACAGCGAAAAACCTTCGTCGTCATAACCGATCCCGAGACCGTCCTGCACGATGTTGCTGTTTTGCAGATCGTATCGCATGGAGCCGAAAATGCGCCAGTTTTCCTCAAGGCGAAGGCTTGCGGAGCCTAGCAGTTCCTCTCGCGGATCATCGATCCCGACATCCGGCTGCGCGTTCAGGAACGCATAGGCTAGGGAGGACACGACCGGGCCGTAGATACCGCTGGCCTGTGCCTGTATCCGGTTCACGGTGAAATCTTCCTTGTCGAGCCGGGCCTGGGCGCCGACCTTCACACCGTATTGCGTGTCCAGATAGAGGCTGCCGACGTAATCGGACAAGGAAGTTTCCAGACCGGAATCCTGCGTCGCACCGAGTATGTCCGGAATGGCATAGGAGTTGTCGCCGGCAAGCTGATAGGACCTGCCGAACAGGCCGCTGACATAGTAGCCGCTATCCAGTTGCAGTTTGTAGTTCAGGCCGACGTTAAGACGTGTGCCGCCTTCGGCGCGGTCAAAGCCCGAGAACTTGTCGTAGTCGAACAGGGTCGTCGTATCAAAGACGATGCTTTGCGCGTCGTCGTTCGGCAGTTCGCCGATCCGCTGCTCGTTCGGACGGGCCACAACCTGGGCGACGGGCTCCAGGATCTGGTTGCCGCCGTTGAAGGTTGCAATGAACGGATAGCGGTATTCCAGGCCGATTGCGGGCATTGCACGGCCGACGAAACTTTCGCCTGTGAGAGCGGTCACGTCAGAATCGGGTGAGGCCAGAAAGAACAGGTCACCGCGCATGTAGGCAAACGGCGTGAATGACTGTCCAAGCGGATCGATGAATGTGCGGCGCCAGTTCCCCTTCACGGACACGCGCGAGAAGGTGCCGTCGATACCACGGAATTTCGCGGTTGTGCCGCCATCAATGGAGAAAGCATCCGTTTCATCGCGTGTCAGCGAGGTGAAGTTGGCAGTCAGTGCCAACTCACCGGCGAGGATCGGATCCGCGAACACATAGTCATAGTCGATCACGGGCAGAACGAGCGGCTGCTTGTCCTGCAGGGAACTGCCGACCGGAGAGAAGCCATTGGCGTTGAACTGGCTGTCCGTATAGTCCTCCTGGGAGATCTGATACGCATAGGCTTTGACAGACAGCGCGTTACGGTCGGTCTTGCCTTCCAGATAGATCGTGGAGGTCTCGCCGTTGTCGCCAAAACTGGTGAACGAGTAGTCCTTGAAGAACTGACGGTCACTCTTGTAGGTCAGGTTCCAGCCGAGGGTCCAGTCGCGCGCAATGCTGAAGGAGGCGGTCGAATTGACCGCACCACGCCAACGATCGTCAGCACGATCCGTCGTGAAGTTGCTCGGCTGCGCCTGAAACAGGCCAGCCGCAGAAACACTCACTTCGCCAGCGGCAAACCGATGACGATATTCGACATCGCCAAACACACCCTGCTTGGTGAGCGGCGTCAGAATGGTCGTCACATCGTAATAGGGGCTGAGCGCCCAGTAATAGGGAACGCTTACGCCATACCCGAGTTTGTCGGAAACAATGCCGCTTGGCATCAGGAAACCGGACTTTCGGGTGACGGACGGATCCGGCATCGACAGATAGGGCAGGTAGGCAATCGGCTGACCGTAGACCTCGAAGGCTGCGTTCTCGAACCGGATGATCTTTTCCTGCTGATTGTGGATGATCTTCTCGGCCCGCACGCGCCAGAGCGGCGGCTTGTCCGGCGGGTTGGTCGGTTTGGTGTAGACCGTATAGACGCCGTTATCGATGGTCGTGATGTTGTTGCCTTCGCGCCGGGCTTGCTCGGCCAGGAAGCGTGTGCGCCGCGTCGTGTCGATCTGAAGGGCACGTGCGAAGCCTTCTGAAAAGTCCTCGGACAGGACCATTTCTTCCGTGCGCACGACATTGCCGTTGGATTCGATGAAGATCACATTGCCCGAAGCCTTGAGCTGCTGGCTCTTGCGGTCGAAGACAACCTGATGCGCCTGCACGGTGCTGCCGTCGTAATAGACCTGCACATCTCCGGTCGCGACGATGAGATCGCGGTCGAAATCGTAGGTGATCTCACTTGATTCAAGCAGGAGTTCGGCATCGGGATCGACTTGACCGGCCAGACCTGCTGTCAGGTCCTGTGCCGCGGCTGGTGATCCGTACCCATGGCAAAGGGTTGCTGCAATGGCGCACAAGCTCGCCGCAGCCAACAGTCTGCCTTTTTTGGCCCAAGTCTCTGTTGTCAGAAAAACCGGAAAAGTCATCGCTTTACCCGTCTTCCTGATTCAAGAGAATTGTCAAACCCATGAGTACTCCAAATATTCCCGGCGCCCAGGCCGCCACCAAGGGAGGGACAATACCCGCACCCCCGAAGTCCTTGGCAAGTTCGGTTAGAACGTAAAGCACGAACCCGGAAAGGATTCCACCCAGAATCATACTTCCCAAACCGCCAAACCTCGAAACTTTAAGGGAAACCGCCGCTGCGATCAAAATCATAGCGACCAAAAGAAGCGGGCGGGCGAGGAGAGTCTGATACTGCAAATTGTAGCGATAGGCAGGTAACCCAGCGTTTCTGGCCAGTTCGATGAAACGAGGCAAATTCCAGAACGAAATCGATTCGGGGGATCCGATGCTTTCACGAACTTCAGTTGCAGTCAGGAATGTGCTGATCTGATATTGCCCGTAAGGCTGTGGATCCTGTTCGGTCGTGTAGACGATGGCATTGTCCAGGTACCAGATCTGGTCTCCGAGCCGCGCTTCGTCAGCTTCGATCCGCTCGCGGAAGGTACCGTCCTTGTCGAACGTGAAAATGGTGACGCCCTGCAGCAGCGTGCCGCCTTCCAGCAATTGCTTGGCAAGCAACACCGATTCTCCGTCCAGGCCGTCCTGCCGAACCCAGACGTCGTTCGAGGACTGCAGAAGGAAACTTTGTTCCGAGCCGAACAAACCGGCAGCTGCCTCGTCCGATTTCTGCTGAAACCAGACAGCCGCAGGATTGTAGACAGTAATGGACAGGATACCGAGAACGATCCCGACAAGGATGGCGGGAAGAGAAAACTGCCAGACCGAGATGCCGGAAGCCCGTGCCACGACCAGTTCCAGGCCTCGGCTCAGCGTCACGAAGGCAGCAATTGCACCGAACAGGACGGTGAAGGGAATAACCTGTTCCAGCAGCAGAGGCACCCGCAAGGCCGAGATCATGGCAACGCGCAGGACGGAAAATCCTTCGCGGTCACCACCACGTCTAACCAGTTCCAGGACGTCGAACAGATAGATCAGGACGGCGGCAAACAGGAAGAGACCGAGGATAGCCTTCAGGAAACGCCCTGAAAAATACAGCGACAGGGTCCGTCCAAGGATCATGCGACGCCTCCCGGCTTGCGACCGTTCAAGCGATCACTCAGTGCATCAATCCTGTCCTGAACAGAATGTTGCAGATCGACCAGCCAGCGTGGCTGCGACCCGCCTTGTTCGCGGAAGATGGAGACGAGGGCGAACACCGCGCCCGCAACGGGAACAATGTAAAGCAGGCTGAGAAGCGCGGTGGAACCACCGGAAATGGCGGTTACGCCGAAGCCCGTGGTCCGCAACAGGACACAGGAACAGATTGCCCCGAGCACGGCGAACCCGCGCCCCTGGCGTGTCGTTCTGGCCTTGCCAAGAAACGCGAACACGATCAGGCCGAAGGAAAGGCAGTAAAGCGGCTGGCTGAAGCGTTCGTGGAGTTCCTGCGCCAACTTGTCCGGATTCTTCAGCGCATATTCGTCGTTCCTGCCTGGTGACATCAGGTTAAGGGTGGTCCGCTCACTGGCTTTGAACACTGGCTCGCCAGCTTCAGGAATAAGGTTCGACAAATCGAATGCATAGGACTGGAAGCGAACGATCGAAATATCGCCCTGCTGCTTTGGACGTCTCTGAATTGTTCCGTTCTGCATGACAAGAAGCGTGCGATCGGCAGCTTCGACGATCAGCCCGGTGTCTGCCTGATAGGTAAAGGCCGTCTCCGGGTCACGGGTGTCGTGCATCAAAAGACCGTCAAGAGTGCCCTTGCCTGAACGGTTGCGGATATGGAACGTCAATCCGTCCTCGACGGTGATGAAGCGGCCCGGCTTGACGATGTTGGCAACAAGGTCTGCGCGCACGCGGGTAATCTCGGTGCGTAGCTGAGCCAGTCCTGTCGGAGCCACATAAAGTGACATGCTCGCGGTCAGCAACATGACCACGAAGGCAAAGAGCATGACCGGTTTCAAGACAAGGAACCTGGAGCCGCCACTGGCATCGATCACGATCAGCTCACTGTCGCCGGACAAGGAGTTTAGAACCAGTATCAGCGCGATCATCAGGGCAAACGGAGCCACGATGACGATCAGGAAGGGCAGGGCAAGCATGGTTATGCCAATGAACTGGACGATGGTCTGACCCTTTGAGGTCACCAGGTCCAGTTGGCGCAAGGCCTGGGTTGCCCAAACCACACCCGTCATCGCTGCAATCGTGAGGGTGAAAGCGTAAACAGTCCGGCGGATGATGTAACGTTCAAGCGTTTTCATAACGGTGCCGGTACATGTCCCTGCAAAAATGACGATAATCGGCCTGAGACCGAATAACACGGAATGTGGTGAATGGCGCATGAATAAGAATGGTAAATATACATTAATTTTTGTCGCCCTTGCCGAAAAGCTGTTGAAACCCCATGATTTGACAGGAAAATCACAATCTACGGGATAGGGCGCCTTTTCTTTCCACTGCCCAACCGCTCCAACCAGAAAAACCAACGGGACCGAAGCATGACCAAGCTTGCAAAACTGAACTTCTCCAAGGCCGAAACGCCGAAGGGTGGGGTGGCCGTAATCCTGGCCGGTAGCGACCTTAGCCTCGGGCCAGTTGCCGCAGAAGTTGTCTCGGGTCTCGAGGGCGGCTTGCAACGTTCGGCCGGTATCGCAGGTTTCACTGGGAAGAAGAAGGCAAGTCTTGATCTGGTCGCTCCTGCCGGATCGGGTCTCGACCGGCTGATCGTATTCGGCGTTGGCGATGCCGGCGAGTTGACTGGCGACGATTGGCGGGCTTTTGGCGGCGCGGTGTTTGCAGAATTGCAGAAGACCAAGGCAGACGCAGCAACGGTGCTTCTGGATGTCCCGGGCGATGCAGATCCGTCCGGTGTATTGGCAGCAGAGTTCGCAATGGGCGTGAAGCTGCGGGCGTATGCCTTTGACACCTACAAGACTGCCAAGAAAGACGATGACAAACCCAAGAACATGAAGGTGACCTTGGCCGTTGCCGATCCCAAGGCATCAAAGAAGGCCTGGTCTTCTGCTGAAGCTATTGCCGACGGCGTGATTCTGGCCCGCGACCTTGTGAACGAACCGGCGAATGTGCTGGGTCCGGTGGAGTTTGCCGAGAAGGCCAAGGAACTGACGGCCCTTGGTGTCGAAGTCGAGGTTCTCGGCGAAAAGGAAATGAAGAAGCTTAAGATGGCTGCTTTGCTTGGCGTCTCCCAAGGCTCGACCCGCCCACCGCAGCTGGCCGTGATGCGCTGGAACGGAGGCAAGAAGGGCGAAGCCCCGGTTGCGTTCGTCGGCAAGGGCGTGGTGTTCGACACTGGCGGCATCTCCATCAAGCCGGCCGCGGGCATGGAAGATATGAAAGGCGACATGGGCGGAGCTGCCGCAGTCATCGGCGCCATGCATGCGATCGCGGGGCGCAAGGCCAAGGCAAACGTGATCGGTGTCATCGGCCTCGTCGAAAACATGCCGGACGGCAACGCGCAACGACCAGGTGACATCGTTACCGCCATGTCCGGAACCACGATCGAGATCCTGAATACCGATGCGGAAGGCCGTTTGGTTCTTGCCGACGCGCTTTGGTACACGCAGGAAAAGTACAAACCGGCGATCATGATCGATCTGGCAACGCTCACCGGTGCCGTACTTGTCGCTCTCGGCAACCTGAATGCCGGTCTCTTTTCCAACAACGACGCTCTGGCAGACAAGCTGTTGTCATCTGCCAAGTCGAGCGGTGAGCCGCTTTGGCGCCTGCCGCTGTCGAAGGAATACGACAAGATCATCGATACGCCCAACGCAGACGTCAAGAACACCGGTGGCCGCTGGGCCGGGTCCATCACCGCTGCCCAGTTCCTGCAGCGTTTCACGAATGACGTGCCCTGGGCGCATCTGGACATCGCCGGAACCGCATTCGGCGCTCCGAAGGACGATATCTGCCAGAGCTGGGCTTCGGGCTATGGCGTGCGTCTGCTCAACCAGCTTGTCGCGGATCACTACGAAGGCTGAGGTCCATCTTGGCGCCCTTCGCATTTTCTACTGGTGGAGGGCTCCAGGACTGGAATGCAGCTGGGCAAAGAAAAACCCGCCGGGAAGGCGGGTTTTTCTTATCTGACTGTCGACCCTGGATCAGCAGGTCTTGTAGGTCTGGCAGGCCGTTGCCGGTTCAACCAGAAGACCCATGCCAAGTGTCGCGCCTGCAACGACAGCAACCAATGCGAAAAACACAACGACACGCGCAAGCATTCACCAAATCCCCTTTTGCGCCGGCTCGGGAAAACCGCTCACCGGCCAAATTTTTTGATCCATGGCCAAATCAAATGATCATTGGATCGTCCCCGGGGACGAACCCTAGCCAATCGACATTTTCGAAGGGTTAATGATACGAGTCTTATGGCCTGTCCATGTCATGTTTGTCGTCGGGGGAATTTGAACAGGCGAGTGTTGCAGGCCTGCACCACATTCCGGCATGGCGGTGGAAAACGGAAAGCGAAGGTACAAGGATGTGTCTAGACAGGGTCCGGCATGAGCGTTGAAGTTGTATTCTATCACCTTTTGCACAAGCCGCTGGAGATGGCTTTGCCGCAGCTTTTGCAAAAGTGCCTGGAGCGGGATTGGAAAGTTGTCGTGCAAACGGGAACCGAGGAGCGATGCAGCGCCCTTGATGCCCATTTGTGGACGTTTACCGACGACGGTTTTCTGCCACATGGCACCAAGGCAGACGGTTACGCCGAACATCAGCCGATATATCTCACGTCCGAACAGGATAATCCGAACGAAGCCGACGTGCGCTTCCTGGTGGACAGGGCAGCGCCGCCACCGCTGAGCGCCTACAAGCGGGCGATCTACATGTTTGATGGCAACGATACCGAGGCTGTTCAGGAAGCGCGCAATCGCTGGAAGGAAGCCAAGGCGGAAGGGTTTGAAATCGCTTACTGGCAGCAGACCGAAGCCGGCGGTTGGGAACGCAAGGCCTAGGCCGGCACAGACCCTGAGATTGGCGAGCAATCTTTTAAAAAGTGAGACGCGCACCGGTGTGAGATGCCGATATTGGAGGAAAGCCTTATGAAGAAGCTGAAGATGTCATCGGCCGACATGGTCGCCAAAGCCAAGGCGCGGATTGAGGAAGTCGACACCGACGCTGCCATCGCCCTGGTAGGAGACCCGGATGTGGTGTTCGTGGACCTGCGAGACGTGCGTGAACGTCAGAAGCTCGGGTTCATTCCGGGCAGCATTCATTGTCCACGCGGCATGATCGAGTTCTGGGTGGATCCGGAGAGCCCCTATCACAAGGAGGTCTTCTCGCAGGAAAAACGCTTCATCTTCCATTGCGCCGCAGGGTGGCGCTCTGCACTCACTGTCGCGACGCTTCAGGATATGGGCTTTGAAGCTGCCCATCTGACCGATGGGTTCGCAGACTGGGTCGAGAAGGGCGGTCCTGTCGAGCAAAAGGACTGAAACAGACCGCCCCGCCGTATTGGTGCTAGTTGGACGTCGAGATCAGGCGCAGTTCATCCGGATCGGCGTCTGAGCCGTCCGTTCCATCGTCGTTGACGGCGGTTTCTTCGGGATCAATCGGGTCCGTGCCGTCGTCCGGGGTCTCGGTTGCTTCGCGGATTTCATCGATCTTGCCGTCGTAATCGCCAACCCCGAGAACCTGCTTGGCCCAGTCGAGCATTTCCTCGTCGACGTAGTCGTCGCCATATTCCCGGACGCGGTTCTCGTTTGCCATCGCCAGAAGTGCTTCTTCCAGCGCTTCGTCAGAAACATCAGCGGCCAACCCATCCAGGCCGGTCTTTTCCGTTTCGTAGTTGGTTTCAGCCGTTTTGAAATCCGAATAGGCGTCGCTCTGAAGAGCAGTTTCAAGCGCCAGTCTTTCAGTTTCGAGAGCGGTCAGCTCGTCATCTGACAATTCAGCCGTATCCAGGCTTTCAAGTTCGGCAAGCCGGTCTTCGAGCTGTTGCGAGGTCAGGCCTTCGTAGGCGAAGCCGTCATAGCTGTCCACGTCCTGAAGTAACCCGTCGAACAGCGTACGTGCGGTCAGGAGGTCCTGTTCAAGGCCTTCCAAATCTGCGGAAAGTCGCTCGTAGGCAAGGCTGTCATTTATGTAGGCCTGAATGGCTGCCAGATGCGGGTCGTTGGAATTGATATAGGCGTGGTAATTGCGATTGAGGGAATTCAACCGACCAAGCTTTGCATTGAAGTTCTTCGGTTTGCCTGCAGGGCTTGCCTGTGGGGTCACGGCAATGCTTGCCAGTGTCGCGCGTTCAGCCTTTGGAAGCCGATGGCTCGCGGTGCCACTATTGCCTCTGGAGGCGGTCTGACGCTTGCCGGAGTTCTTTGAATTTTCGGTTCCGAATACGGAATTCAGAAAGCCACCGAGGCCTTTTCCATTTCCGTTGCCGTTATTCGACTTGGCCTGCTTGGAACCATTGCCGCGGTTGAAGATCCCAAGGCCCTTGTTGCCGTTGCCGTTGGAAGCGGAGTTCCCACCGCGGTTGGAGTTGCCGCTATTGCCCTTGTTGCCGGAATTTCCCTTGTTTCCGCCACCATTGCCGCCGGAATTTCCGCCGCCGCCACCACCATTGCCGTTTCCGTTGCCATTCTTGGCGAACGCCTTGTCCACATGGAAGGAAAGTGAAGGCACATCCGGCGACAGGGAAGGGGCAACGACGAGCGCTGTTGCGCCAAGGAAGAGGGTGACGGTTCTGGAGAGAGGCATTACGTATCCTGGTCTGAAGCGTGCGAAAAATCGAGCTTTGCGAAAACGCCCGCGGTAACTCCGCAAACGTGCCCGCAGTGTCTGAATGTTCACTTACGACAACCCGTCAGACTTTAATTGGTTTCGCTTCCGACAGGAATTTTCCGGCCGTAAAACCGCTATTCAACTCAGGCGAGCGAGCAGCTGCGGAACCTTGCCAATGTGGTCCAGTCGGTAAAACCGGTCATGGCCACGTGGCTCGTCCGCCTCTTCCAGTGCCCAGGTCAGGTCATAGGGCACGTGAGCACCGTATGCTCCTGCATCCAGTGCCGGCAGGATGTCCGATTTCAGTGAATTGCCGATCATGAGCGCTTCACCCGGGCCGCTGCCGTGACGCGAAAACAGTGAGCGGTATGTCTCGTCGGTCTTTTCCGAGACAATCTCGATTGCGTCGAAATAGACATCGAGGCCGGAGGCTGTCACCTTGCGCTCCTGATCGAACAGGTCCCCCTTGGTGATCAGGACCAGCTTGAAAGACGTCTTCACCTTTTTCAGCGTTTCTTCGACGTAAGGGAGAGGCTCGACGGGATGGGACATCATCTCGCGCCCGGCTTCCAATATTTCGGCGATGACATCGGCAGGCACCTGCCTGTCGGTGACCTCGATCGCTGTCTCGATCATTGAAAGGGTAAAGCCCTTAACGCCGTAGCCGTAATGCAGGACATTTCGTTTTTCCGCGGCCAGCAGCCGCTCGGCCAGGTGATCCTTGTCAGTGTAGTCGCCGAGCAATGAGGCGAACCGTTCTTCCGTCAGCCTGAACACCCGTTCGTTGTGCCAGAGCGTATCGTCTGCATCGAAGCCGAGTGTCGTGATCTTGGCCATCAGGAAGCCTCCTCGAATTCGGCGGAAAGCTCCAGCCATTCCTCTTCGGTATTGATCAGCTTCTTTTCGCAGAAGGCCCGTTCCTTGGCGAATTTCGCTGCCCGTTCGGGTTCCCTCATGAAGAATTCCGGATCGGCAAGGGCTTCGTCCAGCTTGATGATCTTTTCCTGCAGGCGCTTCATTTCCTTTTCAGCGGCATCGATCTTCTGTTTCAACGGTTTCAGAAGTTCGCGTTTGACGGCAGCATCGCGGCGTTTTTCTTGCGCATTTGCCTTGTCGGCTTCCGCAGCGGCCTTGTCACGGGCTTTCTGAACCGCCTCGGGACCTTGCAGGATCAGTCGGCGATAGTCTTCCATGTCGCCGTCATAGGGTTCCACCTTGCCGTCTGCCACCAACCATAGCCGGTCGGCGCAAGCCTCGACGAGATGCCTGTCGTGGCTGATCAGTACGACGGCTCCCTGAAAGTCGTTCAGCGCCATCACGAGCGCTTCCCGGCTGTCGATGTCGAGGTGGTTGGTCGGTTCGTCGAGGATCAGCAGATGCGGACCGTCAAATGTCGCCAGCCCCAGGAGGAGGCGGGCTTTTTCACCACCAGACAGGTCTTTCGCGGGCGTGTCCATCCGGTCGGTCGGAAGCCCCATGCGTGCAACGCGAGCCCGAACCCTTGCCTCCGGCGCATCCAGCATGAGGGCACGCACATGCGCAACGGCGCTTTCAGCAGGCTTGAGTTCGTCAAGCTGGTGCTGCGCGAAGAAGGCGATTTTCAGTTTCGACGCCTTGGTGATCTCACCATCCATGGCGCCCAGGCGTCCGGAAATCAGCTTGGCGAATGTCGACTTGCCGTTGCCGTTGGCACCCAGCAGCGCAATCCGGTCGTCGGTGTCGATATTCAGCGTCAGCCGCGACAGGATCCTGGTATCGCCATAGCCGGTCGCCACGCCTTCGAGTTTCAGGATGGGCGGCGCCAGCTGGCTGTCCGGATCGGGGAAATGGATCGGCTTGCTGCTCTCATCCGTGAGGGCGGCAATCGGCTGCATCTTTTCAAGCATTTTCAGGCGTGACTGCGCCTGCCGGGCCTTGCTGGCCTTGTAGCGGAACCGGTCGACAAACGCTTGCATGTGCTTGCGCTGGGCGTCCTGCTTTTCCTTTGCCTTTTCGGCAAGGATCATCGCTTCGCGACGTTGCCTGTCGAAACTGTCATAGCCACCGGAGTAGTAGGTCATCTTGCCCCGGTCGAGATGGACGATGCTGTCGACAGCCTTGTTCAGAAGGTCTCTGTCGTGGGAGATCAGAAGCACCTGATGCGGGTAGCGGGCAACATAGTTTTCCAGCCACATCGTGCCTTCAAGATCGAGATAGTTCGTCGGCTCGTCGAGCAGAAGAAGGTCAGGTTCGGAAAAAAGAACCGCAGCCAGGGCAACGCGCATACGCCATCCGCCTGAAAACGACGAACACGGCCTTTGCTGCGCGGCGGCATCAAAGCCAAGGCCGGACAGGATCGAGCCTGCCCTGGCTTCAGCCGTGTGGGCGCCGATGTCGGCGAGCCGGGTGTGGATTTCGGCAATCCGGGCCGGGTCTGTCTGTGTTTCGGCTTCTGCCAGCAGCTGGCTGCGTTCCTTGTCTGCGGCCAGCACCACTTCCATCAGGGTTTCTTCCGTCCCCGGTGCTTCCTGTGCGACCTGACCGATGCGCGCGCGCTTCGGGATCTGCACTGAGCCTGTCTCGGTGGAAAGATCCCCGGTGATGATCTTGAACAGCGTTGATTTGCCCGCACCGTTTCGACCGACAAGACCTGTCTTGGCCTTGCCGGGAAGCGTAACGCTGGCTCTGTCGATCAGGAGGCGGTCTCCGATCCGATATGTAAGGTCCGTAATCTGCAACATGAGGCGGATGTTTGGCGGAGCGCCCCAAAGGATGCAAGTGGAAACCGGAGCAAAACCTCGTTCGGGCAGCGGGCTGTGGCATTGCTGCACTTTTGAGCCCACCGCGCCCTGTCTCAAGGTTCCAGGAAGGCAAGAATTTCCGTCAGGATACGTTGATGCTGCTCTTCGCGTTCCTTGCCGCCTTTGATGCATACGATTTCGTCGCCCGGCTCATATTCTTCCAGGATGGCAAACCCTTTCGGCTTGCACACACCCATGAAGTCGAAATGTCCGGCATCAGCCATTTCCACATGGTGGACCTTGTCGGCCGGCAGAGCAGTGGCCAGCGCGCGCGACTCAATCTCTTGGTTCAGCATGTCGGCACGCTGCGAACCCAGAACGAGAACCGGGATGTCTATGGCGCTCAGGCTGTCGCGGGAAAGGACCGGCGTTCCGCCAAGATCCAGGCTGATGACCTTGGTCAGCCGTGGGTCCTTGCGGGATTTTGCCATCTCGCTCCGGTCGGCCTCCGTTTTCGCGATGGACCAACCGGTCAGCACCTGGCAGGCAACCGGCAGTTCCTCACCCGAACACTCACGCTCATACCGGTCAGGTTCGAATTCAGCGCCAGCTAAAAGCAGGACTGTGAAACCGCCAAGGGAATGGCCGGCCGCATAGATCCGTTCCGGGTCTATCCTGTCCTTGTAAGGGCTGTCCTCGAGCAGGAAGCTGATAAGGCGAGACAGGTCGACGGGTCTGTCCCAGAGCTTGCGGGTCTGGTCGGGATCGCGCAGGAACGAGCTGGTGCCCGGATGATTGACCATGGCAACGTAATAGCCACGTCGGGCAAGTTCGGAGCCGAGCCAGGCTTGGTTCAACGTGTTGCCGTACATGCCGTGCGATACGACCACAAGCGGAAATCTGCCTTCGGCGGCTTTGCCGTCAGGATCGGCCAGCGCCATTTGCCAGACTTTGCTCGTGTCTGCCCGGGGCAGAATGTCTGGTGTTGCGGTTGGATACCAGATGTCACCTTCAAGGGGCCGGTCTTTGCGCGCATCTTCGACGGTGATCTTGGTGACACCCGGCCCGTAGCGAAGTGTGTCCTCGGCAAGCGCACTTGACGGGAGCCCTAAGACACCGGCAAGTGACGCAGCAAACCAGCACAGCCGGATGGGCCAAAAGAGGCGGTTGGATGACGGATACATGGAACCTCCAGGGGGGTTAGCAGGAAGTCCTGGAGATGCTCTGCGCCAGACCAGTTGACAATTGCCTCGGAGGCGATGTCCTGTCCTCAATCGTGATAAAGGACAGAACCTACAGGTTGTTGTGTCTCCACAGTCGAGCGCGTTGGACCAAAGATGATCAGCATTCCGGTGTCTTTCCTGCTAGCCGCACTGTTCGGAGGGCTCGCCCTGGCGACTCTGGCCTGGCGGTCTCTGCCTGGACAGGCACGCGGAATGTTTGCCGGGGTGTTTTGCCTGATGGCGGTCGAGGCGTCCTTGGTCGGAATGCGTTTTGCCTATGGGCATTTCGAGTTTCTTGCGGTTCAACGGATTCTGCCCGTGTGGATAGCGCCGGTTATTTATCTCGCCTTCATTTCCCTCACGGTTACCGTCGAAAGAGCCCGGCGACTGATTGTATGGAACCTTGGGGCGGCGGCCATTATGACGATAGTGTTGTATTTGCCGGTGCCGGTGACCGGATATGTCGATGGGGTGATCGGGATAAGCTATGCGGTCTATTCGCTGGCTCTCGCGCGGATCTGGATCAACGGGCAGGACGTCTTTGCTGAAGCGCCGACAAACATGGGGGGGCTGCTGCACAAGCTGCTTCTCTTCTCCATATTGGTCATGGTGGCCACGCTCCTGATCGATGCTCTCGTCGCATATCTTTTTGCGCAAGAAAGACAGGAGGACGCAGCTCTGGCAATTTCCGGTGCAAGCCTGTTTTTCCTGGTGATCGCAGTGGGAGCCGCCATTGGATTTCTAGGCACTCGGTTCGGGCGATCCCGGAATACTGGGAAGGAGTTTGCTGCAAGCGAAGCGCGACAGGCAGAACTGGTTGAAGCTGCTAGAACGGTTCTGATCGACCAGGAGTTCTTCCGGGATCCATCGCTCACACTTACGCGGCTGGCCCGGCGGGTCGGGGTTCCTGATCGGGATCTATCCAGAGCCGTCAACGCAGTTGAAGGCGTCAATGTCAGCCAGTTCGTCAATCTGGTCCGCCTCGCGGAAGCGGAACGACTGCTGGTCACGACGGATGAACCTGTCGGCCGGATACAGGAGCGGGCCGGATTCTTGACCCGTTCGAACTTCTACAGGGAATTCCAGAAGGCATATGGCGAAGCGCCAGGCGCTTATCGCAAGAATGCTCAGTCCTCGCTCTGAGCTTTTTCATTTTCTTCCGGAACACTCAGATAGATCTCAGCCAGGCCGGCGAGAAGTTCATGGCAGAGGATCACTTCCCGCGTCTGCGGATCCCAGAAGGCGTTTTCCTCGCCGCAGGCGGTCGAGCGGAAGGTGACTGTCTTCGGCAGCTCGTAGAAAGTGTCGAATTCCTTGGCGACCATCTCCACCAGTCCGCTTTCCTTCAGGAAAACGGCCATGGCTTCCAGGTCTCTTGTTGCCGGATCATGGACGACCTTGATCTTGCCCCCTGGCGTATCGCTGTCTCTCAGATAAGGATCGGTCACGATTTCCCACGAAGCCGAGGCCTGTTCATAGTCGAAGGCGCAACTTTCGATCCGCTCCTCCGGCAACTCCAGGTCTCTGGCAAGATCCAGAAAGGCGTCTTCGTCGGCCCCTACCATCAGGCACAGCATCTTGTAGCCGCGTTGCTGGTCCAGATCGTGCTCGTCGTAGAAAACCAGGTCGTCGTAGTCTTCCTCGGCAATCAGGAACCAACCGATCATCGCCTGTGTGAGATAAAGATCCATGTCGTCGGTGTCCGCGCCGAGCATGGAAACGGTGGCCAGATTGTCGACGGCATCTTCTTCCTGGGCCAGAACGGGAAGTTCCAGTTCCGAGACAAGCATATGTCCGCTCTCGTGGTAGAGCGTGAACAGCGTGTTGCCCGCAACGAAAACGAAGAGCTCTTCCAGCTGTTCGGGTGAAAGGGCGGCAAGTTGCCCTGCCAAAGTGGGGAAAGTTTGCGGGCTTTCGGTCCCATGTGTATTGGCCGCCACCGAGGGGGCGGCAAGGCTGAGCCAAAGCGATGCGACGGCCGCATAAAGCAGCGTTGGCAGGATGGCGAAGAGTTCGACCATGGTGTCATTCCCGAAGAGGAGCGCCGCAAACCGTCCGCTCGACCTTTGCATTTGCGCGCAGACTAGGCAGCCGTTCGTATGTTGGCCAGCACCATATTGAGCCACAAACCGGTTACCGACATCAAAATGTCATGACCCGGCCCCCTTGCGGGCGTGACGGCACCCCGTTATTAAGGCCGCGAAATTTTTAAAAATCCGGAACCGGCACTCCGCCGGCCCGCTGCTGAAACGAGAAAGATGAAACCATGGCGATTGAACGCACGTTTTCCATGATCAAGCCGGACGCCACCAAGCGCAACCTGACCGGTGCCATCACCGCCAAGCTTGAAGAAGCCGGCCTGCGCGTCGTTGCTTCCAAGCGCGTTTGGATGTCCCTGCGCGAAGCTGAAGCTTTCTATGCGGTTCACAAGGAACGTCCGTTCTTCGGCGAACTGACTGAATTCATGTCCTCTGGCCCGACCGTCGTTCAGGTTCTGGAAGGCGAAAATGCCATTGCCAAGAACCGTGAAGTCATGGGTGCAACCAACCCGGCTGACGCTGCAGAAGGCACGATCCGCAAGTCCTATGCCCTGTCCATCGGCGAAAACTCCGTACACGGTTCCGATGCAGCTGAAACCGCTGCTGAAGAAATCGCGTTCTGGTTCTCCGGTGTTGAACTCGTCGGCTAACCTGCGGGCAATGAGTTGACTGAAAAGCCGGTCCCGTCGGGGCCGGCTTTTTCTGTTTGCGCCACCTCTCAGCCGTTACATCGCGTTACACTTTGATGCGATTGTCTGACAGCGTTCTGCTTCCAAAGGCCTCATACTCAATTTGTGGGCGAAGAGATCGGGAGAGAGCGATGCGCATATCGATAGCGCTGGCCGGAGTGCTGATTGCAGTACCGGCTGCCGCGCATGACAGCATGGCGCCACTGGAAGGTGAACAAGCCGTCGAGCAGACGCATGTTATGGAGGAAGTCTGGAACCTCTTGCTGCCGAAGGCCGAAGCGTCGGCAGACATTTCAGTCGACAGTAACTATCGCCATATTCATGCCGACGGCTATCCGGTGAAACCACCCGGAAAATTTCCCAACCGCGGGAACCCGCATTCCATTTCGAAAAAGAACTACAATCTGAAAGTCCCTCTGGTGCCGCACAAGAACTCCAGCGCAACCAGGGCGCAGGAGGCGGTTTTTGGCATTGCGGTGAACGGTGTGGTCATGGACCCTGGCACGGCGGAGTTCTGGCAAAACGACCGTCGCTCGGGATGGAACTACGAGGCGCTGGGCGGTGCTTGCAAGCTGGGTCTTGATCGGTACAACGCCCATGTCCAACCGGATGGCACCTACCATTATCATGGCATTCCGACCGGCGTCATGGCCTCCAAGGATGGTAAGTCAGTGCCCGCCTTGTTGGGATTTGCCGCGGACGGCTTTCCCATCTACGGCCCTTACGGCTTTTCCGACCCCAAGGGGAATTCGGGTCTCAAGAAGCTGAACAGCAGCTACAGGGTGAAGAAAGGCAATCGGCCGGGCGGGCCGGGCGGGCGCTACAACGGCAAGTTCACACAGGATTGGGCCTATGTTGCCGGCGCCGGCGATCTTGACCAGTGCAACGGGCGTTTTGCGGTTACGCCGGAATATCCGAACGGCACGTATCACTATGTGCTGACAGATGTATTTCCTTTCATTCCGCGCTGTTGGATGGGCAATCCCGACAGCAGCTTCATGCGCCTGAAACGAGCTGGCATGAGAGGCGAGATCCAGAACGAGAGCGATCTTCCCACGGTCGATTTTGCGGCGTTGTCGGACAACAGCGAGGCTGCCGTCATGCTTGTTCAGGCGCAGGGCGGACACCCGCCACGTTTTCTGCATGGAGGTCGCCCACCGCCCCCGGGCCTTGGATCTGGCCATGGACCAGGCTTTGGCTCGCGCAACGGAGGTCCTCCACCCGGCGCAAGGCCGGAAGCCGGGCGTGGGGGGAGATCTCCCTGCAGCGGCAGCTGAACGGAAAAAGTGCGTGACATCCACGCACTTTTTTTGGAAATGAAACATTCAAAAATTCGAAACTTGGAAAGAAAGGAAATCACATGAAATCGATCACGCTCGGAGCCGCCCTCATTCTGGCAACCGTGGGCTCATGTTTTGCCGCAGAAGGGCCTGGGGCGCATTTCATCGAAAACTGGGATCTGAATGGTGACGGTGCAGTGACCGCTGAAGAAGCGCGGGAACGGCGCGGCAATGTCTTTGCCAGTTTCGACGCCAACGACGATGGTTTTCTGGATGCAGAGGAATATGTCCTCTTCGATGAGGCAAGAGCCCAGGATCAGGCTGAGAATGAGCCCAAGGGATTGGGGAAAGGTGCAAGAAACCCGGCAAACGGCATGCGCCTTGAAGTCAATGATACCGACGGCGACGGCAAGGTTTCTGAAGCCGAGTTTCTCGACAACGCAGCCTCCTGGATCGAAATGATCGACCGCAACGGCGACGGGGTCGTAACAGTTGCGGATTTCGGTCCACGCGGGTGAAACGAACCACCCGGATAATGGGCAAAAGCGGCCATCCGACTTGACAGGTGGCCGCGCTGGGGGAACCTTGCCGGGCTCATGTTCGAGGAATTCAGTAAGGCATCATGACCCAGCAGCCGCCCAAGAGCACTTTTTCCGCCTGTCCGCACGATTGTCCGTCGACCTGCGCGCTGGAGGTGCATTTTTATCCGCATGGCGACGTACGCCGGCTGAATGGTGCCAAGGACAATGCCTATACCGCAGGCGTTATCTGCGCCAAGGTCGCGCGTTATCCCGAACGGCTTTACCACCCGGACCGGCTGTTGAAGCCGCTGCGGCGCACCGGCAAGAAAGGTGAAGGCCGTTTTGAGGAAATCTCCTGGGATGCAGCGCTGGATCTGATCGCTGAAAAGTTCCTCGCTGCGGAAGCCGAATTCGGAGCCGAAAGCGTCTGGCCCTATCACTATGCCGGTACGATGGGGATGGTGCAGCGGGACAGTATCCACCGGCTGCGTCATACCAAGGGCTACTCGCGTCAGTTCGACAGTTTCTGCACCAACATGGCCTGGACAGGCTATGTCGCCGGCACCGGCAAGTTGGCAGGGCCTGATCCGCGTGAAATGGCGGTTTCCGACCAGATCGTCATCTGGGGTACAAATCCGGTCGCGACCCAGGTCAACGTGATGACCCATGCCATTGCCGCCCGCAAGAAACGCGGCGCGCGCATCATTGTTGTTGACGTCTATGAGACCGAGACGATGAAGCAGGCGGACATCGGCATCATCCTGAAACCCGGCACGGATGCCGCGCTTGCCTGCGCTGTCATGCATGTGCTCTTCCGCGACGGCCATGCCGACCGGGATTACCTGGAAACCTACACGGATAGTCCAGCCGAGCTGGAAGCGCATCTGAAAACGAAGACACCGGAGTGGGCTGCCTCGATCACGGGGCTGGACGTCTCAAGGATCGAGGAGCTGGCGCAGCTGATCGGTTCGGTCAAGAAGACCTATTTCCGGCTCGGCTACGGCTTCACCCGGTCCCGCAATGGCGCAGTCGGCATGCATGCTGCCAGTTCCATTGCCGCTGTCACCGGCTGCTGGAAGGAAGAGGGTGGCGGCGCCTTCCACAACAACGGTGCAATCTATCAGCTCAACAAGGAAATGATCGAAGCCGGCTCGCTGAAGGACCCGGCTGTGCGCGCCCTCGACCAGAGCCTTGTCGGCCGTATTCTCACGGGCGACGAAGCGGCGTTGCTTGGTGGTCCGCCGGTTAAGGCGATGCTGATTCAGAATACCAACCCGGTTTCCGTGGCGCCGGAGCAGGACCTGATAAAGCAGGGGTTCGCGCGTGAGGACCTCTTCACCGTCGTCCATGAGCATTTCATGACAGAGACCGCGCAGATGGCAGACATCGTGCTGCCGGCAACCCAGTTTCTGGAACATGACGACCTTTATAAAGGCGGCGGACACCAGTATCTGATGCTGGGTCCCAAAGCTGTTGAGCCGCCGGAAGGTCCTAGGGAAAATATATTTGTTATCAACGAGATCGCCAGGCGCGTTGACTCAAAACCTCACCCCGGATTCGATATAAGCGCACGCGACCATATCGACTGGCTGTTGCGCAATTCCAACTATGGAACGCTCGCAGACCTGGAAGCTGGAAAGTGGATCGATCTGCAGCCTGATTTCGAAACGGCGCATTATCTCAACGGCTTCGGTCACGCAGACGGCAAGTTCCACTTCAAGGCTGACTGGGGTCGTTCCTCTGCTCCCAACAAACCGGAAGACGGCACAATCTTCGGCCCCTGGCAGACGATGCCGGAGTTGCCGGATCAATGGGACAGCATCGAACTTGCAGACGAGCAGCATCCGTTCCGCTTGGTGACATCGCCAGCTCGCTCTTTCCTGAATTCCACGTTCAACGAGACCGACAGCTCGAAGAAGAAGGAAGGCCGACCGGAGGTCTGGTTGCGTCCGGAAGAGGCAGAGCGTTTCGGCATCGAAGACGGTGCCAAGGTGAAGATGGGCAACCGGCGCGGTGTCGTGACTTTGCATGCGCGATATGTTGCGACCGTCGCGCCCGGAACCGTGATCTCGGAAGGGATCTGGCCGAACGATGCATTCGAGGATGGCCGCGGCATCAACACGCTCACCGGGGCCGACCCGGTTGCGCCCTATGGCGGCGCGGCGTTTCACGACACGGCCGTGTGGGTGAGGGCCGTCTGACGCTGACTGCCGGTTTGTAAGGTAATTGCGGCCCATCCTTCGAGATGCGAGCGAACTCGCTCCTCAGGATGAGGCGGACGTGCATTCAGGCGCAAGCAGAGCAACACACTCATCCTCATTCTGAGGAGGTGCGAAGCACCGTCTCGAAGGATGGGCCACTTGCTCCATAGCCTCTCAATTTAAGAAAAGAAAAGGCGGTGCATCGCCCGTCCGATGTCACCGCCT